>Ga0153975_1000001_pt1 | contig 518364 bp, 480 predicted proteins | sample TSGA059MetaG_FD_104694 | JGI IMG/M metagenome (GOLD analysis project Ga0153975, IMG submission 104694) | Attine ant fungus gardens microbial communities from Georgia, USA - TSGA059 MetaG | ecosystem: Host-associated > Fungi > Mycelium > Unclassified | place: USA: Georgia, Yuchi Wildlife... | reverse complement strand
TCGGGTCGTTAGCTCAGTTGGTAGAGCAGTTGACTTTTAATCAATTGGTCGCAGGTTCGAATCCTGCACGACCCACCAATGTAAGAAGGCGCCCTAAAGGCGCCTTTTTGCTATGTGCGATTCAGGCTGACCGAAAAAGAGGGTCAGCCACTACGAGCCGGTAAGTCGCATATCACGCCGGTGTTTCGTAGGGGACGACCGCTTTTCTGGTCGTCCCGGTTTTTGTTGGCTGACCGAAAAAGAGGGTCAGCCACTACAGGCTGGTAAGTCTCATATCGCGCCGGTGTTTCGTAGGGGACGACCGCTTTTCTGGTCGTCCCGGGTTTGTTGGCTGACCGAAAAAGAGGGTCAGCTTTCACATTACCCCAACTTGCCGCTCTTCCAGATATGCATCACTGCATAACTGCGCCATGGCCGCCACGCCTGTGAACGAACCTCTGCCTGCTTCGCGCTGATACCCCCCAGATTGTTACGTACCACGATATCCCCGGCGGGGAATGCATCCGGCCAGCGTAGCGCACGCATTGCCAGATACTGCGCTGTCCATTCGCCAATCCCCGGCAGGGCTAACAGCTGCGCCACGGTTTGCTCCGGCTGACTGGCAGCGTCCAGCTGCAGCGTTCCATCCGCACAGCTTGCCGCCAGCGCCAGAATGCAGCGGCTGCGGGCGCTGACAATTCCCAGGCTGGCAATCTCATCTACCGAGCATTGAGCAACGCGAGCCGGCAGGGGGGAGAGGTGGGTTAACTGTGCAAACGGCGTGGTCAAGCGATCGCCGAACGCCGTGGCGAAACGCCCCCCGAGCGTCGCTGCGGCCTTTACGGTGATCTGCTGACCAAGGATGGCGCGCACCGCCATTTCAAAGCCGTCAAAAGCCCCGGGCACGCGCAGGCCAGGGCTGGCATTCAGCGCGGGCGTTAACAGCGGGTCGAGCGCCAGATGTTCAGCAATCAGGTCCGGACGGGCGCTGAGATCGAACAGATTACGCAGGCGACGGAGCAGAGCGGGCAGCACCGGCGTCAGCGAATGGGTGAACTCCACCAGCAGCACACTCTTCGCTGCCGCCTGAGTGACTCTGATCCACCCCTGATGCGCTCCCAGACGCACGGTACGCGCATAACTCTGCTCATCAACATATTCCACGCCCAGCAGTGCACGCAGCCGCAGAAAGCCGAGCATGGCCTGCCAGTCGTAGGGGGGGCGATAGCTCAGCTGTAGGGTAGAGGTATCACTGCCGTTCAGCTCGCTCTCTTCGCACTCGCTGGCCTTGCGCAGGCGCGTGGGTGGCATCCGGTACTGAGTGCTGAAGGCGGCGTTAAAACGGCGCAGGCTGGCAAATCCGCTGGCAAAGGCGATCTGCGTGACCGGCAGCCGCGATTCACTCAGCAACTGCTTAGCCAGCAGCAGGCGGCGCGTCTGGCGCAGCTCCTGCGGCGATACGCCCAGCTCCTTCTGCACGATACGCCGCAGCTGGCGCAGGCTAAGGTGAAACTGCGCGGCGATCTCTTCCAGACTCTCCACCTGCTCAATCAGCCCCTCGTCAATGCGCTGCATCAGCCGCCCCGCGATGCGCTGGCTGTTATCCACCGGGGCGTTGCCGGGGGCCAGCTCCGGGCGGCAGCGCAGGCAGGGGCGAAACGATGCTTTCTCCGCTGCCTCGGCGCTGTCAAAGAACAGGCAGTTTTCCGCGTAGGGCGGTTTCACCGGACAAATCGGGCGACAATAGATACCCGTCGAAGTCACCCCGACGTAAAATACGCCGTCGAAGCGAGCATCGCGGGAAGTGAGGGCACGATAGGCAGAGTCTGGGTCAATCATGATATTGTCCTGTGGAACGGGAATCTCTCCAGGTTAGCGCACCGGGATGCATTGCACTCGCCATATTCGGTCATATAACGATTTTAACCCGGTGACCGAAAACGGCCAGTGCTGCATGTCAGAACGCGCATAATCAGGGCAGAGACGGTATCAGTTAAGGAGAGGCAAAATGGCATTCTGGTACAAGATGATGCAGTCACCGGTCGGTGAGCTAAAGCTGGTCGCAACCGAGCGCGGGCTGGCGGCGATCCTGTGGGAAAACGACGATCCCAAGCGCGTGCGCTTCCTGCCGCAGGACGAAGACCCGACAAACGCGATCCTGCTGGAAGCTGAAAAGCAGCTGCGCGAGTATTTCTCCGGGCAGCGTCAGCAGTTCAATGTAACGCTCGACTTTATCGGCACTGAATTCCAGCGCAAAGTCTGGGCGGCGCTGGTCACCATTCCGTTTGGTGAAACGCGCAGCTATGGTGAAATCGCGCGCCAGGTGGGCAGCCCGGCCGCCGTCAGGGCCGTCGGGGCCGCCAATGGTCGTAACCCCCTCTCGATTATTGCCCCATGCCATCGGGTTATCGGCGCCAACGGCAAGCTAACCGGGTTCGCCGGAGGGCTGGAGACCAAAGCGTTCCTGCTGCGTCTGGAAGGTGGCCAGCTGTGGTCGCAGGAAGCGCTATTATGATCGGCGTCACATCCTGCGGTGAAAAGTAAATATTCGGCGACATCGGTTCATTTTTCAGCTATCGTGTTTAGCATATAAAACAAACCAACCGTAGAGTTGGCGCCGGACCGGCCATCTACGCTAATTCGGTTAAGTTGAAGAAACGAGAGTCGCCTTATGAGCCTGATGTTCGATCCCGAATCCGCCGTATATCCTTTCCCGCCCAAACCGGCCCGTTTATCCGTTGATGAGAAACAGTTTTACCGCGAAAAAATTAAGCGCCTGCTGAAAGAGCGGGATGCGGTGATGGTGGCGCATTACTATACCGACCCGGAAATCCAGGCGCTGGCCGAAGAGACCGGCGGCTGCGTCTCTGATTCGCTGGAGATGGCGCGCTTTGGCAGCCAGCATCCGGCTTCCACGCTGCTGGTCGCCGGGGTGCGCTTTATGGGCGAAACCGCCAAAATCCTCAGCCCGGAAAAAACCATTTTAATGCCGACGCTGCAGGCGGAGTGCTCGCTCGACCTCGGCTGCCCGATTGAAGAGTTCAGCAAATTCTGCGACGCCCACCCCGACCGTACCGTTGTGGTGTACGCCAATACCTCCGCAGCGGTCAAGGCGCGCGCCGACTGGGTCGTCACCTCCAGCATTGCCGTTGAGCTGATCGAGCATCTTGATAGCCTGGGCGAGAAAATCATCTGGGCCCCGGACCGCCATCTTGGTCAATATGTGACGCGCAAAAGCGGCGCGGACGTGATCTGCTGGCAGGCCGCCTGCATCGTCCATGACGAATTCAAAACTCAGGCGCTGCAGCGGATGAAAGCGCTGTATCCCGATGCCGCCGTGCTGGTCCATCCTGAGTCGCCGCAGGCTATCGTTAATCTTGCCGATGCGGTCGGTTCGACCAGCCAGCTGATTCATGCAGCGCAAACCCTGCCGCACAAGCAGATGATCGTCGCCACCGATCGCGGCATCTTCTATAAAATGCAGCAGGCCTGCCCGGACAAAGAGCTGCTCGAGGCACCAACGGCCGGCGAGGGTGCCACCTGCCGCAGCTGTGCGCACTGTCCGTGGATGGCAATGAACGGGCTGCAAGCCATTGCTGAGGGTCTGGAGCAGGGCGGCAGCGATCATGAGATCTTTGTTGACGATGCACTGCGAGAAGGTGCGTTGATCCCGTTGAATCGTATGCTAACCTTTGCTGCAAATCTCAAACTCAACGTGAAGGGTAACGCCTGACGTTACGCTCTGGACAGGATGGCAATATGGATTTTTTCAGCACGTCGAATATTCTGGTTCATATCCCTCTTGGGGCCGGTGGCTACGATCTGTCCTGGATTGAAGCCATCGGTACCCTTGCCGGGCTGCTGTGCATCTGGCTGGCGAGCCTGGAGAAGATCGTCAACTACGCTTTCGGCCTGATCAACGTGACGCTGTTCGCGGTCATCTTCTTCCAGATCCAGCTTTACGCCAGCCTGCTGCTGCAGCTGTTCTTTTTCGTCGCCAATATCTACGGCTGGTATGCCTGGAGCCGCCAGACCAGTGATAATCAGCAGGCGCTGAAAATTCGCTGGCTGCCGCGTGCGCAGCTGCTGGCCTGGACAGCGGTGATTGTTATCGCCATTGCGCTGATGACGCTGTATATCGATCCGGTATTTGCGCTGCTGACGCGTGCCGCTGTAAACATTATGCAGGGCATGGGCTTCAACGTGGTGATGCCGCAGCTGCAGCCGGATGCTTTCCCGTTCTGGGATTCGTGCATGATGGTGTTGTCGATTGCGGCGATGATCCTGATGACGCGCAAGTACGTTGAAAACTGGCTGCTGTGGGTGGTGATCAACCTGATCAGCGTGATGATATTCGCCCGTCAGGGAGTGTACGCCATGGCGCTGGAGTATGTGCTGCTGACGCTGATCGCGCTGAATGGCTCGTGGCTGTGGATGAAAAGCGCCCGCCAGAGAGGATAATTGGCCACGGGTCGACCGAAAAAAGGGTCGACCCGTACGGTTAATGGTGGTGGTGATGCTGGTGCTCGCCGCCGCCCTGAATCCACCCCACATCACAATCATCGCCATCGCAACGCTGATACTCCATCTGCACCGTGGCGTGCTCAATCTGATAATGCTGGTGCAGATACTCGTGAATGCGCTGCAGCAGCGCGTCATGATCGTAAGGCGGGATCACCTGTACATGCAGCGTGATCACCGGCTTCTCGCCCACCTGCCACAAATGCACATGATGCACGTTACGCACCTCCGGGATGCTGCGCGCCAGCGCACGCTGTAGCTTAGCCACATCAATATCCTGCGGCGCCCCCTCCAGCAGTTCGTGACCGCTCTCCTTGATCAGCATCCAGCCGCTGCGCAGCACCAGCAGGGACACCACAATCGACAGAATGGGGTCGATCGGCGTCCAGCCGGTAAACATAATAATCAGCGCGGCAGCAATCGCCCCGACCGAGCCGAGCAGGTCACCGAGCACGTGCAGCGCCGCCGCGCGCACGTTAAGGTTCTTCTCGCCGCTGCCGTGATGCAGCAGCCAGAACGCCAGCAGGTTTGCCAGCAGCCCGCCGATAGCCACAATCAGCATCATGCCACCCGCCACCGGCTCCGGCTGCCAGAAACGTCTCAGCGCCTCCCAGACAATCAGCACGGTAATCACCAGCAGCGCGATAGCATTGACAAAAGCTGCCAGCGTGGTCAGGCGCAGCAAGCCAAAGGAGTGGCGCTGGCTGGGCTTGCGCTGCGCAAAATGCGTGGCCAGCAGGGCCACCAGCAGCGCGGCGGCGTCGGTCAGCATATGCCCGGCATCGGCCAGCAGCGCCAGCGAGCCGGAGAGCAGACCGCCCGCCACCTCGGCCAGCATAAACAGGGCCGTGACAACAAAGGCTGCCAGCAGACGTGAACGGTTACCGTTCTTTTCAGTGTGGGTGTGAGCCATAGGATCCCAATTGAGTTAACAGGCTTTCGCTTAATGATATCAATAAATTCATTGCAGGCTTAGGGTTCTGGTGCAGGCGGGCAGCCTCAATGATTTGCTGGCACAGGGTTTCCCCTTCACTGTAGTTCAGCAGCAGCCAGCTGCCTTTCATTCTGTGCGCCGCTTTCTCAACCTGCTGCCACTCTTCTGACGCTATTGCCTGCCTGAGCGCGGCGCAGTCGCGCTTCAGCGTCTCGGCCAGCGTCTGGCACAGGCGTTGAAAATAGTGCTCATCGTGATGCGCCAGCTGATTTAAACGCTGCGGCAGGTCGGCAAACGGCGCGGGCGCCTCCGCCTGCAGCAGAGCGGCAAGATCCGCTAACGAAACTGGCTTCACCAGCAGGCGGTCAGCAACCTGTCGCGCCTGTGGCCGGTTGAGGATCTGCGCATCGGCAGAGCACAGCACCACCCGGGTATGATGCGGCTGATGGCGTTCGCCACGGCGCACTATTTTCACCAGCTGCACGCCGTTCGGGTGCGGCATGCTGTAGTCAACAAACAGCAGGTCCCACTGGCGACCGTCTTTCAGCAGCGCCCGGCCATCAGCGAAGGTTTCCGCCTGGATACCGCAGTGCGCCAGCTGTTGCTGCATCACCAGCAGATTGGTCGGATGGTCGTCGACAATCGCCACGCGCAGATGGCTGACCGCCTCGGTATTGCACTGCTGCGGTTCGGCATCTGCGGCAGGCAGTGGCGAGGGAATAAGCTGCCACGGTAGCAGCACGCTGACGCAGGTTCCCTGGCCGGGGGTGGATTGCAGCGTGATAGTGCCGCCCATGCGGTTGACAATTTCGCGGCAGATCGACAAGCCCAGCCCGCTGCCCTGCACCGAGAGCTGGCGACCGGAAGGGGTCTGATACCAGGGTTCAAACAGACGCTGCTGCTCATCCAGCGGGATGCCACTGCCGCTATCGCTGACCTGAAAATGCAGCTGTGGCGGCGTGCTCAGCGCTTCCAGCGTCAGCCGGATCTCACCCTCGCGGGTAAATTTGATCGCATTGGCAATCAGGTTGTTGGCAATCTGCTGCAGGCGTTCGCCGTCAATCAGCACCCAGGCGGGCAGGGGATTCAGGGCGCTGACGCTCAGCCGCGGTCCCTGTTCGCGCATCAGCGGGTGGTAGAACACCGCCAGCCGCTGCAGCCATTTTTCCGGCTCCAGCGGACGGGGGGCCAAGCTGAAGCTGTTGCTCTCAACCCGGGCGTGATCCTGCAGATCGCCCAGCAGCGTCATCAGGCTGGCGGCGCTGCTGTGGATCAACGCCAGGTTATGGCTCTCAGGCTGCTGCATCAGCTCCAGCTCCAGCAGGCCCAGCACCGCCTGCATCGGCGTGCGCAGCTCGTGGCTGACGGTGGCGAGGAACTGACTTTTCATGCGATTTTCCCGCTGGGCCACTTCGCGCTCCTGCTCCAGCAGCAGGCGCTGCTGCCGCTCACGCCGCTGCTCCAGATAGCGTCTCAGCAGCAGGATCAGCAGGAAGACGATGGCAAACAGCGCGGCGACCAGTACGAAGAGGGAGATCGGCCGCATCTCGCCGCTGTTGCTATCGCTAAAGCTGTCCGGCGTGCTGCTCCAGGTTTCGCGCAGCCGCTGCCAGCTTTCCGCTGGGATCTGCTGCAGGCTGTTATTCAGCAGTGCGCGCAGCAGCGGCCGATCGGGGGCGATGCCGATGGTCACCGGCCATGCGGTGTCGCTGGCGGCAAACGCCAGCTGCAGAGTATTGGCAAAACGCCCCTGGATGCGCCAGCGCGCTGAGAGCACATTGTCGACCAACGCGTCGATCTGACCGCTGGCCAGCGCATCGTACAGGCTGCTGGCATCCTCAAATATCTGGGTTGTGCTGCCTGCGGGCAACAGGCGCCCGGCGATATCCCCGCGCAGCACGCCGATGCGTTTACCGCGCAGATCCGGCCAGCCGGTGACGTTCTGCGCCGCCGCCTGAACATAGACTCCCCACAGCGCACGCCACACCGGCTGGGTATTATTCAGCATTGCATCATCACCGGTCAGCGGCAGATTGAGTTGGATCAACGCCCGCCCCTGCTGCACCAGCGCGCCCGCCTGCTGTGCATTGCTGACCCAGTATGGCTGAAAGCGCAACCCGGTAATCTGGCCGATGCTGTTCAGCAGGTCAACACTGTAACCGGCGGGCTGCCCGCTGGCATTGCGGTAGCTCCACGGATAGTCGTCGCTGACGGCGGCATAAATCACCACCGGATGCTGCGCAATCCAGCTGCGCTCCATCGGCGTCAGGTGGGCGGTATTGCTGTCCTGATAGCGCGGCAGCGCACTGCTCCAGCGCCCCTGAATGCCGTTCACCACCTCCATCGGCAGCTGACGAATAGCGTTATCAAGCTGCTGCGCCAGTGTGGCATCCGCTGTGACCGCCTCCAGCTGCAGCACCCCCGGGTCAAGAGAAGAGGCGAGCTGATAAACTTCGCCCTGCTGCAGCTGGCTCAGCAGGAATCCGGCGCTGGTCTCATCCGCCACCACATAGTCGCTGTGCTGATTGAGCAGGGTGGAGAGGGCCTGTAAATCACTGGGCAGCACCTGCCAGTGATGCTTGCGCGCAAACTCGGGGTCAACGCGCGCCAGGGTGTCGCGGCTGACGCTGAGGCGGGCATCGCCAGAGTTGAACATCACCGGCCGCAGGTTATTGCGATTACGGTAAATACGCAGCGGGCTGGAGAACCACGGTTGCGTCGCGCTGAGGCCCGCAGGCAGCGTCTGCTGCGGAACGCCAAACAGCACATCCAGCTTTCCGCTCTGCAGTGCCGCCATCATCGCCTGCTGCGTGCTGAACCCCTGCACGCTGACGTGCAGGCCGCTGGTCTGCTGCAGCGCCACCAGATAGTCGGCATTGATACCGTACAGGTCGCTGCCAACGACAATATTCCACGGCGAGCTGTTGTCCTGTAATACGCCGACGCGCAGGGTTTTTCCCCATTCGACCGGCATCGGCATCATCTCCTGCGGCAGGGCGATGCTGCTCACCGGGCGCAGCGCCGCCAGCGCGCTGCTGGTGAACAGCAGCAGCATCAGCAGTAGCGTTCTCACTGTTGTGACTGCCACAGCTGAGCCAGTTCGACGACCGAGCCCGCTCCGGTTTTTTCCATGATGTTCTTTTTATGGGTGCTGACGGTTTTATTGCTGATATGCAGCTGCCCGGCGATCTGCAGATTAGACAGGCCGCGCGCCAGCAGCGCGAGGATCTGCTGCTCTTTGGCCGTCAACACCGCGTTAAGCGTATCGCCATGCTGGGCAGGGAAGACGCGCTGGCCGCCGAGCACGGCAAGGATGGCGGAGAGCAGCTGGCTGAGCGGCTGACGCTTGGCAACATAGCCAGATGCCCCGGCAGCTTCCGCCAGACGCGGATAGACCTGCTCCTCCTGTGCTGAGTAGATCACCACCGGCAGCGGCGGGTAATGGCGCTTAATCAGCTTAAGCAGCTGTAAGCCGTCGCTGTCCGGTAAGCCAATATCGAGGATCACCAGCCCAATAGCGCGATCGCCGAGCAGCGCCAGGGCCTCGCGCTGATTATCCGCCGCCAGCAGCTTAAGCGGGAAGGGCGCGTGTACCAGGGCCGCTTCCAGCGCCACCTGGACCAGCGGATGATCGTCAATCAGCAATAGGGTGGTCATGAACAGTTCCAAATCAGGCAGGGGGTTCAGGATAGCCGAAGGTGGGCGGGAAAAAAACGAGAAAAGGAGAGCCGAAGCTCTCCTGGGTCATGCACCGGCTGACATTCTGCCTCGACGTACGGCTAACGTTCTGCCTCGAGCTACCGGCTGATATTCTGTCTCGGTCATGTAGTGGCTGACCCTCTTTTTCGGTCAGCCAGATTCTTTTTCAGCGAGCCAGAATCAGCCAGCCAGAACTTAACAAACGTTACTGCGAAGTACCGTCAGTTTTGGTATTCGCATCAGCGCCGACTTTTTTGTTAATGTCCGGACATTTGCCATCTTTGCACTGCGTGTTTTTGTTGATCTCATCAGCACTCATTTTCTTATGGTGCTTCATGGTTTTATGCTGAGTTTCATGGCCAGTGTTGATTTTGTCGTTATCAACTTTGTTAGGCGCAATATTTTCTTTTGCGCTGCCAGCCACTGCGCCGGCATCGGCCGCTGCATTTGCTGAACCGTCGGCCATTGCAGCGGTGCTGCCCAGAGTCATTGCGGCTGTCAGTAGTACCATAGAGAACTTATTCATTATTATGCTCCTTTAATTTTTGAATACGACATCATCAAGATCTAACGGTGTTTGAAACAAAATAGTGTGATTGCGGCGTTCGCCAATCATAAGTTGTGCAAATAGATTTATTTCAAGAGGTAATGATTAAAAGTGTAGTAGGGCTCCCAGAAAAAGCAAATCACGTCAGCAACGAATCCGCGAAAGGCGATTTACAGTCACCGGGAGTCACGATAAATTGGAGGAGATGCGCCTGGTGTGCAGTATGGCAATGAAATAACCTGGAAATATTATGAATTATCAAAACGATGATTTAAGAATCAAAGAGATAAAAGAACTTTTACCTCCGGTTGCGTTATTTGAAAAATTCCCCGCCACGGACAAGGCTGCTGCAACAGTATCCTCGGCCCGCCAGGCAATCCATAACATTCTGACTTCCCAGGACGATCGCCTGCTGGTGGTGATCGGCCCCTGCTCTATCCATGATACTAAGGCAGCTAAAGAGTACGCTGGCCGCCTGCTGGCGCTGCGTGACGAGCTGAAAGACTCGCTGGAAGTGGTGATGCGCGTCTATTTTGAAAAACCCCGTACGACCGTGGGTTGGAAAGGGCTGATCAACGATCCCCATATGGACGGCAGCTTCCAGATTAATGACGGCCTGCGTATTGCGCGCCAGCTGCTGGTGGAGATCAACGACAGCGGCCTGCCGGCGGCGGGTGAGTTCCTCGATATGATCACGCCACAGTACGTCGGCGATCTGATGAGCTGGGGCGCCATCGGCGCGCGTACCACGGAATCGCAGGTCCACCGCGAACTGTCATCCGGCCTCTCCTGCCCGGTAGGTTTCAAAAACGGCACCGACGGCACCATCAAAGTGGCTATCGACGCCATCGGCGCGGCCAGTGCGCCACACTGTTTCCTCTCCGTGACCAAATATGGCCACTCGGCGATTGTGGAAACCAGCGGTAACGAAGACTGCCATATCATCCTGCGCGGCGGCAAAGAGCCAAACTACAGCGCTCACCACGTCAGCGCGGTGAAAGCCGGTCTGGAAAAAGCCGGCCTGCCTGCCCAGGTGATGATCGACTTCAGCCATGCGAACAGCAGCAAGCAGTTTAAGAAGCAGCTGGATGTTGCCACTGACGTGGCGCAGCAGATTGCGGGCGGCGAGCAGGCAATTATCGGCGTGATGATTGAGAGCCATCTGGTCGAGGGCAATCAGAACCTGGAGAGCGGTGAACCGCTGGTGTACGGCAAAAGCGTCACCGACGGCTGCATCGGCTGGCAGGATACTGAAACCGTGCTGCGCCAGCTGGCCAGCGCGGTGAAAGCCCGCCGCGCGTAACGGCTTGCAGGCAATAAAAAACCCGCCATCAGGCGGGTTTTTTTTCAATCAAATCAGCAGCAATTATTTTGCTTTACCCTGGTTCGCGACGGCTGCGGCTTTCGCAGCAATCTCGTCGGCATCGCCCAGGTAGTAGTGTTTGATTGGTTTGAAGTTTTCGTCGAACTCATACACCAGCGGCACGCCGGTTGGGATGTTCAGCTCGAGGATCTCTTCTTCGCTCATGTTGTCCAGGTATTTCACCAGCGCACGCAGGGAGTTACCGTGGGCCGCGATGATCACTTTCTCGCCGCTTTTCATACGTGGCAGGATAGATTCGTTCCAGTATGGCAGAACGCGATCGATGGTCAGCGCCAGGCTTTCGGTGGTTGGCAGCTGCTCAGCGGTCAGTGACGCGTAGCGCGGGTCGTGGCCAGGGAAACGCTCATCGGCGCGGTCCAGCTCTGGTGGGGTCACGGCAAAGCCACGACGCCACTGCTTAACCTGATCGTCACCGTATTTCTGTGCGGTTTCTGCTTTATCCAGACCCTGCAGCGCACCGTAGTGACGCTCGTTCAGGCGCCAGGATTTCTCTACCGGCAGCCACACCTGGTCAACTTCATCCAGAATGTTCCACAGGGTGTGGATGGCACGTTTCAGCACGGAGGTGTAAGCGAAATCGAAGGTGAAACCCTCTTTCTTCAACAGCTGACCAGCGGCTTTCGCCTCGGTGCGGCCTTTGTCTGACAGGTCAACGTCGTACCAACCGGTGAAACGGTTTTCGTTGTTCCACTGGCTTTCGCCGTGACGTACCAGAACCAGCTTAGTTACAGCCATAGCTTAACTCCTTAATAACTTTACGTTTCTATGATAATGGTGACCGGTAAACTGCCGGAAAGAACCGCACGGCAATTTTAATGTGCATTACCATAGCTGAATTCTGCGCAGCGCGTAAGCCCGTAACTGTCGCGATGCGCGATTTTCATGCGCTTTATCAAACCGCCGTCAGTTGGTAACGCGTCACTGACTGATACGATTCACCTGGCTGCAGCCAGCAGTCGGGCTGCGGATACTCAGGGTGATGCGGCGAGTCGGGGAGAAACTCGCTCTCCAGCGCAATTCCCTGGAAAGCAGTATAGACGCCCTGTTCGCGTGACGGGGTGCCTTCCAGATAATTCCCGCTGTAGAACTGCAGCGCCGGGGCGGTGGTAAACACATTGAGGCGCAGTTTGCCATCGGCAGACCACAGCTGAGCAGCCGGGCTTTCGCCATCCTGGGTATTTAACAGGAAGGCGTGGTCGTAGCCTTTTACCGCCCGCTGGTCATCGTCCTGCAGGAAATCCTGCTGCACGCTCTTCGGCTGGCGGAAATCAAAGCTGGTCCCCGCCACGTCCTTCAGCGGCGCATTGGGAATGCCCGCGCTGTCCACCGGCAGATAGCGATCGCCATTGAGCAACAGCTGGTGCTGGCGGGCATCGCCGTGCTGCGCATCCAGATTGAAGTAGGCGTGGTTGGTCAGATTGACCGGGCAGGCTTTATCCACCGTGGCGTGATAGCGAATCGACAGGGTGTTGTCGTCGCTCAGCTGATAGCGCAGGGAGACCAGCAAATTGCCTGGAAAACCCTGATCGCCATCCGGCGAATCCAGGCGATACTCCACCTCGCTGTCGCTTTGACTGACAATCTGCCAGCGGCGATTGTGGAAGCCATCCGGGCCACCGTGCAGCTGATGCTCGCCCTGATTGGCGGCTAGCGGAAAGATTACGCCGTCGCGCGCGATCTGCGCATGGGCGATGCGGTTGGCGTAACGGCCCACCGTGGCGCCGAGATAGGCCGACTGCTGCAGATAGTCAGACGGGGTGGCGCAGCCAAGCAGCGCTTCACGCACGCTGCCGTCACCCATCGGTACGCGGGCGGAGAGCCAGGTCGCGCCCCAGTCCATAAATGTTGCCACCATCCCGTTGCGGTTGCGCAGGGTGGTGATGCGCCACGCCGCGCCGTCGGGGGCGTGCGAGTTGCGGTTGAGGTTTAGCATTCACCTGCTCCTTCAGACGCTTTGCAGACGTAGAAGGTCTCTTTAATGCCGGATTGCGCTTCATACTGCGCTTCGACGGCGGCTTTCACCTCATCGACCAAATCCAGCGGCATCAGCGCCACGATGCAGCCGCCAAAACCACCGCCGGTCATACGAACGCCACCGCGTTCGCCGAGGGTCTCTTTGACAATATCCACCAGCTGGTCGACCGGCGGCACGGTAATCTCGAAGTCGTCACGCATCGATGCGTGGGATTCCGCCATCAGTACCGCCATACGCGCCAGGTCACCTTTCGCCAGCACGTCGGCGGCTTCCAGCGTGCGGGCATTTTCGGTCAGCACGTGGCGCACGCGTTTCGCCACCAGCGGGTCAAGCTCGTGCTCGCGCGCCTCAAATTCGCTCAGCGATACGTCGCGCAGCGAGCTTTTACCAAAGAACTGCGCTCCGGCTTCACACTGCTGGCGGCGGGTGTTGTACTCGCTGCCCACCAGGCTGCGGCGGAAGTTAGTGTTGATAATCACCACGGCAATATCGGACGGCATCGGCACCGGGCGCGTGCCCAGAGTGCGGCAGTCGAGCAGCATAGCGTGATCCTGCTTGCCCAGTGCGGAGATCAGCTGATCCATAATTCCGCAGTTACAGCCGACGAACTGGTTCTCCGCTTCCTGGCCGTTGACCGCGATAGCCGCGCCGTCCAGCGGCAGCTGATAAAGCTGTTTAAACACCGTGCCGACCGCCACTTCCAGCGAGGCGGATGAGCTTAAGCCCGCGCCCTGCGGGACGTTGCCACTAATCACCATATCCACACCGGCAAAATCCGGGCAGCGTGTCAGCAGGTGCTTCACCACGCCGCGCACGTAGTTTGACCACATCTGGTCGGGGTGGCTTTCGATCGCCTCGTTTAGCGAGAAGATATCCTGCTGATTTTCGTAATCGGCGGCGATAACCCGCACCTGACGATCGCTGCGTTTCGCGCAGGCGATCACCGTCTGGTAATCAATGGCGCACGGCAGCACGAAACCGTCGTTGTAGTCGGTGTGTTCGCCGATCAGGTTGACGCGGCCCGGTGCCTGAATAATGTGGCCCGGGGCATAGCCAAACGCGCTGCTGAAAATCTGCTGGGTAGAGGTCTGTAAACTCATGGTTATGCTCCCGTCTCACGGAAATGAATATCGCTGACGGCGCGCAGACGTTCTGCCGCCTGCTCCGCCGTTAAATCACGTTGGGTTTCAGCCAGCATTTCATAGCCGACCATAAATTTACGCACCGTTGCCGAGCGCAGCAGCGGGGGATAGAAGTGCGCGTGCAGCTGCCAGTGGTCATTGGCGTCATCGTTAAACGGCGCGCCGTGCCAGCCCATTGAATAAGGGAAGGAGCACTGGAACAGATTGTCATAGCGGCTGGTGAGTTTTTTCAACGCCAGCGCCAGATCGTCGCGCTGCGCCTCACTCAAATCGGTGATGCGTTTAATATGCGCCTTTGGCAGCAGCAGCGTTTCAAACGGCCACGCTGCCCACCACGGCACCACGGCCAGCCAGTGTTTGGTTTCGACCACCGTGCGGCTGCCGTCTTTTAGCTCGCGTGCGGCGTAATCCACCAGCATCGGCGCACCGTTTTTGCTGAAATAAGCGCGCTGCAGATCGTCTTCACGCTTCGCTTCGTTAGGCAGGAAGCTGTTAGCCCACACCTGGCCGTGCGGATGCGGGTTGGAGCAGCCCATCGCCGCGCCTTTGTTCTCAAATACCTGCACCCAGGGATAGTGCTGACCGAGGTCGGCGCTCTGTTCCTGCCAGGTTTTCACCACCTCAATCAGCCCCGCAACCGTCAGCTCGGGCAGGGTTTTACTGTGATCGGGGGAGAAGCAGATCACCCGGCTGGTGCCGCGCGCGCTCTCGCAGCGCATCAGCATATCTTCGCTTTGCGGCGCGTCCGGGGTATCGGTCATCAGCGCAGCAAAGTCATTCGTAAACACGTAGGTGCTGCTGTAGTCGGGGTTTTTATCCCCGGTGACGCGCGTATTGCCGGGGCAAAGGAAGCAGTCAGGATCGTGCGCCGGCAGTTTATCCTGCGACGGGGTTTCCTGCGCACCCTGCCAGGGGCGTTTGGCCCGGTGCGGTGAAACCAGAATCCACTGATCGGACAGTGGGTTATAACGGCGATGCGGGTGATCGACCGGATTAAATTTCTGCATGTTGAGTTCCTGGTAACCTTTTTTATGCATTTTTTGCTGTGAAGGAAAATAGCACAGAGTCGCTGCGGAAAGCGTGATCAAGTCTGTATAAATGGAATCGTTTACACAAGCTGAAAAATCCGAAGTATCAATAAAAATAGTACGGGGCTGACTGATAAGCAGGCAAGGTGGGAGGAATAATGGTAGCGGTTACATTATGATAATGGGCTAACCGAAACAGAAGGTCAGCCCCACGCGGAACCCTGTAGGGGGCGACCATTTTTTCCGGTCGCCCCGTGCGGATGAATATCGACGAAGGTAATGACGACCATTTTTTCCGCTCGCCCCGTTAAACCTACAATGCCTCTTGCGTATAACGATAGCCGTCGCCGTCGGCCACAAAGCTCAGACGATGGGTAATACACTGCGGCGCATCTTCGGCATGGTGGGAGACAAACAGCAGCTGGGTGCGGCCTTCGCCAATCAGCACATCGACAAAGCGGCGGACCAGCAGGCGGTTGATGGGGTCCAGCCCCTGCAGTGGCTCATCGAGGATCAGCAGCGCCGGATGTTTCACCAGCGCGCGCGCAATCAGCACCAGCCGCTGCTGGCCCCACGACAGATCGTGGAACGGGGAGTCGGCCAGCGCGCCGTGCATTCCCAGCAGCGCCAGCCACTCGCGGGCCAGCGCCTGCTGACGGTCAGACACCGCCTGATAAATGCCTATTGAGTCAAAATAGCCAGAGATCACCACGTTGCGCACGCTGCTGCTGACGCGGTAATCAAGGTGCAGACTGCTGCTGACGTAGCCGATATGCTGCTTGATATCCCAGATGGTTTCACCGCTGCCGCGACGGCGGCCAAACAGGGTTAAATCGTTGCTGTAACCCTGCGGATGATCGCCGGTGACCAGGCTCAGCAGGGTCGACTTCCCCGCGCCGTTCGGGCCGACAATCTGCCAGTGCTGGCCGCGATCCACCTGCCAGCTCAGGTGGTTGAGGATCGGGCGATCGTTATAGGAGACCACGCCGTCGCGCAGCACTATCAGCGGTGCCCCGGCGGGCAGCGCTGGGATGGCGGCGGCATCGTCAGCTTCCGGCAGCGTCATGCCGGCCAGCTGCTCGCTGTGCGCCAGCTGTGCCACCAGGGCTTGCGCCAGGATAGCATCCCGCGCGCCGATGTGGGTTAGCGTACACTCCGCCAGCACGCCGACGTGCGCAATAAAATCGGGGATGTCATCAAAGCGGTTCAGCACCAGCACCAGAGTAAATCCGGGCTGCTGCAGTTCACCCAGCACGCTCGCCAGGTTGGCGCGCGAAGCGACGTCAAGGCCGTCAAACGGCTCATCGAGGATCAGCAGGTCCGGCTGCGCCATCAGCGCCTGGCACAGCAGCGTTTTGCGCGTCTCGCCGGTTGAGAGATATTTAAAGCGGCGCGTCAGCAGGTGCGCAATGCCAAACCGCGTCGCCAGCTGCTGGCAGCGAGCGGGGTCTTTGACCTCGTCCTGGATAATCTCAGCGGCGGTGCGGCCGGTATCGTCTTCACCGGGGCTGAGCAGGTCGGTGTTATTGCGCTGCCATTCATCGGAAACCAGCTTTTGCAGCTGCTCCAGCGACAAGCGCACCGGGCGCTGATAATGGCTGTTGACGCTGCCCTTGGACGGCGCTAATTCGCCGGAGAGCGCGCGGGCCAGCGACGATTTACCGCTGCCGTTAGCGCCGACAAACGCCCAGCTTTCATCCGCGTTAAGGGTTAAATCATTCAGGTTCAGCGTTCGGGTATCGCTCAGGCGAAAGATGCCCTGCGTAATTTGCATCATTGACATTATTCATTCCATTATTGCACGTCATACTTCAAGCCACAGATGCGTTGGCTGCGCCTGCTCACCCCAGTCACCCAGTTATCTCAGCTGCTGGGGCTTCTCAGGCTTGCCGCCTTCCTGCGGCTCGAGTTATTGAGAGTCGCTGCATCGTGAGATGATTAGGGGCTTCCTGCTGCTGATTGTCAAACCCGCACCCGGGATTCAGAGCAGCGTCGCGATGATGGCGCGATCGGCATTAAAATATGCTGTCACCGCCGCGCCCGGCTGCAGTTTTTGCTGGGCAATATGCTGATTGTCCACGGTGGCGCACAGGGTTTCACCGCCGCTCAGGGCGATCAGGATTTCGCTGTGCGTCTCACCCTGTTCAATCTCGCGCACGGTGCCGGACAGCTGGTTGTCCGCCTCGACGCGCTGGCTGGACACTTCAACCCACGGCGCCTTAATCAGCACCAGCACCTCTTTGCCGCTTGTAAGCCCCAGGCGATCGGCGCTCTGAGCGGTCAGCGCGACCTGCACCTGGGTGACGCCATCGGCCAGTTGCACGCTAACGTGCTGCTGCACCGGCTGAATGTCGCGGCTGATGATGGTGCCAAAGAACTGGTTGCGCGCGCTGGTCTGCAGGGAAAAGCGCGCAATCGCGGCTAACAGACTGCCGGGCGCGGCATCATCCTGCAACACATCAAACGCTCTCTGCTGGATCTGTTCAAGCAGGGCGTACAGGTCCAGCAGGCGCTCTCCCCAGGCGGTAACCTGCGCGCCGCCGCCGCCTTTCCCGCCGGTGGCGCGCTCGACCAGCGTGCGCTCTGCCAGCTGGTTCATCTCATTGATGGCATCCCAGGCGCTTTTATAGCTGATGCCCGCCAGCTTCGCGCCCTGACTGATCGATCCGCTCTCTTTCACCTGGCGCAGCAGTTCAATACGGCGCGGGTCGGCGAACAGCCGCTGCTGTCGTTTCAGTATCAGGGCAATTTCAGCCTGCATAGATCCTCCGGGTGATAAGTTTTGGCCGGCGATTGTAGCAGCTACTCCCGGAATAGAAGTACTGGCCATAAAAAGCGCACGAAAGCACAAAAGGTCAGTGCATTCTTAGAGACTCCCGTTACAATAACTTTTTTCTTCAGCAAGATGAGGCTTCCATGCTGGAATTACTGAAAGGCCTGGCCGTAGCAATTATTATGGTGCCAATCGTGATGGCAATTATTCTCGGCCTGATCTGGGGACTGGGTGAAGTCTTCAACGTGATCTCGAAAATCGGTCACCGTAACGAGCAACCCGCGAAGAAAGACCGCATCGCTCAGTAACACTGATTACGTCATTCTAAACGCCCGGACCTCCGGGCGTTTGCTTTTGTCCCCTGCCAATTCCCCCGATTAAACTTCTTCCCGCCAATGCCGATATTTACTGTGGCAGAGGGTAATTCATCGCTATATCATAAAGTATATAACGTAACCCCCTGAAACCGGAGAAACATCATGTCTGTAAACTGGAACCCCTGGCTGGCTGCGGCGGCCGTGAGTCTGAGCGTTGGCGGCCACGCAATGGCGGCCGAGCACATCACCGTGTTTGCCGCCGCTTCCCTGACTAATGCACTGCAGGATATCGCCAGCCAGTATGAGAAAGGCAAAGAGGTCAAAATTGTCTCTTCTTTTGCTTCCTCGTCAACGCTGGCGCGCCAGATTGAGCAGGGCGCTCCGGCCGATCTGTTTATCTCCGCCGATCAGCAGTGGATGGATTACGCTTCCGGGAAGAAAACCATTGATGACGCCAGCCGCTTTACCCTGCTGGGCAACGATCTGGTGCTGGTGGCGCCGGCTTCAACGAAAGCGCAGGCCGTTACCATCAGTGAAAAAACCGACTGGAAGGGCCTGCTGAAAGGGCAGCGTCTGGCCGTTGGCGATCCGGATCACGTTCCGGCCGGGATCTACGCCAAAGAGGCCCTGGAGAAACTGGGCGCCTGGCAGCAGGTTTCGCCGATGCTGGCCCCGGGTAATAGCGTGCGTGCCGCCCTGGCGCTGGTCGAACGTGATGAAACCCCTTACGGTATCGTGTATGGTTCAGACGCTATCGCCAGCAAAAAAGTGACGGTCGTCGGCACCTTCCCGCAGGCCAGCCACAAACCGGTGGAGTACCCGATAGCCATCGTGAAAGACCATAACAGCGCCAGCGTCACCGCGTTCTACAACTATCTGAAAGGGCCGCAGGCCGCAGCCGTGTTCAAACAGTATGGATTCTCCCCGTTAACCAAAAGCTTTTAAGCTGCAGCAAGGCGGCAGTTGAGTGAAGCCCCAGGTGCTTACTCAAGTCAGTGACTGGGGTGAATGAGAGCAGCCAACGCAGCTGCAGTTTAAAGGATGAAGGTTAAAATGATGTTTCTCAGTGAGCCAGAATGGCAGGCCGTCGCCCTCAGCCTGAAAGTGTCCGTGGTCGCGGTCGCCTGTAGCCTGCCGTTTGGCATCCTGATGGCCTGGATCCTGGTTCGTCGCCAGTTTCCCGGCAAAACCCTGCTCGACAGCGTCATCCACCTGCCGCTGGTGCTGCCCCCGGTGGTGGTGGGCTATCTGCTGCTGCTCGGATTCGGGCGCCGCGGATTTTTTGGTGAATATCTTTATGACTGGTTTGGCTTCAGCTTCGCCTTCAGCTGGCGCGGGGCGGCGCTGGCTTCGGCGGTGATCGCTTTTCCACTGATGGTGCGCGCCATCCGTCTGGCGCTGGAAGCGGTTGATAGCCGGCTGGAGCAGGCGGCGCGCACGCTGGGCGCCGGGCGCTGGCGGGTGTTCTTTACCATCACGCTGCCGCTGACCCTGCCGGGGATTATCGTCGGCACCGTGTTAGCCTTCGCCCGCTCGCTCGGCGAGTTTGGTGCCACCATTACTTTTGTCTCTAACATTCCCGGCGAGACGCGCACGCTGCCGTCCGCCATGTATACGCTGATTGAAACCCCCGGTGCGGAAGGGGCGGCGGCGCGTCTGTGCGTCATTGCTATCCTGCTGGCGCTGGTTTCATTGCTGCTTTCCGAATGGCTGACCCGCTGGGGTCGTAAGCGTTTAGGTCTCTGATGTTAGAACTCGATTTCAGCCAGCAGCAGGGCGACCACACCCTGACGATTAACGCCAGCGTGCCCGCTCATGGCGTGACCGCCATTTTTGGCGTCTCCGGCGCCGGAAAAACCTCGTTAATTAACGCCATTGGTGGCCTGACCAAACCGCAACGCGGCACCATCGCCCTCAACGGGCGCCTGCTGAGCGATGCGGAAAATGGCGTCTGGCTGCCGCCGGAAAAACGGCGTATCGGCTATGTGTTCCAGGATGCGCGTCTGTTCCCGCACTACCGGGTGCGCGGCAATCTGGAATATGGCATGGCCAGGTCGATGCGCGCGCAGTTCGATTCGCTGGTGCGGCTGCTGGGTATTGAAGCGCTGCTGGATCGCTATCCGTGGTCGCTGTCCGGCGGCGAAAAACAGCGCGTGGCGATCGGCCGTGCGCTGCTGAGCGCGCCGGAAATCCTGCTGATGGATGAGCCACTGGCCTCGCTGGATCTGCCGCGCAAGCGCGAGCTGCTAGCCTGGCTGCAGACGCTGGCGCGTCAGGTGGAAACGCCGATCCTTTACGTCAGCCACAGCCTCGATGAACTGCTGCATCTGGCGGATAACGTGATGGTGCTGGATAAAGGTGAGGTGAAAGCCTTTGGCCCGCTGGAGCGCGTCTGGGCCAGCAGCGCGATGCGCCCGTGGCTGCCAAGAAGTGACCAGAGCAGTATCCTGCGCGTGATGGTGCTGGAACAGCATCCTCACTACCAGATGACCGCACTGTCGCTGGGCGATCAGCATATCTGGGTAAACCGGGTGGATGCGTCGCAGGGCACCCCGCTGCGCATTCGCATTCAGTCGGCGGATGTTTCGCTGATATTAAAACCCCCGGTCAACAGCAGCATTCGCAACGTGATCCCGGCGAAGGTGGCAGAACTGCTGGAGATCGACAATCAGATCGAAGTCAAGCTGCTGGTGGGGCAGAGCGAGCTGTGGGCGCGTATCACGCCCTGGGCGCGCGATGAACTGATGATTAAGCCCAATATGTGGCTATATGCGCAAATCAAAAGCGTGTCGATCACCACCTGATCGACACGCTCTGATTACAGCACTTCGCGGTAAAGGGTATCGGCAATCCCGCTTTCGAGGTTGGTGCCAATGACGCGTTTCGCCCGCGCTTTAATAGCATCGTCCGCATTGCCCATCGCCACGCCTAAGCCAACGGTTTCCAGCATGCTGAGATCGTTATAATTATCGCCGAACGCAATCACCTCGCTCATCTGGTAGCCGTTCGCGGCTACCCACTGCGCCAGGCGCTTGCCTTTGCTGTTGCCCGCTTTGGCAATATCCACCTGGTCATGCCAGGACCACTCGCAGGCCAGCCCCATTTCAGCTTCAACTTTTTGCGCGAACTGCTGCAGCGCGTCGGTGTCTGCATGGGACAGGGCAAATTTCCAGATCGATTCAGCACTGCGTGCCGCGTCGGCCAGACTGTCAACCTGTAAGAATGTCGGGCGCTGGTGTTCCGGCAGCGACAGTCCCCAGTTAATGGTGCGCGTCACGTGGCCGGTTTCAGCCTGATACAGCATGGCATTATCGACATACAGCAGGCCGTGGATGCCCGCGTCGTCCAGCATCTCCACGACGCGCAGCGCCTGCTCCTGCGGCAGCGGATCGCTCTCGAGCACCGTTTTAGTCTGATAATCATACAAATAAGTGCCATTACAGCAGATTGCAGGTGTATCAAGCGCCAGTGCCTGATAAAAAGGGTGGATGGCAACGTGATGGCGACCGGTCACGATCAGGATTTTTATTCCCGCCTGCTGCGCTTTTTTCAGCGCGGCAAGCGATTCTGGCAGAATGGTTTTCGTCGGGGTTAACAGCGTGCCGTCCAGATCGAGGGCGATGATGCGATAGCTCATGTGCGATTCCGTGACTCGAAGTAAGCCAGTAAGTGTACACCTTGTGACGCCAGCTTTAAAACTGGCGGTGCAATAATCCATTCACCTGATTTCCCGTTCAGAACAAGGAGCATTCATGAAACAAGTTGTTTATACCGCCAGCCCGGAAAGCCATCAGATCCACGCCTGGCAGTTGCATGATGACGGCGCACTGACGCTGCTGCAGGTGGTTGATGCACCGGGCCAGGTTCAGCCAATGGTGGTCAGCCCGGACAAAGCGTTTCTGTATGTCGGCGTGCGCCCGGATTTTCGCGTGGTGGCCTATAAGATTGATGCCGAAGGTAAGCTGAAAGAAGCCGGCCATGCGCCGCTGCCTGGCAGCCCGACGCATATTTCTACCGACCGTAACGGGCGCTTTATTTTCGTGGGCTCCTATAATGATGCCTGCGTCAGCGTCAGCCCGATTGCTGCCGATGGCCTGCCGGGTGCGCCGCTGGAGGTGGTGAACGGGCTGGAAGGCTGCCACTCTGCCAATATCGATCTCGGTAACAACACGCTGTTTGTTCCGGCGCTGAAGCAGGACCGCATCTGCCTGTTTACGCTGGGTGAAGACGGCAAGCTGACGCCACGCCCGCAGGCGGAAGTCAGCACCACCAAAGGTGCCGGTCCGCGCCATATGGTGTTCCACCCGAACCAGCGTTACGCCTACTGCGTCAACGAACTGGACAGCAGCGTCGACGTCTGGGACATCAGCGCCAGCGAAGTGCAGAAGGTGCAGAGCCTGGATATGATGCCGGAAGGCTTTAGCGGCACGCGCTGGGCGGCAGATATTCATATCACCCCGGATGGTCGCTATCTGTACAGCTGTGACCGTACCGCCAGCATGATTACCGTGTTCAGCATCAGCGCCGACGGCGCGGCGTTAACGATTGAAGGCTATCAGCCAACCGAAACCCAGCCACGCGGTTTTAATATCGATCGCAGCGGCCAGTATCTGGTGGCGGCAGGGCAGAAGTCGCATCATATTGAGGTGTACAAAATCACTTCCGATCGTGGCCTGCTGCAGCCGCTGGCGCGCTACGCAGTTGGTCAGGGCCCGATGTGGGTGGTGATTCACTCACTGGCTTAATGCCCGTAGCGGTCAGGCATGCTACGGGTATCGCTGTAGGGGCGGGTCATGACCCGCCCGGTCCAGGCATGCCTGGACCCTACGTTAATTCTCGAATATTCATGACAGATCCACGCATGCCTGGAGCCTGGGTTAATTCTCTCATCAGGCAGCGGCGCAACGAAAAAGGGGCGGACCCAAACAGCGGTCCGCCCCTACAGGTCTTAAGCCAACCCGTCCATCCAGCTTAACTACGAATAGATCGCCGTAATGGAAGCGCTGCCCAGCGAATGGAAATGCACGTTGAAACCGACCATAGCGCCACTGGCGTTCTCATCCACTTCCAGCGTCTCTACATCAATGGCATGCACGGTAAAGATATAACGGTGCGATTCGCCTTTCGGCGGTGCCGCGCCGCCGTAACCTGCGCTGCCGAAATCGGTGCGCGTCTGCACCGCGCCGGCTGGCAGCTCCGCTTTGCCGGAACCGGCGCCCTGCGGAAGCTCGCGCACCCCGGCTGGCAGGTTCGCCACCACCCAGTGCCACCAGCCGGAGCCGGTGGGGGCATCGGGGTCATAACAGGTGATAACAAAACTTTTGGTGCCGGCAGGCACGTCATCCCACTTCAGGTGTGGCGACAGGTTATCACCCTGATAGCCCATTGCATTCAATACCTGGCGCTCCGGCAGCTTATCGCCGTCGTTAAAATCGTGACTCAAAAGCTTCATTCCATCTCCTTAACTTTCATATTTGAGGCTGCATCTGCGTTAACTGCGCTTGTTATTCGGGCCATCCCTGGCCCTCACCCCTGATGGGGCCGCTGTAAACAGCGTTCAAATCGGTTCCTGACTGATTTGTCATTCTCTTGTCGCCTTGATGCAACCTCAACTATTTTGGTTAGCAATTATTGATGTAACAACTTCAGCAGCTCTTCGGCCGCAGCAGCGGAGGAGGCCGGGTTTTGTCCGGTGACCAGGTGGCCGTCAGTCAGCACATAAACACCCCAGTTATCCGTGTGTTCAAACTGGCTGCCAAGCTTTTTCAGCTCGTCCTCAACCAAAAAAGGTACCACATTCGTCAGCCCAACGGCATGCTCCTCGCTGTTGGTAAAGCCGGTCACCCGTTTGCCCGCCACCAGCGGCGTACCGTCCGGTTTCCTGGCGTGGCGCAGCACGCCCGGCGCGTGGCAGACGGCGGCAACCGGTTTACCGTTGGCGAACAGCGTTTCGATTAAAGCAATACTGGCTTCATCTTCCGCTAAGTCCCACAGCGGGCCGTGGCCTCCGGGGTAGAACACCGCATCGTAATGGCCGGGATCGATATTTTTCAGCTGCTGCGTATTGGCCAGCGCCTGCTGAGCAATGGGGTCCTGGCGGAAGCGTTCGGTATCGGGAGTTTGTGCATCCGGGGCGTCGCTGACCGGATCGAGCGGCGGCTGCCCCCCGGCGGGAGAAGCCAGCACCACATTGATATGGGCGTCAAAAAAGACATAGTACGGCGCGGCAAACTCCTCCAGCCAGAAGCCGGTCTTTTTACCGCTATCGCCCAGCTTATCGTGGGAGGTTAATACCATCAGGATCCTCACGGCCGATCCCCCGCAACGCGTATGACCACCTTGCCGAAGTTTTCCCCCTGCAGCATGCCGATAAAGGTTTCTGGTGCCTTATCCAGACCGTCGACAATATGTTCGCGGAACACCAGGCGATCTTCCGCCACCCACTGGCTCATCTGGCGGAAAAACTCGTCAAAGCGGTGGCCGTAGTCCTGGTTAATGATAAAGCCCTGCACGCGCAGGCGTTTGCGCAGGATCGCACTTTGCAGCAGCGGCAGACGGTCAGGGCCGGCAGGAACGCCGGTGCTGTTGTAGTCAGCTATCAGCCCGCAGACCGGGATGCGCCCTTTGGTATTCATCAGAGGTAATATCGCATCGAATACCCGCCCACCGACGCTTTCAAAGTAGACATCGATACCATCCGGGCAGTGGCGCTTCAGCTGCTGTTCCAGATTGGCATCGCGGTGATCCAGGCAGCGGTCGAAGCCCAGCTTCTCTTCGGCGTAGCGGCATTTCTCCGCACCGCCCGCAATCCCGACCACGTGGCAGCCCTTGATTTTGGCGATCTGCCCGACCAGCGAACCGACAGCCCCCGTGGCGGCCGCGACCACCACCGTCTCGCCCGGCTGCGGGTTACCGATATCCAGCAGGCCCATATAGGCGGTGAAGCCCGGCATGCCCAACATGCCCAGCGCCCAGGAAGGGTGTTCCAGCACCGGGCCGCTGAGCTTAAGCAGGTCTCGCCCGTCAGACAGCGCGAAATCCTGCCAGCCGTTGCCGCTCACCACCCAGTCGCCCGCGCTGAAATCAGGATTTTCTGAACGCTCAACAATCGCTACCGTGCCGCCGCACATCACCTCATTCAGCGCGACCGGCGGAACGTAGGAAGGGGCGTCGCTCATGCGCCCGCGCATGTAAGGGTCGAGGGAGAGCCAGACGGTGCGCAGCAGCACCTGTCCCTGAGCGGGCTGCGGCACGTGCTGAGATTCCAGGCGGAAGTTCGCCTCGGTCGGCGCACCGTGCGGGCGTGAGGCCAGCAGCAGGCGGCGGTTGGTCTGTTTATCTTGTGGCATAGTTCCTCCGATTTCTTAATGCGGCAGTAGTGCCGCTTAAAAACGTTCTAAAAGCGTAGCGCATCACGCTTTTGCCTGCCGGGAGGGTGAGCCGATCCTGATTAATTAAACAGGGCCGGATAAGCAATAGCTTCACTGATGGCGTGCGTTAACTGCGCCAGCGCCGCCGGGGAGATGATATAGGGCGGCATCAGGTAGATCAGGCGACCAAACGGACGGATCCACACGCCCTGTTCGACAAAGAACTGCTGCATCGCCGCCATATTCACCGGTCGCTGCGTCTCTACCACGCCAATCGCGCCCAGCACCCGCACGTCCGCCACGGCAGGGTGGTCGCGCAACGGCAGCAGCGCGGCGGCCAGCTGGCTTTCAATTGCGGCGACCTGAGCAGGCCAGTGGTTCTCCTGCAGTATCGCCAGGCTTTCGGCGGCAACCGCGCAGGCCAGCGGATTGCCCATAAAGGTTGGCCCGTGCATAAAGCAGCCGGCAGTGCCCTGGCTGATGGTATCGGCCACATGGCGGCTGGTCAGCGTGGCGGAGAGCGTCATGCTGCCGCCGGTTAGCGCTTTTCCAACGCAGAGAATATCCGGGGCGATCTGCGCGTGTTCACAGGCAAACAGCCTGCCGGTGCGGCCAAAACCGGTGGCGATCTCATCGGCAATCAGCAGCAGCGAATAGCGGTCGCACAGCGCGCGCACCCGTTGCAGATAGCGCGGATGATAAAAGCGCATCCCGCCCGCGCCCTGCACGATCGGTTCGAGGATGACGGCGCCGATCTGCTGATGATGCGCCACGATCAGCTGCTCCAGCGCATCGGCATCGCTCTCCTGCCACTCATCGTCAAAGCGGCAGGCCGGGGCCGGGGCAAACAGATGCTCGGGCAGATAGCCCTGATACAGGCTGTGCATCGAGTTTTGCGGGTCGCACACCGACATCGCCGCGAAGGTATCGCCGTGATAGCCGTGGCGCAGGGTGAGAAACCGCTGCCGCTTTTCACCGCGCGCCTGCCAGTATTGCAGCGCCATTTTCATCGCCACCTCCACCGCCACCGAGCCGGAATCCGCCAAAAACACGCACTGCAAGTTCTGCGGCACCATGGCCAGCAGCCTGCGGCACAGCGCCACCGCCGCCGGATGGGTTATGCCGCCAAACATCACGTGTGACATCTGCGCCATCTGCGCCTGCAGCGCCCGGTTGAGGCGCGGATGGTTATAACCGTGGATCGCCGCCCACCAGGACGACATGCCGTCGACCAGCTGGCGCCCGTCGGCCAGCTGTAGCGAGGTCTCCTGCGCGGCGACGATCGGGTAGCAGGGCAACGGCGCGGACATCGAGGTGTACGGATGCCAGATGTGGTGACGGTCAAAGGCAAGATCGGCTGGGGTCATAAAATCACTTGTAAACCAAAAATAAAATATTTAGTTTACAAGTATAACCAGGCCGTGAAGACAAATGACAGACTTTTTTGGAGCAAGCAATGGCACATCGTTGGACTATTTCTCAGGCGCAGGCGCTGTTTGAAAAACCCTTTCTCGAACTGATGTTTGAGGCGCAGCAGGTACACCGCCAGCATTTCGACCCGCGCCAGGTGCAGGTCAGTACGCTGCTGTCGATCAAAACCGGCGCCTGTCCGGAGGACTGCAAATACTGTCCGCAGAGCGCGCGCTACAAAACCGGGCTGGAGTCCGAGCGCCTGATGGAAGTGGAGGAGGTGCTGATCTCGGCGCGCAAGGCCAAGGCCGCCGGCTCCGGCCGTTTCTGCATGGGGGCGGCGTGGAAAAATCCGCACGAGCGCGATATGCCGTATCTGGAAAAGATGGTGCAGGGCGTGAAAGCGATGGGGCTGGAAACCTGCATGACGCTGGGGTCGCTGAGCGAGCAGCAGGCGCAGCGCCTGGCCGATGCCGGGCTGGATTTCTATAACCATAACCTTGACACCTCGCCGGAATTTTACGGCAGCATTATTACCACGCGCAGCTACCAGGAGCGCCTGGATACGCTGGGCAAGGTGCGCGATGCCGGGATTAAAGTCTGCTCCGGCGGCATTGTCGGATTGGGCGAAACGGTCAGCGACCGCGCCGGGCTACTGGTACAGCTGGCGAACCTGCCCACCCCGCCGGAGAGCGTGCCGATCAACATGCTGGTCAAGGTAAAAGGTACGCCGCTGGCGGATAACGATGACGTCGATCCGTTTGATTTTGTGCGGACCATCGCGGTGGCGCGCATCATGATGCCTGGCTCCCATGTGCGGCTCTCCGCCGGGCGCGAGCAGATGAGCGAACAGACTCAGGCGATGTGCTTTATGGCCGGGGCCAACTCGATCTTCTACGGCTGTAAGCTGCTCACCACGCCGAACCCGGAGGAGGACAAAGATCTGCTGCTGTTCCGCAAGCTGGGTCTCAACCCGCAGCATACGGAGACCCACCGCGGCGATAACGAACAGCAGCAGGCGCTGGCGGCGCAGCTGATGACGGCCGATAACGACCTGTTTTACAACGCGGCACGATAATGGCCTGGTCACAGCGAATGAAGCAGGCGCTGGAAACCCGCCGCCTGCACGGCCAGTATCGCCAGCGGCAGGTGAACGAATACGCCGATGCGCGCAGCCTGCGGGTCGAGGGCCATGATTACCGCAATTTCTCTGCCAACGACTACCTCGGGCTGAGCCACGATGCGCGCATTGTGGCCGCCTGGCAGCAGGGCGCGGCCCGCTATGGCGTGGGCGCGGGCGGTTCAGCGCACGTTACCGGCTATCGCGCCCCGCAGGCGGAGTTTGAGCAGCAGCTGGCAGAGTGGCTGGGCTACTCGCGCGCGCTGCTGTTTATCTCCGGCTTTGCCGCTAACCAGGCGGTGATTACCGCGATGATGGCCAAAGACGATCGTATCTTTGCCGATAAGCTGTGCCACGCCTCGCTGCTGGAAGCCGCCAGCCTCTGCCCGGCCACGCTGCGCCGTTTTAGCCACAATCAGCCGCCCGCGCTGGCTTCCCTGCTGGCCACGGCGGGCAGTGGCGAGACGCTGGTGGTCACCGAAGGGCTGTTCAGCATGGATGGCGACCGCGCCCCGCTGGCGGCGCTGCAGCAGCTGGCTCAGCGGCACAACAGCTGGCTGCTGGTGGATGATGCGCACGGTATTGGCGTCTGCGGCGAACAGGGGCGCGGCAGCTGCTGGCAGCAGGGGGTGAAACCGCAGCTGCTGATCGTCACCTTTGGCAAAGCTTTTGGCGTCAGCGGCGCGGCGCTGCTGTGCGATGACGCCACCGCGGAATATCTGCTGCAGTTTGCCCGTCACCTGATCTACAGCACTGCCATGCCGCCAGCGCAGATCTGTGCGTTGCAGGCGGCACTGGTCTGCGTGCAGCAGGGCGATGAGCAGCGGCAAAGGCTGAAGGATAATATTGGCTATTTTCGCCAGCACGCCAGCGGCTTGCGCTGGAAGCTGGCCGCATCGGACAGCGCCATCCAACCGCTGATGGTCGGCGATGAGCAGGCAGCCCTCGCGCTGGCACAGCGGCTACGCGCGGCGGGCTGCTGGGTGAGTGCCATCCGCCCGCCGACCGTACCGCCCGGCACCTCACGGCTGCGCATCACCCTCAGCGCGGCGCACCACGATTCCGATATCGATGCCCTGCTGGAGGTGCTGCATGCTGCAAATGGTCAATAAACAGGCGGTGGCGGCGGCGTTTGGCCGGGCCGCGCACAGCTATAACCAGCATGCGGAGCTACAGCGCCAGTGCGGAGAACGCCTGATGCAGCTGGCGCGCCCCGGGCAGGAGCTGGAGGTGCTGGATGCCGGCTGCGGCACTGGCTGGTTCAGCCAGCGCTGGCGTGAAAACGGGCATGCCGTCACCGCGCTGGATCTCTCCGCGGATATGCTGCGTCAGGCCGCTGCCGCGCAGGCTGCGCACCATTATCAGCTGGGCGACATTGAGGCGCTGCCGTTTGCCGATAACCACTTTGACCGCAGCTGGAGCAACCTGGCGGTGCAGTGGTGCAGTTCGCTGCCGCAGGCGCTGCGCGAGCTGCAGCGCGTCACGCGCCCCGGCGGGCAGGTGCTGTTTTCCACGCTGCTCGCCGGCTCGCTGAGTGAGGTGCAGCAAGCCTGGCAGCACCTGGGACGCTGTGCGCCGGTCAACCGCTTTGCCACGCCAGAGATGATTGCAGAGGCGGCAAGCGGCATGCGGCTGTCGCTTGAGTGCTATCCCCTGACGCTGGCGTTTGCGGACGTGCTCAGCGCGCTGCGTTCCCTGAAGGGCATCGGCGCCACCCATCTGCATCAGGGGCGCGATGCGCTGGCGTTGAGCCGTGGCGCGCTGCAGCGGCTGGAGCAGGTCTGGCCGCGCGATGAACGCGGCTGCCTGCTGAGTTATCAACTGGTATCAGGAGTGATTGAGTGTGAGTAAGCGCTGGTTTGTCACCGGAACGGATACGGAAGTGGGGAAGACAGTGGCCAGCTGTGCACTGTTGCAGGCGGCGAAAGCTGCGGGATGGCGCTGTGCAGGCTACAAGCCGGTGGCCTCCGGCTGTGAGGTGACGCCTGAGGGCGTGCGCAACAGTGATGCGCTGGCGCTGCAGCGCACTGCCAGCGTCTGGCTGCCGTATCAGCAGGTCAACCCGCTGGCGTTTATCGAGCCGACCTCGCCGCATATTGCCAGCGCCGAAGAGCAGCGCCCGATCAGCGCCCGCCAGCTCTCTGCCGGGTTGGAGACGGTTGCACAACAGGCTGACTGGGTGCTGACCGAAGGGGCCGGTGGCTGGTTCACGCCGCTGTCGGAAAGTCTGACCTTTGCCGACTGGGTGGTGCAGGAGCAGCTGCCGGTGATTCTGGTGGTGGGCGTTAAGCTGGGCTGTATTAATCACGCCTTACTCACCGCGCAGGCGATTCAGGCCAGCGGGCTGCAGCTGGCGGGTTGGATTGCCAACGGCGTGCTGCCTGCGGGTAAACGTCATCAGGAGTATATGGCGACGTTAACCCGCACGATCCCGGCACCGCTGCTGGGCGAGATCCCGCATCTGCCGGGTGGAGAGGGGTTTGATGAGGTGGGGCGGTTTATTACCTTGCCGTAAACGGGTCAGGCATGCCTGCCCCCTACGCACATCGTAGGGGACGGGCATGCCCGTCCCGCAAACTTCACACCGCCCCGCAAACCTCACACCGTCAGCCAGGTATTCACCATGCTCTCATCCAGCTGTGCCACCGTGCCGTGCGCCACGTTGCGCCCGCGGTGCAGCAGCAGGAAGTAGTCAGCCACGCGGCGAATAAACGACAGGCGCTGCTCCAGCAGCAAAATGGTCATCCCGAAATCATGGTTCAGGCGATGGATCAGGTTGCCCATCTCCTCTTCCAGCCAGGGCGACATGCCTTCGGTCGGCTCATCCAGAATCAGCAGCTTCGGCTGCAGTACCAGCGCACGCGCCAGCGCCAGCTGCTGCTGCTGGTCGATAGGCAGCTCGCCGCTGCGCTGATGACGCAGCGAATAGAGCGCCGGGAACAGGTCATACACCATCTGAGGGATAGCCCGGTGGCGTTCCATACCGGCACCGGCCAGCAGGGCGATTTGCAGGTTCTCTTCAATACTCATCTGCGAAAAGATGTGTCGCCCCTGCGGAACATAGCCTATCCCCAGCGAGGCGCGTTTTTCCACCGGCTGCAGCAGCAGGTCCTGCGGTGGGCCGTTATCTTCCTGCCAGATCATCGAGCCGCTGTTAATCGGCAAATGCCCCATGATGCAGTTGACCAGCGTGGTTTTTCCCATGCCGGGCTGTCCGAGGATGCCGGTACAGGTGCCAGGTGGCAGATCGAGATCAACATCCCACAATATGTGGTTCTGCCCATAAAATTGATTAATAGAACGTAAGCTGAGCATCTGCACTCTCCTTCAGACAGTTTTCGATCGCACCTGTATTGCTCCCGCTCTTTGTCGTCTGGCAAACAGTCCGGTATCTCGCTATGAAGTACCCGCGGTTTTGTGCTCCTCGCTCTGGTGTTATGCAAGCTGCAAGCGTGAGGCGGTATGGACTAACCAGTGAGTACTTGCAATTAGTGGGCCAGAGGTGTTGAACGGCGGAAAAAAGTAAAAAAAAGAGACAAACTGATAACATTCATCCGCAGTTATTGGTCAGCGCGGCTAAACAATTTCCTGCAGTAAGCAGCGTGCTGCACCGGACCAGTGCCGCGGGTTAATCATTTATGGTGCAGCTGCCACGCGAAATGGCAGTGAGAGTCAGGCGGGGAGAATAAAACGTGCCCGGCTGATTGAATGCGCGGTGCATAACATGGCCAATGCCTGGCGAAATCCCCGCTGGCGGGGGTAAAAATAAAGCAAAAAAAAATATTTGGCGGGTCGATCGCAGCGTGGGGACGATTTATACACATCAGACGCCTCAAGCGCTGAAAACAGTTATCCACCATTCCTGTGGATAACCTTGTGCATTAGAGTGTGAAAACCCGCGCAAGGCGAGAGCGGACGCGGCTTGCGCACGGGTTGGTGCGAAACTCGGCTTCTTTATATAAATGATTAAAATCAATTAGTTAATTAAAATCAAGCCACTGGAATATTCCTGATAAGCGCCGGGTCAGATTTGTCAGCAGGCTATTGACAAATGTTAAAAGCGTAAAGCATTTGGGGATAACCTCGACGCCTGTTTTGCGCATTCGTTTGCGCAACGGACGGCAAAAGTGCAGACGGGCTCTCTTCTGATGCATCATGCAAAATAACTGTAATTTTATCCAGTCTTTTTTGCTGGCAAAATCGTCAGGGCAGAGTAGAATTACAGTCCGGTTCGCGCACTTCATTTTTCAGGTAGCCCTTCAATGAGCAAAGTCTTTAAACTCAACTCCGATTTCAAACCATCTGGCGATCAGCCTGAGGCGATTCGACGCCTTGAAGAGGGGCTGGAAGATGGTCTTGCCCATCAGACGCTGCTGGGCGTGACCGGATCCGGTAAAACCTTCACCGTCGCCAACGTGATTGCCGACCTGAACCGCCCGACCATGGTGCTGGCCCCTAACAAGACGCTGGCGGCGCAGCTGTACGGCGAGATGAAAGAGTTTTTCCCTGATAACGCCGTGGAATACTTTGTCTCGTATTACGACTACTACCAGCCGGAAGCCTATGTGCCCAGCTCCGACACCTTTATTGAGAAAGATGCCTCGGTTAACGAACATATCGAGCAGATGCGTCTTTCCGCCACTAAAGCCCTGCTGGAGCGGCGCGACGTTATCGTGGTCTCCTCCGTTTCTGCGATTTACGGCCTTGGCGACCCTGACCTCTACCTCAAAATGATGCTGCACCTGACGCGTGGTATGGTGATTGACCAGCGCGCGATCCTGCGCCGCCTGGCGGAGCTGCAGTACACGCGTAACGACCAGGCATTCCAGCGCGGAACATTCCGCGTGCGCGGAGAGGTGATAGACATCTTCCCGGCAGAGTCGGACGACTACGCGCTGCGCGTGGAGCTGTTTGATGAAGAGGTTGAGCGGCTCTCAATTTTCGACCCGCTGACCGGTCAGATTGAGTCGGTGATCCCGCGCTATACCATCTACCCGAAAACGCACTACGTCACGCCGCGTGAGCGCATTGTGCAGGCGATGGAAGAGATTAAAGTTGAGCTGGCGGAGCGCAAAAAGGTGCTGCTGGAAAACAACAAGCTGCTGGAAGAGCAGCGCATCAGCCAGCGCACCCAGTTTGACCTCGAAATGATGAACGAGCTGGGCTACTGCTCCGGTATCGAAAACTACTCGCGCTACCTCTCCGGGCGCGGTCCAGGCGAAGCACCGCCCACGCTGTTTGACTATCTGCCTGCCGATGGTCTGCTGGTGATTGACGAATCCCACGTCACTATTCCGCAGATTGGCGGGATGTACAAAGGCGACCGCTCGCGCAAAGAGACGCTGGTCGAGTATGGCTTCCGCCTGCCGTCGGCGCTGGACAACCGCCCGATGAAGTTTGAAGAGTTTGAGGCGCTGGCGCCGCAGACTATTTACGTCTCCGCTACGCCGGGCAATTATGAGCTGGAGAAATCCGGCGGTGATGTGATTGACCAGGTGGTGCGCCCAACCGGCCTGCTCGACCCGATTGTCGAAGTGCGCCCGGTGGGTACCCAGGTGGATGACCTGCTGTCGGAGATCCGCAAGCGCGTGCAGATTAACGAGCGCGTGCTGGTCACGGTGCTGACCAAACGCATGGCGGAAGATTTAACCGAATACCTGACGGAGCACGGCGAGCGCGTGCGCTATCTGCACTCGGATATTGATACCGTTGAGCGTGTCGAGATCATTCGCGATTTGCGCCTCGGTAAATTTGACGTGCTGGTGGGGATTAACCTGCTGCGAGAGGGCCTGGATATGCCGGAAGTGTCGCTGGTGGCAATCCTCGATGCCGATAAAGAGGGCTTCCTGCGCTCCGAACGCTCGCTGATCCAGACCATTGGCCGCGCCGCACGTAACCTCAACGGTAAAGCGATTCTCTACGGTGATAAGATCACCCCGTCGATGGAGCGCGCTATAGGCGAAACCGAGCGTCGCCGCGAGAAACAGGAGCAGTACAACAAGGAGAACGGCATTGTACCGCAGGGGCTGAACAAGAAAATTGCCGATATTCTTGAGCTGGGCCAGGGGCTGGCGAAGAACAAAGCTAAGCCGCGCAATATGAAAGGTAAGAGCCTGGTGGAAGACGATGCGACCTATGTCGATCTGTCGCCAGCCGGGCTGCAGAAGCGCATTCACCAGCTGGAAGCGCAGATGCAGCAGCACGCGCAGAATCTGGAGTTTGAAGAGGCCGCCCAGGTGCGTGACCAGCTGCACCAGGTGCGCGAGCTGTTTATCGCCGCATCGTAATTATTTGGCCGCAGGGTTTTTGTAGGGGGGGACCTTCTTTTCCAGTCCCCCCGCGCGGTAAAGGATAGATCGCGGGCCGATCGAAAAAAATGATCGGCCCCTACGGTTCAAATCGGGCGCATTTTCACACCATCGCCTGCACCGCGTGCTCCAGCGCCAGGCGCAGCAGCTGGCGGTCGTGGCGATAGGGAATATCTCCGGCCTCCAGCGGCTCCTGAATCACCATGCGGTCGCTCAGATGGCTGCTGTCAACCTTCGGCCCGAGCACCAGCGCATCAATCACCCGTTTACCGATCGCCTTCTCCATCATCGCCAGCTTATCCACCACCGTCAGCTGTGCCGCTGCCGGGCTGAGCTCTTTGCCGAGATTGCCAATAAACACCATCGTCGCCGGGGTACGGCGCAGCGCCTGGGCGATTTCCGGCAGCAGCAGCACCGGCATCAGGCTGGTATAGAAACTGCCGGGGCCAATCAGGATCAGGTCGGCTTCACCAATCGCTTCTACCGCTTCACGCGTGGCGCTGACGGCAGGGGAGAGCATTAACTCCTGCGGCGGCTGGGTCAGCTGGTCAATTTCAGTCTCGCCGTATACCAGGTGACCCTCGCTATCCAGCGCCACCAGGTCGACGGGCTGCTCTGACATCGGGATAAGAAACGCATCCACCTTCAGCAGATTGCGGATCAGGTTTATCGCCTCAAACGGGCGCACGCTGAGATGATCGAGCGCCTTCAGCATCAGGTTGCCGAGATTATGGCCGGCCAGCTCGCCGTTACCGGCAAAGCGATACTCAAACATTGCCGAGGCCACGCTCGGCTCGGCGATCAGCTGGTTAAGGCAGTTGCGCATATCACCCCAGGCAATACCGCCTTCCGAGCGGCGAATGCGCCCGGTGGAGCCGCCATTATCCGTGGTGGTCACAATGCCGGTAAGGCGGGAACCCAGCGGAGAAAGTGCGGACATCACACGACCCAGGCCGTGCCCGCCGCCTAATGCCACCACGCGGTCGAGGTCAGCTAAAGTGCGATTGCGCATAGTTATTGTCATCATCATGGTTGAAACGTTGATAAAGGCTATTTTACGCTAAACGGGTGTTAAAATGCCGGGAAAAAACGTTATATCTCAAAGTATATAGCGAAACTCTGTTCTGGTATCGCGCAGTCAGAAGCGCTAAAATTTTTAAACCATGGTTTACCGATGTCCGGTAAATCACACTTAAGCCCTGATACCTAAGTCCTGCTGGATACGGTCTCCTGGCCGCAACCCCGAGTTGCCAGGGTGCAGAAAGAAATGACTGCATCTCCCCTCTTTGGAAAGGTGTTCTGGTGCCACAATTTGCTGATAGTTTCGACCGCAGGTTCTATTACCTGCGTCTGTCGATCACCGATGTATGCAACTTCCGTTGCACATACTGTCTGCCTGACGGGTATAAACCACAGGGTATTCAGAACAAAAGCTTCCTGTCGCTGGATGAAATCCGTCGCGTCACGCGGGCGTTCGCCGCTGCGGGCACCGAAAAAGTGCGCCTCACCGGCGGCGAGCCTTCAATGCGCCGTGACTTTACGGAAATCATTGCGGCGGTGCGCGACAACCCCTCTATTCGCCAGCTGGCGGTGACCACTAACGGCTATCGCCTGCAGCGCGATGTTGCCGAGTGGCGGGCTGCCGGGCTGACCGCACTCAACGTCAGTATCGACAGCCTTGATGCGCGCCAGTTCCACGCCATTACCGGCCAGGACAAATTTCATCAGGTGATGCGCGGTATCGATGCCGCTTTTGACGCCGGGTTCAGCAAGGTGAAAGTCAATACCGTGCTGATGCGCGACGTGAATCACCACAGCCTGGATACCTTTCTTGCCTGGGTGCGCACGCGCCCGATCCAGCTGCGTTTTATTGAGCTGATGGAAACCGGTGACGGCGGGGCGCTGTTCCGCAAACATCACGTTTCTGGCGAAGTGATCCGCGACCAGCTGCTGCAGCAGGGCTGGGTGCGTCAGGCGCGCGCGCGCAGTGACGGCCCGGCGCAGGTATTCCGGCATGCCGACTATCAGGGTGAAATTGGCCTGATTATGCCGTATGAAAAGGACTTCTGCGCCAGCTGTAACCGCCTGCGCGTATCGGCGATTGGCAATCTGCATCTCTGCCTGTTTGGTGAGAGCGGCGTACCGCTCAGAGATCTGCTGGCGGATGACAGCCAGCAGGCGGAACTGCAGGCGCGTATCGCCAGCAGTCTGACCAGCAAAAAGCAAACCCACTTCCTGCACCAGGGCAATACCGGCATCACGCAGAATCTCTCATTTATCGGCGGTTAAGCTAAGGACTTGATTATGAGCAAAACATCGACGGATTTTACCCCCCTTAACGTGGCGGTGCTGACCGTCTCCGACCGCCATACGGCGGAGAGCGACAGCTCCGGCAGCTATCTGCGGGAGGCCGCGATCGAGGCCGGGCATCAGGTGCTCGACCATGCCATCGTGCCCGATAACCGCTACCGTATTCGCGCCGTGGTCTCCAGCTGGATCGCCAGCAGGGATGTGCAGGTGGTGCTGATCAACGGCGGTACCGGTTTTAATGAGAAAAACAGCACCCCGGAAGCGCTGCTGCCGCTGTTCGATCGTGAAGTGGAAGGATTTGGCGAGCTGTTCCGCATGATCTCCTGGGAGGATATTGGCACCTCCACCATTCAGTCGCGCGCGGTGGCTGGCGTCGCCAATCAGACGCTGATCCTCGCCGTGCCCGGTTCCACCAGCGCCTGTCAGCTGGCGTGGGAGCGCATTATTCAGCCACAGCTGGATGCCCGAACTCGCCCGTGTAATTTTGTTTCACATGTGAAGAAGCCGTAAATGTCTCAGTTAACTCATATTAATGCCGCCGGTGAGGCGCATATGGTGGACGTTTCCACCAAACAGGAAACCGTGCGTGAAGCGCGGGCAGAAGCGTTCGTGGTGATGCACCCGGAGACGCTGCAGATGATTATCGACGGCAGCCACCATAAGGGTGACGTCTTTGCCACGGCGCGCATTGCCGGCATCCAGGCGGCAAAACGCACCTGGGAGCTGATCCCGCTCTGCCACCCGCTGCTGCTGAGCAAGGTGGAAGTGTCGCTGGAAGCCCAGCCGCAGCACAACCGCGTGCGCATCGAGTCGCTGTGCCGCCTGACCGGGAAAACCGGCGTGGAGATGGAAGCGCTGACCGCGGCCTCCGTTGCCGCGCTGACCATCTACGACATGTGCAAGGCGGTGCAGAAAGATATCACCATCGAACAGTGCCGCCTGCTGAGTAAGAGCGGTGGGAAATCCGGTGATTTTCAGGCGGTGAGCCATGATTAACGTGCTGTTTTTTGCCCAGGTGCGCGAGCTGGTTGGCACCGCCAGCCTTGAACTGCCCGCCGAATTTACCAGCGTAGAAGCCCTGCGCAGCGAGCTGGCGCAGAAGGGCGATCGCTGGGCGCTGGCGCTGGAGTCCGGCAAGCTGCTGGCGGCGGTTAATCAGACGCTGGTGCCGATGGCGCATCCGCTGCGCGCCGGGGATGAAGTCGCCTTCTTCCCGCCGGTCACCGGGGGCTGAGATGGAGACGCGAATTCGGGTTGGCAGCGAACCATTTAATATGGCTGACGAGTATCAGTGGCTGGCCGCCTGCGATGAAGATGGGGCGGTGGTGACCTTTACCGGCAAAGTGCGCAATCACAACCTTGGTGATAACGTCAGTGCCCTGGCCCTCGAACACTATCCGGGCATGACCGAAAAAGCGCTGGCGGAGATCGTAGCCGAGGCGCGCCGCCGTTGGCCAATGCAGCGCGTCACCGTCATCCATCGCGTCGGTGAACTGTTCCCGGGCGATGAGATCGTGCTGGTGGGGGTCAGTGGCGCGCACCGTGGTGCCGCCTTTGACGCGGCGGAATTTATCATGGATCGGCTGAAAACCCGTGCGCCGTTCTGGAAGCGTGAAGCCACGCCAGACGGGGAGCGCTGGGTCGAGGCTAAACAGAGCGACCGCGACGCCGCCGCACGCTGGGAAAAATAGGGTACACTGCGTCTTTTCTTTGGCTAAGGATTTTCATGAGCCGTTTCTCTTTGAGACACCTCGCGGCGCTGGCCCTGCTGGTGCTGGCGGGCTGTAGTAACCCGACGTCGAAAACCACGCCTGCCGCGCGCCCGAACGATGTTAAAGCCCAGATCGCCCGGCTGTTACCGCCCGGCGTCAGCGATCGCCAGGGCTGGGCCAGCGATATCTATGTCGCCTTCAACGGCCAAGAGATTGACCCTTCGGTCAGCAATCTGTGCGCGGTGATCGCCGTTACCGGGCAGGAGTCCAACTTCAGCGCCGATGCCAATGTGGCCGGCCTGCCGAAAATCGCCTGGGGCGAGATTGACCGCCGCGCAGGGCAGCTGCATATCCCATCATTCCTGGTGCGCACCGCCCTGCTGATCAAATCCCCCAACGGCAAAAGCTATGCCGATCGCCTCGATCATGTCTCCAGTGAAAAAGAGCTGAGCGCGATCTTCGATGATTTTATCGATATGGTGCCGATGGGGCAGAAGCTGTTTGGCAATCTCAACCCGATCCACACCGGCGGCCCGATGCAGGTCAGCATTGCCTTTGCCGAAGCGCACAGTAAAGGCTACCCGTATCAGGTTGACGGCTCGATCCGGCGCGAAGTCTTCAGCCGACGCGGTGGGATGTGGTTCGGCACCCTGCATCTGCTGGGCTATCCGGCCAATTATACTGCGCCGCTGTATCGCTTTGCCGACTTCAACGCGGGCTGGTATGCCAGCCGTAACGCCGCATTCCAGGCGGCGGTATCCCGGCTGAGCGGCATCAAGCTGGCGCTGGATGGTGACCTGATCAACTACGGGTCCGACAGTGCAGGCTCAACCGAGAAAGCGGTACGCACCCTCGGCAAGCGTCTGGACTTCAGCGAGCGGGCGATCCGCCGGGCGCTGGAGAATGGGGAGAGCATCGACTTCGAGAAAACCGACCTGTACAAGTCGGTATTCGCGCTGGCGGATAAAGACGCCGGTAAGAGATTACCGCGAGAAGTGCTGCCGGGCATCAAGCTGGAAAGCCCGAAAATAACCCGTAATCTGACCACCGCCTGGTTTGCCCAGCGCGTGAATACGCGTTATCAGAGCTGTATCAGCCGTCAGTAATCTGCTGTCACGGGCCGATCGAAAAGGATGATCGGCCCCTGCGGTTACAGCCGGTTCGACGGGCCGATCGAAAAAGATGATCGGCCCCTACGGTTACAGCCGGTTCGACGGGCCGATCGAAAAAGATGATCGGCCCCTACGGTTACAGCCGGTTTGCTGGGCCGATCGAAAAAGATGATCGGCCCCTGCGGTTACAGCCGGTTTGACGGGCCGATCGAAAAAGATGATCGGCCCCTACGGTTACGCTCTGGTGTAGGGGCCGACCGCTTTTCTGGTCGGCCCTTACGGTTACGCTCTGGTGTAGGGGCCGACCGCTTTTCTGGTCGGCCCTCGATCCCCGTTACGCCGTTTCCAGCTTAAACAGCTGCACGGTCTGCGCCAGCGTCTTCGCCTGATCCTCCAGCGATGCGGCGGCGGCCGACATCTGCTGCACCAGCGCGGAGTTCTGCTGCGTTGCGCCATCCATCTGATTGACCGCGACCGTCACCTGACCGATGCCCTGCGACTGTTCATCGGAGGCATGCACAATCTCGCCGATAATGGTCTTCACCGAGTTTACCGCCTGCGTCATCTCCTGCATGGTTTTCCCGGCGCTCTGCACCAGATCTACCCCGTGGTCGACGCGCTGGGTCGATTCGGCGATCAGCGCGGAGATATCCTTCACCGCATTGGCGCTGCGCTGTGCCAGGCTGCGCACTTCCGCCGCCACCACCGCAAAGCCGCGCCCCTGCTCCCCGGCGCGTGCTGCTTCAACCGCCGCGTTCAGCGCCAGAATATTGGTCTGGAAGGCAATGCCGTTGATAATGCTGGTGATAGCACCAATCTTCTGCGAGCTCTCATCAATCTGCTGCATAATCTGCACCACCTGCGACACCAGCTGCTCGCCGCGCCGGGCGATGTCGGTAGCGTTATCCGTCAGCGCCGTTGCCTGGTGGGCATTATCAGCATTGTGCTTCACCGTGGCGGTTAACTGCTCCATGCTGGCTGCCGTCTCTTCCAGCGCCGCAGCCTGCTGCTCGGTGCGTGAAGCGAGGTCAAGGTTGCCGCTGGCGATCTCTTCCGCCCCTGACGTACCGAGTCGCTGGCGGAGATAATCTCACCCACCATATTGCGCAGCTGGTGCTGCATGGTCTGCATGGCGAAGAAAATACTCTGCTTATCGTTCTCTTTCACCGGGATAGTGGCGCTGAGATCGCCCTCTGCCACCGCCAGCGCAATATCCGCCGCCTGACGCGGCTCCCCGCCGATCGGTTTCGCCACTTTGCGGCTGAACACCAGCCCCAGCACGCCGCACACCACCACAATACTGATCACCGCCATTATCAGCGCATACATCAGCTGGCGGTTCGCCGCGGCCATCACCAGCTTCACCGGCGCGGCAACGCCGAGATACCATGAAGCCTGGCTGTTGCCAACGGTGATCGGACGCCAGGTTTGCAGCACATCCTCACCCAAAACCGGGTCGTAGCGCTGGATTATCTGGCTGCTGAACTTGTCGGTTTCGCCTTTATAGGGCTTACCGGCATCGTCCTTGTTTGGGCTGGAAACCACCTTACCGGCGGTAGAGAGCAGCATGGCATAGCCTGCGCCTTGCCACGGTTTGATTTTACTCACTTTTTCCTGCAGCGAGGCGAGTGAAATATCGGAGGTGGTCACGGCTTTCACCTTGCCATCATCAAAAATCACCGCCGAAACGGAGGTCAGCAGGGTGGGGACGCCTTCATAGGCGAAGCTGTAAGGTTCGGCCAGCGTGTCGCGTTCCAGCTTGCGTGGTACCAGATAGTAGTCGCCATCACCCGGGGTGAGAAATGTCCCCATCAGATGGCTTTGATAGGCACCCGCTTTATCCCGATCGACATAGCGCGAGAAGCGCCCACCCGGCGGCGAACCAGGCTGGCTGGCGAACTCCGCATCGCGTCCATCTAAAACATTGGGTTCGAGAACCGCCGACATCGACAGATAGCTGGGGTTCATCTTCAGCGCATAGACCATAATCTGTTCCGCCTGAGCGCGGTCAGTGATGCCCGCGGCGGGTAGGGCAATCAGGCTCTGGCCCATGGCGGCTGCGACGGTGCGTGCATACTCCAGCTCTTTCTGCACCGATAGCGCCTGGCTCTGGGCGATCTGCCCGAGATAATCTTCCGCCAGCTTTTTCTGCTGCTGGCTCGACTGCCAGCTCAGCAAGCCAATGGTGAGGCTGAAACCCAGGGTGATTGTCAGTACCCCAGTGAGCAGCATCAGCGTGCGGGTGCTCATTCTCTTTTTTGCTACTGTCTGACTCTGCATGTGATCTTCCCCGATGTGGCAAAATGTACCCGTTAGTCACTTCCTGTTTTGCAACCTCCTTTGCTCAGTCTATCGGCAGTCAGTGAGCAATCTTTATCCGGCAGATGGATTTATTGGATAAATTCGGCGTGAGATAAAACTCTGCCTGTCAGTTACGACCTCGGATAATCAACACACTTTGCCCTGCGTCAGTTAAGCGATCAGAGCCAGTTGTGGCTGCCCAACGGGTGATTTTGCGCTGTAATTTAGCGCTGAAGATCGGCAAAAGCCCTGGCAATCAATACGATCCAGCTTTGGGTGTCGAATGACTTCCCCCGAGTCCATTATTTTCCTATTGGCAAGGTCAGGTGTTAAGTAGGAATTAATGTTCAGGTGGGTAATAAATAGCGCATGAATAAGACAATGTGCTCTCGTTATATCAATCAGGTGAATGTAGCGGATAGCATCAGGAAACCGGGAGAGGTTAAGGCGTGTTGCTTATTGGTTATTTTAACGCTATTCCGTACGGTATCATTGCTTGCGAGGCTGTACTCTATTTTTCTTGATAGTTTTTTCGCTTCGGGGCAAACTTGATTTAGGAACATTCAGTATCGATCTCTACCCTGGTCTCTACCATGCCGATTTTTTCTTGGTGAAAATCCTAAAAATAAAAAAATAGTTTATCTCCTAATAGCGGGGGCATTGCCCCCTTTGCAAAATTTCAACGCATAACCCCAGGTTTTAATAGCGGGTAGGGTGTTGGTATTAACTGGCTATTTCTTTCCAATAAGTCTCTTTATAAGCGTCAAAAAAAACTTTGTTCTTCGCCCTTTAATATGTGCAAGCTCTTTATTGTTATGATTTCTATAGTAAATTTTCCTCCTTTTTTTGGTTTGATAGTGATATAAAATGCTGAAAAATATGATTAAAGGCAAGGTGAATAAAAGTAATAGTTGTAACATTTTACACGCTCTCTCTTATGTCGTCTTTAGTAAGAATATTCCGTCAGAAAGATTTTTAATACCAAAAATGCCCAATGTCTATAGTTTGAAAAAAAATTAAGTTTGAGTATAGTTTTAATCAAGGGAGTATTTTTACCTGACAGGTAGAGGTTGCTATGTTAAATAAAATCTGCAGTATGAAATTTAGGAATATTCTACTGATCTCTGACGATACATTCCTCTGTGCGGGGGTTGGGTTTTTACCCGCGCTAAATCGTAGGGTGGAGTGTTTAAATCTCGAAAGTTTTATCGGTAGTGAGGTCAATGAGGCGGATATTGTTCTTCTGGATCTCCTTTCCTGGCAGACATGTACGTTTAGCGTTAAAACATCAATGACCGAGATAATAAATAACCATGCGAGAATGATAATGATTACTTGCGGGGTTTTTCAGGAGCTTCTTACTGATATTTTGTACCCTAATACATTGAAAGTTAATCGAAAGGATATCGTTCACCTGCTAAATAAGTTGTGCGGATTGCAGTTTTCATACAGATTCGAACCCACGCCCAAAAGAAAGGTGAGGAAGTTTCTGACTAAGAGGGAGTTTGATGTTTTACATGAGTTTATAACAGGGAGTGGATCAGGGATAATAAGTAATAAATTTAATATAAATTGCAAAACGGTGAGTTCACACAAGCTGTCTGCGTTAGGTAAAATTGGGTGCAAAAATATGGCTCATTTTTATATACTTAGCCGTCCCTTTACCTGTGATTTAGGCTTGCTGTTCAAGAAAAATGATAAATTATCGGCTTAAACGTTAATTTTTAGCGCACCTCACTGGCAGCAACACCATGGAAAAAAACGGTTAATATTTTATCCTCAGAAAACAGATTTCTGTCGTCTTGACGCGGACTACCTCTCCCGCAGGCGGTTAGCAGTAAAGCCAGCAACAGCTCCTCGGTGAATTTACCCACCAATAATGACACATGATGAAGTGCTAAACTCAATCGCGCCGCAATCAGCAACAAATCCGCGCGCTTTCGGGCTGGCGCAGGCGGGGCGGTATGTGCCAGACTTGTTTGAGGTTTAACTCACTTTTCATCCATCTATTAAGGGGAGCATCATGGACCGATATCCACGATCCAACGATACCATTGTCCAGCGTGCCAGCGCGGGCCTGTCCGTCTATATGGCGCAGGTTTACGGCTGGATGACCTGTGGCTTGCTGTTAACGGCGTTTGTTTCCTGGTTCGCGGCGAATACGCCGGCGGTGATGGAGCTGGTATTTGCCAATCGCATCACCTTCTTCGGCCTGATTATCGTGCAGCTGGGGCTGGTGTTTGTGCTGTCAGGCATGGTGCACAAGCTGAGCGGAGCCGCTGCAACCGGCCTGTTTATGCTCTATTCAGCGCTAACCGGGCTGACCATGGCGAGTATTTTCCTCGTCTATACCTACTCTTCGATTGCCAGCACCTTCCTGGTTACCGGCGGGATGTTTGGCGCGATGAGCCTGTGGGGTTACACCACAAAACGCGATCTGAGCGGAATGGGCAGCATGCTGTTTATGGCGCTGATTGGCATCGTGCTGGCGTCACTGGTGAATATCTGGCTGAAAAGCAGCGCGCTGATGTGGGCAGTGACCTATATTGGCGTGGTGGTGTTTGTCGGCCTGACCGCCTATGACACCCAGAAGCTGAAAAACATCGGTGAAGGGATCAACGTTGATGACAAGGAGAACCTGCGCCGCTACTCGATTATGGGTGCGCTGACGCTGTATCTCGACTTTATCAACCTGTTCCTGATGCTGCTGCGTATCTTCGGCAACCGCCGTTGACGCGAAGGGCGGACCGAAAAAGGGGCCGCCCCAACGTGCTGTAAGGGGCGACCTTTATTCGGTCGCCCTCGTTTACGCTAAATTCTTCGCTCTCAACGTCTTCGCCCGACCCTCCAGCCACAGATACATCACCAGCGCCAGCAGCAGCGGGGCGATAAAATAGAGTACCCGATAGGCCAGCAGCGCGGCGATAATCGCGCCGTGTGAGATGGGTTCTCCGCGCAGCAGCGCCAGGAACACCGCCTCCAGCACGCCAATCCCGGCGGGAATATGAATAATCACCCCGGCAATACTGCTGATGAGCAACACCCCCAGCACCTGCGGGAAATCGACCTTTTGCATCAGCAGCAGCCAGATAATCGCCCCCATCACCAGCCAGTTAGCGCTGGAAACCGCGAACTGGATCAGCGCCATGCGCAGCGACGGCAGCGCCAGCTTCTGCCCCTTGATGGTCCAGCGGCGGCGTTTGGAAAAGGCACACAGCGCCAGATAAACCGCGACAAACGCCAGCAGGCAGATGCCTATCACCCGCAGGGTTCCGGCACCAATAAACCAGCCGTCCGGCACCCGCACCATCGCTGCGCTGAACACAATTCCGGCGACCAGAACATAGCCCAGCCAGTTAGTCGCAATGCTCAGGGAGAAGATGCGCGTAATGGTGCTGCCGCCAAGGCCGAGCCGCGAGTAGAGGCGATAGCGCATCGCCACGCCGCCGACCCAGGTGCTGAGCGTCAGGTTAAAGGCGTAGCAGATAAACGACACCAGCATCACCTGGCGTTTCGCCAGCTTGTGCCCGCAGTAGGCGCGGCCAATCAGATCGTACACGCCGTAGGTGAGGTAGCTGACCACCACCAGCGCCACGGCCCCCAGGATCGCGACGCGATTGTAGTTGACCACCACATCCCAAACGTCGGCCCAGTTCACCTGGCGGGCATAGACCACCAGCAATACGATTACCGCGATAAAGAACAGCCAGGTCAGAACCTTCTTCGCCCGGCTCCAGAGAGTATGCGCTTTAGCCATCAGGGTTTAACTCCTTCGTTGGGGGTCTCGACCCTGTCCTGGGTTTCCATCTCCGGCTGGGCCGGGGGCGGTACCTGCGCCAGCTTCGGCGTGTGGGCGGGCAGCCAGCCGGCAATCGCCGGGAAATGACGCAGAAAATGGAAAACCAGCACGCCTTTGCCCAGCTGCCACCAGTTGCGTTTCGGCAGCTGGCTCTCCTGCACGCGCTGGCAGTCCGCCGCCAGCAGCCCCTCGAGGTTGTCACGCACGCACTGGTTAAAGTCGCGATCGTGAATCATCAGATTCGCTTCCAGATTGAGCGACAGGCTGAGCGGGTCGAGATTGCTGGAACCGACGGTTGACCACTGTTGATCCTGCACCGCGATTTTGGCGTGCAGCGGGCGGCGGCAGTACTCGTAAACCTCCACGCCGCCCTCCACCAGGTAGTTATACAGCAGCTCGGCGCCGACCTTGACGATCGGCATATCCGGCTTGCCCTGCACGATCAGCCGCACGCGCACGCCGCGCCGCGCCGCGTTGCGCATTTCGCGCAGCAGGCGATAGCCGGGGAAGAAGTAGGCATTGGCGATAATGACGTCTTGCTGCGCACTCTTCAGCATATCGATATAGTGCTGCTCGATGTCATCGCGGTGCTCATGATTGTCGCGATACACCAGCAGCGCCTGCGCGTTGCCCGGCCTGGCGTTATGTGCCGGGCGGTGCGAGCGCTGTCCCCACCAGCGACGGATTTTCTGCTCGCTGCCCATCTGCTGCTGCACGTAAGCGGCAATATCGCCGACGATGGGCCCTTTAACCTCCACCGCATAATCCTGCTTCGCTTCCGGACCGTAGCTGGCGTTGTGCTCCGCCGAGTAGTTGATGCCGCCGACAAAGGCGATCTCGCCATCGGCGACCACAATTTTGCGGTGCAGGCGGCGAAACAGGTTGGTGCGCATGCCAAGGACCAGCGGGCGCGGATCGTAATACAGAAAGCGCACGCCGAGCGAGGTGAGGCTGTGGACAAATTCGTCCGGCAGGTCCGGGGAGCCGTAGCCGTCGACCATCATCTCAATCTTGACCCCGCGCTGGGCTGCCGCCAGCAGTTCGGCGTGCAGGGCCTGGCCGACATCATCGTTAAACAGGATAAATGTTTCCAACAGCAGGCTGTGCTGGGCGCGCTGAATTGCCCCGAAAACGCGCGGGAAAAATTCCTCGCCATTTTCCAGCAGCCTGATCTGATTACCTTCCTGCCACTGGTTCATAGGTGGATCTCCACCGCCAGCGGCGCATGGTCGGAGAGATGCGACCATGGGCGTAGCGGAATAGTTTGTGGATGGCTGACAGCGGCATTTTTGACGTAGATACGGTCAAGGCGCAGTAGCGGAAAGCGGGCGGGGAAGGTGCGCGCCGGGCGACCATTTTTGCGGCTGAAGACCTCTTCCATCCCGGCTCCGCGCTCAAGAATGGCATTCGCGCGCAGGCGCCAGTCGTTAAAATCTCCGGCGATCACCACCGGGGCATCCGGCGGCAGTTCATTCACCAGCTGACACAGCATTTTGAGCTGGGCCTGCCGGTGTGCTTCGCGCAGGCCAAGGTGCACGCACAGCACGTGCAGAGTGAGGTCGCTGTCCGGCACCGCAATACGACAGTGCAGGATACCGCGCTTTTCCGTGCCTGCGACCGAGATATCGCGGTTGTGATGCTCGAGGATGGGCAGGCGCGACAGCACCGCATTACCATGGTGCCCCTCTGGATAAACTGCATTACGGCCATAGGCAAAGTCACGCCACATGGTATCGGCGAGGAACTCGTAATGCGGCGTTTCTGGCCAGTTATCCACGCGCAGCTTGTGCAGATCGTGGCTGCCCATCACTTCCTGTAACAGCACAATATCAGCCCCGGTTGCCCGCACCGCATCGCGGAGTTCAGGCAGAATAAAACGCCGGTTAAAGGCGTTGAAACCCATGTGAGTGTTAATCGTCAGGACTTTAAATGAAAATCCTTGCGTTTTTTGTGACATACTGATGACACTCTTCGTCTTAACTTGTGAAGGGTAAAGTGTAGTCTTTGTCACAAATGTGTGGCGGGAAACGCGTTTATTTGCAGTATTATCCGAAAACTACGTTAGTCTGAGGACGTCGTTACTGGCCGGTGTCAGTAACCGCATGGGCGGCCTGTTTCACGTAAGGTCTGCCAGGAGAAGAGCATGAAATGGTCTAATCGTATTCAGATTGTCACTGGACAAACCTGCGTACATATCGCACTGCACCTGCTGCTGATCGCTGCGCTGGTGTGGGGGTGGAAACATCAGGCACTGTTGCAGGTGAGCACAATTTTACTGGCGCTGTATGCCAGCGTGTTTGCCGCCATGCTGCTCACCCAGCGTCTGCCGCGTCTGCGGCGTATTGGCGATTTCCTTGAAGATGTGACCACCACCTATTACTTCGGTGCCGCAATGCTGGTGCTGCTGGTTCTGTCACGGGTAATCCATAACAACCTGCTGCTTGGCGCAGTCGGGGTGGTGATGCTGGCGGGACCTGCGCTGGTCTCGCTGCTGGTTAAAGAGCGGGTACAACCGCGCCAGCGTCCACGTTAATCCCACACGGGCCACTTCGGTGGCCCGTTTGTTTTCCCGTCTGCTGCAGCCATCCTCTCCTTACCGACCCCTTCGCTGCGATGTGCGCTGGCGCGCTGTAACCGCTTGTAGCGCATTTTTGGACAAGATGCGTAAGAATAACTCCCTGTCGAGCGTAGGGTTCTGTTATAATCCGCCCCTTAGGCACCGTGGTTTGTGCTCTCATTCAAGCGTCAGGAATGATCCTGGCGTCAACTCTCCCCCTGGAAACTACACCGTTACGCGGTCAGGGCGGATCCGGAGTCAGTCAACTTTATGTCATTTGATTCTCTCGGCCTTAATGCCGATATTTTGCGCGCTGTTACTGAACAGGGCTATAACGAGCCGACGCCAATTCAGCGCCAGGCAATCCCGGTAGTGCTGGCTGGACGTGACCTGATGGCCAGCGCCCAGACCGGTACCGGTAAAACCGCAGGTTTCACCCTGCCGCTGCTGCAGCTGCTCAGCAACAACAACCCGCATCCGAAAGGCCGCCGCCCGGTGCGCGCCCTGATCCTCACCCCAACCCGCGAACTGGCGGCTCAGGTGGGCGAAAACGTGCAGGAATACAGCAAATACCTCGACTTGCGCTCGCTGGTGGTGTTCGGCGGCGTCAGCATCAACCCGCAAATGATGAAACTGCGCAGCGGTGTTGACGTGCTGGTGGCAACGCCTGGCCGTCTGCTGGACCTTGAGCATCAGAACGCGCTCGACCTGTCCAAAGTAGAAATTCTGGTACTGGATGAAGCCGACCGCATGCTGGATATGGGCTTCATTCACGATATCCGTCGCGTGCTGGCAAAACTGCCTGCCAAACGCCAGAACCTGCTGTTCTCCGCCACTTTCTCTGACGAGATCAAAACCCTGGCGGAAAAACTGCTGCACAACCCGGAAGAAGTCTCCGTGGCGCGCCGCAACACCGCTTCCGAGCAGGTGACGCAGCACGTTCATATGGTCGACAAGAAGCGTAAGCGCGAGCTGTTATCGTTCCTGATCGGGCGCGACAACTGGCAGCAGGTGCTGGTATTTACCCGCACCAAGCACGGCGCTAACCACCTGGCCGAGCAGCTGAACAAAGACGGCATCACCGCCGCCGCGATCCACGGCAACAAGAGCCAGGGCGCGCGTACCCGTGCATTGAGCGACTTTAAAGAAGGTAAGATCCGCGTGCTGGTGGCGACCGATATCGCCGCGCGCGGTATCGATATCGAAGAGCTGCCGCACGTGGTGAACTTCGAGCTGCCAAACGTACCGGAAGACTACGTGCACCGCATTGGTCGTACCGGCCGTGCGGCCGCGGTGGGCGAAGCCCTGTCGCTGGTGTGCGTGGACGAGCTGAAGCTGCTGCGCGACATTGAACGCGTGCTGAAGCGTGAAATCCCGCGCATGGCGATTGAAGGCTATGAGCCGGACCCGAGCATTAAAGCTGAGCCGATCATCAACGGTCGCCAGCAGCAGCGCGGCGGAGCAGGCGGCGGCGGTGGACGCGGTCGTGGTGCTCAGGGCGGCCAGCGCAGCGGTGGCGATCGTAGCGCCAGCGGCAACCGTTCCGGTAACGGCGGCGGCAATGGCGCGGGTGCAGGCGGCGAGCGCCGTCAGGGCAACGGTTCAGGCCGTGCAGCACGCCCGGAAGGCGGTAACGCTGGCGCACCGCGCGTCAACAAAACCCGTCCACGCCGTTCTACCCCGAGTAACAACGGCTAATTAATCGGGGGGAGGCGCCCGCTTCCCCCTGTTCTCTACTCTCCACAGGTTTACCATGCGCGTATTACTTGCCCCGATGGAAGGCGTTCTCGATTCGCTGGTGCGTGAACTGCTGACCGACGTCAACGATTACGACCTCTGCATTACTGAATTTCTGCGCGTAGTGGATGCTCTGCTGCCGGAGAAGTGCTTCCAGCGTCTCTGCCCCGAGCTCGACAATGACAGCCGCACGCCATCCGGCACGCGGGTGCGTATTCAGCTGCTTGGCCAGCATCCGCAGTGGCTGGCGGAAAATGCTGCCAGAGCGGTGGAGATGGGCTCATGGGGCGTTGACCTTAACTGCGGCTGCCCGTCGAAAACGGTTAACGGCAGCGGCGGTGGGGCGACGCTGTTAAAAGATCCCGAGCTGATCTACCAGGGGGCCAAAGCGATGCGTGCGGCGGTGCCGGCTCACCTTCCGGTCACGGTCAAAGTGCGCCTGGGCTGGGATTCCGGCGCGCGGCGCTTCGAAATCGCCGATGCGGTGCAGCAGGCCGGCGCCACTGAACTGGCGGTGCACGGTCGTACTAAAGAGGACGGTTACCGCGCTGAGGCGATTAACTGGGCGGCGATCGGTGAGATCCGCCAGCGGCTCAGCATTCCGGTGATCGCCAACGGCGAGATCTGGGACTGGCAGAGCGCGCAGGATTGTATGGCGGTAACGGGCTGTGATGCGGTGATGATCGGGCGCGGCGCGCTCAACGTGCCGAATCTCAGCCGGATGATCAAATACAACGAGCCGCGCATGCCGTGGCCGCAGGTGGTTGAGCTGCTGCGAAAATATGTGCGGCTGGAGAAGCAGGGCGATACCGGCCTGTATCATATGGCGCGCATTAAGCAGTGGCTCGGCTATCTGCGTAAAGAGTACGAGGAAGCCACCGATCTGTTTATGCAGGTGCGCACCCAGCCAACCTCAGCGGATATTGCGCGGGTGATTAATGCGCAGAATCGAATGATTTGAGGTTAGCTCAGCGCGTTTGCGGTGCGCGCTAGCGTAGCGGCAAGGCCTGCCGCGCCTATTGCGCCACGTACCCGCCGTCTACCAGCAGCGCCGCGCCGTTAACAAATGAGGCATCGGGGCTGGCGAGGAAGGCCACCACCGCTGCGACCTCCTCCGGGCGGCCGAGACGGCCAATCGGGTGCAATTTTTTCAACGCGTCTTTATCCTCCTCGCTGGCTTTGGACAGCAGCGGCGTATCGATATATCCCGGGCAGACCGCGTTGACGCGAATACCGCGCGCGGCATAGTCGATAGCCAGCGTTTGCGTCAGCAGCTTTACGCCACCTTTTGAAGCAGCATAGGCGGTGACGCCGTGCTTGCCGACCCAGCTATGAATCGAGCCGCAGTTAACGATAATTCCCGGCTGCTTATGCTCAAGCCACCAGGCGATCGCTGCCTGATTAATCAGAAATACGGCGGTCAGATTGATATCGATGGTTTTCTGCCATTTCTCCACCGTCAGCAGGTGCGCCGGGCCATCGGCGGCAATTCCGGCGTTGGCAAAGACAATATCCAGCCGCCCGAAGTGCGCCACGGTCTGTTCAATCAGCTGACGATTTTGCCGCGCATCGGTCACATCAATTTTGCAGAACTCAGCCTTGTGGCCCTCTTTCACCAGGCGGGCAACAAAGGCGCGGCCGGAAACTTCGTTGAGGTCCGCGACCATCACGGCGGCGCCTTCCCCGGCCAGTCGGGCGACGGTGGCCGCGCCAATACCGCTGGCTCCCCCGGTGACAATCGCAACTTTTGTACTGAATCTCATGGTCATTCTCCCTGTTGATAGACGCAGCCAGACTAGGCGCAAATTGCGCCAGCCGTTTGGCAACCCCTGCGCAGCGCATTGCAGATAGCTGGAAATAACGTGTCGGTAAACTTCGCGAGATCTGTTAGCAAGCTAAGGGTATGATGTGACCCACATCGCATTTTTATCTGGCTTTTTTATGTCTCTGAACCCGGCATTAACCTCTGCTCAACTGAACAAGCGCATTATCTCCGTGGTGATTTTTACCTTCTTCTGCTACCTGTCGATTGGTCTGCCGCTGGCGGTATTGCCCGGTTATGTGCATAACCAGCTGGGCTACAGCTCGTTTATCGCCGGGCTGATTATCAGCCTGCAATATTTCGCCACGCTGGTCAGCCGACCGCAGGCCGGGCGCTATGCTGACCTGCTCGGGCCGAAAAAAGTGGTGCTGGTCGGGCTGATTTTCTGCGGCGCCAGCGGGCTGTTTACCCTTCTTGCGGTGATGGTCGATGCCTCGCCGCTGGCCAGCCTGCTGCTGCTGGCGGTCGGGCGGGTGGTGCTGGGCTTTGGTGAAAGTTTAACCGCCACCGGTTCGATCCTCTGGGGGATTAACGTGGTGGGCACCACGCAGAGTGGGCGGGTGATCTCCTGGAATGGCGTCGCGACCTATCTGGCGATGGCGATGGGGGCACCGCTCGGCGTGATGCTCAACTCGCTGTTTGGCATCCCGGGGTTTGCCGGGTTAATTATTCTGATGGCGGTTTTCGGCTACTGGCTGGCAACCCGTCGCCCGGCGGTGCAGGTCGAAGTCGGGCAGCGCATTCCCTTCACCCGCGTGTTTGGCAAAATCTGGCTGTACGGTTTGTGCCTTGGCCTCGGGACCATGGGCTTTGGCACGATTGCTACCTTCATCACCCTCTATTTCGCCAGCCACGACTGGAGCGGAGCGGCATTCTCCCTGACGCTGTTCAGCATCGGCTTTATCCTGATGCGCCTGCTGTTTAACAACAGCATCACGCGCTATGGCGCCATCCGCGTCTCGCTGGTGTCGTTTGCGGTGGAGTGCGCGGGTCTGATGCTCATCTGGCAGGCCAGCTCTATCTGGATGGTTGACCTTGGCGCCTTCCTGACCGGCAGCGGCTTCTCGCTGATCTTCCCGGCATTGGGGGTGGAGGCCATCCGCAAAGTGCAGCCGCAAAACCAGGGTTCGGCGCTTGGTCTGTACGCGGCCTTCCTTGACTGCGGGCTGGGCATTACCGGGCCGGTGGCCGGGCTGCTGATCGGTCACTGGGGCGTGGATTCCATCTATCTGGCGGCGGCGGGCGTGGTCTTGCTGGCGGGGATGATTATGGTACGCCTCATTCTGCGGGGCGACAGGTAGCCGCCCCCTTTTAGGGATTCGCCGGGGTTTAATAAACTTCCGGCACAATCATATCGTCCGGCACCGGCGAGCGGCGGTAATCTTCGTTACGTTCGCGCGGCGGCAGGTCGATGGGTTTCAGCTCGCTGTCCTCATACGGCACCTGGCGCAGCAGCTCGCGGAAATACTGTTTGCGCCAGGCCTTCTCGCCCTCTTCCATTTTCTCATCGCTGCCGAAGCGCAGGTCGTCCAGTTCCATCTCCAGCTCTTCATCGTAGCTGTCGTAAAACTCCTGCAGTAAGCGTTGGTTAAAGTTCTGCGCTGAGAAGTCATTGCCTTGCATCGTCATAGGTTATCTCCTGGTCAGAAGTGGGTAAACAGCCAGTAAAGGGTGGCCGAAAGTAGAATCGAAACCGGCAGGGTGAGCACCCAGGCCATCATCAGGTTGCGCAGCGTCGACATCTGCAGGCCGGAGCGGTTGGCCGCCATGGTGCCCGCCACGCCGGAGGAGAGCACGTGAGTGGTGGAAACCGGCAGCCCGAAGATGTCGGCTGCGCCGATGGTGGTCATCGCCACCAGTTCCGCGCTGGCGCCCTGCGCGTAGGTCAGATGCGTCTTGCCAATTTTTTCCCCAACCGTGGTCACAATACGACGCCAGCCCACCATGGTGCCGAGACCCAGCGCGATCGCCACCACCACTTTCACCCACCACGGAATAAAGCGCGTGGCGTTATCCAGCTCGCCCTTAAAAGCATCGAGGTTATGGCGGGTCTGCGCCGGAAGCTGCACCTTCTCATCGCTTTTCAGATGCTTGATCGCTTCAGAGGCCAGATACATGTCGTTACGGGTGTTGGATACGGCCTGCGCCGGGATCTTATCGACCGCGCCGTATTGACGGATCTGCTGGCCGATACGTCCGGTTAAATCGGCCAGCGCGGGCAGCACCGCGGGAACCAGCGTGCCGGTGCGCACATATTCGGTCAGCACATTGCGCGGGGAGGTGCTGGCTGCCTGGTCCGGCGTCAGCGCGCGCAGCTCCTGCTGCGTCACCACTGCCAGCGCCGCCACCTGCGGCGTATGCTCAGCAGGGATCGAGCGGTTCAGCGCGTAGGCGATCGGCATGGTGCCCACCAGGATCAGCATGATCAGGCCCATCCCTTTCTGACCATCATTGGAACCGTGGGCGAAAGAGACACCGGTACAGGTCAAAATCAGCAGCCCGCGGATCCAGGTCGGCGGCGGCTTATTGCCTTCCGGCGCGCTGTACAGCTCGCGGTTTTTCAGCACTTTTTTCATCAGCAGCAGCAGCACGGCGGCGCAGACAAAGCCGATAATCGGCGACAGCACCAGCGCATAGCCAATTTTCACCGCCTGGCCCCAGTCAACGCCGCTGGTCCCGGTGCGACCGTGGATCAGCGCATTCGCCACGCCAACGCCGATTATCGAACCAATCAGCGTATGTGAGGACGAGGCGGGCAGGCCAAACCACCAGGTGCCCAGGTTCCAGATAATCGCCGAGAACAGCAGGGCATACACCATGGCGAAGCCGCCGCCGGTTCCGGCCTGCAGGATCAGCTCAACCGGCAGCAGGGAGATGATGCCGAAGGCCACCACACCGCTGGAGAGCAGCACGCCGAGGAAGTTAAAGAAGCCGGACCACACCACCGCCAGCGTCGGCGGCATGGAGTGGGTATAAATCACCGTTGCAACGGCGTTGGCCGTGTCGTGAAAACCGTTAACGAACTCAAATCCGAGGGCAATCAGCAGCGCCATTCCCAGCAGCAAAAATGGCACGTAGCTGGTAAAGGTGGCGCCGGAATCGCTGACGTCGTTAAACAAATTCACCCCGGCGAAGGCGATACCGAGGATCAACAGCAGCAGAAAAATCATCACCGAACGACGGCTGTTCTTCGGGTAAACGGGGCTGGCGGACTGGCCCTGTTGCATGGCGGCATTGTCACTCATAGTTCCTCACTGGCATCGGCTGCATTGAAAGAGTCGCTGCAAAAATCGGGCAGAGGGTAGACCACATCCGGTGATACGCAGGTTGTGTGACAGAACAATGACGCGGGCGACGGATATTTGCCTGGCGAGGGGGCGGGGTAACAAAACTGTCATCTGCGTGCGGCAGGATAGCGCTATCGCTTCAACGGCTTGCTGCTGGGAAAACTATGACGCAACACCTGCCGCTTCTGCGGCAAAAACCCGATTTCAGTGATGACGTTTCCGGCCTGATTTACGGCTACCGGTTTGTTGAGGGGCAGGCGCCGCAAAGCCTGACGGTGCAGGAGTCGTGCGCGGCCTGGACCGATGGCGCGGCGGACGGCCAATTTCTGTGGCTGCACGTCAACCTCAACCATGCCGCCGCTGCACGCTGGCTGAAAAACCACTTTGACGTCGATGAAGATTTCTTTGATGAGATCCAGCACGGCTCGCACAGCACGCGCATTGAGCGGCAGAACGACGCGCTGATGGCGGTGCTTAACGATGTGACCTTTAACGCGCGCGAAACCAGCGATGAGAGTGCCACGCTGTGGATCTGGTGCCGCGATGGGCTGGTGGTCAGCGCCCGCCATAAACCCCTGCGGCTGGTGGAGCGTTTGCAGGGCAAGCTGGCCTCGCTCGGGCTGCGCTCCTCCACCGAACTGCTGGCTCAGCTGCTGGCGGAGCAGGAGGATGTGCTGGCCCTGATTGTGCGCCAGTCGAATCAGTATGTGGATCAGATAGAAGAACGCCTGCTCGGGCAGCACAGTAAAAGCAACCGCAGCGAGCTGGGCCGCCTGCGCCGCACGCTGCTGCGTTTTCAACGCCTGTTGGCTCCGGAGCCGGCCGCGCTGTTTCGCCTGATCAACCGCCCGCCGGGCTGGCTTGATCTCAGCGTGGTGCAGGATCTGCGCCAGTTTACCGAAGAGTTTACGGTAGTACTGAACGACCTGAATGGGCTGACCGAGCGCATTCGCCTGCTGCAGGAGGAGATAGCCGCGCAGCAGCTGGAACAGAGCAATCGCACCTTATTTACCCTGACGCTGATTACCGTGCTGGCGCTCCCGATCAACCTGGTGGCAGGCTTTTTTGGCATGAACGTTGGCGGGGTGCCGCTGGCGAATAATCCGCACGGGTTTATTTTACTGGTGCTGGTGGTGACGATATTCACCTGTGGAGCCGCATGGCTGGTACTTCGGCGGCGGGAAAGGGGATAGAAAAAAGCCCCCGCACCATCAAGAGGCGCGGGGGCTTTGTTTACTGCGCGGCTAAATCAGGATTTAGGCTGGCTGTAGATCGGGCCTGGCTGCGTCAGGGCAGGCATCGCCGGGGCGGCAACAGGCGTTGCGCTGTCGGCTGGTGCCTGAGAACTGCCGTTGTCCGCAGCGGCCGGAGCGGCCGCATCAGCTGGCGCCGCGGCTGGAGCAGCAGGATCTGCCACGTTCGCGCCTTCGGTGGTCACGGGCGTCATTGGCTGTTCCATTGGCTGTGCGCCTTCCTGCTCTGGCACTACCGCAGGCTCAGTCACCGTCGCTTCGCCGTTCACTTTTACCGGCATGCCGGAGCGCGCTTTCAGCGCATCTTCCATGCTGGTGCTGTTCACGCTGGCATCGGCAACAATTTTTGTCACTGAAGCAGGGATAGTCAGCGGCACAGGCTCGCGTGATTTGAACTGCTCTTCGGTCTGCGACAGCGGGTTGTGGACTTCCACATAGCGTGAACCGTCCGGCTCGACCGTGGCTTTGATGGGCTGGTCGATAAACTGAACTCGGGTGCCAACCGGCACGTGGTCGAACAGCCATTTAATATCGTCAGCACGCAGACGCACGCAGCCGTGGCTTACGCGCAGGCCGATACCGAAGTTGGCATTGGTACCGTGAATCGCGTACAGGCGGCCGATATACAGCGCGTACAGACCCATCGGGTTGTCCGGGCCAGCCGGGAATACAGCAGGCAGTGATTCACCGCGCGCATTGTACTCTTCATGCATTTTCTTGGTCGGAGTCCAGGTTGGGCCATCCTTTTTACGCTGAACGGTAGTGGTCCAGTTAATCGGGGTATCCTTGCCCAGCTCGCCGATACCAATAGGCAGCACGACAACGGTTTTGCTGCCTTTCGGGTAATAGTACAGACGCATTTCAGCACTGTTGATCACGATGCCTTCGCGCGGCGCGTCCGGCAGGATCAGCTGCTGAGGGATGATCAGCTTGCTGCCCGCTTTTGGCAGGTAAACGTCAACGCCCGGGTTAGCTTCCATAATGTTGCTCAGACCCATCTGGTACTGAGCAGCAAAAGCTTCCAGCGGAAGCTTACTGTCTTCCGGGATAGTGATTTCGAGGTTTTCCCCAGTCAGGCGGCTGTTAGCGGCCGGAAGAGGGTAAACCACAGCAAAGGCAGATTGGCTGAAAGCCGCAGCGGCCAGAATCAGGGTGACAAACGCACGGATGCTCTTTTTCATATTATTTCAGGTGTAGCGCCATGTAGACTGTTGATAAACGACCCAATACTGGCCAACTGTGACCGGCTGCACATTATATGTTCATAACGGCTCAGGAAGAAACCAGGATTTAACCCTGTTGAACTATCTTTACGATTAATTGTCTGCAAAGCCACCATTCTGCGACGTAAAATCCGTCGCAGAAGGCTCATGGTTGCCAATGGGTATCGCTGCCGTCGAGTTTTCGGTCAAGGAAGTAGGCGGCGCTAATCAGGGCAAGATGGGTCAGCGCCTGCGGGGTATTGCCCAACGCATGGCCGCGACTGTCGAACTCTTCCGCATACAATCCGAGCGGGCTGGCGTAGCTTAGCAGCTTCTCAAATTCAAAATGTGCTTCCTCCACCCGTCCGGCACGCGCCAGGCACTCCACATACCAGAATGAACAGGCGGCGAATGCCCCTTCCTCACCCTGCAGGCCATCCGCCGGCGTCTCTTCCACGTTATAGCGCCGCACCAGCCCATCACTCACCAGCTTCTCCTTGATCTTATCCAGCGTGGCCAGCCAGTCCGGATCGGTGGCGCCGACAAAACGCACCAGCGGCATCAAAAGCATTGAGGCATCGACAAATTCGCCTTCGCGCGTGGCAACAAAGTGCCCCTGATCCTTGTTCCAGAAGTTCTGCCAGATATCGACACGGATATCATCCCGCGCCTGCGCCCAGCGCGCGTAGGGCATCGACAGCGAGCGTTTTTCACCGAGGCGCAGCGCACGATCCAGCGCCACCCAGCACATCAGGCGTGAATGCAGGAAGTGCTGCGGCTCGCCGCGCATCTCCCAGATCCCGGCGTCGCGCTGGTTCCAGTTATCGGCAACATAGTCAATCATGCGGCTGACGTGCTGCCAGCCGCGCTGCGAGATCGCCTCGCCATATTTGTTCGCCAGATAAATCGCATCCATCAGCTCGCCGTAAATATCGAGCTGCGACTGGCGCCAGGCATCATTACCGATGCGCACCGGGGTGGAACCGGCGTAACCGGACAGGTTGAGCAGTTCGCTCTCATGCAGCTCGGTGCCGCTGTCGAGGCGGTACATCACCTGCAGCTTCTCCACATCGTGATGGCTGTTCTCCACGCACTTCGCCACCCAGTGGGTAAAGTTTTTCGCCTCGTCCACGTACCCCAGGCGCATCAGGGCATACATGCTGAAAGAGGCATCGCGGATCCACGAGGCGCGATAGTCCCAGTTGCGTTCGCCCCCCAGCTCTTCCGGCAGGCCAAAGGTGGCGGCGGCAGCAATGGAACCGTGCTGCCAGGAGGTCAAAAGTTTGAGCGTCAGCGCCGAGCGCTGCACCATTTCGCGCCAGCGACCGCGATAGCTGCTGTGCGAGCTCCAGCTGCGCCAGTAGGCGAGCGTCGCCTCGAAGCAGCTATCAGAGCGCTCATCATCAAGGTGTTGATCCTCCTCTGCGCCGAAAATAAACTCGCGGCACTCGCCGGTCTTCAGCTCAAAGCGGGCGACGGCGGCGGCATTGTCCAGGGTAAAATCGACATCGCCGGTCAGGCGCAGCGTGGGCTGGCCGTCAGCGTGGAAGGTCACCGAGCCAGTCTGGAGGGTGGCCTGCGTATCCGCCCGGGCATAATCATGAACCGGGGAGCAGCAGAGCTGAATGGTGGCACTGCCCTGGATCACTTTAATGCGGCGCACAATACGCGGCAGGTTGTCCTGCCGTTGGCAAATCGGCATATAGTCGGTGACTTCCACCACGCCACGGTCGTCGAGCCAGCGCGTTTGCAGAATATTGCTCTCGGGAAGGTAGAGCTGCATACGCCGCGCATCGGGCCAGTCGGGGCTGATGCTAAACAGACCGGCATCATCGCTGTCGAGCAGGGCGGTAAATACCGAAGGGCTGTCCAGATTTGGCCAGCAGAAGTAGTCGAGCGCGCCATCATCGGCGATCAGCGCACAGGTGCGTAAATCACCAATTACGCCATGGTTTTCAATAGGTCGTTTTACATTTTTCATCGCTTAACTATAGCCGCTGTTTTCACATGCGTAGCATAAAAGCCGGGCGCGGCATGCCACAGCCCTGCGGGCCAGATGGTTGTCTGGACGGCGTGCTTAACTATCGTCGTGCAGAAAACGCTCCTGCAGCGTGGCCTGCAAAGCCAGCATCGTCTGAGCAGCGTGCGCCATATGTGCCACCATCACCCGCTCTACCGCCACGGCATCCTGACGGCGCAGCGCATCGATCAGCTGGTACTGATACTCAATTCCCTGGCGGCGATCAACCGGCTGCGGCTGCTGGTAGATGTCCTTGCACACCGCCAGATCTTTCAGCAGGCGCTGCAAAAACCGGCAGAAAAACGCCAGCAGCGGGTTGCTGGAGTAGCTGGCGACCACGCCGTGAAAATCCAGCTCGGCCATGCGCTGGTCCCAGCGCTCCTGCTCATCGGCGGGAGGATGGTCATACACGCCGATCAGCTGGTGCAGGCGGGCAAAACCGGCATCATCTATCTGTCCAATGGCGCTGACGGCCACCTGGGGTTCCAGCGTTTTACGCAGGGCATAGATATGTTCGATGGTAAGCTCGCGGGTAAACAGGTAGTTCGACAGCAGGCTCATGGCGCGGGCTTCCGGCATGCTGTCGATAAACGCGCCGCCGCCGGGGCCGGTACGGGTGCGGATCAGCCCCTGAGCTTCCAGCGCTTTCAGCGCCTCTCGCACCGTGCTTTTCCCGGCGGAGAAGCGGGCAATGAGCTCTTTTTCCTGTGGCAGGCGGTCGCCGGGCAGCAAATTATCGTCAACGATGCTCTGCTTGATAGCATCAACAATCTCATCGGTACGTTTCCGTTTTACCGCTTCCGGCGGGCGTGAATCTTCTGCGGGCATAATCACCTGTTGACTCAAATGTGTGGGGCGCTTGCCAGTAGCTGGCGGCTGTAGTCATGCTCTGGCGCGCGAAACAGCTTTTCCGTGGCGGCACATTCAACAATAGTACCAGAATTCATCACCGCTACGCGGTCAGCAATCGACTCGACCACCGCCAGATCGTGGCTGATAAACAGATAGGAGAGCCCGAACTGCTGCTTTAGGTCGTCCAGCAACAGCAGCACCTGCGCCTGCACGGAGACATCCAGCGCGCTGACCGGCTCATCCAGCACCAAAATTTGCGCTTCGGCCGCCAGCGCGCGGGCAATCGCCAGCCGCTGCGCCTGGCCGCCCGAGAACTCGTGGGGGTAGCAGTTCAGCGCATCCACCGGCATATTGACCGCCGCCATCAGCTGCTGCAGGCGCGGCAGACACTGTGCGGAACCATAGCCGCACAGCCTCTGCAGCGGTACGCTCAGCGTCTGACGCAGGGTTTTGCGCGGATTGAGCGAGGCTACCGGGTCCTGAAACACATACTGGATGGTTTTGCCGAACGCCTGAACGCCTCGGGCTGCCAGAACGCTGGCCTCTTCACCCTGAATCTTCAGGCTGCCGGAGGTAGGGGAATCCAGCCCGACCAGCATGCGGGCGAGGGTGCTTTTCCCGCTGCCGCTTTCGCCGACAATCGCCAACGTCTCGCCCTGCCAGAGATCGAGGCTGATGCCTCTCACTGCCTTAACCGCCGCCGGGCGGCTAAACCAGCCTGCGCTGCCGGGGAACGTTTTCGTCAGCTGGCGGATTTCGACCACTTTATTCCTCATGCTTCCTCCTGCGCCTGATACTGGCGGATCTGTTGCAGGAATGCCCGGCCCTGGCCCCGCTGCGGCACGCTGGCAATCAGCCGCTGCGTGTAGGCATGCTGCGGGTTCTGCAACACGTGCGTAGCCTGTCCCTGTTCAACGATTTCACCCTGGCGCATCACCGCCACGCGATCGCACATCTCGCTGACCACGGCAAAGTCATGGGTGATAAACAGCAGGGCCAGGCCGCGCCGATGGCGCAGATCGTTCAACAGCGCCAGAATACGTGCCTGTACCGTGACGTCGAGCGCCGTGGTTGGCTCATCGGCGATGATCACCTGCGGGTCATTCGCCAGCGCAATCGCAATGCCGACGCGCTGGCGCTGCCCGCCGGAAAGCTGGTGCGGCCAGGCATCGAAGCGCTGCGCCGCCTGCTGAATACCGGTGTCCTCCAGCAGCGCGATGGCTTTGGCTCGGGCGGCGCTGTTGCTCAATGGCTGGTGGCACTGGATAGCTTCCACCAGCTGCTGCCCAACGCGCATTTGCGGATGCAGTGAGGTGAGTGGGTCCTGGAAAATATAGGAAACCCGCACGCCGCGCCGCTGCTGCATGTGTGTCGGGGAAAGCGCCAGCAGCTCCTCATCACCCAGCCAAATGCTGCCGCCGGTAATGACTGCTGGCGGTGAGGAGACCAGCCCCATTATCGCCAGCGCGCTGACGCTTTTACCGGAGCCGCTCTCGCCGATCAGCCCGAGGCACTCCCCGGCCTGCAGGTGGAAGCTAACGCCTTTCACGGTGGGCACCGGGTGGCTGCCGCGGTGAAAGGCGACCTGTAAATCGACCACTTCCAGCAGGGCCTCGGGGGCTTTGCGCGGCGGGACCGCGGCACGCTGTACGCGGGTCATCGCCTGCGATCGCAGCAGTGCGCCGGATTTCAACCGCGGATCGAGCAAGTCGCGAATGCCGTCACCCAGCAGGTTAAAGGCGATCACCAGGACAAAAATCATCACCCCAGGTACCAGCGCCACGTGTGGCGCGATAAACAGCTGATTGCGCCCCTGGCCGAGCATGGAGCCTAAATCCGCATCCGGTGGCTGCGTGCCCAGACCGAGGAAAGAGAGTCCGGCGGTTTCCAGGATCATCCAGCCCACGGTCGTAGAGAGCGTGACCACAATCAGCGGCAGTACGTTGGGCAGCACTTCAGTCAGCAGAATTTGTGGATGATTTTTACCGGATAGCTGCGCCGCCTGAATAAAGTCGCGCCCGCGCAGGCCAAGCGTTAAACCACGCACGTTACGCGCAAAGAAGGGGATGTTGACCAGCGCGATGGCGTACAGCGCGTTGAGCAGCCCGGGGCCCAGCACCGCCACAATCGCCAGCGCCAGCAGAATATAGGGAAAGGCCATAATCATGTCGATCAGGCGCATCAGGATTGTGTCGGTGCGCCCGGCGGTATAGCCGGCAATCAGCCCAATTAGCGTGCCGCACACCGCTGCCAGCAGCGTGGCGCACAGCCCGACCGCTACCGACACGCGGGTGCCCCACAGTAGCCGTGACAGCATATCGCGCCCCAGCGCATCGGTGCCGAGCAGATGGCCCGGCGTTAGCGGTGGCGCGAGGCGTTGCAGCAGGTCAGTAGCATCCGGGTCCGGCAGCGGTAGCAGCGGGGCGATCAGCGCGCTAAGCAGTGTGACAGCCAGCAGCAGCAGGCCAAAGGCGGCCAGCCGGTTATGCAGTAGCAGCGCCCAGCCGGTGCGGCGTGGGGGGATCAGAGTTGTCTCCGTCATGATTTTACCCTCGGGTCGAGGCAGGCCTGCACGATATCGGTCAGCAGATTGATCAACACATATGCAATGGCGGCCACCAGCACGCCGCCCTGCACCAGCAGCAGATCGCGGGTTGAGACGGCTTTCACCAGCATCGCTCCCAGCCCCGGCCACTGAAACACGGTTTCGATATATACCGCGCCGCCGAGCACAAAACCGGCCTGGATACCGATAGCAGGGATCACCGACACCAGCGCGACGCGGAAGGCATGACGCCAGATTACCCGGCGTTCGCTGACGCCCTTGGCGCGCGCGGTACGAATATAGTCCTGGCGCAGCACTTCCAGCATCGCGGTGCGCGTCAGGCGGGCAATCACCCCGGTGGCGACCACCGCCAGCGTGACGGTTGGCAGGACCAGGTGATGCAGCAGATCGCCTGCGCCGCCACCGCCGTAGATAGCAAACATGCCGGAAGCCGGAAACCAGCGCAGGCTGACGGCAAACAGCATAATCATCAGCAGCCCGATGAGAAACGACGGCAGCGAAATGCCCACCAGCACCAGCAGGGTGATCAGCCGGTCACCCCAGCCAAACTGGCGCACCGCCGAGGTGACTCCGGCCAGCAGGCCGAAGATCACGCTGAGCAGCAGCGCACAGCCGCCAAGCAGCAGAGTGGCTGCAAAGCGCTCCAGCACTTCATCAATCACCGGGCGATTCAGCACGTAGGAGCGGCCAAAATCGCCGTGCAGCAGGTTATTTACCCAGATGAAATATTGCTGCCACAGCGGTTTGTCCAACCCCAGCTCGCCGCTGACGCGCGCGACATTTTCCGGCGTGGCATAAGCGCCCAGCAGCGCCTGCGCCGGGTTGCCGGGGATCATCGCCATAATCAAAAAGACAATCAGCGACAGGCCAACGATCACCGGGATCACGCCAATCAGCCGCCGCAGGAGATAACGCCACATAGCGCCCCCGTTATGGTTTGCTGACCCGGTGCAGGATCAGATTGAAGTTAGGCTGCAGGGCAAAATTCTGCACCGGGCGCGTGGTAACGGCGTTCTGCTTCCAGTTGGCGACGAACAGCCACGGTGCATCGTCGTGGACGATAGCCTGTACCTGGCGGTAGAGCGCGCCACGCTTTTGCCGATCGCTGGAGGTGCGCGCCTCATCCAGCAGCTTATCGACCTGCGGATTGCTGTAGTAGCCGGAGTTAAAGCCGCCTTTATCCGGCCACGCATCGCGGCGCAGGGTGAGGAACGGCAGGGTATCCGGGTCGTTAGTCATCCACGCCATCTCCGCCATCTGCGTCTGCGGCGTCAGCCCGGCGTTCACTTTGGCAAGATAGGTATTCCACTCCCAGGTCTGAATATTGACCTTCAGGCCGACGGCTTTCAGATCGGCCTGGATTGCGGTCGCCATCGGGATGGGGTCGAGCATGCCGGAACCGCCCTCGGTGACGTAGAAGTTGAGCGTTGCGCCCTCTGCTCCCGCTTCTTTCAGCAGCGCCCGCGCCTTGTCCGGGTCATAAGGGTAAGGGCCAACGTCTTTGTTCGCGGCCCAGCTAAAGGCAGACGGGATCGGGCCATCGGCAACCTGCGCCGACCCCTGCAAAACCTTGTCGACCAGCGCCTGCTTGTTGACCGCATAGTTCACCGCCTGGCGTACGCGCTTGTCGTTGAACGGCTTCTCGCGCGTATTCAGCAGCAGGAACCACACGTGTGGGCCGACCGCCTGGTACATCTGGAACTGCGGGTTACCGGCAAAGGTTTTCACCGTATCCGGCGGCACTTCCACCATCGCATCAATGCCGCCGGAGAGCATCTCCGCAGTGCGGGTATTGCCATCGGTGATGGGGCGGAAGACGGCTGCCTCAAGCTGTGGCGCGCCGTCCCAGTAGTTTTTATTTGCCGTCAGCACCACGCGCTGATTGGCCTGCCACTCGGCAAAACTGAAGGCGCCGGTGCCGACCGGATGGCGGCCATACTCTTTGTCATACTTTTTCACCGCCGTCGGTGAGACGATCAGCCCGGCAGGGGTGGCGAGATTGGAGAGCAGCGGAGCAAAGGGCTGTTTCAGGGTAAACACCACCGTGTGCGCATCCGGCGTGGCGATCTGGTCGATTGACGAGAAGAAGAAGCTGAGCGGGAACGGGCCGGTGTGATAGTAGGGATGCTGCTTGTTGAGCATCCGTTCGAAGGTGAACTTCACCGCGTCGGCATCCAGCGGGGTGCCATCCTGGAACTTCACATTGTCGCGCAGATGGAAGGTGTATTTCAGCCCGTCGGGGCTGATCTCCCAGCGGCTGGCCAGCGCCGGTTCAATCGACAGCGAACCGGGTGCGTTACGCACCAGCCCGTCGTAAATATTCACCAGAATGCGCGAGTCGTTCGCGGCGGTAGCCACCTGCGGGTCAAGGGATTGCGGTTCTGCCACCTGGCCAATCACCAGTACGCCAGGCGGCGTATCGGCATAAGCCGCAGGCAGGGTAGCCAGCAAGCTCAGGCAGACGGGAAGAGAGTGCAGCACGGTGCGTAGCGATCTCAACATGGTGGTCCTCGTTAAGCAGAGTGTTCAGGCCGCAGTGATAACACGCGGATGAACAAAATTTGTCCTGTCTGTTATTTATGCGTATAAATAGCGGTGAGTGCAATAATTTATCCATATAAATTTCATCTGACTGGCAGAAGGGGGGGCGATGACCTTTTCGATTGTGGCGCGCGATGCCGTAAGCGGTGAGCTGGCAGCGGCCACTGCAACCGGCGGTCCGGCGGTGGGAGCGTTGGTGATCCACGGCCGCAGCGGGACAGGAGCTATCGCGACTCAGGCGCTGACCAATCCGCTGTACGGCAGTCGCGGGCTTGAGCTGCTGGCTGGCGGGCTTAATGCCGGACAGGTGCTGCGCCGGCTGTTGCAGGAGGATGACCAGTGCCAGCGGCGGCAGGTGCTGATTATAGATAACGCAGGCAGCAGCGCACACTGGAGCGGCCGCCAGTGCGGTCCATGGTTTGGCAGCGTGGCGGGAACACAGGTGGCGGTAGCTGGCAATATGCTGGTCGGCGCCGGGGTGACGGGCGCCATGCTTGACGCCTTTGAGAAATTTAGCGACTTACCGCTGGCCGACCGTGTGCTGGCGGCGTTGCATGCCGCACAGCAGGCCGGTGGCGACCAGCGCGGCATTCGCTCTGCCGCGCTTAAAGTCTGGCATCAGCGGCGCTATGCCGATATCGATCTGCGGGTTGACTGGTCAGATGCGCCGCTGGAACAGCTGGCTGAGGTATTAAAACAGGTGCGCGCCCCGGCCTACGCCGATTTTTTTCGCTCTCTACCCACAGGTATTCCGTAGGGGCCGATCTTTTTTTCGATCGGCCCGCTGTTACTTATCGCGGCGCTTCAGCGCAATGCGAATACCCCAGACAATCACGACCGCCAGCACCACCCAGAAAATACGCTTCAGGTGATGATCGAGCGTATGCAGCCACGGGGCGATCACCTGGCCGCCAAGGTAGCCGAGCGAAACGAAAATCAGCGCCCAGAGTGCGGCACCAATCACATTAAACAGCAGAAATTTGCGTGGGCTGAGGCGGCTGGCCCCGATAATAATCGGGCCGACAATGCGCAGCCCGTACATGAAGCGCACGCCAATCACGAACAGCACCGGCCTCTTGCGGATCAGGCGGTTGGCCTTATCGATCTGTTTCTGGTGCTTCTTAAAGCGTTTCAGGATCGGCTCACCGTAGCGGCGGCCAACGAAAAACAGCGCCGTATCCCCGAGGATACCGCCGCACATCGCCACCAGTAGCACCCAGCCAAAACGCAGCAGCCCTTCATGGGCCGCCACGCCGCCCAGCAAAGTAAATGTCTCCCCCTCGGCCAGGCAGCCAATAAACAGGGCCCAGTAGCCATACTGGGAAATTAACGCGTTCACATCCATCGGTAATTCAGGCCTCCATTTCGACATCAAGCCGCTAAGTCTAACCGTTCCTGGTAAATCCGCCGTTAAAATTGCCAAAATCGCACTTTATTTTCACTCTAAAATGAAGTGCTTACCCGCTATTTGCATCGGTTGAAAAATAAACAACCCAAGGCCACGTATACTTGAAGAGATGCCGCCCGGGACAGTGCCAGTTGGCGGTCCGATGTTCAGAGGAGTAATGATATGAACCATGTCTGGGGACTGCTGGCGCATCCGAATCGTGAGATGCGCGACATCAAAAATGAGAACGAAACCGTTTCTCACCATTATACCCATCACGTGCTGCTTTTGGCTCTGATCCCGGTGGTATGCGCGTTTATCGGCACCACGCAAATCGGCTGGGATGTCGGCGTCGAGCGCACCATTCCCCTGTCGTTATCCAGCGCGTTCGGGCTGGCTATCCTGTTCTATGCCTTAATGCTGGCCGGTGTGGCGGTGATGGGGCGGGTGATCTGGTGGATGGCGCGTGACTATCCACAGCGGCCTTCGCTGGCCAGCTGCATGGTATTCGCCGGATACGTCGCCACGCCGCTGTTTATCAGCGGGCTGGTGGCGCTCTATCCGCTGGTCTGGCTCTGTGTGCTGGTTGGCGCACTGGCGCTGGTATATACCGGCTATCTGCTGTACGTCGGCATCCCCCTGTTCCTGAATATCGACCGCGAAGAGAGCCTGCGCTTTTCCGGCTCGACGCTGGCAATCGGTATCCTGGTACTTGAAGTGTTGCTGGCGCTGACGGTGATCATCTGGGGCTACGGCTACCAGCTGTTCTGAACGCGGTAAGTTGCTGAAAACCGCCGGGCCACCGGCGGTGATTTGGTAATGCCCGGAAACGAATATCCTGTAGGAAAATGCTTAACATCCGGCGTATTATGCGCAGGCCAGCCCCCGCTGTAGTGCGGGCAGCGGCGTGTGGTATCCACACTGTCATCATCAGCCGTTAAGTTTCTACGATGCCTGCAAAAATTCGTTTATCGCTGTTAAGTCTGGTTCTGCTGTGTTCCGCTCAAAGCATCCTCACGCCGGCTGCTGCCCGTACTCATCAGCCCGCGGTGGCTGGCGCTGCCGCTCAGCCAGAAATTGCTTCCGGCAGCGCGATGATTGTCGATATGAATACCAATAAAGTGATCTACTCCAGCCATCCGGATCTGGTGCGCCCGATCGCCTCTATTACCAAGCTAATGACGGTGATGGTGACGCTCGATGCCCATCTGCCGATGGATGAGATGCTGGCGGTAGATATCAGCCACACGCCGGAGATGCGCGGCATCTATTCCCGCGTGCGCCTGAACAGTGAGATCAGCCGCAGAAATATGATGCTGCTGGCGCTGATGTCGTCTGAAAACCGGGCGGCGGCCAGCCTGGCGCACCACTATCCGGGCGGCTACGATGCGTTTATCAAGGCGATGAATGCCAAAGCGCGGGAGCTGGGGATGAACAACACCCACTATGTTGAACCGACCGGCCTGTCGATCAAAAACGTCTCGACGGCGCGCGATCTCAGCAAGCTGCTGATCGCCACCAAGCGCTATCCGCTGATCGGCCAGCTGAGCACCACCCATGAAGATATGGCCAGCTTCCGCAACCCGACCTACACGCTACCGTTCCGCAACACCAACCACCTGGTGTATCGCCCGGACTGGAATATTCAGCTGACCAAAACGGGCTTCACCAACGAAGCCGGTCACTGCCTGGCAATGCGCACGGTGATCAATCAGCGCCCGGTATCGCTGGTGGTATTGGATGCCTTTGGTAAATACACCCACTTTGCCGACGCTAACCGCCTGCGCAGCTGGCTGGAAACCGGCAAGATCTCCCCGGTGCCGCCGGCGGCGCTGAGCTATAAAAAGCAGAAAGCATCGCAGATGGTGAGTAACCGTGCGCCGGATGACAGCGCGGTAGATTAATTTATAGGGGGCGACCTTCTTTTTTGCTCGACACAATTTCGGTCAGTCCGTTATAACGCCAGCTGCATCAATAACGTATCGCGCCATTCGCCGTGCTTAAACCCGACTTTACGGAAGTTGCCGACAATCTCGAAGCCCATTTTTTTATGCAGACTGACCGAACCCGCATTGCGCTCGCCGTTGCCGATAATCGCCAGCATCTGCTGATAATTGCCCAACTGGCAGCGGGCAATCAGCGCCTGCATCAGAGCCGTACCTACGCCTCGTCCCGCCATTTCGGCATCGATATAAACCGAGTCCTCAATGGTGAATCGGTAGGCGGGGCGCGGGCGATATTGGGTGGCATAGCAGTAGCCGACTACCGCGCCGTCGATTTCGGCCACCAGCCACGGCAGGGCGAATGAGTGCACCTTAGCCAGCCGGGCGGCCATTTCTGCGGCATCGGGCGGGATCTCTTCAAACGAGCCGCAGCCGTGCAGCACGTGCCAGGCATAGATACGGGTAATAGCGTCAATATCGGCAGGTGCGGCATCGCGCACTACCATGGCAGAACCGGGAAGGGACATCATTGCTCCATGCACTTTTTTTTATTCAGTTTGCCACTGGCGGCTGAAGTTGCGGTCATAGATTATTCTTATGACGGCGAACAGGTTTTTACATCGCAAATCCTATAGTCCCGGCCAGGGCAAAAGCATAAACTAGCCGGCAAATTGGCTGGCGCATCGCAGCGTCTACTTCAGTATCAGGAACCTTTTTCATGTCTGGCTTGTTAACTTTTCTTCGCATCTGTCTGCTGGCGCTGGTCGCACTCTCCCCGCAGCTGGTGCTGGCTGCCGATAATAGCGATTCGCAGCAAACTGAGGATGCCGCACCGAAGGTCAATGCGGCCGTCGAACTGCCAAAAATGCAGAAAGTGCTGGATAAAATCAAGCAGCAGGTTTCAGGCGAGACTAACGACAGCAAGCTCAGCGCGCTAAATGATATGGCGCTGGAGCTGTCCGGCGATGCCGATACTCTGGTACAGAGCATTACCCCGCAGCGTGCGCAGCTGCAGGCGCAGCTGGCGGTGCTTGGCCCGGCCCCCAAGGCCGACAGCGGGGTGAAAGAGACCGCTGAAGTGACCAGCAAGCGTACCAAGCTGGAAAACCAGAAAAGCAAAATGGACGACCAGATCAAGCAGGCCGAAGCGATTAAAAGCGGCTCGATTAATCTGTCGGCACAGATTGTTAACCTGCGACGCGACGCGCTGAAAACCCAGCTGGCGCTCAACGCAGGCAGCATCTTTGGCCCGCGCTTCTGGGCACCGCTGTTCAATACCCAAAGCGATGACAGCAGCAAGATCGGTGATTTTGTCGATGAGCTGACGTCAACCGCCGCGCTCTCCTGGGAACCTGGCTGGCGTTTAGGCACGCTTGCCTGGCTACTGGCTGCCGTGCTGGTCGCCACGCTGGGCCGCCGTTACCTGGAAGAGTTCCTCGCCTGGGTCGGCATCCATCATCTGCCGGAAGGGCGCCTGCGCCGCAGCTTCCTTGCGGCCGCCACCGCGATGACCACGCTGGCTGCCGTGGTGCTGGCGTTTAACTTCCTCGACCAGGCGTTTACCCGTCACGATGAAGTGATCGATGACGTGCGCGATTTCGCCGATAAGCTGGTGGGCCTGAGTATTTCCTGCGGGCTGATTGCCGGGCTGGGGCGCGCTTTCCTCTCCACGCGCCGCCCGTCCTGGCGCCTGCCCAATATCTCCAATGAAGTGGCAATGGCGTTAAAACCTTTCCCGCCGCTGACTGCCGCGCTGGTGTTTATCTTCCAGACGGTGGAAACGTTTAACAGCAGCGCCAGCACCAGCGTTGGCACGACGATTTTTGCTAACGGCATGACCGCGCTGCTGATTGGCGCGACCGCGCTGTCGATCAGCATGCGCACTAACCGCGTGCGCCGCCGGATGATCCAGCAAGGGCAGCAGCCGGAGGTGAAGTCGACGCTGGTGGGCTTGATCCAGATGGCGCTGACGCTGACTGGCGTGGCGATTATGATTGCGCTGACGATCGGCTATATCACCATGGCGCGCTTCCTGAGCTACGAGCTGATCTGGATGGGGCTGGTGTTTGGCACCTTCTATATCTTCAGCCAGCTGGTAGCCGACGGCTGTGAAAGCCTGTTTTCGACCAACAATGCCACCGGTAAGCGTATCCAGACCTCGCTGAATATTGACGAGCGCCACCTGGGGCAGATTGCCGCGGTGCTGGGCGCTATCGGCAAAACCCTGCTGGTGCTGGCCGCTGCGATGGCGCTGCTCAACGGCACTTTCGGTAGCTCAACGCCGATTGAGCTGGTGCAGAAAGCCATTGAATTTTGGGGCGGTAAAGGGCTGGAGTCGCTGAATATTGTGCCGGCGCATATGGTGAATGCGCTGATCTGCCTGGTGGTCGGTATCTGGGTACTGCGCTCGGTGAAGCGCTGGCTGGAGCACGACTTCCTGCCGAAAACCACCATGGATACCGGCATGCGCGTCTCGCTGATCACGCTGTTCAGCAACATCGGCTTTGTGCTGGTGATCCTGTTGACGCTGTCGATTATGGGCCTGCAGTGGAACAAACTGGCGTGGATCGTCAGCGCCCTGTCGGTAGGTATCGGTTTTGGTTTACAGGAGATAGTGAAGAACTTTATCTCCGGCCTGATCCTGCTGACCGAGCGCCCGGTGAAGGTCGGCGATCTGGTGAGCATCAGCGGTATCGAAGGCGATATTCGCCGGATTAACGTGCGCGCCACTGAGATCCAGCTCAGCGATAAATCGACGGTGATTGTGCCGAACTCGCAGCTGATCTCACAGAATGTGCGTAACGCCACCATGGGCAACGCGCAGGGCGTAGCGACCATTACGCTGACCTTCCCGCTGGATATCGACCCGCAGCAGGTACGCCAGCTGCTGCTGGATGTGTATAACGAAAACGAGCGCATTCTCGAGAACCCGGAGCCGTCGGTGTCGTTCAAAGACCTGACCACCAGCGGCATTGTGCTGTCGGTAACCGGTAACGTGGCCAGCCCGCGCCAGGTGAGCGGGGCGAAAAGCGATCTGCTGTTCGATATCCTTACCCGCCTGCGTAAAGAGGGGGTGGTGCTCTCCACGCCGCAAACCATGATCATTGAACGCAAGAATGGTCAGATGGTATTGCAGGAACCGAAAGAAGAATAACCCGGCCCGTAATAATCCGTACCGGACGACCCTTTTTTCCGGTCGTCCCGCTCAGTTCGGCAGAGGGTTGTGATTGTGGACTGTTATGGTTTATCGCATCCGCACTCACCCCAGTGTTTCGCACGCGTGGTTTTGCCAATCCCCGGATTAAAACTGTTGGTCGGGTCGAGCTGCTGGTAAAACGCCTTCAGCTGCGGCTTGGCCTTGTACAGATGGCCAACATTGTGCTCGGCCGGGTACTCCGCGCCGCGCGCCGCCAGAATCTCCAGCATCTTCTCTTTTAACGCGTGCACATCCACGCCTTTCTTCACGATATAGTCCTGATGGAACACGTGGCACAGGAAGTGGCCGTAGTAGAGGCGATGCGTCAGCGCCGCATCAAACTCCGGCGGCAGCCGCTCGAACCAGTCGCGGTCGTTGCGGCGCAGGGCGATATCCAGCGCCAGGATATCCTCCACCTCGGTATGGTGCACCGCGTGATAGCGCACCGCCGCACCCGCCGCCGCAAAGCGATGCAGGAACGCGTGCGCTCCCTCCTTGCCCGCACATTCGAAATATTCGCCTTCGGCCTGCTGGAAGAACGTTTGCAGATAGGCGCGCGCTTCCGCCACGCCCTCACCGGACATTTTCAGCATCAGGTGATGTTCAAAACGGTCGCGATACTGCTTCATGCGCGCGGGCAGATGCGAAGGCAGCAGCGCGGCCAGTTTCTGCAACAGGCGGTCGCTGAAGTGCGGCTTCAGCCACGGGATACGCGCCAGCAGCGCATCGGCACGCCCTTTCAGGGTGAAGAACAGCGGCATTTTGTCGGTACCGAGCTTGTCGATCATCACAAAGGTATCTTTGCCGTAGGTCTCGGCGATATCGAAAATATCGCGATGCATATATTCGCCCGCCACCGGCAGGTTACTGAAGTTAGCGAGCATATGGCGACGCAGCTGGTCAAGCACCGCCGTGTCGTTGGTGCCGATATAAAACACCTGCTGGGCGCTTTCACTGGCAAAGGTGTCAAGGCGAACGGCAAACAGCGCCAGCTTTCCGGCGCAGCCGCTGGCTTCGAACAGGCGGCGCGCGTCGGCGTTAAAGCGGGAGGGGGTATCGGCATCAACATCGCGCACCCGCTCGGCGTAATCGGGGTCGGAGGCGTGGCGCTCATCGTGCTGCACGTCAGCGGGCTGCCAGCTTTCATCATCCAGCTTGCTGAGGATCTGCTCCGGCGAGCTGCCAAGTGCGATCCCCAGACGGTTAACCAGCTGCAGTTCGCCCTCGGCGGTGATCTGCGCATACAGCGCCATCTCGCTGTAGGCCGGGCCGCGCTTCACCAGCGAGCCGCCAGAGTTATTGCATATCCCGCCCAGCACCGAGGCACCGATACAGGATGAACCGATCACCGAATGCGGTTCACGCCCCAGCGGCTTCAGCACTTTCTCCAGCTGATACAGCGTGCTGCCCGGGAAGGCCAGCACCTGCTTACCGCCGTCCAGCAGCTGAATTTTGTCCATGCGCAGGGTGCTGATAATCACGATATCGCGCGGATAATCATTGCCGTTCGGCGTGGAGCCTTCCGTCAGGCCGGTATTGGCCGCCTGCATCAGAATAATCACATCAGCGGCAACGCAGGCTTGCAGAATACGCCACTGCTCCAGCAGAGTGCCTGGAAACACCACGGCGAGGGCATCGCCTTCACCCGATCGGAAACCCTTACGGTAGCGTTCGGTTTTTTCCGGTTCGGTGAGCAGATGGTTGCGGCCAACGATACGGCCCAGTTCAGCAATCAGTTTTTGTGCGGCGGGTTGAGAGGTGTGCATGTCATGTCCTTGTCAGTATCACCGCTTTACTGTAGCACTCGTGAGCGAGCAATAAAGCCCGGGAGGCGAGCGCTGTGATTCATCACCTGAAAACTAGCTGCTATTCTCAAGGTATGACACACTGCACCCACTTGTTACCTCTGGGTAAAAAAAATCAAACAACCTAGTCACTTGAGAGAAAATCATCTGATGAAATGGATTTGTTCTGTCAGCCTTGCCGTCACTCTGTCTATGCAGCCCGCTTTTGCCGAAGAGCTTATCGGCCCGCATCAACTGACCCCGCAGGCGCGCGACGCTTTCGTCAGCGGGCTGCTGAAAAAAATGACGCTGGATGAGAAGATTGGCCAGCTCAGGCTGATCACCGTCGGCCCGGATAACCCGAAAGAAGCGATCCGCGACATGATCCAGCACGGTCAGGTCGGGGCGATTTTCAACACGGTGACGCGTCCCGATATCCGTGCGATGCAGGACCAGGTGATGCAGCTCAGCCGCCTGAAGATCCCGCTGTTCTTTGCCTATGATGTGATCCACGGTCAGCGTACCCAGTTCCCGATCCCGCTGGCACTGGCCTCCAGCTGGGACACCGATGCGGTGGCGCAGGTTGGGCGCATTGCGGCCTATGAAGCCGCCGATGATGGCCTCAACATGACCTGGGCGCCGATGGTTGATGTCACCCGTGAACCGCGCTGGGGCAGGGGGTCGGAAGGCTTTGGTGAGGATACTTACCTGGCGTCCGTGATGGGCCGCACCATGGTTAAGGCGATGCAGGGCAAAAGCCCGGCTGACCGCTACTCGGTGATGACCAGCGTCAAGCACTTTGCCGCCTACGGCGCGGTGGAAGGCGGGCGGGAATACAACACGGTGGATATGAGCCCGCAGCGCCTGTTCCAGGACTATCTGCCGCCGTACAAAGCGGCGCTGGATGCAGGCAGCGGCGGGGTGATGGTGGCCCTGAACTCGCTGAACGGCGTACCGGCCAGCGCCGACAGCTGGCTGCTGAAGGATGTGCTGCGCGATGACTGGGGCTTCAAGGGGATTACCATCAGCGACCACGGTGCGATCAAAGAGCTGATTCAGCACGGGGTGGCGCGTGACCCGCAGGACGCGGTGCGTATCGCGCTGCAGTCCGGCATTGATATGAGCATGAGCGATGAGTACTACAGCAAATATCTGCCGGGCCTGGTGAAAAGCGGCGCGGTGAGCGAGCAGGAGATTGATAACGCTGCACGTCACGTGCTCAATGTGAAATATGATATGGGCCTGTTTAATGACCCGTACAGCCACCTCGGGCCGGTGGGGAGTGACCCGGCGGATACCAATGCCGAAAGCCGCCTGCACCGCGCTGAAGCACGCGATGTTGCGCGCAAGAGTATGGTGCTGCTGAAAAACCGTCTGGAGACGCTGCCGCTGAAAAAATCCGGCACCGTGGCGCTGATTGGCCCGCTGGCCGACAGCCAGATTGATATTATGGGCAGCTGGTCCGCCGCGGGCGTCGCGAAGCAGTCCGTGACGCTGCTGCAGGGGATGAAAAATGCCACCGCCGGCAAGGCCACGCTGCTGTATGCCAAAGGGGCAAACGTTACCGACGATAAAGGCATTCAGGACTTCCTGAATCTGTATGAGAAGGCCGTCACCATCGATACGCGCACGCCGCAGCAGATGCTGGACGAAGCCGTTGCCACCGCGAAAAAAGCTGATGTGGTGGTGCTGGCGGTTGGTGAAGCGCGCGGCATGGCGCACGAAGCCTCCAGCCGGACGGACCTGACGTTGTCCCACAGCCAGCTGCAGCTGATTGACGCGGTGAAAGCCACGGGTAAACCGATCGTGATGGTGCTGATGAATGCCCGCGCGCTGGCGCTGACCCACCAGCTTGAGCAGTCGGATGCGATGCTGGAAAGCTGGTACCCTGGCACCGAAGGCGGTAATGCGATTGCCGACGTGCTGTTCGGTGACTACAACCCGTCGGGCAAGCTGCCGATGTCCTTCCCGCGTTCCGTCGGCCAGATCCCGATTTATTACAACCACCTGAATACCGGCCGCCCGTATAACTATGAGAAGCCGAACAAATACACCTCTCACTATTTCGACGAGGCGAACGGCCCGCTGTTCCCGTTCGGCTATGGGCTGAGCTACACCACGTTCACGCTGTCGCCGGTGAAATTGTCGTCCGCAACGATGGCGCGTAACGGCACGGTCAATGCCAGCGTGACGGTCACGAATAGCGGCAAGGTCGACGGCGCCACGGTGGTGCAGCTCTACCTGCGCGACGAAGTGGCGAGCATCAGCCGCCCGGTGAAGGAGCTGAAGGGCTTCCAGCGCATTATGCTGAAGGCTGGAGAATCACAAACCGTGACCTTCCCGATTGACGTCAGCGCGCTGACCTTCTGGAATGCCAGAATGCAGCAGGTGGCCGAGCCGGGTAAATTCAGCGTGATGATCGGGCTGGATTCAGCGCGCACCGTCGATGCGGAATTTGATTACCTGTAACGAGGGGCGGGCATACCTGAACGACGGGGCGGGCATGCCCGCCCCCTACGCGCCCGGTTTAAGGAATAGCATCATGGTCACTATGCGCGATAAAATTCAGCAGCAGGTCTTCCGCTTAAACGGCCTGTCGCTGAATGAATTTGACCTGTCAAAGCCGATGGGTGACCCCGGCCTTTACGGGCCGGACAGCGTGATCTGGCGCGTGCACGGTGACTTTACCTCCATGCTGTGCGGCGGCATCTGCGCGCTGCTGCTGCAGATGCTGCATCCGCTGCCGCTGGCGGGCGTCTGGGATCACTCCACCTTTCGCGAAGATATGATGGGGCGGCTGCGGCGTACCAGCCAGTTTATCGCCGTCACCACCTTCGGCAACACCGCCGATGCTCATATCCTCATTGAGCGCGTTAAGCGCATTCACCTGAAGGTCAGTGGCGTCGACGCGCACGGTCAACCCTATGAGGCCAGCGATCCGCAGCTGCTCACCTGGGTTCACGTTGCGGAGACCAGCAGTTTCCTCGCCGCGCACCTGCGCTATAAAAATCCGCAGCTCAGCCTGGGCGAGCAGGATCGTTACTACGCCGAGGCCGCAGTGGTTGCCGAAGCGCTCGGTGCGCAAAACGTGCCCAAGAGCGTGGCGGCCGTCGAAGGATATCTGCAGGCGATGCGTCCGCAGCTGCGCTGCGATGAACGCACGCGGGAAGTGCTCTCCCTGCTGATGAACGCCCCGGCCCCAAGCTGGCAGGCGCGCCCGGCAATGAAAGCGATAATGACCGCGGGCATTGAGCTGCTGCCCGACTGGGCTTTACAAGACTTTGGCCTGCATTTTTCCCCGATAAAGCGCCGGATTATTCACGGGCGTATTCATACTCTTGCCGCGCTGCTGCGCTGGGCTATTCAACGCGGCGCCTGGCAGCGTGCCATGGCGCGCGTCGGGCGTGAGTATTAATCATCATAAGGATATCATCATGAAAAAAATCGTTACCGTGGCGCTGTTGCTGCTGAGCGGAAGTGCCAGCGCCGCAGGCATCCTGCGTCAGGATCTGGATACTCAGCTGGAAAACTGTCAGCAGCAGGCGGTCAGCACCCTGGCCAATCTGCAATGCTATGACGCGGCGAATAAAGCCTGGGATGCCGAGCTGAACAAGCAGTATAAGCTGCTGCTGGCCGGGCAGTCAGCGGCGGCACAGAGCGCGCTGAAAGCCTCGCAGCGTGCCTGGGTTAGCTATCGCGATAGCTACTTTGAGGGGATGAATAAGTATTATCAGCAGCAGCAGGGGACTATCTGGGGCCTGGTGGCGTCGGAGTCAAAGCTGAACGTGGTTAAAGAGAAGGCGCGCGATCTGTATCGCCTGCGCAATAGCACCCATATGGAAGGGTAAGCGTTCAACCCGGGTCAGGCATGCCTGACCCCAACGCACATCGGGTCCCGTAGGGGCGAGGCACGCCTCGCCCCTATTGTTATATGCCACCCTCGCAGCCATTTTGAGACTTTTACCCTTGCCTCCGGCGGCCTTCAGGCGCCATCCTCTCTTAATATCCTGGCCTATGCTTCAGGAATGGATCCCGCCACACACCGTCGAGGCGTTATGACACAGCCCTACCCGATTGCTGAAGTCACCAATCAGCAACAGACGCTGATCGCGATAGTCGAACAGGATGCGCGCACAGCCTATTTCTATATCTGGCCGGCCGAAGGCTTCCGCACCCAGTTTGCCGTGCGCGGCTGCTGGCTGCGCAACCTGCTGCCTGCACCCATGCAGGAAGATGTCGAAGCGATGCAGCAGGGCACGCCGCCGCTGCTCAGCGCCGAATATTGCCGTACGCTGGAAGCCGAACCGATGCTGGATCCGGCCGGATTGCAGATTGTCTGGGAACCGACGGATGACGGTGCTGCCGTCTGGTATCAGGGCCAGCTGCTGGCCGTGATCCCCGGCTGGAGCCTCTATCAGGATAAGCAGGTCAGTTACTCCGCCAGCTGCATCAAAGCCAACCGCCTTACCGCGCCGCTCGGATCCGCATCCACCAATGAGTACTACGCCGCCGCGCAGCAGCACCGACAGTTCTGGCGCGACTGGCACGACGGCCAGCTGTGGGAGCCGATCCAGCAGGAGATGCTGCAGTGCTATGAAGCGCAGTATGGCGAGTCGCTGAAGTATTACTCCATCGATCAGGGTAACTGGCCGCCGATGGCGATCTCGCAGCACTACCACGAGGGCTGCTGGTATTTCCTGACCCTGGGCATGAGCATTCGCCCGATGCCGTGGGTCGATTTTCTCTATGAAGATCTGGCGCCGCAGTATCGGCGCGCCGAGCTGGCGCTGGCGATCGATGCACAAGTGATGACCGAAGAGAATGCGGTGCAGATGGCCAGCGCGCTAGCCGGATTCGCACATGTGCCCTGGGCACGTCTTAGCTGGCTGGGCGAGGGGCACACTCTGGAGTCGTCGGTGGCACCGATGGGCTTTGAGGGCTTTATTCTCTCCAGCGCGCTCGGGCGCGAAAGCGGACAGTTCCCGCTGCCGAAGCGCGAGGGTGAGAAGGTGAATCTGCTGTGGGCGGCCCCGGTCACCACGCTGGAGCGCGAGTTTGCCCAGGCGGAAGAAGATGGCGGACTGCAGCTGGTCGCACGCCTGCTGCAGTACGGCAGCGGCCATATTTTCCGCGCCCGCCAGCAGGTGGTTGAAGCCGGGGAGTGATCCCCCGTGCGCTGTTTGTTAAATTTGTGAAGCCTGTCACTCAAGTAATTCATTAACACGCCGTTAACACGATCAGGCAATTGTGCCTTTTTCGTGTTGAGTGGTGTGCTCATGTTTAAAACAACCCAGGCCAGATTTACCCTGCTGATCGTCAGCTTCTTTGTGTTACTGCTGCTGATCACCGTGGTGGTGATCAAACTGTTTGTAGCGCCTCAACTCGCGACCAATGAGAGTCGTCTGGTGCGCTACCAGGTAGAAACTATCGGTGCCAGCATCACGGAAATGATGAATCGCGTGCAGGCACAGCAGCGCAGTATTACCGAGTCCGTTGCCGTGCTCGACAGCAACAATATTGATGCCGTGCTCCCCGCGCTGGTGAATCAGTATCAGGACGTCGACGTGTTTGGCGGCGGCGTCTGGCCGCTGGCGCGTCAGCGCGATCCCGCGCGCGACAAATTCAGCAGTTTCTTCGCCCGCGACAGCAGCAACAAGCTGCAGGTCAACACCTACTGGAACTCCGCCGAGGCGCCTAATTACTACGAGCAGTCGTGGTACAAGGATGGCATGGCAGCGGCAAAGGGCCAATGCGCCTGGGCTAAAGCCTATCAGGATGCCGCCAGCCCGCAGCCGCGCACTAACTGCGCCATGGCGATTTATCGCGACGGCAACGCGTGGGGCGTCGCGACTATCGACGTGACGCTGGGCTTCTTTAACCATCTGGCGAAGCAGATGGGTGAAGCCATTCACGGTACCACGCTGATTGTTGAAGCGGACGGCAAAGTGGTGGGGGATGCCAGCCTGGTCGACGGCGCGCCAAAACTGCGCAATCTGTCGGAACTGAACACGCCGATGGCGAGCGCACTCAGCCAGATGCTGGGCAAAGTCAGCGGCACTGAGCCGCAGCAGAGCAGCTATGATGGTGAAGACGGCAGCCATACGCTGCTGGTGCAGCAGATCGGCGGCAGCCCGTGGTTCCTCGCCAGTGATGTGCCGAGCGCGCTGTTAGCGCAGCAGACCAGCTCGATTCTCACCCGTCTCGGCCTGGTCCAGATCCCGCTGGCTGTTGTACTGCTGCTGGTGCTGCTCGGCTTTATTCGCGCCATGATGAAGCGCCTTAGCGGGCTTAACGACAATATTCTGGCACTCTCCACCGGCGGTGCCGACCTTACCCAGCGCCTGCCAGCTAGCTCCAGCCCGGAATTCAACGCGGTGGCGCAGAGCTTCAACCAGTTTATCGCCAGTCTGCAGGGGCTGATGCGCCAGGTCGGTGACAGCGCGCTGGCGATTACCACCGCTTCGCGTGAGATCGCCAGCGGCAACCTCGATCTCTCCGCCCGCACCGAAGAGCAGTCCAGTTCGATTGTGGAAACGGCGGCGTCAATGGAGGAGTTGACCGGTACCGTGCGTCAGAATGCCGATAACGCCACGCATGCCAACCAGCTGGCGGCGGATGCATCGCAGGTGGCGGAACGCGGCGCGCAGGTGGTGCAGAGAGTGGTGTCGACGATGGGGGAAATTAACGTCTCGTCGCGCAAAGTGGTGGATATTATCAGCGTCATCGACAGTATTGCCTTCCAGACCAACATTCTGGCGCTCAACGCCGCGGTGGAAGCCGCACGTGCGGGCGAGCAGGGGCGCGGTTTTGCGGTGGTCGCTTCAGAGGTGCGTAATCTGGCACAGCGCTCGGCGAACTCGGCGCGTGAGATTAAAAAGCTGATTGAGGAGTCGGTGGCGAATATCGACGAGGGCAGTCTGCTGGTGCAGCAGGCGGGCACTACGATGGACGAACTGATGAGCGGCGTCAGCAGCGTCAATACGCTGATGGCCGAGATTATGTCGGCCAGCCGCGAGCAGAGTATGGGTATCGATCAGATCAACACAGCCATCACCCAGCTCGACAGCACCACCCAGCAGAATGCCGCGCTGGTGGAGCAGGTCTCCGCCGCTGCGCAGGCGATGGAAGAGCAGAGCGTACAGCTGGAGCGCGTCGTCAGCAGCTTCAAACTGTAATTAAAGCCGCATCCGGCGCAGCCAGCGCCGGATACGCTTCTGCCGTTATTGTCACACACCGCACGATTTTATGCAGATCAATGTCGACTTCTTATGCCAGAATAGTGGCATTCGTCTTAAGGAGTCGGCATGTCTGCAATTGAAGTTATCCTCGTCGATCGCCACGATCGCCCCACGGGTAAAATGGAAAAAATGGAAGTACACGAAAAAGGCTTACTGCATCGGGCGGTCACCGTTTACGTGTTCAATTCCCGCCATCAGCTGCTGTTGCAGCAGCGCGCCAGCGGTAAATATCACTGTGGCGGGCTGTGGAGCAACACCACCTGCGGGCATCCTTACCCCCAGGAATCGACTCAGCATGCCGCTGAACGCCGACTGTATGAAGAGATGGGCTTGCGCCTGACGCTGCAACCGATGTTCGAACTGAGCTATAACCTGCCGCTCAGCAACGGGCTGACCGAGCACGAGTACGGCCACGTCTATTTCACCATCAGCGATGCTGTCCCGGTGGTTAACCCGGAAGAAGCCGACGGCTGGCGCTATAGTTCGCTGGCGGATATTCAGCGTGAAATTGACAGCCACCCGGAACGCTTCACCCCCTGGTTCCTGTTCACTTTTGCCCGCATCCCGCAGGAATTTGCCCGTTTTGTCGGGCAGCAGTAAGACGCGCGTTACTCTTCAAGATAGAGCCCCATTCTCTCCGCCAGCGCCAGCAACTCCTCCACTACCGGGCGCTCAGTAATCTTCTGCGTTTTACTTTCGCTGAGCAGCATAGTGCCGTCGATACGGTCACCAAACAGCAGCCATGCGTTACCCTGATGCTGGCGCGAGGGCCACATCATTCCCTGAATACGCGGATACTGCTGATGGATTGCCTCAGCCCACTGGCGGGTAATCCCATATTCGCTGGCGTCGGAATGGATGAGTTTTTTCCCGGCGCGCATCTTTACCAACGAGGGCAGGTCGAGGCTGGCAAGCTGTAACGCGGCAGCCGTGGTCAGGCGCGTATGGCGAAAGGCATCCAGCGCCGCAACAGGGTAACTCAGACAGGGCGAAGTCAGGTCGAGGTCGTGGAAGATCACTTCGCACAGCGCGACGCGAGGACTCTCCCCGGCATACAACGTGGGGATCACCGTTCCGTCAGGGGTAAAAATGGGGCTGAAGCGGGCATTGCCGCTGACCGTGTTGTTAAAGCTGCTGCCGGAATAGCGCTGGCGGTGCACGCGACACAGCGTCGTGCCCGCCGGCAGGCTGAACGTATTGATTGCCACGGGGTGAGAAGGCGGGGCGAAACGTGAAACTCCCTTTTCGGACTGGCTCTCCTTAGCCATGCTGCGCCCCCTCTTTTGCCTGCCGTGCGGCGGCAATCACCGCCTGCGGATCGCTGCTCAGCAGATCTTTCGGCCGGCGACCGCCCAGCCAGCTATTGCTGCCAGCAAACCAGGCGGCCAGTGACCAGGGCGTGCGCGAGCCGTCAAAAATCTCCAGCACCTGTTTCACCGCCGGCAGCGGCTGCCAGGCTTCATCAAAAGCATAATCCGGGTAGCGGTCCTGACCTTCAACGCTGATGGCAAAGGTTCTGCCACGGCGTTTCCAGGCGTTGGGGCCGGCGCTGCGGTTGGCGTTAGTGAAATGTGCTTTGTCTGACAGTTCGCTGGAGCTGAGCCACTGCCCGTCCGCCAGAATGAATGCGCGCAGGTCCACTTTGCGCTGCTCATTATTGATTCGATACTGTTCGAAACCGCTAAAGATACTGTCACTGTTTTTTGCCGTCGGCGTGGTTTTAGCCCCGGCACGTGATGGCATTAGCAGGTTCTGGGCGATTTCAAAAAAGGCCAATGCCAGCGAAGGATCGAGGCGGGGATTGCTAACCAGCTTTTCCAGCTTTTTACGCAGCGCATCACGGGTCCCGTTTTTGGACGGCGCAGCATCTTTCAGCTGATCGACATTGATCACCAGATATTCAGCGCTCTCTTCAGCTACCATGCTGCGCAGCTGCTGCCCGCTGAACAGGCTAACCGTTTCTAATTGTGCTGCACTGTTTTTGGCTGACATCGATCACCCCGTCTGGATAGATTGCATATATTGAATATATCGCATATCCAACGGAGTGTCTAAACTTTCGCCAGCTTAGCAATTATTCAGGCGAAGTCTTCGGCATCGATATCTCTAACGCGTCGTGCGCCGAAGAAGTGATTTCAGTCATGATGTTGAGTTTTATGTTCGGGAGTAAACTCAGAGCATAACGGCCCGACTGGCAGAGAGAAATTCCAGCTGGTTATGTGTTACAACGAAATGATCAAAGCCGGGCTGCCGGGATTACCGCCAGTGTTTGCGCTCAGGAACGAACGATGAAGGTGTATCCAGCCAGCATCACGCCGCCGATGCCGCCAACGGCCATCAGCAGAAAAATAAACACCACACCAATTTTTTGCCAGTTCATAGCGAAGCCTGTTTTCTTAAGGGAGGGCGAAGTATAGCGCCTTCGCCCAGCGGAATTAAGCTGAAAGCGGCATTTTATTGCCCGCTGGCCGCCTGCTTAGAGAAAAACAGCGTGACGCGCGCTACTTCGACGCCAAACTTTTTCATCGAGGTGACGTTCATCAGGTGCTGCGCATCCTGCTGGTAAATCCAGTCGTCAAAGTTCAGTTTGTAGCTGCTGTCGTCGGTTTTCACCGTCATGGTATAGCGCCAGTTAAAGGCGTTGCCACGGGAGTGCCCCTGCGCGGTGCCGATAATATCCCCGGCGGTACCGACATAGCTGCCGTCGCTCAGGCGGCGGATATGCCAGACGCGCTGCTGCTTCTCACCGTCGTCATAGACGAAGTGTTCATTCAGCGTCAGAGTATCGCCGACCACCTGGCCGTTAATGGTCACTTCAAAGCGGCGGATCTGTTTGCCGCTGTAGTCCTGTACCATCCCCCAGGCGCGGGAGTCGCCGTTGAACCAGCTGAAGATATCGATTTTCGGCTGGGCTTGCTGATAGTCCTCAATTTTGGCACCGCAGCCTGCAATCAGCAGGCTCAGCGTCAGCAGCAGGAATTTCCACATGGTTAACCTCCGGTCAGTTTCCGACGAATATCGGGATAGGTGGTGTTCGGCGCGAGCCAGATACCCAGGAAAGCATCACGGAACTCACGATTAAAATATGGGCCGATGGGTTTCATGGCGCCCTGCATCCCGGCGGGCTGCCAGTAAAACTGGCCGCCGTCGGCATCGGCAGTAAAGGCCAGCCGCGTACCGTCGCTGACGTCCGGCCAGATGGCACCAAGCTGCTGCAGCCACTGCTGTTGCTGGCTGCTGCTGCCGGTTTTCTGCGCCTGCCACTGCTCCAGCGTGGCGTCCAGCAACGCCTGGCGGGTGATGTCGCGGCGGTAAACGATCACCAGGGAGACGGGCCACTGCTGCGGCTGCCAGCGCCCGTTCGGCGTCAGCAGCTGTGAGTCGTAGACGGTGAACGGCCCCCAGGTCAGCGTGGCCTGGCCGACCGTGCGCCAGCTCAGCCAGTCAGCGGCCTGGACAAGGGGGGACAGCAACAGCATGAGCAGCAGTAATTTTTTCATCAGTCGCGTCCTGAAGCAGTTGTGACCTGTTTTATCGGGCTGACCGGAACAGGGGGTCAGCCCCTACAAAAAATCATCACTGTGGCAGGGGCCGATCATCTTTTCCGCTCGGCCCGCGGCTGGCACTCGCTGCAGCCGAGACAGGCAGACACCAGCGGCAGGTAGATCGCCCAACCCACCGCCAGCACGCCAAACACCAGGAGCGCAGGCTGATGCAGCTGCATCGCGCCCAGCCGTTCCCCGACGAAATAAGCAAACGGGCCGCCCAGCGACCCCACCAGCGCCAATAGCGGGGCACGTAAAGCAAAGCGCTGCTGTAGCAGCCACCACCAGCAGGCGAACACCAGCCACAGCGCCAGCATCCAGGGCGGGAAAAACGCAATGCCGTTAAAGCTGAACAGCCCGCTCCACAGCCACAGGCTGTCGAGGGCAACGCCACCCGCAGCCACCACCAGCAGCCGGACTTTTACCTCGCGCGGGCAGAGTAGCCACGCCAGCAGCGCCACCGCCGATAATGCCAGCCAGATGCGCTCGCGCAGCGCGACCGCCAGCCCCCAGTAGAGATCAAAGCCCAGGTTCAATAGCCAGAAGCGCCAGCGGCTCATGCGCGCTGCAGCGTCAGCTGGACAGTGCCAATGGTGTTGGAGCGGAAGCCCGCTTCGCAGTAGCACAGGTAATAGAGCCACATGCGGCGGAAGCGCTCGTCGAAGCGGCCCTGCGCCAGCTGCGGCCAGGCGTTGTCAAAGCGCCGCCGCCAGTGTTGCAGGGTCTGCGCGTAGTCATGGCCAAGCTCAAACTGGTCGAGCACGCTGAAATCACTGACGGCTTTCAGGGTCTTCTGCAGCAGGCTGACCGAAGGCAGGAAGCCGCCGGGGAAGATGTAGCGCTGAATAAAATCGACGCCGCGCGCGTAGCTGGCAAAGCGCTCCTCGCTGATGGTGATGGCCTGAATCGCCAGGCGTCCGCCCGGTTTCAGCAGCTGCTGGCAACGTTCGATAAACAGCGGAATATAGGCTTTACCGACCGCTTCGATCATCTCAATGGAGACGATTTTGTCGTACTGCCCGGTCAGATTACGGTAATCCTCGCACAGCACCGTAACGCGGTCGCTTAGCCCGGCGGCGGCGATGCGCTGGCAGCTGTATTCATACTGCTCCTGCGAGATGGTGGTGGTCGTGACGCGGCAGCCGTATTCGCGCGCGGCATATTCGGCCATTGCTCCCCAGCCGGTGCCAATCTCCAGCAGGTGATCGTGCGGGCTAAGTGCCAGCTTGACGCACAGCCGCTTCATTTTGGCCTGCTGTGCTTGCTCCAGCGACATCTCCGGCTGCGGGAACAGTGCGCTGGAGTAGAGCATCTCTTCGTCAAGGAAGCTGGTATAAAAGTCGTTGCCGAGGTCATAGTGCGCGGCGATATTGCGTTTCGCCTGACGCACGTTGTTGCGGCGCAGGGCATGCACCAGCTGATTGAGCGGGGCGCTTATCCAGCTGAGGCGGGACTCCAGCTTATCGACGACGCGGCTGTTGTTCGCCAGCGTCAGGATCACCGCCGTCAGGTCCGGGGTCTCCCAGTCGCCGTCCATAAAGGATTCCGCCGCCGCGATACTGCCGCCGAACAGCACCCGGCGGTAAGCACGGCAATGATGCATCACCACTTCCGCCTGCAGCGCTGCCTGCTCGTCGCCGAAGAACTGGCTGCCCAGATAGGGATCGTGCAGCGTCAGCCCGGCACCCTCAATGTGCTGCAGCAGGGAGAAGACCACCCGGCGCGAAGCACAAAAACGTTTACCCGTTTTGCTGCGGGTGGTCAGGCTGATATCGCTGCCAGTCATCACTTATTTCTCCAGCTTGCTGTGGTCATATACAGGCGCACCTTTGCGCCAAAGTTTCCACGCCTGCCAGTAAATCGCCAGCGCGGTTCTCACGGTCATCATCGGGAAGCGCCAGAGGAAATGGCGCAGGGTTTGCCGGGTAAGCGGCTGGCGGCGCAGATGCAGGGTGGCATCAAACTCACGGCCTTCGCGGTGATTTTCAATATGCACCAGCAGCGATTTACCCGGCGGCGAGAGCCGCCAGTGGTAGATCATCTCCAGCGGATTAAACGGCGAGACGTGAAACACTTTTTCCGTGGTTTCGCTGCCGTCCGGTTTCACTGCATAGGTGTGTCGCTCATTCCACGGCGTGTTGCGCACTTCGGCCAGCATCCAGCGCAGGGTGTCGGCGTCATCGTACAGATAGTAAAAATTGACCGGGTTAAACGAGCAGCCGAAGTAGCGCAGCTGGGTCAGCAGCATTACCCGCCCGGAAAGCTGCTCGCCGGTGAGCTGGGCAATACGCGCCTGCGCCCGCTGCTTAATATCGCCACCGCCGAGGTAGTCGTCGCTGCTGAAGCTGGCGGCGCGCAGGCGGCTGTGGCCAATGCCGACATTTTTCAGCAGCGGCAGCTCGTCGAGGTCAATCAACGGCATAAAGATCCGGTAGCTGAACTGGTGGTCGACCGGCGTAAAACGGCGGTGGCGCACGTGGCCGCTGTACAGCACGCTGTTCACAGCAGCTCCCCCTGTTCCATCGCCGCGATCACGTCGAGCGCGCTGCGGATGCCGTCTTCATGGAAACCGTTATAGCTCCACGCGCCGCAGAACCAGCTGCGGTTGCTGCCATTGAGCAGCAGGCGCTGCTGCTGGGCGTGCAGGCAGTCGGGGCCAAACTGCGGATGATGGTACTCAAAACGGCGCAGCACTTTGGCCGGATCGATGGGCTGTGTGGGGTTCAGGCTGACGCAGAAAGTGTGCGGCGCTTTGATCCCCTGCAGGATATTCATGTTGTAGGTGACGCTGGCGCCCAGCAGCTCGTCTCCCGCCTGAGTGTCTTCCAGCCGGTAGTTCCAGCTGGCCCAGGCGGCGCGCGCTTTCGGTAACATACTGATATCGGTATGCAGCACCACTTCATTGGCGCGATAGGGGATGCCCGCCAGCATCGCCGCTTCGGCCCCGGAGGCATCGCCCAGCAATTGCAGCGCCTGATCGCTGTGACAGGCAAATATCACCTGGTCATAGCGCTCGCTGCCGCGTGCGCTTTCCAGCGTGACGCCGGCCTCATCGCGCAGGACGCGGGTCACCGGGGTGTTAAGATAGACAGCGATCTTCTCGCCAATCAGCTGCATCAGGCGGCGGATGTACTCGCGCGACCCGCCGGGGATGACGAACCACTGCGGGCGCTGCGCCAGATCGAGCAGGCCGTGGTGGTTAAAGAAGTGCAGAAACTGCGCCAGCGGCATGCGGCGCATCTCCGCCAGCGAGGTTGACCAGATAGCCGCGCCCATCGGCAAAATATAGTGCTGAGCAAAGAAGGCGCTGAAGCCGTGCAGACGGAGAAAATCATCCAGCGTCCCCTGATCCTGCTGGTGCTCCAGCCACTGCTTACCGCAGCGGTTAAAGCGCACAATCTCAGCGAGGAAGCGGTAAAACGAAGGTTTTAGCAGATTGCTGCGCTGGGCAAACAGGCTGGTCAGCGAGTGGCCGTTATACTCCAGCCCGCTGCGCTGATTGCGCACTGAAAAGCTCATCTCCGTTGGCTGACTCTCCAGCCCGAGCTCGGCCAGCAGCGCCAGAAAGCGCGGATAGGTGCGGTCGTTATAGACAATAAACCCGGTATCAATCGCCCAGCGTTTACCCGCCAGCTCGACATCCACCGTGGCGGTATGACCGCCAAGCGTTGGGCCAGCCTCGTACAGATGGACCTCAGCGCGCGCGGCAAGTTTCCACGCACAGCTAAGACCCGAAATACCACTACCGATAATTGCAACCCGCACGGGCTACCTCGCTATTCGCTGCGTGAGCAGGCGCTGAAGGGCAATGGGCAGGCGGGATGTGACCCGCAGAATAAAGGCAAACAGGCGGGGGAAAGCGATTTCCGCTTTGCCCTTCTCCAGACCGTGACGAATAAAGCGCGAGGCCTGAACCACGTCGACAATCATCGGCATGGCGAAATCATTGCGCCGCGTCAGCGGGGTATCAACAAAGCCGGGCAGCACCAGGCTGATACCGACCTGCTGGCGCGAGACGTCCTGTGCCAGGCTGCGGGCGAAATAGGCCAGCGCGGCTTTCGATGCGCCGTAGGCTTCGGCCCGGGGCAGTGGCACCAGGCTGGCGGTGGAACCCACCAGCGCCACGCGGCTGCCGGGCTGCATCTGCGGCAGCAGGCTGTCGAGGCAGTTAATCGGGCCGCTGAAGTTAGTCTGCATCACGCGGTGGACTTTTTCCGCTTCCACCAGCCCATGATCAAGGTATTCACAGGTGCCGGCGCACAGGATAGCGAGATCAACCAGCCTGTTGCTGAGGGCTGAACGCGTCTGTGCCAGATCGGTAATATCGAATTCGCACAGTTCAATTTGTGGATGCTGAACCTGCAGCGCTTCCAGCCGTTCGCGGTTGCGGCCACAGGCGGTGACGTGCCAGCCAGCGGCGGCATAATCCTGCGCCAGCTGCTGGCCAATGCCGGAACTGGCACCGGTAATCAGAACGCGTTTCATGGCTGTAGCCTCTTTTTGATCCGGTTGACCACTGAGCCCAGCAGCGGCAGCTTCTCATACAGCATTGCGCCCATATCGTAGTAGTCGCGCTGGAAAACGATCTTATCCGCACGAAAGCGCAGATAGCTGCTGCCCTCCAGGCTCTGCTCCGCGCCGCGTTGTAGCGCCGGGTGGGCATACTCCATACGCCATAGCAGCAGGGCATCATTGTCGAACTCGCGCACCAGCGTGACGATAAAGCGGCAGTAGCGCATATTTTTTAGCAGTTCGGCAAAGTAGCGTTCAACCACCGCCAGCCCCTGATGTTCACCCACCGGATCGCACAGGCGAATATCGTGATGGTAAATCTGTGGCAGCTGCGCAAGACGGCTGCTGTCCAGCGTTTCATAAAATTCTACCAGCTGGTTCAGTGTCGCCTGTTGCGTCATGCCGTGCCCCTTCAATTACCGTGTGAGGTGATGGAGAATCCCTGTTCCTGCCAGTGAGCCAGCTGCTCCTGCTGGCGTTTGGTCAATGCTTTACCGGTGTAAACAAAGATATGCTGGCCGGGAAAGAGCTCAGGTCGCGGGGACTCCAGCGGTTCCGCCAGCACATCAATACGCCAGCCCTGCTGCGCCAGGCGCCATGCTTCCATCCACAGCCGCGTGCGGTCGGTAATGCCCCAGCCTACCAGCAGGGCATCTTTACCTGCCTTCTTGCGCGAACCGGCTAAACAGAAGCAGATATAATCAATTAAAGCACCATCCAGCAAACTGCACATAGCGCGAGCCGTATTTTGATCCAGCCCCAGTCGTTGACGGATAGGAACAAAAACATGATCGATAAGCGATTCGGCCGGATTTTCCTTGCCAATACTGGCAATTTTGACGCGTAGTTTGGACGGACGCACCATGCGCAGCACGACCATCAGTTCTTCCTGAAGGGTAAACCACCCATCATCAACATTAACGTTTTCGCCTTCCAGCAAGGCCTTAACTTTGCCGACCGGCACGCCGCTCTCTATCCAGCGCTTGATCTCCTCAATGCGCTCAATGTCTTCTTCGTCGAACTGGCGGTGGCCACCCTCTGTGCGCTGTGGCTTGAGCAGGCCATAACGACGCTGCCAGGCACGCAGCGTGACCGGGTTAATACCGCAGCGTTCGGCGACATCACCGATGCTGTACAGAGTCATGCATTACCTCTTACTGACTACATTCCTGACACCAACGTAACCAATTACGTCAGGTTGTACAATTTATTTATAGTTGTACAACTTGAAACTGTCAGGTTTTCCGGTTAAATCTCATATATGAGATTAATTCCCTAATATGAGAAGATAAAGTGAAACAGACTCCAACGGAACAGCGGCTTGCTCAGCGTCTGGCCGATCTGCGTGATGAAAAGGGCTGGTCGCTGGAGGTGTTGTCAGATCTTACCGGGATTAGCCGCGCTTCGCTATCGCGTATCGAGCGTGCTGAGAGCAGCCCCACGGCGGCACTGCTCAATCGCCTGTGCAGTGCCTATGGATTAACCATGTCTCGCCTGCTCAGCGAAGTGGAACAGGGCGGGGTACAGCTTTTGCGTCCTGAACAGCAGAGCCTGTGGCGCGATGCGGAGAGCGGCTACCAGCGCCGCAGCGTCTCGCCTCCGGCGCAGGCGTTTCACGCAGAGCTGGTGGAGGCGCACCTCGAAGCCGGGGCGCGCATCGACTATGACATCCCGCCGGTGGCGGGACTGGAGCAGCATATCTGGATGCTGGATGGCGTGCTGGAACTGCGCATGAACGATCGGCAGTGGCGGCTGGAGAAGGGCGACTGCCTGCGCTTCCACCTGTTTGGTCAAACCTCTTTTCACGCGCCGGAAGCCAGCGGCGCGCACTATGCCCTGGTGGTGGCCCGCTCATGAATGAACTCGAATATCAGTGGTTAGACGCACAGCAGGCTCATTCTGAGCAGGAGGCACTGTGCCGGGTGCTGGACGGCTGCGTGGCGCAAGGTGCCAGCGTCGGCTTTGTCAATCGCGATCCGGCAGTGCTCAGCCGATTCTGGCAGGACGTGGTGCTGAGCCTGGCGTGCGGCGATAAACAGCTGCTGGTGGCGCGCCTGCAGGGGCGGATTGTAGCCACGGTGATGGTGGTGCTGGCGATGCCGCCTAACGGCGCGCACCGGGCGGAAATCGTCAAGCTGCTGGTGCATCCTGAAGCGCGGCGGCGCGGCATTGCCCGGGCGCTGATGCAGCAGGCAGAGGAGCGTGCGCGTGCCGCCGGGCGCAGCCTGCTGGTGCTGGACACCCGCAGTGGCGACGTTGCGGAACCGCTGTATGCCTCCCGCGGCTGGCAGGTCGCCGGGCAGATCCCGGACTATGCGCAGTCGGTAGCGGGGGAGAGGGAAGCCACAACGGTGATGTACAAGCGGGTCTGAAACGCCAGGCAAACTGCGAGCCGTCTCGGGAGAATAGTCATTGCAGGCTGACGCCACGGCAATACTGTGTAAAAATACAGCCTTGTTCAGCAGGAAGTGGTTGTCATGGCGTTAACTGTCGCGTTAAAAACGCAAATTGCCGGGTGGTATAAAGCCCTGCAACAGCAAGTCCCCGATTTTATTCCGCGTGCTCCCCAGCGGCAGATGATTGCTGAAGTGGCTAAAACGCTGTCGGGGGACGACGGTCGTCATCTGGCTATTGAAGCCCCCACCGGCGTGGGTAAGACGCTCTCCTACCTGATCCCCGGCATTGCCGTTAGCCGCGCTGAAGAAAAACCGCTGGTGGTCAGTACCGCCAACGTGGCGCTGCAGGACCAGATTTTCAGCAAGGATCTGCCGCTGCTGAAAAAGATTATCCCCGAACTGAAGTTCACCGCCGCCTTTGGCCGCGGGCGCTACGTCTGCCCGCGCAACCTGTCGGCGCTGGCGACGGACGAAGAGAATCAGGGCGATCTGCTGCTGTTTCTCGACGACGATATGACCGCCAGTAAAGATGAGCGCGCGATCTGCACCGAACTGGAAAAATCCCTTAAGCGCTATCAGTGGGATGGCCTGCGCGACCACAGCGCGGAAAATATCGAAGATTCGCTGTGGCAGCGCCTCAGCACCGATAAAGCCAACTGTCTCGGCAGTAACTGCAACTGGTTCCGCGAGTGCCCGTTTTACGTGGCGCGGCGTGAAATTGAGAACGCCGACGTGGTGGTGGCGAATCACGCGCTGGTGATGGCGGCGCTGGAAACCGAATCGGTGCTGCCGCCGCCGAAGAACCTGCTGCTGGTGCTGGACGAAGGCCACCATCTGCCCGACGTGGCGCGTGATGCGCTCGAAATGAGCGGTGAGATCACCCCGGGCTGGACCATGCTGCAGCTCGACCTGTTCTGCCGCCTGGTGGAGCAGTGCCTCGCGCAGTTCCGCCCGAAGCGCCCGCCGCCGCTTAGCCACCCAGACAAACTGAAAGCGCACTGTGAAGAGGTGCGTGAGCAGCTGCAGATGCTGTCACAGATCCTCGGCCTGTACCTGCCGCCGGACGGCCAGGAGGGCGAGTACCGCTTTGAGATGGGCCTGCTGCCTGAGGAGATCCTCACCCTTTGCGCCCGCCTGTTCAAGCTCAGCGATGCGCTGCGCGGGCTGGCGGAAGGGTTGATGAACGACCTCAGCGAGAAGAGCGGCCAGTTTGACGTGGTGCGGCTGCAGCGCACGCTGATCCAGATGAATCGTGCGCTGGGCTGGTTTGAAGCCAGCAGCAAGCTGTGGCGGCTGGCGGCGATGGAGCAGGCTTCCGGTGCGCCGGTGTCAAAGTGGGTGGCGCGGGAGATCCGCGATGGCAATGCGCACCTGCTGTTTCACTGCGCCGGGATCCGCGTCAGCGATCAGCTGGAAAAGCTGCTGTGGCGTAAGATCCCTCACGTGGTGGTCACCTCCGCCACGCTGCGGTCCCTCAACAGCTTCCAGCGCCTGCAGGAGATGTCCGGCCTGAGTGAAAAGGCGGGCGATCGCTTTGTCTCACTCGACTCGCCGTTTAACCACGTCACGCAGGGCAAGCTGGTTATTCCGCAGATGAAATATGAGCCGATGCTGGCGAATGAAGTGATGCACCTGGCTGAAATGGCGCACTTTTTTCGCCAGCAGATCAAAGAGGCGCAGCACAAAGGGATCCTGGTACTGTTCGCCAGCAATCGGGCGATGCAGCAGTTTATCGCCTATCTGCCCGAGCTGCGCCTGATGATGCTGGTACAGGGCGACAAGCCGCGCCCGGCACTGGTGGCGCTGCACCGCAAACGCGTAGAGCAGGGCGAAACCAGCGTGCTGGTAGGGTTACAGTCGTTCGCCGAAGGGCTGGATCTTAAAGGTGACCTGCTATCCCAGGTGCATATTCATAAAATTGCTTTCCCCCCGGTCGACAGTCCGGTTATTTTGACCGAGGGCGAGTGGCTGAAAAGCCTTAAGCGCTATCCGTTTGAAGTGCAGAGCCTGCCGAGCGCGTCGTTTAATCTTATCCAGCAGGTTGGCCGCCTGATCCGCAGCCATGACTGCTTCGGCGAGATTATTATTTATGACCGCCGTCTGATCAGCAAAAGCTATGGTGCGCGCCTGCTGGGTGCGCTACCGGTATTCCCAATAGAGCAGCCGCCCATGCCTGAGGGCGAGCTGCCGAAAGCCGTGACGCCTGCCATGAGGCCAAAACCCGCAGGCAGGCGGCGTCGTTAATCGAGACAACCAGGCATGAGCATGGAATATAACAAGATTATTAAAGAGGTCGGGCGCGGCAAAAATCACGCGCGCGATATTGATATTGATACCGCCCGCGACCTGTATCGCCAGATGCTGGCCGGCAACGTGCCCGAGCTGGAGCTGGGCGGGATCCTGATTGCGCTGCGCATCAAAGGTGAAGGCGAAGAGGAGATGCTCGGCTTCTACCAGGCGATGCAGGAGCAGATGCCGCGGTTGAGGCCGCCTGCGCACCTGCCTATGCCTGTTGTCATCCCCAGCTATAACGGTGCACGCCGCCAGGGCAACCTTTCGCCGCTGCTGGCGCTGCTGCTCTCTCGCCTCGGTTTCCCGGTGCTGATGCATGGCGTTAGCGACGATCCGACTCGCGTTACCAGCGAAGCGGTGTTCGCCGCACTGGGTATCGCGCCGGTGGCTTCAGCGGCTGAAGCGCAGGCGAAGCTGGACGCCGGTGAACTGGCGTTTATCACCATCGGTACGCTGTGCCCGGCGATGGAGCAGCAGCTCTCGCTGCGCTGGCGTATGGGAGTGCGCAACAGCGCCCATACGCTGGCTAAGCTGGCGACGCCGTTTGCCGAGGACGCTGCGCTGCGCCTCGCCAGCGTATCGCACCCGGAATATATCCCGCGCGTTGGTAAGTTCTTCAGCGATATTGGCGGGCGCGGGCTGCTGCTCAACGGTACAGAAGGGGAGGTTTACGCTAACCCGCAGCGCTGCCCGGCAATCAGCCTGATTGCCGGTGCACAGCCGGAGCAGCTGCTGGGGCGCCAGGATGAGCGGGTGCTGAGCGACGGTGCGTTGCCGGGTGCAAAGGATGCCGAAACCACCGCCGCGTGGATCCATCGTTGCCTGGCACAGGAAGTCCCGGTGCCGCAGTCGCTGCGGCTGCAGATCGCCTGCTGCTACCTTGCCACCGGGCGCGCCGCGGATCTCGATGGGGCGTTAGAGTTGATTGCTCAGGCGGGGTATTAAGGCGTAAAGGGACGACCGGAAAAATGGTCTTCATCACCGGGGCAACTCTCGGCACGGGACGACCGCAAAAAATGGTCGTCCCCTACAGGGGGGATAATATGGCCGTTCTGTACATTGTCTTGTGTAGGGGCGGACCCTCTTTTCCGGTCCGCCCGCTGCGATGATCAACGTGGCAACAGCTGCTCTGCCAGCGCGGTCCACAGCGCAATACCGGGGCCGATCAGCGCATCGTTAAAATCGTAACCTGCATTGTGCAGCGGCGCTGACGGCGTCTCTCCATCCGCACCCAGCCAGAAATAGGCGCCCGGGCAGGCTTCCAGCATGCAGGCAAAATCCTCTGATGCCATCGACGGGTTCACATTCCACTGCACTTTTTCCGCAGGCAGCAAGGTTAATGCACAGTCGCGCACCCTGGCGGCTTCCTGCGCGTGGTTTGCGGTTACCGGATAATCGGTCTGATAGTCGATGCTGCCATCAATGCCCAGCGGGGCGGTAAAGGTGGTGACAAACTCGTCAATCATCTGACGCACGCGCTGGCGCACATCGGCCTGCAGGCAGCGCAGCGTGCCGCGCAGCACCACATTTTCCGGGATCACGTTAATCGCTTCACCGCCGTTGATCTGCGTAATGCTGACCACCGCAGATGCCAGCGGTGACAGGCGGCGCGAAGGAATGGTTTGCAGCGCCAGGATCAGCTGCGCGGCGGCGACAATCGGGTCCGCGCCGTTTTCCGGCATCGCCGCATGGCAGCTGCGGCCGCGCAGGGTAATTTCAAACGAATCGAGCGACGCCATCATCGCCCCTTCATTAACCGCAACGTGCCCGGCGGGCAGCCCCGGCCAGTTGTGCATGCCGTAAATAGCATCCATCGGGAACAGGTTAAACAGCCCCTCTTCCACCATGCGTCGTGCGCCGCCGAGGTTTTCCTCCGCAGGCTGAAAGACAAAATGCAGCGTGCCACTAAAGTTGCGCGTGCTGCTCAGGTGCCTGGCAGCGGCCAGCAGTATCGCGGTATGGCCGTCATGGCCGCAGGCATGCATCACGCCGGGGCGGGTCGAGCGGTGAGCGGCGCTGCCTAATTCGGTGATTGGTAATGCATCCATATCTGCCCGCAGGCCTATCGTTGGGCCGGGGCCGTTTTCCAGCGTGCCCACCACGCCAGTGCCCGCCAGCCCACGATGCACCTGTAGCCCCATTGCGGTGAGCTGTTGCGCCACCATTTGAGCCGTTTGATGTTCCTGATAGCCCAGTTCAGGTTGGGCGTGCAGCATCCTGCGCCAGCCTGTGGCTTCTTCAATCAGCGAAAGGGGAATGGCCATCGGTTACGTCTCCTGTACGGGGCGCTATTCACTTAGCGGGCAGGAAATAAGTTAGCATAAAACGCGGGTAAGAGGGGCAGTGATGCGATGAAAAACGGGCCTGCAGACCAGGCCCGTTGCGGCGTTATTTGACCATCGGCAGATTGAGCTCGTGCTGATGAGCGCAGTTTTTGGCGATGTCATAACCGGCATCCGCGTGGCGCATCACGCCGGTGGCGGGATCATTCCACAGCACGCGGCCCAGGCGCTTGTCGGCTTCTTTGGTACCGTCGGCGACAATGACGACCCCTGCATGCTGTGAGAAGCCCATACCCACGCCGCCGCCGTGGTGCAGGCTGACCCAGGTCGCGCCGCCTGCGGTGTTCAGCAGGGCGTTGAGCAGCGGCCAGTCAGAAACGGCATCTGAACCGTCCTTCATCGCTTCGGTTTCACGGTTTGGCGAGGCGACCGAGCCGCAGTCAAGGTGATCGCGACCGATGACGACGGGCGCCTTCAGCTCGCCGTTGCGCACCATTTCGTTAAAGGCCAGGCCCGCCAGATGGCGCTCGCCGAGGCCCAGCCAGCAGATACGCGCCGGAAGGCCCTGGAAAGCGATGCGCTCCTGCGCCATATCCAGCCAGCGGTGCAGGTTTTTATGGTCCGGGAACAGCTCTTTTAGTTTGGCGTCAGTCTTATAGATATCCTCCGGATCGCCAGAGAGAGCCACCCAGCGGAACGGGCCTTTACCTTCGCAGAACAGCGGACGGATATAGGCAGGAACGAAGCCTGGGAAATCAAAGGCGTTTTTCACTCCTTCTTCCAGCGCGACCTGACGAATATTGTTGCCGTAGTCGACAGTGGGAATGCCCATATGGCAGAAGTCGAGCATCGCCTGCACGTGGACCGCCATTGAAGCGCGTGCCGCTTTTTCGACGGCTTTAGGATTCGTTTTGCGCTCGGACTCCCAGCGCGCCAGATCCCAGCCCGCAGGCAGATAGCCGTTAATCGGATCGTGCGCGGAGGTTTGATCGGTGACGATATCCGGCTTCATGCCGCCTGCTTTAGCACGCTTAACCAGCTCCGGCAGGATTTCGGCGGCGTTACCCAGCAGGCCAACGGAGATGGCACGCTTCTCTTTATTGGCTTTAGTGATGATATCCAGCGCTTCTTCAATGCTGTAAGCCTTGTAGTCGAGGTAGCGGGTGCGCAGGCGGAAGTCGATACGCGACTCCTGGCACTCCACTGCCAGCACTGATGCCCCGGCCAGCACGCCCGCCAGCGGTTGCGCACCGCCCATGCCGCCCAGCCCGGCGGTGAGGATCCACTTACCGCTTAAGTCGCCGTCAAAGTGCTGGCGGCCGGCTTCGGCGAAGGTTTCAAACGTTCCCTGCACGATGCCCTGGGCACCAATGTAGATCCAGGACCCGGCGGTCATCTGGCCGTACATCATCAGGCCCGCTTTATCCAGCTCGTGGAAGTGGTCCCAGGTCGCCCAGTGCGGCACCAGGTTGGAGTTTGCGATCAGTACGCGTGGCGCATCGGCATGTGTGCGGAAAACGCCCACCGGCTTGCCGGACTGCACCAGCAGCGTCTCTTCCGGCTGCAGCGCTTGCAGTGAACGCAGGATCTGCTCGAAACACTCCCAGTTACGCGCCGCTTTACCAATACCGCCGTACACCACCAGATCTTCCGGGCGCTCGGCCACGTCCGGATCGAGGTTGTTTTGGATCATGCGGTACGCGGCTTCAATCAGCCAGTTGGCGCAGTGCAGAGTGCTACCATGCGGGGCACGAATGGACCGCGCGACGGCTTTGCTTACGGACTCGGTCATAACAGTTTCCTCCAAAGGATTAAGGCTTAGCGAGCGCGTGCGGGCAGCAGCGCGGCAATCATTTCCGGCCAGGTATCCTGGCTGGCCCACAGGCGCATCTGTTCAATATCAGGCGCCATCAGGCGATCTTTTTCGAGGTAAGGCACGCGCTGGCGAATACTGGCCAACACCTGCTCCAGCTGCGGTGAACTGCGCAGCGGGCGATGGAAATCAATACCCTGCGCGGCGGCCATCGCTTCGATACCGACCACAGCGGCGGTGTTAAAGCACATGGCGCCGAGGCGACGCGCGGCGTAGGTTGCCATCGACACGTGATCTTCCTGGTTAGCTGAGGTTGGCAGGCTGTCGACGCTGCCCGGATGGGCAAGGGATTTGTTTTCTGAAGCCAGCGCGGCGGCGGTAACCTGGGCGATCATAAAGCCGGAATTGACCCCGCCATCGTTCACCAGGAACGGCGGCAGCCCGGACAGCCCGGTATCCAGCAGCAGGGCGAGGCGACGTTCGGAAATGGCACCGATTTCGGCCACCGCCAGCGCGATAATATCGGCGGCAAAGGCTACCGGCTCTGCATGGAAGTTGCCGCCGGAGATCACTTCACCCGTATCGGTGAATACCAGCGGGTTATCGGATGCGGCGTTAGCTTCGATCTGCAGCACTTTTGCTGCGTGGTTGAGGTTATCGAGGCAGGCACCCATCACCTGCGGCACGCAGCGAATCGAGTAGGGATCCTGTACGCGCCCGCAGTTGGCATGTGAAGGCAAAATATCGCTGCCCTCCAGCAGGGCACTGACCGCTGCGGCAACGTCAATCTGCCCCTGCTGGCCGCGTGCTTCATGAATGCGATGGTCAAAAGGTTTAAGCGAACCTTTAATCGCTTCCAGCGACAGCGACCCGGCTACCAGCCCGGCGGCGAAGGCGTTTTCTGCTTCGAACAGGCCGCGCAGTGCCAGCGCAGTAGACACCTGGGTACCGTTGAGTAGCGCCAGGCCCTCTTTCGGCCCCAGCACAAACGGCTCCAGCCCGGCGAGGGCTAACCCCTGGGTGGCTGGCATCAGTTTGCCCGCCACGCGCACTTCGCCTTCACCCAGCAGCATCAGCGAGAGATGCGCCAGCGGGGCGAGATCGCCGGAAGCACCGACCGATCCTTTCTCTGGAATGCACGGCATCACACCCGCGTTAAACAGGCTAATCAGGCCTTCCACCAGTTCAATACGAATACCGGAGTGGCCGCGAGAAAGGCTGATCACTTTCGTCGCCATGATCACACGCGCGACATCATCCGGCAGCAACTCTCCGAGACCGACGCTGTGCGACAGGACCAGGTTGCGCTGCAGTTCGGCCAGGCGCTCGTTGGGAATGGTGGTTTGCGCCAGCTTACCGAACCCGGTATTGATGCCGTAGGTGACCTTGCCGGAGCTGACGATAGCATCCACGGTCGCACTCGCCTGCTGAATACGGCTGCGTGATGGCTCGTCCAGCGCCAGTTTTACCCCACCGCGATAAATCGCTTTTAGGGTGGCCAGGTCCACCTTGCCCGGTGTGAGCAGGCAATGATGTGTAGTCAGTGACATGGTATACTCCTGTATAGACAAGTGCGTGTGCAATGAATATGAGTCGAAGACATCATTGAGTGAATCACATGTGTATAGTCTTGTCTATACAACCAGCAAGAGTTGTGCCACCTGCGTCACAAATATGAATTTGGTTGCTTTGAGCGCACTTTTAAACTCGACTGACGCGCAGTAGGCGCCCTGCGCGACGCTGCGCTGCACCATGCTGGTTCAATTTGCCATTTTCCGGTGCAAAGAGGATGTATATACATTTAAGAATGAAGTCAGTAAACTGCCCGTTATTACCACTACAAGGAACTTGCTATGGTCGTGCAGACTGCCATTTCACAACTCTCCGCCGCCATGAGCGATCAGCCCGCGCCAATCTATCAGCGTGTCAAGCAGGCGATTATCAGCCAGATTAGTGAAGGGGTATGGAAAGCCAACCAGCGCGTGCCGTCCGAAAGCGAACTGGTCAATGAACTCGGCGTCAGCAGGATGACCATCAACCGGGCATTGCGCGAGCTGACCAGCGAGGGTTATCTGATGCGTATGCAGGGCGTGGGAACCTTTGTCGCGGAGATGAAAGGCTACACCGCGATGTTGGAAGTGCATAATATTGCTGAAGAGATTGCCCAGCGCGGTCATCGCCACAGCTGCAAAATTCTCACGCTGCGCGAAAGCAAAGCCGATCCAGAGCAGGCGGCGGTGCTCGGATTAACGACCGGGCAAACGCTGTTCCAATCGCTTATCGTCCATTTTGAAAATGACCTGCCGGTGCAGCTGGAAGAGCGCGTCGTCAACCCGCTGGTGGCGCCTGATTATCTGCAGCAGGATTATCACAGCCAGACGCCGTACACCTATCTGATGCGCGTCGCCCCATTAACCGCCGGGGAACATATCGTTGAAGCGGTGCTGCCGGATGCCCAGCAGTGCCAGCTTTTGGCCATTGAAGCGCAGGAGCCTTGCCTGCTGATCCGCCGCCAGACCTGGAGCGACAGCAAAGTGGTGACCTATGCAAAGCTGCTCTACCCGGGGTCGCGCTACAAGCTGCTGGGGCGTTTTAAGAGCCACGGCTGAGGTCGTCAGCCAAGGCAAAATATAGGATGGATTTTAATTTCATCAGATAATCAAGGATTGATAGTAAAATGGAAATAAGTGTACGATAAAAGTGAATTTATAACTCAGGGAGCTAGTACAGAATGGACATCAAAAAATATTTGCGTATATTTTTAATGCTGGTTGTCGCTGTTTTTGCTGTAATATTTGTTTTTTTGTTTGTGAGTATGTTTTTTGTTATTAAGGTGTTGATTGATGATGGTGGAATATATGCTCTTAATGCTGGAGATATGATTGGTCATCTCCTTATAATGCTTTTCTCGGCAGGGATTATTTACTTTTCGCTGAAAATCTCCTGCCGGTTAAAAAGTGGCTGATTCTACTGGCTAATGCCGTTTATCACGGTAAGGACGATCTTTTCAAATTCACTTGGACTCTTTTTAGCAATCAATATCGCCTTGATAAAGGGATCCAAGTGATCTTCCACGATAAAAAAGAGTAGATCCAAATCACCTTTATCTTTCAGTCGGTAATAAATTTTCGGTGTCTCATTAAACAATCGTTGTGAGGCGTATATTGCCCTTGCGCGCGCGCCTCCCAGCATGAGGGCTGTGGAAAAGACAGCATTGATGCCAATGCGGGTGATAAGTTTATCGGCAAGCAGTGATGCCATATCCTGCATCAACACTTTATTAACAAAAATATCTCCGGTCATCTTGCCGAGTTTGCCAGGAACCAGTTCCAGTATTTTCTCCGGAATGTAGGCAGTGAATTCACTAGCAACTATTTTTACAATCTCTGTTATTCGAACTCTGAAGCTACCTTTTTTTAAGGTTTCTATTAACCTGATGGTTTCATTTTTATTCCTTCCTCTATTATCACTATCGAAGAACTCATAGGTTAAATAACCCACGTCTCTTGAAAAATCCAATACCACATTACCAGCGGCTTTAGTGTATTTTCTATAAGCTGGGATTTTATTTTTTTGTAATGCAAGTAGTATTTTCTGTGAAGTTAATTCTGACTCAGTCATGCTACGTCCTTATATATTTAAATATCCATGATTAACTCTGATTTATCCAGCTAAACTGCGCGACACTTTGGCTTTTAACGTTCCCCACAGCAGCTGCGCGTTTTCGCTCAGCGGGACAAACTCCCCGGCACCTTCCTCCCACCAGGCGCCCTGGCCTGCGTCCAGCACCCCATCTGCGCACTGCCACTCTCCGGCAATCACATACACCACGCCGCTAACCTCATCCTGCGGGGCAAAGCGCTGGGTGGCGATCCCTGCCGCCGGCTGATAGCGGCTGCGGCGCGCCATAATATTGAAGTCAGTGCTGCAACCGCCTGCCAGACGGGCGGCAATAGCCTCTTCACCCGGAAAAGCGAACGGCTGATTAAGGGCAAGATGCTGGATAAGCGCGCCCTGGCGGTAGAGTGCGACATCGCCGCTCAGCAGAGTGATGATGCGATCAATGCCGGGAAACGTGGAAAAATCGCCGTCGCTGGCGATGGTGGCGATGCTGATGCGCCAGTCGAAATCCACCACGCCGGGCGGATAGCTGATGATTTCCCGCGTCTCACCGCCGCCGTTGCGCCAGCGGCTGACGGGTAACTGCTCACTGTCATAACGCTGGATCATCGCAGTGCCTCCAGGGCTTCGCGCAGATCGGCATCGATCTCAGCCTGCTGCGCATGCATACCGTCGTTAATCCGCTGCTGCCCGGCGACAAACACGTCCTGAATCTGCGCGCGGTTGCCGGCAAACAGCCAGCGGTTCAGCAGTGACGCATCCGGCGTGCCGCCGAGCAGGGCGTCGTCGGCCAGCACCAGCCAGTCGGCACGATAGCCCACCTGCAGGCTGCCAATTTTCACCCCGCAGGCCTGCGCACCGCCGCTCAGCGCCTGCTGATACAGCACATCACCCACCGAGGGTTGCTGTGCGGTAACGATGCGGTTGCGGCGGCGGTCACGCAGGCGCTGGGCGTACTCCAGCCAGCGCAGCTCCTCGACGACATCCAGCGAGACATGGCTGTCGGAGCCAATTCCCCAGCGGCCACCCTGCGCCACATACTGCGTGGCGGGGAAGATGCCGTCACCGAGGTTCGCTTCGGTGGTCGGGCACAGGCCAGCAACGGCCTGGCTGGCGGCGAGGCGCGCGATTTCAGACTCATCCAAATGCGTGGCGTGGATCAGGCACCAGCGCGCATCCACGGCAAAGCGGTCCAGCAGCCAGCTAACCGGGCGCTCACCGCTCCACGCCAGCGAGTCGTTGACCTCTTTCTCCTGTTCGGCAATATGAATATGCACCGGCAGGTCGGATGGGCTATTTTCCAGCACCTGGCGCATCTGCTGCTGGTTAACGGCGCGCAGTGAGTGGAAGCACAGCCCCTGATTCAGCAATGGCTTAGCGGCGATTTTCTCTCGCAGGCGCTGCTGCTGCGCCAGGTAGCTGTCGGCATCCTGAATAAAGCGCTTTTGCCCGGGCTGCGCGGGCTGGCTACCGAATCCGGCAAAGCTGTACAGCACCGGCAACATAGTCTGGCCGATGCCGCTGCGCTCTGCCGCGAGGATCAGCGCATCCAGCATCGCGTCATCAGGGTAGGGTTGACCGTCGGGCTGATGGTGAAGATAGTGGAATTCCGCCACCTGGCTATAGCCGCCTTTCAGCATATCGACATAAAGGTGGCTGGCGATCGCGGTCACTTGCGCAGGCGTCAGGCGCTGCACCATGTGGTACATCAGTTCGCGCCAGGTCCAGAAGCTGTCCTGCGGATTACCGGCAACTTCGGCCAGCCCGGCCATGGCGCGCTGGAAAGCGTGAGAATGCAGGTTAGCCATCGCGGGAAGCACGCTACCCTTAAGACGCAGTGCATCCTGTGGCGTACTGTTGGCGGTGAGAGCGGCGATGTTACCCAGATGATCGACTTCAATCAGGACATTATGTTGCCAGCCTTCAGCCAGCAGGGCGCGGGGTGCAAAAAAGCGAGTCATGGTTGCTTCCTGTGCAATGAGGTTGTATATACATATACATACTTATGAAACAACAGTAAAGCGCACAACGCAGGAGAGCGGATGAACCAGCAACTCAGCTGTGACCATTTATGGTTCGGCGCCGATGTCGTCACTATGCGCGACGGGCGCTATAGCATTATTGAACAGGGCGCGATCGCCGTGAGTGGCGAAAAAATCGTCTGGATCGGGCCTTTATCACAAAGTGCGCATATTGTGGCGCAGCAGCGTACCGACCTTGGCGGCGGTATCGTTACGCCAGGGTTGGTGGATTGTCATACCCACCTGGTCTTTGGCGGCGACCGCAGTCACGAATTTGAGCAGCGACTGAACGGCGTCAGCTACAGCGAGATTGCTGCGCAGGGCGGGGGGATTATCTCTACGGTGCGCGCGACGCGGGCGGCGTCGCAGGATACGCTGGTGGCCAGCGCCCGTCAGCGCCTGGGGCATCTGTTGGCAGAGGGTGTCACCACCGTCGAGATTAAGTCCGGTTATGGGCTGGAGATTGACAGTGAGCTGCGCATGCTAAAAGCCATCCGTCAGCTGGCTACAGAAGTGCCCGCGCAGGTGGAAGCCACCTGTTTAGCGGCGCATGCGGTGCCGCCGGAATACAAAGACCAGCCCGATGCCTGGGTCGAGGTGATTTGCCAGCAGCTGCTGCCGCAGGTCGCTAAAGAGAAGCTGGCGGATGCGGTTGACGCTTTCTGTGAGCATCTGGCGTTTTCACCTGAGCAGGTTAGCCGGGTGTTCAGCGCTGCACAGCAGCTTGGCCTGCCGGTTAAACTGCACGCTGAGCAGCTCTCTTCCCTGGGCGGCGGTGCGCTGGCAGCAGGGTTTAACGCGCTGTCAGCTGACCATCTTGAATACGCCACTGAACGTGACGTGGCGGCGATGGCGCAACACGGCACGGTGGCGGTGCTGCTGCCGGGCGCCTTCTACCTGCTGCGCGAAAAGCAGCATCCTCCGGTTGAACTGTTCCGCCGCTATCAGGTGCCGATGGCGCTGGCGAGCGATGCCAATCCGGGCACCTCGCCCGCGCTGTCGCTGCGCCTGATGCTCAATATGGGTTGTACGCTATTCGGCATGACGCCGGAAGAGGCGCTGGCTGGCGTCACGCTGCACGGCGCGCGCGCGCTGGGGCTGGCCGAGCGGATAGGCTCGCTGGAGGTCGGTAAGCTGGCGGACTTTGTGCACTGGCCGCTAACGCGCCCGGCAGAACTGGTTTACTGGCTCGGCGGGCAGCTGCCATGCCGGGTGGTGTTTAGAGGTGCAGACCGAGGAGAACAACGATGAACGCTTTTCAATTCAGCGCCGGTAAACTGCCGCTGCTGCTGAGTATTCCCCACGCGGGAACGCTGTTAACACCAGAAGTGGAAGCCGGGCTGAGTGATGCGGCAAAAGGTTTGCCGGATACCGACTGGCACATTCCAAAACTGTACGATTTCGCCCGTGAGATGGGCGTCAGCGTGCTGGTGGGAAACTATTCACGCTTTGTGATCGATTTGAACCGTCCGCCGGATAATCAGGCACTCTACACCACGGCCACCACGGGTCTGTACCCGGAAACGCTGTTTGACGGCACGCCGACTTTCAAGCCGGGCATGACGCCAACTCCGCAGCAGCGGGCGGGCTATCTGCAGCATATCTGGCAGCCGTATCATGGCAAAATTCAGCAGGAGCTGGCGCGCATCAAGCAGCAGCACGGCTATGCGCTGCTGTTTGATGCCCACTCGATCGCTTCAGTCATCCCCCGCCTGTTCGAGGGGCAGCTGCCTGACCTGAATCTCGGCACCAACGACGGGGCAAGCTGCAGCCCACGTCTGGCGCAACAGCTGACAGCGCGCTGTGGCGCACAGTCGCAGTTTAGCTGGGTGCTGAACGGGCGCTTCAAGGGGGGATACATTACGCGCGCCTATGGCAAACCGCAGGAGAACCAGCACGCGGTGCAGCTGGAACTGGCGCAGTGTAACTACATGGAAGAAGCACCGCCGTTCAAATGGCGTGGGGATAAAGCGGCTCAGCTGCAGCCGCTGCTGCAGCAGCTAATTGACACGCTGTTGCAGTATCACAACCGCTAACGCGCCTGCGGTCAGGCCCTGCTGCTACAGCAGCAGGGTTTCAATATCTCGCCAGTTTTCCACGCGACGGTAGCCCGTAACCAGACGGTTGTGTGGCGCAGAATAGAGAAGGCCTTCCCCGCAGAAATTGACGAAGTTAAACGCATTGTCGTCGATCATATAATCGGCATTGATAACACTTTTGTTGCCGCAGAACACAATATGGTTTGGTCTGATATCAGGGAAATGCGTCTTCAGCCACTGAAATTTGGCGTTAAACGAGGTCGGGACCTCCATTGCGGCGGTGGTAATAAAAATCTCGTACCGCTCGCTCAGCCGGGCAATCACCCGCTGGCTGTCTTCGATAACGTCGAGGTCAGCAAAGAATGTCGGGTCGCTCACGACCAGCTCAAAAAGCTCTCCCAGCCGGTCAGGGTCATCCTGGTGCAGCTGAAACAGGTTCAACTCTTCGGGCGCCAGCCGTTGGGAAAAATGCGTGTTCCATGTTTTTACCATTTTAGGATGAAAGTCAGCGATAACCTCATCCATATCGATAGCAATGCGTTTCATAATCACTCCATGACTTCTCTGTTATTCAGCCCCGCATGATAACAAAAAAGCCCATCGCGTAAAGGCGACGGGCTTCATTTACAGCCTCAATGCGCTGAAATTAGGCCAGTTCCAGCACCACTTCCTGCGGCTCAAAACGCAGGCTCAGCATATCCAGCCGTTCAACCCGTATCCAGTGCAGCACATCACGGGCAATGGGGTGGCTGAGTTCGGTAATGGCAAACGCCAGCGCCCGATACCGATCGCAAAAAAACGGTGAATATCTACTTGTGCGCATCCGGCCGGACCATATCAAAGCGTAGCGCCTCGCTGATGCCGTAATAGGCGCTTGGGCCGCCGGCACGCAGGATCGGTTCGGCCTTCGCCGTCTGATAGATACCGTCGACCAGCAGCTCATCATCAATATGAATCGCCACCACTTCTCCCAGCACCAGCCAGGTCGGGATCTGTTCACCGTCGGCACTCTGCAACTGAATGCACTGCGACAGGCGGCACTCAAAATTGACCGGGCTTTCCGCCACCATGCTGACACTCACCTGCGTGGCAGGGACAGCCGTCAGACCGGCATAAGTGAACTCATCTTCGCCGTGCGGCAGCGAGGCTGAGCTTTCATTCATCGGCACCGCCAGCGGGCGGGTCGCGAGGTTCCAGACAAATTCGCCGGTCTCCTGGATATTGGCCACGCTGTCTTTCCAGCCGCTGCTGGCGAAGCCGATGATCGGCGGGCGGTAGTTAAAGCAGTTAAAGAAGCTGTAGGGCGCCAGATTGCGCTGCCCGCTGGCGTTTTGCGAACTGATCCAGCCAATCGGGCGCGGGCCGATAATCGCATTCAGCGGATCGTGCGGCAGGCCGTGGCCCAGCTTCGGTTGATAGGAATAGCGTGTACGTGACATAAAACCTCCCTGAAAAAATTGTGTAACGCGGAAAAATGGCGTCAGTGGTTTACCATTATTACCACAGCAGGTATCTTACGCGCCTGCCGATAAGAGAGCCGCCAATGAAAACCCCCGTCGAAAAAAATGTGCTTCACCCGCGTAACCGCCACAGCGGCCGCTATGATTTCGCTGCGCTGATTGCCAGCCATCCCCCGCTGGCACCGTTTGTGGCGGTCAACAACTGGGGCAGCGAGTCAATCGACTTCGCCAACCCGGATGCGGTGAAGGCGCTGAATCAGGCGCTGCTGCACCATTTTTACGGTATCGCCCACTGGGATATCCCACCGGGTTTTCTCTGCCCGCCGGTGCCGGGGCGCGCTGACTACATCCACCACCTGGCCGACCTGCTGGCGGAAGATAACCGCCGCGTGGTGCCGCGTGAAATTAACGTGCTGGACGTCGGCTGCGGCGCCAACCTGATCTACCCGCTGATTGGCCACAGTGAATACCAGTGGCGCTTTACCGGCAGCGAAGTGAACGAGCAGGCGATGGCCGGCGCTAACGGCATTATTGCCGCGAATCCGGGCCTGAATCGCGCTATCCGCCTGCGCCGCCAGAAAGACCCCAAAGCGATCTTCAACGGCGTGATCCACAAAAGTGACTTCTATCAGGCCACGCTGTGTAACCCGCCGTTCCACGCCTCGGCGGAAGAGGCGCATCAGGGCAGCCAGCGTAAGCTGCGCAACCTCGGCCTGGACCGTAAATCCCCGCTAAACTTCGGCGGCCAGCAGGACGAACTGTGGTGCGAAGGCGGCGAAGTGGCCTTTATCCTGCGCATGATCGAGGAGAGCGTCAGCTTTGCCCGCCAGTGCGTGTGGTTCACCACGCTGGTATCGCGCAAAGAGCACCTGCCGGAGCTGTGGCGCGCGCTGGAAGAGGCCGACGTCGCCGCCGTGCGCACCATCGATATGGCGCAGGGGCAGAAGCAGAGCCGCTTTATTGCCTGGAGCTTTATGGAACAGCCGCAGCGCACACGCAACCTTCATCTTTGAAGCCGTAGCTGCGTTGGCTGCATGCGTTCACCCCAGTCACTTACTAAAGTAAGCTCCTGGGGACTCACGCATTTGCCGCCTTGCCACAACTCCAAATATTTTGGTTGCGTAAAGTTGCCATAACTTACTCCGGTGCCGTCAGTGCTTTATAACTGGCGGCACCTTCAATATCGACCCCGCTCTGCATCACCTGCACCGTCTGGTGCGGTGCCTTAATGCCTGCCTTATCAAAGTGCTTCTTCACCATGCCATCCAGCGCGAAACGCACCGTCCACTGCTTCAGTGGTTGAGTAGTAAACGACACGCGCACGGTAAATGACTGATTGGTCAGCCCGACCAGCCCGGCAAATGACGGCTCGCCGATCACCATACCGCGAATGCTCTCGTCTTCCAGCAGCTCCTTCACCGCCGCCTGCAGCGTGGCGTTCACCTTTTCAGTCTCTTCACGACGGTCAACATCATAGTTGGCGACAAACGAACCGATGCCGCGCACGAAGTTGGCAAAGGTGGTAATCGAAGACCACGGGATAATATGGTAAGCCCCGGTATCCTGACGCACGCCGACCGAGCGGATAGACATGCGCTCCACGGTGCCGGTGATGGCGCCAATGGTCACCAGATCGCCGGTATTCATGCCGTTCTCGAACTGGATAAAGATGCCGGTAATAATATCCTTCACCAGCGTCTGCGAACCAAACGACACGGCCAGGCCCAGCGCCCCGGCCCCTGCCAGCAGCGGGGCGATATTCACGCCAATCTCCGACAGCAGGATCATGATGGTGATGGTACTGATAATTACCGCCAGTGCATTACGGAACAGCGTCAGCAGGGTACGCGCGCGGGCGCTCGGCATCGGCCGTCCGTGCGAGTCAGACGCCAGCCGGCTTTCGATCATGCTGGCCAGCAGCGTCCAGCCCACGGCGGAGAAGAACAGGATCACCACGATGCGGATCAGAATATCCACCAGCTTCTCGCCCGCGCCGACCGTCAGCCAGTGCCACAGATCAAACAGGTTCCAGGCATTAAGCAGCAGCAGGGTGACGGCAAACACGGTGATCACGCGCGCCAGCTTGAGCATTGCCGACACCCAACCGTTGACCCGGCTTTGCAGCTCGGGGTAGTTACGCCGCAGCTCCGGGGAGAGCACGATAGTTTTGCCAATCCAGCGCGTCAGCATGCCGGAAACCAGCGCGCCGATGCCGACAATCGCCAGCGAGCGCACTGTGGCGGCCATCATAAACTGCAGGCTGTCGCCAGGGTTGAACATTGAAAACAGGAACAGCGCAATAAAGTAGGCGCTCGCCAGCCAGTGCCACACCAGCGCAAACGCACGGATAAATAGCGCAAAGAAAGAGAGCGAGCGGTCTGCCAGGCGCGCCAGCTTCTGCTGGATATTGCGCCGGTTATGGAAAATCAGATACAGCGCCCACAGGGTGATCAGCCCCATGATCGCCACGTTAACCAGCGCTGCAACCTGCACGTTCACCTGATTCGCCACAATCGGCACAATCACCAGCAGGCCGTAGCCAATCAGCCCGCTCAACCAGCTCAGGCGCGTATTCCAGTAGTGAGCGCGGCCGTCGGAGAGGTGGAAGAAGCGCAGCTCGGGAAAGCGCGGGCAGAACATCAGGCGCAGGATGGCCTTGAAGAATTCAATGAGCGCAAAGGCGTTAAGGAACAGCCCCTGCTGATAGGCGATGGTGCGGCTCCCGGCGTTCATATTGTCACTGAGGATCTGCCCGACGACCAGCGCCAGCGCCAGCAGCAGCAGGTCGATGATAAAGGCCGCGGCAATCATCCCCGGCAGGTGCAGCCAGCTGCGGCGGTCGGCATTCTTCTGCCGCCCCCACGCGCCCATGCGGCGGTACAGCGGGGAGACCGCCCAGCGCACCAGCCAGTAGAACGTAAATAGCGCGCCCGCCAGCATGGCGAAATGGCTCAGCGCGTTGAAAAATGTCTGATGATTAAAGGGCTTATGCGGAGCATTAACGATGCTGCTGTGCAGCTGCTGCAGCCGTGAGGCAAACTCGGCGCCAAAGTGGCGGCTGACGTCGGTGACGCCCTGCAACACGGTTTTATCTTCATCCTCTTTCGGGGGCGTGAGCACCGGCGCTTTGCCCGACGGCTGCGCGGCAGCGGCGTTTCGCAACTGTGCAATCAGCTCCTGGCGCGACGGGTCGTCAGCGAGAATATTTGCCAGCGCAGCATAGGCGGCTTTTTTATCATTAAGATCCGGCTCGGCCTGAGTATCGCTGTTCTGCTGGGAGTGTGAAGCGGCAACGGCGGCGGCGGGCAGGCTGACGGCCTGTGACTGCGGCACACCGATAAACAGCAGCAGCAGCAATGTGATACGCAGCGTGCTGGCGAATCCTGTCATCCTCTTCTCCTCGGTTAGCGCAAAGCAGAAAAGTATAGACCCTGATTATCGGGTGGGGGAGGAAGAGGGCATTTTGCGATAAATTGAAAGCAGGGGCAGCGGGCGCCGCCCCTGAACAGATTACGACACGTGCTGCAGGAACTCACGCAGACGGTCGCTTGGCGGGTTGCTGATCAACTCGTCAGGATTACCATCCTCGGCGATGCGGCCCTTATCGATAAAGATCAGGCGCGAAGCCACTTTCTGGGCGAAGCCCACTTCGTGCGTGACGATCACCATCGTCATGCCTTCTTCGGCGAGGTCCTGCATCACTTTCAGCACCTCGTGGCGCAGCTCCGGGTCGAGGGCCGAGGTTGGCTCATCAAACAGCATCATCTTCGGTTTAACCGCCAGCGCACGGGCAATCGCCACGCGCTGCTGCTGACCACCGGAAAGCTCGGAAGGGAAGTGGTTGGCGCGCTCGGCCAGCCCGACTTTGCCCAACAGCTCACGCGCCAGGCGCTGGGCTTCGGCTTTCTTCGTGCCGCGCACGCGGATAGGGCCAAAGGCGACGTTATCCAGCGCGCTCATCTGTGGGAACAGATGGAACTGCTGGAATACCATCCCGGCTTCCTGACGGATTAGGCGGTCATCAACTTTTGGGTCGTTAACCTTTTTGCCATCGACGATCAGATCGCCGCTGGTGATCTCTTCCAGCTTGTTAATGCAGCGCAGCAGCGTGGATTTACCGGAGCCGGATGGCCCGATAATCACCACCACTTCACCCTGATTGATTTTCAGATCGATGTTGTGCAGCACCTGGGTAGCACCGAAGTGCTTGGATACGTTTTTAAATTCAATCACAGGATTTTCATCCTTCTCTCAAGGCGACGTAGAACAAAGCTCAGCACCAGCGTAATAATCAGATAAATAACGGCAACGGCGCTCCAGATCTCCAGCGCGCGGAAGTTACCGGCAATAATTTCCTGGCCCTGACGGGTCAGTTCCGCCACGCCAATGACGATAAACAGCGAGGTGTCTTTGATGCTGACAATCCACTGGTTACCCAGCGGTGGCAGCATGCGGCGCAGCGCCAGCGGCATAATCACGTAGCGCAGCGTCTCGCGGCTGGAGAGGCCCAGCGCCAGACCGGCTTCACGGAAGCCACGGTTGATCGACAGCACCGCACCACGGGTAATTTCCGCGATGTAGGCGCCGGAGTTGATCATGATCGTGACCACTGCAGCGGTCAACGCATCGATTCTGAAGTCAGGCAGTGCCATAGGCAGAGCAAAATAGATAAACATCACCTGCACCACAATCGGGGTGCCACGGATCAGCTCGATAAAGACCAGCGCGATGTTACGTGAAATCCAGCCGCCGTAAGCGCGGGCAAAGCCAGCGGCCAGGCCGATAATCACGCCGCCCAGCAGGCCCAGGACCGAAATCCACAGGGTCATTTTGGCGCCTTCAAGCAGGATTGGAATAGCAGGCCAGATGGCGCTCCAGTCAAACTGCATGTTAATTCTCCGGATCTAAAACCATTTTTGTTGAAGTGGAAAAAACGCAGAGGCAGAAATCCCGTTCTCTGCGTTTAAGCTAAACGCTGTTTTTATAATTATTTAGGTTCGCTGCCGAACCATTTTTTGTACAGTGTGTTGTAAGTGCCGTTGTCGCGCAGCGTTTTCAGCGCGCCGTTCACTTTTTCACGCAGGTCGTCGCTGCCTTTCGGGAACGCGATACCGTACTGCTGTGCTTCAATAGAGTCACCGACGGTTTTGAACTTACCTTTACCAGCGGTATGGATGTAATAGAGGATATTTGGCGTATCGTGCAGCACGCCGTCAGCACGGCCAATACCGAGTTCCATATAGGCGTTGTCAATGTTCGGGAACTGACTCAGCTCTTTGGTTTTGATGTGCTCTTTTGCGTAATCAACCGAACCGGTGCCGCTTTTCACTGCCAGCACTTTGCCTTCCATGTCTTTGATGCTTTTCACTTTGTCGTTATCGGCACGCACCATCAGCAGCAGGCCGCTTTTGTAATAACCGTCGGAGAATTCGATCGCTTTCTTACGTTCGTCAGTAATGGTGATACCGGCCAGCGCAAGGTCAACGTTACGGGTTTGCAGTGCAGGAATAATGCCGCTGAAATCCATTGGCTTCAGGGTGTATTCCATATTCAGCTGCTTCGCGATGGCATCCCACAGGTCGATGTCGAAACCGACATACTTGTCACCCTGTTTGAATTCAAAAGGGACGAAAGCGGTGTCGGTAGCAACGACCAGCTTTTTGTCGGCAGCTGTGGAAGACATAGCAAATGCCAGCGTCAGCGCGGCAAGTGAAACCTTAAAAATTGACTTCATCATTTTATCCTTATCGCTTTTCAGGAAAGGTCTTTCCCAATTAAATGCCCGCAGCCCTATGGAAGAATCGTGCCAGGTTTGCAATGACGATGAAAAACAGCGGGTTAATTGCGATTTTTCTTAAAGCAGCTGATACGATTCAGGCTGTTGCACTCTTTTGGTGCCTTGTTTTGGTGCGTGATGTTTTTTGTGGTGCAGGGCAGTTTTAACAAATTATCGGATAAAGACAACAGATAATGTCGCACGGTAACAATTTATTGCTATGGAGTTCTGATTTTTAACCTGGAAAGGGGGGAGAAGCGCTCAATTTGCCGGGCGGCTGCTGGGAGCGGTGGGTAAAAAAAAGCAGCTGACGCGGCAGCTGCTTAGGGTTCAGGGTTTCCAAAAGCTGCGCCGGACAGGGCGCAGTAACGGAACTATTCGATGTTAGATTCGATAAACCACAGGAACTTATCGAGGTCGCGAGAAGCCGCGGTGAAGATATCGGCGGTGTCTTCATCCGGCACTTCGCTAATCGCTTTGCGCGTGTCGTTAGCAACCACTGCGTAGCGGTCAGCCAGCGCTTTCAGGTGATCCTGCACGCTGTGAATATTCAGCGGGTAGCTTTTCAGCGGAGTTTTATCCTTCACGATCTGCACTGTGCCCAGCGCCACGCCACCTAACTGCACCACACGTTCTGCAATGGTGTCCTGGTGCTCGGTAATTGCGGTGCGGAATCCATCCAGCATCTCATGCACGCCGATAAAGTTCGCGCCACGCATGTTCCAGTGCGCCTGCTTGGTGATCAGCGACAGATCGATAAACTCGGTAACCAGACGATTAAGCACCTCGATAGTGGCTTTTTTCTCGTCTTCAGCCACGTCGTTACGGGTGTAAATCAGATCGGAAGATTTTGCTTTAACCAGTTTAGCGGTACTCATATTAATATCCTCTTAATAGTCAGGTTGTCCTAAATACGGGATTAAGTATAGCACCGCTTTTAAAGCCTGCCTGGAAGTTAGCGCCTATTGATGGGATAGCAGCACGCTGTTGATTAAATAAACGTAAACTGGTCCTTTTTTAAATAAGGATAAGAATGATTTTCATTGTTATTGTGGTTTTATCTTGTTGTTTTGTAATGGCTTTATTTTTATCATGCTGCTGGCTTTATTTTTTTAATTAAAAGAATAACAAAATATGTCAGAGAGGAGTAATTAACCTTTTATTCACCTGAGGGTATTTTGTTATTAACTAATAAGATAATTCTCACCCGGCAGCGATTATACCAGCAGGTGAGAACCGTTTATTCTCTTAGCTCACTGACCGGGTCGATTTTTTGCTTCGACGGGCGCATGGTCAAGGTAGAGCCCGCCGAGGCGGCAATGATAGCCAGCAGCGCTAGCCACTGTACCAGGCTCAGAACCTCACCCAAAAACAGCATGCCTGAAATGGCCGCCATCGCCGGTTCCAGGCTCATTAACGTCCCGAACGTTTTAGCCGGCAGGCGCGTCAGGGCCACCATTTCCAGCGAATAGGGCAGGGCGCTGGAGAGCACGGCTATCGCCAGGCCAATCGGAATTAAAGAGAGCGTCCAGACCCCGGGGTTGGCATAAATCAGCCCGAGCGGAACAAACACCAGTGAGCCAATCAGCGACCCCGCCGCGACGGTGGCAGGTCCGTGCTGACTGCCCGCCCGCTGCCCGGCAAGGATATACAGCGCCCACAGTGCGCCCGCGGTGAGGGCCAGCAACGCCCCTTCTGGATCTACACTTCCGATGTCGTGGCCGATTGGCAGTAAGAAATAAAGGCCGACCACCGCCAGCGCCACCCAGATAAAATCCAGCGGTCGGCGCGAACCCATCAGCGCCAGCACCAGCGGACCGGTGAACTCCAGCGCCACGGCAATGCCGAGGGGAACGGTGCGGATCGCCAGATAAAAGCTATAATTCATCCCGCCGAGCGCCAGACCATAGATTGCCAGCGGTACCAGCTGGCTGCGGCTGAATCGCAAGCGCCAGGGTTTGAAAATCAGGCACAGTATTAGGGTGCCCAGCCCAAGTCGCAGCGCAGTGATACCCGGCGCGCCCACGGTCGGAAACAGGGTTTTCGCCAGCGCGGCGCCTCCCTGAATCGAAGTCATTGCAATGATGAGTACCAGAACCGGTAACCAGACAGCGTGCTTTGCATGAGTTAAGGACATCCTGTATTCCAGCCTTTGTTGATCCGTGACATGAAAATGACGGCCTCAGTGTACTGTAAGGCGAAAAAAAACGCTGTGAGCGGGCAAAAAAATTGTCAGGAAAGGGTGAAAATAGGGCCATTCTGGTAAAGAAATGTCAAAATCAATTAGGAATTATCTCAATGAACCTTTTTTTACAGTGATATTTGCCCGGCAGGATTTGGTGATAATCATAAGTAAAAAGAATGACATACATTGCATCATTAACTTTCTGTTACACCAAACTTTTCATTAGACAATGAAATCAGGGCAGAGTTTCTTGCTGTTTTTTGTTATATTTTCAGCGTTGTCAGGAGAGAAGTACTTTCACATTTGAGGTGGTTTATGAAAAAAATTGCATGTCTTTCAGCACTGGCTTGCGTTCTGGCAGTATCTGCTGGTTCAGCAATGGCAAAAAGCACCGTTTCTGCTGGTTATGCGCAGAGCGACTATCAGGGCGTTGCTAACAAAGCTAACGGCTTCAACCTGAAGTACCGCTACGAAAACGGCAGCGATGCTCTGGGCTACATCGGCTCTTTCACTTACACAGAGAAAGATCGTACTGACGCAGGCGACTACATCAAGGGCCAGTACTACGGCATCACTGGTGGTCCTGCTTACCGTCTGAACGACTGGGCAAGCATCTACGGCGTTGTAGGTATCGGCTACGGTAAATACCAGTACAACGAACCAAACCGTGAAAAATCTGATTCAAGCGACGTAGGTTTCTCCTACGGTGCTGGCCTGCAGTTCAACCCAATCCAGGACATCGCTCTGGACGTGGGCTACGAGCAGAGCCGTATCCGCAGCGTTGACGTTGGCACCTGGACTGCTGGCGTAGGTTACAGCTTCTAAGTTGTCACCGCCAGAACCGTTTACCGGTTCAGCGCTGAAGAATCCGCCCCAAGGGGCGGATTTTTTTTATCTATTTTCCGAACGGATCCTGCTGAAGCTGGCTGAACGGCAGGCGCTGAAGCTTGAAGTTGGTCACTTCAATCGGCGGCGCTTTATCAGCGGAAACAAACCGATAGCCCGGCGCAATTTCCCGCGCCTGAATGCCGCTCCACTGGGAGAACAGCAGCAGGAAATCATTTGCCGAACGTGCAGCAGGGATCAGCTGGTGTCGGCTGTCGTCGCTGGAAGTGATAAACAGCGGTACCTCAAAATTCTGGCGATACTTATCGTCATGAGTCAGATACTCATTGCGCGTCCCTTTCTCCTTTAGTGCCAGGCCGTGATCGGAAAAATAGATCAGGGAGAAGCTCAGGCCGCTGCTGTGCAGCTGTTGCCACAGCTGCTGCAGAAAACCGTCGGTCTGGGTAATGCTGTAGAGATAGCAGGAGGTTTCCAGCGAGTGCAGGCGTTCTACGTAACGGCCGCGCGTGCGGTCGCAGGCTTTCGGATGCGAGCCAACCAGGTGATAAACCAGCAGGCGCGGGCGATCCACCGGGCGGGCAAGCGCCTCAGGGGTGTACTTCAGCAGGTCCTCATCGCGCGTGGCTTTATCCGCTTCGAAATCCCCATCTTTCAAAAAGTGCACCGTTTTTGCCCGGCGGGCAATGCTGGCAATCGGGGTATCGAACTGGCCAATTTGCCCCTGGTTGGAGAGCCACCAGGTATCGAATCCGGCGCGGTTAGCCAGCGTAATAATATTGTTCTGATATTCCGGCTTACCGCCCACGACTTGAGTCAACGTCAGGCCGAGAGACTTTTGCGTGGATGAGGCCGCAGCGCTGTAGTGGGTGAAAAACTGCCCGTTGAGCTGGCTGGCGAACGGCGTGTTGTCCCAGCGGCCACCGAACGCGCCCAGCGCATCGCGGCGGGCGCTTTCACCGATCACCACCACGTAGATCTGCTGGTGCGGCTTTACCGCGGTCACGTGCCAGTCATCTTTCAGCGTTGCCAGCTGGTTCATGCGGTCGATCTCTTTGTCGACCGACAACTTGCTCTCCACGGTGTCTTTAACGAAGCGCGCCAGCGGAATACCGGTGTCTTTCAGGTTGAATACGCCGCCGGTCATCTGGTTGAGCAGCGGCTGGGTCAGCCATGCCACCACGACAAATGCCAGGCAGGCGCTCTCCCTGTGGCTCCAGCCTTGCGCTGGCATCGGTTTACGCCATAGCGCGACGAGACCCAGCGCCAGAATAGCCAGCCCAATCAGATAGTCGTGCAGCGGAAAGATGGCCAGGATCTCGCTGGTTTCTTCAGCGTTAGTGGCGTGCAGTGCCAGTAGGGTGTTGAAGTTCGGCGGGCCATAAACCTGGCCGAATGGGTAGTAAAATCCGGCAAGCAGCGCAGCGATAGCAATCAGGCACTTCTGCGCTCTGGGCGCAACCGCTGCCAGCAGCATCAGCAGCGCGCAAAATGCCAGGCTGTAAAGGCCGCTAAGCGGGTAGCCAAAAGACAGATTGATCAGGACGGACAACAGCAGATACAGCCCAATATACGGGCTAAGCCACGCACGGTAACGCACCGCCGTCGCAGTTTTAATTAAGGTCAGGTTCATTATTGGTTCTTATCAGGTCATTCCAAAGCGGCCGCTTCGATGCACACCGAAGCCGCTGACTGCCGATACAGCTCGTAAGACATCAGAAGATAAGGAGGAGGGGGGGGGCCCGACTGCCTGCACTCTTTACGAAAGGCTGGCAAGATAATCGCTGTTTTGAGTAAAGGCAACCAGCAATATCAATACGTTCTGTGAAGTAGTAAACAAAATAGTGAAGGGCAGCGTCTGCGGGTTTTAAGAAGCCTGGGGACCAGGCTTCGGATGCGTCAACATTTCCAGCAGCATTAAGCGCAGCGTAAACGGCGAGCGGCTAAATAATTTCAGGATTAGGGGTAATTTCATCTGATGGCCCTCCGGTCAGTCAGGATATGAGTGAATTATCTACAGGTATAGCACAGGCTATAACTCTTAACCAGTGCTATTACGCTAAATTTTGTGCTTCTCAGTGGTTCGTTTACAATGTGCCACCAATGACCGCTGCGGCAGGGTTATAGTCGTAGTGGATAAGAACAAGAGGAAGCTGAATGAGTCGTCGCGCAAAAGTTGCAGTGCCCGCGCCACTGAAAGATATCGAAGAGCATGTCGAAGGCTTCCGCCAGGTACGTGAAGCACATCGTCGTGAGCTGATCGATGACTATGTTGAACTCATCTCAGATTTGATTCGGGAGTTTGGCGAAGCTCGCCAGGTCGATATGGCCGCCCGCCTGGGCGTGTCACAGCCCACCGTAGCAAAAATGCTTAAGCGCCTTGCTACCGTAGGCCTGGTAGAACAGGTGCCTTATCGCGGCGTCTTTTTGACGCCGGAAGGTGAAACGCTGGCTGAAGAGAGCCGCGAACGCCATCATATCGTCGAATCTTTCCTGCTGGCCTTAGGCATCAGCCCGGATACGGCGCGCCGCGATGCGGAAGGTATCGAACATCACGTCAGCGATGAGACGCTGGCAATATTCCAAAAATTCAGCGAAAGCCGTCAATAACGCCAGGTGCGCCAGCATGACCTCACTGCTCAGACCTTTTTTGCACGATCGATTTCTGCATTTGTTAGTGGTTCTGGGCCTGCTGCTGGCCTGCTTCGTTCCTTTTAAACTGGCCGAACTGCCGCGTGCCGTTGACTGGCCTACCATGGTGACCCTGTGCGGCCTGCTGATGCTGACCAAAGGCATCGAAGCCAGCGGCTATTTCGATGTGCTGGGGCGCCGACTGGTGCAGGGCTTTCACCATCAGCGCCAGCTGGCGCTGTTTCTGGTTGCTGCCGCCGCGCTGCTGTCCACCTTTCTGACCAATGACGTGGCACTGTTTATCCTGGTGCCGCTGACCTTATCGCTGCGCAAATACTCCGCACTGCCGATTGCCCGGCTGATCATCTTTGAAGCGCTGGCGGTCAACGCCGGTTCGCTGCTGACGCCGATCGGTAACCCGCAAAACATCCTGTTATGGCGCCACGGCGAGTTGGGATTCGCCGGTTTTATCTGGCAGATGCTGCCGCTGGCGGCGTGGCTGGTGTTGAGCCTGCTGCTACTGACCGCTATCTGTTTCCCGCCAAAGAGAATCGAGCGCCATGCCGGGCAGGAAGACGCTTCCTGGCAACGCCGGCTGCTGGTGGCAAGCGCGCTGCTCTATGTGCTGTTTATCGTGGCACTGGAGCTGGATGTGGCTGCCTGGGGACTGCTGCTGGTGTTTGTCAGCTTCCTGCTGCTGTCGCGCCGCATTCTGCTCAGCATCGACTGGAGCCTGCTGGTGGTGTTTATCGCCATGTTTATTGACGTGTTCCTGCTCACCCGCCTGCCGGTGCTGCAGAGCGCATTAGCCTCCGTGGGGCAGCTCTCCTACGGCGGGCAATATCTGCTGGCCGCCGGGCTGTCGCAGGTTATCAGCAACGTACCGGCCACCATCTTGCTGCTTAGCAGTCTGCCGCCTTCTCTGCTGCTGGCCTGGGCGGTCAATATCGGTGGCTTCGGGCTGCTGCCGGGTTCGCTGGCGAATCTGATTGCGCTGCGTATGGCGAAAGATCGCAGTATCTGGTGGCACTTCCACCTCTACTCTCTGCCGATGCTGGCCTGGGCGCTGGCGAGTGGATGGATTCTGCTTATGGTAATTCGTGCGGCCTGACCTCAGGCAAATCTGTATTCGTCAAGAAAGCCTGGCATTTGTCAATTTAGCCTCTATCGTTATAGAGGCTTTGCTCCGTAATTGTGCCCCAGTCCTTCGGACCACGATCCACTGCGGGACACAGCCTTGCGTAGATAATTGCGGCTACGGTTTCGTACCGCCTTTTGATTGATGGATATTATGGCTAATCAGACACCTTCCGTTCCCGATGATGAAAACCAGCAGCAAAATGACCACCCGCAGGACGATGAGACACCGCGCAAAAGCCCCGGCAAGAAGCCACTGATTATTCTGGCGGTGGTCGTGGTGGTGATGGTTATCGTCGCGCTGTTCTTCTGGCTCACCACCCGCAATATCGAAACCACTGACGATGCCTTCACCGAGGCGGACGCGGTGACCATTGCCCCGAAAGCATCGGGCTATGTCACCGAGCTGAAGGTGAAGGATAACCAGCGGGTGAAGAAGGGCGATCTGCTGGTGGTGATAGACCCGCGTGACGCCACTGCCCAGCGCGAACAGGCGCAGGCGCAGCTCGGTCTGGCACAGGCGCAGCTGCATCAGGCGCAGGCGCAGCTAGCGCTGGCCCGCGTGCAGTATCCGGCGCAGAAAGACCAGGCGCTGGCGCAGCAGGCGCGTGCGCAGGCTAACTATAATAACGCCCAGGAAGACTATAAACGTCAGCGCGGCGTTGACCCGCGTGCCACCTCGCAGCGCAATATCGATGCCGCCAGCGCGCAGCTGCGCAGCGCCCGTGCCGAGCTGACGAACGCCCAGGCCCAGGTGGAAGTGGCCTCGCAGGTGGCATTGCAGATCCGCCAGCAGGAAACCAACGTCGAAGCGCGTCAGAGCCAGGTAGAACAGGCGCAGGCGCAGCTGAATACCGCCAATCTCAACCTCTCTTACACCGAAGTGCGCGCGCCGTATGATGGCTTCGTCACTAAGCGTAACGTGCAGGTCGGCACGCTGGTGCAGGCCGGTTCTTCGCTATTCTCGCTGGTCTCTGCCGATACCTGGATTGTGGCAAACTTCAAAGAGTCGCAGCTGGCACGCATGAAGCCGGGTGACAAAGTGGAGATCGGCATCGATGCCTGGCCGGACATGAAAGTGGAAGGGCACGTCGACAGCGTACAGATGGGCTCCGGCTCACGCTTCTCGGCCTTCCCGTCTGAAAATGCCACCGGCAACTACGTGAAAATCGTGCAGCGCGTGCCGGTGAAGATTGTGATTGATAAGGGACTGGATGCCAATCATCCGCTGCCGATTGGCCTGTCGGTTGAACCGAAGGTGACGGTGGAATGAGTTCCGGCCAGAGCTGGAAACCAGCCAGTAACCCGTGGCTGGTCGCGATGACCGTCACGCTGGCGGTGTTTATGGAGATCCTCGACACCACCATCGTCAACGTGGCGCTACCGCATGTGGCAGGCTCGCTGTCGGCCAGCTATGACGAATCGACCTGGGTGCTGACCTCGTACCTGGTGGCGAACGGCATCGTGCTGCCGATCTCGGCGTTCCTCAGCCGTCTGCTCGGGCGCAAGCAGTTCTTCCTGATCTGCATTGTGATGTTCACCGTCTGCTCGTTCCTCTGCGGCATCGCCACCGAGCTGTGGCAGATCATCCTGTTCCGCGTGCTGCAGGGCTTCTTCGGCGGCGGCTTACAGCCGGTACAGCAGTCGGTGCTGCTTGACTACTTCAAGCCTGCCGACCGGGGTAAAGCGTTTGGCCTGTCATCGATCGCGGTTATCGTCGCGCCGGTGCTCGGCCCGACGCTCGGCGGCTGGATCACCGATAACTACAGCTGGCGCTGGGTGTTCTTTATCAACATCCCGGTCGGTATTCTTAGCGTGCTGGCGATCTACCAGCTGCTGGAAGATCCGCCATGGGAGCGGAAATGGGCCAAGGGCAAGCTGCGCGTCGACTATATCGGCATCAGCCTGATTACTCTTGGGCTCGGCTGCCTGCAGGTGATGATGGATCGCGGCGAAGATGAAGACTGGTTCCAGTCGAGTTTCATTGTCACCTTTGCCCTGCTGGCGCTGACCGGCATTGTCGGGGCGATCTACTGGCTGCTGTATGCCAAAAAACCGGTGGTTGACCTGCACGTGCTGAAGGATAAAAACTTCGCGGTTGCCAGCCTGCTGATGGCGGGCATGGCAGCGATCCTCTACGGCAGTTCAGTGGTGATCCCGCAGCTGGCGCAGCAGGATCTGGGCTATACCGCCACGCTCTCAGGGCTGGTGCTGTCGCCCGGTGCGGTGCTGATCGTGCTGTCGATCCCGCTGGTGCTGAAGCTGATGCCGATTATCCAGACGCGCTGGCTGATTGCCTTCGGCTTTACGCTGCTATGCGTGTCGTTTATCTACTCGGCCACGCTCACCCCGAATATTGATTTCACCACGCTGGTGTTGATGCGCAGCTTCCAGACTATCGGGCTGGGCTTCCTGTTCGTGCCGCTCACCACCATCGCCTTTGTCACCATTCCGCAAAAGCTGAATGCGGATGCCTCGGCGCTGTTCACGATGTTCCGCAACGTTGCCGGATCGATCGGTATTTCGCTCTCCACCGCGATGATCACCGAACGCTCGCAGGCGCGCAGTGCGGAGATGGTGCATAACATGACCCCGCTCAATGAGCCGTTTAACCTGGCGGTTGAACGCTGGGCGCAGGGCGTCAGGGACTTTGCGCATACGGTCGGTGACCCGGTGACTATCGCCACCGGCCAACTCTATCAGCAGATGATCGTGCAGTCGCGGTTCCTCGCCTATATCGATGTGTTTATGGGGCTGAGCCTCCTCGCCCTGGTTCTCATTCCATTTTGTTTACTGCTGGCGCCAATCAAAAGCGAGGGCAGTGCAGGTGCACACTGACATGAACGTTTCTTCCATTTTTATGCGCTCGCGTAGCGCGCTGCTGGTCGCGGCAACGCTGGCGCTCGGCGCCTGTGCGGTGGGGCCAGATTACCAGGCGCCGAAGCCGGTTACGCCGGGCAGTTTTAACAGCATGCAGTCTGAAGGCGGTTCTCGACCGCTGGCGGCATCCACTAACCCCAACTGGTGGAAATCGTTTAACGATCCGCTGCTCGACAGCCTGATCGAGCGGGCGATAAAAGGTAACCTCAGTCTGCAACAGGCGGTGCTGCGCATTGCCGGGGCACGTCAGCAGCTCAATCAGGCGCGCGGCGCGTGGGCACCGTCGGTAAACGGTAATGCGCGCTTTACCCGCCAGCAGCTGGGGATCAAGGGTGAGCTGGAGTCTGAAGGGGTTTATGACCAGCTTGACCAGGCCAATACGGAGACCGATCTGCGTCCGGCGCTCGACAGCCTGTCAAAACCTGTCGGGTTATATCAGGGCAGCTTCGATGCCTCATGGGAGCTGGATCTGTGGGGCAAAGTGCGCCGCCAGGTTGAGATGGCTGACGCGCAGCAGCAGCAGTCGGTGGAAAATCGCAACGATGCGCTGGTGTCGTTAGAAGCGGAAGTGGCGCGCGCCTACCTGCAACTGCGCGGCGCACAGGCCATTACGCAGACGCTGCAAACCCAGATTGACGTGGCGCAGCAGACGCTGGAACTGACGCAGAGCCAGCAGAAAAACGGCCTGGCGCCGCAGACCGACGTGGAGAATGCCCGCGCCCAGCTGAACTCCCTGCGCGCACAATTGCCGCAGTATCAGGCTCAAATTCATCAGGCGATGAACGGGCTGGCGGTACTGACCGGCAGAGTACCCGGCGCGCTGGATAGCGAGCTGATGGCAAGCAAACCGCTGCCTGCGCTGCCTAAAGCGGTGCCGGTTGGCGTGCCGTCACAGCTGGCACGCCGCCGCCCGGACGTGCGCCAGGCGGAAGCCAGCCTGCACGCAGCAACGGCCAATATTGGCGTCTCGGTGGCGGAGCTGTTCCCCAGCCTGTCGCTGACCGGACAATTTGGCATGCGCAACAGCGATGCCAGCTACCTGGATAACTGGAGCAGCCACTTCTACAGCTTTGGTCCGTCGGTCACTATCCCAATTTTCCAGGGAGGGCGGCTGGTCTCCAGCGTCAAGCTGGCACGCGCGCAGCAGGCCAGTGCGGCGCTGGGCTACCGCCAGACGGTGCTGACCGCACTGCAGGATGTGGAGAATGCGCTGGTGAGCTACCGCAGCGATCAGCAGCAGGTTGAGGGGCTGGACGATACGGTGGATGCCTTGCAGAACGCCTTTAAGCTCGCCAGCGACAGCTATGGTCAGGGGCTGTCGACGTTTATCGAAGCGTTGGACGCGCAGCGCCAGCTGGCGCAGGCGCAGCAGCAGGCCGAGCAGGCGAGGGTGCAGAGCAGTCTCGACCTCGTCGCGCTGTATAAAGCGCTGGGCGGCGGCTGGGAAGCGTATCAAAACGTCGATCTGCCGCAGTATTCGGTGTTCGGCCCGGCGGAAAATCCGTAACCCCCATTCCCGTAGGGGCGAGGCATGCCTCGCCCGGCTTTTTTCGGTCGGGCATGCCTCGTCTCTGCGGGACAAAACATCACCCGGCTAACATGCTTAAATCCCCTTCTTTAACGCTTAATTAAGTGGCTTATTTTTATCAGCCACTGATGGCTTCCTGTCTTTTCTGATTACAAATGAAACGAAAATCCATAATGAAACATGAGATGAAACGTTCTCAAATTATCCTTGCCGCGCATAGCTCCCATAAATACAACAGAATTAAGCTAATAATGTCTAATCAATCACGTTAACGCTGGAATAGCGAGATGTGTACCTCAAAATTTAATTTTCATTGTTGTTTGAAATGAAAAATATGATCTAAATTAAGGTCAGAGGCGGTGAACGGGTAAAAATCATGATGAGTCATCCCTCTTTTCCCAACTCAACCAGGTCGATGAGAGGTCACTGTAGTCACCATGGCAAAAGAACAATATATCACCCCCAACCGGGCGTCTGGGCCTAACAGCGCCACCAAAACAGAACCCTTTGTAAAGGTGATTGCGGTGGTTGCCACCCTTGGGGGATTACTTTTCGGTTACGACACCGGCGTTATCTCCGGCGCGCTGCTGTTTATGGGCGACGAGTTACACCTGACGCCATTCACCACCGGGCTGGTCACCAGCTCACTGCTGTTCGGTGCCGCTTTTGGCGCGCTGTTCTCCGGGCACTTCGCTGCCGCGCAAGGGCGTAAGAAAATCATTATCGTGCTGGCGATTATCTTCGCCATCGGCGCGATGGGCACCGCGCTGGCGCCGAATGTTGAGTGGATGATTTTCTTCCGTCTTATCCTCGGTGTGGCGGTAGGGGGGGCATCGGCAACCGTGCCGGTGTATATCGCCGAAATTGCCCCGGCCAATAAGCGCGGGCAGCTGGTGACTATTCAGGAGCTGATGATCGTCTCCGGCCAGATGCTGGCGTATATCTCTAACGCGGGGTTCAACGCTGCGTGGGGCGGTCATGAGACCTGGCGCTGGATGCTTGCCGTGGCCACCATTCCTGCGGTGCTGCTGTGGTTTGGCATGATGTTTATGCCGGATACGCCGCGCTGGTACGCCATGCAGGGGAGGCTGGCCGAGGCGCGCCGCGTGCTGGAGCGTACCCGCGCCAAAGAGGATGTGGAGTGGGAGCTGGAAGAGATCGCCGAAACGCTGGAGGAAGAGGACAGGCAGCAGACGCGCGCCAGCGTGCAGGAGCTGAAGAAACCCTGGCTGTTTAAACTGTTTATGATTGGCGTGGGCGTGGCGGTTATTCAGCAGACCTCAGGCGTCAACACCATCATGTACTACGCGCCCACCATGCTGAAAGCGGTGGGGATGAGTACCGATGCGGCGCTGTTTGCCACCATCGCCAATGGGGCAATCTCGGTGCTGATGACCTTTGTCGGTATCTGGCTGCTGGGCAAAATCGGCCGCCGCACCATGGTGAAAATCGGCCAGTTTGGCTGCACCGCCTGCCTGTTCTTCATCGGCGCCGTCAGCTACTTTATGCCGGAAACGGTCAACGGCCAGGTCGACGTGCTGCGCAGCTATATGGTGCTGTTAGGCATGCTGATGTTCCTCAGCTTCCAGCAGGGCGCGCTCTCACCGGTGACCTGGCTGCTGCTGTCGGAAATTTTCCCAACGCGCCTGCGCGGCGTCTTTATGGGCGGGGCGGTGTTCGCCATGTGGATTGCTAACTTCCTTATCTCGCTGGCTTTCCCGATGCTGCTGGCCAGCGTCGGCCTGTCGGGTGCCTTCTTTATTTTCGGTCTGATTGGCATCTGCGGTGCGGTGTTTGTCATTAAATGCATTCCTGAAACCCGCAACCGCAGCCTGGAACAGATTGAACACTACCTGCGTGACTGGTTGAGCAGCGATGAAGAAAGTGCGGTAGTGAGCGCGACAAAACGTAAAGCGGAGAACCATTAATTGCCGACGGGCCTGTGCTGGCTGGCCCGCTTACTGCTTGCAGTGCAGCGTTAACCGCAGGCTAACGCTGCTGATGTGAACTGAACTCAGCACCCTGTTAACTGGTCGATGAGAGGTCACTAAAGTCACTATGGCAAAAGAACACTATATCACCCCCAATCGGGCCTCCGGGCCTAATAGCAGCAGCAGAACCGAGCCATTCGTCAAAGTGATTGCGGCGGTAGCCACGCTGGGCGGCCTGCTGTTTGGCTACGATACCGGCGTTATCTCCGGCGCGCTGCTGTTTATGGGCGACGAATTACACCTGACGCCATTTACCACCGGGCTGGTCACCAGCTCACTGCTGTTCGGTGCCGCTTTTGGCGCACTGATCTCCGGCCACTTCGCTAACAGCGCCGGACGTAAGAAAATCATCATCACTCTGGCGATTATCTTTGCACTTGGCTCCATCGGTACCGCGCTGGCGCCGGACGTGGAGTGGATGATTTTCTTCCGTCTGATCCTCGGCGTGGCGGTCGGTGGCGCATCGGCAACCGTGCCGGTCTACATCGCGGAAATTGCCCCGGCTAACAAACGCGGGCAGCTGGTCACCATTCAGGAGCTGATGATCGTTAGCGGCCAGCTGCTGGCCTATATCTCGAATGCGGGCTTTAACGCAGCCTGGGGCGGGGATGAAAGCTGGCGCTGGATGCTGGCGGTGGCCACCATGCCCGCCGTGCTGCTGTGGTTCGGCATGATGTTTATGCCGGACACGCCGCGCTGGTATGCGATGCAGGGGCGTCTGGCGCAAGCGCGCCGCGTGCTGGAGCGCACCCGCGCGAAAGAGGATGTTGACTGGGAGATGGCAGAGATTGAGGAGACGCTGGCCGAAGAGGAGAATCAGGGAAAACCCGGCCTGCGCGACCTCGCGAAGCCGTGGCTGATGAAGCTGCTGCTTATCGGCATTGGTATCGCCGTGATCAACCAGACCTCAGGGGTGAATACCATCATGTACTACGCGCCGACCATGCTGAAGGCCACCGGCATGAGTACCAACGCGGCGCTGTTTGCCACTATCGCTAACGGCGTGGTATCGGTGACGATGGTCTGCGTAGGCATCTGGCTGCTGGGGAAAATGGGCCGCCGTACCATGACGCTGATCGGCCAGTTCGGCTGTACTTTCAGCCTGCTGTTTATCGCGGCGGTCAGCTTCTTTATGCCGGAAACGGTCAACGGCCAGGTCGATGTGCTGCGTGGCTACCTGGTGCTGCTCGGTATGCTGATGTTCCTCAGCTTCCAGCAGGGCTTCCTGTCGCCGGCGACCTGGCTGCTGCTGTCGGAGATCTTTCCAACGCGCCTGCGCGGAATGTTTATGGGCAGCGCGATCTTCGCGATGTGGATCGCCAACTTCCTGATCTCGCTGGCGTTCCCGATGCTGCTGGCCAGCGTTGGCCTCTCCGGCGCCTTCCTGATCTTTGCGCTGATCGGCATCATCTCCGGCATCTTTGTTATCAAGTGCATTCCGGAAACCCGCAACCGCAGCCTGGAGCAGATTGAGCACTATCTGCATGACTGGCTGAGTGACGAGGTGGACGCGCCGCCGCTGCCCGTGCCTGAACGTAAAGCAGAAATTCACTAATCCAGATGGCCGGGGAAGACCCGGCCTCTTCCGCTCTCACCGCCCCCTGCCAGACTGCTGTATTCCCCGCCTGTTTTTTTTGGCATAATGCGCGCTGACTCACATACTCACATCGCAAATTAAAGGCTATCTCTGTGCTAGTTTCCAGCAACGTCACCATGCAGTTTGGCAGTAAGCCGCTGTTCGAAAATATCTCCGTCAAATTTGGCGGCGGCAACCGCTACGGCCTGATCGGTGCCAACGGCAGCGGTAAGTCCACCTTTATGAAAATTCTCGGTGGCGACCTGGTTCCTTCCGGCGGTAATGTCTCGCTCGATCCGAACGAGCGCCTCGGTAAACTGCGCCAGGATCAGTTCGCCTTTGAACAGTATTCCGTGCTGGATACGGTGATCATGGGCCACGGCGAGCTGTGGGCGGTGAAGGAAGAGCGCGATGCGATCTATGCGCTGCCGGAGATGAGCGAAGAAGACGGTTATAAAGTCGCTGACCTCGAAGAGAAGTATGGCGAGATGGACGGCTACACCGCAGAAGCGCGTGCCGGTGAGCTGCTGCTGGGCGTGGGTATTCCGCTGGAGCAGCACTACGGCCCGATGAGCGAAGTCGCTCCCGGCTGGAAACTGCGCGTGCTGCTGGCACAGGCGCTGTTCTCTAACCCGGAAATTCTGCTGCTCGACGAACCGACCAACAACCTGGACATCGATACCATTCGCTGGCTGGAGCAGGTGCTGAACGAGCGTAACAGCACCATGATCATCATTTCGCACGACCGTCACTTCCTGAACATGGTCTGCACCCACATGGCCGACCTCGACTACGGCGAGCTGCGCGTTTACCCGGGCAACTACGACGAGTACATGACGGCAGCAACCCAGGCGCGCGAGCGTCTGCTGTCTGATAACGCCAAGAAGAAAGCGCAGATCAACGAACTGCAGTCCTTCGTCAGCCGCTTCAGCGCCAACGCCTCAAAATCCCGTCAGGCGACCTCACGCGCCAAGCAGATTGACAAGATCAAACTGGATGAGGTGAAAGCATCGAGCCGTCAGAACCCGTTCATCCGTTTCGAGCAGGATAAGAAACTGTTCCGCAATGCGCTGACGCTGGAAGCCGTGACCAAAGGTTTCGACAACGGTCCGCTGTTTAAAAACGTCAATATGCTGCTGGAAGTGGGCGAAAAGCTGGCGATCCTCGGCCCGAACGGAATCGGTAAAACCACGCTGCTGAAAACGCTGATTGGCGAACTGCTGCCGGACAACGGCACCGTGAAATGGTCCGAGAATGCGCAAATTGGTTACTACGCGCAGGATCACGCCCACGACTTCGCCGACGACCTGAGCGTGTTCGATTGGATGAGCCAGTGGAAGCAGGAGAGCGATGACGAGCAGGCGGTACGCGGTATTCTCGGCCGTCTGCTGTTCAGCCAGGACGATATCAAGAAGCCAGCCAAAGTGCTGTCCGGTGGTGAGAAGGGCCGCATGCTGTTCGGCAAGCTGATGATGCAGAAGCCGAACGTGCTGATCATGGATGAACCGACTAACCACCTCGATATGGAATCGATCGAAGCGCTGAACATGGCGCTGGAGATGTACGAAGGCACGCTGATCTTCGTTTCTCACGACCGTGAGTTCGTCAGCTCGCTGGCCACGCGCGTGATTGAGATGACGCCGGGCAAACTGAACGACTTTACCGGCAACTACGAAGACTATCTGCGCAGCCAGGGCATCGTGTAAACCCGGCAATCAGGCGATACCTTGTAGGGGCCGACCCTTTTTTATGGTCGGCGCTGGATGCTGATAGTGCGGGCTGACCGAAAAAGAGGGTCAGCCCCTACAAATGCCTCGCTGCCAGTCCCCCTGCAAATGCCTTGCTGCAAACGTAGGGGACGACCTTCTTTTTCGGTCGTCCCGTATCCCCCGGTTATTCACCCACCTGGTTTTTTCCCGCGCGTTTCGCCGCATACAACGCCTTATCCGCCTCGGCAATCAGCTGATGGCGCGCGGTTTCGCTGCGTTCGGTCACCGCCACCGCTACCCCAATACTGATCGTCACAATTCTCTCCGGCGTATCGCTGCCTGGGTTAGGAATGCCGAGCTTTGCCACCGCCTCCGTCGCCTGTTCGGCAAAGCGCAGCGCCGCTGTGCGATCCGCCCCCGGCATAATCACCGCAAACTCTTCGCCGCCGTAGCGCGTCACCAAATCTTCCGGGCGGTGCGGCAGGCGTGACAGCGTATGAGCGATCTGTTTCAGGCAATCATCCCCGGCCAGGTGACCGTAGGTGTCGTTAAAGGCTTTAAACGAATCGACATCGATCATCAGCAGCGACAGCGGGGTGCGCAGCTTGTGGGAGCGCTCGACGTTGCGCTGCAGATAGAGGTCGAAATGGCGGCGGTTTGCCAGCCCGGTAAGACTGTCGACCAGCGCCAGCGTCTGTAAAGTGCGGTTCATGGCGGTAAGCTGATCGCGCACCTGAGTCAGCTCCAGCTGATTCCTCAGGTTGAGGGAAATATGGCGCAGCACCAGCAACCCGAGCAGGGAGATCACCAGCAGCAGGATCGCCGACAGCGCAATATAGACGCTGAGAGCGGAGAACCACTCCTGCAGCAGCGCCTTTTTATCGTAGCCGACGGCCACCACCAGCGGGTAGCGCTTCAGGCTGGAGTAGCCCAACACCCGTTCAATGCCGTCCAGAGCCGATTTATAGAGCGCGGTACCGTTTGGAGTACTCTTCAGCAGCCGGGTAAAGAGCGGGCTGCCGGAGATATTACGGTTAATGGTATTGTCGGCGAACGGGCGCGCGTAAAGGATATTGCCATCGGCCTGCATCAGCGCCAGCACGTCGCGATCGCCCATATTGTAATAGCCATAAACCTGCTTAAAAAAGTTCAGGCGAACGGTCGCCAGCAGCACGCCGCGAAACGAACCATCGAGATTATTCAGGCGCATCGAAACGGGGATAACCAGATCGCCGGTCGAGCGGCTGCGGATCACCTTGCCAATATGGACATTGCCGTCGAGGTTCTGCTGATGATAGCGAAAATACTCGCGGTCGCTGTTATTAGCGCGCTGCGGAACATTGCCATCGGACGTGACCAGCCAGTTGCCTTCACTGTTGTAAATAAACAGGCCATGCAGCTGCGGCAGGCTGGCTTTGCGGTTGGACAGCAGATCTCTGAGATAGGGGGTGCGTTCATGGCGCAGGCCAATCAGCGAGATGCGGTCGCGCAGATCCTGTAACGTCAGGTCGACCTGCAGGAAAGTGTCCTCCGCCTGGCGCGACAGCGACTGCGAGAGGTTACGGGCATCGTTCTGCGAGCTGGTAATCATCCGGTTCCACGAGTTCCAGACAATCCAGCCGTTGATAACCATCACCGCCGTGACAATCGTCAGCAAAAAAACCATCATCATGCGGCGCAGTGAAGATTTTGTGCCTGCTGAAGTGGCGATCTGTTCATCGATCATAAGCTAATCAATCCTTTCGCTTCCCAGCATTCGCTTAACTATAGTGCTGGAAAGCTTAGCTGCACACCTCGCAGCGCGGATCTTTTGCCACATTCATGCTGCGAAATTGCAGCGTCATGGCATCGTATAGCAATAGCTTTCCTGCTACCGCGCCGCCATAGTGCGCCAGCGCGCGGATCGCTTCCATCGCCTGGAGTGAGCCAATCACGCCGACCAGCGGCGCCATCACCCCGGCCTCAACGCAGCTCAGAGTCGACTGGCCGAACAGCCGGCTGATGCAGCGATAGCAGGGCTCGTCCTGACCCCAGCTGAACACGCTGACCTGGCCCTCCATGCGGATGGCGGCACCGGAGACCAGCGGAGTTTTGCTGTCAAAGCACAGGCGGTTGAGCTGTTCACGCGTCTCCACGTTGTCGCAGCAGTCCAGCACCAGCTGATGCGAGGCAATCAGGGCTGCCAGGGGAGCGTCATCCAGTCGCGCATTGACGGTGTCAATCTGGATCAGCGAGTTAAGCGCCGCCAGACGCAGCCGCGCAGAGTCGACTTTTGCCATCCCGACCTGCGCCTCAGCGTGCAGCACCTGGCGCTGCAGGTTAGAAACGGCGACGTGGTCGAAATCCAGCAGCGTCAGATGGCCGACGCCCGCAGCGGCGAGATACTGGCTGGCGGCGCAGCCCAGCCCGCCCAGGCCGACCACCAGCACGCGGGCAGACTTCAGCTGCTCCTGCCCCGCAAAGTCAAAACCGCGCAGCACGATCTGGCGGTTATAGCGCAGCATTTCGTCATCGCTCAGCTCGGGCAGCATCTCAGCCCTCCAGCAGCGCGTTGAAAGGCTCAACGTCAACCCATTCACCCGGCTGCACGTCGCCGCGCTCGCGCTCCAGCACGATAAAGCAGTTGGCCTGATGGAAAGAGCTAAAGACGTGCGAGCCCTGGTGGCCGGTGGTTTTCACCTCCAGCTCGCCTGCGGCATTGCGCTGCAGCAGCCCGCGCTGGAAGTCGAGGCGACCGGGGGATTTCTTCAGCAGGTCGGCGCTGCGCACGCGCTGGCGTGGCGGCAGCGCCGGGCCGCTCTGCCCGGTAAGCTTCGCCAGCAGCGGCTGCACCAGCTGATAAAAGGTTAATACCGCCGACACCGGGTTGCCCGGCAGGCCGCAGAACCAGCTGTTGGGCAGGCGACCAAAGGCAAACGGCTTGCCCGGTTTGATGGCCAGCTTCCAGAAGCCGACTTCGCCGAGTTCTTCCAGCATCTGTTTGGTGTAATCTGCCGCGCCAACGGAGACGCCGCCGCTGCTGATCACCACATCGCCCGCTGCATCGGCACGGACGAAAGCCTCGCGCAGCGCCGCCGGGTCGTCGCGAATAATGCCGAGGTCAATCACCTCGCAGCCGAGCTTATCCAGCATCAGCTGGACCGCAAAGCGGTTGGTATCGTAAATCTGGCCCGCCGCCAGCGGCTGGCCGACCGGCTGCAGCTCATCCCCGGTGGAGAACACCGCCACGCGCAGCTTGCGCACGACCGAAACCTGCGCAATGCCGAGAGAGGCCAGCAGCGGCAGCTCGGCGGCGCCCAGCCTGGTGCCCGCGCTCAGCACCTCGGTGCCCTGAAGGATATCCTCACCGGCACGGCGGATGTTCTGCCCGGCGCTGACCTCAGCGGTGATACGGACTGTATCGCCAATGCTTTCGGTCTGCTCCTGCATCACCACCGCCTCGCAGCCCTCAGGCAGCGGCGCGCCGGTCATGATGCGGATGCAGCTGCCGGCCGGCCAGGCACCGCTAAACGGCTGGCCGGCAAACGCTTTCCCGGCCACGGTAAGTACCGCACCGGGGGTAACATCGGCCATGCGCAGGGCATAGCCATCCATCGCCGAGTTATCAAACGGCGGTACGTCAATCGGCGAAGTCACCGCCGCAGCGGTAATGCGCCCCACGGCGGCGGGTAGCAGCACGCTTTCGCTGTCGCTCAGGGGGGTGATCTGCGCCAGCAGGGTATTGAGGGCATCGTCGAGGGAGATCAGTCCCGCAGTATAAGCTTCCATTGTGTCTCCGGTCGCACGCATAAATCTTAAAGCGCTATTATGGCGTGATTCCCCGCCAGGGTCACGTTTGCCCGTGCTGGCGGGGAAAATGTCGCATTCTGATTTATCTTAGAACCAATAGTTATTATCAGGGTGCGAACTTTCCTCTTTACATCGCCAGACTGCCTGCCTATAGTCAAAAATCGCATTTTCTCAATAAAATCATTCTAACTCAGTGTTTTTCATGCTGATTTGGCACACAGGGTAAATGAATTATGGCCAGAGCGACGATCGCAATTCATGGTGGCGCGGGGGCAATCGCCCGCAGCAGCATGGACAGTGAAAAAGAGCAGCACTATCGCCAGGCGCTGTCAGAGATTGTCGCCAGCGGGCAGGCGCTGCTGGCGGCGGGCGCCAGCGCGCTTGACGTGGTGACCGAAGCAGTGCGCCAGCTGGAAGAGTGCCCGCTGTTTAATGCCGGGCGGGGTTCGGTGTTTACCCATCAGGGTACGCACGAGCTGGATGCCTGCGTGATGGACGGGCGCACGCGGCAAGCGGGAGCGGTCGCGGGCGTTAGCCGGGTGCGTAATCCGGTGCTGGCCGCGCGCGCGGTGCTGGAAACCAGTCCGCATCTGCTGTTTATCGGAGCGGGTGCGGAATCGTTTGCGGCAGAGAACGGCCTCGAAATGGTCGAAAACAGCTTTTTCTCCACGCCGGAGCGCCGCGCCCAGCTTGAGCGCGCGATGGCCAGCGACCAGACCCTGCTTGACCACGATGGCGATCCCCTTGACCCCGACCGTAAGTTCGGCACCGTTGGCGCGGTGGCGATAGATCTTGCCGGCAGCCTGGCGGCAGCCACTTCCACCGGCGGCATGACCAATAAGCAAGTTGGGCGCGTTGGTGACTCCCCACTGGTTGGCGCGGGCTGCTATGCCAGCGGCGGCGTGGCGGTCTCTTGTACCGGTACCGGCGAAGTCTTTATGCGCACGCTGGCGGCCTATGATATTGCGGCCCTGATGGAATACGGCGGCCTGTCGCTGGATGAGGCGAGTCGTAAAGTGGTGATGGAAAAGATCCCGGCTCTCGGCGGCAGCGGCGGGTTAATTGCCGTGGATGCTGAAGGCAATGTGGTGCTGCCGTTTAACAGCGAAGGCATGTATCGCGGCTATGGCACAGTGGGTGAAGCGCCAGTGGTGGCGATCTACCGGGAGGAGCCCTGATGAGTGAGTTTCGCCATCATGACAATGTGGTGCTGTCGGTGCGCGATCTCAGCGTCAGCTTTCAACAGGAGAGCGGGCGCGTCCAGGCGGTAAACAGGCTGTCGCTGGACGTGCGCCAGGGCGAAACGCTGGCGATCGTCGGCGAGTCTGGCTCCGGCAAATCGGTGACCTCGCTGGCGCTGATGCGTCTGGTGGAGCAGGGCGGTGGCAATATCGACAGCGGGCAGATGTGGCTGACGCGCCGCAATCAGCAGCGGGTCAACCTGGCCGCGCTGCCGCAGTCCGAGCTGCGGCGCATTCGCGGTGCCGATATGGCCATGATTTTCCAGGAGCCGATGACCTCGCTCAACCCGGTGTTCCCGGTGGGGGAGCAGATTGCCGAGTCGATCCGACTGCACCAGGGAAAAAGCCACGCCGACGCGCTGAAAGAAGCGCAGCGCATGCTCGATCTGGTGCGCATTCCCGAAGCGAAAAACGTGCTGTCGCGTTACCCGCATCAGCTCTCCGGCGGCATGCGCCAGCGCGTGATGATCGCCATGGCGCTCTCCTGCCGCCCGGCGCTGCTGATCGCCGATGAGCCCACCACCGCGCTCGACGTGACTATCCAGGCGCAGATCTTACAGCTGATCCGCGTGCTGCAAAAAGAGATGCAGATGGGGGTGATTTTTATCACCCACGACATGGGGGTGGTGGCCGAAATGGCCGACCGCGTGCAGGTAATGTACCGCGGCGACGTGGTGGAAACCGGCAGCGTCGAGTCACTGTTTGCTCATCCCCAGCAACCCTACACTCGCGCACTGCTGGCCGCCGTGCCGAAACTCGGCGCCATGAGCGGGCGTAGCCTGCCGGCAAAATTCCCGCTGATCCAGCAGGGTGAGCAGCAGCCGGAACAGCCGCAGGACACCGTCCGTCAGCAGGAGCCGCCGATTTTACAGGTGCGCGATCTGGTGACGCGCTTTGATATCCGCAGCGGCATCTTTAACCGCGTGCACCGCCGCGTTCACGCGGTGGAGAAAGTCAGCTTTGACCTGCGCCCCGGCGAAACGCTGGCGCTGGTCGGTGAATCCGGCTGCGGCAAATCGACCACCGGGCGCTCGCTGCTGCGGCTGGTGGAGAGCCAGGGCGGCAGTATCATCTTTAACGGCAAGCGCATCGATCGGCTTTCCGGCCAGGCACTGTCGCACCTGCGGCGCGATATTCAGTTTATCTTCCAGGATCCTTACGCCTCCCTCGATCCGCGCCTGACGGTGGGCTTTTCGATTATGGAGCCGCTGCTGGTTCACGGTATTGCCAAAGGGCAGGAGGCCGAGAAACGCGTGGCGTGGCTGCTGGAGCGCGTCGGCTTACTGCCGGAGCATGCGCAGCGCTATCCGCACGAGTTCTCCGGCGGACAGCGGCAGCGTATCTGCATTGCGCGCGCGCTGGCGCTCAACCCGAAAGTGGTGATCGCCGACGAAGCCGTCTCGGCGCTGGACGTCTCGATTCAGGCGCAGATTATTAACCTGATGCTCGACCTGCAGCGCGAGTTTGGCATCGCATTCCTGTTTATTTCGCATGATATGGCGGTGGTGGAGCGCATCAGCCACCGCGTGGCGGTGATGTATCTCGGGCAGATTGTCGAGATTGGCCCGCGCCAGGCGGTGTTCGAACAGCCGCAGCATCCGTATACGCGCAAACTGATGGCGGCGGTGCCGGTGGCCGACCCCACGCACCGCCGCCGTGAACGAGCACTGTTAGTAGATGAAATACCCAGCCCGATCCGCGCCCTGGGCGACGAACCGGAAGTGGCACCGCTGGTTGAAGTCAGCAGCGGGCATTTTGTGGCACGCCATGCTATCGCCCGCGCCTGAAACTGCATAATGACGACAAGGGATGAACTGAATGATAAATCAACACTCGCGTAAGTTGCTGTTAACCGCCGGCCTGCTCGGCAGTATTGTGGCGCTCCCTGCCTGGGCGGCGAAAGATGTCACCATTGCGGTCGCCTCAAACTTCACCACGCTCGACCCGTATGATGCCAACGACACGCTGTCGCAGGCGGTAGCGAAGTCGTTCTATCAGGGGCTGTTTGGTTTCGATAAAGAGATGAAGCTGGAAAATGTGCTGGCGGACAGCTACCAGGCCAGCCCGGACGGACTGACTTATACCATCGCGCTTAAGAGCGGGGTGAAGTTCCAGGACGGCACGCCGTTTAATGCCGATGCGGTAAAAGCGAACCTCGACCGCGCCAGCAACCCGGACAATCACCTCAAGCGTTTCAACCTGTTCAAAACCATCGCCAGCACCGAAGTGATCAACCCGACCACGGTAAAAATCACCCTGAAGCAGCCGTTCTCGGCGTTTATTAACACCCTCGCCAGCCCGGCTGCGGCGATGATCTCTCCGACCGCACTGAAGAAATATGGCAAGGATATCGGCTTCCACCCGGTCGGCACCGGCCCTTACGAATTTGTCACCTGGAACCAGACTGACTTTGTGAAGGTGAAGAAATTCGCCGGTTACTGGAAGCCGGGCTATCCGAAACTGGACAGCATCACCTGGCGCCCGATTGTCGATAACAATACCCGCTCGGCGATGCTGCAAACCGGCGAAGCGAACTTTGCTTTCCCTATCCCGTTTGAGCAGGCCAAACTGCTGGAGAAAAACAGCAAGCTCGATCTGGTGACCTCGCCGTCGATCATGCAGCGCTATATCAGCTTTAACGTCACGCAGAAGCCGTTCAACGACCCGAAAGTGCGCGCAGCGATTAACTACGCCATCAACCGTCAGGCGCTGGCGAAAGTCGCCTTCGCCGGTTATGCCACCCCGGCCACCGGCATTGTGCCACCGTCGATTCAGTATTCACAAAGCTACCCGGCCCCGGAATATAACCCGGCCAAAGCGCGTGAGCTGCTGAAAGAGGCAGGCTACCCGAACGGCTTCACCACCCAGCTGTGGTCGTCGCATAACCACAGCACCGCGCAGAAAGTGCTGCAGTTTACCCAGCAGCAGCTGGCGCAGGTTGGCATTAAGGTTGAACTGACGGCCATGGATGCCGGGCAGCGTGCCGCGCAGGTGGAAGACAAAGGCCAGAAAGAGAGCGGCGTGCGCATGTTCTACACCGGCTGGTCTGCCTCGACCGGTGAAGCTAACTGGGCGCTGACGCCGCTGTTTGCCACTCAGTCCTGGCCGCCAACCATCTTTAACACCGCCTTCTACAGCAACGCCCAGGTGGATAAAGACCTCGCTGACGCGCTGAATACCACCGATGGTGCGAAAAAAGCCGCGCTGTACAAAGATGCACAGGACATTATCTGGAAAGAGCAGCCGTGGGCGCCGCTGGTGGTTGAGAAGCTGGTTTCCGCCAACACCAAAAACCTCACCGGGTTCTACGTGATGCCGGACACCTCATTCAGCTTTGATGATGCCGATCTGAAGTAATGCACTGACGCGCCTCCCGCAGGGGAGGCGCAGGGAAGATGATGCTTAACTATTTTATTAAACGACTGCTGGGGCTGATCCCAACGCTGCTGATCGTGGCGGTGCTGGTGTTCCTGTTCGTCCATCTGCTGCCTGGCGATCCGGCGCGCCTGATTGCGGGGCGCGAAGCCGATGCGCAGGTCGTGGCGATGGTGCGCGAACAGCTCGGGCTGAACCTGCCGCTGCCGCAGCAGTTCTGGCACTACATCACCCACGCCCTTCAGGGTGATTTTGGCCATTCAATGGTGTCGAAACGCCCGGTATCAGAAGAGATTGGCCAGCGCTTTCTGCCGACGCTGTACCTGACGCTGACCAGCATGGTGTGGTCGGTGATTTTCGGCATGGCGATAGGCGTCGTCTCTGCCGTGTGGCGCAACCGCTGGCCGGATCGGCTGGGGATGACGCTGGCGGTATCCGGGATCTCTTTCCCGGCGTTTGCCCTCGGCATGCTGCTGATGCAGGTGTTTTCCGTCGAGCTGGGCTGGCTGCCGACCGTCGGTGCCGACAGCTGGCAGCACTATATTTTACCGTCGATCACCCTGGGTGCCGCCGTCGCCGCCGTGATGGCGCGCTTTACCCGTGCCTCGTTCGTGGAGGTGATGCAGGAAGACTATATGCGCACCGCGCGCGCCAAAGGAGTGCGCGAGTCGGTGGTGGTGATCAAGCACGGGCTGCGCAATGCGATGATCCCGGTGGTCACTATGATGGGCCTGCAGTTTGGCTTCCTGCTCGGTGGCTCTATCGTGGTCGAGGTGGTGTTCAACTGGCCGGGGCTGGGGCGCCTGCTGGTCGACTCGGTGGAGATGCGCGATTACCCGGTGATCCAGGCGGAAGTGCTGCTATTTTCGCTGGAGTTTATTCTGATTAACCTGATGGTCGATATGCTGTACGCGGCGATCAACCCCGCGATCCGCTACAAGTAAGGATGTTTGATGATTAACTGGCGACGTAATGCCGTGCTCGCAACGCTGCCCAGCGTGCGAGAGAATCGCGTGCGTACCCCGTGGCGGGAATTCTGGCGGCGTTTTCGCCGTCAGCACGTGGCAATGATTGCGGCGGTATTTGTGCTGCTGCTGATCCTGGTGGCGATTTTTGCCCCGCTGCTGGCCCCGTTCGATGCTGAAAACTACTTTGATTATGACCGGCTGAATGAAGGACCATCGATGATGCACTGGTTCGGCGTCGATGCGCTGGGGCGCGATATTTTCAGCCGCGTGCTGCTCGGCAGCCGCCTGTCGCTGGTGGCTGGCTTCTTCTCGGTGGCGGTGGGCGCGGTGACAGGTACGCTGCTCGGCCTGCTGGCCGGCTACTACGAGGGCTGGTGGGACCGGATTATCATGCGCATCTGCGATGTGCTGTTCGCTTTTCCCGGCATCCTGCTGGCGATTGCGGTGGTGGCGGTACTCGGTAACGGTATGTCGAATGTGATCCTCGCGGTGGCGATTTTCAGCATTCCCGCCTTTGCCCGTCTGGTGCGCGGTAACACGCTGGTGCTGAAACACCTGACCTATATCGAGTCGGCGCGCAGTATTGGTGCGTCTGATTTGACCATTATCCTGCGCCACATTTTGCCCGGTACGCTGTCATCGATTGTGGTCTATTTTACTATGCGTATCGGCACCTCGATTATCTCTGCTGCCAGCCTGTCGTTCCTGGGTCTTGGCGCGCAGCCGCCGACCCCGGAGTGGGGGGCGATGCTTAACGAGGCCCAGGCGGATATGGTGCTGGCCCCGCACGTGGCGATCTTCCCCAGCCTGGCGATTTTCCTTACCGTGCTGGCGTTTAATCTGCTGGGTGACGGGCTGCGCGATGCGCTGGACCCGAAGCTGAAGGTGTAACCATGCCTCGCTCCTACCAAACCCCACGCGATCCCTTGCAGGGTCTAGGCATGCCTGGCCCCGGTGAAACCCCACGCGAGCCCTTGTAGGGTCGAGGCATGCCTCGACCTTTGTATGTGAGATCAAATATTTCTTAACCATTGCTGGTGAACGCCGCTGTGCACTCTATGATTGAAAGACCTTAATCGTAAAGGAACGTGACAATGCACAATGTGCGTATACCTCTCATCGCGGGTCTGGCAATGGCGTGTCTGGTGCTGGCTGGCTGCTCGTCAAAAGTGGCTGATACCAGCCAGTATTCCGGTTTCCTGCCGGATTATAGCCACCTGAAGCCGGAAAAATCCGCCAGCGGCGTGCAAACCCTGCGCTGGGTGTCACCGGACTATCAATCCGCAAAATACAACGCTATCCATTACACGCCTGCCGTTTACTACCCTGCCGCGAAGCCGACCGCCCGCGTCAGCCAGCAGACCCTCGATCAAATCCGCGCCTATCTCGACCAGACGCTGAAAGCCGCCGTGGCCCGGCACAAACCGCTGGTTAACCACGCGGGGCGGGGCACGCTGGAGCTGAAAACCGCCATTACCGCCGTCAATGCCGAAAATCAGGATATGAAGTTCTATGAGGTCGTGCCGATTGCGGCAGTGGTCGCCAGCACCATGGCGGCTTCCGGCCACCGTACCCAGAACAGCGTGCTGTTCCTGGAGATGCAGCTGGTGGATAGCCAAACCGGTAAGCCCGTGATGGAGGCGGTGCGCAAGGCCTATGGCAACACGGTGCCGAACAATAATGCCCCCATTACTCTTACCCAGTTGAAAAGCGGTATCGACCAGATGGTCAGTGACGTAGTGAACTTCCCCGATAAGTAATTCCTGTTTTATAGGCTGACCAATAAAAAGGTTGGCCCCTGCCCGGAGTGATTACGATGACGCGTTATCTGCTGCTGCCTGCACTGGCTGCCTCCCTGCTGTTAAGCCCCGCCCTCAGAGCTGAAAAAATCACCGTACAGGAGCTGCAAAGCGGTCTCGATCACCCCTGGGCGCTGGCCTTTCTGCCGGGCGAAGAGGGGGTGTTGATCACCGAACGCGCCGGCCAGCTCAGGCGCTGGCAGCCCGGCTCCGGCCTCTCCCAGCCCATCAGCGGGGTGCCGCAGGTGTGGGCTCAGCGCCAGGGCGGCCTGCTTGATGTGGCGCTGGCGCCGGACTTTGCCAGCAGCCGTCGCGTCTGGCTCAGCTACACGCTGGCCGGAGAAGATGGCGCGGCTGGGGCTGTAGTCGGTTATGGCCGCCTGAGCGAAGATTACCGCCAGCTCAGTGGCTTCCAGCCGGTGCTGCGCCAGCAAGGTTTATCCAGCGGGGCGAATCTTGGTACGCGCATGGCGTTTGACCGCAGCGGTCATCTGTTCATCGCCTTTGGCGATAATTTCCAGGCCGCTAAAGCGCAGGATCTCAACGCATTGCAGGGCAAAATTGTGCGCCTGACCGCCGATGGCAAAATCCCCTCTGACAATCCGCTGGTTGGCCGCCAGGGCGTTCGTAGCGAGATCTGGAGTTGGGGAGTGCGTAACCCGCAGGGGTTAGCGCTCAACCCGCAGAGCGGTGAAGTCTGGGAGAGCGAGCACGGCCCGCGCGGCGGCGATGAGGTGAATATCCCGCGCAGGGGAAAAAACTACGGCTGGCCGCTGGCCACCTGGGGCATTGATTACAGCGGGGCGAAGGTACCGGGTTCAAAAGGCAGCACGGCCGTGGGAACCGAGCAGCCGCTGTTCTGGTGGAAAGTCTCCCCGGCTATCAGCGGCATGGCGTTTTACCAGGGTACGCGGTTTCCGCAGTGGAAAAATTCGCTGTTTATCGGGGCGCTAAAGGAGAAAAGCCTGATCCGCCTGAGCATCAACGGTGAACAGCTGAAAGAGCAGGAGCGCCTGCTGAGCGAGCGCGGGGAGCGCATTCGCGATGTGCGCAGCGGGCCAGACGGCTGGCTTTACGTGCTGACGGATGAAGCCAACGGCAAGCTGCTGAAAGTGGGTATTGAGTAAAATAAGCGGGCACTCCGTTGCCTGCCGATCTTATTTCACCCAGTGGCAGATTTCCCAGCCGCGCTGCTGCGCTAGCTGCTGCAGCGGCTCTGCCGGATTGATCACCCAGGCGTGATCGGCATGTTCCAGCATTGGCAGGTCGTTAATTGAGTCGCTGTAAGCCCAGGTGTGGGCAAAGCGGTGCTCCTGCTGCTGCGCCTTCCAGTCGCTGACGCGGCTGACTTTTCCCTCTTTGTAGGTCAGAGTGCCGTAGATTTCGCCGCTGTAGCGGTCATCAATAATCTCCACGCCAATCGCCAGCGCCGCGTGCGCGCCCAGCTGTTGCGCAATAGGCTTCACCAGATGTTCACCGCTGGCGGAGATCACGATGATTTTATCGCCGCGCTGCTGGTGCCACGCCAGGCGTTCGCGCGCGGCGGGGTAAACGCGCGGCAGGATATCGCGATGAATAAACCGGCGTATCCAGCCTGCTACCGTCGGCGTGGCCATTCCTGCCAGCGGCGACAGCGTGGTGCTCATATACTGTTCCATAGACAGCGACCCCTGATAGTAGTGCTCCATCAGCGCGCGTTCTTGTTCAATCAGCGCGGCCGGGGCAAACCCCTGGGAAACCAGCCAGCGCAGCCACAGGCCGGTACTGTCTTCACAAATCAGCGTTTCATCAAGGTCAAACAGCGCTAAATCCATCGTCGTCACTCCTCTGGCAGACTTTTCTCAGGTTAGCGGATTTTTGTGACGGGCTTAACTGTTCAGTGAAAATTCGGAATTTAACCTGTTTTCTGCCCGCGCCTAACGGCGATAATTTGGCCAGCCGTCTGGGCAAACCTAAGATTTTTCTAATAAACTCTAAGAAACTTTACGGTTTAAACGTTTTTTTTAAGCTTATAACGCCTTAGTGTAGGGCGGCTAATCGTCAGATGCGCTTTGATAATCATTGTCTTTCAAATGGATACCTGGTCTCGCCATGAAGAAAACGCTCCTCTCTACCGGTGTGTATGCACTGGCTACTACTTCGACGTTCTTGCTGTTTACCCTCTCCCCCGCGCGCGCAGAGCAGGCCCCTGCCGCCCCGCAGATCGATGCCAAAGCCTGGGTGCTGATGGACTACAACAGCGGTAAAGTGCTGGCAGAATCCAATGCGGATCAGCGGCTCGACCCGGCCAGCCTGACCAAAATGATGGCCAGCTATGTTACCGGGCAGGCGCTGAAGGCGGGCAAAATCAGCAATGACGACATGGTCACCGTGGGCAAAGATGCCTGGGCGACCGGCAATCCGATTCTGCAAGGCTCTTCGCTGATGTTCCTCAAGCCTGGGGACCGGATCCCGGTGTCGGAGCTGAATAAAGGGATTGTGATCCAGTCCGGTAACGATGCCAGCATTGCGCTCGCCGACCACGTAGCGGGCAGTCAGGACTCTTTCGTTGGCCTGATGAACAACTACGTGCAGGCGCTGGGCCTGAAGAATACCCACTTTAAAACGGTGCACGGGCTGGATTCGGACGGCCAGTACAGCACCGCGCGCGATATGGCCCTGATTGGTCAGGCGCTGATCCGCGACGTACCGGATGAGTACGCGCTGCATAAAGAGAAAGAGTTCACCTTTAATAAGATCCGCCAGTACAACCGCAACCGCCTGCTGTGGAGCACCAATCTGCAGGTGGACGGGATCAAGACCGGGCACACTTCCGGCGCCGGCAATAATCTTGTGGCATCAGCGAAAGAGGGCGATCAGCGCTTAATTTCTGTGGTGCTGGGCGCGGCCACCGATGCTATCCGCTTCCGCGAGAGCGAAAAGCTGCTGACCTGGGGCTTCCGCTTCTGGGAAACGGTGACGCCAATCAAGGCCGGGACGGCGTTTGCCACCCAGCGCGTCTGGTATGGCGATAAGAGCGAAGTGAATCTTGGCGTAGCGAAGGATGCGGCGATTACCCTGCCAAAAGGGCAGATGAAAAACCTCAAGGCGAGCTTTACCCTCAGCCAGCCGCAGCTGACGGCCCCGCTGGCGAAGAATCAGGTGGTGGGAACGATTGATTTCCAGCTGGACGGAAAATCCATTGAGCAGCGCCCGCTGGTGGTGCTGGACGAAGTGAAAGAGGGCGGTTTCTTCAGCCGCATCTGGGATTTCGTTATGATGAAGATGACCGGATGGTTTGGCAGCTGGTTTTCATAATTTATAAGGGCCGACCGAAAAAGAGGGTCGGCCCCTGAATCTATCCTGCGTAGGGGCCGACCGCTTTTCTGGTCGGCCCTGAACAATCAAAACAGATCGTAAGCCACCGCAGAAATCGCCACCAGGCCGACCAGCACCACGAACACATTACTCAACTTACCGCTGTACTGGCGCATGGCCGGGACCTTGTTGATGGCATACATCGGCATCAGGAACAGCAGCACCGCGATAATCGGGCCGCCCAGGCTTTCGATCAGGCCGAGAATGCTCGGGTCCAGCGTCGCGACAATCCAGGTTGTTATCAGCATAAACAGCGCGGTAAAGCGGTTCAGCTTGTGCTCGGCAAGGGTTTTGCCACGGCTGCGCAGCAGCTTATTCACCGTGCCGTTAAAGCCTTCACGCGCCCCAAGATAGTGGCCGAGGAACGATTTGGTGATCGCTACCATGGCGATAATCGGCGCCAGCCATGCCATCAGCGGGGTATCAAAGTGGTTCGCCAGGTAAGAGAGAATGGAAATGTTCTGCGCTTTGGCTTCCGCCAGGTTCTCCGGCGTCAGGCTCAGCACGCAGCTGAACACAAAGAACATCACCGTCAGCACCATCATAATATGGCTGCGCGCGAGGATGCGGGAACACTTCGGCTCTGCCTGGTCGCCGTACTCTTCCCGTTTGGCCACGGCAAAGGCGGAAATAATCGGCGAGTGGTTAAAGGAGAACACCATCACCGGGATCGCCAGCCACAGGGTCATCATCAACCCCTTGCCGCTGCCGCTCAGGCTGGCATTGGCAAAAATCGCGCTGCTCCAGTGCGGGATAAGATAGAGCGCCAGCAGCATCAGCACCAGCACGAACGGATAGACCAGTACGCTCATGGTTTTGACGATCATCTCTTTGCCGAAGCGCACAATGGTCATCAGGCCGACAATCAGGATTAGCGCCAGCAGCGCGCGCGGCGGAGCCTGCATCTGCAGCTGGTGGGTGATAAAACTCTCAACGGTGTTAGTGATGGCGACGCTGTAAACCAGCAGAATCGGGTAGATGGCGAAGAAGTAGAGCAGGGTGATCAGCTTGCCGGCGCCGACGCCGAAGTGCTCTTCTACCACCTCAGTAATATCCTCGCCGGGTTTGCGCCCGGAGAGCACGAAGCGGCACAGCCCACGGTGGGCAAAGAAGGTCATTGGAAACGCCAGCAGCGCCATAATGACCAGCGGGATAAGGCCGCCAATCCCGGCATTAATCGGCAGGAACAGTACGCCAGCACCAATGGCCGTGCCGTACAGCCCCAGCATCCACATAGTGTCGGTTTTACGCCATGCGCTGGCATCCTGAGACGCTTCGGGGCTGAGCACCGCCGTTTGGGATGTGTCCATTTGATTCTCCAGTGTTTAAAACGATGAAGTTAATCGCGCCATCGACGCGTCGATTGACTTCATTGCTCTGGTTTAATGGCGCACACTCTACCACCAGAAAAAATAGATGAAAGCTCTGCGTCGTGGTTTATTGGAGTTTTTGTGACTTGCGCAACATAGAGATTAATTTGCACATTTATCAAGCAGATTGCGCAATAAACCTTGAGAAAATGGCAGGTTTATTTGGCAGTTTTTTAGCGGTTAATAACAATTAGGATGATATAAATCAGGGTAAAGCGGGACCGGTTAATATAGTCCCGCCAGCGAGTTAATGGCGTACCCAGCCCTTGCTGATAGGGAAAGCAAAAACGACGCGATAGAGTGCAGAAAGCAGCGGCATCAGACGTGCCCCGGTCAGCTGCCAGAAAATTTGCGCAAACAGGCAGGAGAGCAGGCCCACCAGCATGCCGCCCAGCATATCCATCGGCCAGTGTACCCCAAGGTAGACGCGTGACCAGGCGATAGCGGCACCGGTCAGCAAGAGTACGGCCCCAGACCAGGCGCGATGCCAGCTGATAAAGGCGATGGCAAAGGTGAAAATTACCGTACCGTGATCGCTCGGGTAGGAGTCATCCGGCGCGTGCGACAGGAACTGATGACCCAGGCCAATGGCAAACGGGCGTGGATGAGGAAACAGCTGCGCCAGGCACCAGGAGATCGCCAGGGCATAGAGCAGGGCGATACCGGTTTTCACCACCAGCACGCGCTGCGAGGTCAACTGGCTGCGCGGCCCCCACAGCCACAAGCCCACAATCAGCAGCGGCACAATGGCGATAAGATCGCGGGCAATAAAGGTGGCGAGGGCTATCAGCCACTCGGGGGAACGGCCGTCAGCGTTGATCAATAAAAATAGCGACCGGTTCAACTCATCCATCATGACTTTCTTTACCTTTTGTTCGCAGTAGTAGCACGAATTGCTTAAGGTAAAAGCGTGCGGCGGACAGGTAAAGGGCCACCCTCTTAATTACCGGGTTCGTTTGGCTTTTGTTGAGATTGAATGACGTTTTTGTGACGTGAAAAATATCGGCAGCAGATCAGATGATTCTGGGCCAAATGACAGGCAGAAAAAAACCCGCTAATCATAAGATTAACGGGCTCCTCAATTTGGGGATTTCAAAGAAAAGCAGTGGCACTAATTAAGACTGTGGCCCGCTATAAAAGTTCTCCCCAATCGATAAATTATTTTTAACCACCAAAAAACGGCCAGATTATCACAATCAGCGTGCCTGCCAGCGTCAGCAAAACGTTAGCAATAGCATAAGTTCCGGCATAGCCCAGTGCCGGAATGTTACTGCGCGCGGTGTCGCTGATAATCTCCATTGCCGGTGCGCAAGTGCGCGCGCCCATGATGGCGCCAAACAGCAGGGCGCGGTTCATTTTCAGTACCCAGGCACCGAACAGGAAGCAGATAATGACCGGCACCAGGCTGACCACCAGCCCGGCCCCGAGCATCAGCAGCCCGGTCTCCCCCAGGCCTTTGGTGATGCCGCTGCCGGCGCTCAGACCGACGCCCGCCATAAACACCATCAGCCCGAACTCTTTCACCATGGTCAACGCCCCCTGCGGGATGTAACCGAAGGTGGGGTGATTGGCACGCAGGAAGCCGAGCATAATGCCGGCGAACAGCAGCCCGGCCGCATTACCAATGCCAAAATTAAAGCTGCTGAACTGAAAGGTGATCATGCCGATCATCAGACCGATGATAAAGAAGGCGCAGAACGCCAGCAGATCGGTGACCTGACTGTGAATCGAGATAAAGCCAATGCGATCCGCCACCGATTTCACCCGGCGTGCCTCGCCGCTGATATGCAGCACGTCACCTTTATTCAGGATAATGCTGTCATCGATTGGCATCTCAATCTGGCTGCGGATCACGCGGTTAAGGAAACAGCCGTGATCGGTGAGCTTCAGCTGGCTGAGGCGTTTGTTCACCGCATTGTTGTTCTTCACCACGATCTCTTCATTAACGATGCGCATATCCAGCAGATCGCGATCGAACACCTCTTTGCCGTTGCGGAAACTCGGGTCAAGGCGCGAGTGCGCATCCGGATAGCCGACCAGTGAGATCTCATCGCCGGGCTGCAGCAGCGCATCGCCATCCGGATTTGCCAGAATGCCGTTGCGCCGAATACGCTCGATGTAGCAGCCGGTCTGGCGGTAGATGCCCAGCTCGCGCAGGTTTTTGCCGTCGCTCCAGGCGACCAGCTCCGGCCCGACGCGATAGGCGCGGATCACCGGCAGGTAAACTTTGCGCTGGCTGTCCGGGTCGAGGCCGCGCTCACGGGCGATCTGCTGGGCGCTGGTGGGCAGATCCTGATGCTGCAGTTTTGGCAGATAGCGCGCGCCAAAAATCAGGCTGACGAGGCCAATCAGGTAGGTCAGAGCGTAGCCGAGGCTGAGGTGGTCCTGTGCCAGGCTCAGGCTCTTACCGTCGCTCAGCGTCTGGCGCAGGGTATCGCCCGCGCCGACCAGCACCGGGGTCGAGGTCATGGCACCGGCCAGCATCCCCGCCGTCAGGCCGATGTCCCAGCCAAACAGCTTGCCAAGCCCCAGCGCCAGCACCATCGCGCTGCTGACCATCACAATCGCCAGCATCAGGTAATTTTTACCGTCGCGGAAGAAGATAGAAAAAAAGTTGGGTCCGGCTTCGACGCCGACGCAAAAAATAAATAGCATAAAGCCCAGATTCAGCGCATCGGTATTAATCGCGAAATGCTGCTGGCCGAGCAGTAAAGAAACAACTAAAACGCCAATAGAATTACCGAGTTGAACAGAACCTAACCGAAGTTTGCCTAAGCATAACCCCAGCGCCAGTACGACAAATAACAACAGAATGTAATTTCCACTTAACAAATCTGCGACGTTTATATTCACGGTTTAACTTCTTGTTTACCAGTAACCTATTGATGGGAAGGGGTTTATGCGCTAAATTTCACCCACTGATGCGATGAGCGCTATGCTCAATCGGCAATAATCACGCTGAATGGGATAAAAACGCCGCTCATTTTAATCGCAATAGCTTATGACAGCCAGCATTCGCCTGGCTTATTTGTTACGGATTTTAATTTTATCACTGCGCTATCCGTAGGCTTATTTTTATCGTGAAGGGAAAATAGCCTGGAGAAAATTCTATGTGGATAAAAGGGATAAGCTGGCCCGGCCTGGTCGCCTGTAGCATTTTGTATGGCGCGATCTATATTGCCGTGCGTTTTCCGCTACCGGTGGGCTATGTCGGCCATGCTCAGCTGGGGTTGCTGCTGTTTTTACTGCCCGGTGCGCTGGCGGCACTGACCTCGAGAGAGGCGCCGCTGACCGCGATGGCGCTGGCGATTGCCCTCGCTTCTGCACCCTGCCTGGCGCTAATGCAGCTGAGTGCATTTCATCACCTGGAGCTGGTTCAGGAGATCGCGTTTATCACCAGCGCAGTGTTCTGGTGTGGTTCAGGGACGTTGGCAGTGATGTTGGGCAGGACGCTGCTGGAGATGCGGCATCAGCAGCGGTTGTAGGGGCCGGATATGAGAAGGGTCGGGCATGCCAGACCCCTACCGTAACCATAACCGCAAGGCGGTATGAAAACGGGCCGATCAGGAAAAGCGATCGGCCCCTACGGTAACATTAACCGCAAGGCGGTGTGAAAACCGGGCCGATCAGGAAAAGCGATCGGCCCCTACGGTAACAATAACCGCAAGGCGGTGTGAAAACCGGGCCGATCAGGAAAAGCGATCGGCCCCTACGGTAACAATAACCGCAAGGCGGTTATTATTACTGGTACAGACCGAGGTTTTCTTTGGCCCAGGCCTGGAATTCGGTGCAGCCGCCAATGTGTTTCTCATCGACGAAGATCTGCGGGACGGTTTCAACGGGCTTACCTACCGTTTTTTCCAGATCGGCTTTGGTGATGCCTTCAGCATGGATGTCGATATAGCGGAAGTTGAAATCATCACGCTCTGCGGTCAGTTTCTCTGCCAGCTCTGTTGCACGTACACAGTAAGGGCAGCCCGGACGTCCAAAAATCACTGTAAACATAGCTCTCTCCTCAAAGGTCAGATTCTTTTATGTGACTCAAGTCACACCTTAACGCTTAATGGCGCCTATGATGCCCGCATCAACGAGTGAAATAAAGAAGGAATTGCCTGTCAGTCCGATTGGTCGCTATGCATAACTTGCCGACTTAGGCTTTAATAACCCCACTGCTTTTTATCATGCCGCCTGTCGGAGAGTGTTCATGCGTGCCTTTAGTCAGATGCCCCGTGCCGTACTTATCCTTGAAGTTATCGGCATCCTGCTGCTGGTCCTCTCTTACCTGACGTTGCACGAAGTGCTACCTTTACCGTCGCTGTTACGCGGTAAGCTGGCGGCAACGGTGATGATTTTCGCCGGTATCGCGCTGATGCTGCCTGCGGCCACGGTAATGATGTGGCGCACGGCGAAAGTAATGGCACCCGAACTTTTTAACACGCGCGCTTCGCGTGACACGTCTAAATCAGGAGATTCCCATGACGCCGACCATTGACCTGCTGCGCTCACACCGCTCAATTCGCGCTTTTACCGATCGCGCTATCAGCGACGAGCAGCGCGCAGCCATTCTTGCTGCTGCCCAGTCGGCTTCCAGCTCCAGCTTCCTGCAATGCACCTCTATCATTCGTATTACCGATCCCGCACTGCGCGAACAGCTGGTGACGCTGAGCGGTGGCCAGAAGTATGTGGCGCAGGCCGCAGAGTTCTGGGTGTTCTGCGCCGATTTTAACCGCCTGCAGCAGATCTGCCCGGATGCCCAGCTGGGTATGGCGGAGCAGCTGCTGCTGGGCTGTGTCGATACCGCCCTGATGGCGCAGAATGCGCTGACTGCTGCGGAATCGCTCGGCCTGGGCGGCGTGTATATCGGCGGTATTCGTAACAATATCGCGCAGGTGACCGAGCTTCTGCATCTGCCGAAATTTGTCCTGCCGCTGTTTGGCATGTGCCTGGGTGAACCGGCGCAGGACCCTGAGCTCAAACCGCGCATGCCCGCCGCGATGCTGGTGCATGAAAACAGCTATCAGCCGATCAACCCGGAAGTGCTGGCGCAGTATGACAACGAGCTGGTGGAATATTATCAGCACCGCGACAGCAATCGCCGCAGCGAGAGCTGGAGCGAACACATCCAGAAAACCATCATCAAAGAGAGCCGTCCGTTTATTCTTGACTACCTGCACAAGCAGGGCTGGGCGACGCGCTAATTCTGACGGCTTCGGAGGCTGCTGGTGAAAATTGCCATTCTTTCCCGCGACAGTACGCTTTACTCCTGTCAACGCCTGCTGGAGGCCGCCCGCAGCCGCGGGCATAGCATTGAGGTGATTGATCCGCTCTCCTGCTATATGAATATCAATCCCGGCTCGTCGGCCATTCACTATCGCGGTCGGCAGCTGGCGCACTTCGATGCGGTGATCCCGCGTATCGGTTCGGCGATCACCTTTTACGGCACGGCAGTGCTGCGCCAGTTTGAGATGTGCGGCAGTTACCCGCTGAACGAGTCGCTGGCGATTGCGCGCGCGCGCGACAAGCTGCGCTCGCTACAGCTGCTGGCGCGCGCAGGGATTGCCATGCCGATCACCGGTTTTGCTCATTCGCCGGATGACACCCGTGACCTGATCGAGATGGTCGGCGGCGCGCCGCTGGTGGTAAAACTGGTGGAAGGGACGCAGGGAATTGGCGTGGTGCTGGCGGAAACCCGTCAGGCGGCAGAGAGCGTGATTGATGCCTTTCGCGGACTGAATGCGCACATTCTGGTGCAGGAGTTTATTCAAGAGGCACGCGGCAGCGATGTGCGCTGCCTGGTGATTGGCGGGGAAGTGGTCGCAGCGATAGAGCGCCAGGCGAAAGAGGGGGATTTCCGCTCCAATCTGCATCGCGGCGGCAGCGCCCGGCGCGTGACCATCAGCGACAGCGAGCGTGAAATCGCCATCAAAGCCACGGCAACGCTCGGTCTGGACGTGGCCGGCGTCGATATTTTACGCGCCAGTCGCGGCCCGCTGGTGATGGAGGTGAATGCCTCGCCGGGGCTGGAAGGGATTGAAAAGACAACCGGTCTGGATATCACCACCATGATGATTCACTGGATAGAGCAGCAGGCGCAACCTGGCTTCAGTCTTAAAACCGGTGGTTGACGTCATATTTCTGTCGTAATCGTGGTTTTTGGCGAGGTTTTTACGTAAGCTAGTGCGCAATTTTGTGGCGGCCAGAGAAAGAGACAAAGCCTATGGATTCACTCGTTGTTCCCGATATCGACGTGTTACGACGTTGGTTGGATCAGCAAAGTATCACCTGGTTTGAGTGTGACTCCTGCCAGGCCCTTCATCTGCCTCATATGCAGAATTTTGATGGGGTGTTTGATGCCAAGCTCGATTTGGTGGATAACGTGATCCTGTTTTCCGCCCTGGCGGAAGTTAAACCGACGGCGCTGATCCCGCTGGCGGGCGATTTGTCGCAGATTAACGCCAGCTCGCTATCGGCGAAAGCCTTCCTCGATATCCAGGATGATAACCTGCCGAAGCTGATCGTCTGCCAGTCGCTGAGCATTACCGCGGGCCTGACCTACGGGCAGTTCGCCTATTTTATGAAGCAGAGCGAGGAGCAGATCTCGATGATTGTGATGGAAGCCTTTGCCAATCATCTGCTGATGATCGGTGAAGATGACGATGACCGTACGCCTATGCTCGGCGGCCAACCGATGCTGCATTAAGCGGCTGACGTTTACGGCATTTTTTCCTGCGGGCGGACCTCTAATCCGCCCGTTTTTATTCTGTCTTTCTTACCCCATTCAATTTCTACGCTACTCCCTGTGTTAAATGCTGTTTTTAGCGACACTTCGTTCTGGAGCAATACCACTTTTTATTCTGCATTTTGCCCTCTAATGCCAGATTTCTATCGCCATTTATGCCGTGAATGGCATATCACATAGAGGAAACGTGCATAAAAAATCGATAAAAGGCGTTTTTTACCCTGAGGGCTGGTCTGGCCGGGTGAGTGGGGCTATTCTTGCGTGGCTGCATGAAGCGTGCAACGTCCCCAGATATATAGGTTTTTAGTATTAACCACGGGATGAATAATGATTCATTCTGTAGCCTTTAATGTACTGACCTATATTAAGAGGCAGGTGCTAACCAGTTAGCCTGCCCGGCATAAGATTATCCCTGTTCAGGAGGATGGAAGATGTTCAACCAACGTAAAAAATGGTTGTCAGGTGTGGTTGCGGGAACGCTGATGGCGATCTCTGCAGGCTCACTGGCCGCAGACAAGACGCTGCACGTTTATAACTGGTCAGATTATATTGCGCCAAATACCGTGGCGGATTTTGAAAAGCAAACCGGCATTAAAGTGGTGTACGACGTCTTCGACTCCAACGAAGTGCTGGAAGGCAAACTGATGGCGGGCAGCACCGGCTATGATGTGGTCGTCCCTTCCTCCAGCTTCCTGGCGCGTCAGCTGCAGTCCGGCGTGTTCCAGCCGCTGGATAAGAGCAAGCTGCCAAACTACAAGAATCTTGACCCCGATCTGATGAAGAAGCTGGAACAGCACGATCCGGGCAACAAATATGCCATCCCTTACCTGTGGGCGACCACCGGTATTGGCTATAACGTGGAAAAAGTGAAAGCCGCGCTGGGCAAAGATGCGCCGGTCAACAGTTGGGACCTGGTGCTGAAGCCGGAGAACCTGGAAAAACTGAAAAGCTGCGGCGTGTCGTTCCTTGATGCCCCGGAAGAGATCTTCGCCACCGTGCTGAACTACATGGGCAAAGATCCGAACAGCAGCGATGCCAAAGATTACACTGCGGCAACCGACCTGCTGCTGAAGCTGCGTCCAAGCATCCGTTATTTCCACTCGTCCCAGTACATTAACGACCTGGCGAACGGCAATACCTGCGTGGCTATCGGCTGGGCAGGGGATATTCTGCAGGCGAAAAAACGTGCGGTAGAAGCGAAGAACGGCGTCGATATTGCTTACAGCATCCCTAAAGAGGGCGCGCTGGCGTTCTTCGATACCCTGGCGATCCCCAAAGATGCCAAAAACCTGGATGCAGCCTATCAGTTCCTCAACTATCTGATGGATCCAAAAGTGATGGCGAACATCTCTAACTCGGTTTACTACGCCAGCGGCAACAAGGCCTCTGTGCCGTTCGTTGATGAAGCGATTCGTAACAATCCGGGCGTCTATCCAACGCCGGACACCATGGCGAAACTGTTCACCCTTAAGGTGCAGGATCCAAAACTTGACCGTGTACGTACGCGTGCATGGACTAAAGTTAAAAGTGGTAAGTAACTGATTGCAGTGACTGCATAACTGCACACTGTCAGCCCACAACAGAGGCGCGTTACCGGCCTCTGTTTTGTTATTTTTAGGGTGGGGCACCCGCACAGCCGTCCCCTCTTTTAGCGCCGGAGTAAAATGGTCGTGAACGACGCAATCCCTCGTACTCAAAGCAAAGCAGGCAAGGCGTTAACGCCGCTGCTGGAGATCCGCAACCTGACCAAGTCGTTTGACGGTCAGCACGCGGTGGATGATGTGAACCTCACCATCTATAAAGGCGAAATTTTCGCGCTGCTGGGTGCTTCAGGCTGTGGGAAGTCCACACTGCTGCGCATGCTGGCAGGTTTTGAGCCCCCGACTCACGGGCAAATTGTGCTCGACGGCCAGGATCTCTCTCACGTGCCGCCGTATCAGCGCCCAATCAATATGATGTTTCAGTCCTACGCACTGTTCCCCCATATGACGGTGGAGCAGAATATCGCCTTTGGCCTGAAGCAGGACCGTCTGCCAAAAGCTGAAATCAATGAGCGCGTGGCCGAGATGCTGACGCTGGTGCATATGCAGGAGTACGCCAGGCGTAAGCCGCACCAGCTGTCTGGCGGGCAGCGGCAGCGCGTGGCGCTGGCACGCAGCCTGGCCAAGCGGCCGAAGCTGCTGCTGCTGGATGAACCGATGGGCGCGCTGGATAAAAAACTGCGCGACCGCATGCAGCACGAAGTGGTGGATATCCTTGAGCGCGTGGGTGCCACCTGCGTGATGGTGACGCACGACCAGGAAGAAGCGATGACCATGGCCGGGCGTATCGCCATTATGAACCGTGGCAAATTCGTGCAGATTGGCGAGCCGGAAGAGATTTACGAGCACCCGACCACCCGCTTCAGCGCTGAGTTTATCGGCTCGGTAAACCTGTTCGAGGGGCTGCTGCGCGAGCGGCAAACCGATGGCCTGATTATCGACAGCCCGGGTCTGCTTCATCCGCTGAAAGTGGCGAGCGATGTCTCGATCGTGGACGGCGTGCCGGTCTCGGTGGCGCTGCGCCCGGAAAAAGTGATGCTGTGCGATGATATCCCGGCGGACGGCTGCAACTTTGCCGTGGGTGAAGTGGTGCACATTGCCTATCTTGGCGACCTGTCGATCTATCATGTCCGCCTGCACAGCGGCCAGATGATCAGCGCCCAGCTGCAGAATGCGCACCGTTTCCGCAAAGGTGCCCCGACCTGGGGTGACGAAGTGCGCCTCTGTTGGGAAGCCGACAGCTGCGTGGTTCTGACGGTTTAAGTGGGGGAGAGATGAGCCAATATTCTGAACGTACCACTGAGCCACCGAGCGGCCAGCAAACCGGCTTCAAAGGGCTGCTGACGCGCTTCCAGATGGCGCACGGTCGCAAGCTGGTGATTGCGCTGCCTTATCTCTGGCTGTCGCTGCTGTTCCTGCTGCCGTTCCTGATTGTGCTGAAAATCAGCTTTGCCGATATTGCGCGCGCTATTCCGCCCTATACCGAGCTGCTGAGCTGGGCCGACGGCCAGCTGAATATGGTGCTGAACTTCGGTAACTATATTACGCTGACCGATGATCCGCTGTATGTCGATGCTTATCTGCATTCACTGCAGGTGGCGGCGATCTCGACGCTGATCTGCCTGGCGATAGGTTATCCGCTGGCGTGGGCAATCGCCCATGCAGCCCCGTCGACGCGCAACATTCTGCTGCTGCTGGTGATCCTGCCGTCGTGGACCTCCTTCCTGGTACGCGTTTATGCCTGGATGGGGATCCTCAACGATAACGGCGTGCTGAACCGCTTTCTGATGTGGACCGGCATTACCGACCATCCGATCGCCATTCTTTACACTAACCTGGCGGTCTATATCGGCATTGTTTACTGCTATCTGCCGTTTATGGTGTTACCGATCTACACGGCGCTGACGCGCATTGACTACTCGCTGGTGGAAGCTTCGCTCGATCTGGGCGCGCGCCCGCTGAAAACGTTCTTTAGCGTGATCGTCCCTCTGACCAAAGGCGGAATTATCGCCGGGTCGATGCTGGTGTTCATTCCGGCGGTCGGGGAGTACGTGATCCCGGAACTGCTCGGTGGCCCGGACAGTATTATGATTGGCCGCGTGCTGTGGCAGGAGTTCTTCAACAACCGCGACTGGCCGGTGGCTTCCGCGCTGGCGGTGATTATCCTGCTGATCCTGATCCTGCCGATTATCTGGTTCCACAAACATCAGAATAAAGAAGTGGGGGATGAGGGATGAGTAATCTGCCGACCATTAAATCCAAGTGGCGCACGGCGATCCTCTCCGTCTGCTTCTTCTTCCTGTATGCGCCGATGCTGCTGCTGGTGATCTACTCGTTTAACTCATCGCAGCTGGCGGCGTGGGAAAGCTTCTCCCTGCACTGGTACAGCGTGCTATTCCACGACGATGCGATGATTAGCGCGGTGACGCTTAGCCTGTCGATTGCCGCGCTGGCGGCCACGGCGGCGGTGATCCTCGGCACTATCGCGGCAGTAGTGATTGTGCGCTTTGGCCGTTTTAAGGGATCGACGGGGTTTGCCTTTATGCTGACCGCACCGCTGGTGATGCCGGACGTGATTACCGGGCTGTCGCTGCTGCTGCTGTTTGTTGCAATGGCCAATGCATTTGGCTGGCCCGCCGACCGCGGCATGCTGACTATCTGGCTGGCGCACGTGACGTTCTGTACCGCCTATGTCGCAGTGGTGATCAACTCGCGCCTGCGCGAGCTGGACCGCTCGATCGAGGAAGCGGCAATGGACCTCGGTGCTACGCCGCTGAAGGTGTTCTTCGTGATTACCGTGCCGATGATTGCCCCGGCAATTGTCACCGGCTGGCTGCTGGCGTTTACCCTGTCGCTGGATGACCTGGTGATATCCAGCTTTGTTACCGGGCCGGGCGCGACCACGCTGCCGATGCAGATCTTCGCCACCGTGCGCCGTGGGATTAACCCGGAGATTAACGCCCTGGCATCGCTGATCCTGATTGTGGTGGGGCTGGTCGGGTTTATCGCCTGGCGCTTTATGGCGCACGAAGAGAAACAGCGTTTGAAGGATATCCAGAAGGCGCGTGGCGGCCATTAAAAGGGACGGGCATGCCCGTCCCCTACGATATCTGTAGGGGCGAGGCATGCCTCGCCCGTGCCTTTTATCCCAGCACCTTCTTCACGCAGGCTTTGAAGATCTTGATGCCGACCGGCAGCGAGTTGAGATCAAAGTGCATATCCGGGTGATGCAGACCCGGCACCAGCCCCGTTCCTAATCCCCAAAAACCAGCCTTTAGCGATGGGCGCTGGACCGGATAGTGGAAGAAATCTTCGCTGCCCGGCGTGGAGCGCGGCTCCATCAGTGCGTCTTCGCCCAGCACTTCAACAATCGCGCCGGAGATAAGCGCGCTCATCTCGTCATCAATTTCTGCGGCGGGCATCGCTTTTAAGGTCAGCACTTCAGCCGTTGCGCCAAAGGCGGCCACGCTGTGTTCGATAGCGCGCTGCACCCGGCTCTGCAACTCCACCATATCCTCGTTTTTCGCGGCGCGCAGGTCGAATACCACGCGTGCTTCATCCGGGATCGAGTTGGTGACGCCCGCGTCGCACAGGAAACGCGTGGCTTTGGCGCTCCAGACGCTGTTCGGGGCCATATGAATAGCGTTGACGGCGTTCACCGCGCTGACTGCGGCATCCAGCGCATTGACGCCGAGATGCGGGCGCGCGCCGTGGGCGGTCTGGCCGCGAACGATCGCCTCAACGGTGACGCAGGCGGAGTAGTAAACTGCCGGGATGGCGGTGCCAACCGCGCACTCTTCCGCCGGGCGCACGTGGAAGCCGAGGATCATATCGACATCGTCGATTGCTCCCCCGGCGATCATCGCCAGCGCGCCGGTGCCTAACTCTTCGGCCGGCTGGAAAATCAGCTTCAGGCGGCCTTTCTTCACCGCCTGCTCGGCGATCAGCTCCTGGGCTGCCGTCAGCACCACCGAGGAGTGTCCATCGTGGCCGCAGGTATGGCGGGCGCAGGGCACGCCGTTAATCACATGGCCGAGGGCATCCATATCGGCACGCAGCGCCAGCGTTGGGCCGGGTATGCCGCTGTCCAGCACCGCGACGATCCCCGTGGTGGCATTGAAATTGTCCTGCACGGCGTAACCGGCGGCCTTCAGCTGCTGGCTGATATACGCCGAGGTTTTGAATTCCTCGAAACCCAGCTCCGGGATTTCATGCAGGTAGTTGTAATGCTCCAAAACTTTTAACACGTTATGCACTCCATTCAGCTTTTATTACGCAACGACTCGCATCACCAGCATGGAAATTACCGCATTCATAATGCTGGTCAGCATTAACAGGGGCCAGTACTTTTTCGGCACGTCAGACACGCCCAGCAGGCGGCCCATATACTGTAACTGAGAACCCATCAAAAAGATCGCCGGGGTTAAAATGGTAATATCCGCGCCGCTCAGTACGCCCTTAGCCAGCAGGCTGATCGCCACGCCAGTGCCGGCAGAAGAGGAGAGCCAGGCAGTGAGCAGCACGGTGACCGCTTGCCCCGGCAGGCCAAACAGGCCCATTACCGGGGCGAAAACATCACCAATCAGCGTCATCACCCCGAGCAGATTCAGCACCTCAGCAATGACATACGCCATCACTACGTTAGGCATTAAGTTGTGGATGGCAATATGGAAGCCTTTACGCGCCCCCACCACAAAGATATCAAACGGATTATTAGAGACGTTAACCTGTGGGTTATTCTGCATGCTGGAAGTCTCGCTTATACAGGGTATTCAACATCAGGCGCACAAACGCGCCGCCGACAAATTTCAGTACAAACATCAGCACCAGCGGAACCAGTACCGGCGTTGCCAGCGAAGCAAATAGCGCTGAGCCAATTGAGAAGTAGTTATTAATCAGCCCGGCGCCGGAATATTGCCAGGCGCCCATAATCACCACATCTTTTTTACTCACCTGCTTGTTGTCGTAAAGCTCTTTGGTTAATGCTGCACCCGCGTCGGTACTTTGCAGATCGGTAATCAGCGCCAGCCCGGTACGGCCCGGGATGCCTAACAGCGGGCGCAACAGCGGCGTCAGCAGTTTGTGGGCGGCGCGGATGGCGCCATAGTGGGTAAAGATCTCCAGCAGGCCGAGTGCCAGCATTACCGTGGGCACCAGCGACAGTGCGAACAGAAAGCCCGCTTTGGCGCTCAGGCCACCGGCGCCAACGAAGGTGTTGTGCGCCGGATCTTTCATGGTGCCGAAGCTGCCGCCGAGGGTGGTGAAATCAAAGGCGCCCAGCCAGGCCATGCCCTCCACGTTAAAAAACAGGCCGGAGAAAAACAGGATGGCCAATATTAATGCCAGCCAGGCGCCTGTGCCGACTGACCACTTTTCAGCCGAAAGCGGTAATTTATCTTCAGACATCGATCTTGCGACTCCCTGATAGTTTCAAAAATAAACAAAATAGCTTTCTGGCAATTTTTGTTCCGTATAGTGGAATTAATTGCGCATTCAGGCTAAAAATAGAGGGGCCGTTGCCGATATTTAGCGAACCCCCTGATATCGATTGCAGGGATCGTGCCAGAAATAAGTGGCTTATTTTATTGCGGCAATAGATCGCGGCAGCAAGGGGCAATTTGGCTGCGCGGGCAGAGTTAAAAAAGTTAATTTATTTTCACTGGTGAAATAAAAGACGCTTTTTTTCTCATCCGGCCAAGGATATTCTTAGCGGGGCGGCAGTGAGACACCACCATGGATCAGTTGCACCAGCGTGGGGCAAACGTTCGGAAAAGTTGGAGAGAGCGATGTCAGAGGTGTTGAGAGAGGTCAAAGCGGTGTCGCACACGGCATCCGGCATTCCGGTGCCGGTGTGGATTGCCGGCAGTGCCATTATTGCCACCCGTTGCCTGGGCGTCGTGCTGCTGGCTAACGAACTGGGCGTTGAAGAGGTGATGAACTTTATTCATCGCAGCGCTCAGGCCTGGGATTCAACGCTGATCTTCATCGCCAGCCAGCTGATCTTCTTTATCGAACTGCGCTGTGCCATCGCCCTGATGCGCGGCCATAACTGGGGGCGCTGGGGTTACCTGCTGACGCAGGTGGTGGTGCTGTTGTATATGTTCGCTGCGTCGATGGGCTGGATCTATCCGGAGATTTTCAGCATCAGCGGTGACACTAATCGTCAGATTATTCAGGCGTTACTGGCGCACAAGTTTCCCGATTTTGTGGTACTGCTGCTGCTGTTTGTGCCGCTCAGTAGCCGCCACTTCTACCGTAAGCGTGGCTATCGCTAAACCAACACTGCTATATCCGTCATGGATGTAAGCTCATCGGACTTGCCGCCTTGATGCAACCTCACCTATTTTGGGTATATACTTATCGGCTGCATTTCGCTTCCCTGATTAGGCTTTATCATGCATTGCGCGCTTTATGACGCGGGCCGCTGCCGCTCCTGCCAGTGGCTTGAGACCCCGTACCCCCAGCAACTCTCGCAAAAACAGTCGCACCTGCAGCAGCTGCTGGACGCGTTTCCGGTCGGCCAATGGCTGCCGCCGGTGGTCTCTGCCCAGCAGAAATTTCGTAATAAAGCCAAGATGGTGGTCAGCGGCAGCGTTGAGCGCCCTCTGCTGGGGATGCTGCATCGTGACGGCACACCGGTGGATCTGTGCGACTGCCCGCTCTATCCCGACAGCTTCGCGGCCGTCTTTGCCGAGCTGCGCCCGTTTATTGCCCGCGCCGGACTGACGCCCTATAACGTGGCGCGCCGCCGCGGTGAGCTGAAATATATTCTGCTGACGGAAAGTCAGCACAGCGGCGAGCTGATGCTGCGCTTTGTACTGCGCTCCACGACCAAGCTGGCAAAGCTGCGCGCGGCGCTGCCGCAGCTCCAGCAGGCGCTACCGCAGCTGGTGGCGATCTCAGCCAATATCCAGCCGGTGCCGATGGCGATTATGGAAGGGGAGGAGGAGATCCCGCTGACGGACAATCAGCAGCTGGCCGAACGCTTCAACGATGTGCCGCTCTCCATGCTGCCGAAAAGTTTCTTCCAGACCAACCCGCGCGTGGCCGCTGAGCTGTATGCGACGGCGCGCGAATGGGTACGCGATCTCAAGGTTAAAGCGATGTGGGATCTGTTCTGCGGCGTCGGCGGCTTTGGTCTGCACTGCGCCACGCCGGAGATGGCGCTGACGGGTATTGAGATTAGCAAAGAAGCGATAGCCTGCGCGCAGCAGTCCGCCCGGCAGATGGGATTAACTCAGGTGAGCTTTGCCGCGCTGGACTCCACCGCCTTTGCTACCGGCGAGGGCAGCGTGCCGGAACTGGTACTGGTCAACCCGCCGCGCCGGGGGATCGGCGCCGCGCTGTGCGACTATCTGGAGCAGATGGCACCGCCGTGGGTGCTCTATTCAAGCTGTAATGCCGTGACGATGGCGGCCGATATCGGGCGTCTGCCCGCTTATCGTGTGGTCAGGGTGCAGCTGTTTGATATGTTCCCGCACACCGCACATTACGAAGTGCTAACGCTGTTGCAGCGGGTTTGATGCGGTAAAAAGGGTCGACCGAAAAAAGGTCGACCCTGGACGTGACAGGATGGCGGCTAAACGTAGGGGCGAGGCATGCTTCGCCCGCCGGTCGTTCACCCGGATGAGTTATTCCGGGAACCACTGCTTATTAAGTTTCGCGATTGTGCCATTCGCTTTCAGCACTTCGATCGCCGCATTGAGCTTAGCCAGCAGCGCATCGTTGTCTTTACGCACCGCGATACCAAGACCGGTGCCGAAATAGCTGCTGTCGGTAATATGCTCGCCGACCGGGGCCAGATTCGGGTTGGTTTTCAGCCATGCACCCACCACTGCGCTATCGCCTAGAATTCCATCGAGACGATTATTTTTCAGGTCGAGAATCGCGTTCTGGTAGCTGTCGTAGGAGACAGAGGTGACATCCGGGTATTTGTCCTGCAAATATTTCTGATGCGTAGTGCCATTCTCAATACCAATGCGCTTACCGTTAAACTGCGCCAGGCTGGTGAACTTGCCTTTAGGGGCGATCACAATGGCGGAGTTGGCATAGTACGGTTGGGTAAAGCTCACCTGCTTGCTGCGCTCCTCGGTAATATCCATACCGGAAATCACCGCATCATAGCGGCGGAACTTCAGTGCGGGCACCAGGCTGTCAAACGGGTTGTTGGTGAAGCTGCACTCGGCTTTCATCTCGGCACACAGCGCTTTTGCCAGGTCGATATCAAATCCCACGATCTGGTTGTCGCTATTGAGAGATTCAAATGGCGGGTAGGTTGCCGAAGAGGCAAAGCGGATCTTTTCTGCAGCCTGGGTTCCAAAGGCTACGCCGGCAAGCAGGGCTGCAAGAACGAGTTTTTTCATCTGTAAATTCCTTGCGATCTCAAAGTCCAACTCAGTATCAGCCCACCAGCAGGCGAGTCATTGAGTGATTAAGCTGCGGTGAAGGCGTTTTATTCGCCGATGCCAGCCGGAAAAAACCGTGCTGGCCGTCGGCATTAGTTTCGGTGCTCAAAACGCAATGCCCGGCGCTCAATCAGCCGCATCAGCAGCGTCAGCAGGCCGTTAACACACAGGTAAACCACGCCGGCAGCGGCAAACACCGTGACGTCATAGGTGCGCCCATACAGCAGCTGGCCGTGCCCCATCACTTCCATCAGCGTGATGGTGTAGGCCAGTGACGTGCTTTTAAATACCAGCACCACCTCATTGGAATAGGAGGAGAGGGCGCGTTTAAAGGCATAAGGCAGCAGAATGCGCAGCGTATCCTGGCGGTTCATCCCCAGCGCCGCGCAGGAGTGCCACTGTCCGGCAGGGATAGCCTTCACCGCGCCGTGAAACAGCAGGGTGGTATAGGCAGCACTGTTGAGCGACAGCGCCAGCAGCGCGCACAGCCACGGCTGGGAAAGCAGGTTCCATAGCCAGCCAATATTCTGGATGGCGGGGAACTGGCCCGGCCCGTAGTAAATCAGGAAGATCTGCACCAGCAGCGGGGTGCCGGTAAACAGCGTGATATAGCCGCGGGTAATCAGGCTGAGCACCGGCACCTTTAGCGCGAGGATCACGGTAAACGCCAGCGCCAGAACCAGCGCGAGGAGCAGTGAAGCCACAGTCAGCGTCAGGCTGGTGTGCAGCCCCTTTAACAGTTCGGGAAAATAGCTCAGCATCAGGAGTCTCCGCGCTCAAAACGGGTGGTGCGCAGTTCAATGCGTTTGAGCACCTGCTGGCTGAACAGGGTGATCAGCAGATAGATCGCCGCCGCAATCAGATACCAGGTGAAGGGCTCCTGGGTGCGGGTGGCAATACTTTTGGTCTGCAGCATGATGTCGTTGACGCTGATCAGCGAGACCAGCGCGGTATCTTTTAGCAGCACCAGCCACTGATTGCCCAGCCCCGGCAGCGCATGACGCCACATCTGCGGCATCACCAGACGGAAGAAGATCGCTGAGGTTTTCATCCCCAGCGCCTGACCGGACTCCCACTGACCAACCGGCACCGCTTGCAGCGCGCCGCGCAGGGTTTGTGATGCGTAGGAGGAGTAGAGCACGGCCAGGGCAATCACCCCGCAGAGGAACGGGCTGACGTCGAAGTTTTCAATGTTGACCTGCACCGGGATCTGGGTAAATCCGAGGTTAATGTTGAATCCGTCAGACAGCGTCAGCAGCAGCTGCGACGCGCCGAAGTAGACAAACAGCACCACGAGGATTTCCGGCAGGCCGCGAAACAGCGTCACCAGCCCGGTGCCGAGCCACGCCAGCGGGCGCCAGCGTGCCGATTCCCAGACGGCAAACACCATCGCCAGCACCAGGCCGGCGACCAGGGAACAGAGGGCCAGGCCGACGGTCATCCCGGCGGCGCTGACAAGAGGATAAAGTTCGTTCATTAATTACTGCTGAAACCACTTGCTGTAGATAGTTTTGTAGGTGCCGTCGGCTTTCACCTTGTCCAGCGCGGCGTTGAACTTGCCCTGCAGTTCGCTGTTACCCTGGCGAACGGCAATGCCGAGGCCGGTGCCAAAGTAGGCTTTATCCGTCACTTTCTCGCCGATTGGGGCCAGCGTGGTGTTCTGCTTCAGCCATTCGTTCACCACCGCGGTGTCACCGAAGACAGCATCAATACGGCCATTTTTCAGGTCAAGAATAGCGTTCTGGTAGCTGTCGTAAGGGACAACGTTGACACCTGGCAGCTTCTCACCGAGATATTTTTGGTGCGTGGTGCCGTTCTGTACGCCAACGCGTTTGCCCTTCAGCGCCGCCACGTCAGCCACTTTGCCTTTCTGGGTGATAAACAGGGCAGAGTTGTCGTAATAAGCTTTAGTGAACAGCACCTGCTTTTCACGCTCAGGAGTAATATCCATACCGGCCATCACCGCGTCGAAGCGGCGGAACTTCAGGCTGGGGATCAGGCTGTCGAAGGCCTGGTTAGTAAAGGTGCAAGTCGCGCCCATTTCGCGGCACAGCGCGTTCGCCAGATCGACGTCGAAGCCCTGAATTTTGTTATCGGAGTCAACAAACTCAAACGGAGGGTAAGACGCTTCAGTGGCAAAACGAATGGTCTGAGCAGCGCTGGCGCTCAGGCTGAAACCGGCTAACAGTGCGGCAATTACAACTTTTTTCATCATTATTTCCTGCAGTTAGTGCGAAAGATAATTGGCAAACGCGTCGGTTTGCGGCTGTGTAAAGCGGCTGGCATCACCCTGTTCGACGATATAACCGTTTTCCATATACACCACGCGGCTGGCCGTTTTACGCGCCACTTCCACTTCGTGGGTCACGATCACTTGAGTGATGTTGGTCTGCGCCAGCTCGCGGATAATGCTGACGACCTGGGCGGTGATCTCCGGATCCAGTGCGGCGGTGGGTTCGTCAAACAGCAGCACGGCTGGCTCCATCATCAGCGCACGGGCGATCGCCACGCGCTGCTGCTGTCCACCGGAAAGGTGCAGCGGGAAACGGTCGGCAAAGTCTTTTAGACGCAGGCGATCGAGCAATTTCGCCGCCCGCTGATGGGCCAGCTCTTTGCTTAAACCGAGCACGCGGCACGGCGCTTCGATCAGGTTCTGGGTGACGGTCAGATGCGGCCAGAGATTATACTGCTGGAACACCATGCCAACGTTCTGGCGCAGTTCGCGGATGGCGCTGTCGGACGGGGGCTTGCTGAAATCAAAGCGGCTACCGGCGATGTCGAGCGTACCGGAACGCGGCATCTCCAGCAGGTTTAAGACACGCAGGAGTGAGCTTTTCCCGGCACCGCTAGGCCCCAGCAGAACCAACGTCTCGCCCTGTGGGCACGTCAGCTGAATGTCAAATAGCGCCTGGTAGGCACCGTAGTAGCAGTTTATACCGTTTAGTTGAATACTCATGCGCAAAAACTGAATAGTAATTAGTGCCGCGAATCTTAACGTTGACAGCATAGTTATGCAATCATCGTGCGTTAAAATTTATTTTTGCGGGCAGGGTGGTTAAAGAGTAGCACAACATCGCGTGATGTTACGGCTTTCACCGCAATGCGCCACTGCGGTTATGCAAATGTGTGCGCGAGATCGTGCCGCCGGTTGGCGGCACGCATAATTTGCCTATTTTAGCAGCAGCTGGCTGAGCGAACCGCCAGCCAGATGCGGGGCTGCCCCAAGGTAGCGCACATCATCGACCGTCCAGCAGGTGCCTTCACGGACCATTAGCACCTCATCCTGCCATTCGCTGCTGCCACGCGATAAGTTGACGCGCAGCGGAATATTGCGCGCATCGGTATTGGGGATGGTCGAGGCATCCGCCACGCTGGCCGCGGTTGCGCCGTCACGCTGGCTGGAGAACAGATCGCCGCTCAGCAGGCGCGCCTTCTGCGGTTCGCTGCGCTCTTTCAGCAAAGTCTGGTAGAGCTTATCGCTGAGATACGGCCGATATTTCGCCAGCTGTTGCGCATCGGGCACACCCTGACTGGGCTGTTGCAGGCGCATGTCGTAGAATTGCTGCGCCACGCTATCGGGGCCGCCGTCGACGCACGGCCCGATGCGGGTGCCGATATCCTTGTAGGCGGGCTCCACGCTGGTACAGGCGCTGAGTAACAGGGCCAGTGGAGCAATTGCAGCAAGTGCTTGGTATTTCATCCTGATTTCCTTATTGTTCTGCAAGAAAGGGTTTTTACCACTGAGTATAGCCGCTCTGCTTAACTGTACGGGCGCTGAGATCTATCAAGGAGAGAGTTATGCAATTTTCAACGACCCCAACGCTGGAAGGCCAGCCGATCACGGGTTACTGCGGTGTTGTGACGGGCGAGGCGATCCTCGGGGCGAATATCTTCCGCGATTTCTTCGCCGGCATTCGCGATATCGTCGGCGGTCGCTCCGGCGCCTATGAGAAAGAGCTGCGAAAAGCGCGACAGATAGCGTTTAAGGAGCTGGAAGAACAGGCGAAAGCGCTGGGCGCTGATGCCGTGGTCGGCATTGATATTGATTATGAAACCGTGGGCAAAGACAGCAGCATGCTGATGGTCAGCGTAACGGGTACCGCGGTCAAACTGAGCCGTTAATGAGCCCGATGTCGATTATACGCCCGCTGCTGGTGCTGCTGGCAGTGTGGCTCTACACCTCGATTACCCCGCAGGGACTGCATCCGCAGCAGGGTTACACGGTTGATACTCGCCAGGAGGCTTACGGCGCCCGCCCGCGCATTAAAGTGCTGGTGATCCACTATACCGCCGGGGATTTCTCTAACTCCCTCACTACGCTGACCGAGCGAGCCGTCAGCGCTCACTATCTGCTGCCCGCTACGCCGCCAAAATATGACGGTCAGCCGCTGGTGTGGCGCTTAGTGCCGGAGTCGATGCTCGCCTGGCATGCCGGGATCAGCTACTGGCGCGGCGCCACGCGGCTGAATGATACCTCGATAGGCATTGAGCTGGAGAACCCCGGCTGGCAGCGCACCGCCAATGGCATCAGCTGGACGCCGTTCCCCGCCGGGCAGATGGCGGCGCTGCTGCCGCTGGCGCGGGACATCATCAAACGCTACGGTATTCGTGCGCAGGACGTGTTGGCGCACAGTGATATTGCGCCGCTGCGCAAGCAGGATCCCGGCCCGCTGTTTCCCTGGCAGTGGTTTGCTCAGCAGGGCGTGGGGGCGTGGCCAGATGCCGCGCGCGTGACCTATTTCCTTGCCGGAAGGGCGCCGGGGCAGCGGGTAGATAAAGCGAAGCTGCTGGGTCTGCTGGCCAGCTATGGCTACGAGGTGACTAAAGAGATGGCGCCGTACCAGCAGCAGGCGCTGATTGCGGCGTTTCAGATGCACTTCCGTCCGGCGGATTATCGCGGCGTGGCCGATGCGGAAACCGAGGCCATCGCCGCTGCGCTGGTGGAAAAATATGGGACAGAGTAAGCGCGGTTAGTGTGCGGCGATAAATGCCTGCCACTCGCTGACCAGCGTCTGCAGGGCGGCGCGATCAACGTCGAGGTGCGTCACGAGGCGCGTGACCGCGCCGGCGCTCACCAGGATACCGCGTGCTTTCATCCACGGTCCCAGCTGCGCGACCTGCGCCTGCGGCAGGCGCAGGAACACCATGTTGGTATCCTGACGCGTGACGTCGACGCCAATTTCACGCAGCGCCCCGGCAAGCCAGGTGGCGTTGTCGTGATCCTCTTTTAAGCGCTCAACATGATGCTCCAGCGCGTACAGCCCGGCCGCTGCCAGAATTCCCGCCTGGCGCATGCCGCCGCCGGTCATTTTACGCCAGCGGCGCGCGCGCGCGATAAACTCATGACTCCCGCACAGCATTGCACCCACGGGGCAGCCCAGCCCTTTTGACAGGCAGAGGGTCAGCGTGTCGCAGTAGCGGGCGAGGGCATCCAGCGGCACATCCAGCGCCACGGCGGCGTTAAAAATACGTGCGCCGTCAACATGCAGCGCCAGTTTATGTTCGCGGGTAAAATCCCATGCCTGCTGCAGATAGGCGAGCGGCAGCACTTTACCGTTGTGAGTGTTTTCCAGACTGAGCAGGCGGGTGATGGCGAAGTGCACATCATCAGGTTTGATAAACTGCGCCACGACATCCAGCGGCAGCGTACCGTCAGCCGCCGCCAGAATCGGCTGTGGCTGGATGCTGCCCAAAACCGCTGCACCGCCCGCTTCGTATTTATAGTTGTGTGCCAGCTGGCCGACAATATACTCTTCGCCACGCTGGCAGTGGCACAGCAGCGCCACGAGATTGGCCTGTGTTGCGCTGGGGAGAAGCAGGGCGGCAGGCTTACCGCTCAGGCGTGCCACTTCAGCTTCCAGCTTATTGACGGTGGGATCATCGCCGTACACATCATCCCCGGTTTCAGCTGCCATCATGGCGGCCAGCATCGCCTGAGTGGGGCGGGTTACGGTATCACTACGTAAGTCGATCACGCTTGCTCTCCTGAAGTAAAAACGGACGCCGCAGCGTCCGTGAAAAGGCTTTAACTCTTTTACCGCAGCCAGTTGGTTTTTGCCAGATCAACCACCTCGTCGCCGCGACCGTTAATGATGGCGCGCAGCATATACAGGCTGAAGCCTTTGGCCTGCTCAAACTCAATCTGCGGCGGCATCGCCAGCTCCTCTTTGGCGGTCACCACATCAATCAGCGCCGGGCCATCGTGCGCCAGCGCCTGCTGGATCGCCTCATCCAGCTGCGAGGCCTGCTCAACGCGGATGCCTTTTACCCCGCAGGCATTGGCGATAGCGGCAAAGTTAGGATTCTCCAGTTCGGTACCGTCGGTGAGATAGCCGCCGGTTTTCATCTCCATCGCCACGAAGCCAAGCACGCTGTTGTTAAACACCACGATTTTGACCGGCAGTTTGAGCTGCGCTAACGAGAGGAAGTCGCCCATCAGCATGCTGAAGCCGCCATCGCCGCACATGGCAATCACCTGGCGCTGCTTATCAATGGCCTGTGCGCCAATCGCCTGCGGCATCGCGTTGGCCATTGAACCGTGGCTGAAGGAGCCGAGCAGGCGACGCTTACCGTTCATTTTCAGATAGCGCGCCGCCCAGACGGTTGGCGTGCCGACATCGCAGGTGAAAATGGCATCTTCACTGGCGTGCAGGCTGAGCTGCTGCGCCAGATACTGCGGATGGATCGGCTGCTTGTCATTGGCGGTAGCGAGGTCGTCCAGCTCTTTACGCGCTTTGGCATAGTGCTCCAGCGCCTTGTCCAGGAATCTGCGCTCTGACTTCACGCTCAGCTGCGGCAGCAGCGCGCTGAGGGTGGCTTTGATATCGCCGACCAGCGCCATCTCCACGTGGCAGTGGCTGCCGATACTGCCCGGATTGATATCGATCTGAATAATCCTGGCTTTCGGCGGATAGAAGGCGCGATACGGGAACTGGCTGCCCAGCACCAGCAGCGTGTCGGCATTCATCATGGCATGATAGCCGGAGGAGAAGCCGATCAGTCCCGTCATGCCGACATCGTAGGGATTGTCGTACTCGATATGCTCTTTACCGCGCAGGGCGTGAACCACCGGCGCTTTCAGCGTCTCCGCCAGCTTCACCACTTCGGCATGTGCGCCGGCGCAGCCGCTGCCGCACAGCAGTGTGATATCACCCGCCTGATTCAGCGCCTCCGCCAGCTTTGCCAGCTCGGCGGGGACCGGTTGCACCTGCGGCAGCTGCGGCGGATACCACTCGGATGATGCGCCTTCCGGGGCGGCACTCAGGGCGATGTCGCCGGGCAGCACCACCACTGAGACACCACGATTGAGAATCGCTTTGCGCATCGCAATCGCCAGCACCTGCGGCAGCTGCTCCGGGTTTGAGACCAGCTCACAGTAGTGGCTGCATTCGCGGAACAGCTCCTGCGGATGCGTTTCCTGAAAATAGTTGCTGCCAATTTCGGCAGAAGGAATATGGGCGGCAATCGCCAGCACCGGAACATGGTTGCGGTGGCAGTCGTACAGGCCGTTGATCAGATGCAGGTTGCCCGGCCCGCAGGAACCCGCGCACACCGCCAGCTCCCCGCTAAGATGCGCCTCTGCACCCGCGGCGAAGGCGGCCACCTCCTCATGACGGGTCGGCATCCACTGGATAGTGCCCATTTTATTCAGGCTGTCACTCAGGCCGTTTAACGAGTCGCCGGTGACGCCCCAGATACGTTTTACGCCCGCGCTCTCAAGGGTTTTAGCCAGCAGTGCGGCAATAGTTTGCTTCATTAAATTCTCCCAGGTCAGAAATCCATTCGAATTGGCGAACAGTGCAAAGCATAGACGACTCTGCCAGACGGGGAGGATGATGTGATGCGTTAGCTCACTTGACCACCAGCAAGCCTGCTACCATCCATACATCTGAATGCCGTTATCAGTGAGTTATGTGTAAAACTCAATTATTAATGAGTATTTACTTGCTATCTTTTTCTGTTTAATAGTTCTCGTAGGCTAAATCCAGTTAGCAAGTTATAGAGCCAATCCGATAAGAAGCATCTTCAAATAGATGAATGATCTGTCATCGTCTGTTTTGTGCCAGGAGCGGTTGTTGTGCTAATCATTAACAAAGTGGTCGGGCTGGCGAATACGTTTAGCCAGTTTCTTTTGTAGTGCCATGACCATCAGGGGAAACCCAGTCGCAGCTAATGCACAGAGTGCAAGTAATCGGTCTAAGTTCTGTGCTGTTATGCTGTAGTCAGGCAGTAATAAAGACGACAAAAAGAATGCAAGAGTTGTTATCAGAGACATTATCGCAGTCTGTAACGAAGAAAAACTGGCACGTTGATCATCTGCTGGATACTGGATCGTAACCGAAGATGATGAAACCAGCCGACTATACGAAGCCCCCAGAAATAAAGTAATAAAGAGAAACGCGCTGTGCAAGCCCATAGCAGGGATCAGTAAACTGACTACAAAAAGTAGCGTTGAGACTGTAGCCAGCTTCAGAGCGGAAAAGCGCGATGTCAGAACACCTGTTAATTTTGTAGAGAGATAACCTGCAATCCCTCCGCTTAAGAACAGCAATGGCAGCTGGTCTTTTTGTGCACCCAAATGATGGGTCATCAATGGGGTCAAAATGGGAATGATCAGCATTGGGCTAAACTGTACCAGCGCGTTACAAGAGGCGAAAAGCAGGGTTTGAGCATCAATAGATAGCTTGTTCTTAGTGCATGATTGAGCTGCATCCTTGGGAATAAAAAAGGCTATAAGCGGTAAAGACAGCAGACACAGAAAACTGATTGACCACAGAGAAATATGCCAGCCATAGTGTGTACAAAGAAATAATATTGATGGCATACCAACGATGCTTACTATCGAAAATGACGCAATGACGGTGGCCAGCATTTTCCCACGCATGTTAACAGGGGAGTAGTTTATCAAGATACTTATCCCCACCCCCATCGTTGTACCGCCAACCAATCCTGCGCAAAAACGTAGAGCCAACAGGGTGTCAAAATTTGGTGTAAATGTAGACACAAATGTTAGTGCTCCCAGCAGCAGCATGTTCTGCATTAAAAATCGCTTCTTATCAAATCGGTCTATCCAGTAAAAAGCAGCAACACCGGAAAGAACTGCACCTAATGTGTACATTCCGGAGACATATCCAGAAAATGAAACCGGAACCGAAAACGCTTCTGCCATAAAGGAAAAAACAGGCGTTAATGCCATGTATTCTAACGCATTAGTAAACTGGATAAAGGCAATGATGATGGCTATCCGCATCAGTCTTTTGTGATTAAGCATCTGAGTAACCTGTGGCATAACAAGCTGCCAATAAGAAATGGATGCTAAAAGTTTATCTGGTATCAAAAATCTGCATAAGATGGTAAAAATGGCGAATATTGTTATCAAATGTGGGATTTTCTATGCGTCCGGCTCTCGACTTTAATACTCTGAAAGTGTTCATCGCCGTGGTTGATAGAGAAAGTTTCGTTGGGGCAGCCAGAGCGCTTGAAATGCCGACATCAAACGTAAGTCGTTGTATTTCTCTGTTAGAAGAAAAACTGAACCTTCAACTTATCAAGCGCAGCACACGCCATATGAAGCTAACCCAAGCGGGACAGCTACTCTATGCGCGAGCAATACCGCTGCTTGAAGCACTTGAACAAACTGAGTCTGAATTGATTCAAGGACAGGTTCAACTCAAAGGCCCATTACGGATCTGTATTCCCACTGAAATAGGACCAGCATTGCTGGGTTCTGTTATTGCCGATTTCGCGTGTCAGTATCCGGATGTGGAGATCAGCTGTGTCACAAATTTGTCAGGCTTCGAATCTCTTCTCGATGATCTTGATTTAGCAATCATTGTTAGCCGTGGTCAGATGGATGACAGTGACTACATCGCCCGTCATCTGGTTACCATCCCTTGCACCATTGTTGCAGCTCCCTCCATCATTCAGCGTTATGGAACCCCTTCTCATATCCAGCAGTTTGAAGAATTACCTTGCATAACAACGGTAAGCGCACTGAAAGGGGCACCATGGCAATTTGTTATTGAAAAAGGCAGGTTCGAGACAATCGCAGTAAAAGGGCATTATAGGGTAAACAGCGGAGAGATGGCTGGACGAGCTGCTGTATCAGGTGTTGGTTTTGCCATTCTTTCGAAACAAGCCTGCCAGCCCTATATCAATGATGGGAGACTCATCGAGATTAAGTTTGAACAGTCGGCGGCCCCATTGCACTTATTCGCGCTTTATTCCAATCGACGCTACTTACCCGCGAAAACAAGAGCACTTATTGATTTTATGCATCAGAAGTTGAGCCATCTACCTTTGGTAACGTAAGGGCGTATTGAACAGCCACAACATGCTGAACGTCGGGCCTTCGCTCATAGTAGTCTGGGCGCACCATTCGGGCGGCTTTGTGCCAGAAACGGACCTTTCTATTGAAATTTCATGTCGAAAATCGGACGCAGGTCAATGGATACGTGCTTATTCACTAATGCCTATGGTGATAAGATGGCAGCAACTCAAATATCAGAATTTGGCTTGTAATATGTTTATTATTCAAGCTGGAATGATTTCACACTTCGCGTTATTTATTAATCAGAACAGCAATATAGGATAGGGACCTTTATGTATCTTGCAGAGCTCACGATAAAGAATTTTCGCAAACTGCGTGAAGCCACGCTGAAATTTCAACCCGGTTTAAATGTTTTGGTAGGCCCAAACAACGTAGGGAAAAGTGCAGCAATCGATGCACTCCGGACTCTTCTTGCTGGTCATGATGAGAATTATCTTCGCCTCGATGGTTCTGATAGGCACCGTTCGCATGAGGGCGACCCAACTGGTGATATAAGTTTCCATTTTGTCTTCCGAGATCTTAGCCTTGAAGATGAAGCGGACTTTATTGCTGCCCTTAAGCCAAATGGGGACAAGGCAATGGAGGCGCATATCCATGTCCAGTATACCGATATGGATAAGACGGGACGATTCAAAGTCCGGCGTTGGTCCGGTGATCACCCAGAAGTTTCGCTTACCTCAGATATGATGGAGAACCTTCGGGGGGTCTATCTCCAGCCTCTCCGCGATGCCGCGCAGGGCCTTCGTCCTAACCGTAACAGTCAGCTGGCTCGATTACTTCATTTGCTCACCGATGATGCAGGTCGTGACACAATAAATACGGCTTTAAAGCAACTTGACGAAACACTTAAACAAGACAAATCCATTCAGAGTACCCATAAAGCGATATCACTCAGACATGATTCCATGATGGGTGCTCAGCTAGCGCAGGAGCTTGCCGTCGGGCTCAGCGTGACTGATTTTCAGCGCCTCTCTTCCCGACTGACCCTGACGGCTGAAGCCATGGAGATTGAGAAGAATGGATTGGGCTTCAATAATCTGATCTTCATGGCGGTAGTACTTAGTGAATTGGCTAAAAATACTGATTCTGCTTTCAGGAGTTTGATTATTGAGGAACCTGAGGCGCATTTGCATCCCCAACTGCAGCGCGTATTGCTGCAGTACCTTGCAGGTATCCCAACGGGTGAAGGCGAAAAGCCTGTACAATTATTTGTCACCAGCCATTCCCCAAATTTTGCCAGTAATTCAAAGCTGGACTCTCTTGTATGCTTGATCGAAAACGAAGCTGGCGTTGAGACCTTCTTTCCACGTGATATCAAATTTGAAAAGGGAAAACGTGAAAAGTTAGAGCGATATCTGGACGTAACAAGGGCTGAACTATTTTTTGCACGCCGGGTGATTTTTGTTGAGGGCGCAGCAGAACTCATGTTGATTGACGCGCTTGCTAAGAAGATGAACTTTGATCTCAAGGGATATGGGGTCAGTCTCATTAGCGTTGAGGGACTTAATTTTGACTCCTTCCTCCCGCTTTTTGGAGAGCAGGGGCTGCGAATCCCCGTCGCTGTAGTAACCGATGCAGATCCATTTGAAGAAGAAGAAGTTGAAACCGTGGCAGAGGGTGAACAGGCTGAAGAGGAAATTGAGGACTTACTTTCTGAGGCTGCCTACCAGGAAGAAACAGATGCTACTTATGATGAAGAGCCTGCTGGCAATGCTGAGAAAAAGAAAAAAGTTAAAAGGAAAGAGGTGTACCCAGCGTTGGGAGATCAGGTGCGGTTATCGGCAAATACCATCAAGATGAAGAATCTGGAGGATGATTTCGTGAAGGTTTTTCATGGATTGAAGACCCTTGAATATGATCTGGCACTCATTGAGGCGAACCGCGACCCAATGCTTACTGCATTAGCCGACCCACATCCAAAAATCTCTAAAGCTCTACGTAATATAGTTGATGCACAGCCAGACAATACCGCAAAAACCAAAGCGTTGTTCTGCGGAATGTTTGAGCGAAAAGGCAACGGCAATATTCAGAAAGGTCGATTCGCCCAAGCATTAGCAGAACAGATTTCGAAAGAAAATGGTTTTGAAGTCCCTGAGTACCTCAAAAAAGCTATTCACCACGTCTGTCAGGGAGTAGTCAAGCCTTGAAACTCTCAAAGGAACAGATAGATATCATAGAAGCACCGTTAGGGCCAATTGCGGTCACTGCGTGCGCAGGAAGCGGAAAGACAGCTACAGCCATTAGGCGCCTAATCGCCATTCGGCAGAAAATGCAAAACAGTCGCGGCCGCGTTGTGCTGTTGTCTTTCTCCAATGTCGCTGTCAATACCTTCAATGCAGGATATGCAGAACTCGCCGCTGGGCTACCAGACGATGCTAATCGTCGAAGGGTGGAAGTCGATACACTTGACGGATTTTTTACCAAACATGTTTTACGTCCTCATGCTTACAGGACAATGACCGCACCTCAGGCTACATACTTGGTGTCAGGTTTGGAGCCTTTTCTTGCCAGGTTTAAATATTGGTGTGAAGGTCATCCCCCTTTGCCATTAAAAGACATAAAAATAAGTATACTGGATGGGGACTTTGTCTTTTATTCCGATTTAAGGAATAACTTTGAATTTCTTGAAAAAGGTAAGGTTTTAAAGATCATTCATGACCTTGGACGTTTAGGTGCTTACACTCATGAGATAGGTCGGTACTGGGTGTATAGGACCCTGGATTCTCAACCTGCAGTATTGAGGGCGCTGGCAGCCCGCTACCCACAAATACTTGTCGACGAGTCTCAGGATTTGGGAACACTGCATGAGGAAATCTTAAAGCTACTCATTGCTGCAGGGGTTCAGGTTACGCTTATCGGGGATGTTAATCAGGGGATTTATGGCTTCGCTGGTGCTGACGGTGAGTTCCTGAATAGCTATGAGGAGCGTGCAGAGGTGACCGCCTACAAGCTTACTCGCAATTATCGTTCCCTGCCTCCAATCATAAGTATCGCCAACATTCTTAGTGGCCGCCAAGACGAACCATTCCGCCAGGGGGAGCAAGGCGGAGCTTATTTTATTGGATACAAGGATTCGGAACTTCCCCAATTAATTGCTGCATTCAAGGCCCGTATTGATGAGTTAGGCATGCAACATCAGGATGCAGTGCTCCTCTGCCGGGGAGCAGATAGAGCAGCGGTAATTGCGGGTAGGACTGCCCCTCCAGGACAAGGTATAGTCAAGGTGTTAGCAGAAGCATCGTTGTTAAGGGATCAGCAATGTAACTACCATGGATGCTTTAACTTGGTCTGCCGGGCTATTCTCAGCTTATTGGAGGATATACCCCATGGCCTCAGTTCTAGACTTCAGGGGGTATCACATGATGCTGAGATGAAGGGACTAAAGCGATTACTATGGTGTTTCAGTCGCAACGCTGATTTGGGACTCCCTTCGTCTGCGCTTGTGGCTAAGACCGACTGGCACTCCAAGCTAATAACGAATGTTAAAGTGCTTCTCGCAGAGATTGAAAAACACTACGGATATAAAGTTGCTGGAAATGTAGGTACTAAACTCACTAAGAAATTATTACCAGATCAGACACTAACCAGTGCAGTTTCGGCTCAAGGACACGGGCTAAGAGTCGAGACGGTTCATCAGGTTAAAGGGGAGTCTATCGGTGCGGTTATGTATGTGGCTAAGAAACCCAATGTCAAAGCACTACTTTCAGGAACAAGTGATGAAGAAGGACGTATAGGGTATGTCGCAATAACTCGGGCCAAGAACTTGCTCTGGCTGGCTGTACCACAATCATGCCTTAAAGAATTAAAAGAAGATCTCATTAAAGCCGGTTTTCAGGAATGGATCAAACTTGCCGTCATTGATCCTGCCTGAACAAAATTAAAGAGAAAAAAATTTAGCTCTGCCGCTCTGGACCGGGCAAATGGCCCGGTTCCGGTGTTCCGTAAAAGAGGTTTAAAAACTCACCTATGGACTGAGGGCTTTGAAGTCTAATGATAGTGATCAATTTGCATGAGTTATTCAATCGCCATAATCGCCCACCCAACTTGGTGTCGGGCCGTCTGGAAATAACCACTCGTAGCCCGTTTGCTCCTTCAACCGTGCAAGTATTTTATAAAGCCGTTCGTGCATTGAAGCGTCGATGAATTTGATTAGGTCTTCCCACTCATTTCTTCCACCTATATGGAGCCCTAAACTCATTTGCGCCTGTATATAAAATTGTGTGCCGCTAAACGCAAACTCTACTAGAGTATCAATCGATTTATGGCCTCCGTTATGGGCATAACGTTCGTTGCGAATTTTATACAGCTCATCATGAACAGCCCGTAGGTGGGCAGGGAGATCATTCCGCTGGAGAACGCAAGTACCATTGCTTTTGGCGAACAAACGTGCGTAGCTGACCACAAAAGCAGTTGTTAACATCTCCTGTTCCATCATCGATTCAGTAGTGATTTCAAACTTGGTCGTACGAAGTCGACGATAAATGTAACCAAGGCTTGTTGTGGTAGGTATTACCTTTATAAGTCTAATCAGACTTTCAATCTCTTTATCGCAACCACTAATAATCTCCGCCCCTTTCTTCATTATTTTTTCAAAAGGCGCTCTTAGATCAGCTGGTAATTTGCTAAAAAATTCGTCAGAGACGCTGTAATAGTCGTCGCCTTCAAACATAGGAGGCGGTGACATAGCCATCTGGGTAAACCCTTTGTTGAGGAATTGCACCATTTTCAAACTAATTGGCGGGGTTTATCAAGATAAACTAAAGTCTCCATTTGGCTTAGAAGCGGAAGGACTTACAGAAGGTCGAGAGTACAACTGAATTTCAAAACCGGCTCAAAGCGCGATATTGCCTGCGACACACGGAAATTATTCCTTGATGCATAACTCCTGTAAAATCTGCCAATTCTGCCCATTTATCCCGCCATAATCGTGCAAATTAGATTACCTTGTAAGTTTGGAAAGTCCAATGTCCGCTACTCGCTCATAGCAGACCTGGACCTAATGACTTGAAAAGCACGAAACTAACTAACACTTCTCACCACTCAGATCCTGATTAGAAACAACAGGAAAGCGCCCTATGATACTGCAACTGATTGAGATTAGCGGTTTTCGCGGTTTGAACCAGCTCTCACTACCGCTGGAGCAGGATAACGTGCTGATCGGGGAGAATGCCTGGGGGAAATCGAGCCTGCTGGATGCGCTGACCCTGCTGCTGGCACCCGGGGAACTCTACCAGTTTAGCCCCGCCGACTTTCACTGTTCGCCCTATGGCGCAGCAGCGCGGGCGCAGCAGATTGAGGTGCGCTTTACTTTTGCTGAGTATGAGGCCGGGCAGCATCAGGCGGCGCGCTATCAGCCGCTTAACGGGCTGTGGCAGCCCGCGCAGGGCGAGTTAAAACGGCTCTGTTACCGGGTTTGCGGCGAGCTGCAGCCAGAGAAGGCGGTGGTCACGCGCCATGAATTTGTTGATGCGAACGGCGCGGTGATCCCGGGGGATCAGACGGCGCGGGTGCAGACGCTAACGCGGCTCCATCCGGTTTTGCGCCTGCGCGATGCGCGCTTTAACCGGCGGCTGCATCTGGAAGCGGACGCCTCTGGCGACCCGTCGTCATTTAACCAGCTGGCCAGCCAGATTGAGACGCTGACGCGGGATTTACAGTCGCGGCCACAGAATCTCACCGATGGCGCACTGCGTCAGGGGCTGAGCACCATGCAGCAGCTGTTAGAGCACTACTTCTCGGTTCAGCTGCCGGCGGCCTCTTCCCAGAGCGGACGTGCTGCTCATCAGCAGGCATCGCGGCGTGGCTGGCGCTATCTCGACAACATTAATCAGCTGATTGCGGATGCCGACAGCCGCAGCCGTCGCCTGATCCTGCTGCGGATGTTTGCCCTGCTGGTACAGGCGCGCGGCGCGCATCATCTTGACCCGCAGGCCAGGCCACTGCTGCTGATTGAGGATCCGGAAACGCGCCTGCACCCGATTATGCTGGCGGTGGCCTGGGGACTGTTATCGCTGCTGCCGCTGCAAAAAATGGCCACCACCAACTCTGGCGAACTGCTCTCAATGGTACCGGTCGAGCAGGTGTGCCGCCTGGTGCGCGAGCCGCAGCGGGTCAAAGCCTGGCGCGTGGGGCCGCAGGGCATGAGCGCGGAAGAGAGCCGCCGCATTGCGTTCCACATCCGCTTTAACCGCCCCTCGGCGCTGTTTGCCCGCTGCTGGCTGCTGGTCGAAGGTGAGACGGAGGTGTGGGTAATGAACGAGCTGGCGCGCCAGTGCGGCTATCACTTTGCCGCGGAAGGGGTGAAAGTGATGGAGTTCGCGCAATCCGGGCTGCGCCCGCTGCTGAAATTTGCCCGCCGCATGGGCATCGAGTGGCATGTGCTGACCGACGGCGATGAAGCGGGCAGGAAGTATTCTGCTACCGCCCGCAGCCAGCTGGAAGGGGACAGCCAGGCAGAACAGCAGCACCTGACGCAGTTACCCGCACTGGATATGGAGCATTTCCTGTACAGGCAGGGATTCGCAGAGGTATATCATCGTACGGCACGGTTGCCGCCCAATGCGCCAATGAACCTGCGGCGCGTCATCGCCAAAGCGATTCAGCACTCTTCTAAACCGGATTTAGCCATCGCGGTGGCGATGGATGCGGCTCAGCGTGGTACGGAGTCCATTCCTCTGCTGTTACGCAACATGTTCGCCCAGGTACAGTGGCTGGCACGCGGCAAAGCGGATTAATGCGGTGGGCTTGAAAACGGCTTAACACAACCCATATCAGTTGAACGTCAGCGAGAAACAGAAAAATGCCAGCATCAGTGGCTGGCATTTTACCGTAGGGTTGTACAGAATGATTGTGAAGGGTCAGGCGCTAATTGCCATGGCCTCTTCCACAGGGACGATGAGGCTCGCATGATTGCCTTTTGGCCCTTCATGCACATCGAACTGGACTTGTTGCCCGGCTTTTAGCGTTCTGTATCCGTCCATCTTAATGGTCGAGTAGTGGGCGAAGATATCTTCGCCACCGCCCACCGGACAGATGAAACCGAAGCCTTTGGCGTTATTGAACCATTTAACAGTACCCGTCTCCATGCTTCTACATCCCTCGCAAGACATTCTAATTGAGTGGAGGTGTTCAGGTTTGTTGACCTGACGGCTGATTAAAAGATATTCAGCCTGTTGCTGTACTGTAGAGAAATGGTATCAAGGGTCAAGCAAACGGACGGTTATCGCAGGGACAAAATCATCAAAATTTGAAGCAGTTAACGCTATTGCAAATTTTGTGATGAAGGTCGCGAAAGACCAGTTCTGTAGACAATTTCCACCGCGCCGCTCAACATTTTCTTCATGTTATTCCTAACCTGAATGATGTTAGTCTGGCGTAATCAGGTAACGTTGATCACACTGGATATGTATGGGAAAGACTAACGACTGGCTTAACTTTGAACAGCTTGCTGATAACAAAGTGCGTGAAGAGCTCAAGCCACCATCGATGTATAAAGTTATTCTGAACAATGACGATTATACGCCTATGGAATTTGTTATTGACGTGCTGCAAAAGTTCTTTTCTTATGATGTTGAACGTGCAACGCAACTGATGCTTACGGTTCACTACCAGGGAAAGGCGATTTGTGGTGTTTTCACTGCCGAAGTGGCAGAGACCAAAGTCGCTCACGTGAACAAATATGCCAGGGAAAATGAGCATCCGTTGCTTTGTACGCTGGAAAAAGCCTGAATAAGGCGATCTATTGGGGGAGGTGCCTATGCTCAATCAAGAACTGGAACTCAGTTTAAATATGGCTTTCGCCAGAGCGCGTGAGCACCGACATGAGTTTATGACCGTCGAGCATTTGTTACTGGCTCTGCTCAGTAACCCGTCGGCCAGAGAGGCACTGGAAGCCTGTACGGTGGATATCGTGGCATTACGCCAGGAGCTTGAAGCCTTCATTGAACAAACCACCCCGGTCCTGCCGGTTAGTGAAGAAGAGCGCGACACACAGCCGACGCTCAGTTTCCAGCGCGTACTGCAGCGTGCAGTATTCCATGTCCAGTCTTCCGGCCGCAGTGAAGTGGCTGGGGCAAACGTCCTCGTGGCTATTTTTAGCGAGCAGGAATCACAGGCAGCTTATCTGCTGCGCAAGCATGAAGTCAGCCGCCTTGATGTGGTGAACTTTATCTCTCACGGCACGCGCAAAGATGAGCCAGGCCCGGCATCTGGCGCGGAAAATCCGGTTAACGAAGAGCAAGCAGGCGGGGAGGATCGTATGGAAAACTTCACCACCAACCTTAACCAGCTTGCCCGTGTTGGCGGTATCGATCCGCTGATCGGCCGCGATAAAGAGCTGGAGCGTGCTGTCCAGGTGCTGTGCCGTCGCCGCAAGAATAACCCGCTGCTGGTGGGGGAATCGGGCGTCGGTAAAACCGCGATTGCTGAGGGGCTGGCCTGGCGTATTGTGCAGGGCGACGTGCCGGAAGTGATGAAAGAGTGCACCATCTACTCGCTGGATATTGGCTCACTGCTGGCCGGTACTAAATATCGGGGTGACTTCGAGAAGCGTTTTAAAGCGCTGTTGAAGCAGCTCGAACAGGATAACAACAGCATTCTGTTTATCGATGAGATCCACACCATCATCGGGGCGGGGGCGGCCTCCGGCGGCCAGGTCGATGCGGCTAATCTGATCAAACCGCTGCTGTCGAGCGGCAAGATCCGCGTGATGGGTTCGACCACCTATCAGGAATTCAGCAATATCTTCGAAAAAGATCGTGCGCTGGCACGCCGCTTCCAGAAGATCGATATTACTGAACCATCGATTGATGAAACGGTGCAGATCCTTACCGGTTTGAAGCCGAAGTACGAAGCGCACCACGACGTGCGTTATACCGCGAAAGCGGTGCGTGCAGCGGTGGAGCTGGCGGTGAAATACATCAACGATCGTCATCTGCCGGACAAGGCGATCGACGTCATTGATGAAGCGGGTGCGCGTGCGCGCCTGATGCCAGTCAGCAAACGCAAGAAAACGGTGAATGTGTCGGACATCGAAACGGTGGTGGCGCGTATTGCGCGTATTCCGGAGAAGAGCGTATCGGCTTCCGATCGCGACTCCCTGAAAACCCTGGGCGATCGCCTGAAAATGCTGGTGTTCGGTCAGGACAATGCCATTGAAGTGCTGACTGAAGCCATCAAGATGAGCCGTGCAGGGCTGGGCCAGGATCGTAAACCGGTCGGTTCCTTCCTGTTTGCTGGCCCTACCGGCGTCGGTAAAACCGAGGTGACCGTTCAGCTGGCGAAAGCACTGGGCATTGAGCTGCTGCGTTTTGATATGTCCGAATATATGGAGCGCCACACCGTCAGTCGTCTGATTGGTGCGCCTCCGGGCTATGTTGGTTTTGACCAGGGCGGCCTGTTAACCGATGCGGTAATTAAACATCCGCACGCGGTGGTGCTGCTGGACGAAATCGAGAAGGCTCACCCTGACGTATTCAACCTGCTGCTGCAGGTGATGGATAACGGGATGCTGACCGATAACAACGGCCGCAAAGCGGACTTCCGCAATGTGGTGGTGGTGATGACCACCAACGCCGGGGTAAGGGAAACGGAACGTAAATCTATCGGCCTGATCCAGCAGGACAACAGCACCGATGCGATGGAAGAGATCAAAAAGATCTTTACCCCAGAGTTCCGTAACCGTCTGGATAATATTATCTGGTTCAAGCATCTCGACCAGGCCGTTATTCATCAGGTGGTCGACAAGTTTATTGTCGAACTGCAGGCTCAGCTGGATGCCAAAGGCGTCTCGCTGGAAGTCAGTGATGATGCGCGTGACTGGCTGGCAGAGAAAGGTTACGACAAAGCGATGGGTGCGCGTCCGATGGCGCGTACCGTGCAGGAGAGCCTGAAGAAACCGCTGGCTAATGAACTGCTGTTTGGTTCGCTGGTTGACGGCGGCTCGGTGTCGGTGGCGCTGGATAAAGACAAAAACCAGCTGACCTATCACTTCCTCAGTGCCGAGAAGCGTAAAGCGGAAGGTACCGTTCACTAACCGCTAACCGGGATGTGAATAACAAAGCCTGATGAATTTCATCAGGCTTTTTTTTTACCTATCGACAGGTGGGTTGCAGCCGGAGTAACGACGGCCAGAGTGCGGCCCAGCCGCCGCCGTGCGTCATTCCCGCCACGCTGACAATACGCACGCAGGCGCTGTGGCTGGCTTGCGCGTAACTCTGCGTCACGCTTTCAGGTACTACCCGATCGTCGCTGCCGGAGAAGTGGATCTGCGGTAGCCGCGCCAGGGCAGGCGCGACGTCTTTAGCATTCAGCGAGCCGGGCATTGCGCTGGCCTGATGCAGCCGGTTCACTTCCTCACTGTCCAGGTTGCCCGCCACGGTGCGCAGTGACTGGATATCGTGGCGTCTTGCCGCTACCAGCGCGGCCACCGCACCGCCGCCGGAATACCCGGTCAGCACCACCGGCTGACCGGGCGTCTGGCGCACCAGCTGGCTGACGGCATCATTCATGGCGTCAATCACTGTGGGCGCGTAGCGCAGATCGGTCCACCAGCGGGGGGAACAGCTTGGGTTACGCGTCATCGCAATGAACTGGCAGGGGCGGGCCAGGTAGATCACATTGGCAGCGCGGTCTGCGGCAGCAAGCCTGAGCGCCACAGGGTTAAAAGGTGTCGGGTCATGGGAAGGCTGGCTGGGCGTGACCCAGGCAAAGCCATCGCCCTCAATGTAGAGATGCAGCGGCTGGCGCGGATCGCTTATTCGTCCCCACCAGCTGAGAATAAAGGGCGCGGCGTGAATTTCGCCGCGCTGGAATCCCGCCGACTGCGCAATGGCCTCGGCAGTTTCAGGACGATTGGCTGAGGTACAGCCGCCGCAAAGCAGGCTGCACCCCAGTAATCCTGCGCTTAAAAACGACAGTCGCATCGGCAGATTAGAACAGCTTGCGCACTTGCAGGCTGACGGTTTGCCCCTTAAAGTGCGGAGCGGCCTGCAGGTCATAGCGCGCTTCCAGGCTCAGATCATCAGCATGGGCCAGCGTGGCACCAATACTGGCTTCGGCACTGTCTTTAGCCGGGCTGGCACCCGAAGTGGTGAAGCGCGTCTCGCCAATACTGTCTGCACTGAAGCCGGAGGAGGTTTTCATCGGGCTGCGGTCATACTGATGCGTCCACATCAGCTGTACAAACGGCGACAGCTCTCCGGCACCGGTCGACCAGCTGTGCGCCAGCTTGCTGCCGAGGCTGCTTTCGAACGACTGGCTGTGCGCGCTGTCAACGGATAATGCACTGCCGCCATCGCTGCTCTCCTGATAGCTGCCCTGATGCAGATAGCTGTAGCTCAGGCTGGCCAGCGGGGTGAGCACGGTGGCATCGCCCAGCGCCAGCGGGTAGCCAAATTCACCTTTCACTGCGGCCTGCTGACCGTGGAAATGGCTGCTGGCGCTGTCGCTAAAGCCGCTGAAGTCAACGGCGCGCTGGCTTTCGTAAGACTGGCGGGTCAGGCTGGTGCTGAGGTTGACAAACCACGGTTCGCCGGTGTAGCTGGCGTAAGCGATACCGCCCCAGGCGTCGACATCGCTGCTGTTGCCCTTGAGGTTATCAGCACCTTTTACCGAGGTACGGCTGTAGCTCAGCGCCACGCCCGCGCGCCAGTTGCCGGGCAGCTGGCGGTCAAGACCCAGTACCAGGCCGCCGTAGTGGGCGCGGTAGCCGCTGACGTTATCAGTCATTCCCTGGCGAGCACTGCCGTAGAACGGTTTGCCCCACGCCGCCCAGTCGAGGCTGTCATCACCGGTGGCGATACCGCGAGCGCTGCCGCTTTGCGCAGTGCGCAGACCGTCCAGATGGCTGCCTACAACGCCCAGTGCATCCATTGATGCGGAGGAGGTTGCGGCGGAAGCCATGCTGTTCTGTGCCGGAGCCAGCTGTTCGCCAATACGGTTAGCCTCAGCCTGCGTGGTAAGGGTTTTAGAGGCGTTAAACAGGTCGAGCAGGCCAGCAGAAAAGCCGCTGTAGCTGGAGAGACCGCTGATCGATGCTATCGCATTACCGGTGGTGGGCAGCGGTTTGGCCGCTACCGGAGCGGTTGGCGTGGTCGGCGTCACCGGGATGACCGGAATGACTGGCGTTACCGGAATGACCGGGGTGACTGGCTCTGTCGGCGTGGTCGGGGGTGAAACCGGCACCGTTGGCGTGGTCGGGGTGACCGGCGTCACTGGTGTTGGTGGTGTCACTGGTGGTGTTACAGGTGGTGCGGGTTCATCGAGATAGAGGGCCAGATCGCTGGTGCTACCGTTATCGATCACTTTCGCCGTGACCACACCGTTATAGTTATCCACCACGTAGTGCAGGGCGCTGGTATTGTAGGTCGCGCTGCCTGCACTGATTGCCAGATAGCGTTGGCCGCTGGCAAAGCCATAGCTGCTGCCGGTACTGCTTAAACGGATGGTCGAGCCGGAATCAATCAGCGCGTTGCCGCTGACGGTTAGGCGGCCATAGCCGATATCAAGCGCGCTGCCCTGGGTATACGTGGTGTCAGAAACCCCGAGATTGAGGATAGCATCTTGGGTCTGATGGTAATTGCCGCGAATGGTGAGTGGCTGAGTGACCAGCACATCAGCACGGTTGGTGAGGGTATGGCTGCCACCCAGGTCCACATTATCATTCAGCAGCAGCATTCCCCCGCCAAAGCTGACATCGGCGCCGGTGGCGACAATCTGGCCTGTCGGGTTAGCCATTACTGGATCGATGATAAAATTGTTTGCGCCTGTCAGCTGGCCCCGTCGGTCACTGCCGCCGTTAATCACCAATTCATTGCTGGAAGTGTGGATAATATTGCCAGCAATGGTACCGCTGTTATTAATGGTGCCGATGGCACCATTAAAACTGTTGGTTATTGCATTGTTAGTGGATACGTTCAAACCTGGGTTAAAGGGACCGATAAAACCGTCGTTGTTCAGCGTGGTAATCTGCCCCTGATTGAAAATCGCCGTTTGGGTACCGGAGATAATCCCGCTTGCGGTGTTGTTTAACGCGCTCAGGGTGCCGAAATTGGCGATGCCAATACCGCTATATCGCGAACCTGAAGAGCTGTTGGTGTTGATATAACCGCTGTTGATCAGTGAGCCAATATTATTGTCGTTTTCTAGCGCTATGCCGGTATCGGAGGTGATGAAACCGGAGTTTTTCAATGTTGCGAGATCGCCGCCGTTGTACAAGCCAATCGCTGTTTGATTGTAAATGGATCCCTGATTATCAATCAGCGTAGTGGTACTGGAGTTGCGCACGGCGAACTGCTGAGTATCAGCACTCACCATGCCGTTAGGGGTGATTGTTAAGGTGTCTGTGGAAACCACGTAAGGGGCAGCATACGAGGAGTCGTTAATCTCATTGCTGGGGACGGGCGTCGCGTGGGCCAAGGCTAAACTTTGCGCTGCTGTCAGGGCAATGACCAGCGGTTTAAGCGGGAAAGCGTGAAGCGTTTTTTTCATTATTATTGCCACCATCAGAGTTATCAGAGCTGATTCATTCAGCTATTTTTAAGAATATTCTGATTTATCGGCACGGCCTGAAGGCCCTTTAGCGGGGCTGGAAAATATATTTGGCGCATAAAAAAACCGGACTGAGAGCAGTCCGGTTTGGATTATCAGTGCGGCAAGCGTTAACGCGGCAGCACGGCAGAATGGGGCAAATTAGCGACTACGGAAGACAATGCGGCCTTTGCTCAGGTCGTACGGGGTCAGCTCTACAGTGACTTTGTCGCCCGTCAGGATGCGGATATAGTTTTTGCGCATTTTACCGGAGATATGAGCGGTAACCACGTGACCGTTTTCCAATTCAACGCGGAACATGGTGTTAGGTAACGTATCGAGTACGGTACCCTGCATTTCAATATTGTCTTCTTTGGCCATCGAATCCTCTAGGTGGACTACCTTAGTTTTGAACCGGCAAGATAATGCCGAATTTCACGTATTAAGTAAAGAATTGTGGATGAATTCACCCACATCAACCCCTCTAAAGCGCACACCTGCGCAGACGGGTTACGTTTAAATCTGGAGTAAATGGCGTCAGCGTGGGGGAACAGCGGGCTAAGAATCTGTTTAAATATGCTTTTGTCGCACGATTAAAACAGTTCTGACAAGGTGCGTTGAGATTCCCAGCCTGGTATTCCGCATCACCATCTTGTACCGGTGAAAGGCGGACGACATACCAAACGCGCATATTATATCACTGTTCTCATCGGCATGCCTGAAAAACATCGGGGAATTGCATTAAAAAAGCCGCTGCGGTTGCCAGCAGCCGGTGATAAGTGGCTGATGTGCGAGGGAATAGACGTATTGCAGATAGCGGGCGCGCGCGATCTCTTCTGCGCCGAGTGAGGCGGTGTGAGGGTTAAGCACCTGGCAGTCTATCAGCTTTCCGCCCTGGCGATGGAACCACTCGCTAAATACCAGCAGTGCCGTTTTGGAGGCATTCTCCCGCCGGCTGAACATCGACTCACCGCAAAAAATTTGCCCGAGCGCCAGCCCATACATGCCGCCCACCAGTTCATCGCCGAACCACACTTCAACCGACTGCGCATGCCCGAGTTCGAAAAGCTTGAGCCAGGCGCGCTTCACCTCAAAGGTGATCCAGGTACCTTCCTGGCGATCGCTGGCGCAGCCCTCGATCACTTGCTGAAAGTCCTGATTGATTGTCACCCGGTAGGGTGACCTGCTGTGAAAGCGTTTCATGCTGCGGCTGAGGTGAAAGGCTTCGGGTAACAGCACGGCGCGCGGATCGGGTGACCACCACAGGATAGGATCGCCAGGGGAAAACCACGGGAAGATCCCCTCATGGTAGGCATTTAGCAGACGAGCCGGGCTAAGGTCGCCGCCCATCGCCAGCAGGCCATTAGGTTCCCGCAGCGCCATTTCTGGCGGCGGGAAGTTTAACGATTCGCGTGAAAGCTGTATCAGGCGCATCCGCAGATTCTCAACAGGGCAGAGCTAATGACTATAGCGCAAAGCGCTGCAGAAAAGTCCAGTAGCGACCCTGTTTTGCGACTAATTCGGCATGATTTCCCTGTTCGATGATTTCGCCGCTGTCCATAACGCAAATCCGGTCAAAATGTGCCAGGCCGCGCAGGCGGTGGGTGACCATGATGAGGGTTTTGTTTTGTGCCACCTGGCGCAGCAGCGCGAGGATCTGCTGTTCGGTCTCCGCATCCAGCCCTTCGGTCGGCTCATCCAGCAGCATCAGATCGCCGCCGTGCAGCAGCGCACGCGCCAGTCCCAGGCGGCGCAGTTCGCCACCCGACAGCTGACGGCCGCCTTCACCAAGCCAGGCGTTGAGACCCTGATTGTTTTCCAGCAGTTTCTCCAGCCCGACCTGCTGCAGCGCGGCGCTCAGCTGCTCATCGCTCGCGTCGGGCGCGGCCAGCAGCAGGTTATCGCGCAGCGTGCTGCTGAACAGATGCACGCGCTGGGTGACGACGCTGGTGCGCGCGCGCAGGTCGGCTTCGCTGTACTGGTCAAGCGGCTGGCCATTGAGCTGAATAGTGCCGTGTTGAGGATCCCAGGCGCGCGTCAGCAGCTGCAGCAGCGTCGACTTGCCGCAACCGGTGCGACCCAGCAGCGCTATGTGTTCGCCTGGTGTGATATCCAGAGAGAGATCTCTGATCGCCAGCGGCGCGTTGTCAGCGTAGCCGAAGCTGATGTTGCTCAACGTGAGCGCAGCCTGTCCCGAGGCCTGCGTCGTAGCCTGGCGGAAGGTGACCGCCGGGCGCTGTTCGATAATCTGCGTTACGCGCTGCGCGGAGGCAATCACATGGCCAAGATGCTGGAAAGCGGTGCCCACCGGACCGAGTGCTTCGAACGCGGAGAGTGCACAGAAGACAAACAGCGCAATATACGCACCCGGATACGGGTCGCCACCAATGCCTGCGGCACTCAGCCACAGCATCAGCGTGACGGCAATTCCGCCCATCAGCATCACCAGCCCCTGTGACAGCCCTGTCAGGCTGGCCTGGCGCTGCTGTGCGCTGAGCCAGGCCTGTTCCGTGGCATCCATCGCGTCACGAAAGCGCTGTGCCGCACCGTACAGGCTCAGCTCTGCCTGGCCCTGGAGCCAGCGCGTCAGGCCGCTACGATACTCGCCGCGCAGGCGGGTAAGATCGGCGCCGACGGGCAGCCCGGCACGGTAAAACAGCGGTGGCAGTGCGACCAGTGTCAGCAGCATCAGGCCGCCGAGCGTCAGGGCCAGATAAGTATCAAGGAAGCTCAGGCCAAAAGTGACCACGACAATCACCACCAGCGCCCCGACCAGCGGTGAAATCACCCGCAGGTAGAGGTGATCGAGCGTGTCGACATCCGCCACCAGTCGGTTAAGCAGCTCTCCCTGGCGGAAGCGGGCAATGCCGGCAGGGGAGAGCGGCAACAGCTTACTGAAGGTAAACACCCGCAGATGCTGCAGCACGCGGAAGGTGCCGTCATGGCTCACCAGGCGCTCAAGATAACGCGCGACGGTGCGGCTGATGGCGGCACCGCGTACTCCGGCGGCGGGCAGCATATAGTTAAAGCTGTAAATCCCTGCGACACCGGCCAGTGAGGTAGCGGCGAGGAACCAGCCGGACAGCGTAATCAGGCCGATGCTGGCCAGCAGCGTCACCACCGCCAGCAGCATGCCGAACAGCAGGCGCAGAATGTGGCGACGATACAGTTTTAAAAACGGCAGCAGGGTTTTCATTCAAGCGATCCTCCGCGCTGAGCCAGCAGGTCAGCAAATGCGCCGGGCTGATTCGCCAGCGTCTGCCAACGGCCCTGTTGGACAATTTTACCGTCGCGCATCAGCCAGATTTCATCCCACTGTGACAGGCGGTCGAGCTGATGGGTGATTAACAGCGTGCTTTGCGCATGCGAAGCCGCCAGCAGCGCGTGATTGACGTGCTGCTCGCTGTGCGCATCAAGGCTGGCATCAGGTTCATCCAGCAGCAGCAGCTGGCAGGGCTTCATCAACGCGCGGGCAACGGCAACGCGCTGCGCCTGGCCAACCGACAGGCTGGCAGCCTGATCGCCGGTTTCACTGTCCAGCCCGGCAGGCAGGCGCGGCAGAAACTCATTGACCCCGGCAAGTTCCAGCACCTGCTGCAAACGGGCTTCATCGTGGTTGCCGCTTAGCAGAATATTCTGCCGCAGCGTGCTGGCGGGAAGATGCGGGTTTTGCCCCACCCACGCCAGCTGCTGCTGCCAGTGGGGCAGGGCAATATCGCGTAATTCGACGCCGTTAACCTGTAACGATCCCTGATAGGGCAGATAGCCGAGCAGCACGTTCATCAGCGAGGTTTTCCCGGCGCCGCTTTGCCCGACCAGCGCCACGCGCTGCCCTGGCTGCAGGGTGAAGCTAAGTGGCCCGGCGAGCTGACTGCCGTCAGCGGTGACGATCGTCAGATCGGTCGCGACCAGGCTTAAGCCATGGTGTAATTCAGGCGTGAGTTCACCACGCTGGAGCGCCGCGCCTTCACTCTCTTCAATAAAGGTTTGTAGTGCATCGGCAGCACCCACAGCCTGGGCCTTGGCATGATAGAACGCCCCCAGATCGCGCAGCGGCTGGTAAAACTCAGGCGCCAGGATCAGCACCAGGAAACCGGCAAACATCGTCACCGCACCGCTGTAGTGGCCGAAGTCGAACACGCCAAGATAGGAGAAACCGAAATAGACAGCGATCAGAGCAATTGAGATAGAGGCAAAGAACTCCAGCACCGCCGAGGAGAGGAAGGCCATGCGCAGCACTTCCATGGTGCGCTGGCGGAATTGCTCGGAAGCCTCGGCAATGTTTGCCGTTTCAGCCTCGGCACGGTGAAACAGGCGCAGCGTTTCCAGCCCGCGCAGGCGGTCAAGAAACTGCCCGCTCAGGCGCGCCAGTGCCTGGAAGTTGCGGCGGTTGGCATCTGCGGCGCCCATACCGACCATCGCCATAAACAGCGGGATCAGCGGCGCGGTGGCGAGCAGGATCAGCGAAGCCGCCCAGTTAACCGGGAATAGTAGGATAAGCACCAGCAGCGGGATAATCCCCGCCAGCATCATCTGCGGCAGATAGCGCGCGTAGTAATCCTGCATCTCTTCGATCTGCTCCAGCAGCAGGGTAGCCCAGCTGCCGGCAGGTTTGCCCTGAACCCAGGTGGGGCCGAGATCGGAGAGGCGGTTAAGCACCTGCTGGCGCAGCACCTGGCGGATCGCCTGACCCGTTTTGAACCCCACCTTTTCCCGCAGCCACGCCAGCCAGGCGCGCGCCGCAAAGCAGGCCAGCAGCAGAATAAAATGCAGCAGTTGCGTATCGCGCGGTTGATGATCAACCAGCAGCGCCTGCAGCAGCGAGGCGAGGAACCAGGCCTGCGCGAGGATCAGGAGCGCACTTAACGTGCCCAGCATGTAGGAGAGACGCAGCCAGCGATGGCCGTGCACACTCTGACTTTTCAACCAGCGGGTGAGTTGTTGTTGCCGTGTTTTATTCATCTGTTGCCGTGTTGCCCTGACGTAAACAGTAGTGAGGCAAAGCCCCAGGAAGATCGGTGTCAAGCGCGGCAATGTTACAATGGGGAGGGTGAAAAGGCGACAATTGCTCGTCGCCTTGGGCAAGATTAGCTCAGAGTTTTAACAACTTACTGATTATTTTTAACCAAACCGTCAAGATAACGCTCGGCATCCAGCGCGGCCATACAGCCGGTACCGGCGGAAGTAATCGCCTGACGATAGATATGGTCCATGACATCTCCGGCGGCAAACACGCCCGGGATGCTGGTCTGAGTTGCGTTGCCATGGATGCCGGACTGCACCTTGATGTAGCCGTTTTCCAACTCCAGCTGACCGTTAAAGATTGCAGTGTTCGGGCTGTGGCCGATCGCGACAAACAGTCCGGCAACGTCCAGTGTCTTAGTCTGGTCATCTTTGGTCGAACGCAAGCGCAGGGAGCTGACGCCCATCTGGTCGCCCAGCACTTCGTCCAGAGTATGATCGGTATGCAGCACGATATTGCCGTTTCTCACCTTCTCATTCAGGCGGTCGATGAGGATTTTTTCTGCACGGAAGCTGTCGCGACGGTGAATCAGGTGCACCTCAGCCGCGATATTCGCCAGATAGAGCGCTTCTTCCACTGCGGTATTACCGCCGCCAATCACCGCGACTTTCTGATTGCGATAGAAGAAACCGTCACAGGTTGCGCAGGCGGAGACGCCGCGGCCTTTAAATGCCTCTTCTGACGGCAGGCCGAGGTAGCGAGCCGAGGCACCGGTAGCGATGATCAGGGCATCCGCCGTGTACTCACCTTCGTCGCCGGTCAGGCGGAAAGGGCGGTTCTGCAGGTCGACGCTGTGGATATGGTCGAAGATGATCTCGGTATTGAATTTCACCGCGTGCTCATGCATACGCTCCATCAGCAGGGGGCCGGTCAGTTCGTTAGCATCACCCGGCCAGTTTTCCACGTCGGTGGTGGTGGTCAGCTGGCCGCCTTTTTCCAGCCCGGTGATCAGCACCGGGTTGAGGTTGGCGCGTGCAGCATACACCGCTGCGGTGTAGCCCGCCGGGCCGGAACCCAGAATCAGTAATTTACTGTGTTTCGCCGTACTCATGAGACCCTCATTATTTAACTGGCAAACAGATGCAGCGATTGTAGGGAATTTGCCGGGGCAAAAAAAGCGTTCTGCAATTTTGTTAACAATTAATGAAAAAGGTTTAACCAATCGTGGGCCAGGCAAACGACTGCGCTGTCTGCAAAACAGACTATATGGCCCGGACTATGCCATTTTAAGTCAAAAATAGTCATTGAAAAACAGAGAGACAGCCACTGCTATGGCATGTTGTACTGATTTTATTTGTTTTGCTTTGACAATCGGCTGAGCTTTTGCGAAAACATTATGAGAAGCAGAGGGAATTCGGCCCGCTCTTCCAGGATTTCATCCCGGATTTTCTATTTATGGCCGGATAAACTCAGCCTGTTATGTGCAATGACTCATGGTGTGGACAGACAACATGCGTCAGGTAGATAAAGCGATTAGTCCCGCAACAGGCTCACTGTCTTCACTTAGATCAACCCTGTTACATTAATGGCGTTCAGGGTATGGCAGGTAGGGAAGGATTTTAAGAGAGACAATAATAATGGTAGACAATAAAAAACGACCTGGTAAAGACCTCGACAGAATCGACCGCAATATCCTGAATGAGCTGCAGAAGGACGGTCGTATTTCTAACGTCGAGCTTTCCAAACGCGTAGGGTTATCCCCAACGCCATGTCTGGAGCGCGTGCGCCGCCTGGAGCGTCAGGGCTTCATTCTCGGTTATACCGCACAGTTAAACCCGCACTACCTGGATGCTTCTCTGCTGGTATTCGTTGAGATTACTCTGAATCGTGGTGCGCCGGATGTGTTTGAGCAATTTAACGCCGCCGTGCAAAAACTTGAGGAAACTCAAGAGTGTCACCTGGTTTCCGGTGATTTCGACTACCTGTTGAAAACCCGCGTGCCAGACATGTCTGCATATCGTAAACTGCTCGGCGAAACCTTGCTGCGTCTGCCGGGCGTGAACGATACCCGTACCTATGTGGTCATGGAAGAAGTGAAACAAAGTAACCGGTTAGTGATTAAAACGCGGTAACACAGGGCAGGTGCAAAACCTGGTAGTTTTCGGTACACTCCTGTGAATTCATACAGGTTCAGCGTCGGGCATGCCCGGCGCTGTTGCCTTCATAGTTTACAGGCACCTGGAGAGTACTCTTGAGCCAGGAATACACAGAAGATAAAGAAGTTTCGTTACAACCGCTGAGCAGTGGGCGTCGCCTGCTGGAAGCGTTACTGATTATTGTTGCTCTTTTCGCCGTTTATCTGATGGTGGCGTTGATGAGCTTCAACCCTTCCGATCCCAGCTGGTCGCAAACCGCCTGGCATGAACCCATCCACAATTTAGGTGGGGGGGTAGGGGCCTGGCTTGCTGACACGCTGTTCTTTATTTTCGGCGTGATGGCGTACGCCCTTCCTCCGGTGATTTTAGGCCTGTGCTGGATCACCTTCCGTCAGCGTCATTCTCAGGATTACATCGACTACTTCGCGGTAGCACTACGTCTGATCGGCGTGCTGGCGCTGGTAGTGACCTCCTGTGGCTTGGCCGCGCTGAATGCCGATGATATTTGGTACTTTGCCTCTGGCGGCGTGATCGGCAGCCTGCTGAGTAACGCGATGGCCGCCTATTTCAGCGGTCCCGGCGGCACGTTGACGCTGCTGTGCATCTGGGCGGCGGGCCTGACGCTCTACACGGGCTGGTCCTGGCTGACGATTGCCGAGAAAATTGGCGGGGTAGTGATGGGTGTCTTAACCTTCGCCAGCAACCGCTCGCGCGCCGATGAAAAATGGCATGAAGAGGATGACGAAGCCTATCAGGAAGACGATCGTCCTGCGCGAGAGTCCACAGCGCCATTAATGAAACGCAGCGCGCAGGCGGACGATGCAGACGATGTGCTGCTGGCAAAACCGCAGCCAATTTATGCTGATGTTGAGGATGACGAGCAGCACGATCCGCTGTTGGCGAAACCCGCTGTTGCTGCTGCCGGTGCTGCGGCGGCCAGCGAAGTGGCTGCGGCGCAGCCTGCCGCTCCACAAATCTCCGCGGCGCAGGTTGAAGCTCCTGCCGCAGCGCCAGCGGCACCCGTTCAGGTTTCAACCCCGGTTGAACCCGCTCAGCCGCCGTTATACCGCTTTGAAGTGCCTGCCGCAGCTGAGACCCCGGCACCTTCTGTTCCGGTTCAGCCGATGGAAGATGACGACGGTCCGCAGATGGGCAACTGGCGCGATACGGCAACCTCCTCGCCGTTTGATTTCTCGACGCAGCATGCCTCTCACCCCGCTTCCGTCGCTGCGGCGGCAACCGGTGTGGCCATTGGCGCCGTGGCGCAGTCTGCCACCTCCAATACGCCGTTTATGCCGGGCTTTACCGCCACCAGCGGTGATGAACTTAATCCGCAGGTGAAGCAGGGCATTGGTCCTGAACTGCCGCGCCCGAACCCGGTGAAACTGCCAACCCGTCGCGAGCTGGCTTCCTACGGCATTAAGCTGCCTTCGCAGCGCATGGCGGAAGAGAAAGCTAAACAGCAGGAGCAGAGTCAGGCTCAGCCTCAGGCCTCTTATCACGCTGAAGTCGACGACGAGCAGGATGCAGCGGAACAGGCACAGCTGCGCGAAGCGTTCTTCGCTCAGCAGCAGCAGCGCTACGGCGAAGAGTTTGCCGCTGAAGATGAGGAAGCTCTGGAGCAGGCTGCACTGGCTCGCCAGTTTGCCGACCAGCAACAGCAGCGTTATGCCGCCGAGCCGCAGAACAGCGCGCCAACCTTTAACCTTGATACTGCCGGTGCGTTTGATTTCTCACCAATGGACGATCTGGTTGATGACGGCCCAGCTGAGCCGCTGTTCACGATCGCTGCCGCGCCGGAAGTGGAGCCTGTAGCCCCGCAGCCAGCACAATGGCAGCAGCCGGACAGCGCGCCGCAGCAACCTGCCGCCTGGCAGCAGCCTGCTCAGGCCCCGGCCGCTCAACAGCCGGTTGCCCCTTCATGGCAGGCCAGTGCGCCTGCAGCGCCGCAGCCGGTTGCCGTTGAAGCACCTAAGCCGCAGGAGCCGGATATGGACAGCCTGATCCACCCGTTCCTGATGCGCCATGAACAGCCGACGTATAAACCGACGACGCCACTGCCTACGCTCGATCTGCTCTCGTCGCCTCCGGCGGAAACCGAGCCGGTCGATCAGTTTGCCCTGGAACAGACCTCGCGCCTGATTGAGGCACGTCTGGCTGACTACCGCGTTAAAGCGGAGGTTGTGGGTTCTTCACCTGGCCCGGTGATCACCCGTTTCGAGCTGGATCTGGCACCGGGTGTCAAAGCGGCGCGTATTTCCAACCTGTCGCGCGACCTGGCCCGTTCCCTCTCAGCCGTTGCGGTGCGTGTGGTGGAAGTGATCCCTGGCCGCCCCTATGTTGGCCTTGAGTTGCCAAACCTGCATCGCCAGACGGTTTACCTGCGTGAAGTGCTGGACTGCCCGGCGTTCCGTGATAATCCGTCGCCGCTATCTATCGTACTGGGTAAAGATATTTCCGGCGATCCGGTGGTGGCCGATCTTGGCAAAATGCCGCACCTGCTGGTTGCCGGTACGACCGGTTCCGGTAAGTCGGTCGGCGTGAACGCCATGATCCTCAGCATCCTGTATAAAGCCACGCCGAAAGAGGTGCGCTTTATCATGATCGACCCGAAAATGCTTGAGCTGTCGGTTTATGAAGGTATTCCGCATCTGTTAACTGACGTCGTTACCGACATGAAGGATGCAGCCAATGCACTGCGCTGGTGTGTGGTGGAGATGGAGCGCCGCTACAAGCTGATGTCGGCACTTGGCGTGCGTAATATTGCGGGCTACAACGAAAAAGTGGATATGGCTGATGCCATGGGCCGCCCAATTCCCGACCCGTTCTGGAAACCGACCGACAGCATGGATATGACGCCGCCAGTGCTGGAGAAAGAGCCGTACATCGTGGTGATGGTCGACGAATTTGCCGACCTGATCATGACCGTCGGGAAAAAGGTGGAAGAGCTGATCGCTCGCCTGGCGCAGAAAGCGCGTGCAGCGGGTATTCACCTGGTGCTGGCAACGCAGCGTCCGTCAGTCGATGTCATTACCGGCCTGATTAAAGCTAACATCCCAACGCGTATCGCCTTTACCGTCTCCAGCAAAATTGACTCACGTACCATCCTCGATCAGGGCGGTGCCGAATCTCTGCTGGGAATGGGGGACATGCTTTATCTGGCGCCAAACTCATCGATTCCGGTGCGTGTTCACGGCGCGTTTGTGCGCGACCAGGAAGTCCACGCGGTAGTGGCTGACTGGAAGGCGCGCGAACGTCCTCAGTATAAAGAGGGCATTCTCAGCGGTGGTGAGGATAGCGAGGCCGGCGGCGGCGGTATCGACGGTGATGAAGAGCTGGACCAGCTGTTTGACCAGGCGGTGCAGTTCGTCGTTGATAAGCGTCGCGCGTCGATCTCCGGCGTCCAGCGTCAGTTCCGCATCGGCTACAACCGTGCGGCGCGCATTATCGAACAGATGGAAGCGCAGGGAATTGTCTCCTCTCCGGGCCATAATGGTAACCGCGAGGTGCTGGCACCACCGCCGCACGAAATGTAACAATCACTCCGGGCCGGCCACGTTGGCTGGCCCGTTGATTTTTTGCCAGCAGTCCCCATATCTGCTCAGTGCCGCCGGGGAATTCAGTTTATTCTTCTGTCGTTCCTGCCAGCGCCTGGCTAAAGTTATCCACGTCACGCTTAACCCGCAACGGGATACAAAAGTTTTAATAAGGATGCCGTAATGAAAAAATTAATGATTTCCTGCTGTTTGCTGGCGGCCTTTACTTCTGCAAGCGTACTGGCAGATGCTGCCAGTGATTTGCAGCAGCGCCTGGATAAAGTGAAAAGCTTCCATGCGACCTTTAATCAAAAAGTGACCGACGGCAGCGGCCAGTCCGTGCAGGATGGTGAAGGTGAGATGTGGGTACAGCGCCCGAACCTGTTTAACTGGCACATGACCGCGCCGGATGAAAGCATCCTGATCTCTGATGGTAAAACCCTGTGGTTTTATAACCCGTTTGTTGAGCAGGTCAGCGCCAGCTGGCTGAAAGACGCCACCAGCAATACGCCGTTTATGCTGATTGCCCGCAACCAGTCGAGTGACTGGAAGCAGTACAACGTGGCGCAAAAAGGTAATGACTTCTCGCTGACGCCGAAAGCGGCGGATGGCAACCTGAAGCAGTTCACCATTAACGTTTCGCCGAACGGTACGATCAACCAGTTCAGCGCGATTGAGCAGGATGGCCAGCGCAGCAGCTACGCGTTGAAAAGCCAGCAAAACGGCTCCGTCAGCGCTGATAAGTTTAAGTTTACGCCGCCGCAGGGTGTGACCGTGGACGACCAGCGTCAGTGAGGTTTGCGTGAGTAATATGTCCCTCGATTTTTCCCGTAATGAATTTCAGCCTCTGGCCGCCCGTATGCGGCCACGCACGCTGGCCGAATATATCGGTCAGCAGCATCTGCTGGCGGCAGGCAAACCGCTGCCGCGCGCGATTGAGGCAGGTCATCTGCATTCGATGATCTTATGGGGACCACCAGGGACAGGGAAAACCACGCTGGCAGAAATTATCGGCCACTATGGCCAGGCCGACGTGGAGCGCATCTCAGCCGTGACCTCAGGGGTGAAAGAGATCCGTGAGGCAATCGAACGCGCCAGACAGAATCGCAATGCCGGGCGCCGCACCATCCTGTTTGTCGATGAGGTGCACCGCTTCAATAAAAGTCAGCAGGATGCTTTTCTGCCGCATATTGAAGACGGCACCATTACCTTTATCGGTGCCACCACTGAAAACCCCTCTTTTGAACTGAACTCCGCGCTGTTATCTCGTGCCCGCGTCTATCTGCTGAAATCTTTGACCGTTGAGGATATCTCAGCGGTGCTTGAGCAGGCAATGCAGGACAGCGAACGCGGTTACGGCAAAGAGAACATCGTGCTGCCGGAAAATACCCGCAACATGATTGCCGAGTTGGTTAACGGCGATGCGCGCCGGGCGCTTAACACGCTGGAGATGATGGCGGATATGGCGGAGGTCAACGCACAAGGCCAGCGCGAATTGACGCCGCAGTTGCTCAATGAAGTGTCAGGCGAGCGCAGTGCGCGTTTTGATAACAAAGGTGACCGCTTTTACGATCTGATCTCCGCGCTGCATAAGTCCGTGCGCGGTTCCGCCCCCGACGCGGCGCTTTACTGGTATGCGCGCATTATTACCGCCGGGGGTGACCCGCTGTATGTGGCGCGCCGCCTGCTGGCGATTGCATCCGAGGATGTTGGCAATGCCGACCCACGCGGAATGCAGGTGGCGATTGCTGCCTGGGACTGCTTTACCCGCGTTGGCCCGGCGGAAGGCGAGCGCGCCATTGCTCAGGCGATTGTTTACCTCGCCTGCGCACCCAAAAGCAATGCCGTTTACAGCGCGTTCAAGTCAGCGATGCGCGATGCGCGTGAAAGCCCGGATTACGACGTGCCGGAACATCTGCGTAATGCGCCAACGAAGCTGATGAAGGAGATGGGGCTGGGGGCAGAATATCGCTATGCCCACAATGAACCGAACGCCTATGCCGCCGGTGAAGAGTACTTCCCGGCGCAAATGGCGCAGACCCGTTATTATCAGCCAACCACACGCGGGCTGGAAGGCAAAATCGGCGAAAAGCTCGCCTGGCTTGCTGAACAGGATCAAAATAGCCCGACAAAACGCTACCGCTGACAGTGACGTTGCGGTAAGGTTAGCAATGAATTCAACGTATTCTGCATAAGAGTACGTCCCTTCCTTTGACACTCAAACAATAAGCACAGGACAAGCATGCTCGATCCCAATCTGCTGCGTAATGAGCCAGACGCAGTCGCTGAAAAACTGGCACGCCGGGGCTATAAGCTGGACGTTGATACGCTGCGCGCGCACGAAGAGCGTCGCAAAGTACTGCAGGTAGAAACTGAAAATCTGCAGGCTGAACGTAACTCGCGATCCAAATCCATCGGGCAGGCCAAAGCACGTGGGGAAGATATCGAGCCGTTGCGCCAGGAAGTGAGCGCACTGGGTGAACGTCTGGATGCCGCGAAAGCCGAGCTGGAAGCACTACTGACCAGCATTAACGACTTCGCGATGGCTATCCCTAATATTCCTGCGGATGTGGTGCCACTGGGTAAAGACGACAGTGAAAACCAGGAAATCAGCCGCTGGGGTGAACCGCGTAAGTTCGATTTTGCCGTCCGCGATCACGTCGAACTCGGCGAAATGGCTGCCGGACTGGACTTCGCTGCCGCGGTTAAGCTGACCGGTTCACGCTTTATCGTGATGCGCGGTCAGATTGCCCTGATGCACCGTGCGCTGAGCCAGTTTATGCTCGACCTGCACACCGAGCAGCACGGCTACCAGGAAACCTATGTTCCTTACCTGGTCAACCATGCCAGCCTGTACGGTACCGGCCAGCTGCCAAAATTTGGCGAGGACCTGTTCCATACTCGTCCGCTGGAAGAAGAGGCATCAAGCAGCAACTATGCGCTGATCCCGACTTCGGAAGTGCCACTCACCAATCTGGTGCGCGACGAGATCCTTGAAGAAGAGTCACTGCCGATCAAAATGACCGCGCACACGCCGTGCTTCCGCTCTGAAGCGGGGGCTTATGGCCGCGATACGCGTGGTCTGATCCGCATGCACCAGTTCGATAAAGTGGAGATGGTGCACATCACCCGTCCGGAAGATTCGATGGACGCGCTGGAAGAGCTGGTCGGCCACGCTGAGAAAGTGCTGCAGCTGCTGAATCTGCCCTATCGTAAAGTGCTGTTGTGTACCGGCGACATGGGCTTCGGTTCGCACAAAACTTACGATTTGGAAGTCTGGCTGCCTGCACAGGATACTTACCGTGAAATCTCTTCCTGCTCAAATATGGGTGATTTCCAGGCGCGCCGCATGAAAGCACGCTGCCGTGCGCGTGGCGAAAAAGCCACCCGCCTGGTGCATACCCTGAATGGCTCCGGCCTGGCAGTAGGGCGTACACTGGTGGCGGTGCTGGAAAACTACCAGCAGGCTGATGGCCGTATTGAAGTGCCGGAAGTGCTGCGCCCGTACATGAAAGGACTTGAGTTTATCGGCTAATCACCTCGCCGATTGCAATGTTCAAAACCCGCCGCTGGCGGGTTTTTTTATGCCGGCGATCGAGCAAAATAAATGATGGAGAGTTTGGTTCGCCCTAAGCCAATTTAAATAGAATTCAATGAGATAATTCGTGGCGAAAAGTTGTGACTCAGATCTCCCACTCGTTGTAGATAAGAAAATTAAATCGCTGTACTACAAATCGTGCTGTGGCTGATTTATTCCGCTTTTACAATTGCTTGCATGGTGGCATTATGCGCGCAAAATCCTCTCTCGCTGCGGTTCTTCACTACTATGTCCACCTGGTCACGCCCTGTTATCGTGCTGCTTTGCGGCTTGCTGCTGATGACGGTCTCAATTGCTGTGCTCAATACGCTGGTGCCACTGTGGCTGACCCATGATGCGTTGCCAACGTGGCAAGTGGGCATGGTCAGCTCCTCTTATTATTGCGGCAACCTGCTGGGCACGCTGATTGCCGGTTGGACGATCAAAAATTACGGTTTCAACCGCAGCTATTATTTTGCTTCCCTGCTGTTCGCCCTGGCAACCGTGGCTTTGGGGCTGGGCACTGGATTCTGGTCCTGGGCGCTCTGGCGCTTTATTGCCGGGGTCGGCTGTGCGTTGATCTGGGTGGTGGTTGAGAGTGCGCTGTTATGCAACGGTACGTTGCGCAACCGTGGCCGCCTGCTGGCTGCTTATATGATTATGTACTATATCGGCACCGTCTTCGGTCAGCTGCTGGTGAGTAAGGTCTCTACCGAACTGCTGCACGTGCTGCCGTGGGTAACCGGCGTGGTGCTGGCCGCTATCCTGCCGTTGGTATTCTGCCGTGTGACGGCAAACCAGATGGAAGAAGAGGCCACGCCAGGCCGACTCTGGCCGATGTTGCGCCGCCGCAGCGCGCGCCTGGGGATCAACGGCTGCATTATCTCCGGTATCGTTCTGGGCTCGCTGTATGGCCTGATGCCGCTCTACCTTTCCCATCAGGGAATGAGCGACTCGACGATTGGTTACTGGATGGCGCTGCTGGTCAGTGCGGGGATCATTGGCCAGTGGCCGATTGGCCGCCTGGCTGACCGCTTTGGCCGCCTGCTGGTGCTGCGCGTTCAGGTGTTTGTGGTGATCCTCGGTGCGCTGGCGATGCTCGGTAATGCGGCGATGGCTCCCGCCCTGTTTATCCTTGGCTGCGCCGGTTTTACGCTGTATCCGGTGGCGATGTCCTGGGCTTGTGAAAAGGTTGGGCACCACGAACTGGTGGCAATGAACCAGGCGCTGCTGCTGAGCTATACGGTGGGTAGCCTTGCCGGTCCGACGATGACGTCAATGCTGATGCAGAGCTACTCTGACCGCGTGCTGTTTGTGATGATTGCGGCGGTAGCGCTGGTTTATCTGGTGATGCTGCTGCGTAAAGCCGATCATCATGCGACGCCGGTGGCGCACGCATAAAAAAAGGTCGACCGGAACAAAGGGTCGACCTCTAACAGAGTTCGTTCGAAATTTTTTGCAGGGGCGGGTCTTCTTTTGCGGCCCACCCTTTAATACATCACGTAGTGGCCGTAACCTTCCAGAATACCCTTCACCCGATCCATGGTTTCGGCTTTCGGTGGGTGAACGCCATCCAGCTTGTACTCCTCCCCCATCGCTATCCATTTATGCTTGCCGAGTTCGTGGTAGGGCAGCAGCTCAATCTTCTCAACGTTACCCATATCGCGGGTAAATTCACCCAGTCGATGCGCAGAATCATCATCATCTGAATAGCCAGGCACCACCACATAGCGGATCCAGGTGCGAATTTTACGCTTTGCAAGGTAACGGGCAAAATCCAGCGTGCGGTGGTTAGACACGCCGACCAGCACCTGATGCACGTCGTCATTCATCTGCTTGAGGTCAAGCATCACCAGATCGGTTACGTCCAGCAGTTCATCAATCACCGGGTCGTAGCGGCGCACAAAACCGTTAGTGTCGAGGCAGGTATGAATACCTTCGGCATGGCAGGCGCGGAACCAGTCGCGCACGAACTCAGCCTGTAATATCGCCTCGCCGCCGGAAGCGGTCACGCCGCCGCCGGAAGCATTCATAAAGTGACGATAGGAAACCACATCCTTCATCAACTCTTCGACGGTAATCTCTTTGCCACCGTGCGTGTCCCAGGTGTCGCGGTTGTGACAGTACAGGCAGCGCATCAGGCAGCCCTGGAAGAAGGTGATAAATCGGATGCCGGGGCCGTCGACGGTCCCGCAGGATTCAAATGAGTGAATACGGCCGGTAACTGACATTGCGATGAGTTCTCCACGGTGACACAGTCTTTAGCTGTGTTTTAAGTCTGTTTTGGCAGTAGTCCGTGTGGGCGACTGACAAAACGGGCTGAGTGGTGATCTGGCCCCTTTGCAGGGGCCAGCGGTGCTTGTTACATGCTCTGAGTGAAGGTACGGGTGATCACATCCTGCTGCTGTTCTTTAGTCAGCGAGTTGAAACGTACCGCATAGCCCGACACGCGAATGGTTAACTGCGGATATTTTTCCGGGTCTTCCATCGCTTCCAGCAGCATTTCACGGTTCATCACGTTGACGTTGAGGTGCTGACCCCCTTCAATGCTGGCTTCATGATGGAAGTAGCCATCCATCAGACCGGCAAGGTTGGTTTTGCGCACGTCGTCGTTTTTACCCAGCGCGTTTGGCACGATAGAGAAGGTATAAGAGATACCGTCTTTGGCGTAGGCAAACGGCAGTTTCGCTACCGAAGTCAGTGAGGCTACAGCACCTTTCTGGTCACGACCGTGCATTGGGTTGGCGCCTGGACCAAATGGCGCGCCTGCGCGACGGCCGTCCGGAGTATTCCCGGTTTTCTTACCATACACCACGTTAGAAGTAATGGTGAGGACCGACTGAGTTGGCACCGCATTGCGGTAGGTCTGCAGTTTCTGAATTTTCTTCATGAAACGTTCAACCAGGTCACAGGCAATATCATCAACGCGCGAGTCGTTGTTACCGAACTGTGGATACTCACCCTCGATTTTGAAGTCCACGGCCAGGCCATCTTCATCACGAATGGTTGAAACTTTGGCGTACTTAATCGCTGACAGGGAATCAGCCGCTACCGACAGACCGGCGATGCCGCAGGCCATGGTGCGGTAAACATCACGGTCATGCAGCGCCATCAGCGACGCTTCGTAGCTGTATTTGTCATGCATGTAGTGGATGACGTTCAGGGCAGTGACATACTGTTTTGCCAGCCAGTCCATAAAGTGATCCATGCGGTTCATCACTTTATCGTAGTCCAGCACTTCATCCATCATTGGCGCTTCTTTCGGGCCAACCTGCATTTTCATTTTTTCATCCACGCCGCCGTTAATCGCGTACAGCATGGTTTTTGCCAGGTTGGCACGGGCGCCGAAGAACTGCATCTGTTTACCGACGATCATCGGGCTGACGCAGCAGGCAATCGCATAGTCATCGTTATTGAAGTCCGGGCGCATCAGGTCATCGTTCTCATACTGCAGTGAAGAGGTATCGATGGAGACTTTCGCGGCGAATTTCTTAAAGTTCAGCGGCAGCTTTTCTGACCACAGGATGGTCATATTAGGTTCCGGTGAAGGGCCCATGGTGTAGAGCGTATTCAGGAAACGGAAGGTGTTTTTTGTCACCATAGTACGGCCGTCAACGCCCATACCTGCCAGTGATTCAGTTGCCCAGATTGGGTCGCCGGAGAACAGCTCATCGTATTCCGGGGTGCGCAGGAAGCGAACCATACGCAGTTTCATCACCAGGTGGTCGATCAGCTCCTGGGCTTCCTCCTCGTTGATGACGCCTGCTTTCAGGTCGCGTTCAAAATAGATATCGAGGAAGGTAGAGACGCGGCCGAATGACATGGCTGCGCCATTCTGCGATTTCACTGCGGCCAGATAGCCGAAGTAGGTCCACTGGACGGCTTCTTTGGCGCTGGTTGCCGGGCCAGAGATATCGCAGCCGTATTTTGCCGCCATCTCTTTAATCTGCTGCAGCGCATGGTGCTGGTCAGCAATCTCTTCACGCAGGCGGATAGTGGCTTCGAGGTTTACGCCATTTTCCAGGTCGCTTTGCAGTGAAGTGAACTGGGCAAACTTGTCTTTCATCAGGGCATCGATGCCGTACAGCGCTACGCGGCGATAGTCACCAATGATACGGCCACGGCCATAGGCGTCAGGCAGGCCGGTCAGTACGCCAGATTTGCGGCAGCGCAGGATATCCGGCGTGTAAACGTCGAATACGCCCTGGTTGTGCGTCTTACGATATTCCGAGAAGATTTTTTTCACTGACGGATCAAGTTCGCGACCGTAAACTTTACACGAACCTTCCACCATTTTGATGCCGCCGAAGGGGATCAGGGCACGTTTCAGTGGAGCTTCAGTTTGTAACCCAACAATTTTTTCCAGGCTTTTGTTGATGTAACCCGCGTCATGGGAAGTGACGGTTGAGACCAGATCGGTATCAAAATCGACCGGGGCGTGGGTGCGGTTTTCCAGCTTGATGCCTTCCATCACCTGGTCCCACAGTGCGGTGGTGGCCTTAGTGGCACCGGCCAGGAACGTTTCATCGCCTTCATACGGAGTGTAGTTTTTCTGAATGAAGTCACGGACGTTGACGCTGGTCTGCCATTCACCTGGTGCAAAGCTTTCCCAGGCTGATGCCATTTTTTGATTAAGCTCGGTCATTTGATACCTACCTTATAACGTGAAGTTCGTTGTACGTTCCCGCCGGGTAGTGTCACGCCGACGGTTGCAAGATTCTTGAGCTGGGATAATCAGTGATGGTCGCCATCACGCAGATAAATTACCCAGTAGGTCAACCCGACCAGCAAACCACCGCCGATGATATTGCCCAGCGTGACCGGAATCAGGTTGTCGGTAATAAAGTGGCTAACGGTGAGATGCGAAAACTGTTCTGCTGTCGCGCCGGTGGCCTGCCAGAATTCAGGTGAAGCAAAATCTCTAATCACAATCGCCATCGGGATAAGGAACATGTTGGCGATGCTGTGCTCAAAGCCGCTGGCAACGAACATCGCTACCGGCAATACCATGGCAAACATCTTGTCCAGCAGGCTGCGGCCGGAGTAGCTCATCCATACCGCCATGCACACCATCAGGTTGGCGAGAATGCCGAGGCAGACGGCCTCAACAAAGGTATGGTGCATCTTGTGATCGGCGGTCTGCAGCACATTCAGCCCCCACGCGCCGTTCGCTGCCATGTACTGTCCGGCAAACCAAATCAGCGCAACAAAGAAGATAGCGCCAAGAAAGTTTCCGAAATAGACGATGATCCAGTTACGTGCCAGTTCCAGCCAGCTAATGCGTCCGCTGGCTTTCGCCACCACCGTTAAGACGGTCGAGGTGAACAGGTCAGCACCGCATACCACCACCAGCATCAGTCCGAGTGAGAAACAGATGCCGCCAACCAGCTTCGCCAAACCCCAGGGAACCGTGCCTGTCCCGGTGGTGGCCGTGATATAGAAAGCAAATGCGATAGAGATGAATACACCGGCAGTAATTGCCAGAAAAAAAGTCGTGAAGGGGTGTTTCGTTGCTTTATAGACGCCAGCGTCTTCGGCAACTTTCGCCATTTCGGACGGTAATAATAGATCAAAGGGGTTGCCAGCTTTCACACTAACGTTCTCCCAAAAGTAGTCAGCGAGGAAAGTCTAACAAAGGAGTATAGGAGAGAAGTTGATGTGGATCATATTGCGCGAGCAATTGCGCCTGTAAAGCCATGATGTTAAAAGGGTTAATTGGTTTATCTTGTTGTTTTGTATCGAATAAAACTTTTTTAATTATTAAAAATATATTTGAGTCTTAATGGGAAGCTGGCCCGACGTGGGTAAAATACTGGTAGTAAATTTAGCTATATTGTGACAATAAAAAAGGTAACAGCCTGAGCTGTTACCTTTTATTAACCTGGCGCTGAACTCGCGCCAGAAAAATAAAACGGCGGAAGAAATTTATTTTGAATTTTTACGCCGTTTTAAATGGACTTATTTCCAGTAACGGCGTTTGGCAGCCTGTAGCTTTTCATAGGCCCCTAACAGCGCCTGGTGTGCCGGGAAGGCTTTCAGCTCGCTATCAACACTCTGCAGGCCGTAGAACGGAGCTTCACCGCTAAGCGCAGCAGAAGCGGCGTCAACCGCATCCTGACCGTACATGCGAACAAATGCCGTATGGTACTGCAGCGGATCGCGCTCATCTTCCTGGCTCAGCAGCAGTAGCGTCTGCAGGCAGCGATAGTAGTTAGCGCGCTCCGGGCTGAAAATGGACTGGTTGAATTCCATGGTCCACTCTGTCCAGATCAGCGCCTGCTCCAGATCGCCACCGGCCAGCGCCAGCATAGCCTTCAGTTCGCCTATGCGCAGCGTGTACCAGCCGTTGTCTTTACCGGTAGCCAGGCCCAGCAGTTCACGCACGCGGGTAAAGTCGTCGTGGCCGTCTTCATCCAGCTGCTCCAGCAGTGCAAGGTAGTCCGCTTTCTCCCAGCTGCTTTCCGGCAGGGCGAGCAGCGTATCACGCAGATAGGCGCCCATGCTGTTATTGGCCAGAAGGAGATCTTCCGCCGGATAAATATCTGACATGCCAGGCACGATAATGCGGCAGGCGTAAACATCCAGATGCTCGTAATCGGCGATGTATACTTCCTGATCTTCGGCCTTGAAGATCGCCATCAGCGTCGCGAACTCTTCCTCAGTTGTGCCTTTGAAGCTCCAGTCCGCGAACGGGTAGTCAGCATCATCTTTGAACATATCCCAGGAGATCAGGCCGCTGGAGTCAATAAAGTGAGTTTCCAGGTTGGCGTGTTCCGCTACTTCTTCATCATCGAAGGTAGGTGGGGTGAAGACATCCAAATCCTTCAGCCCGCGGCCCTGCAGTAGCTCGGTCACGGTACGCTCGAGCGCCACGCCGAAGTCCGGGTGCGCGCCGAATGAGGCGAAGCAGGTGCCATTAGCCGGGTTGAACAGCACCACGCAGATCACCGGGTATTTGCCGCCCAGTGAGGCATCGTAAGAGAAGATAGGGAAGCCTTCTGCTTCCAACGTGGCAATCGCTTCCACCACGCCCGGATAGCGGTCCAGAACATCCTGCGGGATCAGCGGCAGGCTGATGGATTCCGCAATAATACGATTTTTAATATGACGCTCAAACACCTCAGACAGACCCTGAACGCGGGCTTCATTAGCGGTGTTACCGGCCGACATCCCGTTCGACACATACAGGTTGCCGATGATGTTCATCGGAATATAAACGGTCTGCTGGTCAGACTGACGGGTGAACGGCAGGCTGCAGATCCCGCGCGCGGCATTGCCTGACTGCAGATCGATCAGGTCGCTGGCGCTGACTTCATTTTCCGGGTCGTAGAATTTACGCAGACGGGCATCCAGAATGCCCTCAGGCAGCTGGTCATCATCCGGCAGCGGGAACCATTTCTCGTTAGGATAATGAACAAAATCGCCGTTGGCGATCTGCTCGCCTAACCAGAAGTCAGCGAAGAAATAGTTGGTCGACAGGCGTTCAAAATACTCGCCCAAAGCCGAGGCGAGCGCCGCTTTCTCACTGGCACCTTTACCATTGGTAAAACACAGCGGGCAGTCGCGGTCGCGAATATGAACTGACCAGACATTTGGCACCGGATTCAGCCAGGATGCTTCTTCAATGTTGAAGCCCAGATCCTGTAGTTTTTGCTGAAAGCGTGCGATGGAGACTTCCAACGCGGCGTCTTTGCCTGGGATATAAGTTTGAGTCATTTTGCCCACTCGTTTTGAATTGTGCGGAGATTGTGCGGAAAGCGCGCAATGATACGGGTTTTCCTCGGCAATCGCTATCTGACAACGTTAATTTCATTGTCGGAAGAGTGCCATTTTACAGTGAAAAGTTAACCGGTCTGTTTATGAAACAGGAAAATGCCTCACAAAATATCGTTTCCGCTTTCATACGCCCTACAAGCTGTTGCGGCGCGCCTCGGGAAACTGGTCGGCTGACCGGATAAATTATTGCAGCAATGGGGTGGCAATGATAAAACCGATAGAGGAATCAAAACCGATCGATCTGAAAGTGGTGAGGGGAAATGAGTCAGGTTTTCAATTTTAGCTCTGGTCCGGCTATGTTGCCGGTAGAAGTGCTCCGTCGCGCTGAGCAGGAACTCTGCAACTGGCAGGGCTTAGGGACCTCCGTGATGGAGATCAGCCACCGCAGTAAGGAATTTATTCAGGTTGCTGAAGAGGCAGAAAAAGATTTTCGCGATCTGCTGAAAATCCCCTCCAACTACAAAGTATTATTCTGCCACGGCGGTGCGCGTGCGCAGTTTGCTGCTGTGCCAATGAATCTGCTGGGGCAGCATACGACAGCCGATTACATCGACGGCGGCTATTGGGCTGCCAGTGCGGTGAAAGAGGCGCAGAAATACTGCACCCCTAATGTCATCGATGCCAAAACTACCGTGGCCGGTTTGCGTGGCATTAAGCCTATGAGCGAGTGGGCGCTGTCCGATAACTCGGCCTATGTGCACTTCTGCCCGAACGAAACTATCGATGGTATCGCCATCCATGAAACGCCAGATTTTGGCGATAAAGTGGTTGTAGCCGATCTCTCTTCGACCATCCTCTCTACGCCGCTGGATGTCAGCCGCTACGGTGTGATCTACGCCGGTGCGCAGAAAAATATCGGCCCGGCGGGCTTAACCCTGGTGGTGGTGCGTGAAGATCTGCTGGGTCAGGCGCGTAAAGAGCTGCCTTCGATCCTCGATTACAAAGTGCTGGCGGAAAATGAGTCGATGTTTAACACTCCGCCAACTTTCGCCTGGTATCTCTCTGGCCTGGTATTTAAATGGCTGAAAGAGCAGGGCGGTGTGCACGAGCTGGACAAGCGTAATCAGGCCAAAGCCGATCTGCTGTACGGCACTATCGACAGCAGCGATTTTTACCGCAACGATGTGGCCGTAGCGAACCGTTCGCGCATGAACGTGCCATTCCAGCTGGCAGACTCTGCCTTGGACAAGCTGTTTATTGACGAATCGTTTGCAGCCGGCCTGCATGCACTGAAAGGGCACCGCGTTGTCGGTGGAATGCGCGCGTCGATTTACAATGCGATGCCGCTGGAAGGCGTGAAAGCGCTGACTGACTTTATGGTCGACTTCGAGCGTCGCCACGGCTAAGGTGCCCCTGCATTCGCAGTGAGTTTTAAATCTGAAACCTCGCAGCCCTGCGGGGTTTCATTGCAATTATTTTGGAGAATACGTTTCACATGCAGGATTCCCTGACGTTACAACCTATCGCCCTGGTCGACGGCACCGTTAACCTTCCCGGTTCTAAAAGCGTGTCTAACCGCGCGCTGTTACTGGCTGCGCTGGCAAACGGTACTACCCGCCTGACCAATCTGCTCGACAGTGATGATGTGCGCCATATGCTGACCGCGCTGCAGGCCCTGGGCGTGCAGTTCACACTGTCTGCCGATCGCACCGTGTGCCGGGTAGTGGGTCAGGGTGGTGCGCTGAAAGCTGAGGGCGCCCTGGAACTTTTCCTCGGCAATGCCGGAACGGCGATGCGTCCGCTGGCTGCCGCGCTGTGCCTGGGCAGTAACGATATCGTCCTGACCGGTGAGCCGCGCATGAAAGAGCGCCCGATTGGTCACCTGGTAGATGCACTGCGCCAGGGTGGCGCAGACATTGAATATCTTGAGCAGGAAAATTATCCGCCGCTGCGCCTGAAAGGCGGATTCAGCGGGGGGGAGGTAGCCGTCGATGGCAGCGTTTCCAGCCAGTTCCTGACCGCGTTGCTGATGACAGCTCCGCTGGCGACAAACGACACCCGCATTGCGATTAAGGGTGAGCTGGTTTCTAAACCTTACATCGATATCACTCTGAATCTGATGAAGACCTTTGGCGTTGAAGTAGAGAACGATAACTACCGTTCATTCACCGTGCGGGGTCAGCAGCAGTATCAGGCACCGGGAGATTACCTGGTCGAAGGCGATGCTTCCTCTGCCTCTTATTTCCTTGCTGCGGCAGCGATTAAAGGTGGAACGGTGAAAGTGACCGGTATTGGTCGCAACAGCATGCAGGGAGATATTCGCTTTGCTGACGTGCTGGAAAAAATGGGTGCCCGCATTGAGTGGGGCGATGACTTTATTGCCTGTACCCGTGGCGATCTCAACGCTATCGATCTCGATATGAATCATATTCCTGACGCGGCGATGACCATTGCAACGGCGGCACTGTTCGCTAAAGGCACCACCGTGATGCGCAATATTTACAACTGGCGCGTCAAAGAGACCGATCGCCTGGCGGCGATGGCCACTGAACTGCGCAAAGTTGGCGCAGAAGTGGAAGAGGGCAATGACTACATTCGCATTACCCCTCCCGCCCAGATTCAGTTTGCTGAAATCGGCACCTATAACGATCACCGTATGGCAATGTGCTTCTCGCTGGTGGCGCTTTCGGCCACCCCGGTCACCATTCTCGATCCAAAATGCACCGCCAAAACCTTCCCTGACTACTTTGAGCAGCTAGCCCGCATTAGCCAGCTGGCATAAGGGCTCTGCTGACGCGGTTGCAGCTTCAGCTTTGCAGGGTATAATGCGCGTCGATATTTACCGGGGTACAGTTTGCCCCGGTATCCCACCGACAGGAGAACGACATGACGGCAATAGCCCCAGTGATCACCATTGATGGCCCTAGCGGTGCCGGGAAAGGAACGTTGTGTAAAGCAATGGCCGAGGCATTGCAGTGGCACCTGTTGGATTCCGGCGCAATTTATCGCGTGCTGGCCCTGGCTGCATTACACCATCAGGTCGATATCACCTCAGAAGAAGCGCTGGTGCCTATCGCTGCCCATCTCGACGTGCGTTTTGTCTCTAACGGCGGCGAAATGGAAGTGATCCTCGAAGGGGAAGATGTCTCCTCCGAGATCCGGACTCAGGATGTCAGCAATACCGCCTCGAAAGTCGCTGCCTTCCCGCGCGTGCGTGAAGCGCTGCTGCGGCGCCAGCGCGGTTTCCGCGAGCTGCCGGGCCTGATTGCCGACGGGCGTGATATGGGTACCGTCGTTTTTCCTGATGCTCCGGTGAAAATCTTCCTGGATGCCAGCTCCGAAGAACGTGCTAACCGCCGTATGCTGCAGTTGCAGGAGAAAGGCTTTAGTGTTAACTTTGAGCGCCTTTTATCTGAGATAAAAGAGCGTGACGAGCGTGACCGTAATCGTGCTATTGCACCTTTGGTGCCGGCCGATGACGCCTTAGTGCTTGATTCGACTACAATGTCGATTGAGCAGGTGATTGAGATTGCGCTAAAATATGCGCGCGAAAAACTCGCACTGGCGTAAAAATCAGCTACGCTTAATGACCTCTGTCTGAGCCCTTGCTCGCAGAATGATTTATCTAACCCTGTGATATGGACGTCATGGGGCATGTGAAACAACCCCACCCGTCAGGATGTCAGGTGGACGTTAAATTGAAGAATCCTGAAGATTATCAATATGACTGAATCTTTTGCTGAACTATTTGAAGAATCCTTAAAAACAATCGAAACCCGTCCGGGTTCCATCGTTCGTGGCGTTGTTGTCTCTATCGACAAAGACGTCGTTCTGGTTGATGCGGGTCTGAAATCTGAGTCTGCAATTCCTGCAGAGCAGTTCAAGAACGCAGCCGGCGAACTGGAAATTCAGGTTGGCGACGAAGTAGACGTTGCTCTGGATGCAGTAGAAGACGGCTTCGGTGAAACCCTGCTGTCTCGTGAAAAAGCTAAACGTCACGAAGCATGGATCACGCTGGAAAAAGCCTACGAAGAAGCTGAGACTGTTACCGGTGTTATCAACGGTAAAGTTAAAGGCGGCTTCACTGTAGAGCTGAACGGTATTCGTGCGTTCCTGCCAGGTTCACTGGTAGATGTACGTCCAGTGCGCGATACGCTGCACCTGGAAGGCAAAGAGCTTGAGTTCAAAGTCATCAAGCTGGATCAGAAGCGTAACAACGTTGTTGTTTCACGTCGTGCGGTAATCGAATCCGAAAACAGCGCAGAGCGCGATCAGCTGCTGGAAAACCTGCAGGAAGGCATGGAAGTTAAAGGTATCGTTAAGAACCTGACTGACTACGGTGCATTCGTTGATCTGGGCGGCGTTGACGGCCTGCTGCACATCACTGATATGGCATGGAAACGCGTTAAGCATCCAAGCGAAATCGTGAATGTTGGCGACGAAATCACTGTTAAAGTGCTGAAGTTCGACCGCGAGCGTACCCGTGTTTCTCTGGGTCTGAAGCAGCTGGGCGAAGATCCATGGGTTGCTATCGCGAAACGTTACCCAGAAGGCACCAAGCTGACTGGTCGTGTAACTAACCTGACCGACTACGGCTGCTTCGTTGAAATCGAAGAAGGCGTTGAAGGCCTGGTACACGTTTCTGAAATGGACTGGACCAACAAGAACATTCACCCATCTAAAGTTGTTAACGTTGGTGATGTTGTTGAAGTTATGGTTCTGGACATCGACGAAGAACGTCGTCGTATCTCCCTGGGTCTGAAGCAGTGCAAAAACAACCCATGGCAGCAGTTTGCAGAAACCCACAACAAGGGCGACCGTGTTGAAGGTAAAATCAAGTCAATCACTGACTTCGGTATCTTCATCGGCCTGGACGGCGGCATCGACGGCCTGGTTCACCTGTCTGACATCTCCTGGAACGCTACCGGAGAAGAAGCAGTACGTGAATATAAGAAAGGCGACGAAATCGCAGCTGTGGTTCTGCAGGTTGACGCAGAGCGCGAGCGTATCTCCTTGGGCGTTAAGCAGCTGGCAGAAGATCCGTTCAACAACTACATCTCTCTGAACAAGAAAGGTGCAATTGTTAACGGTAAAGTGACTGCAGTTGACGCTAAAGGTGCTACAGTTGAATTAGCTGACGGCGTTGAAGGTTACCTGCGTGCTTCTGAAGCATCGCTGGACCGCGTAGAAGACGCAACTCTGGTTCTGAATGTTGGCGACGATGTTGAAGCTAAATTCACCGGTGTTGATCGTAAGAACCGCGTTGTTAGCCTGTCTGTTCGTGCGAAAGACCAGGCTGATGAGAAAGAAGCTATCAATACGGTTAACACTAACAAACCGGAAGAAGGCAACTTCTCTAACGCTATGGCTGAAGCATTCAAAGCAGCTAAAGGCGAGTAATTGCTTTAAGGGCAGCGCAAGCTGCCCTGTAGCGTCGTTAACTGTCAGAACTTTCCCCTAAAGGGATTAACCGGAGGTTTTATGACCAAGTCAGAACTGATTGAAAGACTTGCTGGCCAGCACTCTCATATTCCGGCGAAAGTCGTTGAGGATGCGGTAAAAGAGATGCTGGAGCACATGGCAACGACGTTGTCACAGGGCGAACGCATCGAAATCCGGGGATTTGGCAGCTTTTCTTTGCACTATCGTGCACCTCGCACTGGCCGTAACCCGAAAACGGGTGACAAAGTGGAGTTGGAAGGTAAATACGTTCCACACTTCAAGCCAGGTAAAGAGCTGCGCGACCGTGCCAATATCTACGGCGACTAAAAGCAGTTATGCATAAAAAACGACACTTCGGTGTCGTTTTTTTTTGCCTGAAATTCAGCGCAAGTGGAAGCCGATACGCAAAATCGCCGGCAAACGCGGCAACTTAAAACGATTGTTTGCGAGACGCCCCCAGCATCAGACAGCCTCTGGCTGACCGCCAATCTTTGCTGCGAGAAACTGGGTAAAGGATACTCAGGGAGCCGCAATGTTGTTAACCGTAAACCAGCTGGCGTGGGGTGTTATCGCCGCGACGCTACCGCTGAATTTTTTATCGCAGCTGCCTGGTCGATGGGCCAGCGCCGCGCTGCTTTGCCTCGCGCTGTTGCTTGCACAGCTGCGCTGGGCTATGGCCGTAAAAATGGGTTTAGTGCTGCTGCTGTTTGTCTGGTCAGCAGGAAGTGGTATTACGCTGCTGGAAAACATTCAGCAATTAACACGTCGGCCTCTGCAGGCAGAGGTAATCATCGAGAATGTGTTGCCAGATGGCGAGCGCATTAAAATCAGAGTCTGGCGCTATCAGCAACACATGCTCTTTCCCCCGCTGTACGCCGTGGTCAAAGTCAGCCCGCAGCCTATCGCTTTTTGCGCGGGGCAGCGCTGGCAGATGCAGCTGGCGCTGAGATCGGTGCATGCGCTGTTGAACGAAGGCAGTTTCGACCGGCAGCGCTTTGCGGTTGCCAACGCGACACCGATGACCGGCAGGGTGATGGCGGCACAGGTCACTGATAAAACCTGCAGCTGGCGCGCCAGGGTAATCCGTGCCGCGCAACAGAACTATGGCGGCCTGCCCTGGCAGGCGCTGATTTCTGCATTGGCGTTTGGCGAAAGAGCAGAAGTGGATCGCGCGACGAATCAACTGCTGCGGGAGACTGGGACGGCCCACCTGATGGCGATATCGGGAATGCACATTGCTCTCGCCGCCACGTTCGGCTGGCTGCTGGCCCGTGGCGTTCAATACCTGTTGCCTGCCGGGGCTATTGGTTACCGTTTTCCGCTGCTCTGCAGTTTGCTGATTGGGCTGCTCTACTGCTGGCTTTCCGGCGGAAATCCCCCGGCGATGCGTGCGATGCTGGCACTGATAAGCTGGAACCTGCTGCGCCTGCGGGCGATCAGCTGCCATGGCTGGCAGGTATGGAGTGTGTGCATTGCCGTAATCCTGTTCGTTGATCCGCTCAGCGTGCTTTCGGACAGCCTGTGGCTGTCGGCGCTGGCCGTGGGCGGGCTCCTGCTGTGGTATCACTTTTTTCCGCTGCCGCCGAAGTTTGCACGAAAAAAACGCTGGTTTCTTCTACGGCTGCTGCATCTGCAGGTGGGCATGCTATTGCTGATGATGCCGCTGCAGGCTGTGCTGTTTCACGGGGTCAGCCTGAGTGCGCTGCTGGCGAATCTCTGGGCCGTTCCACTGATCTCGCTGGTGACCGTGCCACTGATGTTGATCGCGTTGATGGCTAATCCGTTGCCCGGTATCAATCTCTGGCTTTGGCAGGGGGTTGATCGTTCGCTGGCACTGGTATTTCTGCCGCTCGGGCGCCTCCCGCACGGCTGGCTCACTTTAGATGAGACACTGACCGCTGCCAGCCTGCTGTGCTGGCTGCTGCTTCTCAGCATAAGGTTTAGCTGGTGGCGTTCCTCTCCGTTTACGCTGTTGAGCGCCGCGTTGTTGCTGAGCAGCTGGCGCTATTTTAGTGAGAAGCCTGACTGGCGGGTGGATACGCTGGATGTCGGTCACGGGCTGGCCGTGGTGATTTCCCGCCACGGAGAGGCCACGCTGTACGATAGCGGCAACCGCTGGCCAACGGGCAATATGGCGCAGAGTCAGATCCTGCCGTGGCTAGCCTGGCAGGGGCTTACCGTGACAAATATTATTATCAGCCATGCCCATCTTGACCATATTGGCGGGCTGGAGAGCGTGCAGGCGGCCTTTCCGACAGCCCGCGTGCGCAGCGCGCTGGGGCGTCCCGGTCACTTAACCTGCCGCACGGGCGAGCGCTGGCAGTGGCAGGGGCTGCAGTTTAGTGCTCTGTGGCCGCCAGCCGGGGAAAAGGGCGAGGGCAATAATCAGTCCTGCGTCATTGCCATCACCGATGGCAAATGGCGAGTACTGCTAACGGGTGATATTGAAGCTCCTGCTGAGCTCAAACTGACGGCGACACAACGGCAACATCTGGCTGCCGATCTTCTGCTGGTGCCGCATCACGGCAGCAGGACATCGTCGTCGCCGCCTTTTCTGCGCGCGGTCAATCCCCGCGTGGCGGTGGCGTCCGCTGCCCGATATAGCGCCTGGCGTTTACCTGCGGTACAAATTATTCAGCGCTATGGCAAAAATCACGTCGAATGGCGCGATACCGCCCTTTCCGGACAGCTGAGCGCGCGTTTTTACGGTGATTACTGGCAACTATTAGGATTAAGAGAACAAATAATGAACCGTTGGTACCATCAGTGGTTTGGCGTACTCCGCGATTCCGGCTAGAATAAGCGGCTATTTCATCTAAAGCTGGTTAAATAATGCATCTGGATAAAGATCTCTCCACCTGGCAGACATTCCGTCGTCTCTGGCCAATGATTGTGCCATACAAAACCGGGTTGATTGTGGCAGCGATCGCGCTGGTCCTCAACGCGGCAGGCGATACGCTGATGCTGTCACTGCTGAAACCTTTACTCGATGATGGTTTTGGCAAAGCGGACAGTTCCGTACTGCTATGGATGCCGCTGGCTGTGATTGGACTGATGCTGATCCGTGGCATTACCAGCTATGCTTCCAGCTACTGTATCTCCTGGGTATCCGGTAACGTGGTTATGGGCATGCGCCGTCGCCTGTTCAGTCACATGATGGGCATGCCGGTCGCCTTTTTCGACCAGCAGTCTACCGGGACTCTGCTGTCACGCATCACCTATGACTCTGAGCAGGTTGCTTCATCCTCCTCCAGCGCGCTGGTTACCGTGGTGCGCGAAGGGGCTTCGATTATCGGCCTGTTTATCATGATGTTTTACTACAGCTGGCAGCTGTCGCTGATCCTGATTGTTCTGGCTCCGATCGTTTCGTTTGCGATTCGCATGGTCTCCAAGCGCTTCCGCAACATCAGTAAAAATATGCAGAACACCATGGGGCAGGTCACCACCAGCGCTGAGCAGATGCTGAAAGGGCATAAAGAAGTGCTGATCTTTGGCGGCCAGGAAATTGAAAGCCAGCGCTTTGATACCGTCAGCAATCGCATGCGTCAGCAGGGCATGAAGCTGGTTTCCGCTTCATCAATCTCTGACCCGATTATTCAGCTGATTGCCTCGCTGGCTCTGGCCTTTGTACTGTATGCCGCCAGCTTCCCAAGCGTAATGGAAACGCTGACCGCCGGTACCATTACCGTGGTGTTCTCCTCCATGATCGCTCTGATGCGCCCGTTGAAATCGCTGACAAACGTCAACGCACAGTTCCAGCGCGGCATGGCTGCCTGCCAGACCCTGTTCTCAATCCTCGACAGCGAGCAGGAAGTCGATACCGGTAAGCGCACCATCGAGCGTGCTAAAGGCGATATTGAATTCCGCAATGTGACCTTTAGCTATCCGGGGCGCGATATTCCCGCACTGCGCGACATTAATCTGAGCATTCCCGCAGGTAAAACTGTGGCGCTGGTTGGCCGCTCAGGCTCCGGTAAATCCACCATGGCCAGCCTGCTGACGCGTTTCTATGATATTCAGCAGGGTGAAATCCTGATGGACGGTCACGACCTGCGCGAATACACCCTGGCATCACTGCGTAACCAGGTGGCGCTGGTATCACAAAACGTCCATCTGTTTAATGACACCATTGCCAATAACATCGCCTATGCGCGTCACGAGCAGTACAGCCGTGCCGATATCGAAAAAGCGGCCACCATGGCGCACGCCATGGACTTTATCGGCAAGATGGATAAGGGACTGGATACGGTGATTGGTGAGAATGGCGTGCTGCTCTCCGGCGGCCAGCGTCAGCGTATTGCCATTGCCCGTGCGCTGCTGCGCGACTGCCCAATCCTGATCCTGGATGAAGCCACCTCCGCGCTGGATACCGAGTCCGAGCGTGCTATTCAGGCCGCACTGGATGAACTGCAGAAAAACCGTACTTCGCTGGTGATTGCTCACCGCCTGTCCACAATTGAGAAAGCCGATGAGATCGTGGTGGTCGAAGATGGCCTGATTGTCGAGCGCGGTAGCCACGAAGTGCTGCTGGCGGAACGCGGCGTGTATGCCCAGCTTCATAAGATGCAATTTGGTCAATGATCGAACGCATCTGGAGCGGACGCTCCGCGCTTTACCTGCTGCTGGTGCCTTTCAGCCTGTTATACGGGCTGATTAGCAATCTGCTGCGCCTCAGCTATCGCTGGGGATGGCGTAAGGCGTGGCGCGCCCCGGTCCCGGTGGTGGTGGTTGGCAATTTGACCGCCGGGGGGAATGGCAAGACGCCGGTGGTGATCTGGCTGGTGCAGGCGCTGCAACAGCGCGGTTTGCGCGTCGGCGTAGTGTCGCGCGGCTACGGCGGCAAAGCTGACAACTATCCGCTGGTGCTGGGGCCGCAGACGGCTACCGCCGAAGCGGGTGATGAACCGGTGCTGATTTACCAGCGCACCGGCGCGCAGGTTGCGGTGGCTCCGGTGCGTCGTCAGGCGGTTGAAGCGCTGGTCAGCGGCGGACAGGTGAATATTATCGTTACCGACGATGGCCTGCAGCACTACGCGCTGGCACGGGATATCGAAATTGTGGTGATCGACGGCCAGCGGCGTTTTGGCAATGGCTGGTGGTTGCCTGCCGGGCCAATGCGCGAGCGCAGCAGCCGCCTCAACAGCGTCAGTGCGATTATCACCAATGGCGGCACAGCGCAGCCTGGCGAGCTGGCGATGCAGCTGGTGCCGGGCATGGCGGTCAATCTGCAATCCGGTGAGCAGCGCCCGGTAGCTGAACTGAAGAACGTGGTGGCAATGGCCGGCATTGGGCATCCACCGCGCTTCTTCAACACCCTGCGCCAGCAGGGGGTAACGCTGGAGAAAGAAGTGGCTTTTGCCGACCATCAAAACTACAGCCCCGACGCGCTGAATGCGCTGATCGGCCCCGGGCAAACGCTCCTGATGACCGAGAAAGACGCGGTGAAAGCGCGCGCCTTCGCCGCCGCTGACTGGTGGTATTTGCCGGTGGATGCACGGTTACCACAGTCTGAGTCCGCGGCGTTACTGAACAAAATCAGTGCATTAATTCCTCGCTAAATTCTCCGTCATTACCGACTAAACGCTACACTGAAGCCATCTGAATTTTATGGATGGCATTATGACGGCAGTCACTCTCTCACTGGTTCAGGCTCGCCAGCTGCACCTTGCGGCACAGGGTTTACTGCGGCCACCTTCTCATAAAGCGCGTTTTGACGATCTGCTGGCCGCGATAAGGCGCATGTCGCTGCTGCAAATTGACACCATCCACGTCGTGGCGCGCAGCCCTTATCTGGTGCTGTTCAGCCGCCTGGGAGACTACCCGGTTAGCTGGTTAGAACAGGCGCTGGCCCGCGGTAAACTGTTTGAATACTGGGCGCATGAAGCCTGCTTTATCCCGATTGAAGATTACCCACTGCTGCGCCACCGTATGCTCAATCCGGCCGCTTTAGGCTGGAAGTACAATCAGGCATGGATGGATCAGCATCAGCAGGAGATCGCCGATCTGCTGGCGCATATTGGTGAGAATGGCGCGGTGCGATCGGTAGATTTTGCTGCTCCGGCAGGGCAGAAACCGGGCTGGTGGGCGTGGAAGCCGCACAAGCGTCATCTGGAAAACCTGTTTAGCGCAGGCGAGCTAATGGTCAGTGAGCGCCGCAACTTCCAGCGCGTCTACGATCTGCGGCAGCGGGTACTGCCTGAATGGGATGATGCCCTGCATGCATTGACGGAAAAGGATGCCACTGAGCGCATGCTGGAGAACAGCGCGGCCAGCCTGGGTATTTTTCGTCCCTCTTGGCTGGCGGACTATTACCGCCTGAAGCGGGCGCCCGTCACTCAGGCAATCACCCGCTGGCTGGAGCAGGGCAGGATGCGCGCAGTACAGGTCGAAAGCCTTGGAACGCTGTACGTGCACCAGACGCTGTTCGCCCAGCTTGACGCTCCACAGGCCGCCACGCACACCGCCATCCTCTCACCGTTCGATCCGCTGGTATGGGACCGTAAGCGGGCGCTGGAGCTATTCAACTTTGACTACCGCCTGGAGTGCTACACGCCGGAGGCGAAGCGGCAATACGGCTATTTTGTTCTGCCGATCCTGCATCGTGGCGCGCTGAAAGGCCGCCTGGATGCGCGCATGCTGCGCAAGGAAAAAATATTGCAGGTCAAAACGCTGTGGCTTGAGCCAGAGGTGCGCGTCACGCAGCAACTGCTGGGCGATCTGCAGCGCGCGCTGACAAAGTTTGCCCGCTGGCAGGGCGCTGAAATGATCGAGGTCAATAAACTTCCGGCATCGATGGCAACGGCCTGGCCCGCGCGCTGGAAAATAGCGTGCGGGAGCGGTTTTTTCGTGGCCGGCGGGTAACTGCTGTGGTGCAGCTATGGTATTCTTGAGGCTTGCAAAACTGGGTTCATTGCGGAGGAACCATGGATCATCGTTTACTTGAAATTGTTGCCTGCCCGGTATGTCATGGCAAACTGTATTACAACAAAGATCTGCAGGAGCTGGTGTGCAAACCAGACGGGCTGGCCTATCCGGTGCGTGATGGAATTCCTGTACTGCTGGAAGTTGAAGCCCGTACGCTGACCCTGGAAGAGAGCCATCCATGAGTTTTGTGGCGATTATTCCGGCGCGTTTTGCCTCTACCCGCCTGCCGGGTAAACCGCTGGTGGATATTCACGGCAAACCGATGGTCGTCCACGTCATGGAGCGCGCACTGGAGTCCGGTGCTGAACGTGTGATCGTTGCTACCGATAACCAGGATGTGGCGCGTGCCGTCACGGCAGCCGGGGGTGAGGTCTGCATGACCCGCCCCGATCACCAGTCAGGCACCGAGCGCCTGGCGGAAGTGATTGAGCACTACCAGTTCGCCGATGACACGGTGATTGTCAACGTGCAGGGCGATGAGCCAATGATACCCCCGGTGATTATCCGTCAGGTGGCAGATAATCTGGCTAAAAGCAGTGCCGGTATGGCGACGCTGGCGGTGCCGATCGACTCTGCGGAAGAGGCTTTCAACCCGAATGCGGTAAAAGTGGTGCGCGATGCGAACGGCTATGCGCTCTACTTCTCGCGCGCCACAATCCCCTGGGATCGCGAGCGTTTTTCAGCCTCACGCGACACCATTGGCGACCACTTTCTGCGTCATATCGGGATTTACGGCTACCGTGCCGGTTTTATCCGCCGCTATGTAGGTTGGGAAGCGAGCCCGCTGGAGCAGATAGAGCTGCTGGAGCAGCTGCGCGTGCTGTGGTACGGCGAGAAGATCCACGTTGACGTGGCGAAAGCCATTCCCAGCGTGGGGGTTGATACTCCGGAAGATCTGCTGCGCGTCCGTGCGGCCATGCGTTGAGTTTAATCGGGGGTGCATTCGCAGCCCCGATCTACTGCCTGCAAATTTGATCCCATGCTGAGCAAATCACCACTTTCAGCGCCATGATAAGCGTGCCTGCCTGAAAGGAGGGCGGATGGAACAACTGCGATCTGAACTCGAACTGGTACTTGGTGAAACTGTCAGCCGGGTTGAATGCATCAGCCAGCAACCCTATGCCAGCCTCTACACCCTCTATGATGACAGCGGCTATTCACTGCCGCTGGTCGCGAAATACTTCTCAATGAAGGGTATTGCCGCTCAGGAAGCCCACAAGCTGTCGATGCTGGCGCGTGAGGGGAAAGTGCGCGTGCCCGCCGTTTACGGGCTGGTGATCAGCCAGCAGCCCCCGCAGCACGAAGTGCTGCTGATCGAGCGGATCGGCGGCGTCTCGGTTGAAGCGCCGACCCGCACTCCCGATCGCTGGCAGCAGCTGCAGGAGCAAATCGTCGAGGGCATGCTCTCCTGGCATCGTATTGACAGCCATGGCCTGGTCGGCACGGTGGACAGCACTCAGCAAAATCGCTGGCCTGCATGGTATACGCAGCGCATTGAGGTGCTGTGGGCGACGCTAAATTATCTGCAGCCGTCAGCGCTGGATATCGACGACCGCCAGATACTGTTTCGCAGCCGTGCCTGCCTCAGTGCCCTGTTTGCCGGTTTTGACGACCCGTGTGTGCTGGTTCATGGCAACCTCGCGCTGAGCAGCATTGTGAAAGAAGCCTGGGGCGACCGGCTGCAGGCGATAATCAATCCCGGTACGGTGCTGTGGGCACCGCGTGAGTTTGACCTTTACCCGCTGTGCGAGTCAGTAGCCGGTGAGGCGATTCTTAGCGCATATCTGCAGCGCGCTCCGGTGGCGGAGGGCTTTGTTGCCCGCCGCTGGCTCTATATCCTGTGGGAGGAGGTGGCGCGACTGATCCACACCACACAATTTGACCCGCCGCGTTTCAAGCTCGCCGCACGCTCCCTGCTGCCGTGGCTCAGCTAGCGCTTTGCGGCTTCAGCCATTGCCACAAGCGGCCCAGGCTCTCATACCATGCCCGCTCGCTGTGTCCCAGCCAGAATGAGTTCGGCAGCGCCCTTTCCCACAGATTGAGTGGAGAAGTGACCGCCAGCTGATTCGCAGGCGCCGGCCAGGGGTGTAACCCCTGGCGCTGGAAAAAGATCATCGCTCTGGGCAGATGGTTAGCTGACGTCACCAGTGCAAACGACTGCTCGCCGACAATTTTCGCCACTTCACTGGCTTCCTGCTCGGTATCATGCGGCTTATCCAGGGTGATAATCGCTTCGGCAGGCACGCCCAGCGACTGCGCCACGCGTGACGTCACCTCAGCAGAGCTCAGCGGATTATTCTGCGCTCTACCACCGGTAAAAATCAGCCTGGCTCCCGGGTTGGCACGCCAGATGCGGATGCCTTCCGTCAGGCGCGGCAGGCTGTTGTTGAGCATGTTAGAGCTGGGTGCCCACGCGTCATTCCAGGTATAACCCCCACCAAGCACCACGATATAAGCGAGCGGCTGCTGATTGTGCCAGGTGGGATAACGATCTTCGATCGGCGCCAGCAGACGATCGGCGACCGGCTGCAGGCTGAGCAGCAGCAGCAAGATCCAGCTGGCGGAGATCAAAATTTTGCCGCTCTTTTGCCAGCGGCTGAACCAGATCAAGAAAATACCCAGCGCCATGATTAACAGCAGCATGGGCAGGGGCAGCAGCAGGCCGCCGAACACTTTTTTCAGCGCGAAAAGCATGAAAAAGGACTCCTTTTGTCCGAAAAAACGCCACCCGGAAACGAAGCGATGACTGAGAGGTTCATTTATTGCCAGTGTATGCCAAAATACCCGACTGAATCACGCCTGAACGCTGGAGCTGCCTGTATGCAGGATCGCAACTTTGATGATATCGCAGAAAAGTTTTCACAAAATATATACGGTACCACCAAAGGCCGCATTCGCCAGGCGATCCTCTGGCAGGATCTCGACGCGCTGCTGAGTACCTTTCCTGCCCGGCCGCTTGCGGTGCTTGATGCGGGCGGCGGGGAAGGGCAGACCGGCTGCGGCATGGCAGAGCGTGGTCATCAGGTGCTGCTGTGCGACGTATCGGAGGAGATGATCGGCCGCGCCAGCCGCTTAGCGCTGGAAAAAGGTGTGAGCGGCAACATGCAATTTAAACAAATTAGCGCTCAGCAGGTCGTGCAACATTTGGATAAGCCGGTTGATCTGGTATTGTTTCACGCTGTACTGGAATGGGTAGCCGAACCGCAACAGGTGCTGGCCGCTTTGTATGATGCGCTGAAGCCCGGAGGCGTGCTGTCGCTGATGTTTTATAACGTCAACGGCCTGCTGATGCAGACCATGGTGCTGGGCAATTTCGGCTATCTGCAGGCAGGCTTAAGCAAACGCAAAAAGAAAACCCTGTCCCCGGACTACCCGCGCGATCCGCAGCAGGTTTATGCCTGGCTTGAGGCGTGCGGCTTTACTATTGAAACGAAAACCGGCATCCGGGTTTTCCACGACTATCTGCGGGATAAAACCAAGCAGAGTGAGCGGTTTGATGAAGTTCTGGCGCTGGAAAAGCATTATTGCCGCCAGGAGCCGTTTTTGAGTTTAGGGCGTTACATCCACGTCACAGCGCGGAAACCCATTCAGAAGGACGAACTATGAGTGATTTTTCCCAGACTGTACCGGAACTGGTGGCCTGGGCGCGAAAAAATGATTTTTCCGTCACGTTGCCGACCGAACGTCTGGCTTTTTTGCTGGCGATTGCCACCCTCAACGGGGAGCGCATGGATGGCGAAATGAGTGAAGGCGAGCTGATTGACGCCTTCCGCCACGTCAGCGATGGCTTTGAGCAGACCAGCGAAACGGTGCTGGTTCGCGCCAACAATGCCATCAACGATATGGTACGCCAGCGCCTGATCAACCGCTTTACCAGCGAACACTCCGAAGGTAATGCTATCTATCGCCTGACGCCGTTGGGGATCGGCATTACCGATTACTACATCCGCCAGCGCGAGTTCTCCACGCTGCGCCTGTCGATGCAGCTGTCGATCGTCGCCGGTGAGCTGAAGCGCGCCGCCGACGCCGCCGATGAAGATGGCGATGAGTTCCACTGGCACCGCAACGTATTCGCGCCGCTGAAATACTCCGTGGCGGAAATTTTCGACAGTATCGATATTACGCAGCGCATCATGGATGAGCAGCAGCAGGCGGTAAAAGACGATATCGCGCAGCTGCTGAACAAAGACTGGCGCGCGGCGATCTCCAGCTGTGAGCTGCTGCTGAACGAAACTTCCGGCACGCTGCGCGAATTGCAGGATACGCTCGAGGCCGCGGGCGATAAGCTGCAGGCCAATCTGCTGCGCATCCAGGATGCGACGATGAACAGCCCGGATCTGGGGTTTGTCGACAAGCTGGTTTTTGACCTGCAAAACAAGCTCGACCGTATTATCAGCTGGGGCCAGCAGGCTATCGATCTGTGGATTGGCTACGATCGCCACGTCCATAAATTTATCCGTACCGCCATCGATATGGATAAAAACCGCGTCTTCGCCCAGCGGCTGCGCGTCTCGGTGCAGAACTATTTTGAGATGCCGTGGGCGCTCACCTATGCCAATGCCGAGCGCCTGTACGATATGCGCGATGAAGAGCTGGCACTGCGTAATGAAGAAGTCACCGGTGAACTGCCGTCAGAGCTGGAGTACGAAGAGTTTAATGAGATCCGCGAACAGCTGGCGGCAATGATTGAAGAGGCGCTGGCGATCTACAAAGCGCAGCAGAAGCCGCTGGATCTCGGCGCCGTGATGCGCGAATACCTGACACAATACCCGCGCGTGCGTCACTTCGACGTGGCGAGAATTGTCGTCGATCAGGCCGTGCGCTTAGGCGTGGCCGAAGCAGATTTCTCCGGTTTGTCCGCTGAGTGGCAGACCATTAATGATTACGGAGCCAAGGTGCAGGCACATGTCATCGACAAATATTGAACAAGTGATGCCGGTTAAGCTGGCCCAGGCCCTGGCTAACCCGATTTTTCCGGCGCTGGACAGCCAGTTACGTGCAGGCCGTCATATCGGCATCGATGAGTTAGATCAGCACGCCTTCCTGATGGATTATCAGGAATTTCTCGAAGAGTTTTACGCGCGCTACAACGTGGAGCTAATCCGCGCCCCGGAAGGTTTCTTCTACCTGCGCCCGCGCTCCACCACCCTTATCCCGCGTTCGGTGCTGTCCGAGCTGGATATGATGGTCGGTAAAATTCTCTGCTATCTCTACCTCAGCCCGGAACGTCTGGCCAATGAAGGGATCTTCAGCCAGCAGGAGCTGCATGATGAGCTGATGTCGCTGGCCGATGAAGGCAGGCTGCTGAAGCTGGTTAACCAGCGCTCGACCGGCTCTGACCTTGACCGCCAGAAGCTGCAGGAAAAAATGCGCGCCTCATTAAACCGCCTGCGCCGCCTCGGTATGGTGTGGTTTATGGGCAACGACAGCAGCAAATTCCGCATCACTGAATCCGTGTTTCGCTTCGGTGCCGACGTGCGCAGCGGTGATGATGCCCGTGAAGCGCAGCTGCGCCTGATCCGTGACGGTGAAGCGATGCAGCTTGACGGCGGGCTGGCGCTGGCAGATGAAACCGACGACGGCGAAAGTACGGCAGAACGCAACCAGCCGGACGGCGGAGAGGAAGAATAAATGATTGAACGTGGAAAGTTTCGCTCACTGACGCTGATTAACTGGAACGGTTTCTTTGCCCGTACCTTTGACCTCGACGAGCTGGTGACTACGCTGTCGGGTGGTAACGGAGCCGGGAAGTCGACCACCATGGCGGCCTTTATCACCGCGCTGATCCCCGACCTGACGCTGCTGCACTTCCGTAACACCACCGAAGCGGGCGCCACATCGGGTTCTCGTGATAAAGGCCTGCACGGTAAGCTGCGCCCCGGCGTGTGCTACGCCGCGCTGGACGTGATGAACTCACGTCACGAGCGCGTGATTGTCGGCGTGCGCCTGCAGCAGGTTGCCGGCCGCGACCGCAAAGTGGACATTAAACCTTTCAGCATCCACGGCCTGCCGACGTCGATTAACCCGACTGAAATTCTCACCGAAACGGTGAATGCGCGCCAGGCACGGGTGCTGCCCCTCAGCGAGCTGAAGGACAAATTCGAAAGTAGCGAGAGCGTACAGTTCAAACAGTACAACTCGATTACCGACTACCACTCGGTGATGTTCGATCTCGGTATCGTGGCGCGCCGCCTGCGCTCTGCCGCCGACCGCAGCAAATATTACCGCCTGATTGAGGCCTCGCTGTACGGCGGGATCTCCAGCGCAATTACCCGCTCGCTGCGTGACTACCTGCTGCCGGAAAACAGCGGGGTGCGTAAAGCCTTCCAGGATATGGAAGCGGCGCTGCGTGAAAACCGCATGACGCTGGAAGCGATCCGCGTTACCCAGTCCGACCGCGACCTGTTTAAGCACCTGATTTCCGAAGCGACCAGCTACGTGGCCGCAGACTATATGCGCCATGCTAACGAGCGCCGCATTCACCTCGATGCTGCGATGGTGGTGCGTAACGACCTGTTCACCAGCCGTAAGCAGCTGGCCGCGGAGCAGTATCGTTCGGTCGAGATGGCGCGTGAGCTGGCCGAACATAACGGCGCAGAGAGCGATCTGGAAACCGATTATCAGGCCGCCAGCGATCACCTCAACCTGGTGCAAACCGCGCTGCGTCAGCAGGAAAAAATTGACCGCTATGATGCCGATCTCGAAGAGCTGACCTTCCGCCTGGAAGAGCAGAACGAAGTGGTGGCTGAAGCGCGTGAGCTGCAGGAAGAACATGAAGCGCGCAGCGAAGCGGCTGAGCTGGAAGTCGACGAGCTGAAAAGCCAGCTGGCTGACTATCAGCAGGCGCTGGACGTGCAGCAGACCCGCGCTATCCAGTACCAGCAGGCATTGACCGCGTTGCAGCGGGCGAAAGAGATCTGCCAGCTGAGCGACCTTAGCGTTGATAACGCTGAAGAGTGGCAGGAAACTTTCCAGGCGAAAGAGCAGGAAGCGACCAGTAAGCTACTGATGCTGGAGCAGAAAATGAGCGTGGCGCAGGCCGCGCACAGCCAGTTTGAACAGGCTTTCGAGCTGGTAACCAAAATTGCCGGGCCGGTCAGCCGCAGCGAAGCCTGGCAGGTCGGTCGCGATCTGCTGCGCGATGCGGGCAACCAGCGCTATCACGCTGAACAGCTGCAGCCGCTGCGTAGCCGCATTAACGAACTTGAGCAGCGCCTGCGCGAACAGCAGGATGCCGAGCGCCTGCTGAGCGAGTTCTGCAAGCGCCACGGTAAGCAGGTCGATGCTGAAGAGCTGGAAGCCCTGCAGTATGAGCTGGAAGCGCAGATTGAGCAGCTGAGCGACAGCGTGTCCGACGCCGGTGAGCGCCGCATGAACATGCGCCAGGAGCTGGAACAGCTGCGCGAGCGTATTGCCCGCCTGACTAAACAGGCGCCGCAGTGGCTGGCCGCACAGGAGATCCTTTCCCAACTCAGCGAGCAGACTGGGCAGGCGCTGGAAAACAGCCAGCAGGTTACCGAATTTATGCAGCAGCTGCTGGAGCGCGAGCGCGAAACCACGGTTGAGCGTGATGAAGTCTCTGCCCGCAAGCGTGAAATTGAGCAGCAGATCGAGCGTCTCAGCCAGCCTGGCGGTGCCGAAGATCCCCGTCTTAACAACCTCGCTGAGCGCTTTGGCGGCGTGCTGCTGTCCGAAATTTATGACGATGTCACCATCGACGATGCGCCGTACTTCTCCGCGCTTTACGGCCCGGCGCGCCATGGAATTGTCGTCCCGGACCTGTCACGGGTACGTGAGTTGCTCGACGGCATGGATGACTGCCCGGAAGATCTCTATCTGATTGAAGGGGACCCGCAGTCGTTTGATGACAGCGTGTTCAACGTTGAAGAGCTGGAAAAAGCGGTGGTGGTCAAGGCCAGCGATCGCCAGTGGCGCTATTCACGCTTCCCGAAAGTGCCGCTGTTTGGCCGTGCGGCGCGTGAGAATCAGCTGGAGCTGCTGCAAACCGAGCGGGAAGGCCTGGCCGAGCGCTACGCCACGCTGTCGTTTGACGTGCAGAAAACCCAGCGTCTGCACCAGTCCTTCAGCCGCTTTATCGGCAGCCACCTCGCCGTGGCCTTTGAGTCCGATCCGGAAGCGGAAATGCGCCTGCTGAACAATCGCCGCACGGAAGTTGAGCGCGCGCTGAGCAGCCATGAAAGCGAAAACCAGCAGCAGCGCCAGCAGTTTGACCAGGCGAAAGAGGGCGTAGCTCAGCTTAACCGCCTGATGCCGCGCGTCAGCCTGCTGCTGGATGATTCCCTGCGCGACCGTTACGACGAGATTCTGGAAAAGCTGGATGAAGCGCAGGAAGCCGCACGCTTTATCCAGCAGCACGGCGCTCAGCTGGCGAAGCTGGAGCCGATCCTTTCCGTGTTGCAAAGCGACCCGGAACAGCATGAACAGCTGAAGTTGGATTATCAGCAGGCGCAGCAGCAGCAGCGCGATGCCCGTCAGCAGGCGTTTGCCCTGACGGAAGTGGTACAGCGCCGCGCGCACTTTGGCTATACCGACTCCGCAGGCATGCTCGACGGTAACAGCGATCTCAACGAGAAGCTGCGTCAGCGCCTGGAGCATGCCGAGGCTGAACGTGCGCGTGCCCGCGACCAGCTGCGCCAGCATCAGGCCCAGCTGACGCAGTATTCTCAGCTGCTGGCCACGCTGAAAAGCTCCTATGACGCCAAGCGCGACATTCTGAAAGAGCTGCAGCAGGAGATGCAGGACATTGGCGTACAGGCTGACTCCAGTGCCGAAGAGCGTGCGCGTATGCGCCGTGATGAACTGTATAGCGCCCTGAGCAATAATCGTGCCCGCCGTAATCAGCTGGAAAAACAGCTGACCTTCTGTGAAGCCGAAATGGATGCGCTGCAGAAAAAACTGCGCCGCCTGGAACGTGAATACCAGGTGGGCCGCGAGCAGGTCGTCAGTGCTAAAGCGGGCTGGGTGGCGGTACTGCGCCTGGTGAAAGACAACGGAGTCGAGCGTCGACTGCATCGCCGTGAGCTGGCGTATCTTGGCGGGGACGAGCTGCGTTCAATGTCGGATAAGGCGCTGGGTGCGCTGCGTCTGGCGGTAGCGGATAACGAACATCTGCGCGATGTACTGCGTCTGTCGGAAGATCCTAAACGTCCTGAGCGTAAAATTCAGTTCTTTATCGCCGTATATCAGCACCTGCGCGAGCGTATCCGTCAGGATATCATCCGCACGGATGACCCGGTCGAAGCCATCGAGCAGATGGAGATCGAACTGAATCGTCTGACCGAAGAGTTAACCGCACGCGAGCAGATGCTGGCGATCAGCTCGCGCAGCGTAGCGAACATTATTCGTAAAACCATTCAGCGCGAGCAGAATCGTATCCGCCAGCTGAACCAGGGCTTGCAGGCCGTCAGCTTTGGCCAGGTGAAAAGTGTGCGTCTGAACGTCAACGTGCGTGAAGCCCACTCCACCCTGCTTGACGTTCTGTCAGAACAGCATGAGCAGCATCAGGATCTGTTTAAAAGCAATCGCCTGACCTTCTCGGAAGCGCTGGCGAAACTCTATCAGCGCCTGAACCCGCAGATCGATATGGGGCAGCGCACGCCGCAAACTATCGGTGAGGAGCTGCTCGATTACCGTAACTATCTGGAAATGGAAGTTGAAGTTAACCGTGGTTCCGACGGCTGGCTGCGCGCTGAGAGTGGTGCACTGTCGACCGGTGAAGCTATCGGTACCGGGATGTCCATTCTGGTCATGGTGGTGCAGAGCTGGGAAGAGGAGTCACGCCGCCTGCGCGGAAAAGATATCTCGCCTTGCCGACTGCTGTTCCTCGACGAAGCGGCGCGTCTGGATGCCAAATCCATCGCTACGCTGTTCGAACTGTGTGACCGTCTGGAAATGCAGCTGATCATCGCGGCGCCTGAAAACATCAGCCCGGAAAAGGGGACGACCTATAAGCTGGTGCGTAAGGTGTTTAATAATACTGAGCATGTTCATGTGGTGGGGCTGCGCGGCTTCGCTGCCGAGCCGACGGTGACCAGCAATGGCGCCGAAGCTGAGGCATAATCCTGGACTAAAAATATAAAAAATGATGGCGTGCAGTGGTAAAATCTCTGCTGCCAGATTACTCTGGATAACGGCATTTGCAACGGAAGAGGCAGATGCCGTTTTCTGTTTCTATACTTATAACAATGACTAACTGCTGCTGTTCTTCGATTCAGCTGGCTTACACAGGGGGCAAGGGATGTTGCTGAAGAAATCGTTATCCGCTCAGGCCGTTGCGCTTGGCTACTGTTTGATGTTCGGACTGACATACATGTCCCCCGCAGCGGCAGGTATTCCACCTGTTTCCGCACCTGCGTCATCGACCGTTAGCGTGGTTCAAAGCCAGGCACAAATCAGTGCGGCTTTCCCTCATGGGAGCACGCCGTTTTATTTGAAGAATCTCACCCCACTGTATGCCGCAAACGGTATGCGTCCGATGTGGCAGGATCAACAGGCCGTGCAGCAGTTCCAGCAGCAGCTGGCTGAGGTTGCGCTTTCCGGCGTGCAGCCGCAATTTACCCGCTGGGTCAAACAGCTGACCGATCCGCAAATTAGCGGGCTGGCGCGTGATGTGGTGCTGTCTGACGCCATGTTGGGCTATCTGCAATTCACCTCCAATGTGCCGAGCAAGGGTGAAGTCTGGCTGTATAGCAATGCCCCTTACAAGATGGAAGCGCCGTCAATGGCGGCGATCAATCAGTGGCAGCGCGCATTGGCGCAGGGCAATCTTAGCGGCTTTGTGCAGTCCCTGGCCCCGCAGCACCCGCAATATGCCCTGATGCATCAGGCGCTGAAAACCCTGCTGGCGGACGCGCGCCCGTGGCCGCAGCTGCGGGATAAACAAACGTTAAAACCGGGGCAGGTGAGTGATGATGTTCCGGCGCTGCGCGACATTTTACAGCGCACCGGCATGATGTCTGCCGCCAATGAACCGCCGAAACCGACTGCCGAAGTGGTCGGAGCCGTGGATGCCCCGCTGGTGCATGACGATGATAACGCACAGCCGGATGCTGTCGTGCCGCAGCAGCGAGATACCAACGCGGTTGTCAGCCCGTCTGCCACTGCCACCACGGATATTCCCCCACCAGCAGTGCCGAATAACGTCGGTAACGTGCAGGGCGAGGCTATCCCGGTCAATGCTGACAATATCTACACGCCACAGCTGGTTGAGGCGCTGAAACGCTTCCAGCGCTGGCAGGGGTTGGAAGCGGATGGCGCAATTGGCACGCGCACCCGCGAGTGGTTAAACGTCTCGCCGCAGCAGCGTGCTTCGCTGCTGGCGCTGAACATTCAGCGTTTGCGTCTGCTACCCGATGATATGCACAACGGCATCATGGTGAATATCCCGAACTACTCGCTGGCTTACTACGTTAACGGCAGCGAGATTTTATCCTCGCGGGTGATTGTTGGCCGCCCGGACCGTAAAACGCCGTTGATGCGCAGCGCGCTAAACAATGTGGTACTCAACCCGCCGTGGAATGTGCCGACCACGCTGGTGCGCAAAGATATTGTGCCGAAGGTGAAGCAGGATCCGATGTACCTGTATAAACACGGTTATACGCTGCTGTCAGGCTGGAGCAGCGATGCGCAGGTGATCGACCCATCAATGATTGACTGGAGTATGGTTTCGGCCGCCTCGTTCCCGTATCGCATCCGCCAGGCTCCGGGGGCCACCAACTCGTTAGGGCGCTACAAGTTTAATATGCCAAGCTCGGACGCCATCTATCTGCACGACACGCCTAATCACGGCCTGTTTCAGAAAGATATTCGCGCGCTCAGCTCAGGCTGCGTGCGCGTGAACCGCGCCTCGGACCTCGCTAACCTGCTGTTGCAGGATGTGGGCTGGGATGGCTCGCGCATCAGCAGCACCCTGAAACAGGGCGAAACGCGCTTTGTTTCGATCCGCCACCGCATTCCGGTCAATCTCTATTACCTGACCGCCTGGGTAGCAGATGACGGTCAGCCGCAGTTTCGTACAGATATTTACAATTATGATATGACGGCGCGCTCAGGCACTCAGGTGCTGACGCAGGCTGGTCAATTATTGCTCTAATTGTTGATTATCCAGCAGTTCCGCCCGCGGGGAGTTCTCCGCTCAGTTGGCAGGCGCAGCGGCGTTGAGTGCGATCTCTGCGTCACACTCCACTGCGCCGGGTTGACGGATGTTTTCTCCCCCGGTAAGGTTCGGACGGTGCAGTAAATGCATCGTTCCGAATACTTCAGCCAGGTAATACAGATTCATGGATAAATTTGACTCAAATCGTCGTAAGTGGTTAGCACTGGGCGGCGCTGCACTCGGTGTGGCACTTCTTCCCGGACAGGCTTTTGCCTCGCTCTCTACTGCTCGTCCTCGTGTGCTGACCCTCAGCAACCTCAACACCGGTGAAAGCCTCAAAACTGAGTTTTTCAATGGAAAAAGTTACGACAAGGATGAATTAGCGCGCCTGAATCACTTTTTCCGTGACTACCGGGCCAACAAAAGTAAGAACATCGATCCCCACCTGTTCGATCAGCTTTACCGCCTGCAGACCATGCTTGATACGCGCAAACCCGTGCAGTTAATCTCCGGTTACCGTTCGCTGGCGACCAACAACTCGCTGCGTTCGCACAGCAAAGGCGTGGCAAAGCACAGCTACCACACCCTGGGTCAGGCAATGGATTTCCACATTGAAGGAATTTCGTTAAGCAATATTCGCAAAGCTGCGCTTTCGCTACGTGCAGGCGGTGTAGGATACTACCCGAGCAGTAACTTTGTGCATATTGATACCGGTCCGGTACGGAACTGGTAAAAACGAAATTCCGGGCACCTGTGGTGGCCGGTAACGGAGAGTTATGGACTATCACATTATCCCGGTCACCGCGTTCGCTCAGAACTGTTCGGTGATTTGGTGTGCGGAAACTCGCGAAGCCGCGCTGGTGGACCCGGGCGGTGACGCGGAGAAAATCAAACAAGAAGTCGCTGATTTGGGCGTTAAGCTCACCCAGATCCTGTTGACGCACGGCCATCTTGACCATGTTGGTGCCGCCGCCGAGCTGGCAGAGCATTATCAGCTGCCCATTATTGGCCCACATATCGCCGATAAATTCTGGCTGGACGCGCTGCCGACGCAGAGTGAAATGTTTGGCTTTGCCACTTGCCCACCGCTGACGCCGGATCGCTGGCTGGAAGAGGGGGAGACGGTAACCGTGGGCAATACCCCGCTTGAAATCCTGCTGTGCCCTGGCCATACGCCGGGACATATCGTCTTCTTTGACCGCGCAGGCCGCCTGCTGGTTTCTGGCGATGTGATTTTCAACGGCGGGGTCGGGCGTTCAGACTTCCCTCAGGGCAGCCACAGCGACCTGATTGCCTCCATTCACCACAAACTCCTGCCGCTGGGTGACGATGTGACCTTTATTGCAGGGCACGGCCCGATGTCGACGCTCGGGCGTGAACGTATCAGCAACCCATTCCTGCAATAGCCGCATTGAAAAAAGGGGGCGACCGCAAAAACGGTCGCCCCCTTCAATGTAAAGGCTGAACCTTAGTGCCGGTCAGCCCTCTCTCATTTACAGTACCGCGACAATCGCCTCACACAGCGGAGCCATATTGTCCGGGGTCATGCCCGCAACGTTAACGCGCCCGGAGTTCACCGCATACACGCCAAACTCATCGCGCAGGCGAACCACCTGATCTTTGGTCAGGCCGCTGAACGAGAACATGCCGTTCTGATCGATGATAAAGCTAAAATCGCCTTTCGCCCCTTTCTCCTGCAGCGTATTGACGAACAGCTGACGCATGCGCTGAATGCGCTCGCGCATCGCGCTCAGTTCCTGCTCCCACAGCAAGCGCAGAGCGCTGTTGCTGAGGATAGTCGCAACCACAGCCGCACCGTGTGCCGGTGGGTTAGAGTAGTTGGCGCGGATAGTGGCTTTCACCTGACTGAAGGCAGTATCTACCACCGCCGCATTAGCGGCGACCAGCGTGAATGCACCGACGCGTTCGTTATACAGGCCAAAGTTTTTCGAGTAAGAGCTGCAAACGATCAGTTCCTGGTGGGTGGCCGCAAAGGCGCGCAGGCCTTGTGCATCCTCTTCCAGACCGCGAGCGAAGCCCTGATAGGCGAAGTCAAACAGCGGCAGCCAGCCTTTCGTCAGCGACAGCTCAGTCAGCTGTGACCACTGTTCAGCCGTTGGGTCAATCCCGGTTGGGTTGTGGCAGCAGCCGTGGAACAGCACCACGTCACCGGCTTCAGCGGCATTCAGGCTGTTTAACAGGCCATCGAAGTCCAGCGAGTGATTCGCTGCATCGTAATATTTGTATTCACACACTTCCAGACCGGCGGCTTCAAACACATTTTTGTGGTTCGGCCAGCTTGGGTTGCTCACCCAGATGCGTTTGGCAGGGGTCTGTGTGGCGATAAAGTCCGCCGCCACGCGCAGTGCGCCGGTACCGCCAGGGGTTTGGGCGGTGCGGGCACGATGATGGCCAATCAGGGCGCTGTCAGCACCGAACAGCAGTTCCTGGGTGCAGCGACCAAAATCAGCAATACCATCAATGCTCAGATAGTTTTTGGTGGTTTCGTTTTCCAGCAGATACTGCTCAGCTTTCTTCACGCTGGTCAGTACCGGCGTGTTGCCGGTTTCATCTTTATACACGCCAATACCGAGGTTGATTTTAGTCTGGCGATCGTCGGCGCGGAACAGATCGGCTAAACCAAGAATAGGGTCGGCGGGTGCAGCTGCAATACGTTCAAACATAGTCGAAGTCCGTTAGCTTAATCTAAAGCGAAGTGAGGGCTCAGAGTACCGCCTGGAAGGGTAAATTGCCAACCGTTTGCGTGAAAAATGCAGCAGAAAAAGGAAGGGTAGGGGGAAGGGGAGCAAACAAAAACGGGGCCTCGGCCCCGATTAAGAAGTATCAGGACTTGGATAGAGGCCTGGTCTGAATAAGTGTTGGAGCAGAATTTATTCACGTAGGTATAGCCCATTTTATCGGTATCAGTTTTGCCAACTTATCATTTTATTGATGCGCGCAAAGATACCGTCGAAATAACTCTGATCGATGAAGAATGTATAAGTAATCTCAGCACTCTCAGGATGTCCTTCAGGTCGAAGAATCAGCGAAACACTAACACCATCACTGCCAGTCAAAGTCCCAAATGTGATGGATATTTGGCGCTCCAGACTGTCGAATATGACATTTGTCGTGGCGTGGTTTTCAAGCACTGCTTGGACTTTTTTCACGCTTGCCTTCAATTCCGTCAATTCGCCCACGGTAAATGATGTTTCAAACTGTGAGGTCAATCCTATGACAGCGAACTCAATGTAGACTTTTATCCAGTCCCATGTATGAGTGATGGGATCAATATCGTTATCTGTGATGCGCTCGAAAGGAGTCACTGAAAATCTCAAGTTATCATCATTAATTTCAAACATTTATTATGCTCCTTTCGCAAAGTACATAAAGTGGGTAATTGTCCAGTCAGATTCGCGGACAATTATCTCCAGTGTGTACTTTTTGTATTCATACTGACGTAAATGTTTATTGAACCACATTTTATACATTTCAGTTTCATATCTTGCCATACCAACAGCTCCCCGAGGATCGGGCATTCTCTTGCTATTCCTAATTGCTTTTTCCATTATTTGTAATGGTACATAGCGACCGGGATTGAGCATATGGGCTGCAGCAGTTTCCGTCATCCTAAGATTACGAGCAGAGAGGCCTATCTTAAGCCGCGCTCTTAAGAAGGTGAGCGTTGACTGGCTAAGCTTTACGATTAGGGATGCCTTAGCACCAGCCTCAAGCAGTGCTCCGCCTGTTCGCAATATGCGAAAAACACCGAAAGCTATGAGGGCTAAGTCCGTGGGGTCAACCAGCGGCGCTTCAAGAGGAGCTTCCTCCATGGTAACGAACACACCATCCGTATCGTAGACTCTCCACAATCCAGGAGCCTGAGAAACGGTGTAGCCCACACATAACCCCGTATTATCGTCCACAACCGGCTGGGCGCTTACAGGAAGATTGCGGGGGCGAAGTTCGAAGTAGATTCCTTCCGGTAGTCGTGACTGGAAAGTATAGAAACGGCCTGGTTCATTATTTTATACTTGTATTAGTCCTGTCATTATGAAATCCCTTTTGCAGTATTAGTTAATACTAACGTTGCATGATATTAGTGGCTATCTAAAAAGGATCGGATTTTACTTGTGGAAGATAATAATCATGCTTTTAGGGGGAGGTGAAGAGGTTGGTGCTAAGCACAATACGAAGAGGGAAAGGGCAGTATGTGGACAGTGGTGAAAGAATTGCTTTTAAATTCAGCTTGTTGAAGTAATAAAAAACGGGGCCGAAGCCCCGTTTTGATGCTCTGTTAACCGCGACCGCAGCCGCAGTTAAATGGCAATTAGAACTGGTACTGCAGGCCAACACCAACAACGTCGTCGGTATTAGTACCGGAAGCGCGGGTGTAGTCTGTGTCATCCAGCAGGTTGATTTTGTAATCAACGTAGGTAGACATGTTTTTGTTGAAGTAGTAGTAAGTACCCACTTCGATGTATTTAACCAGGTCAGCGTCGCCGCCGCCGTAGGTAGTACCATTACCAACAACACCGTTCAGGTCCTTACCTTTAGACTGCAGGTAAGCGATGGATGGGCGCAGGCCGAAGTCGAACTGGTACTGTGCAACCACTTCGAAGTTCTGAGTTTTGTTAGCAGTCTGGGTGTTGCCATAGGTGCTGGTGTTACGTGCTTCACCGTAGAATGCTGCCAGGTAAACGTTGTTGGCATCATATTTCAGACCCAGAGCGTACTGGTCAGCTTTATCGCCGTTACCGTCAGCGATCTGGCGGTTAGTACGGTCAGAAGAGGCGTATGCACCCACAGCGCTGATACCCATACCGGTGTCATAGGCTACAGAAGTACCCCAGCCGTCACCGTTTTCATCAACGATACGACGATCGTTGCTTTCGTTTTTGCCCTGATACTGTACAGCGAAGCTCAGGCCGTCAACCAGACCGAAGAAGTTGCTGTTACGGTAGGTAGCCAGACCGTTTGAACGACCAACCATAAAGTTGTCGTTGTTGGTGTACATGGTGTCATCACCGAAGATTGGCAGCTGGTCGGTGTAAGACATTGCGTCGTAGATCACGCCGTAGTTACGACCGTAGTCGAATGAGCCTGCATCACCGAATTTCAGACCGGCGAAGCCCAGACGAGTTTTAGAACCGTCGGTGCCCTGTGATTCTGCAGTATTAGCCTGAACGTTGTATTCCCACTGGCCGTAGCCGGTGATTTGATCGTTGATCTGGGTTTCACCTTTGAAACCAAAACGAACATAAGTCTGGTCGCCGTCTTCACCAGCGTTGTCAGAGAAGTTGTGGCGCGCATCAACTTTACCGTACAGGTCCAGTTTGTTGCCATCTTTGTTATAGATTTCTGCAGCGTTCGCGGCACCAGCAGCCAACAGAGCTGGGATCACTACTGCAAGAATGTTGCGCTTCATCATTTTTTATTACCCTCATTGGAGTTATTTGGACACCTGCCACTGCCGTCAATAATTCTTTACAGAACTACGATGAGAGTTTGGTGTCTTCCTGTGTCTGCACGCATCTTTCCATTCACAGCCTGGTTAATCTAGCGCGAAAATGCTACCAATCTCCTATTCTGGTTACAATAGGAAAATATGTATGACAAAATGTAAAAAATACGGAACTTTGTGAGGGAACTCTAAATTTACAAAAATAAAAAAAGGCCAGCGAGGCTGGCCTTAGTATATATATGAATTTCTTATATTTAATGCAGAAATCAGAAGGTCGCGTTGCGCGGAGTACGCGGGAAGGCGATAACATCTCTTACATTTTGTACGCCGGTGACATAGGCGATTAATCGTTCGAAACCTAAACCGAAACCTGAATGTGGCACGGTGCCGTAGCGACGCAGATCGCGATACCACCAGTAATCTTCTTTATTCAGACCCATCTCGGCGAGGCGAGCATCCAGCACGTCCAGACGCTCTTCACGCTGTGAACCGCCGATGATTTCACCGATGCCCGGAGCCAGAACATCCATCGCAGCCACGGTTTTGCCGTCGTCGTTGAGGCGCATATAGAAAGCTTTGATGTCTTTCGGGTAGTTCTTCACCACTACCGGGGCCTTGAAGTGTTTCTCGGCCAGATAGCGTTCATGCTCGGAAGAGAGGTCAATACCCCAGGAAACGGCATTTTCGAAGGTCTGGCCAGATGCCAGCAGGATCTCGACGGCCTCGGTGTAATCTACCTGCGCAAAATCGGTAGTCACAAATTTCTCCAGGCGCGAAATCGCTTCTTTGTCTACACGCTCAGCGAAGAAGGCCATATCGTCGGCGCGTTCTTCCAGTACCGCTTTGAAGACATACTTGAGCATCGCTTCCGCCAGCGCGGCGTTATCTTCCAGATCGGCAAACGCCACTTCCGGTTCCAGCATCCAGAATTCCGCCAGGTGGCGGCTGGTGTTGGAGTTTTCCGCACGGAAGGTTGGACCGAAGGTGTAGATCTTAGAAATCGCACTGGCGTAGGTTTCGCCGTTCAGCTGGCCGGAAACGGTCAGGAACGCTTCTTTACCAAAGAAGTCTTCGTCGTAATTGACTTTGCCTTCCGGCGTGCGCGGCAGGTTTTCCATATCCAGCGTCGAAACGCGGAACATTTCACCGGCACCTTCCGTATCGGAAGCGGTGATCAGCGGGGTAGAGACCCAGAAGAAACCCTGCTCGTCGAAGAAGCGGTGTAATGCCTGGGCCAGCGTATGACGCACGCGGGCGACGGCACCAATCAGGTTGGTACGCGGGCGCAGGTGTGCAACCTCACGCAGATATTCAATGCTGTGGCGTTTTGCCGCCATCGGGTAGGTATCAGGGTCATCAACCCAGCCAACCACTTCGACCGCCGTGGCCTGAATTTCAAAACTCTGGCCTTCACCCGGAGATTCCACCACTTTGCCGGTAATCACAACCGAGCAGCCGGTGGTCAGGCGCAATACTTCATCCTGATAATTATTCAGAGAATTATTGACCACAGCCTGAACGGGATTAAAGCAGGAACCGTCGTAAACGGCGATAAAGGAAATACCGGCTTTTGAATCTCTTCGTGTACGCACCCAGCCACGTACGGTGACTTCGCTGTCAACCGCGACCCGGCCGTGCAGTACATCCGCTACAGGCACAACGCTCATATAAGTCTCTCACTATTAATCTGAATAACCCCGAAATTAGGGTCTTGCTATGTTACTTGCCAGACGAGGAGAAACAAGAGAAATTCCCGGAAGCGGGAGAGATTTATTAACAGGAGGGGGCTATCAGGGGCCAGCACGGGTCTGGCCCCTGGAAACTGTTAGCTGGCTTTCTTGACCAGCGGAAGATCGAAAGCTTTGCGCAGGGCGCGGACAAAGGCTTTATCCTGACAGATAGTTTTACCCGGGCTGTCGGAAAGTTTAGCGACCGGCTTACCGTTGCACTCCACCAGCTTGATGACAATATTAAGCGGTTTTACCTCGGGAATATCGCAGGTCAGGCGCGTACCGATGCCGAAAATGACATTAATACGCTGACCAAACTGGCGATATAACGCCACGGCTTTATCCAGGTCAAGATTATCGGAGAACACCAGCGTTTTGCTCTGCGGGTCTAATTCCAGCTGCTGATAGTGGGCAATGGCTTTCTCGCCCCATTCAAACGGGTCCCCAGAATCATGGCGCAGCCCCTGGTAAGCGGTGGCAAACCCACGACCGAAGTCGCGCAGGAAAGCATCCATAGTGATGCAGTCGGTCAACGCAATGCCCAGCTGGTCCGGATACTCCTCCAGCCAGGCCTGCAGTGCAGCGCGCTGGCTGTTAGCCAGCACCGGGCTGATCTGCTGATGCGCCTGGAACCATTCGTGCGCCTGAGTGCCGACCGGGGCAATACCCAGCTGACGCGCAACTTCATAGTTACTCGACCCGACCAGCCACGGAAAATCCTGCTTGAGCGTGCTGACAATCGCCAGCTGCACATCGTGAGAGAAGCGGCGGCGGGTGCCGAAGTCCATCAGACGGAAGCGCGACATATCGAGATCCGCGGTCAGGTCGGCAAACTGCACCAGCTTGCTCTTCAGCTTGTCGACCGCCATCTGTGGCGTCACCAGAGGTGAGCGGTGACGATGCACCACTTCACTGATCAGCGCCAGCAGCGGCACTTCCCACATGATAACTTCACGCCACGGCCCGCTGATGCGGATATCCAGCTTGCCGTGATGGTTGCGCACGCTCACCTGGCGCGGATCGTAGCGGAAGGTACGCAGCCAGCTCAGATAGTCCGCCTTAAAGAAGGGCAGGCCGGAGAGATACGCAAACTCGTCGTCGCTCAGTACCAGCGAAGCCATCGACGCGATTTGCTCGTTAATCTCATCAGCATAGATGCCGAGCATATCGTCACCACGGCAACGAAACTCGGCGGCGACGGTGACATCGTAATAGCGATGAAACACAGCCTGCTGCATGTGGAGTTTATAAGCATCGGTATCTAAAAGCGTGGTCAAAATCGGGGAAGCGTGTCGTGTCATGGTGCGTTTCAGCATCCTCTGGCGAAGAGCGTTATCCCTGGTTCAAATAAAAGAAAAGTCGCAGGAGTATAACCCGAATACTCATTTAGTGAAGCCGATCACAGCACAATTCGGCTAGTCGGGATGAGGAAGAGCGCGGCGTTTGTTAATGAGATGTACCATTTTCAGGCAATGGCGCCAATTGTCGTCGATTCTACGTGGCAACCCGGGCATAACAGGAATAGACTTGAAAAGGTTAACTAATTACGACGTGAGAAGGACTTATGACGCAACTGCCGCAAGCCAAAAATCGCCATGATTATCGTGCCCCGGATTACACCATTACCGATATCGATCTGACTTTTAACCTTGATGCCAGCACCACGCAGGTCACCGCTATCAGCCAGATTAAACGTCTGGGTGCCAGCACGGCGGAGCTGCGTCTTGACGGCGGTGAAGACCTGAAGCTGGTGTCGCTGCATGTCGACGAGCAGCCGTGGCAGCACTACCGTCTGGAAGAGGGCGCGCTGGTGTTAACCCAGCTGCCTGATGCTTTCACTCTGAAAATCGTCAATGAGATCCACCCGGATAAAAACACCGCGCTGGAAGGGCTGTACAAGTCCGGCGAAGCGCTGTGTACCCAGTGTGAAGCCGAAGGCTTCCGCCACATCACCTGGTATCTGGACCGCCCGGACGTGCTGGCGCGCTTTACCACCACGATTATTGCCGATCAGGCGCGCTACCCTTATCTGCTCTCCAACGGCAACCGCGTGGACGGTGGTCAGATGGAAGATGGCCGTCACTGGATGAAGTGGCACGACCCGTTCCCGAAACCCTGCTATCTGTTTGCGGTGGTGGCAGGTGATTTTGACGTGCTGCGCGACAGCTTCAAAACCCGTTCCGGCCGCGATGTGGCGCTGGAGATCTTCGTCGATCGCGGCAATCTCGACCGCGCTGACTGGGCGATGACCTCGCTGAAAAACAGCATGAAGTGGGATGAAGAGCGCTTCGGACTGGAGTACGACCTCGACATCTTTATGATCGTTGCCGTCGACTTCTTTAATATGGGCGCGATGGAGAACAAAGGCCTGAACGTCTTTAACTCCAAATACGTGCTGGCTAAGGCTGAAACCGCGACCGACAAAGATTACCTCGGCATTGAGGCGGTGATCGGCCATGAATACTTCCATAACTGGACCGGCAACCGCGTCACCTGCCGTGACTGGTTCCAGCTCAGCCTGAAAGAGGGGCTGACGGTGTTCCGCGATCAGGAGTTCAGCTCTGACCTGGGTTCGCGCGCGGTCAACCGCATTGATAATGTGCGCGTAATGCGCGGTTCACAGTTTGCCGAAGATGCCAGCCCGATGGCGCACCCGATCCGCCCGGAACAGGTGATCGAGATGAACAACTTCTACACACTAACAGTGTATGAGAAGGGTTCAGAAGTTATCCGCATGATGCATACCTTGCTGGGCGAGGAAAACTTTCAGAAAGGTATTCAGCTCTACTTTGAACGCCATGATGGCAGCGCCGCCACCTGTGATGACTTCGTGCAGGCGATGGAAGATGCCTCCAACGTTGATCTCTCGCAGTTCCGCCGCTGGTACAGTCAGTCCGGTACGCCGGTGCTGTCGATTCGTGACGACTACAACCCGGAGCTGGAACAGTACAGCCTGCACGTCACTCAGATGACCCCGCCGACCGCTGACCAGAAAGAGAAGCTGCCGCTGCATATTCCGCTGGATATCGAACTGTACGATGGTGAAGGCAAGGTGATCCCGCTACAGCACAATGGCCACCCGGTCCATCATGTGCTGAACGTCACCGAATCGTTCCAGACCTTTGTGTTTGATAACGTCCATTTCCAGCCGGTGCCATCACTGCTGCGTGAATTCTCAGCGCCGGTAAAACTCGATTACAACTGGAGCGATGCGCAGCTGACCTTCCTGATGCGCCATGCACGTAATGACTTCGCTCGTTGGGATGCGGCACAGAGCCTGATGGCTAACCACATCAAAATCAACGTTGCCCGCCAGCAGCAGGGACAGCCGCTGTCACTGCCGCTGCACGTGGCGGATGCCTTCCGTGCCGTGCTGCTGGAGGAGAATACCGATCCTGCCCTGATGGCGTTAATCCTGTCGTTGCCATCAGAAAATGAGATTGCCGAGCTGTTTGAGGTGATCGACCCGGCTGCCAATGCGGTCGTACGTGAATCGCTGGTGCGCACGCTGGCAACCGAGCTGGCCGATGAGCTGCTGGCGGTCTACTACGCCAACCAGACGGCGGAATATCGCGTTGAGCACGCAGATATGGGCAAGCGCGCGCTGAAAAATGTCTGCCTGAGCTACCTGGCGTTTGGTGATGCGGAGCTGGCCAATAAGCTGGTGAAAGCCCAGTTCGAAAAAGCCAATAATATGACCGACAGCGTGGCCGCAATGGCTGCGGCCGTGAGTGCGCAGCTGCCGTGCCGTGCGGATCTGCTGGCGGCCTTTGACGAGCGCTGGCATCAGGATGGCCTGGTGATGGACAAATGGTTTGCGCTGCAGGCTACCAGCCCGGCGGCCGATGTGCTGACGCAGGTACGTGCGCTGCTGAACCACCGTTCGTTCACCCTCAGCAACCCGAACCGTATTCGCTCACTGGTCGGGGCATTTGCCCAGCTTAACCCGTCCGCTTTCCATGCCATTGACGGCAGCGGCTATCAGTTCCTGGTGGAGATCCTCACCGATCTTAATACCCGCAACCCGCAGGTTGCGGCACGCATGATCGAACCGTTGATCCGCCTGAAGCGTTACGACAGCACCCGCCAGCAGCTGATGCGCAACGCGCTGGAGCAGTTAAAAGGGCTGGATAAACTCTCCGGCGATCTGTTCGAGAAGATCACCAAGGCGCTCAACGCCTGAACTTAGGTTTCATCCTAAGCGAAAACCAAACCGGGCAGTTGCCCGGTTTTTTTTACTATTTTCTGGATGTTATTGCCTCAAATGCAACATTTGCCAACGGTAGCAAAGACCAACATAATCGTAACATGCTGACGAATGTTGCTTGCGCACTCAACAACGAGGATGACAGATGAAAATTGGATTGGTCGGATATGGTACGGGCGGTCAGTACTTCCATGCCCCCTATATTTGCGCCGCGCAGGGGGTTGAGCTGGCGGGCATTGTGGCGCGCGCACCGGTAACTGTCGCGCGCGTCAAAGCGGACTTCCCCGAGGTGCCGGTTTACCCCAGCCTGACGGCGATGCTCGCCGCCGGAGTCGACATTGTCACCATTACCACCCCGCCTGAAACCCGTCGTGAACTGGTTCTGCAAGCTATCGACGCGGGGGTGGCGGTGATTGCCGATAAGCCCTTTGCACCTGATGCGCAAACCGGGCGCGAACTGGCCGCCGCCGCGCAAGCAAAAGGCGTGGTGCTGGGCATCTACCACAATCGTCGCTTCGATGCGGATATCGTGACCCTGCGCAAGGTGATAGAGCAGCAACGCGTCGGCAAGCCGTGGCGGCTGCACAACCGTATGGATCTTGACGACCCGTTAACGCTGGACGGCGGTGAAATGGGCGGCCTGCTGCGCGACATGGGGAGCCACCTGGTCGATCAGGCGGTGTGGCTGCTTGGGCCGGTAAAGTCGGTATTCGCCCAGACCGACATCACCCAGCGCCCGGAGGGGCCAACGGATGCCAGCTTTGTGATTACCCTGATGCACACCAGCGGCGTGCATTCCCATATCTCCTCCAGCAAGCTGAACCACCTCGCCAGCCGCGAACTGCGGTTATATGGTGACAAGGGCAGCTATCTGGCGAACAGTTCTGACGTGCAGGCAACGGCAATTTTCGCCGGCAAGAAACCAGCAGATGACCTGGCCGGCTGGGGCTATGAGCCTGAAGCACTGTGGGGGACATTGCGCACCGATAAAGGTGAGGAGCGGGTACCGTCAGAGCAGGGGCGCTATCACGCTTACTACGAAGCTTTTGCCGCCGCAGTGCGCGATGGCACCGAGCCGCCGGTGACCAGTGAACAGGCGATCCGCACCCTGGAAGTGCTGGATGCGGCGCTGTTAAGCGCGAAGGAAGGCAGGCTGGTAACGCTGACCAAGCCCTGAACAAAAACGGGTTCTCAAGATGAGAACCCGTTTTCACTCTGCCAGCGCGTTATCAGCGCTGGGCATACTGCTTTTCGGCTTCCGCCAGCGGCTTGCGCTTCATCACCCGGTCCAGCACTTCCGCTTCCAGCTCTGCCAGCCTGACCGAACCTTTACGGCGCGGGCGCGGCAGGTCAACCAGCAGGTCCAGCCCGATATTGCCTTCTTCAATCAGCAGCACGCGGTCGGCCATCGCTACCGCTTCACTGACGTCATGCGTCACCAGCAGCACGGTAAAGTGATGCTGCTGCCACAGTGACTCAATCAGATCCTGCATTTCAATACGGGTTAAGGCATCCAGCGCGCCGAGAGGTTCATCCAGCAGCAGCAGGCCGGGGCGGTGGATCAGCGCACGCGCCAGCGCCACACGCTGTTTCTGGCCGCCGGATAACGCCGCAGGCCACTCTTTCGCCCGGTCAGCCAGGCCAACCGCATCCAGTGCGGCCAGCGCCTGCTCCTTCCAGGCTTTGCCTTTCAAACCCAGGCCAACGTTATCAATCACGCTTTTCCACGGCAGCAGGCGGTCATCCTGGAACATCAGGCGGATATCTTCGCGCGCTTCATTAAGCGGTGCGCTGCCCGCCAGCAGTTCGCCGCTGCTGCTTTTTTCCAGCCCGGCCAGCAGCCGCAGCAGGGTGCTTTTGCCGCAGCCGCTGCGGCCCACCACCGCCACAAACTGGCCGGACGGGATGTGCAGATCGATATTATTCAGCACCGTGCGATTGTTGTACTGCTTGCTGACGCCGTTGATCACCAGCGGCGTACCGGCATTGAGACGCGCCGGAGACGGAGTTAACTCGCTCATGCGTTTTCCTCTTTCAGTTGATACGCCGGGTGCCAGCGCAGCCAGATACGTTCCAGCAGCTGCGCGCTGACGTCCGCCAGTTTACCCAACAGGGCGTAAAGAATAATCGCTACCACCACAACATCCGTTTGCAGGAACTCGCGAGCGTTCATCGCCAGGTAGCCAATGCCAGAGTTGGCCGAAATGGTTTCTGCCACGATCAGCGTCAGCCACATCAGACCCAGCGCAAAGCGCACGCCGACCATAATGGAGGGCAGGGCACCGGGCAGCACCACCTGAATAAACAGGCTCCAGCCGGAAAGGCCGTAGCTGCGCGCCATTTCCACCAGCCCGCGGTCAATATTACGAATGCCGTGATAGGTGTTGAGGTAGATGGGGAACAGAGTCCCTAATGCCACCAGGAAGATTTTGGCGGACTCATCAATGCCGAACCACAAAATCACCAGTGGGATCAGTGCCAGGTGCGGCACGTTTCGCAGCATCTGCACCGAGGTATCCAGCAGGCGCTCACCCAGCTTCGACATGCCGGTGATCAATCCCAGCACCAGGCCGATTGAGCCGCCGATGCTGAAGCCAATCGCCGCACGCCAGCTGCTTATCGCCAGATGCTGCCACAGCTCACCGCTGGCGGATAAATTCCAGAAAGTGACCACGATCGATTCCGGCGACGGCAGGATACGCGTCGACAGCCAGCCGACCGTCGATGCAATCTGCCACACCACCACCAGCAGGATCGGCAGCGCCCAGGGCAGCAGGCCATTGCCAATACGTTTTACCGCTCTACTCATACACCACCTCTAACTCTGTGAGACTTTTTGCGGGGCGAAATCATGGGCAACGGCTTCACCGTGCGCCTTAATCACGCGCGGCTGCGGTACCTCTGGCACCTCAAGATCGAGGTGCGGGAACAGCAGTTCGCCAACGCGATACGCTTCTTCCAGATGCGGATAGCCGGAAAGTATAAAGGTTTCTATGCCGAGGTCGGCATACTCCTGCATCCTGGCCGCAACGGTCGGGCCGTCCCCGACCAGCGCCGTACCTGCACCGCCGCGCACCAGGCCAACGCCTGCCCACAGGTTGGGGCTGATTTCCAGCCGATCGCGCTTACCGCCGTGCAGGGCCGCCATGCGCTGCTGGCCGACCGAATCCGTTTTCGCCAGCGCCGCCTGGGCTTTGGCAATGGTGGCATCATCCAGATGAGAGATCAGACGGTCCGCTGCCTGCCACGCCTCTTCGTTACTTTCACGCACAATCACATGCAGACGGATGCCGAAGCGCACTTTGCGCCCCTGCGCCGCAGCTTTGGCGCGCACCTGCTCAATTTTTTCTTTGACCTGCGCAGGGGGTTCACCCCAGGTGAGGTAGACATCAACCTGCTCGGCGGCCAGATCCTGCGCCACCTCTGACGAACCGCCAAACCACAGCGGCGGTCGCGGCTGCTGAACCGGCTTAAACATTAGCCGCGCCCCGCGCACGTGTATATGTTTTCCTTCGTAATCGACCGTTTCACCTTCCAGTACCCGGCGCCAGACGCGGGTAAACTCGGCGGACTCTTCATAGCGCTCGCGGTGGTCAAGAAACACGCCGTCGCCCGCCAGCTCTTCGGCATCGCCGCCGGTGACCAGATTAAACAGCGCACGGCCGTTGGAGAGACGATCCAGCGTAGCGGCCTGGCGGGCGGCCTGAGTGGGTGAGATGACGCCAGGGCGCAGCGCCACGAGGAAACGCAGACGCTGCGTCACCGGGATCAGAGAAGCGGCAACCAGCCAGGCATCTTCACAGCTGCGGCCGGTCGGGATCAGCACCCCGCCAAAACCCAGGCGGTCGGCAGCCTGAGCGATCTGCTGCAGATAGGCGTGATCCACCGGGCGCGCACCTTCGTCGGTGCCTAAATATTTCCCATCACCATGAGTGGGAAGAAACCAGAAAACGGAAAGGCTCATTGCGTTGCTCCTCAATCAGTGGGCTGTCGGGCCATGCCAGATACGGCTGGAAATATCGACTTTTACCGGCATTAAATGGCTGCTGTAAAACAGGTCGGCGGTCGCCTGCTGGGCAGCGGCGGTTTTGTCACTCACCAGACCGATCGCGGTAGGTGGGCGATGGTCAAAATAGGTGGCGATAACCGCCTTTGGCAGGCCCATCGCCGTTGCCAGCAGCGCCACGCTCTGCTCGCGCTGGCTGCGGGTCAGCGCATCGGCCTGGCTAAAGGTATCGAGCACCTGTTGCAGAAATGCGCCGTTTTTCTCGGTAAACGGGCGGGTGGCTAAATAGAACGAACCGGTAAGATTCAGCGTGCTGCCATCTTTTAGCACGCGCACGCCGCCCTGCTGGATCGCTGCTGAATAGTAGGGATCCCAGATAGCCCAGGCATCAACATCCCCCTGCTGGAACGCGGCACGTGCATCGGCAGGCGTCAGAAAGGCAGGCTGGATATCGTTAAATCCAAGCCCTGCTTCTTTCAGTGCGCGCAGCAGCAAATTGTGTGAGCTGGAACCTTTCTGGAAGGCAACTTTATGCCCCTTCAGGTCGGCAACGGTTTTTAGCGGGCTGTTTTCGCGTACCAGAATCACTTCAGATTTCGGCTTTGGCGGTTCGGAACCGACGTACAGCAGATCCGCCCCGGCAGCCTGGGCAAAAATTGGCGGAATATCACCGGTGCTACCGAGGTCGATGCTGTTGACGTTTAATGCTTCCAGCATCTGCGGCCCGGCAGGGAACTCAACCCACTTTATTTGCGTATGTGGAAAACGCTTTTCCAGCAGCTGGTGGGACTTTGCCAGCACCATACTGACTGACCCTTTCTGATAGCCGATGCGCACCTGTGCAGGGGCATCCTTGCTTTCCGCCGCCAGCGCGCTGGATGAGATCAGCCCGGCGGCGATAACGGTGGCGAGTATCCGTGAAAATAGCGTCATCTTTCTCTCCCTGATTAAACCGCAGCGGCCAGCGGCTGATGGCGTCGGGCCAGCGCATGCCAGAAGGTATCCACCGCTTCGGCAAGGCGCTCCGCCAGCAGCGGCGACAGCTCAGGCTGGCGGTCATAATGGGTAATCTGGGTGTCATCCGCGAACACGCCGTGCAGCACTTCCTGCGCTTTTAGCGCGTTCAGCACCGGTTTCAGCGCGTAGTCGACCGCCAGCAGATGGGCGACGGTACCGCCAGTTGCCAGTGGCAGCACAACTTTATGTTCCAGCGCGCGCTCCGGTAACAGGTCGAGCAGCGTTTTCAGCGCGCCGGAGAATGACGCCTTATACACCGGCGTGGCGACAATAAATCCATCCGCAGACTCCAGGTCTTCCTTTAATGCCAGCAGTGCAGGGGAGTCAAAGCGTGCGTAAAGCAGATCTTCAGGATGGAAATTATGCAGATTCCACGGAATAACCTCGACGCCGCGTTTTTCCAATGCCTGCTGGCAGAGGGTCAGCAGTGCGGTGGAGCGTGAAGGAAAACGGGGACTACCAGCCAGAGTAATAACGCGCATAACCTCTCCTTATAACCAAAAGTTATTGATTAACCAATTTCAAGAACCGATAGGCTCATCCTGACAGAGCGCGCTATGTGGCTTAAATGATTTATCCGGCAAATTTATGCTGTTTTTGACATATAGCGGTGGCAGGGATGAGCACGCGCTAAAATAATCGTCATTTATTTAGCGGCTTTTGCGCCAGGTCATTTCCCTTTACGCCGCTAAACCCGGATAATACGACCCCGATTTTCCATCGGGACCTCAGGAGTGACCATGTATTACCCTTTCGTTCGTAAGGCGCTGTTTCAGCTCGATCCTGAGCGTGCGCATGACCTGACCTTGCAGCAGCTGACCCGCCTTTCCGGCACCCCCTTTACCGGCCTGATCCGCCAGTCTCTTCCCTTTAAGCCCGTTACCTGTATGGGGCTGACATTTAAGAACCCGCTGGGCCTGGCCGCAGGTCTGGATAAGAACGGCGAATGCATTGATGCCTTTGGTGCCATGGGATTTGGCTTCATTGAGATCGGTACGGTAACGCCGCGCCCGCAGCCGGGTAATGACAAGCCGCGTATGTTCCGCGTGGTTGAAGCGGAGGGGATCATTAACCGCATGGGCTTCAATAATCTGGGCGTTGATAACCTGGTGGAAAATGTCAAAAAGGCCCACTTTGACGGCATCCTCGGCATTAATATTGGCAAAAATAAAGACACCCCGGTCGAGCAGGGCAAAGAGGATTATTTAATCTGCATGGATAAAATCTATCCATACGCCGGTTATATCGCCATCAATATTTCCTCCCCTAACACCCCGGGACTGCGATCTTTACAATATGGCGAAGCGCTGGATGATTTGCTGGCGGCGATTAAAACCCGTCAGAATGATCTTCAGCAGATCCACCATAAATATGTTCCCGTGGCGGTAAAGATCGCCCCGGATCTTTCTGAAGAGGAATTGATCCAGGTGGCGGAGAGTTTACTGCGTCACAATATTGACGGCGTGATTGCCACCAATACCACGCTCGATCGCGAGCTGGTAAAAGGGCTGAAGCACGCGGATGAAGCTGGGGGCTTAAGCGGCCGTCCGGTACAGTCGCGCAGCACGGAAATTATCCGCCGCCTTGCCAGTGAGCTGCAGGGGCGCATCCCGATTATTGGCGTGGGAGGTATTGATTCACTGGTCTCGGCGCGGGAAAAAATGGCGGCAGGCGCCTCACTGGTGCAAATATATTCCGGCTTTATTTACAAAGGTCCGCCTTTGATAAAGGAAATTGTGAGCAATATCTAAGACATTTCTGCCCATTAATAAGCCTGGGGCTTTATTTTCGCCGCAGGCTCGTTTATATTTTGTTCTGTTCACTGATTATTCAGTTTTTAGCAGAGTGCGCCGGGTGCTTAAAAGCGCGTTCTGATTTCCGGAAGTGTTATTAAACGCCCCGGCCGTATGTTACTAAGTATTAATACAGGAACCATCATGAGGATAAAACCAGACGATAACTGGCGTTGGTTTTTTGACGCAGAACATGACCGGATGATGCTCGATCTGGCTGATGGTATGCTGTTCCGTTCGCGTTTCCCACGCAAGATGTTAACGCCTGATGCCTTTGATGTTTCTGGTTTTTGTGTTGACGATGCCGCGCTGTTTTTCACCTTTGATGAACGCTGCCGTCACTGTGGGCTGAATGCCGATCAGCGTGCTGAGCTGGTGCTAAACGCGCTGGTCGCCACGCGTTTCCTTAAGCCTCTGATGCCGAAAAGCTGGCATTTTGATACCCATCCTCAGGGAAGCTGGCGCCCGGCAGAGGGTGAGCTGGTGTGCGTGAAGGTGTCTGAAAGCGGTGAGCAGGGCAGTTTGCTGGTGGTCGAGTCGGGTGACAGTGCCGCACTATGCCTGGTGGCACAGCCGCAGCTGACGGTAGCCGGTCGTGGTATGGTGCTGGGTGATGCGATTAAAATTATGCATGACCGCTTGCTGCCTCAGGTTAACAACGACGATATCAATTTCGCCCGCGCGGTATAACTTCCCGCGCAGGTTAATCTCATCTAACGCAAGACCAGATCGCCGGATGGGATGCAGCTACAGCTCAGCACCGTCCCGTCCTCTTTGCGCTCCGCGCCCTTCTTCATTGCCTGAACTTCACCACTGACCAGCGTGACCCGGCAGCTGCCGCAGATCCCGGCACGACAGGAATAAGGCACTTTGATCCCCTGCATTTCCAGCTGTTCCAGTAACACCTGCTGATTATTGCCGGTAAAATGCTGACCCTGCCAGCTGATCGCCACCGGCTGCGCAGCCTTGCGGGCAACATCCAGGGTTTCGGTGACGTCACCCGCACCGTAGGCTCGCGGGGCATGCGTGCTCAAAATTTCCACGGCATCGCCCGCGCGCATGACGCCGCTGTTGCGGGCAATCAGGTTGAGGCCAAAATCGATGTCACCGCTACCGTCCAGCGCGCTGCGGAAGGTTTGCAGGGTGGCCAGTGGCTGTCCGGTTGGATGTTTACGCCCGTGCTGTGGGCTGACGGTGGTGAACACGCAGCGGCTGCACGGCTTGGGCACATCAAAGATAATCTCGCCGATTTTTAGCGATGCCCAGCCGTCTTCCGCCCATGCGCTGGCGCCGCTGACCACCAGATTTGGGCGAAACTGCTCCATTCTTACCCCTGCCGGGCAGCGCTGCTGCAGATCGTGCAGCGAGGCTTCATTCACCAGCAAAAAAGGAAAACCGTCGGCAAAACCGAGCGGAACCCGCTCAAAGCGTTTCACCCGGCGCGTCATCTCCGGACCGACCCAGCGCAGCTGCACCGGGCGCGGAAAAAAGCCGCTCAGCCACTGATTAATGCTGTCCGGAGCAATTAACGCGGTAAACTGATTGCCCCAGACTTCGGTAGCTTGCGGATCCTTATGGAAATCAGCAAAACGCACGCTGGCGCTGCTGCCATCCGCGGCGCTGAGATGCAGGCCGTCAACGATAAGTGCCGGAGTAAACAGCACCATCTCCGGATACTGGCGGGCAGTAATAAAGGTGCCATCCGCATCGGTGATCATAAAAATACGGTCAAATGCCAGCCCGGAGGCCAGTGCCTGAGCGTGGGAAACCTGCATGCCGCGCATTGATTTAACCGGATGAACAAACAGACGTGACAAACTGATCATGGCGATTCTCCCTCGCGCCGGGCCGACCCTCCCTGCTATTTGCAGGGTTTCTGCCGCAAAAGAAGCTAACTTTATGACATGCCGCCATGATTAGCTATAATGCGCAGCAATTTTCTGATGACGATAAGTGACGCTATGAATTCTCTGTTTGCCAGTACGGCGCGTGGGCTCGAAGAGCTGTTAAAAAGTGAACTGGAAGCCCTGGGAGCGCAAAGCTGCCAGGTAGTCCAGGGCGGCGTACATTACCAGGGCGACGATCGTCTGATGTACCAGAGTCTGATGTGGAGCCGTCTGGCTTCGCGTATTCTGCTGCCATTAACCGAATGCGGCGTTTACAGCGACCTGGATCTCTACCTCGGCGTGCAGGCCATTGACTGGCCGGCAATGTTCGGCAGCGATAAAACCTTCGCCGTGCACTTCAGCGGCCTGAACGAGGTGATCCGCAACAGCCAGTACGGCGCGCTAAAAGTAAAAGACGCCATCGTCGATAGCTTTACGCGTAAAAATCTGCCGCGCCCGAATGTCGATCGCGAGCAGCCGGACATCCGCGTCAACGTCTGGCTGAATAAAGACACCGCCAGCATTGCGCTGGATCTTAGCGGTGAGGGCCTGCATCAGCGCGGCTATCGCCAGCAGACCGGCCAGGCACCGCTGAAAGAGAGCCTGGCAGCGGCTATCGTGGTGCGTTCCGGCTGGCAGGCGGGTACGGCGATGGTTGACCCGATGTGCGGTTCCGGCACGTTGCTGATTGAAGCGGCGATGATCGCCTGCGATCGTGCGCCGGGATTACAGCGTAAGCACTGGGGCTTTACCGGCTGGAGTCAGTTTAACCAGCCGCTGTGGAGCGATGTGACGCGCGATGCCCACGAGCGCGCAGCCAAAGGCGTGCAGGCCACCACTTCACGCTTTTACGGTTACGACAACGATTCCCGCGTGATCGAACGTGCGCGTGCCAATGCCCGTAACGCCGGGCTTTCGGAGCTGATCGAGTTTACTACCCAGGATGTGCTGAAGCTGACCAATCCGCTGGGACAGGGCAGCACCGGCACCGTGCTGAGTAACCCCCCTTACGGTGAACGACTGGACAGCGAACCGGCGCTGATTGCCCTGCACGGCCAGCTCGGGCGCCTGATGAAGACGCACTTTGGCGGCTGGAACCTGTCGCTGTTCAGCGCCTCGCCGGAACTGCTGAGTTGCCTGCAGCTGCGTGCCGATCGCCAGTTCAAAGCGAAAAACGGTCCGCTGGACTGCGTGCAGAAAAACTACCAGCTGGCAGAGAACCCGACGGGTGCTGCGGCCGGGCAGCTGGCGGATGATTACGCCAACCGCCTGCGCAAAAACCTCAAGAAGCTCGATAAGTGGGCGCGCCAGGAAGGGATCGAGTGCTACCGCGTTTATGATGCCGATCTGCCAGACTATAATGTCGCTGTCGACCGCTACGGCGACTGGGTGGTGGTGCAGGAGTACGCACCGCCAAAAACCATCGATCCGGGCAAAGCGCGTCAGCGTCTGTTCGATGTGATTTCTGCCACGCTCAGCGTGATGGAACTGCCGGCCAACCGGCTGGTGCTGAAAACCCGTGAGAAGCAGAAAGGGAAGAGCCAGTACCAGAAGCTGGGCGAAAAGGGCGATTTCTTCGAAGTGGGTGAATTTAACGCCAAACTTTGGGTTAACCTGACGGATTATCTCGATACCGGCCTGTTCCTCGATCACCGTATTGCGCGTAAAATGCTGGGCCAGATGAGCAAGGGCAAAGACTTCCTGAACCTCTTCGCCTACACCGGCAGCGCCAGCGTGCACGCCGGTCTGGGCGGCGCACGCAGCACCACGACCATTGATATGTCCCGCACTTATCTGGAGTGGGCGGAGCGCAACATGCGCCTGAACGGGCTTTCCGGCCGTCAGCATCGCCTGATGCAGGCAGACTGCCTGAGCTGGCTGCGCGATGCCGATGAACAGTTCGACCTGATCTTTATCGATCCACCCACGTTCTCCAACTCCAAACGTATGGAAGAGAGCTTCGATGTGCAGCGCGATCACCTCGATCTGATGAAAGATCTGAAGCGTATTCTGCGCAAAGGTGGCACCGTGATGTTCTCGAACAATAAGCGCGGTTTCAAAATGGATCTCGCCGGACTCGAAGCACTGGGTCTGGCTGCAACCGAAATCACTGCGAAAACCCAGTCTCAGGATTTCGCCCGTAACCGTCAAATTCACAACTGCTGGCTGATTGCTCACGCCGGTAAGGAATAAGTTTTTATGTCACTAATCAGTATTCATGGCGCTTACCTCTCATTCAGCGACGCGCCGTTGTTGGATAACACTGAACTGCACATCGAAGAAAACGAGCGTGTCTGTCTGGTTGGCCGTAACGGGGCGGGTAAATCGACCCTGATGAAGATCATCAACCGCGAACAGCCGCTGGATGACGGACGTATTATCTATGAGCAGGACCTGGTGGTGGCGCGCCTGCAGCAGGATCCGCCGCGCAACGTGCAGGGTTCTGTATATGACTTCGTCGCCGAAGGCGTGGAAGAGCAGGCAGAACATCTGAAGGCCTATCACGCGATCTCGCACAAAGTGATGGAAGATCCGAGCGATAAAAATCTCAATGAGATGGCGCGCCTGCAGGGGATTCTGGATCACCAGAACCTGTGGCAGCTGGAAAGCCGCATTCACGATGTGCTGCAGCAGATCGGTCTGGACGGCGAAGCGCAGCTCTCTTCACTCTCCGGCGGCTGGCTGCGTAAAGCCGCGCTGGGCCGTGCGCTGGTCAGCAATCCGAAAGTGCTGATGCTCGATGAGCCAACCAACCACCTTGATATTGAGACCATTGACTGGCTGGAAGGCTTCCTGAAAACCTTCCAGGGCAGCATTATCTTTATCTCGCACGACCGCTCCTTTATCCGCAACATGGCAACGCGCATTGTCGACCTTGACCGTGGCAAGCTGGTCTCCTGGCCGGGCGACTACGACCTCTATCTCACCAGCAAAGAGGAAGCGCTGCGCGTCGAAGAGATGCAGAACGCCGAATTCGACCGCAAGCTTGCACAGGAAGAGGTGTGGATCCGTCAGGGCATCAAAGCCCGCCGCACGCGCAATGAAGGGCGCGTTCGTGCGCTAAAAGCCCTGCGCCGTGAGCGTTCCGACCGCCGTGAAGTGATGGGCAAAGCCAACATGCAGGTGGAAGAGGCTTCGCGCTCCGGCAAGATTGTCTTTGAGCTGGAAAACGTCAACTATTCCGTTGCCGGCAAACAGCTGGTGCGTGACTTCTCCCGCCAGGTTCAGCGCGGCGATAAAATCGCGCTGATCGGCTCTAACGGCTGCGGTAAAACCACGCTGCTGAAACTGATGCTCGACCAGCTGAAAGCGGACAGCGGCCGCGTTCATATCGGGACTAAGCTGGAAGTCGCCTACTTCGACCAGCACCGCGCCGAGCTGGACCCGGACCGCACGGTGATGGACAACCTCGCGGAAGGTAAGCAGGAAGTGATGGTTAACGGTAAGCCACGCCACGTGCTGGGCTACCTGCAGGAGTTCCTGTTCCATCCAAAACGTGCGATGACCCCGGTGCGTGCGCTGTCCGGCGGTGAGCGTAACCGCCTGCTGCTGGCGCGCCTGTTCCTTAAGCCAAGCAACCTGCTGATCCTCGATGAACCGACCAACGACCTTGATGTGGAAACGCTTGAGCTGCTGGAAGAGCTGGTTGACGGTTATCAGGGCACGGTTCTGCTGGTCAGCCACGATCGTCAGTTCGTCGACAACACCGTGACCGAGTGCTGGATCTTTGAAGGCAACGGCGAAATCGGCGCCTTTGTGGGCGGCTATCACGATGCGCAACTGCAGCGCAAAGCGTTTAAGCAGAATCGCGCCAGCGCCAAACCTGCCAGCGCGCAGCCGCGTCAGGAAAGCGCAAAAAGTGAAGCAGCAAAAAAACCTGCCGCTAAGCTGAGCTACAATTTGCAACGAGAGCTGGAACAGCTGCCGAAACAAATGGAAGCGCTGGAAGCCCGTCTCGAGTCGTACCAGGCGCAGGTTGCCGACGGCGACTTCTTTACCCAGCCGCGTGAGGTGACTCAGCCGGTTCTGGACGCGCTGGCTCAGGCGGAGCAGGAGCTGGAAGTGGCGTTCGAACGCTGGGAATATCTGGAATCGTTACAGAACGGCGGCTGATACGGCCGTTTTTCCCCACCACAGAGGGTGAAGTATGTGTTCGTCGCACCACGCGCATCACTGGATGCTTTGTCCGCAGTGTGACCTGATGACGCAGTTGCCCGCTATCGGGCCGGGCAGCAAGGCAAGCTGCCCACGTTGTCACACCACGCTTCAGTCTAACTGGGATGAGCCGCGCAAGCGGCCCACCGCCTATGCGCTGGCGGCGCTGCTGATGCTGCTGCTGGCAAATTTGTTTCCCTTTATCAATATGCAGGTTGCCGGGCTGAGCAGCGAGATTACGCTACCGCAAATACCCAGCGTGATGGTTTCTGACGACTACAGCAGTCTTGCGACGCTGTTTCTGCTGTTTGTGCAGGGCGTACCTGCCATTTGTATGGTGGTGATCCTGCTGCTGGTCAACCGGGTGCGCATGCCGTCGCCGCTTAAGCAGCTGATGGCACGCGTGCTGTTCCAGTTAAAAACCTGGGGCATGGCGGAGATTTTCCTCGCGGGCGTATTGGTCAGTTTCGTCAAGCTGATGGCCTATGGCGATATTGGCATCGGCACCAGCTTTGTGCCGTGGTGCCTGTTCTGTCTGCTGCAGCTGCGCGCTTTCCAGTGTACCGATCGCCGCACGCTGTGGGCGCGCGTGGCTCCGCTTCCTGCACTGCCAGCTAAGCCGCTGGCGGGCGTCAGCGGCCTGCGTCAGGGGCTGCGCTCCTGCCGCTGCTGCACCGCGGTGCTGAGCAGCGATACGCTGATCTGCCCGCGCTGCGGCAGTAAGGGGCACGCCCGCCGCAAGGACAGCCTGCAGTGGACGCTGGCGCTGCTGTTTACCTCCATCCTGCTCTATATTCCCGCTAATCTGATGCCGATTATGGTGACCGAGGCGCTCGGCAGCAAAATGACCTCAACGATCATGGCCGGGGTGGTGCTGTTGTGGAGTGATGGCTCCTGGCCGATTGCGCTGGTGATTTTTATTGCCAGTATTATGGTGCCTTCGCTGAAGATGATCGCTATCGGCTGGCTGTGCTGGGATGCCAACGGGCGCGGCAGCAACCGGCAGGACAGCGAAAGAATGCACAAGATTTATGAAGTGGTGGAGTTTGTCGGGCGCTGGTCGATGATTGACGTATTTGTTATCGCCGTGCTGTCAGCGCTGGTGCGCATGGGAAGGTTGATGAGTATCTACCCCGCGATTGGCGCACTGCTGTTCGCGCTGGTGGTGATCCTGACGATGTTTGCCGCCTTGACGTTTGATCCCCGTCTCACCTGGGATCGGGTAAGAGAAAAGAGTACTGAGGAGCCTGCAAGTGACGGACAATAATTACAATACCGCCAAGGTGGAGCAGATTAAGCGCTGGTCACCGGTGTGGATCATCCCCATTGTTACCGTGCTGATTGGGGCGTGGATCCTGTTTTATCACTTTAGTCATCAGGGACCGGAGGTGACGCTGATTACCACCAATGCCGAGGGGATTGAGGGCGGTAAAACCACCATCAAAAGCCGCAGCGTTAACGTCGGGATCGTCGAAAGCGCCGTGCTGACTGACGATCTTCACCACGTGGAGATCAAAGCACGCCTCAATTCCGGTATGGAAAAACTGCTGCGCGAAGACAGCGCATTTTGGGTGGTAAAGCCAGCCATTGGCCGTGAAGGCGTAACAGGACTAGGTACGCTGTTGTCCGGAGCCTATATCGAGCTGCAACCCGGTTCAAAAGGGGAAAAAACGGAGCAATATAAGCTGCTGGACGCACCGCCGCTGGCGCCGCTGGATGCCAAAGGCATTCGTATTACGCTCGACAGTGAAAAAGCCGGGCAGCTCAATGCGGGCGATCCGGTGCTGTTTCGTGGCTACCAGGTGGGCACGGTGGAAACCAGCGCCTTTGACGCGGATAAGCGCATGATGACCTATCAGCTGTTTATCTCCGCGCCTTACGATCGTCTGGTGACCAGCAATGTGCGCTTCTGGAAAGACAGTGGCATTGCGGTGGACATGTCGGCTTCCGGCATGCGCGTTGAAATGGGCTCGCTGACCACGCTATTTAGCGGCGGCGTCAGCTTTGACGTCCCGGACGGCTGGGAGCTGGGTAAACCGGCCGAGAATAAGGCGGAATATCGCCTGTTTAACGACCAGCGCAGCATTCAGGATTCCCTGTATACCGCGCACAAAGACTTCCTGCTGTTCTTCAGCGATTCCATCCGCGGTCTGCAGCCGGGTGCGCCTGTTGAGTTCCGCGGCATTCGTCTCGGTACCGTGGCAGAAGTTCCGTTTACTATGCCTGGTATTGCACAGCGTCTGAACAATGATTATCGCATTCCGGTGCTGATCCGCATTGAACCCGATCGCTTCCAGAAACAGCTGGGCAACGATTTCAACTTTGAGCAGCATCTGAAAGATGGCATTGGGCGTGGTCTGCGTGCTTCCCTGAAATCAGCCAACCTGCTGACCGGCTCGCTGTATATCGATCTCGACTTCTACAGCAACGCAAAACCTTATGCCGGACCGAAAAGCTTTGCTGATTATGAGCTGATCCCAACGGTGAGCGGTGGCCTGGCGCAGATCCAGCAGAAGCTGATGGAGTCACTGGATAAGATCAATAATCTGCCGCTGAACCCGATGCTGAATGAAGCGACCGGTACGCTGAAAGAGAGCCAGCGCACGCTGAAAGAGCTGCAGAAAACCCTGGATAATCTGAACAAGATTACCGCCAGCCAGTCCATGCAGGAGCTGCCGGCAGACATGCAGAAAACGCTGCGTGAGCTGAATCGTAGTATGAAAGGCTTCCAGCCGGGTTCACCAGCCTACAGCAAGATGGTCGGCGATATGCAGCGTCTCGACCAGGTGCTGCGCGAGCTGCAGCCGGTACTGAAAACCTTAAACAGCAAGAGTAATGCACTGGTCTTTGAAGCAAAACCCGGCCAGGACCCACAGCCGAAGAGGGCGAAATAATGATGAAATGGATCCCCGTAGCCCTGGCGCTGGCATTGAGCGCCTGTAGCGGCACGCCGAAGACCGTCTACTACCAGCTGCCCGCAGCGGGCAGTTCCGTGGCGGCCAGCAGTCAGAATGTGTCCCGCCCGGTGTGGGTGGAACATGTTTCGGTGCCCGATTATCTGGCGGGCAACGGTGTGGTATATCAAAGCAACGATGTGCAGTTCGTTATTGCCGCCAACAATCAGTGGGCCAGCCCGCTGGATCAGCAGCTGCAGCAAACGCTGGTCAGTAACCTGAGTGCCGCCCTGCCTGGCGCGCTGGTGTCATCCACGCCGATGGGGGAGCAGCACGATACGCTGAATGTCAGCGTGACAGGTTTCCACGGACGCTATGATGGGCACGTGGTGGTGAGCGGTGCATGGACGCTGGAGCACGACGGCAAACTGACCAGGCAGCCTTTTGCCTTCGACCTCGCGCAGAACGAAGATGGTTACGATGCGTTAGTAAGAACATTAGCTAAAGGATGGCAGCAGGTGGCGGGGCAGGTGGCTAATGCAGTAATTCGCCAACCTTAAGCAAAAATTTACTAACCGCCTAAGCCTTTGATTGTTGCAGATTCAGAATTTTGCACAATCAAGGGCTTTTTTATTGTTAATCAAAAGGCTGGAGGCGCTCGGAGCGGCAGATTAACCGAGACAGCACCCACAGTCTGATTCAAAATGATGACACTGGCGTGAAATTTGCGCGTTGATCTTTATTTAAAGTCGCGGTAGAACTTATGTGTGGTTGCGCAAACTGTGACCACTGTTTTCTTTCCACCAGAATCCATCAGACTAGAATGAGGGAAACGCGGCATGAAGAGACAGAAACGAGATCGCCTTGAACGAGCAGAATCACGAGGTTACCACGCAGGCATCACAGGACGCTCTAAAGAGATGTGTCCGTATCAGATGCTGGATGCTCGATCTCACTGGTTGGGAGGCTGGCGACAAGCCATGGAGGACAGGACGGTTACCGCGTAACGCCTGTTATCGATAGGGAAAAGACCTCCGCTGCTGCGGAGGTCTTCGTTTTCACCGTCATCATTCGCGCCATTGCTGCGCTAGCTGCTTTCAGAGACCCGAATCGCTTACTGGCGTAAGCTCATCGGGACCCCTTCATTTGCTGCCTTGATACACCACCAATTATGCGGTCAAAAATATTTTAGAAAGCCGTGGTGTCTTTAAACAGGCCCACTTTCAGGTCGGTCGCGGTATAGATTACGTGACCATCAACCAGCACTTCACCATCTGCCACGCCCATCACCAGTTTACGGTTGATGACGCGCTTGAAATGAATACGGTAGGAAACTTTCTTCGCGCTCGGCAGTACCTGGCCGGTGAATTTCACTTCGCCCACACCCAACGCGCGGCCCTTACCTTCAGCGCCCAACCAGCCGAGATAGAAGCCAACCAGCTGCCACATCGCATCCAGGCCGAGGCAGCCAGGCATTACCGGGTCGCCGATAAAATGACAGCTGAAGAACCACAGGTCCGGATTGATATCCAGTTCAGCTTCAACGAAACCTTTACCGTAGTTACCGCCGTCTTCGCTCATCTTAACGACGCGGTCCATCATCAGCATGTTGCCAGAAGGCAATGGCGGGCCTTCTGCGCCAAACAGTTCACCGCGACCGGAGGCAATCAAATCTTCTTTTGTATAGGAATCGCGTTTATCTACCATATTCTCAATAAGCCTTATTTTAGTGAATCACGGAGTCTAGCTTACACGTGTACGCCGAACAAGTCCGATCAGCTACGGTTAAACAAGTTTAGCCAGCGCAGCGGCCATGGACGATGGCGCATATCCTGCTGGTTAAATTGGGCAATACGTTCCTGAATGGTGCCAAGCAGGCAGGGGCCTTGCTCTTTATCCCATTCAACGCCGGTGAGTAACGGCAGCGCTTCTTCCACGCTGGAGACAGCCCACAGGTGGAATTTGCCGTCACGCACGGCATCGACCACTTCCTGATGTAACGACAGATGACGGACGTTAGCGGCCGGGATGATCACCCCCTGAGTGCCGCTCAGCGTGCGCTGGTTACAGATGTGGAAGAAGCCCTCAATTTTTTCGTTCAGTCCACCCACCGGCTGCACGCGACCAAACTGATCGACAGATCCGGTCACCGCCAGCTGCTGGTTAATCGGCTGAGAAGCCAGGGAGCTAATCAGCGCGCACAGCTCCGCCAGCGAGGCGCTGTCACCATCCACTTCAGAGTAAGACTGCTCAAAGACCAGCGAGGCGGAGAAGGGCAGCTGCTGTTCCAGCTCCAGCTCAGCAATGAGCCAGGCCTGCATGATCATCATGCCCTTAGCATGAATATTGCCGCCCAGTTCGGCTTTGCGCTCAACGTCATTGAACTCACCGTCACCAATGTGCACCACGCAGCTAATACGCGACGGCTCACCAAAGGCGCGTGGATGCCCCGGGAATTCAATCACCGACAGGGCGTTAATCTGGCCAATCATTTCGCCTTCGGTCTCGATCAGGATCTGATCGAGCAGGATTTCGTCACGAATACGTTCAGCCAGGAAGCCTTCACGCCATTCGCGCGTGCTGATCGCATCCTGCATATTTTCGGCGCTGACGCTGAGGTTATCACTGTACTGAACGGCATCCTGCAGCTGACGGCTCAGCCACATTGGGTCAAGAGGCAGCGTGTCCTGATCGCCGGTATAGCGGGCCGCTTCACGGATCAGCACTGGCCAGAAATCAGCTGCCGGTGCGTCATAACCCAGATTCTGAGCAATATTCAGCACCCACTGCATCCAGTGGCTGAAGTCTTCATCATCAACCAGCTGGATATTGTCCTCAAACTCGCTGTAGAGCGATAGGGAAGCCAGGTCGGGTTCCATCTCCTGGAAGTCAGCCAGCGCATCACGCTCACCAATCAGTACCAGACGGAACTGCATTGGCATCGCAGGGATATCGAGCGGCAGAGGGCGGGTTTCATCCTGGGAGTACCAGTCAAAGCGCTGATTCACCATAATTTGCTTGAGGCGCAGCCACATCAGCGGCTGAGCCAGCAAGGTTCGCAAGGAGAGGATCAGTACGCCACCGTTGGCACGATGTACCAGGCCTGGGGTCAGAGTGATGGCAGATTGATGCAGGCGTACGCAGCCAAAAAGCTGTTCCGTTTCAATCCACTCAGCCTGATGTACGCCGCCCACGCTGGCGAAGTTATCCTCTGCCCTTTCGGCCGGGCGCCAGCTGACGGAGTTCCCACTCAGCGTATAGTGGCCACCGTAGAGGGCAGATTCATCGCCATCGTCAGCCGCCATTGAGGTAAGGATATCCTGCAACAGCGTGAGGTATTCAGCGCTTTCAGGACTTTTGACCAGCATCAGCGGCACTTTTGCCGGGGTTTGCAGCAATAAGCTGAGGCCATTAAACAGGCGAGCCTGTACGGTAGCAAAGCACTCTGCGTCGGCAGCAACTGCCTGCGAGAGGAGATGCTGGAAGCGTTCGGTATCGGGCTGTAGGGCGCGCCACTCTAATCGATTGTTGGTCAAAGTTATCGTATTTTTCTGAAATGAATAAAAGCGGCATTATACAAGATTTCAGCCTGTTAAGCACCGTAGACATGCGCCTGAAACCAGGGCGATCTCACATTCCCCCCGCTGGTCCTGTTTTCTTTACAGCCTGATCAAAAAAAGCTGTTATTCTTAACCCGTTATGTGGTCAGCATGAGATTCCGATGAAATATCAACAACTGGAAAATCTGGAAAGCGGTTGGAAGTGGAAGTATCTGGTCAAAAAACACCGCGAAGGTGAATCGATCACGCGCTATATCGAATTAAGCGCCGCGCAGGCAGCCGTGGATGAACTGCTGGTCATGGAAAACCGGCCGGTTGAAGTATTGCAGTGGATTAGCCTGCATATTAATCCGACGCTCGAAAACCGCATGAAACAGACGATTCGCGCCCGACGCAAACGTCATTTCAACGCCGAGCATCAACACACGCGTAAAAAATCTATCGATCTGGAGTATCTGGTGTGGCAGCGCCTGGCGGGTCTGGCACAGCGCCGTAATAGCACACTATCGGAAACGATTGTGCAGCTGATTGAAGATGCGGAAAGAAAAGAGCAGTACGCCAGCCAGATGTCGTCGCTCAAGCAGGATCTGAAAGCCATTCTGGGCAAGCCGGAATAAGCGCGATTCTGTTAGCTCTGCCGGAAAAGAGACCGGCAATAAAAAACCCCGCCGAGGCGGGGTTTTTTTATGACTGATGGACTTAAGCCTGTGGCTGAGTCACAACGTCTTTGATGCCTTTAACTTCGATTTCTACGCGACGGTCTGGCGCCAGGCAGTCGATCAGGGCATTACGGCCTTTCACGCTGTCACAGGTGCTGCCGGTGACTGGGTTAGATTTACCCTCGCCACGTGCAGAGATCTTGTTAGCAGGGATGCCTTTAGAAACGAGGTAGTCAACAACAGACTGTGCACGCTTCTCAGACAGCTTCTGGTTGTACTGCTCTGAACCGATACGGTCAGTGTAGCCCAGAACAACAACAGAACCATCTTTAGGATCCAGATTGCTCAGCTGGGTGTACAGCTGATCCAGAGCCTGCTGGCCTTCTGGCTTCAGGGTGTTTTTGTTGAAGTTGAACAGAACGTCAGACTTCAGAGTGAAACGCTTGGTTTCAACAACTGGAGCTGGAGCTGGTGCTGGAGCAACAACTGGAGCAGCTGCTTCATCCTGACCGAAGCGGTAAGAAACGCCAACGCTCAGCATGGAGTTATCAGGACGCGCACCAACGGTACCTGCGTCACCGATGTTGTTAACCCACTGGTAGTCCAGACGGGTTGCCCAGTTTTTGGTCACTGCGTATTCAACACCAACCGCGGCCAGTGGAGAAACACCGGTGTCGTGGTCGCTGATGCGATCGCCGCCAACAACCTGCTGAGTGGAGTCAGCACGCCATACCATGCCACCCAGACGGGTGTACACGTCCAGATCGTCCATTACTGGGTAGCTTAATTTAGCAGCCAGCTGAACGCCCTGTGCTTTGAATGCGCCGTTAACCTGGTCGCCTTTGTTAGGCATACGGCCTAACCAGTCATAACCCAGCTCGAAGCCCAGGTATGGGTTCGCCTGATAACCCATGAATGCACCAGCACCAAGCTGGCTTTCATGAGATGGGCCGTCGTTATCTTGGTAACCGTTACCGTAGTAACCTTTGTCATGGTACTGAGACCAGCCCAGTTTAGCACCGGTGTACCAGGTGTCATCTTTAGGGGCGGCCTGCGCTACGGTAGCGAAGCCAGCCAGTGCCACTGCAATTGCGATAGCTGTCTTTTTCATTTTTGCGCCTCGTTATCATCCAAATAGGCAATGAGCTTTAAGTTAGCTCTTTGGTTTAATCCTTCGCCGGGTTGTGTAGCTCGATTATGACTCTTCCAAAAAAAGGAGGTTATTGAGCACCCTGGCGAGCTAAAGTCTACAACGTACCAGCAAACTTACAAGTATGATGTGACGGTGCTCAGCAAAAAAACAGGGTTTCATACACATTTTTTAACATTTGAGGGTGAATTCTTTGCTGAAAAAAGGGTCTGTGAACGCAGCTAAACCATTGTCTAGCCGCGTCATAACATAATCAGCGGGTTAAAGCGGGGCAGGGAAAGAAAAAACCTGAGAAAAATCTCAATTTTACTTAATGATACAAACTAGAGTGAATTTTTATTCCATTTAACGGTCTGGATGGAAGATAAGAGGTCTCTTCCGGGCGCATAATCAGTCCGAGAGCTTGTCCAGAATCCGCTGCTTGCTGCAAACGTAGACGATCCGTTTCTGATACTTCCTCTTCCAGCCATCCCAAAACCACGCTGTAATTTCCCGTGCTCAACGCTTTGATCATCGCTTCAACGGTGGTGATGGTGGTGGAGTGAGGGGACTGCATCACTTTATCCAGCGGTAACCCGGAGCGCTGAAGCCAGTCGCGGCTCAGTTTTTGCTGCGGCGTGAGCCACAGCTGCCAGCGCGACTGCGTACCTAACTGTTGCAACAACGGCAGCAGCAGTCGCTGAGTCATACCAGATTGATTCTCACTGTAAGTCAGTTCGCTGATCAGACCATTACCGCAGGCAGCTGCGGATGAAGGAACGTGCAGGGCACGAGTAACAGATTGAGATTTCAGGGAATGAGTACGCATGGTGTCTTCGCTCACAGGTGACTGTATGGATATACAGTATATCCACAGTGAGCAAAGATCAACCTTAATCTTGCTTGTGCAACAGCGCTTGTAATGATGGAACCAGCCATCACCCGCATGGGCAAACGCCGTAACCCGCACGAACTGTTTACCCGCGCCAATCCCGCAGAGAGAAGATCTTCCCCGCCCGCCTCACTCTGCGCCTGAACATACACAGGCTGCAGAATACTACTGCGCTAATTTATCTGCTGACATGTTATTAAATTCATCTGCAAGCTGCGGGGTTTAATAAAGCGAAATTATTATTCTGCCTGTTAACGCCTGGCTTGGCCGGTTAGGTAAAAATAAATTTTATTGACACTCTATTCCTGGATATCAAACGTTAGTGGGATTGAGTCAATTGATAATAATTAAATGTTATTGTGCTGCGATCAATAACTGACATGGTGATTTTTATGGAAAGGCTCCTCGCGGCGTTCATCCGGCATCTCCGCCGTGTCTGCAATAGAAACATGGGTATTCAGCAGCTTGTGATGCATAACATCGGCACTGGCCGTTTTGAAATCCCCTCCCTGTGCGATGGCAGTAGCGGAAACCAGCAGGAAAAAACCGGCTACTAAAGGCGCGCTTATTTTCATCTGTTATTCTCCAAAATTTCTCGGAACTTATTCTGGCGCTACTTTGCCTGCTCTTTTGTCATGATTTGTCATAGTAGATTAAATCTTATCCTTGAGCTGTGTGGAATCTATTCTGCTGTCACGGGTGCAGGGCGGCGCAGGCGTGTTTCTACTGCAATACTCCACCACGGGAAACAGCAGGAAATAGTTATGCGAAAATTAAGAGGGTAATTTCTGCTGCCACGCCTTGAACCGGTTTTTTTCACCATCGGCTAATCCCTAAAGCCGGGGGCGATTCTGAAAGCGCGTTGCCCAGCACGGCCATCCCTGGCCGCGTGCCGAGGCCCGCAGGGAGCGTCTTTTGCTGTTCCGGCGTGCTCAGGCCGAGCTCAGATCGGTTTGCGGACGTTTAGCGATGGAAGTCATTTGTGGGGATACCTCAGGGATTGCCTCCCCGCAGCAAATCGACCTCTCCTGGTTTTTTTATTTTTTCGTTACGTCTCGCAAATCCTTTAGGTAAAACGTGGGAACTGAATTTATTCATTGAACACCTAATTGAGATTGAATACTTTCTAATGCGTTGATTTAAGGACGATAGTTAGAAAAATCTTAAATGTACAGGGAGAGATCATGACTAGCTCAAAACGTAAAATTGAAGAGGCAAAACAGCGTCTGCAGCTGCTGGGGGAAGTTGAATCGCGCACTCAGTTTGGCGGATATTGCCTGACGGTGGAGAAAACCGTTTTTGCGGTCGTCGCTGACGGCGAGCTTTATCTGCGAGCCTGTGAGCAAGTGCGGCCCTATATTGTCGAACGCAAAATGGAGCCGCTAAACCTGAAAAAGCGCGGCGTGCCGGTGGCCCTTCACTACTATCGCGTTGACAGTGATTTATGGTCAGACAGCGATCAGCTGGTGGCGCTTTCCCGCCTTTGCCTGCTGGGGGCCAGGACGCAGCAGTTAGAAAAACAGAAAAAGCGGCGGCTTAAGGACCTGCCCAATTTGGGGGTTCGAATGGAGATGCTGCTGCACCAGGTGGGAATTAACAACATCGAGACGCTAAAACAGAAGGGCGCGAAGCGGAGCTGGCTGCTGCTACGCACCTGCAACAGCAACCTCGGTTTAACCGTGCTCTACGCGCTGCAGGGGGCGATTGTTGGTCGCCATTACGAAGCTCTGCCGCAGGAGATGAAAGAAGAGCTGCGCATGTGGTTCCATCGCAATGCGCAGCGGGAAGCGAAAAGAGCGCGCGAACGCAACCAGGGGTTACGCTAGCCGCGCTGCGCGATCTGTTTTTTTAGCCGGGCAATTTCTGGTAAAAGAGCCACCAGCAGGCCAACCTGCTGAAGAACCAGTGGCTCTTTCGTTGTCGTATCGGCTTCACTATGCTGAATACGCTGCGCCAGACTATCCATCATCCGCTGAGCCTTATCCTCCTCCACAACCTCAATGTGCAGCACATCATCGACGTAACAGACGGCGTCATCCATCAGCTGCAGCATCTCGTCACTCTCCAGCTTTTCACGGTGCGCACCGAGCGCTGATATATAGCTGAGGAAAGAGTGATTCAGGCAGAGCAGGCGAAAAGCCGCTTCACGCAGCGTGCGGTCGGCTTTGTTTTCTACCGAAAGATTAGACACCACTGAAGCCAGCTCCGCATCACCATTGTGAGCATCACGACGGGCAACGCGATACTCCAGCCGATTGTCCTTACCCTGATGGTACTGCACGAGAATCGCATCCAGATATCGGCAGTTGGCGTTCAGGGTGCGCTCTGCCACGGCAGGAAGCCGGCGGAAGCGCCAGTCAGGCCAGATAAATGCCACGGCCAGCCAGGCAATGCCACAGCCAATCAGGGTATCGACAATACGCGGGATCGCCACTTCAAACCCTTCACCCAGCAGATTGAAACAGAGCAGAACCAGCAGGGTGATAAACATCGTGGCGTGGGCGTACTGCACGTTGCGGAAGGCAAAGAACAGCACGCCGGTGACCACCATCAGAATCAGCTGCCCCTCAACTGACGGTACCAGCCACAGCAGCGGCAGCCCCAGAACAATGCCCGCAAGGGTGCCGATAATGCGCAGCGCGAGGCGGCGGCGGGTAGCGTTGTAATTGGGCTGGCAGACAAACAGGCTGGTCAGCAAAATCCAGTAGCCGTGTTGTAAACCGGTCAGCTGGATAAAGGCATACCCGGTACACAGCAGCAGGGACAGGCGCACCGCGTGACGAAAAAGCGGAGACTCCGGGCTCATATGGCGGCTAAGCCGCAGGCGGATATCGCTCCAGCCGGTCAGCCCCTCACTGGAGAGCGTCTGGTCATGCTGTGGCCCGCTCTCTGCCAGCGCCTGTTCCGATTCAATGGTCGCCAGCTGCGCATCAATTGCCTTCAGGTTGTTCAGCAGATAGTGCATTGCTTTCACCTCTGCGCTGGCGGGCTGCTGTATCTCCAGGCGCTGCAGCGCGCTGTTGAGATTGGTAAACACTCGCTCGAAATGGGCAGCGTGCAGATACTTTTCCCGCAGCAGAATCGCACTGGAAAGTGTCTGACAGGCCTGCGCCTGCAGCGTCAGCAGGCGCTGGAAGCGAAACAGAATATCGCTGGAGCCCCAGGCTTTGCGCAGAGCGTGATACTGCACGTGTGACGAACTGGCCCGCTCGTGAATATCCTGAGCGACAAAATAGTAGTGCAGGGTGCGCCGGGTGCCGCGCTGGCCACGGTCGCCGCGCAGACGTGACTGTATAGAGGCTTTTGCCTGATTCAGCAGCGTCACCAGCTGGCTGTTGGCCATGGCAACGCCGACCAGCGTCTGGTGATCGTCGTCTTCAATATCCGGGTCGAACAGGTTCGCTTTGGCTTCAAGATAGCGCGCCAGCTGGGCATAGCAGCGCGATATACTCTCCTGCAGCGGGCGGATGGGGAACAGCAGATGCCCGGCCAGCGTCAACAGGTTATACCAGACAGCCCCCAGCAGCAGCAGGGCAGGCTGCAGATACCACTGGGCAAACAGGTTGATCCCCAGCATGGTATAGATGGCGATCAGCAGTGCACCGAAGGCGATGGTGGCATAGCGTGGCCCCAGCGCGCCCAGCAGGATAAAGCCCCAGCTAGATACTGCCAGCCCGACGATAAACAGCCATGGATGAGGAAACAGCAGCTCAACGGAAACCGAGGCGATACAGAAACAGACCAGCGTGATCAGCAGGTTGCGCAGGCGTCCGCTCAGGCGATCGTCGAGGTCAGCGAGTGCGGCGGCGACCACGCCCAGCGTAAGCGGAATCGTCCAGGCGATCTGATGCAGCCACCAGGGAACGGCCGCCGTTCCCGCCAGTGCCAGCGTGATGCGGATATTGTAGAGCCAGCTGCTGTTAAAAGCCTGACGCCGCAGGCTGCTGAACAGGGATCTCTTCATCGAAACGGTTATTTAAAGCGTGCGCGCGCATTGGCTTCACGCGCGGCCTGAGCGACTTCCACTGAGACCACCCGGCGCCCGACCGGCCACAGGGCAATGGCGGCAATTTTGAAGTTAGCAATACCGACCGGAATGCCGATCAGCGTAATGCACTGGGCAATACCGATGCAGATATGTGAGATACACAGCCACCAGCCGAAAAAGACCAACCAGACCACGTTCAGCAGCGTTCCACCGGTATTCAGCAGCGCATTCTTACCGCCCGGGTTTAACTCATCAACGTGCATCGCCTCGTTGCCAAAAGGCACCAGCGACAGTTTGGTGATCTCCCAACATGAGCGGGTCAACGGCAGCGTGAAGATGAAAATAATGCTGACCAGCGTCGCGACCAGCCAGGCGAGGGTAGTAAAGAAACCTCCCAGCACAAAATTCAGGATATTTAATACGGTGCGCATAAACGGGTTTCCCTCTTGCGATAGCAATCATCAACGGACAATTCCTTGATTGTAACGCGTTTTAGCGCTGGAGCGGTACAGCACGGACAGTTAAACTGTCAGATGTAGAAAATAACCGCAGCCAGGGTCACCGGAATGGAATTGAAAGCAACATCGCTGGGCAAACATCTGGCACAACATCCTTATAATCGCGTGCGGCTGCTGAGCGCAGGCGTTGAGGTCAGCGGTGAAAAGCATGAATACCTGATCCCGTTTAACCAGCTACTGTCGATCAAATGCAAACGCGGCCTGGTATGGGGCGAGCTGGAATTCACGCTGCCGGATAACAAAGTGGTGCGCCTGCACGGCACGGAATGGAGTGAAACCCAGCGCTTTTATCACTATCTCAATCTGGCCTGGCAGCAGTGGAGCAGCGAGATGAGCGAGGTCTGCGCCGAGGTGCTTAGCGCGCAGGAACAGCAGATCCGTCAGGCAGAACAGCAGGATAAATGGCTGAAGCGCAGCGATATCGCCGCGTGGCAGCAGGCGATTCACAAAGCTTTTGCGGCGGTGCCTCTGCCCGTTGAGCGGCTTGACGAGTTTGATAACTGCCGGGCAGCGTATCGCTACTGTCGCCAGTGGCTGAGCGATAACGATGGGCAGCGCGTGCAGCGTAATAATCAGTGGACCGAGCGTATGCTGGTGCAGCATGCTGATTTTTTCAACCAGGTGGAAACCTCTCCGCTCAACCCTTCGCAGGCCCGCTCCGTGGTTAATGGCGAAGATGCAGTGCTGGTACTGGCGGGGGCCGGCAGCGGTAAAACCTCCGTGCTGGTGGCTCGGGCCGGCTGGCTGATGATGCGTAAGCAGGCCAGCGCGGGTCAAATCCTGCTGCTGGCGTTTGGCCGCAAGGCCGCCGAGGAGATGAACGACCGCATTCGCGCCCGTCTGCACAGCGAAGAGATTCAGGCGCGCACCTTCCACTCGCTGGCGCTGAATATTATCCAGCAGGGCAGCAACAAAGCGCCGACCATCAGCAAACTGGAAACCGATAATGCCACGCGGCAGTCGCTGTTAATTGACATCTGGCGTCAGCAGTGCAGCGAAAAAAAAGCCTATGCCAACGGCTGGCGGCAGTGGCTGACCGAAGAGCTGGAGTGGGAGCTGGAAGAGGGCAGTTTTTGGCAGGATGACCGCCTGGCGAAACGGCTGGCAAGCCGCCTTGAACGCTGGCTGGGGCTGATGCGCATGCACGGCGGGGCGCAGGCGGCGATGATCGACAGTGCCCCGGAAGAGGTGCGGGAACTGTTCAGCAAGCGGGTGAAATTAATGGCGCCGCTGATGAAGGCGTGGAAAAGCGCGTTAAAAGAGGAAGGGGCGGTCGATTTCGCCGGGCTGATCCATCAGGCGGTCAATATTCTCGATAAAGGGCGTTTTATCAGCCCGTGGAAGCATATTCTGGTCGACGAATTCCAGGATATCTCCCCCCAGCGAGCGGCACTGCTGGCAGCCCTGCGCCGGCAGAATAAGCAGACCACGCTATTTGCCGTCGGGGATGACTGGCAGGCAATTTATCGTTTCAGCGGGGCGGAGATGACCCTGACCACCGCCTTCCACCACCACTTCGGCGAAGGTGACCGCTGCGTGCTGGATACCACCTACCGCTTTAATGAGCGCATCGGTGAAATCGCCAATGGCTTTATCCAGAGCAACCCGCATCAGCTGAAGAAACCGCTCAACAGCCTGAGCAAAGGCAATAAAAAAGCCGTCTCGCTGCTGCCGCAAACGCAGCTGGAAGCGCTGCTGAACAAAATGAGCGGCTATGCCAAAGCGGATGAGCGCATTCTGGTGCTGGCGCGTTATCACTATTTGCGCCCGGAAGAGCTGGAAAAAGCGCGCACCCGCTGGCCGAAACTCAACATCGATTTTATGACTATTCACGCCAGCAAAGGTCAGCAGGCAGATTATGTCATTCTGCTGGGGCTGGAAGAAGGTAAAGAGGGCTTCCCGGCCGCGGCCAGAGAATCAGTCATGGAAGACGCGCTGCTGCCCGCTGAGGAAGACTTTCCCGATGCGGAGGAGCGCAGGCTGGCCTATGTGGCGATGACGCGGGCGAAACAGCAGGTCTGGCTGCTGTACGATCGGGAAAATCCGTCGGTGTTTGTGGCTGAGCTGAGCCGTCAGGGCGTGCCGTTACTGCGCAAGCCCTGACCAAATAGCCGCGCCGGAGCTATTTCAGGCGCTGCTGCAGATAACGTTCGTAATCCGGGATCAGGATCTCCACCGGCTGGGCGAAAAGCGGCGAGTGGATAATAAAATCAGCAGTAGCACGGTTAGTGGCGACCGGGATATTCCACACGGTTGCCAGGCGCAGCAGCGCTTTCACATCAGGATCGTGCGGCACCGCATTGAGCGGGTCCCAGAAGAAGATCAATACATCAATCTTCCCTTCAGAAATCAGCGCCCCGACCTGCTGGTCGCCGCCCATCGGGCCGCTCAGCATCGCCGTGACCGGCAGGCCGGTCGCGCGCTGCACCAGATTGCCGGTCGTTCCGGTGGCATACAGCGTGTGGTGCTGCAGCTGCTCTTTATGGGTATCCACCCACTGCATCAGGGCATTTTTACAGTGGTCATGAGCCACCAGCGCAATATGTTTTTGCGGCTGGAGAGTACGGGTTGTCTGATCCATTCAGGTATCCTGGTCGGGTGGGACGGGCAAAATCGGGTCAACAGAGGGCTGAGTGTAGCGCTGAGATTAATCTGCGATCAACTGGTATGCAGGGCTTTCATCAGCAGCACAAAGCGCTGGCGGGTGGCGGAGTCAACCTGGTGATACCACAGGCGTAGCATGCGCTCGGCCGGATGATGGCTGAAGGCGATATCCGGCATTTGCCCGGATGCCATGGCAGTCCGGCGCAGCGGCTGGGCAAAGCGCGGAACCGAGGCAATTTTGTCATCGAGGTTATACAGCACCATCGCCTGTTCTAAATCACCCTGCGCCTCACTCTGCAGGCGATCGCGCTTGCTCGCGACCTCGGCGCCATGCTCATCGAGCAGGACAAAGCGCGGGCTTTTATCAAAGTGCCTGCCGTCGCGCAGCGTCTGCAGGGCGGGAAGGGTGATAGTGACCGACTGCGCCTGAGTGGTGAAAGTGACGATTTGAGGAGCAGAAACCCAGTGGGTTGCCATAGGCGTTTGATTTTCCAGCGTGCGCTCAATGCGGAACAGCAACTGATGTTCCCCGCGCTCCAGTTCCAGGCCATCCGCGCCCTTCAGCAGCGAGCCGGAAATCTTATGTCCATCCAGTACCAGCAGATCAATATCCGGCGATAACTTCAGCGTGGTCGCCTGCACATGGGCAGCGAACAGCACTGTTATCAGTCCGATGATGACCCCGCGTAGCTTCATTGTTTCTCCGGCATGGTGAGTGATGGCTGGTCGTTGAATGTATCAAAGTCTTTCAGTATGACAGTATAGTAACATTTTAACATACTTATTCGTGCTATAAATCATGAAACGCAGCAGACGCTATTTTCCATGCGCTGACCAGGCCACAATTAGCGGCAGGCAGGTTAACCAGGTTAAGGGAGGCAACAATGAGTGATGAGACGATTGCACAAGTGCTGAAAACCACCAAAACTATTGCGCTGGTCGGGGCCAGTGACGATCCCTCGCGCCCCAGCTATGGCGTGATGGGCTATTTACTGGCTCAAGGTTATCAGGTTACGCCGGTCAGCCCGAAGCTGGCAGGGCAGACGCTGCAGGGGCAAAAGGTGTATGCCACGCTGGCAGATATTCCGCATCCGGTGGATATGGTCGATGTGTTTCGCAATGCACAGGCAGCATGGGGCGTGGCGCAGGAGGCGATAGCCATCGGTGCGAAGTCACTGTGGTTGCAGATTGGCGTTATCAACGAGCAGGCGGCCGTGCTGGCGAAAGAAGCGGGTTTGCAGGTGGTAATGGATCGCTGCCCGAAAATAGAGATCCCGCGCCTCGGCCTGACGAAGCAGGCATAAAAAACCCCGCAGCTGCGGGGTTTTATCAGTTTCTCAGGCGGGGAGCGGTCAACTGCTGGCGGATGGATGCCGCAAGCTCGTCCAGCGAGGAGTTATCCGGGTGTTCGCCGGGCAGTTCCCACGACAGCTGCGCTTCAGCCAGATAGGTTTGCACCGTCTGGCCATCATCATCTTCCATCACCACGTGATACCAGGGGGCTGAACGCATAGCATCGCTATCCACGACGTCATCAATGGCGGGTTCTTCCAGTGAATATTCCGGGTCGACATCCACCACTACACCGAGAAAACCGAGCAGCTGATGGCGTACCTGTTGTCCGATACCAAATTTGCTGGCAATCATTATTACCTCCTGAGAAATATTGCTCTTACCTGAAATGGGGGCGCGAGCAACGTTTTCAAGTCACAATACGCGGCAGGCAAAACCTTTCAAATACATCCCTTCAGGATAGCTGGTAATCACCGGGTGATCGGCGGCCTGGCGGAATTGCTCAATAAACTGCACGTCACGCCCCGCATCCACGGCAGCATCCGCGATAAGCTTCTGGAACAGATCGGTGGACATCAGGCCGGAGCAGGAGAAGGTCATCAGCATCCCGTTAGGGTTAAGCAGCTGCATGGCCAGCATATTGATATCTTTGTAGCCACGGCACGCGCCCATCAGCTGATTTTTATTCTCAACGAATTTTGGCGGGTCCATGATGATCAGATCAAACTTCTCGCCTTCATCACGGTAGCGACGCAGCAGCTTGAACACGTCATCGCGCAGGAACTGGGCCTTAGAGAGGTCCAGGCCGTTCAGCTCAACGTTCTGACGCGCCACGTCCAGCGCCGCCTGCGACGTATCTACGCTGATCACTTCAGCGCAGTTACCCATCAGTGCGGACACGGCAAAGCCCCCGGTATATGAGAAGCAGTTCAGCACGCGGCGGCCTTCGGCATAGCGGCGCGTGGCCAGGCGGCTGTCGCGCTGGTCAAGGTAGTAACCGGTTTTGTGCCCGGTCTGGATATCGACCAGCAGCTTCATGCCGTGTTCAGTAATCGGCAGCAGTTCCGGTGGCATCTCCCCCAGCACTAAGCCCTGGGTCAGCTCCAGACCCTCTTTCTTGCGCACGCTGACGTCGGAGCGGTCATAAATGGCGCAGCCCGGATAGCAGGTCTGCAGCGCAGCGATCAGCGCGGCACGCTGATACTCTGCACCGGCGGACAGTAGCTGCAGCACGAGGAAGTTGCCGAAGCGGTCGATGGTCACCCCTGGCAGTCCATCAGACTCACCGGCGATAATACGGTAGCTGTCGAGATTATCACGCTGTGCCAGCCAGTCGCGCAGCTGCTGAGCGGCTTTCAGGCGGCGCACGAAGAAGTCGATATCAATCGATTCATCCGGCTGCCAGCTCCAGACGCGGGCGCGGATCTGTGATTCAGGCGACCAGGCGGCGCGCGCCAGCCATTTACCGCTGCTGTCGCAGACATCAATCGTTTCACCGGAGGAGGCTTTGCCCTCCATCCGGGCAACCGCGCCAGAGAAAACCCATGGATGGCGGCGAAGTAAGGACTTTTCACGTCCCTTGGCAAGAATTAATCGTACTGTCATGTTTTGCTATGCTTACTTTCAGAGAGTCAGGCGATATTGTCCGGTGCCGACCGTCAAAAAGCAATCGGTGATAGGCAGAGGAGGAGAAATGGCAACGATCTGTGTGCGCGTATGGGTTCATGGCAGGGTGCAGGGGGTAGGATTTCGCTACAGCACCCAGCGCGAAGCGAAGCAGCACGGGCTGAGCGGCTATGCTAAAAACCTGGATGACGGCAGTGTGGAGGTGCTGGCGTGCGGTGAACAGTCTGGAGTGGAAGCCCTGTTGGCATGGTTGAAAGCCGGAGGACCACGCAGCGCCAGAGTGGATAAGGTGCTAACTGAACCTCACCACCCCACGCATTTTCCGCAGGGTTTCAGCACCGCTTAGCTTTACAGGCACTTAGCCGGTTTGGGTAAACCGGCAATTTTGGTGGCCTGCTTTGCCGGACCTTTCGGGAACAGGCGGAAGAGATAACGGCTGTTGCCTTTCTCCTCGCCGTACTTCTGCGCCATCGCTTTTACCAGCATGCGCACCGCCGGGGAGGTATTAAACTCCAGATAAAATGCCCGCACGAAGCGCACCACTTCCCAGTGGGCCTCGCTCAGTTCGATGGACTCTTCTGCCGCCAGCGCCAGCGCCAGCGTCTCATTCCAGTCCGCAACTGATTTCAGATAGCCCTGCGCATCGCGCTCAATCTCTTTACCTTCAAACTGCACTCTCTTGCCCCACGCTATTTAACCGGCGCCCAGTTTAGCAAACTTTTAGCGGCAAAAAAAAAGCCCCGCGCTGCGGGGCTTGATGCCAACCGGTCGCGGCTTAGTTATTACGCGACATGCCGAGCAGGCTCAGCAGGCTGACGAAGATGTTATACAGCGACACATACAGGCTCACGGTGGCGCGAATATAGTTGGTTTCGCCGCCGTGAATGATGTTGCTGGTCTCCCACAGGATCGCACCGGCAGAGAACAGAACAAACAGCACGCTGATCGCCAGGTGCAGAGCAGGGATGTTGAGGAACAGGTTGGCGACAACAGCCACCAGCAGCACCACAAAGCCGGCCATCATCATGCCGGAAAGGAATGACATATCCTTGCGCGTGGTCAGCACATAGGCAGAACAGCAGAAGAACACCAGCGCGGTGCCGCCAAGTGCCAGGCCGATCACATCGCCCATGCCGGCAGACAGGAAGCTGTTTAGAATCGGGCCAAGGCTATAACCGAGGAAGCCAGTGAAGGCAAACGCCGCCAGGATGCCGGCCGGGCTGTTAGCCAGACGGTAGGTCAGGAACATCAGGCCGTAAAAACCGACCAGCATCAGGATCAGTCCCGGTGCCGGTAGGGCATATACGGTGCTCAGCGTGGCGGTGAGCGCGGAAAATGCCAGCGTCAGGCCGAGCAGGAAATAGGTGTTGCGCAGAACTTTGTGCGTGCTGAGCAGCGAGCTTTCACGTGTGCTTGAAACGATGCGATCCATAAAACACCTCTTCTGGGTCACTAAAAAATGGCGATGGTAATATAGCAGCGAGAATAAGGAGCACAGCGCAGCGGGGAAAGGCGTTTTACCCTTCTTTACGCGCTAAAACGCTGATTCCGTGAGCAGGCTGGTGATAATCTCAACAAACAGCTGTCGATTGACGTTTTTTCACGCGATTGAAACAAAAGCCACTTTACAAGCTCTACGGGGATGTTTATAGTGCGCCCCATTGTGGAAGCGTGGCCGAGTGGCTGAAGGCACCGGTCTTGAAAACCGGCGACGGGAAACCGTTCTAGAGTTCGAATCTCTACGCTTCCACCACCAAATTCAAACGGGTTAGCGAAAGCTAGCCCGTTTTGCTATGCGCGCAATAAACAGGCCGACCCACGCCTCTCTCTGCTGCTTTCTTATCCATTTTGCTACGCGTTGCTGGTTTTTGCGGCAAACGAACACAAATGCTCACAAAATCAACAAAATAGATAAAAATAGTCTTGGCAAATGCGCAAGCACCCCCTATACTGCGCCCCATCAGTTAGCGAGACACGTCTCAACAGCTGGTACGTGTGGAAGCGTGGCCGAGTGGCTGAAGGCACCGGTCTTGAAAACCGGCGACGGGAAACCGTTCTAGAGTTCGAATCTCTACGCTTCCACCATCAAATTCAGAACCCCGGGCTTAAAAGTCCGGGGTTTTTTGTTTAGCGCATTCCAGCCAGTCCGTGCTCCACGGTGGCCAGATAGATGCAGAAGTAATCTTTAACCATCTCGATAAACGTTGGTGACAACGTCAGGTCATTGGCACCCTCTTCGATCTTCAGCAAGCCAATCTCTTCAGCGGCCTGCAGGCAGCGCCGGATATGCGAGCGGGAAACGCCGCAGCAGAATGCCGATTTCAAAATATTGAACTTGATGGTCAGGCTCTGCTGCTTAATGGTTTCCAGATAAAGATTAAACATCATCATATGCCCGCCGTCGCGGCTGAGAAACTCAGCGCTGCCGGGCACCATATCGTGGATAAAGAGACGGTTAAGCGTGATCTCCGCATAAGTGCGGAAAAATTCAGGCACGAAATTTTTGTGCTGCTGATAAAATTCAAGGTCAAAAGAGTCGGTCAGCATCGCGCAGGGGATAATCATGGTGTTGATCATACGCTGCGTTTCTGCCAGCGCCTTCGGCGTTGGCTTATAATTCAGTTTGCGCTTATCTTCACTGTCGCGATAAACCTCCAGTCTTCCTCCCACCCGCAGAAAAAGCAGGAATGAATCCAGAGAGTTACTGCTGAAAAGATCGTTACTGATACAAAAGCGTTTTACATCTTTAAAGGTACTGCTTTTACGAATGTAGTAGATGCCGAGTATTGCCGATCCGACAATAAATCGATTCGCTTTAAATAGCGTTTTGAAGTAAAGCGGATTAGTTAAGTACAGCTTAAGTAAAAGCTCATAATGACACTGGATCGCGTCATTGAGTTCCCCTCGTGCTTTGTACTCTTCAGCTTTGCATTTTAGCTTTTTTTCTAATTCTGGCTTCTTTTTGCTTATAAAAGGCATATATCACTTTCTTAGTTATATTATCTTCCGTGGTGTAAGAATTATCTTATTTTGCTATTTCGACTCTGTCAACCGAAGTGGGGTTTTTTTACTTATTTTAACATGACTAAGTGTTAATAGTAGCCGTAAAACATTTGTATTACATGCACTTAAGTTGCGTAAGATCTTTCTTAATTGCCAATATTTCTGGCTGGGTAATCTTAGGCCTTCGTAACATATTGTTTTTGATCTGATTTAAATTAACAACAAAAATGGACAGTGACTTGGGTAGTGGACTGATTAGTATTGCCTCGCTTTTAAAGGAATACCGGGGATGAGGTGGTCGATTATTGTAATTAATAACCGACGGCACTTTCATGACGAGGCTCATTCTTTCAGTTAAATATCAGTCAAGGACAATTAAATGGAAATCAAAAAAATCACCGCTGTTGCACTGTTCGCTTTGGCCACTACTGGCGTCGCTCATGCAGCCGATCAGGGCAACGGTAAAGTCACCTTTTACGGTTCAATCGTCAATGCTCCCTGCTCAATCGCACCAGGTGTGGACGATCAAAAAATTCCATTGGGTCAGGTCTCTAATTCGGACCTGGCGAACGGTGGCGAGCAGAAAGCCGTCGACTTCACCATCGATCTGCAGAACTGTGACGATGCAACCAAGCACACGGTAACCGCGACCTTCACCGGTATGGCGGGCGTTGATGGCCGTCTCGGTATCACCGGGGAAGCGAAAGGCGCCAGTATTTTACTGCGCGACGGCAGCGGTAAGAAAATCGAGCTGGGCACGCCAACCACCGCGCAGACGTTAAACGGTAACGCGAACACGCTGCAGTTTACCGCCGCCCTGAAGGGTGATGGCACCAAAGATGCGCCAGTTGAGATTGGCACCGGTGCATTTACAGCAGTTACTAACTTTACACTGGCCTATCAGTAATTCACCTCCGCCAGATAAATAACAGAGCGCCTGCAATAGCAGGCGCTATTTATCGCCCGTTGAGCATCAACCAGTGACGATTTGTGGGACCATGGGAAAAATGACCTTTACAATCAAATCGCCAGCATTCCTGGTTATTTCCATTTTTCTGGCGCTAAGTTCAACTTTGAATAGGGTTCATGCTGAAGATATTCAGTTTAACACCGATCTTTTAGACGTCGACGATCGTAATAATATTGACGTCACTAATTTTGCGCGCAAAGGCTACATTATGCCTGGCCGCTATACCCTTAATGTCCGGCTGAACGGTGACGCACTGGGCGACCGCAGCGTGGATTTTTACACCCCAAAAGAGCATCCCGATGAGAGCCTTCCCTGCCTGACACCGCAGCTGGTGGATGAACTGGGTCTGAAATCGGCGGCGACCGATGCCCTTAAATGGTGGCACGGCGGTGAATGTCTGGCAACCAGCAGCCTGGCAGGAACGCTGGTGCGCGGCGAGCTGGCTAACTCGACGCTGTCGATCAGTATGCCGCAGGAGTTTTTGCAGTATCAGTCCGCCAACTGGGACCCGCCCTCGCGCTGGGATAACGGCATTCCCGGGCTGCTGTTTGACTACAACTTCAATACCCAGGCGCGCTTTAACGCCCACTCCGGCGACCAGCGCAGCCTGAGCGGCTCCGGTGTCGCGGGTGCCAATGCCGGCCCCTGGCGTTTGCGTGCTGACTGGCAGGGGCGGCGCGACAGCCAGCGTGGTGAAACGCGCAGCAGCTTTGTCTGGACGCGCTATTACGCCTACCGCGCGCTGCCGCAGCTGGGGGCCAAGCTGACGCTGGGCGAGGATTATCTGGTCTCCGATATTTTTGACAGCTTTCGCTTTGCTGGCGCCAGCGTGGTAACCGACAGCAATATGCTGCCGCCCAACCTGCGCGGTTATGCACCGGAAGTGACGGGCGTCGCCCGTACCAATGCCCGCGTGGTGGTGATGCATCAGGGCCGCGTGCTCTATCAGTCCCAGGTCGCTGCCGGACCATTTCGCATTCAGGATATTGATGATTCAGTGATTGGCGAACTGGATGTGCGGGTGGAGGAAGAAGACGGCACGGTGCAGACCTTCACGCTCAATACCGCCACGGTGCCTTATCTGACGCGCCCGGGACAGGTACGCTACAAAATGGCGCTGGGCCGACCGGTAAACTGGCAGCACGCGGCCAACGGACCGGAATTTGCCAGCGCGGAGTTCTCGTGGGGAGTCAACAACGGCTGGTCGCTGTACGGCGGCGCAATTGGCAGCGATAAATACCAGGCGCTGGCCGGCGGTATCGGTCGCGATCTGCTGGCATTTGGCGCGATGTCGTTTGACGTCACGCACTCAATGGCGCAGCTGGCGACGGGGGAGTCGCGCGCGGGAAATTCCTATCGCCTGAGCTACTCAAAGCGTTTTGATGATTACGGCAGCCAGGTGACCTTTGCCGGTTATCGCTTCTCTGAAAGCCAGTTTATGACCATGGACGAGTTCCTGGATGCGCAATCGCAGCGGGACCGCACCAGCAACAGCCGCGAGATGTATATGGTAACCCTGGCACAGGATATCCGCCCGCTGGCCGCCAGCGTGCAGCTGAGCTATAACCGGCAAACCTGGTGGGACAAGCCCGATACGGAACGTTTTAGCCTGGCCATGTCACGCTATTTTGATCTGATGGAGTGGCGCAATCTCAGCCTTTCGCTCTCCGCCTGGCGCAACCGGGATAATCAGAGCAGTGACAAAGGGCTCTATTTATCGCTCTCGCTACCTTTTGGCGACAATAAGACCATCAGCTACAGCGGTTCAACCGGGCGTGATAACAACACTCAGCAGGTCAATTATTATCAGCGGCTGAATAATAGCGACAGCTATAGCCTGAGCGCCGGCAGCAGTAATAACAGTGCTGCGATGGCGGGATATTACATTCATGAAGGTAATGCCGGCCAGATGACCGCCAGTGCCAATATTCAGCCGGGTAATTATCAGGCGTTTGGCGCCACGATGAAAGGGGGCATAAGTGCCACAACTGAGGGCATGGCGCTACACCGCCAGAATAGTCCTGGCGGCACGCGCTTATTACTGGATACCGACGGCGTGGCGGATATTCCGGTGAAATCAACTTCAGGCACGGCCCGCAGTAATCGCTTTGGCAAAATGGTTATTTCCGATGTCAGCAGCTATTACCGCAACCAGGTAGGCATTGATATTAACCGATTACCTGAAAATGCCGAAGTCACCTCCTCAATGGTGCGGGTAACCCTGACCGAGGGGGCCATCGGCTACCGGCACTTTTCCGTGCTGGCAGGGCAGAAGGCTATGGCGGTTATCCGCCTGGCTGATGGGAGCTTTCCGCCTTTTGGTGCGCAGGTATTTAACGCGCGCCAGCAGGAAGTGGGGCTGGTCGCTGATGGTGGCAGTGTGTACCTCAGCGGGCTGCAGTCCGGGCAACAGATGTCAGTGCACTGGGATGGAAAAACGCAGTGCACGCTGACGCTACCGCAGCTGGATTCAGCATCGCTGGCGAACCTGCTGCTGCCTTGCTTCAAAGCCGTAGCTAAAAACACCGAACTTTCGCAGGCTGCAAAATAAAGGAACAGTAAATGAAATCATTAATCAAGCCGGCTGCGCTAAAAACCATCGCGGCCACCACTCTGTTTATCTCCTCATTCTCATGGGGCGCTATCGCACTGGACCGCACGCGCATTATTATGGATGCCGATAATCCCTCCGTCAGCCTGACTGTCACCAATGAGAGTCAGCGTTTACCCTATCTGGCGCAGGGGTGGCTGGAAAACGAGCATGGAGAGAAAATAACCACGCCCTTAACTGTCTTGCCACCGGTTCAGCGCATTGAGCCGGGCGAAAAAAGCCAGGTTAAAATCCAGTCGCTTCCCAGCGCTAATTTACTGGCGCAGGATAAAGAGACACTTTTTTATTTCAATCTGCGCGAGATCCCACCGCGCGCCGATAAGCCGAATACTTTGCAAGTGGCGCTGCAAACCAAAATAAAGCTGTTTTACCGCCCGGCATCGCTGCAGCTGTCACCAGGTGCCTATGCCAATCCGGTACAGCTGCAGGTCAGACTGACGCGCGTTGGCGATGATTACCGTATTGAAAATCCGACGGGATACTACATCACCTTCGTCGGAGCCAGCCGCCATGAGGGGGAAGAGTCGGTCCGCGGGTTTGCGCCGCTGATGGTCGGCCCGCGGCAGAATGTGATGCTGGGCGGCAGCGCGGCCGCGCTGGGAGATGCCCCGGTGCTGCAGTACGTTAATGATTTTGGCGGACGCGTCGCGCTGCACTTCCGTTGTCAGGCGGGCAGCTGCAGGGCAGTGGCTAAATCATGAGGCGGGCACTGGTTCTGCTGCTGGTACTGCTGCTGCCGATGAAAGCGCTGGCATTTGCCTGTATTGATAAGCGTGATGGTAAACCGTTTAACGCCGTGGGGCAGCGCAATATTGACATCACCGTCAATCTGTCACCAGAGATTATTATTGGCGACGTGGTGGTGTTTGATCTCGCCAATTACTTTACCTGTAAAAATGAGCTTCCCAACAGTTACGTCGACTATATGCGCCTTAACTCGGGGACCTATCAAACTTCGCTGGATGAGTCATTCAGCAGCGGACTGGAGGTTAACGGCACCCGCTATCTTAATCCGATCAACTCGCCGATTACCGTATTCGAGCTGCGCGACGGCAACTGGCACGATCTGCAGGTAAAAGCCTTTTACCAGTTAAAGAACAGCCCGGGGCGCGGCGTGTTTATCAAGGCCGGGACGGTGGTCGCCAGCATGCAGATGTACAAATGGAGTGCGCCAGCGGGCGGGGTGTTTACCGCCAACTGGCGCATTCTTGCCGCCAACGATGCCTATTACACCGCCGGCACCTGCGAGATCAACAACAGCCAGGACATTAATATCGATTTTGGCTTTGTCGCCCGCAATCAGCTGACGCAAAGCGCCAGTCTCAGTCCGTTCAGGCAGCAGGTGAATATTCCCTATCGGTGTAAAGACACCAGTGACTGGGCGGTGAAGCTGACGCTGTCGGCGGATGCCAGCAGCTTCTCCTCGCAGGCAATCAAAACCACCAACCCCGATTTGGGGGTAGAGCTGTACCACAACGGCCAGCTGATCAAGCCTTTCGACAGCATCAATAGCCGTATCGTAAACGGTATCGGCAGCGACGATTTCACCTTTGCTCTGGTGAGGTCGGGCAATGCTCAGGTGGCGACCGGCGAGTTTAACGCCACCGCGATATTAGTGATGAGCCTGCAGTAGGGGCCGGAACGCTGGAACAAGGATGCACTATGACCGACCGTGCTTATATTACCGTCATGATGTTGGACAGTGACCGCTATTTTCAGGAGGGCGTAGTGCAGGTGCTGAAGAATCAGCTGCCGCACACGGTGGTCAGGCACAGCGCACAACTTCAGGGCAACGTCGATCTGCTGATCGCCGGGTGTGACGCGGTTTCGCTCTGTGCCGCGCAGCATTTCGCCGCAAGCATGTCGCCGCACGGCCAGCTGATCACCATCACCGATACCGCGCAACAGCGCTGGCAGTCGTTACCGCCCCTGCTGCAGGCCTGCCCGCAGTGGCTGTTGCATCGTCGCCAGTCGGAGGCCCAGCTGGCAGCGCTTTTGCGCCGGGTTATGCCGCCCGATACCCGGCTTATCATGATAGTCGACCCGCGTGCGCACAGTGAAGAGAAGCTGACGCCGCGGGAAAAAACGCTGATTGAACTGCTGCGCGTTAATGCGACACCGCACCAGATAGCAAGGTGTATGGCGCTGCATCCGAAAACGGTCAGCACCTATAAACGGTCGGTAATGCACAAGCTGGGGATGCAGAAGAATCTGGAGCTGTATCACTGGTTACTTTATTCATAAGGATGCAAATCATGAGCGGATACAGGCAGTGGCTGTGGGCCATCATGCTGGCGGCGAGCGGCGCCGTGGCGGCGGATAACAGTAATGGGTTCGGTAAAATTAATATGCGCGGGGTGGTGATCGATGCGCCCTGTTCGCTTGCACCGGAGTCGGCCAGCCTGGAAGTGGACTTCGGCCAGCTGAGCAGCGCCGCGCTGCGTAACGGGCGTGAATCTCAATCCGAAGAGTTCGTGCTCATTTTGCAACGCTGTTCCAGCATGCTGAAAAATCAGGTACGCGTCACCTTTCAGGGGACCGCCTATTCAGACGGCCTGTTTGCAGTCGGCAGCGGCAACGAATCGATCGGACTGGTGCTGCGCGACCGTAATGGGCAATCGGTATTAAATAACCAGCCGGTTGCCTGGCAGCGCATTAATGATGGCGATAATAAGCTGGTTTTTTCTGCGGCAGTGAAAGGGCGCGCGGCCACCATCGATACGGGGAATTTTCAGGCCCAGGTATTATTCCTGGTTGAGTACAACTGAAGCTGAATAAAAGCGCTGATCACCGTGCTTAACGTCTTCTGTTTTGCCCGACATCCTGCTATTTTCTTGCGAGGTGGTGATGATTAGAGCATTCCTAAAAACATCCTGTTTCTTTTCAATCCCCTGAAGCCACTAAACCGCCGGGGTCAGAGTCTGCTATATTCTCAATATCAATGACTAAACCCAGTCTCTGGCCTTATCTTGAGAGCGGTGGTGGTGAGTCAGCGCAGCGCGCTGCTCTTCTTTCTGCGCTGCAGGTTTTTGCCGGCCGGTAAGTTCACCCTTTGAATCAATGGAATAAATAGATGATCAACAAGTTCAGTCTCTGCGCGTTAGCGGTTTACTCCGCACTCTCCGGTGCTTCTGCCTGGGCTGCCGACGGCGATTATCAGCTGGAACAGGTGCTGATGATGAGCCGCCATAACCTGCGCGCCCCGCTGGCAGATAACGGCAGCGTACTGGCGCAGGCCACTAAAAAAGCCTGGCCGAAATGGGAAGTTCCGGGCGGCCAGCTGACCACCAAGGGTGGGGTGCTCGAAGTTTACATGGGGCGTTATACCCGCGAATGGCTGGCGCAGCAGGGGCTGGTGAAAGAGGGCGAATGCCCATCTTCTGACGACATTTACGCCTATGCCAACAGCCTGCAGCGCACCGTTGCCACCGCGCAGTTCTTTATTACCGGCGCTTTCCCGGGCTGTGATATTCCGGTTTCGCATCAGGATGAGATGGGCAGCATGGACCCGGTATTTAATCCGGTGATCACCAACGACAGTGAAGCGTTCAACAAGCAGGCGCTGGCGGCAATCAATGCCGAAGGCGAAAAGCTGGCCCTGAAGCCGGCCTTCCAGCGTCTGGAAAAAATCATCGATTACAAAAACTCCGCGGCTTGCAACGGTAAGAAGCAGTGCGACCTTTCCAGCACCAATCAGAACCAGTTCAGCGCTGATAATGGCAAAGAGCCAAATGTTTCCGGCCCGCTGAAGGTGGGTAACTCGCTGGTGGATGCCTTCACGCTGCAGTATTACGAAGGTTTCCCAATGGAGCAGGTGGCCTGGGGGCAGATAAAAACGCCTGAGCAGTGGCAGGAGCTGGCCGCGATTAAAAATGGTTATCAGGATGCGCTGTTCACCTCCCCGGCCGTCGCGCACGAAGTCGCCGCGCCGCTGGTGGACTACATTCGCAGCATGCTGGTCGACCAGGATAAAGCCAGCGCGCCTAAAGTGACGCTGATGGTGGGGCACGACTCCAACATTGCTTCACTGCTGACCGCTTTGGATTTCAAACCGTATGACCTGCCGGGCCAGAATGAGCAGACGCCAATCGGTGGCATGGTGCAGTTCCAGCGCTGGCACGACAAGAAAAATGACAAGGAGCTGGTCAAAGTGGAGTACGTCTACCAGACATCCGGCCAGCTGCGTGATGCAGAGCCGCTGTCGCTGGACAATCCACCGAAGCGCGTCACGCTGCAGATGGCCGGATGCCCGACCGATGCCAACGGCTTCTGCTCGTGGGATAAGTTTACCGAAGTGCTGAACACGGCACTGCAGGGCACGCCGCTGCAGGTGGCTACCCCGGCTCCCGCTGCTGCTGCGCCTGCTGCCGATGCCAAACCGGCCGACGAGAAAGCCGTAGTAAACAAAGCCCTGGCCGATAAAGCGGCCGCGGATAAGGCCGCAGCGGAAAAGGCAGCGCAGGCGAAAGCATCAGCTGAAAAAGCAGCGGCAGACAAAGCCGCTGCGGAAAAGGCCGCGAAAGAGAAGGCCGCAGCCGACAAAGCTGCTGCCGACAAGGCAACGGCGGATAAAGCCGCCAGTGACAAAGCCACGGCAGAGAAAACCTCCCCTGGCGCGGCAGAGACTAAACCCGCCCCGGCGGCGGCCCCTGCGGCCAACTGATGTAGCCGAGAGTGTGACAACAGGCCAGCAGCTGATGCTGGCCTTTTTTTTTCTCCGCTGGGCAAATGCTGCCGCCAGCGGTTAGGCATTTAACGTCTCTCCTCAGTGTAAGCAGCGATATACCCTGATTTTGTTGTTCATCAGGTGCTTTGGCACCCGACTTAACGAATCAGGAGACGCATTCAATGACCCGTTCAACCCGCTATGGTGAGATTCAGCCTGGCGAGCACAAAACGCTTATCCCAGGCGTAACGCTCTCTGACTCTCATTGCTCTTCCCGCTTACTTCTCCTCACCTTCAACGAAGAGGTCACTCAGGCTTTTCTACAGGCAGCGCGCACCTTGCCGGTTCAGGCGCTGGAGTACAAATCGATGTTGCGCTTTCACCTTGGCAAACTGCTGGACGACCTCTGCGGCAATCAGCTGCGGTCGCTGCTGAGTCGCACCCTGCAGTCGCGCGAGCAGGGAGCACTGTTAATCAATGCGCAGGGGTTGATCAGCGTTGACCGGGCAGAGGAGATGGTCCGTCTGGCCACGGCGATCGCGCATCTGATTGGCCGCGCAAATTTCGACTCGATGAGCGGACAGTACTACGCACGCTTTGTGGTGAAAAACAGCGACGATTCCGACAGCTACCTGCGTCAGCCGCACAAGCCGCTGGAGCTGCATAATGACGGCACCTACGTGGATGAACCGACGGATTTTGTGCTGATGATGAAAATCGACGAGCAAAATATGCAGGGCGGTGAGTCGATTCTGCTGCACCTTGATGACTGGGCGCAGCTCGACAGCTGGTTCAGCCATCCGCTGGCGCGGCGTACGATGCGCTGGTCGGCACCGCCCAGTAAAAATACGCCGCACAGCGTTTACCACCCGGTATTTGGCGTGGACGAACGCGGCCGGCCGGTGATGCGCTACATTGACCAGTTTGTTCAGCCAAAAGATTTTACCGAGGGCAACTGGCTGACCGCGCTGTCGGACTCGCTGGAAAACAGCGGAGGTAAAATCTACGTTCCGGTGCCGGTGGGCAGCATGCTGTTGATCAACAATCACTTCTGGCTGCACGGGCGCGATAAATTCCTGCCGCATCCGGCGTTACGGCGCGAGCTGCTGCGCCAGCGCGGTTACTTCACACCGGTGCTGTAATCGTCGGGCAGGGAGGGCTGCGCACAATGTATGATTTCGTGATTGTTGGCGGGGGCATTATCGGGATGTCGACGGCTATGCAGCTGATGACCGCCTATCCGGATGCGCGGATAGCGGTGCTGGAGAAGGAGACCGGGCCAGCCCAGCACCAGACCGGTCACAACAGTGGCGTGATCCACGCGGGGGTCTATTACACGCCGGGCAGCCTGAAGGCGCGCTTCTGCCTGGCCGGCAATCAGGCGACCAGGAAATTCTGCTCACGCCATCAAATTCCCTGGCAGGCGTGTGGAAAAATAGTTGTCGCCACAACGCCGCTTGAGATGGATCGCATGGCAACCCTGTGGAAGCGTTCGGCGGCAAACGGGCTGCAGCGGGAGTGGCTGAATGCAGAACAGCTGCAAGAGAGGGAGCCAAATATTGTTGGCCTCGGCGGCATTCTGGTGCCCGCCAGCAGTATTGTTGACTACCGTCAGGTCACGGTTACGATGGCTGAGATATTCACCCGCCGGGGCGGTGAAATTATCTATCAGGCTGAGGTCACAGCGCTGCATGAGGAGAGGCAAAGCGTGGCCATCACCACGGCGCGCAGCGAGTTCAGCTCACGCTATCTGATCGCCTGCTCAGGGCTGATGGCCGATCGGCTGGTGGCTATGCTGGGGATCGATGCGGGCTTTATCATCTGTCCGTTCCGCGGCGAATATTTCCGTCTTGCCAGCCAGCACAACCAGATTGTTAACCATCTTATCTATCCGGTGCCCGACCCTGCGGTGCCGTTTCTCGGCGTTCACCTGACGCGGACGATTGAGGGTAGCGTCACCGTCGGCCCCAATGCGGTGCTGGCCATGCAGCGGGAAGGCTATCACAAACTTGATTTCAGCTGGCGCGATGTCCGGCAAATGGCGGCCTATCCGGGAATGCGCAAAATGCTGCGCAGGCACTTTCAGGCGGGCGTGCAGGAGATGAAAAATTCACTCTACAAAAGTGGCTATTTGCGGCTGGTGCAGCGCTATTGCCCCACTCTACAACAGCAGGACCTGCTGCCGCATCCGGCGGGCGTGCGCGCCCAGGCAGTCACGCGTGAAGGGGAGCTTATCGACGACTTTCTGTTCGTCAGCACTGCCCGCACCCTTCACGTCTGCAACGCGCCGTCGCCTGCTGCCACCTCAGCCCTGCCGATCGGCGAGCATATCGTCAGCCGGATTAAGGCGCTGGTGGGGTAGCCGCAGCATCGCGATCAGTGCGGAGAGCAGCGGCCGTTGTTCAGCGCTGTTCCAGACGCAGAGCGAGGGCAACAGCAGCGAACTCTGCGGCAGCGGGCAATAGCTGACGCCGGCCATCGCGGTAAAACGCAGGCTGGCGGGGACCAGTGCGATACCGCAACCGCGCGCCACCAGCGCCACGACGCCCAGCCAGTGGCGTGCCTCCCAGCGCGTGTCGGGCTCAATATCTGCGGCCAGCAATACCTACTGAATGCGGTCGTAATAACGCGGGGAAAATCGGCGCGCGAAGAGGATAAATGGCTCCTCTTTGAGCTGGTTGAGCGCCAGCTCACCGGCAGCAGCCAGCGGATGCTGCACCGGTAAGCAGAGTGCCAGCCTATCGTGGGAAAAACGCAGTGAGGAGAGGCCTGCGGGCAGGGGGGATGTATGAATAAACCCCACGTCCAGGCTGCCGTGAGCCAGCTCGCTTAGCTGGTTGCAGGTATTGAGCTCGCGCATACTCAGCTGCATCCCCGCGTGGCGCTGCTGAAACTGCTGCATCAGCTCGGGCAGTCCCTGATAGAGCAGCGCGCCGACATAACCGATACGCAGATGGCCGGTCACCCCGTGCGCCACGTTTTGCACCTCAAGTAGCATGCTTTCCATCCGGTCCAGCAGCGCCTGGGCCGCAGGGATCAGCGCCTTACCTGCGGCAGTTAGCCGCACCTGCTGGTGGCTGCGTTCAAACAATTTTGCCCCGATTGACTCCTCCAGCTGGCGAATGCTGACGCTCAGCGGCGGCTGTGAAATAGCCAGACGCAGGGCGGCACGGCCAAAATGCAGCTCCTCGGCCAGCACCAGAAAATAGTGTAAACGACGATTATCCATGAGCGGCAGTTCACTCCTCCGGTGGCGACATCATCTGAATACAGTATCAGCCGATACAGCGTCGGTATTGGACAAAGCTGCGCCATTTGCCAACAGTGGTCCTCAGACAACGCAATGGAGGTCACATGTCTCTCTTCAATTCTCAAGCGGAAAACATTCCGGATCGTCACGACGTCAATCTGTTTACCAGCGACACCACGCTTCAGGCTCTCCTGCCGCTTTATCTCTCTGACGCACTGCGCAAACAGCTGCATGCCCGGCTGCAAACGCTGGGGGCACTGGCCGGGGGGCGGCTGAATGCACTTGCCGAGAGCGCCGATAAAAATCCACCGCAGCTGAAGATGCGCAGCCGCACCGGCAGCGACCGGCAGAGCATCATCAAGCACCCGGCGTATAGCGAAATGGAACAGCTTGCTTTTGGTGACTTTGCCATGGCGGCGCTCTCACACCGCGCCGATCTTCCCGGCTGGCCGGGGCCCTGCCCGCCGCTGGTGAAATACCTGTTTACCTATCTGTTCGTGCAGGCCGAATTTGGTCTGATGTGCCCGGTTTCAATGAACGACTCGCTGGCGCGCACGCTGAAAAAGTTTGGCTCGCCGATGCTGACGCAGCGTTATCTGCCGCGCCTGACCTCCCTGGATGCCGCAACGCGCCTGCAGGGAGCGATGTTTATGACCGAGCAGGACGCAGGTTCTGATATTGCCGCCACCACCGCGCTGGCGGTGCCAGCGCAAGATCACTATCTGCTGTATGGCGAAAAGTGGTTCTGCTCGAACCCTGACGCCGGGCTGGCGATGGTGCTGGCACGTATTGAGGGCGCTCCCGGGGGGATAAAAGGGGTGTCGCTGTTTCTGCTGCCGCGCACGCTGGAGGGGGGAGCCGCCAACGCCTACCGAATTCTGCGGCTGAAAGATAAGTTGGGCACGCGCTCGATGGCCAGCGGAGAGATCCGGCTGGAAGGTGCCCAGGCCTGGCTGGTGGGTGAGGCAGGTCGTGGCTTTGTACAGATGGCGGATATGATTAACAACTCGCGTCTGTCAAACGGCGTGCGCTCCGCCGGGCTGATGCAGCGGGCGGTCAGCGAAGCGTTCTACATCGCCCGGCAGCGGCGTGCCTTCGGCAAAACGCTGATTGAGCAGCCGCTGATGCGACGCCAGCTGCTAAAAATTTTACTGCCTTGTGAGCAGGCGCGCAGCATGGTGCTGCAGAGCGCAGAGATACTGCGCCGGGCTGACGGCGGTGATAAACAGGCTTACGCGCTGCTGCGTATTCTGACGCCGCTGATTAAGTTTCGCGCCTGCCGCGATGCGCGTAAGGTCACCGCAGATGCCATGGAGGTGCGCGGCGGCTGCGGTTATATCGAAGAGTGGGGCGACCCACGCCTGTTCAGGGATGCGCAGCTTGGCTCGATCTGGGAAGGGACCAGCAACATTGTGGCGCTGGACGTGCGGCGCGCCATTCTGCGGGAGCAGTCGCTGGAGGCGCTGGCGCCCTGGCTGGCGCACTACCTGTCTGAGGCAAAGCTGGGCAGCGAGCTGCAGCAGCAGTTTGCCGCAGCGCAGGAACAGGTGTGGGCGCTGGCCGCAGCGAGCGCTCAACCCGAGGGCACGGCGCTGGCCCGTGCCGCAGCCAGCGGACTCTATCATTTCATCAGTGCGGTCATCATGGCGTGGGAGAGCCAGCAGGCCGGGCTGCCGGCCAGACGCCAGCTTGCCCAGCTAATCCTTATTCATAAGCTGCTGCCGCATAACCCGCTGGGCCGTGATGCAGCGATGGCGCCTGAGGTTGAAGCGCAGCTGCTGGCCGACGTCGGCGATGCCGGGCGGGAGCAATAGCCATGACGGCGTTAACCACAGGTTCACTGGCGGGGATCCGCGTTATCGATCTCTCGCGCGTGCTGGGGGGGCCCTGGTGCGGCCAGCTGCTGGGCGATCACGGTGCCGACGTGATAAAAGTCGAGCCGCCGCAGGGCGATGAAACCCGCCGCTGGGGGCCGCCTTTCAAACAGGGGGTGGCGGCGTACTACCTGGGTCTTAACCGCAATAAACGCAGCGGTCCGTCTCTGGATTTATCGCAGCAGAGCGGGCGCGAAACGCTGTTTGAGCTGCTGGCCGATGCGGATGTGCTGATTGAAAACTTCAAGGCCGGCACGATGGAGAGGTGGGGAATAGGCTATGAGAGCCTGGCAAGGCGCTTTCCGCGCCTGATCCACTGCCGCGTGTCGGGTTTTGGTGGCGATGGTCCGCTCGGCGGATTAGTCGGCTATGACGCCGCGCTACAGGCGATGAGCGGCATAATGAGCGTCAACGGCGAAGCAGACAGCGGTGGCGTACGCGTCGGGATACCGATAGTCGACCAGTCTGCCGGGATGAATGCGGCCATCGGTATTCTGCTGGCGCTGTTTGAGCGCACCCGCAGCGGGCTGGGGCAGTTTATTGAAGCCAGCCTGTATGATACCGCGCTCTCGATGCTGCATCCCTATTCGACTAACTGGCTCACCAGCCAGCAGCCGCCGCAGCGCAGCGGCAATGCCCATATCAGCGTCTATCCCTATGACGTTTTCCCAACGGGTGGCGTGGCGGTATTTATTGGCGCAGGCAACGACAGGCAGTTTCACACGCTGTGTGAATGCCTGCAGGCGCCCGAACTGGCAGGCGATGAGCGCTTTGCTACCCCTGCCGCGCGCTCGGTAAACCGGCGGCAGCTGCGCACTTTACTGATTGCGCAGCTGGCTGGCTATGACGGAGCCGAATTTTCAGAGCAGCTGCTAAGGGCGGGGGTGCCCAGCGCGCCGCTGCTCACGGTTGATGCCGCCCTGTCACATCCGCACACCCTCCACCGTAAGATGATCATCCGTATCGGTGACGGCTATTGTGGCGTCGCCTCGCCGATTAAGCTCAGCCGCACCCCGGCCAGCTATCGCCTGGCGCCGCCGATAAAGGCGTAAGCTAATGATAACGGGAGGTAAGCGACCATGAAAAACAACCGTCAGCAGCCACGCGGGCGTGTGGGAATAGCGCTGGCGCGTCAGGGGACGATTTTGATCGCCACCCTAGATAATCCACCGGTCAACGCCATCAGCGCAGCGGTGCGCACTGCGCTTCAGGCGCTACTGCTGCAGCTGAGTCACGATGATGAGATTGCGGCACTGCTGCTGCTGGGTCGCGGTGGCCACTTTTCGGCAGGAGCCGACATTCGGGAATTTGGTCAGGCCCGCCCGCCGCCCGCACTGCGCGATCTCTGCGACCAGCTGGAAGCCAGCGATAAGCTGGTGGTGGCGGCAATTTCCGGCAACGCACTTGGCGGCGGGCTGGAGCTGGCGATGGCGGCCCACTATCGGCTGGCACTGCCCGACGCGCGTCTGGGGCTGCCGGAAATCAGGCTCGGCCTGCTGCCCGGCGCCGGGGGCAGCCAGCGCAGCGTGCGGCTGACAGGCGTCAAGGCGGCGCTCGACATGATGCTCGGCGGTGATCTGCTCTCGGGTGAACAGGCGCTGGCGATCGGGCTGGTAGATCGCCTGGGGCACAATGCGCGTGAAGATGGCCTGACATGGACCCGCGAACTGCTGGCGGCAGGCGGGGAAGTGCGCCGTAGCGCGACGACAAGCGCCAGAGCAGAGAGCCGCGAGTCGGTGCAGGCAGCGCTCAGCGCCGCGCGTGCGAAGCTGGCGCTACAGTTCAGGGGGCTGTTCTCTCCCGCGCTGATTATTGACTGCGTGGAGGCGGCCAGCCGCAGTACATTTGCCGCGGGCTGTCGCTTCGAAGCGGCACAGTTTCAGCGCTGCCTCTTCAGCCCTCAGCACCGCGCGCTGGTGCACATTTTTCTGGCGGAGAAAAGAGCAGCAAAGTTTCCTCTGCCGCCGGGGGTTACGCCAGCAAGCTTCAGCGCTGCGGGGGTAATTGGCGGGGGAACGATGGGGGCGGGTATCGCGGTGGTGATGCTGAACGCCGGTCTGCAGGTCACTCTGGTTGAGCGTGACGCGCTGAGCCTGGAGGGCGGGCTGGCACGCATCAGGGGCTATTTCCAGCGCCAGATCGCGAAAATGCGGCTGACGCCAGGCGAAGTGCAGAGCCGGCTGGCGCGACTGCAGGGGACGCTTGAGCTGAGCGCGTTGCAACCTGCCGATCTGGTTGTCGAAGCGGTGACGGAAGATCTGGCCGTTAAACAGGCGCTGTTTCGCCAGTTAGCCGTTCACTGCCGCGCCGATGCGCTGCTGGCCAGCAATAGCTCCTACCTCTCTATTACCCAGATAGCCGCGGGAACCGCCTGCGCCAGCCACAGCCTGGGGCTGCATTTCTTTTCTCCCGCGCCGGTCATGCGGCTGCTGGAGGTGATCGCCCCGGAGAGCGTCCCACAGCGTATTGTTGCCAGTGCGTTCAGTCTGGCACGGCGGCTGGGCAAAATAGCGGTGCGCAGCGGCATCTGCGATGGCTTTATCGGCAACCGTATTATGTCTGTGACTCGCCGGGCTGCCGAGGCCATGCTGGTGGAGGGGGCCTCACCGTATGAGATTGACAGCGCGCTGCGCGGCTTTGGCTTTGCTATGGGGCCGTTTGAAACCAGCGATCTGGCCGGTGATGACATCGGCTGGGCCACGCGCAGGCGGCGCGCGGCGACCCGCGATGCGCGCGAGCGCTATGTCAGCATTGCCGACCGCCTGTGCGAACAGGGATGGCTGGGGCAAAAAACCGGGCGCGGGTGGTATCGCTACGCTGCGGGCGAGAAAAACGGGCTACCTGACCCTGAAGTGCTGGCCGTGGTTGATGCCGAGCGCCGCCGGGCAAATATTGTGCCGCGCAGCTTCAGCCCGCCTGAGATTGTTCGACGCTACCTGCTGGCAATGATCAATGAGGGGGCAAAAGTGGTGGAAGAGGGCATCGCCCGCTGTCCGGGAGATGTGGATGTGGTCATGGTCGCGGGCTTTGGCTTCCCCCGCTATCGGGGCGGCCCGCTGTTTTACGCCGACACCCTTGGGCTGGACCGGGTAGTGCGTGATTTAACCCGATTTGCGGAGGAAGATCCCCACTTCTGGCGTCCCGCAGCACTGCTGTTGCAGCGGGCCAAACAGGGCCGGCCCATTTCTAAGGCCTGACCGGGGTAAAAAAAAGCCGACATTATGTCGGCTTGACGTTTACTGATGAGGAGAGGTTATTCGTCGTTACTGACCACCACCAGTTTCTGATTCACAAACTCTTTAATGCCAAGGTCGGAGAGCTCGCGGCCATAGCCGGAACGCTTAACGCCACCAAATGGCAGCTCGGCTGCAGTGTTACTTGCCGAGTTGATATAAACCATGCCGGTCTCGATGCGCGAGGCCAGCGCCTTGGCACGCGGGATATCGCGGCTGAATACCGCACCGCCCAGACCGTAGTGGGAGTCATTGGCCAGCTTCACCACTTCATCGTCATCTTTCACCACGTAGACCTGCGCCACCGGGCCAAAGAACTCTTCGAAGTAGGCCGGATTGTCACGCGTAATGCCGGTCAGAATGGTCGGCTGGTAGAAGCAGCCTTCACCCGCTACCGGTGCGCCACCCAGCAGCACCGTGGCACCTTTAGCTTTCGCCTGTTCAACCTGCTTCTGCAGGCGATCGCGGGCATCGGCTGATGAGAGCGGGCCGAGGGTGGTGCTGGCGTCAAGCGGATCGCCGATTTTTACATCCTTAAACGCCGCGCTTAGCTTCTCGATAAAGCTATCGGCCACTTTTTCATGCACCAGGAAGCGTTTAGCAGCGGTACAGACCTGGCCACAGTTGCTGAGACGCGCGCCAACCCCGGCCTTCACCGCTTTGTCCAGATCGCAGTCGTCAAGCACCACGAAGACGTCGTTACCGCCCAGTTCAAGGGTGGTTTTCTTCAGATATTTACCGGCCTGCTGCGCCACGGCGCTACCGGCACGTTCAGAACCGGTCAGCGCGGCACCCTGCACGCGATCGTCGGCAATCAGCGTGGCAATCTGATCGTTGCTGGCAAACAGGTTGGTCCAGGCCCCGGCAGGCGCGCCGGCTTCTGTTACCAGCTCCTCAAACAGCGTGGCGCAGTGCGGCACGTTAGGGGCATGCTTCGCCAGCACCGGGTTACCCGCTGCCAGGTTAGGCGCCAGTACGCGCATCAGCTGGTAGAACGGGAAGTTCCACGGCTCAACCGCCACCAGAACACCGATCGGATGATTTTCTACCCAGGCTTCACCCAGTTCACTCGGGTAGCGGGTGGGGGCGAGAAAGCGCTCGGCATTCTCGGCATAATAACGGGCGATCTGCGCGCAGAGTTCGACTTCGCCTTTGCTCTGGGCGATCAGTTTGCCCATTTCAATGCTGGCGGTCTTAGCCAGTTCGTCGACGCGGCTGTCGATCAGGTCAGCCAGCTTTTTTAGCACCTGCAAACGCGGCTGGATCGGACCTTTTGACCATGCTGAATGATAGAGCTGGTCCGCAGTCGCCAGCGCTTTTTCGACGTCGCTGTCGCTGTGGGAAGGCCAGGATTTAATGAGCTCATTACTTGCAGGATTGATTGTCTGATAGGACATAGAAACTTTCCTCTGTCAGTAAGCAGCCGGATTCTGGCTGTCAGTGAAACGTGGGATCAAGCGTAGTAGAGAAAACAGGGGATGTTCAGTTATCGGATGAGTCCTACGCGTGAAAGGGCGGGTAAGACCCGCCCTGATATCGTTAAACGTTCCTGCGCTCAACCACTTTGCTGTCCCAGGTCAGAACGTCCTGATCCGTTTTTTCGAAGGCGCGAATAAGGACTTCGTCGCTACCCTGCTGCTCCCAGATCTGCTCAGCGAGCTTTTCATCGTAATTTGCCACTTCGAAAATAGCCTCAGCAATCTCCTTAGAGGTATTACGGACGGATGCAAATTCCCCGACGTGATGTTCTTTCGATTTCTGCGTTAGCATATTGCTCTCCTGTGGTTGAGATTATCCGTTTAGTTTTACTGCCAGCCCGGCAACGTACTCACCCTGATAGCGGGCAATGTTCAGCTCTTCGGCACTGGGTTGACGTGAACCATCGCCTCCGGCAATGGTGGTAGCACCGTAGGGCGTTCCTCCGCGCACCTGCGAAATATCAAACAGCTCTTTGGTGCCGTATCCGATGGGGACAATCACCATGCCGTGGTGGGCAAGGGTCGTCCAGGTTGAAGTGATGGTCTGTTCCTGACCGCCGCCGGTGCCGGTGGAGGCAAACACGCTGGCAAGCTTGCCGTACAGCGCGCCCGATGCCCACAGCCCGCCGGTTCGGTCAAGGAAGCTGCGCATCTGCCCGGCCATATTGCCGAAGCGGGTAGGCGTGCCAAGCAGAATGGCATCATACTGCGCCAGTTCATCCGGGGTGGCTTCCTCGGCAGCCTGCCCGGTTTTGCCGCCCACCTCGGCGAAGCGGGTGGCATCCATGGTCTCCGGTACGCGCTTGATAGTGACTTCGGCGCCGGAAACGCGTTTTGCGCCTTCGGCGACGGCCTGCGCCATGGTCTCAATGTGGCCGTACATTGAGTAATAGAGCACTAAAATCTTTGCCATTTTGCGACTCCCTGATTAACGCTGAGAAGCGATCGTTTGTCCGATTTGTCAGTATAGAAGATGCCCTGTCTTATGCCCGCCGTCTGAACGATATTTGCTCACCCACCGCCCGTTTAGCTTATTATTTCGCATTATTCATTAATGAAAATTGAAGGGTAAATCAGGCTGTTCGCGGCAATCGGGGCGTCATCAGAACCGCGTTTGTCACGACATTCCGCTTAATACACTATGCTTAACAGCGCGGCGGGCATCGTGGCCTGTACGCGAAACAGCCGGCGGCAGCATCAGCGGTCGGTGCAATTCAGTATGATGTCTTAACTATTCGGAGGTAAGAAATGGCCGAACATCGTGGTGGATCTGGAAATTTCGCTGAGAACCGTGAAAGAGCATCAGAAGCAGGGCGGAAGGGCGGAAAAGTGAGCGGGGGCAACTTCAAAAATGACCCGCAGCGTGCCTCCCTTGCAGGGGAAAAAGGTGGCCGCAACAGCCGCGGCAGCAGAAGCAAAACGGAAGAGCACTGATCTATCCCACCCGCAGCCCGCCGCCGGGCTCGCCCGGCGGCTCATCCTTACGTTGACAATAACGGCACTTGATTCCGTAAAGCGAACCCCGCACACTGACGCCAAATTTTCAGCTGGGCGCACCATGTCTGCTTTTCTCTCTCGTTATAAATTCGCCGTCAACCCGCAGGAAGGGGTGCTGATCCTCATTACCATGATTTGGGGCGGGACCTTTCTTGCCGTGCATCATGCAATGACCGTCAGCGGGCCGTTCTTTTTTATTGGCGTACGCTTTGCAACGGCCGCGCTGCTGCTGGGGGCGATCTGCTGGCGCGTGCTGCGCGGGGTGACCTGGTATGAGATCAAAGCCGGTGCGCTGATAGGCCTGGCGATTGGCTGCGGCTACGGCCTGCAAACCTACGGCATGCAGACCATCTCCAGCAGTAAATCGGCGTTTATTACCGCGCTGTATGTGCCGCTGGTTCCGCTACTGCAGTGGATGTTTCTCGGCAGAATGCCGGGGCTGATGTCGTGGGTGGGCATAGTCCTGGCGTTTAGCGGCCTGCTGCTGCTGGCCGGGCCGGACGGCGGCGAACTGGCGTTTAATGCGGGGGAGATTGCCACGCTGCTCAGCACGCTGGCCATCGCCGCCGAAATCATTTTGATCAGCGCCAGTGCCGGCAAGGTGAACGTCCAGCGCGTCACGGTGATCCAGCTGGCTGCCGCGTCGCTGTTTGGCTTTCTGATGATGGTGCCCAACGGAGAGTCGCTGCCACCGTTCAGCCCGTACCTGCTGTACAGCGCGGTCGGGTTGGGGGTCGCCAGCGCGTTGATTCAGGTCACGATGAACTGGGCGCAGCGCAGCGTATCGCCAACGCGTGCCACGGTGATTTATGCCGGTGAACCGGTGTGGGCAGGGATTGTTGGGCGTATTGCCGGGGAGCGCCTGCCCGCCGTTGCGCTGCTGGGCGGGGCACTGATTGTGTTGGGCGTATTAATCAGCGAGTTGAAGCTGAAAAAACGCAATAAATCGGCGCATAATAAGCCCGCGTAACAGCGGGCGAGGCATGCCTCGTCCCCCCCCAAAAAAATCGTAGGGGTCGGGCATGCCCGACCCGCAGCCAACGACGCTAAAGGTCCTGACGTACCACGCTGTTGCCGCTTAAGGCCGCAGCGCGCTTATGGCTAAGAATGGCGTTCAGCAGGATAGCGCCAAAGGTTGCCGTACCGATCCCACCCAGCGTGAAGCTGCCAATTTTCAACGCGAAATCCCCGGCGCCCAGCACCAGCGTCACCGCCACCATAATCAGGTTGCCATTCTGGCTCAGATCGACCCTGTTCTGCACCCAGATACGTGCGCCCGCCACGGCTATCAGACCAAATACCACAATCGATGCTCCGCCGATCACCGGGCCGGGAATGGTATGGATCAGCGCGCCAAATTTCGGCGAGAAGCCAAGCACCATCGCAATCATCGCCGCCGCAACAAATACCAGCGTCGAATAGACTTTGGTCACCGCCATCACCCCGATATTCTCTGCGTAGGTCGTTACGCCGCTGCCGCCGACGCCGCCGGACAGCATGGTCGCCAGACCGTCGCCGACAAAGGCACGCCCCATATACGGGTCAAGATTGCGCCCGGTCATGCCCGCCACGGCTTTAAGGTGTCCGAGGTTTTCCGCCACCAAAATTACCGCCACGGGTGCAATCATCACCATCGCCTGGCTGCTGAAGGTGGGAGAGGTGACCAGCGGCAGGCCGAACCACGGTGCGTGGGCCAGCAGGCTGAAGTCGACCGGTTTGCCAAAGCCAAAGCCGTTGGTCAGCACCGCATATATCGCCCAGGCAACGATAAGCCCAACGAGGATCAGCAGGCGCTGCACCATGCCGCGGGTAAATACTGCCACCACGCCGATGCACAGCACCGTCATCACCGCCATCCAGCTGTCAAACATCGAGGCCGACACGCCGCGCACGGCAATCGGCGCCAGGTTGAGGCCAATCGCCATCACCACTGCGCCAGTGACCACCGGCGGCATCATCTTCTCAATCCAGCGCGTGCCGGCTTTCATCACCACGACCCCAATCAGGGTGTAGAGCAGGCCGCAGGCGATAATCCCGCCCAGCGCAACGCTGAGATTGGGGTTCAGCCCCTGGCCATTGAATCCGGTAACGGCAATCACCACCCCCACAAAAGCGGCGCTGGAGCCGAGATAGCTCGGCACGCGGCCGCCCGTTACCAGGAAGAACAGCAGCGTACCTACCCCGGACATCAGAATAGACAGGTTGGGATCCAGCCCCATCAGCAGCGGCATCAATACCGTCGCACCAAACATCGCCACCGCGTGCTGCAGACCCATAATCACCGTCTGCCCTAAGGGCAGGGCTTCATCCGGTGCAACGATACCCGTGGAGGATGCCGTTGTTTTCGACCATTTGGGAAACCAGGAAGCTGCCATCGTTATCTCCAGAGTGTGAGCACTGCGTGAAAAATCAGAAACTGCGTGGGGGTAGTGGGTGATAGCCGCGATCGAACCAGATCAGGCCATGGCTGCTGTCGTTGATGACCAGCGCCTGCGCCTCGCATACCAGAATGTCATGGGTGCCGACGCTCATCGTCTGCGTGACGAGGCAGTCAAACGAGATCAGCGCGCCGCTGAGGATCGGCGATCCGGTGACGCCCGTCGTCCAGTCGGCGGCAACAAAGCGCTCGGCCATTGGCGTTTTACCGCCGAACAGGTTGGACAACGCCTCATGCCCGGCGGCCAGCGTATTGACGCACAGCTGGCGGTTCTGGCGGAAAGCGTCATACACCGAGGCGGAACGGTTCAGGCATACCAGCAGTGTTGGCGGCGAATCGGTGACGCTGCACACCGCCGAAGCGGTAAACCCGGCACGGCCGCCAGCCCCGTCGGTGGTGATAATATTGACCGCCGCGCCGAGGCGGGCCATCGCATTGCGAAACTGCTGTTTGTCCACCAGCGTATCGGGGACGGGAATTTTCAGGGCTTCAGACATAACGGCTCCATTTCGGCGGTATTGGCGGCCAGGCTCTTATCTTGCAGCCAGCTCATCAGCAGGTGATTAAACGTTGTACTGTCTGTGACGCTCATGGCATGGCCACCCCAGTTCATGCGCTGCAGCGTGGCGTCAGGTAGCGCGGCCAGCAGCTGTTCGGAGCAGGTCCAGGGCACCAGCAGATCGTCACGCGCGCACAGCAGCAGCACCGGCTGGTGGATACGCTGCGCCTGCGCGCTGTAATCACAGGCCATCAGTGCATGCAGACGTTTCAGCAGGTTCTCACGCCCCTGAAAATGCGCCGCGTGCAGCGTGTCTTCAGCTTCAATGCGCTCCTGATGCTGCGACAGCCAGTCAGCCGGATAGAGGAACAGCGGCTGAGCCCGCACCCAGGCTTCAACGCCAACGTTGAGCAGCAGATCCTGACGCACGCGGAAGCAGCGACGGGTGTGAGCATCCAGCTGTAGCCAGCCGTTAACCAACACCAGGCGCTGCACGCGTTCGGGGTAGTCGAGCGCCAGCTGCAGCGCCACCATGCCACCCAGCGCGTGACCGATGATGTCGTAGCGCTCGATGCCCTGCGCGCTGAGCGCCTGCGCCAGTTCACTGGCCATATCCTGCATGCTGTAGCCCTCAGGCAGGGTATCCGGGCTGCGGCCGGTGCCGCGCTGGTCATACACCACCACGCGATACGCGGCACGCAGCGCATTCATCTGCGGTAGCCAGAAACTGCCCAGCCCGCCCAGCCCGGCGGAAAGTACCACGGTCGCGGCGCCGGCATCGTCGCGGCCTGAAAGCTCAATATGCATGCGTCACTCCTTATTGAGCGATGTGCGCGACGCTGGCGATCTCAATCAGCGCATCGGGTTTCACCAGCCCGCACTGAATGCAGAAGCGCGCCGGTTTTTCGCCGGGGAAGAACTCGGCATACACCGCGTTAACCGCCGCGTAGTTGCTCCAGTCGGTGATAAAGATCGAGTTAAAGGTCACGTCGTCCATTGTGCCGCCCGCCGTCTCAATCACGCTTTTGATCGTTTCCAGCACGTGACGCGTCTGCGCGGCAGCATCACCGACATGCACCACGTTGTTGTCCTTATCGAATGGCAATGTCCCGGAGACATACACCACGCCGTCGGCCAGCGTTCCCGGCACAAAAGGCGCAATCGGCACGCTGGTGCCCGGTGGGGTGATAATCGTTTTTGGCATGCTCTTGACTCCGTCTCAATAATGCAGTTTTTATGCCGTTTGTTGTGCGGCGGTAGGTTCATGCTGTAATGCGCGACAGAAGCTGCCGACGTCAGAGACCCAGCCAAAGAAGGTTTCGATATTGAAAATCGCCGCCTGCTGGGCAAACAGCGGCCCGGCCTGATAGGTCGCGTCTTCCAGCACGATGCCAAAGTATTCAAGGAAGAAGCCGTCGCGCAGCGTCGACTCCACGCAGACGTTGGTCGCAATGCCGGTAAACACCAGGTGGCGAATTCCGCGGCTGCGCAGCATGCTGTCGAGCGCAGTGTTGAAGAAGCCGCTGTAGCGCGGTTTTGGCAGCACAATATCGCCCGGCTGCGGCGTCAGTTCGTCGACCAGCTCATAATCCCAGCCGCCCTTCGCCAGCAGGGTGCCCTGCAGCTCCGGCTTCTGGCGCATGGTTTTCAGCGCGTTGGATTTGTGCCAGTTCGGTGAGCCGGGGCCACCCGCTTCCACGTACTGATCGTCCCAGCCGTTCTGGAACCAGATAATCTGGATCCCGGCGTCGCGCGCCGCTTTAACCGCCACGTTGATCTGGTCGATCACCGGGCGGGTGGCGGAGACGTCAAAGCCGGCGAGATCGAGATAGCCGCCGGTGGTGGCGTAGGCATTCTGCATATCTACCACGATCAGCGCGGTCTGCTCCGGCGGAAAGACAATCGCTTCCGGGCGAGCGGGCAGGGTAATGGCATTCTGGCTTGAGGCGGTGGTACAGACCACGGCGGGTTTGCTCTTCATTACGCGACCTCCTGAGTAGCATCAATCACATCAAGGCGGCACTGCATCAGCGGCTGGATGCGCTCGCCGAAGTTCTCAATGCCCTGTAGGAAATCATCAAAGGTCAGCAGCACGCCGTGGGTGCCTTCAACCGTTGCTACTTCATCCAGCATGCGCGCGACGCTGGCGTAAGAGCCGACCAACGTGCCCATATTGATATTCACCGCGGAAGTCGGGTCAGCCATCTGGCGCACGTTGGTATCGCTGCCGGATTTCTTATCCTGCTGGCTCTGCGTGGTCAGCCACGCCAGCGCTTGTTCGTCTGCCCCCTCTTTGTAGTGCTCCCATTTCGCCCGCGCCGCCTCGTCGGTTTCATCGGCGATGATCATAAACAGCACATAGGAGCCGACATCGCGCCCTGCGGCATCGGCCGCCGTTTTCATCCGCGCAGCGGTCGGGGCGAAAGCGGTCGGCGTATTCACCCCTTTACCGAAGCAGAAGTTGTAATCGGCGTGCTTCGCGGAGAAGGCCATGCCCGCATCGCTCTGTCCGGCGCAGATCACCTTCATCGGCTTCTGCGGCTGCGGGCTGAGGCGGCAGTCGTTCATGGTAAAGAACTCACCTTTGAGATCTGACTTACCCGTGCCCCACAGATCGCGCAGCACGCTGACGTATTCGGTCAGATAGTCGTAGCGGCGCGAGAAGTACTCATCGCCCGGCCACAGGCCCATCTGGTCATATTCCGGCTTCTGCCAGCCGGTCACCAGGTTAACGCCGAAGCGTCCGCCGGAAATTGAGTCAATCGTTGAGGCCATGCGCGCCACGATCGCCGGAGGCAGCGTCAGAGTGGCGGCGGTGGCGTATATTTCAATGCGGGAGGTGACGGCGGCCAGCCCGGCCATCAGCGTGAAGGACTCCAGATTGTGGTCCCAGAATTCGGTCTGGCCACCGAAGCCGCGCAGCTTGATCATCGACAGGGCGAAATCAAAGTGATAGTGCTCGGCTTTCTGCACAATGGCTTTGTTCAGTTCGAACGTGGGCATGTACTGCGGCGCGTTGTTGGAGATCAGCCAGCCGTTGTTACCGATAGGGATAAAGACACCAATTTTCATGTGAAATCCTCTGATTAAGCGAAAGATTGACTGCGATACGCTGTGCAGGAATATTGCAAAGGCTGTGCCATAATCAGAAAAGTCATTAAAAACAGCGTGTTGCTTAATGGGTGTGAAATTGCACTGGAGTGGATGGTCCAAATCAGACCATTTGGTCAAAACTATCTGCACAAAAAGCAGGCAGGCGTGGTCAATATAAGTGCATCCCTCTGATTAGGTATGCTTCGGGCGATTTGATATTATCCCCGCAACCCACATGGATCATGGAGTCACGGTGAATTCGACTGATAAGCCTGCGGCAAAAGCCTCAACCCGCCGTTCCCGCGCGGTAGCCGCCAAGCGCAACGCTATTCTGGCGGCAGCGCTGGAGTTTTTTTCCCAGTTTGGCATCCACGGCACCAGCCTGGATAAAGTGGCTGAACGCGCTGACGTTTCCAAAACCAATCTGCTTTACTATTTCCCGTCGAAAGAAGAGCTGTATATCGCGGTGCTGAAAGATCTGCTGGACGTGTGGCTGGCGCCGCTGCGTGCCCTGCGTGCCGATCAGCATCCGCTGGAGGCGATACGCGACTACATCCGCCTTAAGCTAGAAGTGTCACGCGATCATCCGCAGGCCTCACGTCTGTTCTGTCTGGAGATGCTGCAGGGGGCGCCGCTGCTGAAGGCCGAACTGGCGGGCGATCTCCGTCACCTGGTGGAAGATAAAGCGGCGGTGATTGAGGCATGGGTGGTGCAGGGCAAGCTGGCGGCGGTCCAGCCGCACCATCTGATCTTTATGCTGTGGGCCACCACGCAGCACTATGCCGATTTCTCCACGCAGGTAGAGGCGATAACCGGGCAAACGCTGCAGGATGAGCAGTTCTTTAACCAGACGGTAGAGAACGTGCAGCGCATGGTGATTGAGGGTATTCGCGTACGCTAAACGCAGGCTGAACAGGACAGGTTTATGGATTCCGTTTCACAATTTGTGTTGGGCGCTGCGGTAGCCGTTGCCGTGATGGGGCGCAAAGCACCGGTATGGCAGGCTGCGGCCGTGGGCGCGGCCTGCGGCACGCTGCCGGACCTTGATGTATTTATCGACCACGGCGATGCTATCCGCAATATGACCCTTCACCGTACTGAAAGCCATGCGCTGCTGTGGTTGACCCTGGTTTCGCCGCTGCTGGCCGCGCTGTTTGCCCGCCTTTGCCGCCAGCAGCAGCACTTCGCCCGCTGGTGGGTGGCGGTGTGGCTGGCGCTGATCACTCACCCGCTGCTGGATTTGACCACGGTCTACGGCACCCAGCTGGCGCTGCCATTTACCGATCGGCCGTTTGCCATCGGCAGCATGTTTATTGTCGATCCGCTCTATACGCTGCCGCTGCTGGTGGGAATGGTTGCCGCGCTGGCGTGGCGCGGGGAGCGCGGGCGACGCTGGAATCGCATCGGGCTGAGCCTCAGCTGTGTTTATCTGCTGTGGAGCATGGTCGCGCAGGCGTGGGTGACGCATGAGGTGAAGCAGCAGCTGGCGGCAGACCGCGATGACGTTGAGCAACTGCTGGTCACGCCGACAGCCTTAAATACCCTGCAGTGGCGCGTGGTGGTCATGAGGGAGGGCAGCTATCAGGAGGGGTTCTATTCACTGCTCAGCCCGCACAAACCGCTGGTATTAACCACCCACGATCGCGGTACGGCGTTGTATCAGCAGCTGGCGTCGAACTGGTACGTGCAGCGCGTGGCCTGGTTTAGCCGCGGCTTCTTTGCCATGAAGCAGGTCAATGGCTATATCACCATCACCGATTTGCGGATGGGGGAGGAGCCGGACTACACCTTTACCTTTGATCTCGGTCCGCTGCCGCTTAAAGAGGGGCCTTATAAGCCATCGCGTCTGGCGGTACAGCGCCCACCGCTCGGGCAGGCACTGCATAAACTGTGGTCACGCTTCTAAACCTACCGTCCCGGGCATGATGCCCGGCACGGGCGACAGAGTTACCCTGCCTTACGCTTGCGCAGGAACCAACCCACCGCCAGCATCAGGAACCACAGCGGCGTTACCATCAGCGCCTGGCGCGTATCGGTTTCCAGCGTCAGCAGCACAATGACGAAAGCGAAGAAGGCGATGCAGATCCAGCACATGAATTTGCCCAGCGGCATCTTGTAGCTCGATTCAGCGTGCCGCTGCGGGTACTTCTTACGGTACGCCAGGTACGAGCACAGAATAATGGTCCAGACAAACATAAACAGAATCGCGGATACCGTGGTGACCAGGGTAAACACCGTCATCACGTTCGGGATCAGATAAATCAGCGCAACCCCGCCCAGCAGGCACAGGCAGGAGAAGAAAAGCCCGGTGGTCGGCACGGCGCGGCTTGACAGCATGCCGAAACGACGATGGGCCACGCCCTGTTGCGCCAGACCGTACAGCATGCGGCTGGTCGAGAAGATACCGCTGTTCGCCGAGGAGGCTGCCGAGGTCAGTACCACAAAGTTAACGATGCTTGCCGCCGCCGGCAGGCCGATCAGCACAAACATCTCCACGAACGGGCTGCGGTCCGCGACCACCTGATCCCACGGTGTTACCGCCATAATCACCATCAGCGCCAGCACGTAGAACATAATGATACGCAGCGGAATGGCGTTAATTGCACGCGGCAGCACGGTTTTTGGATCGTGCGTTTCAGCGGCAGCGGTGCCGACCAGCTCAATACCCACAAAGGCAAAGACCGCGATCTGGAACCCGGCAAAGAAGCCGCTCAGCCCTTTCGGGAACATTCCGCCGTGATCCCAGATATTGCTCAGGGAAGCGGTGCCGCCGCCCGGAGAAGGGTAGTGCATGGCGACCAGCACGATACCGGTGGCGATCAGCGCAACGATGGCGACGATTTTAATAATCGCAAACCAGAACTCCATTTCGCCAAACAGTTTTACCGTGGCGATATTCAGCGTTAAGAATATCGCGATGCACAGCAGGGCGCTCATCCAGACCGAGAAGTCGGGGAACCACAGCTGGAAGTAGGAGGCAATAGCCACCACATCGGCAATGCCGGTTACCACCCAGCAGAACCAGTAGGTCCAGCCAGTAAAATACCCCGCCCAGGGACCGAGCAGGTCGGCGGCGAAATCGCTAAAGGATTTGTACTCCAGATTGGAGAGCAGCAGCTCGCCCATGGCGCGCATGACAAAGAACAGCATAAAGCCGATGATCATATAGACGAAGATGATTGACGGCCCGGCCAGGCTGATAGTTTTACCCGACCCCATAAACAGACCGGTACCGATCGCACCGCCGATAGCAATCAGCTGAATATGACGATTATGCAGGTTACGCCGGAGTGTATCCGGTCCTTCCTCCGAGACGATTGCCTCTTTTGATTGATCAACCATATTGGGTTTCCTGTCCTGTGGTGATGATGTTTAAGCTCTGATGGCTTTTAATAAATCGATGATGTCGAGGTTAGTGCGGTCAAGAGCTTAACGCAAAAGACCGGAGGATAAAGCAGAAATTGCGGCTAAACTGCGAGAAGCACGCATCGCCTGCTTAAAAACCCGGCGTTGATCTCACCCACACAATAAAAGGGGAGGGAAATGAAGCAATTAATCGCATTTGCACTACTGGCTTTGCTTGGCTGGCTGGCGCTGCCCACCCTGCTAAAAAAACTGCCCGCCGAATGGAATCCCGCTACCCCGCTGGCGGTGACCGACCCACCCACGCTGGTGACGCGCTACAAGCTGAAGCGGCTGGCAAGTGACGGCGCTGGCTGCCTGGCGGTGCTGCAGCAGGCCGAGAGTGCGGGCTATATCAGCTATACGCGCCCCGGCAACCTGCAGGGGCAATGCCCGCTGGTCGACCCGGTGCGTATCACAGGCTTTGGCGAGGTCAAACTCAGCTCAAGCTTTCTCGCCAGCTGCGCGCTGGCGGTGAGCAGCACGATGCTGGTGACCCAGGCCCTGAAACCGCTGGCGCAGAGTGAGTTAGGCTCGCCTCTGGCGCGGATTGACCACCTTGGCAGTTATGCCTGCCGCAATATTTATCATCGTGCGCAAGGGCGGCTGAGCGAGCACGCCAGCGCCGAAGCGTGGGACCTCAGCGCATTTCGCTTGCAAAATGGTCAGCGTATTAGCGTGCTGAATCACTGGCAGGCGAATGATGCCCGCAGTCGCTGGTTGCATCAGGTGTTTGCGCAAAGCTGCGGCCTGTTCGGCAACTCGCTGGGGCCGGAATATAACGCCGCTCACGCCAACCATTTTCATCTGGGCATGCGCGGGTTTAGCCTCTGTCGCTGAGGGCTACCCTGCGAATTTCATCTTTTAACCCCGTTTGATTGTCAGGGTGGGTAAGCGTAAGGCCTTAGTATAAATGTGGATATATCTGATGTTTTTTCCCGCAGGTTAATCTATTGTGTAAAGCCAAATTGGTTAAGGTTAAGGATAATTAACAATGATATCAGTGTGTTTAACTAGTAACCCACAGGAAGTTACTGTTTTTTAACCAAAAAACCCTAATTGATCGTGTAAAACTTTTATGTGTAAACGGCAAGGAAAAGGGGGCAAATTTATTGAATATTTATAGGAAAAATCCTATTCTAACGCCATGTGGTGAGGGCGGAGATAAATCTCGCTATCCCGGTTGCAGATCATTTGGTGCTGGCATGCCTGCTTTTTTAACGGCTGCAGAACGCTTTTTCGGGATAATTTCCCCGATAATTTTTAATGCCCCCAGTCATGAATAATGCTGCATTAAGCACGGCTTTAACGCCTGGCGGAACACGCGGGATAGTTAGCTTTTACTCGACGACATTCATTTTTTGCGACCAGTTAGACAATGACAATTATAATTAGGGTATGGAGTTTTACCACTGTCCCGCTGAGGCGTTATGACACCTGAGAACTATTTCAGTTGGCGAACCGAAATGCAATTTGCCTTTAGTCAGGTTGTCAGCAAGGCTGATATTACCCGTACGATTGAACAGCAGATGTCTCATCTGGGATTCGATTTTTATGCATTTTTTATTCGGCACCCCGTTCCTTTTACCCGGCCGAAAACCTTTTTTTTTACTAATTATCCACAGAATTGGGTCGAGTATTATTTGCAGGAGGACTTTGCACAGCTCGATCCGGTTTTGAAAAATTGTCGTGCTCCTGGCAACGTCTGGCCGTGGGACGAAATGGCCGATGCAGCAGGCAGAAAAGTGTTCCTGGCTGCCCGTAAACACGGCATCTATCACGGTATTTCATGTTCGATGATGGCGAAGAATCGATCTATGGGTATCTTGTCGATGTCCTATGCTTGTGAAAGTAAGACTATTCAGTTAACAACTGGACTGGAGCTTCAACTTCAGAACCTGGCCGAACTGAGCCTTGCTGCGCTGATCGAGATGGATGATATCTCGATGACGGCCGCTAAACTGGAATTAAGTGAACGAGAATTGGAGATACTAAAATGGACAGCAGAGGGAAAAACTTCTGCAGAAATATCCTTAATACTCTCAATTTCAAAAAATACGGTGAACTTTCACCAAAAAAACATGCAAAAACGATTTAATGCACCAAACAAAACGCAAATCGCCTCTTACGCTGCAGCAATCGGTTTAATCTGAAAGAGGATGCAACTACTATTTTTGGTAGTTTCGTATTGCTAACCGGTTGTCTACCCTGCGCCCAGGGTGACAACCCTGCCCGTGCCGTCAGGAGCGGCGCTCACGAGGGAATGCGACAGGGGATTATATGAAGATTATCCAGACCAGATTGAAGGACATGCCATCGTCGTTGCTGGCAGAATTAGGAAGTTATCGGTATAGCGTTTTTGCCCGCGGTGAGGGCTGGTCAATTCCTTCACGCCTGAGCACTCCGGGACAGGAGTACGACCGCTATGACCGATCTGATGTGATCTGGTTGATCGCCTGGAAAGCGCAGCATGGTATTTGCGGCTGCGTACGCCTGATGGCGTGGCACAACCCCGATAATAATTCGTCGGAGATGATCGGTGACAGTGAGTCTGACGACAGCGAAATTGTCTGGGAAATGTCGCGCTTTTCCGCCCGGCTTGAGATTGACGCCGAACTGCCACTCAATATTTTATGGCATGCGGTACAGCTGGCGGCGCAGTCCGGCGTGAAATACCTTTACAGCGCGGCAACGCCAATGCTGGAACAGATGTTTGAACAGCATCAGGTGAATTATGCACCCCTCACGCCGGGGATTATCCAGTCAGAGGATAATCTGTTTGCGGTGAAAATCCCGGTGCAGCAGCCTAATCTGGCGGAAAAATTCCACGGGGCGCGGCGTTTTCGTCCTGAGGAAGTGCTGCCCACGCTTGGCGTTTCGGTTAGCTGGGGAGCCCGCGGGCGTTAGTCGCTCAGTGACCCTGCCACTTTGACCACAGCGTGATTAATAACCACGCTGCCGCACACCAGCACACTACGGCTGCCAGTAGCGCCCACGGCAGCCGCATCAAATTGATCAAATACCATAGCGATAGCAGATAGACAAAATAGGGAATGATCGCCCACATCCCGAAAAGGATGGTGGTGCGTAGTGCTTCAACACCGCGTTCACTGGCAACAATATAGTGAGCCAGCAGGGCGAATGTGGGAAACAGCGGGATCAGACCGGCAAGATAGTAATTGCGGGTTTTAGACAGAATGCCAATTAACACCACAACGAAAGCGCCGAGTAATGCTTTGAAAAGTAAGGCCATTGCTTTATTCAGTCAGCGAAAACCTTAAGATGTGACAAAATCACTGAAAAAGCAATGGACCTTTTATGAGCCAGCGTGCGCCAGCGCAAGGGGATTACTGGCGGAACGCGAACTTAATTTGCTTAACGGTGTTGCTAAATACTTCCGCCTGCTGCCGATCTTCGAGATCGGCGATGTAGCGTTCCATCTTGATAATCACTTTCCCGGCATCGGCCTGACCCATTCCCTTCAGCATCAGCGTAACCAGTGCCTTCATACAGGTCACTTCGTTGGCGAGTGCCTGCACTTCTTCGCTGGTTGTAAAGTCAATCTGACTCATGATCTCTCCCAATAGTCATTGAAAACAGCGCACCTGGCAGGTAGACCAGGCACTAAAAGTTGTTAAAAGTATATCACATAATGGTATGAAGGAATCCCCTGCGCGGGACGCTTAAGATTAAACTGAACTCATCACTCAGGCAGCGGTGATTAACATTGATGGCAGAATAGGATGGCGAATCGGCTGCCGCATAAAAAGAGTGAGCTATTATTTTTTCAAAATTTAAACTATTGCCGGATAAATCTATCTATTTGTAATATATGTGATAATTTACTATGATTTGAATCTGTTATTGATGGAGCGAGTTATCTGGCCCTGATAGTTGTGCTAATACAGTGGCAATGTTGTTGGATTTTCGCGCGAATAAAATGCGCTGGATAATTATTTTTTCTGCGCTATGTATCATTATTTCTGTTCTAACACTGCTGGAAAAGTAGTAACATAATGGCCCTGCCAATGTCTCTACTGTCACCCGCCTCAGCCATCTAGGGAGCCTCTTTTGATAAGCGTATTTCTTGTTGATGACCACGAACTGGTACGTGCAGGTATTCGTCGCATCCTGGAAGATATCAAAGGTATCCAGGTCGTCGGCGAAGCCAACTGCGGTGAGGATGCGGTAAAGTGGTGCCGTAGCAACAGTGCCGACGTGGTGCTGATGGATATGAACATGCCCGGCATTGGCGGCCTTGAGGCCACGCGTAAGATTGTGCGCTACGCCCCGGACAGCAAAATCATCATGCTGACCATCTATACGGAGAACCCGCTGCCGGCGAAAGTCATGCAGGCTGGGGCTTCCGGCTACCTGAGCAAAGGTGCCGCGCCGCAGGAAGTGGTCAGCGCGATACGCTCCGTGAATGCCGGGCAGCGCTATATTGCTTCAGATATTGCTCAACAGATGGCGTTAAGCCAGCTTGAACCGCAAAAAGCGGAATCACCCTTCAGCTGTTTGTCGGAACGCGAATTGCAGATTATGCTGATGATTACCAAAGGCCAGAAAGTGACGGAAATTTCCGAACAGCTTAACCTGAGCCCGAAAACCGTTAACAGCTATCGCTACCGCATGTTCAGCAAACTTAACATTAGTGGTGACGTAGAGTTAACGCACCTGGCCATTCGTCATGGCCTGTACAATGCGGAGCCGTTAATCAGTAGTGAGTGATCTGTTTGATGCTAAATCTTTCCTGAAAACCGTCACCAGTCAGCCTGGTGTCTACCGGATGTATGATGCCGGCGGCACAGTCATCTATGTCGGTAAAGCGAAGGATCTTAAAAAGCGCCTGACCAGCTATTTTCGCGGCAATCTCGCCAGCCGGAAAACCGAAGCGCTGGTGGCACAAATTCAGCAAATTGATGTGACGGTAACGCACACCGAAACCGAAGCGTTACTGCTTGAGCACAACTACATCAAGCTCTACCAGCCGCGCTATAACGTGCTGCTGCGTGACGATAAATCCTATCCTTATATCTTCCTGAGTGCGGATACCCATCCACGCCTTGCCAGCCACCGCGGCGCCAAGCATGCGAAAGGGGAGTACTTTGGTCCTTTTCCCAATGGTTATGCGGTACGCGAAACGCTGTCGCTGTTGCAAAAAGTCTTTCCGGTACGCCAGTGCGAAAACAGCGTTTACCGCAATCGCACGCGTCCCTGCCTGCAGTATCAGATTGGTCGCTGCCTCGGGCCATGCGTCGCAGGACTGGTTTCGGAAGAGGAATACGCGCAGCAAATTGATTACGTCCGGCTGTTCCTGTCCGGTAAAGATGATCAGGTGCTCAACCAGCTGGTGGGACGGATGGAAAACGCCAGCCGCGATCTGCGCTTTGAAGAAGCGGCCAGGCTGCGCGATCAAATTCAGGCCGTGCGCCGGGTTACCGAGAAGCAGTTTGTCTCTAACCAGGGCGACGACCTTGATGTGATTGGCGTGGCATTTGACTCGGGCATGGCCTGCCTGCATGTGCTGTTTATCCGCCAGGGGAAAGTGCTGGGCAGCCGCAGCTATTTCCCGAAAGTGCCGGGCGGCACCGATCTGTCAGAAGTGGTGCAAACCTTTGTCGGTCAGTTCTACCTGCAGGGGAGCCAGGCGCGCACGCTGCCAGGGGATATTCTGCTGGACTTTACGCTGCCGGAAAAAGATCTGCTGGCGGAGTCGCTGACCGAACTGGCAGGGCGGCGCGTGTCGATTCAGAGCAAACCGCGCGGCGATCGCGCCCGCTACCTGAAGCTGGCCCGCACCAATGCGGCCACTGCGCTGGTGACGCGTCTGGCGCAGCACTCCACCATCCATCAACGGCTGGCTGCGCTGGCGCAGACCCTGGAGCTGCCGCCAATCCGTCGTATGGAGTGTTTCGATATCAGCCATACCATGGGCGAGCAGACCGTTGCTTCCTGTGTGGTGTTCGATGCTAACGGGCCGCTGCGCAGTGAGTATCGTCGTTACAATATTACGGGAATTACCCCGGGTGATGACTACGCGGCAATGAATCAGGTGCTGCGCCGCCGCTATGGCAAAGCGATTGAAGAGAGCAAAATCCCGGATGTGATCCTGATCGATGGCGGGAAAGGCCAGCTGGCGCAGGCGAAAACAGTGTTTGCCGAGCTGGATGTTCCCTGGGATAAAAATCGCCCGCTGCTGCTCGGCGTCGCGAAAGGGAGCGATCGTCGGGCAGGGCTGGAAACGCTGTTCCTCGAGCCGGAAGGTGAGGGCTTTGCTCTGCCGGCGGACTCCCCGGCGCTGCATGTTATCCAGCATATTCGTGATGACTCTCACAATCACGCAATTACGGGTCATCGTAATAAACGGGCAAAAGTGAAGAACACCAGCGCACTGGAAACCATCGAAGGCATCGGCCCGAAACGGCGCCAGTCGCTGCTTAAGTACATGGGGGGCCTGCAACCGCTGATTAATGCCTCGGTTGAGGAGATCGCCAGCGTCCCGGGAATATCGCACGCGCTGGCGGAAAAAATCTTCCATGCGCTGAAACACTAAGCATTGCAACACCCGGGGCAATGTAGCAACATAGGGACAAATTCTACTCTGTCCAGACAGTTAGCGTAATTATGCCATTTAATATTCCGACCTTACTTACCCTGTTTCGTGTAGTGTTAATCCCATTCTTTGTGCTGGCGTTTTATCTGCCATTTCAATGGGCTCCGCTCGCCTGTGCGCTGATTTTCATTTTCGCTGCGGTGACTGACTGGTTCGATGGTTATCTGGCGCGCCGCTGGAAACAGACCACGCAGTTCGGCGCCTTCCTCGACCCGGTAGCGGATAAAGTGATGGTAGCAATGGCGCTGGTGCTGGTGGCGGAATATTTCCATGCCTGGTGGATTACGCTGCCTGCCGCCACCATGATTGCCCGCGAGATTATCATTTCTGCTCTGCGCGAGTGGATGGCTGAAATCGGTAAACGCAATAGCGTGGCCGTATCCTGGATCGGTAAAGTGAAAACCACGGCGCAGATGCTGGCGCTGTTTGCTCTGTTATGGCATCCAAATGATGTGATTGAAGGCGTCGGCGTCGCCGCTTTATATATCGCAGCGGTGCTCACTTTCTGGTCAATGTTCCAGTATCTCAGTGCGGCGCGCGGCGATCTGCTCGAACGGTGATCGAAGCGGTTCAAAAAGCAGCAAACAGATGCTTTGTGAGGATAATTTTATTGACTCGCCTGGTGAGAACAGTAGAATGCAACGCATCGAAAGGCAGCATGGTCTGCCAGAAGATAAAGCAAGTCAGAGAGTTAACTTAACTTTCTGATTGCTAAGCGGGAATAGCTCAGTTGGTAGAGCACGACCTTGCCAAGGTCGGGGTCGCGAGTTCGAGTCTCGTTTCCCGCTCCAAATTTAGTCAGCAGAGATGAAGCTCTGATGACAGAAAAGAATAAAAGGCGCGTTGGCAGAGTGGCCATGCTACGGATTGCAAATCCGTCTACCTCGGTTCGACTCCGGGACGCGCCTCCACTTTACACCCAAGCCCGGGTGGTGAAATCGGTAGACACAAGGGATTTAAAATCCCTCGGCTTATGGCTGTGTGGGTTCAAGTCCCACCCCGGGCACCATCTTCGAACTACCGATTAAAACGAATAAAAACAAGCTGTAAGCAATGTCGTAACCGCCCCTGAAAGGCGGTTTTTTTATGCCTGAAATTCCTCTTCCCCACTATTTCTGCTTTGCACACGTTAATAACGGGCGACTGGCGCAGTGGCTAAGAATTATCTAAACTCTCTGGCAGTAGCTTCCATTCTTTATCTGAGCGTGCTTATAATTGCCGGATAATTTTAGTTAGATCTCTAATCATCAGGCATCGATACATTGAACTCCCAGGAACTAAACTTTTCCCGTTTACTGCATCTGACGGCTCATGCCTGGCGTCAGGCGATCGACCGTCGTATGAAAGACAACGGGTTGAGCATGAGTAGCTGGATGGCCGTCGCCACCATTGCCATTCAGGATCAACCCATGAGTCAGAAAGAACTGGCGCAGGCGCTGGGGCTGGAAGATGCCAGCGTAGTCCCGCTGATCGATCGGCTGGTGAAGCAGCAGCTGGTTGAGCGCGTTCAGCCTGCGGAAGATCGGCGTAAGCGGCTGCTGCACGTCACCCCAAAAGGGGAGCTGCTCTATCAGCGTTTAAGAACGGAAGCCGACGCGCTGCGTAATGAACTGCTGTCAGGGGTTAATCCCGCCGAGCTGGCGGTCACCGAACGCGTACTGCAACAACTGCTGGCGGCAACTGAGGTGAAGTAGGGTGCGTCGCAATAAATCCAATCCTTATGCACCGGTTGAGTGGGCGCCCGGTGAAAAACCGATGCTGCCTGGCTCCCCCTCCACGCCAGTTCATCCCACGCATAAACGTATTGCTTTTGGTATCGTTGGCCTGCTGATCTGTATCACCGGGGCGTTGAGTAATGCGCTGGTAACGGCGAATCTGACCAATTTACAGGGCGTATTCGGTGCTTATAACAACGAAATTGCCTGGCTTCCCGCCGTCTATGTGATGGGCAATATCTCGATCAACCTGCTACTGGTCAAGTTTCGCCAGCAGTTCGGCCTGCGCGTGTTTACTGAAGCCTTCCTTGTCCTGTATGTGCTGGTGGCGTTTTTCCATCTGCTGGTCAACGATCTCAGCTCGGCAATTATCGTGCGTGCCGCGCACGGCATGGTGGGCGCGGCGCTCAGCTCGCTGGGAATTTACTATCAGGTGCAGGCATGGCCCGCAAAGCACCGGCTGAAAGCGCTGGCGATTGGCCTTGGGGCATCCCAACTGGCGATCCCCCTGGCGCGCCTGTTCTCCACCGAGCTGCTGCAGCTTGACGAGTGGCGCGGACTCTACCTGTTTGAGCTTGGCCTGGCACTGATGGCGCTGGGCGCGGTATTAATCCTTAAGCTACCGCCCGGTGAGCGGACCAAAGTTTTTGAGAAAAAAGATTTTCTCACCTTCTTCCTGATGGCGCCCGGCATGGCACTGTTCTGCGGCGTGCTGTCGCTCGGGCGTATCGAATGGTGGACCAGCACGCCGTGGCTGGGGATCTGTCTGGCGCTGGGGCTGGTGCTGGTCACCGCCGCGGTGCTGGTGGAGCATAACCGCAGCAACCCGCTTATTAATACGCGCTGGCTGGGCAGCGGGGCGATATTCCGTCTCGGTATTGTGATGATCCTGCTGCGTATCATGCTGGCTGAACAGAACACCGGGGCGATTGGCTATCTGCAGCAGCTGGGGATCCAGAATGACCAGATGCAGGGGCTGGCGCTGGCGATCCTCGCCGGTGTCGCCGCCGGGATCGTCTGCAGCGCGCTGACCATCAATCCGCAGCATCTTAGCTGGCCGATTGTCATGTCGCTGATTATTGTGATGGTCGCCTCGTTGATGGATGCGCAGTCCAGCCCGCTGACCCGTGCCAATAATATGTACTTCAGCCAGTTTCTGCTGGGTTTCAGCACCTCATTCTTTATTGCACCGGCCATGCTGCTGGGCGTGGGTAGCGTGGTGACGCAGCCGAAAAATTTGGTCAGTTTTGTGGTGCTGTTCGGCATGAGCCAGAACCTGGGGGGCCTGATGGGTTCCGCGCTGTTAGGGACCTTCCAGACGTGGCGTGAGAAATATCACTCCAGCCTGCTGGGCGATCAGCTCTCCCTGCTCGACCCGAATGTCACCGATCGGCTGGCGCAGTACAGCAATCTGTTCACCAGCCTGCTGGGCGACAGTACGCTGCGCGGCGCAGAAGGCACCTTGCAGCTGCAAACCGTTGCCACCCTGCAGGCCAATGTGCTGGCGTATAACGATGTTTACATTCTGACCGCTGTGATGGCAGGGGTCACTTTACTCTGGGTGTTATGGCGGCTGTCGCGCCTGCGCTACCTCAACTGGCAGCAGGCGAAACGCGAAGCGGAAGCGGAACAGCGAGCTATGCAAAATACTAATATTGCGAATGTAGGTAACTAATGAGTCAACAGGACCAGCAGCTCGAGGAGCGCCAACGAAATAACAAGCTGCGTATTGTCTCCATTGCCCTTGGCTCCGGCATCGCGCTGGTCGGGGTGCTGGTAATCCTTTATGCCTGGCAATTGCCGCCTTTCACCAGTGAGACGCAGTCAACGGAAAACGCCTACGTGCGCGGCCAGGTGACCTTTATCAGTCCGCAGGTGAGCGGCTATATCACCTCGGTGGACGTGCTGGACTTCCAGCCGGTACATCGCGGTGACGTGCTGATGACCATTGATGACCGCATCTATAAGCAGCATGTGCATCAGTCCCTCGCCCAGCTGGAGATGAAAAAGGCCGCGCTGGCCAACAACCTGCAGCAGCGTCGCAGTGCTGAAGCGGTGATCAAGCGCAATGAAGCGGCACTGATCAATGCCAAAGCTCAGGCGGTGAAAGGCGGGCTGGATCTTAAGCGGGTAGAGAACCTGGTGGCGGATGGTTCGCTGTCGCTGCGCGAGCGTGATGCATCGCGCGCCAGCAACAGCCAGACGCTGGCCGACGTGCAGCAGGCGCAGGCCACGCTGGAAGTGTCGAAGCAGGATCTGCAAACGGTGATTGTTAACCGCGCCTCGCTGGAGGCGGACGTCGCCAGTGCCCAGGCGGCGCTGGAACTGGCGCAGATCGACCTGGACAACACCAAAATTATTGCCCCACGCGACGGGCAGCTGGGGCAGATTGCCGTGCGCGAGGGCGCATATGTCTCCGCCGGGACGCGCCTGACGTCGCTGGTCCCGCAGCAGATGTGGGTGATCGCCAATATGAAAGAGACGCAGATGGCGCGGGTTAAACCGGGCCTGCCGGTGGTCTTTACCGTTGATGCTCTCGATGGCGAGCGCTTCAGCGGCGAGGTTGAGTTTATCTCACCGGCGGCAGGTTCCGAATTCAGCGCGATCTCACCGGATAATGCTACCGGTAACTTTGTCAAAATCGCCCAGCGTATTCCGGTGCGTATCAAAATCACCAGCGATAACGCGACCCACCTGCGACCGGGCATGTCGGTGGAGGTGAATATCGATACCGCAGCCAAACCACGCGACGGGGAGCAGCAATGATGGCGGCCAGACAAACGCTGCTGGCGATCATGATGACGGCAGCCCTGGCCGGGTGCGCCACCCAGGTGGAAAAAGCGCCTTCCTCGTTGCCCATTCCCGCGCAGTGGCGCAGCCAGGTCGGGCCGGGTGCAGCGGTGGAAGCCAGCTGGTGGCGGGCGTTTAACGATCCCTCTCTCAATCAGCTGGTTGAGCAGGCGCTGCGCAACAACCCGGATATTCTCACCGCCCGCTCGCGTGTCGATCAGTACCGCGCCCAGCTGCGCGGAGCAGAGGGGGATGACTTCCCGACGCTGGATGCTGGCGTGGCGGCGACGCGCGCGCGCGCTATCTCAGCGGTGACCGGTCAGCCTTATCAATATTCGGTATTCCAGGGGCTGCTGCAGGCTAACTACAATGTCGATTTGTGGGGTGAGCGCAGCAGCAGCGTCGATGCGGCGAAAGCCTCGCTGGCGGCACAGCAGGCAGCGGCCAGCGCCGCAGAGCTGACGATTGCCAGCTCGGTGGCATCCGGCTATATGACGCTGGTGTCGCTGGATGAGCAGCTGCGCGTGACCGAGGCGACGCTGGCCACGCGTGCCAACTCGCTGAAGCTGGCGCAGCGCCAGTATGAAACCGGCTATACCTCTAAACTGGAGTGGGTGCTGTCGCAGTCTGAATACCAGACGGCGAAAGCGCAGATCCCGCTACTGCAGCATCAGATCGCCCAGCAGGAGAATGCGCTCAGCATCCTCGTTGGCATGAACCCGCGCCAGATCGCGCGGCAGAACCACTTCGAGCACCTGGCGCCGCAGACGCTGCCGTCGGTGATGCCATCGCAGCTGCTGCAGCGCCGCCCGGATATTGTGCAGGCCGAGCGCCAGCTGCTGGCCGCCGATGCCTCACTGCAATCCTCGCGCGCCGCGCTGCTGCCATCGCTTAACCTGACGGCGAGCGGTACCCTGCAGAGTTCCATCCTGCACGATCTGGTCAGCGATCCGTTCCGTCTGTGGAGTATTGGCGGCAGCGTGCTGGCCCCGATACTCAATCGCGAAGCGCTGACGGCGCAGGTCGATGTTTCGATGGCAACGCGCAATCAGGCGCTGTACAGCTATGAGAAAGTGGTGCGTAGCGCGTTTAGCGAAGTGAATGACGATCTGGATGCCATCGCCCGTTACCGCGAGCAGCTTGGCGAACTGCAGGCGCAGGAGAAGGTGGTGCAGGAAGCACTGCGCATTGCCAGCAACCGCTACCAGAATGGTTACGCTTCCTATCTTGATGAGCTGGACGCACAGCGCACGCTGTTCAGTACCCAGCTCAGCGTGGTGCAGGCAAAAAACAACCTGCTGCTGGCGCAGATCGATCTGTATCGCGCACTGGGCGGCGGCTGGCAGCCTGAATGATTGCCGGGTCGGGCATGCCCGACCCGCTTTACCCGCCTCTGCTAACCAACAGCTTTAGCTCGCCCGTGAGCTTGCGCCGCGCGTTTACTGGGTAACACGAGCTGCTATTGCTTAGGATTTTACCGGGGGAAGTATAAGTGAAAGTTGATAATCATTTGCTCTGACTGTTCACGGGCTAAAGCACTGTTTTGCCTGATTCTGCATACCAATACGCTATATCTTATTCCCTTTTCTGCAGCCTGAAATCAATTTATTACGTTAAACAACTGCGCCATTGTGCTACTATTTAGCGCGATAATCAGACAGTTTCTTTCTGCTGGCAAGGTCACCCTTGTGCCTGCGACAAGCTGAGTTTTCGTTAGAATTCCTTATTTTTATTCATGAAATGGATGTCTTTCATATTTTTACTGGCGCCTTTACAGGAACGTTTTGCCGGTATGCTGTGGCTGATAATGAAAAACCGTTCTAAACCCGACCCTGAAAAAGAGAGCCGGGTCCCGTTAGATGATGCACAGTTTGCGATTGTCGTGCTGGCAATCACCTCTTTTACCCTGATCATTTTCGTGCTGACTATCACGCTGTGGATGTCCTGACAGGCTCCTGCTTCAGTTTGATCTGCTGGCTGCGTAACGCCAGGGCAAACGGCTCATTAACGGTGCGGTTGCCGTTGGCATCCGGCAGGCCAAACAGCCCGGCGGGTGAACGGCGGTCATCGTCCCAGGCGGGATAGTCGACCAGCGGATAGATCGATACCCCCTCCAGCGCTACCCCGGCCTCCAGTGCCAGCGCAACCTCCTGACTGACCCGGTTAAACCAGTCCGCACATTTACCGATCTCTGCCCCGGTTTCAGCTATCAGCAATGGGCGTTGATAACGTTGCCAAACTTGCTGTAAAAGATGATGCAGCGGCAGGTAGTCGGGGTGATGGGGTTCCAGCGGGTCACCATTGTGGAACCACTCATTGTCCGGGTACCAGGTGAATCCGATAATATCCAGTAACTCCTCTGAACCTCCCAACTCCGCCGCGCTGCGTCCACTGATCCAGTCCCAGACTTCAAACTGTGCCTGATGCTGCTGCAGTGCCTGCTGCTTTGCGCTGCTGGAATAACCGGAAGCCGCAACATGGACCAGCGGGTCGGTAATGACGAAACGCACTCCGGGCAGCTCTTCACGCATTGCGCGCATGGCGGCGATACTGGCTGCAACCAGCTGACGCTTCAGCTCAATACGGCGCCCGGTAACAAAGGGGTTAAACCAGGCGATATCGGCGCCTGCCCACGACCAGAAAGAGATTTGATTCATCGGGCTGATAAAGGGGGCGGCCTGTCCTCGCGCGCGCAGCAGGCAGGCAAAAGCGCGGGCGAAGGCGGCAAAGCGCTCAACAAATTCTGGCTGCCAGATATCCAGCCAGTCCGGCCAGCCAAAGTGCGCCAGCTCCCAGATCATTTCGATATGGTATTTTTCGGCTGCTTCCAGCTGCGGCAAGAAACTCTGCCAGTTATATTCACCTGCCTGTTTTTCAACCAGATACCAGCGTGCGCCATCGCGCGCTGTCAGTAGCTGATGCTGCTGTAACAGGGCATAATCTTTCTCCAGCAGGGTATCATGTCCGCTGCTGAGCATCAGATCCGCACGTTTCCCCGGGGTGCGGCAGGCGGTGGAGCAGGCAAAACTGCCCTGATAAAAGCTGTTAAACAGGCTGGCCTGGTGGCGTTTCTGATTGTGCTGGCTGCCAACATGCATGATGCTCTCCTGGTCACTGGGACTGTCGCAGGGCGATGGGCTAAGTCTAGACTATATGTCTGGTCAGACGGGGAGAGATCGTCGGAAGATACCGGATGAACAACCGTAAACCTGTTAAGGATAGTTGATGACCGACACGCTTCACTCGCCGCAGGAAGAGAGCCTGGCCGGCACGCGACTGGCTCATGCCATTACGCCTCTGGTTGAACAACATCCTGAGCACAGCGGGGTCTATCCGCTGGCGGAGGGGCTGGATGCCTTTGCAGCACGCTATCTGCTGATTTCTCTGGCGGAGTGCACGCTGGATATCCAGTACTACATCTGGCAGAACGATATGTCAGGCCGGTTGCTGTTCAGCGCCCTGCTGGAGGCGGCCGCACGCGGGGTAAAAGTGCGCCTGCTGCTGGACGACAACAACACCATGGGGCTGGATAAGACGCTGAGCGAGCTGAATCGCCATGAGAATATTGAAGTGCGTCTGTTTAACCCGTTCTCATTTCGCAGCCTGCGCATGCTCGGCTATCTGACCGATTTTGCCCGCCTGAATCGCCGCATGCACAACAAGAGTTTTACCGTGGATGGCATGGCGACCATTGTGGGCGGGCGCAATGTCGGCGACGAATATTTCGGTGCCGGTGACGAACCGCTGTTCTCCGATCTCGACGTGCTGGCCGTCGGCCCGGTCGTGCATGATGTAGCGCTGGATTTCGACCGCTACTGGCAGAGCCGCGCCGTGGCTCCCCTTAACAGCGTGGTGGAGGATGAGCAGAGCAGCCCTTCAGCCGTGGTGCTGCCCGAGGAGTGGCGCGCCAGCGAGCAGGTGGTGCGCTATCTCGATCGGGTTGAAGCCTCCAGCTTCGTTAGCCAGTTGGAGAGCCGCAGCCTGCCGTTTACCTGGGCTGATACCCGCCTGCTGAGTGATGACCCGCGCAAAGGGCTGGGCCGTGCCCGCAGCAGTACGCTGCTGCCTCAGCGTTTGCTGGAGGTTATTGGCCAGCCGCAGCAGCAGTTCGATATCATCTCGGCCTATTTTGTACCGACCCGGGCAGGGGTGGCGCAGCTGCTGCGGCTGGTGCGCAAAGGCGTCAAAATCTCGATTTTGACCAACTCGCTGGCGGCGAACGATGTCTCTATCGTGCACGCGGGCTATGCCAAATGGCGCAAGAAGCTGCTGCGCCACGGCATTCACCTGTATGAGCTGAAGCCGCACATGGCTGCACGTGAGCCGAGCCACGACCGTGGCCTGACGGGGAATTCCGGTTCCAGCCTGCACGCCAAAACGTTCAGCGTCGATAATCAAAAAGTCTTTATCGGATCGTTTAACTTCGACCCACGCTCCGCCGTGCTGAACACCGAAATGGGGCTGGTCATTGAGAATGAGGGCCTGGCAACGCGAATTCATCAGCGCTTTATCAGCAGCATGCGCGAACGGGCCTGGACGCTGCGTCTGGATAAATGGGGGCGGGTAAACTGGGTGGAATACCCGGGGGAGGGGGCGAATGAGGTGGTACACAAGCACGAGCCGCGCACCCGGCTGATGCAGCGGATCCTGGTGCGGCTGGTGTGGCGTTTACCGATTGAGTGGCTGCTGTAGGGGCCGGGCAGGCCCGATCCGGGGCGAGCCGGGCCATCGGCCCGACCACACCCGATGACTCAGTTTGCTATGTGCGCTGTGGCTTGCCAGAAAACAGGAAGCGCAGCAGCGGAATGCGCAGGTGGATCTCATACAGCAGGAAAGAAATCCCGAAGACAAATAGCAGCCCGGCGAAAAAGCCCAGCGTGTTACTGCCAATCACCGGCACAAAAAGGATGCCGTAGATAATGGTTAACGGATGGTGGACCAGATAAATAAACAGCGATGCATTCACCAGGTAGGTGACGCGCGGCGAGTGGGAGTTCAGCAGGCGATGCCCAAGGGAGAACACCACGTTAACCATCCACAGCCCCATCAGCATCGATACCAGGGTATCAATCTCATACAGCCAGCCTTCACCCTTGTTCCAGGTTTGGTTAGCCACATAGGCAGCGAAGGCCAGTGCCGAACCGACAAAGGTCCAGGGCACCGGGCGCACAAACAGCGCTTTAATCGCCGGGTACTTAAAGGCCATTCCACCCAGCATAAAGAACGGCAGGTAAACCAGGGTTTGCATCACGGCCATATTGAACAGGGCATCACCCAGGATCTGCGGCGCAAAGATAAACATCAGGCGGCGGAAAATACCCCAGGCGAGGCCGCAAAGCAGGATCCACAGCGTTAATTTCCCCCAGGTTAGCTCGGAATAGTCTGTTTTTTCCCGCTGGCTATCGCGCAAAATACGGAACAGCCAGTAGCCCGCCACAGTCAGTATTACCAGAACCAGCAGAAACCACAGGTGTGAAATCAGATCCCAAACCAGCGCGTTGTACTTTTGATAGGGCGTTAATTTGCTCCAGTCGCCAATCTTACTGGTCCACTCCTTCAGCAGGAAAAACTGCGGCAGGGTGATGAGCGGGATCGCGGTCAGCATTGGGATGCCAACCCGCTCCAGGCGCACCTTCAGCCAGTCTGACGGGCGGTAGCGCAGGAATAGCATGTAGGAGAAATAGCCTGAAATGACGAAGAACACCTGCATGCGAAACGCATGGATAAAATCATTAAACAGGGTGAGCCATTCAGAAGGGTGCAGGCTGTTTACTGACCACGTCTGAGTGGAATAAATGAGCGAAACATGGAATGGCACGCCTAATAACATCAGATAGGCGCGAATAGAGTCGAGAAAATATTCTCTTGGCTGCGTTTTTTTAGTCATAAATGTCCGATATTCAACATGTTAATGTCCTGATTCACCCTGAACCAGACTAAAGTTTAGCGCTTACTTTAATAGTTGAAACCCGGGTATACTATCAGCCAAATCTGTTTCCGTTAACCGCTTGAGAATAGGGCGCTTAACACGATCGGATTCATGGAACAAAAACGTGGTCAGGCTGTCGGAATGCTGGATTATCCTTTAAGATGGATGCAATTGATTTAAGCACCCGAAAGGGGGGGAAGTGCGGAATAAAATGAACAATAAACCAGAACTGATGAAATTGCGCTGGCTTGGCGCAGCAGTTTTGCTTTCAATGTATGCCAACACCAGTTGGGCGTTTAACATTGATGATGTGGCAAAACAGGCGCAGGAGTTAGCCGGGAAAGGCTTCGAAGCGCCTAAGAGTAACCTGCCATCACAGCTGCGTGATATGAAATATGCTGACTATCAGCAGATCCAGTTCAATCACGATAAAGCGTACTGGAGCAATCTTAAGACCCCTTTCAAACTTGAGTTCTACCATCAGGGAATGTATTTCGATACCCCGGTGAAACTCAATGAAGTCACGGCGACCAGCGTGCGTGAGATCAAGTACTCCCCGGACTATTTCAACTTCGGCAACGTTAAGCACGACCCTGATACCGTCAAAAACCTCGGGTTTGCTGGCTTCAAGGTGCTTTACCCGCTGAACAGTAAAGATAAGAAAGACGAAATCACCAGCTTCCTCGGCGCGAGCTACTTCCGCGTTATCGGTGCCGGTCAGGTTTACGGTCTCTCTGCCCGCGGCCTGGCCATTGATACTGCGCTGCCGTCCGGGGAAGAGTTCCCGCGCTTTAAGCAGTTCTGGATTGAACGGCCTAAACCCCAGGATAAACATCTGGTCATTTATGCGCTGCTGGATTCACCACGTGCGACCGGTGCTTACCGTTTCCTGATCACCCCGGGTAAAGACAGCACGGTCGACGTGCAGTCTAAGGTTTACCTGCGTGACAAAGTGGGCAAGCTGGGCGTGGCCCCACTGACCAGCATGTACCTGTTTGGCGCCAACCAGCCATCGCCAGTGCCAAACTATCGTCCGGCGCTGCATGATTCTAACGGTCTGTCGATTCACGCCGGAAACGGTGAGTGGATCTGGCGTCCGCTGAACAATCCAAAACACCTGGCTGTCAGCACCTTCACCGTGGAAAACCCACGTGGTTTCGGTCTGCTGCAGCGGGGGCGCGATTTCGATAAATATCAGGATCTCGACGATCGCTACGATATGCGTCCAAGCGGCTGGATTGAGCCGAAAGGCGACTGGGGTAAAGGCCGCGTAGAGCTGGTTGAGATCCCAACGTCCGACGAGACCAACGATAACATCGTGGCGTTCTGGACCCCGGAAAGTCTGCCAGAGCCAGGAAAAGTGATGAACTTCTCCTACCGCCTGCACTTCACGCGTGACGAAAGCGCGCTGCATTCACCGGAAACGGCGTATGTGAAAAGCACCCTGCGTTCAACCGGTGATGTGAAGCAGTCGAACCTGGTGCGTCAGCCTGATGGCACCGTGGCATTTATCGTCGACTTCGTTGGCCCGGAAATGAGCAAGCTGCCGCAAAACACCCCAGTGACCCCTCAGGTCAGCATCGGTAACAACGGTGAGCTGGTGGAAAACAGCGTGCGCTATAACCCGGTCACCAAAGGCTGGCGTCTGGTGCTGCGCGTGCGCGTAAAAGACAACAAACAGCCGACGGAAATGCGTGCTGCACTGGTTAACGGTGACAAAACGCTGACTGAAACCTGGAGCAATCAGCTGCCTGCCAATGAATAAGTCTACCGTAATACCCGATGAGTATATCGACGCGCTGCCCCTCTCCGCCGAGCGGAAAGGGGAGCTGCGCTCGGCACTGCCGCCTGAATCTGACGACGCCTTTGGCCAGCTGCATCACCTGCTGGCCGAAGAGGGTCCGGTTGAAACGCGTGCCGATGACGCGCCGCAGGAGTCGGTAAAAACACGCGTCGAACAGAGCTGGCCGGATTCCGTTGATGACGGCAAGCAGTTCGACAAAGATGCGCTGGACCGCACCACGCTGAAAGCGATGCCGAAGCATACCCGCTCTTCCATGTACCCGGAAGAGTGGCGTACCAACCCGGTGGCGCGCGCGTGGGATTCCGTGCGTGGCCGTAAAACCACCCCGCGTTTTGCCAGCCGCGAAGAGCAGAAAAGTGAAGATAAGTGGCGCCATGTTGGCTCCATCCGCCGTTATATTCTGCTGTTCCTCTCTGTTTTCCAGACGGTTGTCGCCACCTGGTATATGAAGACCATTCTGCCTTACCAGGGCTGGGCGCTGATCGACCCAATGGAGATGATCAACCAGAACTGGCAGCAGTCGGTGCTGCAGATCCTGCCTTACGTGCTGCAGACCGGGATCCTGTTCCTGTTTGCCGTGTTGTTCCTGTGGGTCTCCGCCGGTTTCTGGACCGCGCTGATGGGCTTCCTGCAGCTGTTGATCGGTAAGGATAAGTACAGCATCTCCTACCTGACCAACGGTGACGAGCCGATCAACCCGGATCACCGCACCGCGCTGATCATGCCGATCTGTAATGAAGACGTTGAGCGCGTGTTCGCCGGCCTGCGTGCGACCTGGGAATCCGTGGTGCGTACCGGTGAGCAGGACAATTATGACGTCTACATCCTCAGCGACAGTTACAACCCTGATATCTGCATGGCCGAGCAAAAGGCGTGGATGGAGCTGGTACGTGATGTCGGCGGGGAAGGGCGCATTTTCTACCGCCGCCGCCGCCGTCGCGTAAAACGTAAATCCGGTAACATCGATGACTTCTGCCGCCGCTGGGGTAGCCAGTACAGCTACATGGTGGTGCTGGATGCGGATAGCGTTATGAGCGGCGAGTGTCTCAACGGGCTGGTGCGTATGATGGAAGCGAACCCGAAAGCGGGTATCATCCAGTCTTCGCCGAAAGCATCCGGGATGGATACGCTGTATGCTCGCTGCCAGCAGTTTGCTACCCGCGTTTACGGCCCGCTGTTTACCGCTGGTCTGCACTTCTGGCAGCTGGGCGAGTCGCACTACTGGGGCCATAACGCCATTATCCGCGTTAAGCCGTTCATTGAGCACTGTGCGCTGGCACCGCTGCCGGGTGAAGGCTCATTCGCCGGTTCAATCCTGTCGCATGACTTTGTGGAAGCTGCACTGATGCGTCGTGCGGGCTGGGGCGTGTGGATCGCTTACGATCTGCCGGGTTCTTATGAAGAGCTGCCGCCAAACCTGCTGGATGAACTGAAGCGTGACCGTCGCTGGTGCCACGGTAACCTGATGAACTTCCGTCTGTTCCTGGTAAAAGGCATGCACCCGGTGCACCGTGCAGTGTTCCTGACCGGCGTGATGTCTTACCTGTCTGCTCCACTGTGGTTTATGTTCCTGGCGCTGTCGACCGCGCTGCAGGTGGTGCATACGCTGATGGAGCCGCAGTACTTCCTGCAGCCGCGCCAATTGTTCCCGGTGTGGCCGCAGTGGCGCCCTGAACTGGCGATAGCGCTGTTCTCAACCACCTTAGTGCTGCTGTTCCTGCCGAAGCTGCTGAGCATCGTGCTGGTGTGGTGCAAAGGGGCGAAGCCTTACGGCGGAGCGCTGCGCGTGCTGGCCTCCCTGTTCCTGGAGATGCTGTTCTCGGTGCTGCTGGCGCCGGTGCGCATGCTGTTCCACACCGTATTCGTGGTCAGTGCGTTTCTTGGCTGGGAGGTGGTGTGGAACTCGCCACAGCGTGATGATGATGCCACACCGTGGAGCGAAGCGTTCAAACGCCACGGCTCGCAGATGCTGTTGGGCCTGGTGTGGGCGGGCGGTATGGGCTGGCTGGACCTGAACTTCCTGTGGTGGCTGTCGCCAATCGTGTTCTCGCTGATCCTGTCGCCGTTTGTCTCGGTGTGGTCAAGCCGTCGCACGCTGGGTCAGGCTTCGAAACGCGGCAAACTGTTCCTGATCCCGGAAGAGTACGATCCGCCGAAGGAGCTGCTGGATACCGACCGTTACGTTGAGCTGAATCGTGAACGTGCGCTGGAGAATGGCTTTATGCACGCCATGTTCCATCCGTCGTTCAACGCACTGGCCAGCGCAATGGCGACCTCGCGTCACCTGAACAGCGATATTCTCGACTATGCCCGCGACCGCCGCATTGAGCAGGCGCTCAGCGAGTCACCCTCTAAACTGGATCGCGATCAGCGCCTGGCGCTGTTCAGTGACCCGGTGACGCTGGCGCGTATGCACTACCGCCTGTGGCAGAATGCGGATAAGTACCACGACTGGTTAGATTATTACCATTCGCTGGAACTGAACCCGAAGGCGCTGAATAACGCCAACTAGTTTGCGGGGCGGGCATGCCGCCCCCGACGACGCGATAAGCCGGAACTCAGGTTCCGGCTTTTTTTTACGTTTAATTTGCAGTTGCCGCTCTGGTCAAAACTGGACCAGACTGTAGAATAGTGCGTTTTTTACTCTGGGGCAGCGATGGTGACAATGATAGTGCGGGGATTAGCGGTGGGGCTGTGCGTGCTGGTGCTGAGCGGCTGCGGCAGTATTATCAGCAGAGCCGTGCCCGGACAGGGGCACGGCAATCAATACTACCCCGGCGTACAGTGGGATATTCGCGACAAGCCGTGGCGTTTTCTCGCCATTATTGACCTGCCGCTGTCGCTGGTGGTCGACACATTACTGCTGCCGGTTGATGCCAGCCACGGGCCTTACGAGTAATTATTGTCGGCGTCGGTGTTATCGTCTTCCCACTCTCCCGCTGCCGCGTCGGCCTCTTCGCTGCCGGCAGGCGGTTCCAGCTGGAATTCGCCCTCATCCCACTCGTACAGCGTCTTCTCCGGCAGCCACTCCTGACGCAGTTCAACCTCATCGAAATCATCTTCAAAGATGGCCTGCGCCGCATCTCCACTGCGGAAGGCCAGTAGCTCTCCTTCATCACTGTCATCGGTGAGAAACTCCGCCTGCCACATAATATCCCCATCCTGCATCACAAACTTCTGCAGATTGAACTGATTAACAGAGGCTTCACCCTCGTCCAGCTCCGGGTTATCAGCAAGGTACTCTTCACGTGCCATCTCAATCGCTTCTTCCAGCGTGGCATACATGCTCATGGCATCTCCTCAGGTCAAAAATGACTAAAGAGTAATTGTTGTCGCTATGGGCAAAGATGCAAGGCGGGGGAGGAGAAATATTTTCATGGTGATTTATTGTACGGGTATTGCCAGGGTTTATCCCTGAACCCCCATCCACTGCTTCAGCTTTGCCACCGAGGCAGGGGCCTGATAAACCAATCCACGCCCATCTTTGAGCGCACGCAATAAGCCGCGAGATGCCAGTGTCTTCAGGCGACTTCTGGCGGTGTTATCCGAGAGTGACAGACGCTGGCTGACGCCGGCGGCGCTCAGCAGAGAGCCGGGAGCGTTTAGCGCGAGTGCCAGAATATCCTGCGCGGTTTTATCCAGCATGAAGATATTTACTGTCGCTGGCGCTATGCTGCGCCAGTAGTGCAATAAGCTCCTCAGCGCTAGGTTCAGCCTCAGCCACTGAGGGCGGCGTTTTGATTCTCATCTCAGACAATCTCAAAAAGGCTATTATTTGAGATTACTTGAGATGAGCCGCCACCGCAATTCCCCTTACTCTGCTTCAGATAGCGGGCGCTGTTCTTCTTCCCGCACCACCATTCTTGCGGTTCGTTTTCTCAGCGTGTACCAGGTGTACCCCACGTTGAACAGCACGATGCAGGCGGTGACCAGAAACACCGCACGGAAACCGTAATGGGCCGACACCGCGGCGCCCATCAACGGGCCACTGACGTTACCGATGTCGCGGAAAGACTGGTTATAGCTGAAGATGCGCCCGGCGACCTGATTGCTGGCGTTGTAGATCAGCAGCGACTGCACCGCTGGCAGTAGTGCACCGTCGGCGGCGCCGAGCAGAAAGCGCAGGATCCCCAGCTGCCACGCATTCTGCACAAAAGCCATCGGGATCAGTAGCACGACTGAAATCAGCAGCATGGCAACGAGGATTCGCTCCGGGCCGATGCGATCCCCCAGCCTGCCAAGGCGTGGCGCACTCATCAGCGCCGCCACGCCAGGCACCGAGGCAATCATACCGCTAATAAAGGCCAGATTCGCCACGTTGCCCGCCAGCTCGCGCACGTACAGCGTCAGAATGGGGGCAATCGAACCGGTAGCGACCTGGATTATCAGCGTGGTGACGAACAGTGCCAGTACCAGCCGGGGATTTTTCAGCGAGGTGAACACCTGGCGGGCGTGTAGCAGATCTTTTTTCTGCACCGCGGTGAAGCTCTCACGGATGCAGAACAGGGTCATCAGGAAGCAGGAGAACAGCACCGCCGCAGTAATATAGAACACCGTACGCAGGCCAAAGCTGTCGGCCAGCAGACCGCCGATTAGCGGGCCGATCAGCGCGCCGCTGACCGCCCCGGTTGACAGCCAGCCCATCGCCCAGCCGGTTTTATTACGCGGCACCTGGGTGGCGATCAGCGCGTTGGCGTTGGGCACAAACCCCCCGAGCAGGCCGAGCAGTGCACGCAGCGCCAGAAACTGCCAGACGGAAGTGGCCATACCCATCAGCATCATCACAATTGCCATGCCCAGGGCGGAGCGCAGCAGCATGATTTTGCGGCCTTTACGGTCGGCAAGTCCGCCCCAGAAAGGGGATGCAATAGCAGAGAACAGGAAAGTGATGCTAAAAACCAGCCCGGACCAGATGTTCAGCGCCTGGGGATCGGTAATGCCCAGCTGCTCGACATACAGTGGCAGAAAGGGCATAACCAGGCTGAAACCGGCGCCGGTGAGGAAACATCCCACCCAGGCGACAAAGAGATTTCTCTGCCAGTTGATGACAGTTGAGGGCGTATCGGCCGTAGACATAGCGTGTGCAGTAACCTTAGAAGTTAACGTCGCAAATTAACCATTAGCTGGCTAAGTATGCGCCATTAAATGCTCACTGCCTAGCCACTGCAGAAATAAATGAAAAACGGTTTCAAATAGTGGAACAGGCCGGATAACCGGCCTATGGAGAGGGGTCAGTAAAGGGAAGGTTGACCTTCCGGGCGGGTCTTAAAGCGGCGATGCAGCCACATATACTGATCTGGCGCCATCAGTACGCCGTGCTCGACCACGCGGTTCATCGCGGCGGCTGTGGCGACTTCATTGTCCAGTGGGATATCCTGAACTTCCGGCAAGATCACCATCTCATAGCCTTTACCCGACGGCAGGCGGCGTGGCACAAAAGGGATCACTGCCGGGTTGCCGCTGCGGATCAGCAGGTAGCTGCCTTTAGTGGTTGCCGCCTGGTCAACGCCGAAAAACGGTACAAATACGCTGCTGCGCGGACCGTAGTCGTGATCCGGAGCGTACCAGATAATATCGCCGTTTTTCAGGGCGCGGATCATGCCTTTCAGATCCTTGCGGTCCAGCATGCTTTTATTGGAACGCATTCGGCCCCAGGTTTGCAGCCAGTCAATCAGCGCGTTGTCGTTGGGGCGGTAAACGCCAATACCCGGGTTGTGGATGCCGAAAATACGCGCGCCCAGTTCCAGGGTTAAAAAGTGCATGCCAATCAGCAATACGCCTTTACCGTCGGCAGCCGCTTTGCTGATGTGCTCCAGGCCGCTGACGCTGAACCATTTTTTGATGCGCCAGTCAGGCCAGAACCATGCCATGCCGGTTTCTATCAGGCCCATGCCGAGCGATTCGAAGTTGCGTGTTACCAGAGCTTCACGCTCGGCGGCAGGCATCTGCGGGAAACAGACTTCCAGGTTGCGCCGGGCAACCTCCACACGGCGCTTAAGTAGGTGCATTGACAGCCGACCCAGCCCGCAACCAATGTAGCGGAGCAGGGGGTAGGGCAGCATCACCAGCAGGTAAAGCAGGGCAATACCCAACCAGGTAAACCAATAACGGGGATGCAGCAATGCGCGACGAAATTGAGGCAGCTGAGTCATGATTTTCCAGATCGCAAAAAAAGGGGGAACATTATAGTGCCCGTTTAAAATGAGTTATGGCCTATTGTGCCATTTTATTCGCATCAGATGAAATAAGCGCCTGTTCAGATTAGGTTTTCACGGGCAGGTAGGTCAGGTGTGCTGCTAATAGCATAGTCATAATGCGCATATTGCGCATCGCTTTTTGCGCCGACTGCTGCTATTTACAGCGTTCATGCACGACAAACCCCGGGTCTCTCAGGTATGATAGCGCCGCAAAATTTTCCCTTTCTTTAGAATTCAGGAACGTACACCATGCCAGTGTTACATAACCTTGTTTCCAATGAAGAGCTGAAGGCACGCATGCTGGCCGAAACCGAGCCGCGTACCACAGTCTCTTTTTATAAATACTTCACTATTGACGATCCGCGTGCGTTTCGCGACGCGCTCTACGTTACCCTCACCAAACTAAACGTGTTTGGCCGCGTTTACGTCGCCGCTGAGGGAATTAACGCGCAGGTCAGCGTTCCCGCCAGCCAGTACGAGCAGATGAAAGCCGCGCTGTACGCTTTCCACCCGGCGCTGAATAACCTGCGCATGAACATCGCGCTGGATGATGACGGTAAATCTTTCTGGGTACTGCGTCTGAAAGTACGTGAGCGCATTGTGGCTGACGGCATTACCGACGACAGCTTTGATGCCAGCGATGTCGGCGCCTATCTGAAAGCGGCGGAAGTGAACGCCATGCTGGACGATCCGCAAGCGGTGTTTGTCGATATGCGTAACCACTATGAGTATGAAGTGGGCCATTTTGAAAACGCGCTGGAGATCCCGGCGGATACTTTCCGCGACCAGCTGCCGATGGCAGTTGATATGCTGCAGCAGGATAAAGACAAAAAAATCGTCATGTACTGCACCGGGGGGATCCGCTGTGAGAAAGCCAGCGCCTGGATGCGTCATAACGGTTATGAGAATGTCTACCACATCGAAGGCGGAATTATTGAGTATGCCCGCCGCGCGCGCGAGCAGGGCTTACCGGTGCGCTTTAAAGGCAAAAACTTTGTCTTCGATGAGCGAATGGGCGAGCGGATTTCAGACGATGTGATTGCCAACTGCCACCAGTGCGGAGCGCCCTGTGACACCCATGTAAACTGCCTGAATGACGGCTGCCATCTGCTGTTCATCCAGTGCCCGAGCTGCGCCGAGAAGTTTCATAACTGCTGCAGCCCGCTCTGTATGGAAGAGCTGGCACTGCCGCCGGAAGAGCAGCGTGCGCGTCGTGCGGGCCGTGAAAACGGCAATAAGATTTTCAACAAGTCGCGCGGCCTGTTGAGCACCACCATGCATATTCCTGAAGAGTAACAGGCTGAACTCACCGGGCGCAGGCCCGGTGAGTGTGATGGCTACTGGCGCACGCCTTCCACCGAGATCATCAGCTCCACCTGCTGCGATGCCGGGCCCAAATCCTTCTCAATGTTGAACTCTTTCAGCGCGATAGTTCCCGTCGCTTCAAAGCCAGCACGGTAGCCACCCCACGGATCTTTACCTTCCCCGGTCAGTTTTGCCGCCAGTTTTACCGGTTTAGTCACGCCGTTCAGCGTCAGGTCACCGTCTACGATCAGGCCATCGCCCTGTTTACTGACCTTGGTGGAAACAAACGTTGCCTGGGGGAACTTCCCGGCATTGAGGAAATCAGCGCTGCGCAGGTGCTTGTCACGCTCGGCGTGGTTAGTGTCGACGCTGCCGGTATTGATAGCCACGTTAACTTTGTCTTTGCCAGGGTCGGCCTGATCAAAGGTAAAGCTGCCGTCGAAATCTTTAAACGTGCCGTAAAGCCAGCTGTAGCCCAGGTGCTTGATGCGGAACTGCACGAAAGCATGCTGCCCCTCTTTATCAATTTTGTAGTCGGCTGCGGCGGCTGTCCCCGCCGTCATCAGCAGGGCGGCGGTAGTGATGGCCAGAATACTTTTTTTCAACATGGTGTTCTCCATTCCAGAGGTTAATGGATGCGGCGGCCCAGCATCCTTTTCAAGGTAATATCACGATCGATAAAGTGGTGTTTTAGCGCGGCCAGGGCGTGCAGCCCGGAGAGGATCACCACGCTCCACGCCAGCCAAAGATGGACTTCCCCCGCCAGATCCGCCTGCTCGCCCAGCCCGGAAAACAGCGCAGGAACCGGCAGGATACCGAAGACATTGATCGGTTTACCCTCTGCGGTAGAGATCAGATAACCGGTAATCAGAATGGCGAACAGCACGCCGTACAGCAGCAGATGCGCGGTAATCGCGCTATAGCGTACTAGCGGGGAATAGCTGCTGAGCGGTTTCGGCGGCGGCGAAACAAAGCGCCACACCACGCGTACAATCATTACCGCGAACAGCGTGATGCCGATGCTTTTGTGCAGTTCGGGAGCTTTGTGATACCAGGTATCATAATAACCGAGGGTGACCATCCACAGTCCGAGGGCAAACATTCCGTAGACCGCAGCCGCGACCAGCCAGTGCAGGGTGATGCTCAGTGAGCCATATTTTGCAGCGCTATTTTTTAACGGCATCCAGGGTTCCGCCAATAAGAATTTTAAGTCAGACTGACGGCGACAAGGGTGAAAATCAACAAATAAATTAACTGATTACTAAATTAAATCTCATAATGAAATATTTTGAATAAAATAATGGCTTATCACCAGTAAATCAGAAAGCGGGTGGCCTGATATGGCTCTGCGCTCGAGTTTGTGGAGAAGCTTTGCCATGGTGAGGGCAGGATCATGTTCTGTATTTTTGTCTTTAATTTCAATAAATGTCATTTTTTTGTCACGTTATGTCAATAATACCTGCTGTGTAATAGTTATTTTGCTTAATGAATAGGGCGGGCGTGGTAGCCGCCGGGGGCCGCCTGCCAGTGGACTCTATTAACCAGGACAGAGAGGGTGGCGAATACGGCAGGTTTGCTCGCCAATGGCAGCGATTAGTGTGGTTAACTTGAAAAATCACCGAATCTTGTATAGATTAAATTTGTGTAAGCAACGGCAGTCTAAGATTTACCGTTCATTACCATCCGCATTTTCGCTGCGTTATAGCTTTCTTCCCCTCTGTTATTCCCCACTATTTTTCAGGCGACGAAAGCTATAAGGCTGCTCACTCACTACAACAGGGAGCTGCTATGAGCAATACATCTGAAGGGCAACAGCCGCAGAAGAAGCATTTCTGGAACAAGAACAAAAGCGCGAAGAAGGAGCTGAGCGTCGATGATATTACTATCGTCGATAAAGACATGCTCAAGCGTGCGGTCGGCGCGGCCGCGCTGGGTAACGCCATGGAGTGGTTCGACTTCGGGGTTTACAGCTACCTGGCTGTGACTATCGGTAAAGTTTTCTTCCCCGGCGGCAGCCCGGCAGCGCAGCTGCTGGCGACCTTTGGGGCATTTGCCGCCGCCTTCCTGGTTCGCCCGGTGGGTGGACTGGTGTTTGGCCCACTTGGCGACCGCATCGGACGCCAGAAGGTGCTGGCAATTACCATGATCATGATGTCGATCGGCACCTTCTGTATCGGGATTATTCCTGGCTATCACTCCATCGGGATTATGGCGCCAGTGCTGCTGCTGGCAGCGCGTCTGCTGCAGGGGTTCTCCACCGGCGGTGAATACGGCGGTGCAGCCACGTTTATTGCTGAGTATTCAACCGATGAGCGCCGCGGTTTTATGGGCAGCTGGCTGGAGTTCGGCACGCTCGGCGGCTATCTGCTGGGGGCGGGGCTGGTAACGGGCCTGACGGCGGCGATGCCGGAACAGGTCCTGCTTGACTGGGGCTGGCGTATTCCGTTCTTTATCGCGGCGCCGCTCGGCCTGTTTGGCCTCTATATTCGACTGAAGCTGGAAGAGACCCCGGCATTCCAGAAGCATATGGAAAAGCAGGAAGCGCTGGAGCACAGCAAACCGCGCCTAGGGTTGTGGCAGATGCTGAAGAAGTACCGAGCCTCAATGCTGAAATGTATTGGTCTGGTGCTGCTGTTTAACGTCTCCAACTATATGCTGACCTCGTATATGCCAAGCTACCTGACCGGGATCCTGGGTCTGAGCGAGCTGAGCAGCCTGCTGCTGATTCTGGTGGTGATGTTTGTCATGATGCCGCTGACCCTGTTCTGGGGCCACTGGAATGACCGTTTGGGCCGTCGTCCGGTGATCTGGGCCGGTGCCATCGGCCTGATCGTTATGGCAGTGCCGTGTATGATGCTGATTGGTACGGGCAACCTGTGGCTGGTGTTCCTGGGGCTGATTATTCTCGGGGTGATCCACACCTGCTTCAGCGGCTCAATGCCGGCGACATTACCGGCGCTGTTTGCCACCGATATTCGCTACAGCGCGCTGGCAATCGGCTTTAACCTGTCGGTTTCACTGTTCGGCGGCACCACGCCGCTGGTGACCACCTGGCTGGTGGAGAGCACCGGCAATCTGCTGATGCCGGCTTATTATCTGATGGGGGCGGGCGTTATCGGGGTGATTACGGTGTTCACGCTGCGTGAAACGGCGCGTAAGCCGCTGCGCGGCTCTGCACCCTCGGTCGGTAGCCGTGCCGAAGCACACCGCCTGGTCAATAAGCTGCGTCTGCGTCGTAAGAAAGAAGACGATGTCGCCAAAGCCGAAACGCTGACCAACAAATAACGGGCACTGACTGCCATTTAAAAAGGCTCACAGTTGAACTGTGAGCCTTTTTTTATTGTTTAACGTTGCTGACGAACGTCAGGCGAAGCGCGATAAAGAGAACGGGGTTAAGTCGAACTCGCTGCTTTTACCCTGAGCAAACTGTGCGGCGATTTCACCCAGCACGCTGGCGAATTTAAACCCGTGCCCGCTCAGGCCGGTAATGATCATGCGATCGGTTTCACCAGGGAAGCGGTCGATAATAAAGTCTTCATCCGGTGAGTTATCGTAGGTACAGGCTTCACCGCGCAGGCAGACGCCGACCCCGGGTAAGAACTGACGCAGGAAGCCAAACAGTTCGTTGCCGTCCGCCGCCACGCTACCAAACGGCTTGCGGCCTGCCGGGGAGTCGATCGGCTGTCCGCCTTCATGCTTTCCGATTTTAATGGCGTTATTATCCGCCGGGAAGCCGTAATAGTGGGTGCCGTCCGGCATCTGCGCGGTAAATGCCGGGAATGTGTTGTTCTCGCTGTAGCGGCCGTCAGCCTGATGCCAGGCAAAGACCTTGCGCACCGGCGCGACCGGCAGAGCAGGGTAGAGCGTTTTCACCCAGGTGCCGGCACTCAGCAGCAGCTTGCGCCCCTGGTAAATCCCGTCTGCCGTGGTGACGGTTTGCAGGCCGTCCAGCGTGTCGATCTGGCTGACCGGGCAGTTAAACAGCTGCGCGCAGCCGGCTTCTTTCGCCAGACGGATCCAGCTTTTAATCGCCACTTCGGATTTCAGATAGCCGGAGCCGGGTTCAAAAACGCCGATATAGCCCTGTGGCACGCTGATTTGCGGCCAGCGCTGCACGATCTCGTCGCTGTTGAGGATCTGCACTTCAAGCTGGTACTGCTGCGCGCTTTGCATCACGTTCTGAATAAATTCGGACTCCTGCGGCGCGAAGTTGAGCACGCCGCTGCGCTGCATGATGCGTTCACCGCTCTGCTGCTCCAGCTCATCCCACAGCTGCTGGGCACGCAGCACCATCGGTACGTAGCGCGCACCTTCACCGTAAGCGTGACGAATTAAGCGGCTTTCACCATGATGGCTGCCTTCGCGGTGCGGCGGATGGTGACCGTCGATCATCAGTACCTTCAGGCCGGCCTGGGTGGCATACCATCCGGCGGCAGCCCCTACGGAACCACTGCCGACCACAATTAAATCGTAAACCATTTGCAGCACTCTTTTTTTTCAGGAGAGGGCAGCAGAATAGCAAATTATTGCGGGCATGAAAAAGGCACCCTGCTGTGGGTGCCCTTAGGCGAAACGTTGAGCGAATTAGTGCTTCTTGTAATCACGATCCTGGTAATCGGTCGCTTCAATCTTGGCAATGCCAGCTTCGAGAATGGAGATAAATTGTCTGGCAACATCAGTGGTCAGCCAGTAAGTCTGGCCTACATCGGCATCTTCGGCTTGCTGCTGATTAGAAGAGAGCGAATGCAGACGGATCATCATGGCATCATAGCTGTCTACAGTACTGATATCCCATCCGATGAGGGGATGTGTCTGGATGACTTCTTTACTTCTGTCCATTAAAACCCCCTATAACTCGTGAATAATGACGATACCGGTCATACTTCAAGCTGCAGGTGCCTTGGCTTCTCTGGCTCACCCGAATCACTGACTGATGCAGGCTCATCGGGATTTGCTCATTTTCCGCCTTACTGCAACTCGAATTATTTAGGGTAACCAAGTGATTTTTCGAGGTTCAATGCGGCTTTTTTTCCATGGAGCAATGTCATTATAACAGCAATTCTCTCTTTCGCAGGATTAAATTTTAGCCTGGGTCAATATCGGATGTTATTGGCACGCTTATTAAGCCGGGAGCCTGGTAAATAATCAACGTTAAGAGTAAAAGAAGGATTATTCAGGGCTGACTATCAGATTCTACTGATGGTGAACCCAAACGTTTTTCCAGCTCCAGCGCCAGCCGAATGAAATGCTGCTGTAGCTGTTCATCACGATTCTGGTTTTGCCCTTCAAGGCGTAAGCTGTGGATTAACAGCTGGTTAGCTTTGTCATCAAGGCAAAATGACAGCGTAGAAAACGCATTTTCTAATACGGTCAGGCGGCGCTGTTGCTCGGCGATCATTGCCAGCAGCTCACCAAATGTCATTGCCTCTTCTGGATTATCGGCAGCCATGAAAAAAACCTCAGTAATTAATCACCGCCTCAGAATAGGTTATTCTGCCTGCGCCGTCTATCGGTGTTGCGGGGTAATAATTGGGCATAAAAAAGCCGGATAGCGTATCCGGCAAAAACGGCACAAGCGGTCGAAAGCGCAGCGCTTAATCGGTAATAAACCAGTCGTCGGCGCTTTCCCAGGTTTCCTGCAATATATCGGTGATGCGATCTTTGGCTTCTTTACCACCGCCCATCACCGTCAGGTTATTGGCGCTGGCGTAGCGTACCGAAATGGTATTGCTGCCATCCGGAAAATGCTGATCGATTCGTTTGCTAAGCTCCTGCGTTAGCGCGTCAATCGCGCCCGCAGGCAGGGAAGTGGTTTTTGCTACAGTGACTTCAATACGCATGATAGCCTCCGGTTGAATTACTGTAAATATATACAGTAATACCGGCGTAAGCAAATATTATTACTGGAGCAGTGAAATGCCGGGGACGCCCGCTGAGGGATCGCCATAAACATCGATCTGAATATCATCGCGGGATGACAGGCGTCAGGTTCCATGAGGGAGGACTGCTTTCCGCACCGGCATGAATACATCCCTGGCCGTGGGCCTGCTGCAATCAGCCCTCCCTCCTGCCACCCAAAGCCTCAGCGTCGCGGTTTAGAACCCACAGCGAGCACGATGATAGTGGGGGATGAGCTTGGCCTGAGGTAAGCCGGACGTCACGCGGCAGGGATGCCGGGTGCCGAGGCCCGCAGGGAGCGTCTTTTGCCGTTCCGGCGTGCTCAGGCTGAGCTCAGACCGGTTAGCGGACGATTAGCGATAGCAGTCATTTCAGGGGGGCCCCAGAGGACGACCGCTTTTCTGGTCGTCCCGCTGGACAGGTTAACTCTCGACGCGCCAGTTCAGCGTCTCGCCGGCCAGGAACGGCACCAGCGTATGGCCATCGTTACCGACCTGTACGCTTTCCGGCACGGTCCACGGCTGGCGCACCAGCTTGAGGGTGCCTTCATTCAGCGGCAGCCCGTAGAAGTTAGGGCCATTTTCGGAGCAGAAGGCGGCAAAATGCGCCAGCGCGCCGATCTCTTCAAAGACCGTGGCATAAGCGCTCAGCATAGACGGGGCGTTGAACACGCCGGCACAGCCACAGCTGGTCTCTTTACGGTCGCGGGTATGAGGTGCGGTATCAGTACCGAGGAAAAAGCGTGAGTGCCCGCTGGCAACCGCCTCGCGCAGCGCCTGCTGATGGATGTTGCGCTTAAGGATTGGCAGGCAGTAAAGATGCGGGCGAATGCCGCCAACCAGCATATGGTTGCGGTTGAACATCAGGTGCTGAGGGGTAATGGTGGCCGCAAGAAAACGATTGCCTTCCAGCACATAAGCAGCGGCTTCTTTGGTGGTGATGTGCTCGCACACCACCTTCAGCTCCGGGAACTGCTGGCGTAGCGGGTCAAGCACGCTTTCAATGAAACGCGCCTCACGGTCAAAGATATCGATATGGGCATCGGTCACCTCGCCGTGGATCAGCAGCGGCATACCGATCTTCTGCATGCGTTCCAGCACCGGAGCAATCGCCGCGATGCTGGTAACGCCATGCGCGGAGTTGGTAGTGGCATGCGCCGGGTAGAGTTTCGCCGCGGTAAACACCCCTTCATGAAAGCCCGTTTCGATTTCGTTCGGATCCAGGCCGTCGGTCAGGTAGCAGGTCATCAGCGGCGTAAAGGCGTGCGCGGCCGGAACGGCAGCCATGATGCGCTCGCGGTAGGCGCGGGCAGCGGCAACGCTGGTCACCGGCGGAACGAGGTTAGGCATCACAATGGCGCGGCCACAGACCTCACTGGTAAACGGCACCACGGCCTCCAGCATCTCACCATCGCGCAGATGGATATGCCAGTCATCAGGGCGGCGAATAATCAATTCTTGAGGTTGTGCGGTCATGCGATCTGCTCCGGCAAAGGGGTGGAATAGCTGTTTTTAGCCGGGTATAAAGATTAATGATAAAGCGCGGTGAATGCACCTGCTTTATACGCAGGCGGAAAAAAAACGCTGCGCGCAAGCCGCAGCGTTATCAGACGATCAGTCAGTAAATGGGATAATCAGCTCGCCCGGCTTCACTTCAAGCCCTTTGGCGAAGCGTTTGGCCAGCGACTCGGCCTTACTGCGGTCGGTACTCAGCACGTAAGCGGGTTTCTGGTTGAAGTAACTTTTCAGCGACTCATTAAGATATGGCGTCAGGGTTTTCAGCACGCCCTGCATTTTTTCCGGCTGCACTTGCACATCCACCAGCTCCATATCTTTCAGATAGATAGCCCCTTCCTGCTGGTTAAACACCGGCTGTGCTTTCATTGTCAGCTTCATATCCGCTTTTTGCGGGCCAAACAGGGAAGTGATATTCACTTTGGCATTGCCGATCAGCGTGACTTTATTCGGCTCCTCGCGGCCAATCTGGCTGCTGAGGTCGGTCAGGGTGATATGGGCATCGGCCAGCCCGGCCACGCCAATCTGCTTCTCATAATTGTTGTGTTTCGCCAGCGCCTGATTAATTTCCTGCTCGCTGATGCTGTATTGGGCAATCTGATTACAGCCGGTGACTAAGCCTGCTAATAGCAGCGCACCAAGACCAAAAAGTGTCTTCTTCATGTTATTCCTCTGTTTTATTCACCGGTCGACCCTACCGGGCAGCGAATAGCATGCACCACCGGGCGGCATTCGTCACCAGGACAACGCTTAACCGGCAGGGGGAAAGCACAACGGAATGTGTCGGGCCAGCAAAAGCTGGCCCGGCAATATCAGGAAGCGACAGAGGATAACAGGTTGATTTGCGTCTGTTTAGCCATGTTATCGCGGTAATCCGCCACGCGGGAAGGGTACTCAATACCGGCTACCAGCGACAGCGAACGCAGCAGTGGGAACAGATGGATGTCGTCCAGCGACAGCTCGCCGCTGACGGCATTCGGCTTAACGATCAGCTTATCCAGCTTGCGCAGGTCATCATTGACGTTTTTAATCCAGCCCGCCGAGTGTTCGCGCAGCTCGGAAAAATCACCATAAGTGCCCTGTTTTTTGTTTTTGAAGTAGTCGCGCGCTTCCGGCGTGGCGAACTCGGCAAACGGCGCTTCCGCCACGCGCGGGATCAGCAGCTTGTTAACATAGCTGTTGATATGGCGCAGCCAGTCGGTGATGGCCGGATTGGTTTTTCCGGTCAGCAGCGGCTCGCGATCGATACGATCGATATAGTGCACGATATCCAAACTTTCCGGCATGCAGCTGCCGTCTTCCTTCATCAGAATCGGCGCCATTTTCTGACCAATCAGGCGGGTGGGCGTCGCTTCGTCATCGTTCAACATCACCACCAGCTCAACCGGAAGGTTTTTCAGGCCGAAGATCATGCGGGCTTTTACACAGAACGGGCAGTGTTCATAGATATAGAGTTTCACTATCAATTCCTTCTTTTGCGATATCGATGAATTAACATCAATTATCTGAATGTATTATGAAAGTATGGAAGAGAACCCGCAGAAGGGCAACCGCAGGGGCGGGTATGGCGAGGTTTTAAGCTTAATTTCGTGGATTATGCCATTTTTTATGCGGCAGCGTATTACCGGCAAACGGGATGGCGGTTATAGTGAAACGAGTAGAGTGACGCGCCGTGGTGCGCGGTCTCACTCCCCAACTCATAATGCTTTCCAGACACGTGTTTCAGGAGAAATGATGTTTGGCTATCGTACTGCTGCACCTAAAGTGCGCCTGACTACCGATCGTTTGGTGATTCGTCTGGTCAACGAACGTGATGCCTGGCGGCTGGCTGATTACTATGCTGAAAACCGTGCTTTTCTTAAACCGTGGGAACCGGTGCGCGATGAGAGCCACTGCTATCCCTCCGGCTGGCAGGCGCGGCTGGGGCTGATTGCTGAGATGCAGAAGCAGGGCAGTGCCTTCTACTTTGCGGTGATGGACCCGGATGAGAATGAAGTGCGCGGCGTAGCGAACTTTAGCAACGTGCTGCGCGGTTCGTTTCACGCCTGCTACCTCGGCTATTCGCTGGGGGAGAAGTGGCAGGGGCAGGGGATGATGTTCGAAGCGCTGCAAAGCGCAATTCGCTATATGCAGCGGCAGCAGCGCATGCACCGCATTATGGCTAACTATATGCCGCATAATCAGCGCAGCGGCAATTTACTGGCGCGCCTCGGTTTCAAAAAAGAGGGTTATGCCAAAGAGTACCTGCTGATCGATGGACGCTGGCAGGATCATGTCCTGACGGCACTGACCTCCCACGAATGGACGCCGGACCGGCGCGGAGTGTAATTTCACATGATCAAATCCCCTTTTACCGCCGTTGAAGCGCGGGTGATTGGCTGCCTGCTGGAAAAGCAGGTCACCACCCCGGACCAGTATCCCATGTCGCTGAACGGCGTGGTGACCGCCTGTAACCAGAAGTCTAACCGCGAGCCGGTAATGTCACTGAGCGATAGCGAGGTGCAGAACACACTCGACCTGCTGGTGAAAAAACATCAGCTCACTGCGCTAAACGGCTTTGGTAGCCGGGTGGTGAAATATGAGCAGCGTTTCTGCAACTCGGAGTTTGGTCAGCTCAAGTTCACCCCGGCAGAGGTGGCGGTGGTCGCCACGCTGCTGCTGCGCGGCGCCCAGACGCCGGGCGAGCTGCGCACGCGCAGTTCGCGCATGCATGACTTTGCCGATATGAACGAAGTGGAGCAGACGCTGGAGCGACTGACGCAGCGCGAAGACGGTGCGCTGGTCGTGCGGCTGGCGCGCGAGCCGGGCAAGCGTGAAAGCCGCTATATGCACCTGTTCAGCGGAGAGGTGGATGAGAGCCTGGCCGCCAGCCCGCAGCCGGAAACGGACAGCGGGCTGGAAGCGCGGGTACAGCTGCTGGAACAGCAGGTCGCCACGCTGCAACAGCAGCTATCCACACTGCTGGCAGAGGGGGAGGGCACATGAGCGGCTTGAAAGTGGGCATCGTCGGGCTGGGCGGCATTGCGCAGAAAGCCTGGCTGCCGGTGGTAACCCGCACCGACGGCTGGCAGATTGCCGGGGCATTTTCGCCCAATCAGCAAAAAGCGCGCCCGGTCTGCGACAGCTACCGCATTCCGCTGCACGCATCGCTGGACGATCTCGCCGCCGCCAGCGATGCGGTGTTTGTCCACAGCAGCACCGCCAGCCACTATGAGATCGTTAATCGCCTGCTGCGCGCGGGTATCGATGTCTGCGTTGATAAGCCGCTCGCCGCTACGCTAAGCGAAGCCGAGCGGCTGGTGGAGCTGGCGGAAAAGCGCGGGCGCAAGCTGATGGTGGCGTTTAACCGCCGCTTTGCCCCGCGTTATCTGCAGCTGCAGGCGGCACTGCAACAGCCTGCGTCACTGCGCATGGATAAACATCGCAGCGACAGCGTCGGGCCCAACGATCTGCTGTTTACCCTGCTGGATGATTATCTGCACGTGGTCGATAGCGCGCTGTGGCTGTGCGGCGGGGAGGGTAAGCTGCAAAGCGGCACGATCCAGACCAACGACAGCGGGCAGATGCTCTACGCCGAACACCATTTTAGCGTGGGGGGGACGCAGGTGACCACCAGTATGCATCGTCGCGCCGGAAGCCAGATGGAGCGAGTGATGGCGGTCGATGATGGCGCGGTCTACCAGCTGAGCGAGATGCGTGACTGGCAGCAGGAGCAGGCGGGCGTCGTGACCATCGACCCGATCCCCGGCTGGCAAACCACGCTGGAGCAGCGCGGATTTGTCGGCGCGGCGCACCATTTCATCCGCTGCGCAGAAAATCAGACAATGCCGCAAACCAGCGGCGAGCAGGCGCTGATGGCGCAGCGGCTGGTGGAGAAATTATGGCGTGAAGCCGAGCGGGAATAGGCTACAACCTGCCTTCCTGTAGGGGCCGCCCCTCTTTTCCGGTCGGCCCGAGGCAGGATGGATTCGGGTCGACCGAAAAAAAAAGGTCGACCCTTGGGCGATCCTCGATATACCCGGTAACAAACCGCTATGGTTATTTCCTTTTACTTCAGTAGACTATCCGCATCAAAAAACGATCGGGGTTCCCCGGTCCGTTATCCAGAACCAGGAAAGACATGAACCTGTTGAAATCACTGGCAGCGGTCAGCTCAATGACCCTGTTTTCACGCGTGCTGGGATTTGCCCGCGACGCGATTGTCGCGCGCGTATTTGGCGCCGGGATGGCAACCGATGCCTTTTTCGTCGCGTTTAAGCTGCCTAACCTGCTGCGACGCATCTTTGCCGAGGGGGCGTTCTCCCAGGCGTTTGTTCCTATTCTCGCCGAATACAAAAGTAAACAGGGTGAAGAAGCCACGCGCGTCTTTGTGGCTTATGTTTCCGGCTTGCTGACGCTGGCGCTGGCGATTGTCACGATTTTGGGGATGTTTGCTGCACCGTGGGTGATCCTCGTCACTGCCCCCGGCTTTGCAGATACCGCCGATAAGTTCGCACTGACCTCATCGCTGCTGCGCGTGACCTTCCCGTATATCATGCTGATTTCACTGGCTTCGCTGGCCGGGGCGATCCTCAACACGTGGAACCGTTTTTCGGTCCCGGCGTTTGCCCCGACGCTGCTCAACGTCAGCATGATTGGTTTTGCGCTGTTTGCCGCACCGCACTTCCACCCGCCGGTGATGGCGCTGGCCTGGGCGGTCGTCGCCGGCGGCGTATTACAGCTTGGCTATCAGCTGCCGCATCTGAAAAAAATCGGCATGCTGGTGCTGCCGCGCCTTAACCTGAAGGATGCGGGCGTGTGGCGCGTGATGCGCCAGATGGGGCCGGCGATCCTTGGCGTGTCGGTCAGCCAGATCTCGCTGATCATTAATACCATTTTCGCCTCGTTCCTCGTTTCCGGCTCGGTGTCGTGGATGTACTACGCTGACCGCCTGATGGAGTTTCCCTCCGGGGTGCTGGGCGTGGCGCTGGGCACTATTTTGCTGCCGTCGCTGGCGAAGAGTTTTGCCAGCGGCGACCAGGCAGAGTATTCGCGCCTGATGGACTGGGGCCTGCGCCTCTGTTTCCTGCTGGCGCTGCCGAGCGCCGTGGCGTTAGGGATTCTGGCAAAACCGCTGACCGTTGCGCTATTTCAGTACGGCAAATTTACCGCCTTTGATGCCGCAATGACCCAGCGTGCGCTGGTGGCCTATTCAGTCGGTTTGATGGGGCTGATCGTGGTGAAGGTGCTGGCTCCGGGCTTCTACTCGCGGCAGAACATCAAGACGCCGGTGAAGATTGCTCTCTTCACGCTGCTGGCAACCCAGGCGATGAATCTGGCATTTATTGGTCCACTGAAGCATGCCGGACTGTCGCTGTCGATCGGTCTGGCGGCCTGCCTGAATGCCGCGCTGCTTTACTGGCAGCTGCGCAAGCAGGATATTTTCCAGCCGCAGCCGGGCTGGGCGAGTTTCCTGGTGCGTCTGTTTTTCGCCGTTGTGGCGATGGCGGCGGCGCTGGTCGGCGTGCTCTATCTGATGCCTGACTGGGCTAACGGCAACATGCTGTGGCGGTTAATCCGTCTGGCAGCGGTCTGTGCGGTGGGTGGCGGCGTCTACTTTGCCGTGCTGGGCCTGTTAGGTTTCCGCCCGCGTGATTTTGCCCGCCGCACCGTGGCATAAACAGAAAAACCCCGCAGCGCAGGCGCGGCGGGGTAAAGTCTGACAATAATTACGCTTTACGGCTGACGGGCGCGCTGTGGATCGCCTGGCCGTCGGGGCCATAAAATTTTTGTGACTGATAAGGCTTCAGTACCTGCAACGCATGCTCGTTATGACTGATTTGATGATTGAGCAGCATACCGTTGTGTAGATTGGTATCGCGTAATTTTACCGTGTGATCCTGAATCGATGACCAGCGTCTCGCCAGTTCCGGGTGGCGGCTGTAGGGCACGTGCAGCCCGGCCGCTTTTTCTTCATCGCGGCGCATTTTTTCCAGGAAGTCCAGGGTGGCAAGCAGCGAGCTTTTATCCTCGGTAATTCGCTGCAATAAGCTGCTGTTGACCTGACCCGCCGAGAGCTGTTCTTGCTCCGCATTCATCACATCGGCCAGCGACGAAAGAACTTCCAGCATTTTATCAAGCGTGTTGAGCAGCTTATCCATTGAGTTAATTACCTTGCAGTGAGTCTTTAGCTTCCTGAATCAGTGCGTCGGCGATTTTGCCGCTGTCCATCTTCAGTTCGCCGTTACGAATAGCGGTTTTCAGCTCTTCCACGCGGGCAGTATTAATGTCCTGTGAGCTGGCCTTGGTCAGCTGTGACTGTGCGCCACTCAGTACCACCTGGGTGCCGGCAGTTTCAGTGGTTTTGCTTTCCGCTGCGCGAGCCTTCGGCTGGGCAACATCATTAGTATCGCGTTGTTGAACGGTGCTGGCCGGGTTCAGTGGCTGGGTTCTGTCGATGCTCATATCTGGCTCCTGTTAACTCAGGTGTGACTACGCCTGATGCTCAATATTCTAATAGTACTACGGCTGTTATTAACACTATCGGCAGAACTGATGCCTTCTTTAGTGGTTTATAGCGATATCAGAATATTCCCATCCGAGTCGACTTTGCCCATCACAATCTGGCCGGAGCTCATGCGTACCCTGACCGACTGCAGGGCCGTTGCGTTGTTCATTGCTTTGCCTTCGCTACTGATATTGAAGCCGTCGCCGCTGGCGGTCACGGTGACCATCTGCCCGGCTTTTACGCGCCACGGCTGGCGCATCATCATCTGGGTTACCGGCTGGCCGGGATTGATATCGCGCAGGGTAATGGCACCTACCGCATCTTCAGCTTTCATCAGCGTGCGGGCGGGCAGAGTATCTAAGCGGCCCTGCTGCATACGCAGATCGCCAGCGGCGATAGCGGTTCCGCGCGGCACCTGGCGGGTGGCCACCAGATAACTGCCGCTGACCTGCACCTGCACCTGAATATAGCGGCGGTTCTGATCACAGTTGGCCGCGACGCTGATATTGCCCCACATGCGGCTGTTGCCCGGCAGGGAGAACTGCGGCGCATCACAGGCGGGCCACATATTCTGCGGTGTCTTCACCACCACGCTCAGGTTATCGGCACCCTGGCCGTTTTCCCCATAGCGGTTTTTAAAAAACTGGTTGAGCTGTGCGTTGAGATCGCCAGCAGTGGCGGTGACGCTCGCCAGGCTCAGCAGCGCGCTTAACAGCAGTGTGGCTCCACGCATGGCGCCCCCTCTTTTTTATCAACATGGCAGCGATTCTACCCTCGCGGGTGCGATGTCAAGGCGCAAATTAGCGACCATTTTTAGCGCTATTCAAACGATAGGCCTTCCCACCCCGAGATTATGCTGTCAGCTCTAAATTCTCACTTGCGGAGGACGCATGCTCGACAAACTGGACGCAGCACTACGGTTTAACACCGAAGCTCTGAACCTGCGCGCACAGCGGCAGGAGATCCTGGCATCCAACATCGCGAACGCAGACACGCCAGGCTATCAGGCGCGCGATATCGATTTCGCCAGCCAGATGAACAAGGTGATGGAACAGGGGCGGGCGCAGGGTTCCGGGCTACAGCTTGCGGTCACGTCGGCACGCCATATTCCTGCAGAAACGCTTCAACCCCCATCCATGGATTTGATGTACCGCATTCCTGACCAGCCTGCGCTGGACGGAAACACGGTTGACATGGACCGGGAACGTACCGAGTTTGCAGATAACAGCCTGAAATATCAGACCGATCTCACCATGATCAGCAGTCAGATCAAAGGCATGATGTCCGTGCTACAGGGGCAATAAGTTATGGCACTTTTGAACATTTTTGATATTGCCGGTTCGGCAATGGCTGCACAGTCACAGCGTCTGAACGTCAGCGCCAGTAACCTGGCCAACGCCGACAGCGTCACCGGGCCGGATGGTCAGCCCTACGTCGCGAAGCAGGTGGTTTTCCAGACTAACGCGATGCCGGGTTCACCGACCGGTGGCGTGAAGGTCGCTCAGGTGATCGACGACCCGGCGCCCGCGCGCCTGGTGTACGAGCCGGGTAACCCGATGGCGGATGCCAAAGGCTACGTGAAGATGCCGAACGTGGATGTCGTAGGGGAAACGGTGAACACCATGTCAGCTTCGCGCAGCTACCAGGCCAACGTTGAGGTTTTAAACACCGTTAAACAGATGATGATGAAAACCTTAACGCTGGGCCAATAAGGAGCTTCCCAATGAGTATTGCTGTAGGCGTAAACGAAAAACAGGCGACCACCACGCTAACGAACTCTTCATCCAGCTCTGATACCTCAGCAGCGGATCTCCAGAGTAACTTCCTGACGCTGCTGGTCACCCAGCTACAGAACCAGGATCCGACCAATCCAATGGATAACAGTCAGCTGACCTCTCAGCTGGCGCAGATCAATACCCTGAGCGGGATTGAGAAGCTGAACACCACGCTGGGCTCCATCTCCGGGCAGATCACCAGCGGCCAGTCGCTGCAGGCATCGACCCTGATTGGCCACGGTGTGATGGTAGACGGTTCGCAGATCCTGGTCGGCAGCAGCACCACCACGCCGTTTGGGGTGGAACTGGCTCAGGCCTCAACCAGCACCACCGCCACCATTAAAGATGCCAGCGGCGCAGTGGTTCAGACCATTGACCTTGGCGCACAGACTGCAGGGGTTCATACCTTCCAGTGGGATGGCAAAGCGGCGGATGGCACCACCGCGGCAGACGGCAAATATACCGTGTCTATCGCTGCCAGCAACGCTACCGGCCAGCTGGTCGCACAGCCGTTGAACTACGCCTACGTTAGCGGCGTAACCACAAATTCTACCGGTGCGGTGCTCGACCTCGGCACCATGGGCACGACAACCCTGGCTAACGTTCGTCAGATCGTTTAATCCACTAATTTTGCTTCAGGAGTGACAACATGGGCTTTTCACAGGCGGTCAGTGGCTTAAACGCTGCGTCCAGCAACCTCGACGTTATTGGTAACAACATCTCCAACTCCGCCACCGCGGGCTTTAAATCCAGCACTGTCGCGTTTGCCGATATGTTTGCCGGTTCTAAAGTCGGCCTCGGCACCAAAGTGGCTGCTGTGGTGCAGGACTTTGGTGACGGTACCACCACCACCACCAGCCGCGGTCTTGACGTGGCGATCAGCTCTGCAGGCTTCTTCCGTATGGCCGACACCAGCGGCGCGGTCTATTACAGCCGTAACGGCCAGTTCACGCTGGACGCGGATCGCAACATCGTGAACATGCAGGGCCTGAAGCTGACCGGATACCCGGCATCCGGCAACCCGGCCACCGTGCAGACCGGTGCTAACCCGGTGGCGCTGACCATTCCTGAAGCGTCCATGCCGGCCAAGATGACCAGCACCGCGTCACTGACTGCCACGCTGAACTCTTCCTCTGCCGCGACCACCGGTGCGTTTAACGCCTCCGACACGTCGACCTATGACAAAAAAACCTCGCTGACCGCGTATGACTCGCAGGGCAACGAGCACACCATCAACATGTACTTCGTCAAAACTGCGGACAACAGCTGGACCGTTCACGCGCAGGATGCCTCTGCTACTGACCCGTCCACCACCGACACCACCACTAACCTGGTGTTCGATACCAGCGGCGCCCTGACCACCGCCAGCGCCAAAGCGATTAGCGTGACCATGGACAACAAAGGTGGCAGCGTCACCGCCAGCCCGTTCACTGTGGATATCACCGGCAGCCTGCAGCAGAACAACGGTGGGTCCACTTTTGGTAACCCAACGCAGAATGGTTATGCCCCGGGTGACCTGACCAGCTACCAGATCAATGACGACGGTACGCTGGTCGGTAACTACTCGAACGAAAAAACCCAGGTACTGGGTCAGATCGTGCTGGCGAACTTTGCTAACCCGGAAGGGCTGAAGTCGGAAGGCGACAACGTCTGGTCTGCCAGTGCTTCCTCTGGCCAGGCGCTGACCGGTATCGCCGGTACCGGTAACCTCGGTACGCTGACGGCGGGTGCGCTGGAGTCCTCCAACGTCGACCTGAGTAAAGAGCTGGTGAACATGATCGTGGCGCAGCGTAACTACCAGTCGAACGCGCAGACCATCAAAACTCAGGACCAGATCCTCAACACGCTGGTCAACCTGCGTTAATACGGTTAACAGGGGAGTTCAATGGATCACGCGATATATACCGCAATGGGGGCTGCCAGTCAGACCCTCGATCAGCAGGCAGTGACGGCGGCCAACCTCGCCAACGCCTCTACGCCGGGCTTTCGCGCACAGCTGAATGCCGCGCGCGCGGTGCCGGTGGAAGGCTTATCTCTGCCTACCCGTACGCTGGTCACGGCTTCAACGCCGGGATCGGATATGAGCCAGGGCGCGCTGGATTATACCGAGCGCCCGCTGGATGTGGCGATGCAGGGTGACGGCTGGCTGGCGGTGCAGACCGCTGACGGCACTGAAGCCTACACCCGCAACGGCAATATGGAAGTCAGCCCGGCCGGGCAGCTTACCGTGCAGGGCAACGTGGTGATGGGCGACGGCGGGCCGATTGCGGTGCCGCAGGGTTCGGAAATCACCATCGCGGCTGACGGTACCATTACCGCGCTGAATCCGGGCGATGCACCAAATGCCACGGTACAGCTGGGCAAGTTGAAGCTGGTGAAAGCCAGCGGTAGCGAACTTCAGCGCGGTGATGACGGCATGTTCCGTCTCACTGCCGCTGCCCAGACTACCCGCGGCGCAACGCTGCCGCTGGACGCGACGATGAAAGTGATGCCTGGCGTGCTGGAAGGTAGCAACGTCAGCACCACCCAGACCATGGTCGATATGATCGCCAACGCCCGTCGCTTTGAGATGCAGATGAAAGTGATCTCAAGCGTTGACGAGAACGAACAAAAAGCCAACCAGCTGCTGTCAATGGGCTGATCAGAGGAATAAACAGATGATCCGTTCTTTATGGATTGCCAAGACCGGCCTTGACGCTCAGCAGACCAATATGGACGTTATCGCCAACAACCTGGCCAACGTCAGTACCAACGGTTTTAAACGTCAGCGTGCGGTCTTTGAAGACCTGATGTACCAGACCATGCGTCAGCCGGGTGCGCAGTCATCCGATCAGACCACGCTGCCTTCCGGCTTGCAGATTGGTACCGGTACGCGTCCGGTTGCCACCGAGCGCCTGCACAATCAGGGCAACCTGTCGCAGACCGACTCGTCTAAAGACGTGGCGATTAACGGTCAGGGCTTCTTCTCGGTCCTGATGCCGGACGGCACCACGGCGTATACCCGCGATGGCTCTTTCCAGACTGACCAGAATGGCCAGCTGGTGACCAACGCCGGTTTCCCGGTGCAGCCAGCCATCACCATCCCGGCGAACTCGCTGAGCATGACCGTCAGCCGTGACGGCGTAGTGAGCGTCACGCAGCAGGGCCAGACGAACCCGGTGCAGGTCGGTCAGCTGACCCTGAGCACCTTTGTCAACGATGCCGGCCTGGAAAGTATGGGTGAGAACCTGTACCAGGAAACTCAGGCCTCCGGTGCGCCAACCGAAAGTAACCCGGGCAACAACGGGGCCGGTACGCTGTATCAGGGCTACGTTGAAACCTCAAACGTTAACGTCGCAGAAGAGCTGGTAAGCATGATCCAGACCCAGCGCGCCTACGAAATTAACAGTAAGGCCGTCAGTACTTCCGACCAGATGCTGGCGAAGCTGACCCAGCTGTAATACGACGGAGAGCTTGACCGTCGCAGGTGCCGGGCTTTACTGCCCGGCCCGTTAATAAAATATTCACGTAATGAAAGGTTCATTTCCATGGCGCAGCAGATCTCATTGCCTGGACGTTTGTTAGTAGCCGCGATGCTGCTGACGCTTAACGGTTGTGCGTTAGTTCCCCGTAAGCCTCTGGTAGAAGGTTCGACAACGGCTCAGCCGCTGCCTGCTTCTCCGCCGGTGGTCAACGGCTCTATTTTTCAGGGTGTGATGCCAATGAACTACGGCTACCAGCCGCTGTTTGAGGATCGACGCCCGCGTAATATTGGCGACACATTAACCATCACGCTGCAGGAAAACGTCAGCGCGAGTAAGAGTTCTTCTGCCAATGCCGGACGTGACGGCAGCAGCAGCTTCGGGCTGACCGCCACGCCGAACGCGCTGGCTGGCCTGCTGGGCGGTGACAAAACCACCTTCGCCGGGGCCGGTAAAAATGATTTCGCCGGTAAGGGTGGCGCAACGGCCAATAACACCTTTACCGGTACGATTACCGTTACCGTCAATCAGGTACTGCCAAACGGCAACCTGAGCGTGGTCGGTGAGAAACAGATTGAGATTAATCAGGGAACTGAGTTTATCCGCTTCTCCGGGGTGGTTAACCCACGCACGATTAGCGCCAGCAACAGCGTAGTATCAACCCAGGTGGCGGATGCGCGCATTGAGTACGTCGGTAACGGCTACATCAATGAAGCACAAACCATGGGCTGGCTGCAGCGGTTCTTCCTGAACATATCACCGATGTAAGAGGTTTTCATGCGTAATGTACTGATTCGATTTGCTTTGCTGCTGACGATGGGGATCAGCGCCCTGGCGCAGGCCGATCGTATTCGCGATCTCACTACCGTTGGCGGAGTGCGCGATAACTCCCTGATCGGCTACGGCCTGGTGGTGGGGCTGGACGGCACCGGTGACCAGACTACCCAGACTCCGTTTACCACTCAGAGCCTGAGCAACATGCTGTCGCAGTTGGGGATCACCGTCCCCGCCGGCACCAATATGCAGCTGAAAAACGTCGCGGCGGTGATGGTTACCGCCAAGCTGCCGGCCTTTGGTCGCCAGGGGCAGGTGGTGGACGTGGTGGTTTCCTCTATGGGTAACGCCAAAAGCCTGCGCGGCGGTACGCTGCTGATGACTCCGCTGAAAGGCGTGGATAACCAGGTGTATGCGCTGGCGCAGGGTAACGTGTTGATCGGCGGAGCCAGTGCCGCCGCCGGTGGCAGCAGCGTGCAGGTCAACCAGGTGAACGGCGGGCGCATTACCGGTGGCGCCACCATTGAACGTGAGCTGCCAAACAACTTCGGCAGCAGCAACGTGATTAACCTGTTCCTTAATCAGGAAGATTTCAGCATGGCGCAGCGCATCAGCGACGCCATCAACAGCCGCGGCGGCTATGGCATGGCGCAGGCGCTGGATGGCCGCACCATTCAGATCCGCAGCAGCGCTAACAGCACCTCGCAGGTGCGCCAGCTGGCCGATATTCAGAATATCGACGTCTCCGTGCCGATTCAGGATGCCAAAGTGATCATCAACTCGCGCACCGGCTCGGTGGTGATGAACCGCGAAGTGATGCTGAGCCAGTGTGCAGTGGCGCAGGGCAACCTGTCGGTGACGGTGAATCAGACTCAGAACGTCAGCCAGCCGAACACGCCGTTTGGCGGCGGTCAGACGGTGGTGACGCCACAGACGCAGATCGATCTGCGCCAGAGCGGCGGAGCGTTGCAGAGCGTGAATGCCAGCGCCAATCTCAACAGCGTGGTGCGCGCCCTGAATGCGCTGGGTGCAACGCCAATCGATCTTATGTCCATTCTACAGTCGATGCAGAGTGCCGGTTGCCTGCACGCCAAACTGGAAATTATCTGATGAGTGACAACAGCCAGTCGATGATGGGCGCGGCGTATGACAGCCGCTCGCTTAACAACCTGAAGCGCCTTGCCAGCAGCGATCCGAAAGCGCATGCGCTGCAGGTTGCTAAGCAGGTGGAAGGGATGTTCGTGCAGATGATGCTGAAAAGCATGCGTCAGGCGCTGCCGCAGGACGGCATGCTAAGCACCGAACAGACGCGGCTGTACACCTCAATGTATGACCAGCAGATCGGCCAGCAGATCGCCTCGAAGGGGTTAGGGCTGGCCGATATGATCGTCAAGCAGATGGAAACGCAGAAAGCCCCGGACGAAAAAGCCGGAACGGTGCCTATGCTGTTGGATAAAGCCTTTATCAACACGCTGCCGCCGCTGGCGATGGAACAGATGGTGCGTAAAGCGGTTCCGCGCTTCAACGCCAGCGAAATGCCGCTTTCCGGCGATAACAGCGACTTTATCGCCCAGCTGTCGCAGCCGGCAAAAGCCGCCAGCGAGCAGAGCGGAATTCCGCATCACCTGATCCTCGCCCAGGCGGCGCTGGAATCCGGCTGGGGGCAGCGCCAGATCCTGACGCGTGACGGTAAGCCGAGCTATAACGTCTTTGGCATCAAAGCTACGGGCAGCTGGCAGGGCAAAACCACCGACGTAATGACCACCGAATATGAGAACGGCGAAGCGAAGAAGGTGAAGCAGAAGTTCCGCGTTTATGACTCCTACTTCGACGCACTGACCGACTACGTCAAACTGCTGAGCAACAACCCGCGCTACGCCGCCGTCACCACGGCAGCGTCACCGGAGCAGGGCGCCCAGGCCTTGCAGGCGGCGGGTTACGCGACCGATCCGAAATATGCACAGAAGCTGGTGGGGATGATCCAGCAGTTCAAAAACATGGGTGAAAAAGTGGTGAAAGCCTATGGTCAGGATATGAAAGATATCTCCACGTTATTCTGATTTTTTTGGTTTTTGGTCTCAAGTTTACCCCGGTTGTACCGATAACCTTTTCAGGCCGGATTTGAGTTAACCCAACTTACCGGCAAACGATTCGTCAATGCTGGCTCTGCAGTTGCCGGTTAACAAGGACCCGAAATGGCAAACTTAATTAATACCGCGATGAGCGGATTGAGCGCCGCCTCCGCCGCGCTGAATACCACCAGTAATAACATCACTAACTATGCCGTTAGCGGTTATTCACGCCAGACCACGGTCCTTGCCCAGACCGCCAGCACCCTGAGCGGCAACAACTACTACGGCAACGGGGCCAGCGTCTCGGCGGTGTATCGCGAATATGACCAGTTCATCACCAATCAGCTGCGTGCCGCCAGCACTCAGGCCAGCAGCATCAGCACGCAGTACAGCCAGATGTCGAATATCGACGATATGCTGTCCAGCACCACTAACACCCTGTCGAGCAACATCCAGGACTTCTTCAGCTCGCTGCAGAGTCTGGTCAGCAATGCCAGCGACTCCTCGTCGCGTACTGCCGTGCTGGGTAAAGCGGAAGGGCTGGTAAACCAGTTCAAGGTCACCGATACCTATCTGTCCAATCTGGACAGCAGCGTCAATACCTCTGTCACCTCGACCGTTGATCAGATCAATAACTACGCTAAGCAGATCGCGAACGTTAACCAGCAGATCGGCAAGCTGAAGGGTGCAGGAGCGGGCAGCGAACCGAATGACCTGCTGGATCAGCGCGATCAGCTGGTAAGCGAGTTGAATAAGCTGGTGGGTGTTACCGTCAATCAGCAGGATGGCGGCAGTTACAACATCTCCATCGGCAGCGGCGTCTCGCTGGTGCAGGGCAGCAGCTACAGCCAGCTGGCAGCCGTGCCGTCCAGTGCCGATCCGTCGCGTACCACTATCGCTACCGTGGATGCCACCACCGGCGCAAAAAGCGAACTGCCTGAATCACAGGTGACCAGCGGTTCACTCGGGGGCCTGCTGGCGTTCCGTAAAGAGCTCGACGGCGTGCGTAACCAGATTGGCCAGCTGGCAATGGCGCTCGGCACCAGCCTGAACACCCAGCACCAGGAAGGTGTGGATGCCAACGGCGATGCGGGCGGCGCGCTGTTCAGCCTCGGCAGCCCGGCGGTGGTCTCGAACACCAAAAACAGCGGTGGGGCATCGTTAAGCGCCACCTGGGCGGACACCACGAAGGTACAGGCCTCCAACTACACCGTCAGCTATGACGGTACTAACTGGACGGCAACACGCCTTTCCGACAACAGCAAAGCCGCTATCACCGTTGACAGCACCGCGCAGACGCTCTCTTTTGATGGTCTGACGCTCAGCTACGATAAGCTGCCTGCTGCCAAAGACAGCTTCACGGTCAAGCCGGTTGCCGACACCATTACCGGAATGAGCGTGCTGATCTCCGATGAAGGCAAACTGGCTGCCGCCAGTGCTGTCGGTGGCGCAAGTAACAACGAGAATGCGCAGAAGCTGCTGAATATCCAGACCGCCGGTGTGATTAACGGCAAAAGTACCCTGACTCAGGCTTATGCCAGCCTGGTGGCGGATGTGGGAAACAAAACCAGCACGTTGAAAACCACCAGTACCACGCAGACCGCTGTGGTGACGCAGCTGACCAATCAGCAGCAGTCGGTTTCCGGCGTCAACCTTGATGAAGAGTATGCCAATCTGACGCGTTACCAGCAGTACTACATGGCGAATGCCCAGGTACTGCAGACCGCTTCCACCATTTTCCAGTCGCTGATGTCCGCAGTCAGCTGATTTTTGCAGAGGAATTAAACCATGCGTCTCAGTACCAGCATGATCTATGACCAGCAGGCCCGCGGCATTGCCAACTCGCAGCAGAGCTGGTTGAAAGTCGGTGAGCAGCTGTCCACCGGTAAACGCGTCGTCAATCCGTCGGATGACCCGGTAGCAGCCGCGCAGGCGGTGGTGGTTTCCCAGGCTCAGGCCCAGACTGCGCAATTTTCCACGGCGCGCGTGTTTGCCACGCAAAACCAGTCAACCGAAGACACCACGCTGAAGCAGGTTGCCGATGTGGTGATCAGCGCCCAGACTACCCTGGTGGCGGCATCGAACGGCACGCTGTCTGATGATGACCGCGCCTCTTACGCTACTCAGCTGGAGGGCCTTCGTGCACAGCTGCTGAACCTGGCTAACAGCACTGACGGTAATGGCCGCTATGTGTTTGCCGGCTACAAAAGCGATACTGCCCCGTTTGTCACGGATGCCACCACGGGTGAAACGACTTATGCAGGTGGCACCACGCCTATTACTCAAAAGGTAGATGCCAGCCGTACGTTGACGACCAACCACACCGGTGCACAAATTTTCGACTCCTTGACCAGTAACGCCACGAAAGAGCCGGATGGTTCGACCGGTGAAAGCAACATATTCACGACGCTGGACACCGCGATTAAAGCGCTGAAAACGCCGCTGGCTGACGCCGATCAGACCACCGTCGATTCCGCCTCCGCCGATATGGAAAAATCGATCCGCGGCCTTAAGAACTCGCTGAATAATGTCTCTACCGTGCGCGCCGAGGTGGGGACCAACCTGCAGGAGCTGACAAACCTCGACTCCAAAGGGGATGACACTACTCTGAACCTGAAAACTCAGCTGAGCGGGCTGGTAGATGCCGATACTACCGAAACTATCTCCAGCTACACCATGCAGCAGGCCGCTTTGCAGGCTTCCTATACCGTGTTCCAGCAGATGTCCAAGCTGTCGCTGTTCAAGCTGAATTCCTGATCCCATATTAAATTTTGAGCATGCTTAAACCGGGTGTGCTCAGTTTCCCCCGCTGTCGGTATTTACCTGCCGACAGCGGGATTTTTTTTGCCTGCCATTTACGCCCGGTGGCGACCTCCCCGAGTGTACCTTGCGCGCGCACCGGGGCAGGTTTTGTCGCCTGCGTTGAGCGGGCGGTTGCCGGCGGTGTGCGAGCAGGTGATAGACGACATTATGCGGGTGTGGGATTCACTGGCCGTTCAGGCATAAAAAAAGCCCCGGTCATCAGACCGGGGCTTTTTACTCAGCGGGACAGTTACGGACGCGTTGCCGGTGCCGTCGCCTGATGAGTGGCAGCATGACCGCCTGCGGAGCCTTTACCTTCAAAGTTGAAGTCAGGGCGCACCCAGTCGCTTTGGCGAGCAGGTTCTGGCTGGTAAGCCGGAGCCGGCGCTTTAGTCATTGGCGCGGTAGCATGGTGCTTGAAGCTGCTCTGCGCTGGCGCAGCAACGGCGGCAACGGCCGGCTCGTCACGTGCCGGAACCGGTGCGTGCGGCTCGCTGATGGCAGCTGGCTGCTCAGCGGCAGCTTCCGGTGCGTGCAGCACTTCGGCAACCTGCTGTTCAACTTCCGGGCTAACGTCAGCGACAGTTTCATGCGCCAGTTCGCTGGCCGCTTCAGTAACCTGAGGCTGTTCAGCGTGCTGGGCTTCTTCCACCATTTCTGCCACGGCATCAACCGCTTCGAAAGCTGGCGCAGGCTGCGCCGGGACCGCTTCGGCTGCCGTTTCCTGTGCAACAACTTCGTCAGCGCTGGAGATCACCGCCGGCTCTTCGTTCACCGCAGCATCGATAGCTGAAGTGTCCGCCGCTTCCACCGGAGCAATCTCCGGCTGCATTTCAGGCTGTGGTTCTGCGATATGCACAGGTTCAGCTTCTGATACCGGCACCGCTGGCGTTTCCGCAACCGGGGCTTCTGCCACGGCTGCCGGTGCAGTCACTTCCGCCGGAGCCGCTACTTCAGCAGGGGCCTCAACCGCAGCAGGTGCTTCAACCGCAGCAGGGGCTTCGATAGCCGCAACGGTTTCAACAGCGGCAACGGCGGCAGCGGTTTCCACGGCGGCAGATTCTGCCACATCGGCGTGACCGTAAGCGGGAACCACAGACTGATGCTCAGCATGAGTTTCGTGATCGTTAGCCTGCGCAACCGGATAGGAGACCCACACTTTCCCGGATGCCATCTCTGGCGATGCAGCAGCGTTAGCCAGCGGCATTGGGGACTGTGTTGGGTAGCGCTCATCACGGTAACGACGACGACGCTGACCGCTGACGCGCAGGTGGCGCGGCGAACGGCGTGAACGGCGCGGCATGTTGTTGCTTTCGCGATCTTCGCTGTCATCGGCTTCAGCGGCAGCTGGCTCATTCACCGCAGCTGCTGGTGCAGCGACTTGCGGTTCGAATGAACGCGCGGCAGTCTGCTCGGCGGTTTCGATACGCACTTTCTGATTCAGCTGGCGCGGTTTACGGCGCGGCATCACCTGTACGTTCTCTTCCTGCGCATCCTGATTTTCATCTACCGCGGCGACGATCGGTTCAACAATTGCCTCTTCCTGCACAACCGGGCGTTTTTCTTCCTGGTTCTGAGACGGGCGACGACGCTGACGTTCCTGACGCGGCTGCGGCTGTGAAGGCTCGCTGCGCTCGAATTCGTCCGGCACCATGCGCTCGCTGCGTGAGTCGTTCTGCTGCGAGTTGCGTTTGTTATTGTTGCGACGGTTGTTATCACGGCCTTCACGCGCTTCATTGTTACGCTCGCGCGGGGCACGATCGTTACGTTCAGTACGCTCGCCATTGCGATCCGCATTACGATCGTTACGCTCTGCGTTACGGTCGTTATTACGCTCACCACCGCGCTCGTTGCGCTCACCGCTACGTTCGTTGCGGTCACCGTAACGCTCATTGCGCTCGCCGTTGCGGTCACCATTACGGTCGCGACGGTTATTCTGGCGGCGATTGTTGCGGCGTTCACCACGCGGTGCAGCGGCTTCTGGCGCTTTCTCTTCTACTACCGGCTGTACTGGCTGCGCTGGCTGTTTCTCTTCAGCGGCAAACATTTTCTTCAGCCCGCTGAAGAAGCGGCTCATCAGGCCCGGCTGAGCGGGGGCCGCAGGGGCTTTCGCTTCCGGTTTCGCAGGGGCGGCAGGGGCAACAGCTGCGGTAACTTCTTCTACCGGCGCCGGTGGTGCATCTGGCATCACGAAGGCGGCCAGAGCGGGCTGTTCAGGGCGCTTACGCTCTGAATGCTCTTCCTCAGACGGCAGGGCCATTTCGGCTTCGTGCAGCTTCGGCAGATGGTAGCTCAGGGTCTGAGTCTCTTCGCCGTTACGCACGCGCAGCACGGAGTAGTGCGGAGTCTGCATCTGATCGTTTGGCACGATGATAGCTTTGACGCCACCCTGACGCTTCTCGATGGCGCTGACCGCTTCGCGCTTCTCGTTCAGCAGGTATGACGCTACCTGGACTGGAACAATCGCGTGAACTTCTTTGGTGTTCTCTTTCAGCGCTTCTTCTTCAATCAGACGCAGGATAGAGAGCGCCAGCGATTCGTTATCACGGATGGTGCCGGTACCGCTACAGCGTGGGCACACGTGATGGCTGGATTCACCCAGTGACGGGCTGAGACGCTGACGCGACATTTCCAGCAGGCCGAAGCGTGAAATATGGCTAATCTGAATACGCGCACGATCCTGGCGAACCGCTTCACGCAGGCGGTTTTCAACCGCACGCTGGTGACGTACCGGGGTCATATCGATAAAGTCGATAACGATCAGGCCGCCGAGGTCGCGCAGGCGCAGCTGGCGGGCGATTTCGTCAGCCGCTTCCAGGTTGGTGTTGAAGGCGGTCTCTTCGATGTCGCCGCCGCGGGTTGCGCGCGCGGAGTTGATATCGATAGCGGTCAGGGCTTCAGTGGTGTCGATAACAATCGAGCCGCCGGAAGGCAGACGCACTTCACGCTGGAAAGCGGACTCGATCTGCGACTCAATCTGATAGTGGCTGAACAGCGGGATTTCACCGGTGTACAGTTTAATTTTGCTGCTGAAATCCGGACGGCCCAGTGCGGCGATATGCTGGCGCGCCAGTTCGAGCACTTTCGGGTTGTCGATCAGGATTTCGCCGATGTCCTGGCGCAGATAGTCACGGAAAGCACGCACAATCACGTTGCTCTCCTGGTGGATCAGGAACGGGGCAGGGCGGCTGTCAGCGGCTTTCTTTATGGCGTCCCAGTGCTTCAGGCGGAAACTGAGGTCCCACTGCAGCGCATCGGCCTGCTTGCCAACGCCCGCAGTACGCACGATCAGGCCCATGCCATCTGGCAACTCAAGAGCCGAAAGGGCTTCTTTCAGTTCGGTGCGGTCGTCACCCTCGATGCGGCGTGAAATCCCGCCTGCACGTGGGTTATTTGGCATCAGGACCAGATAGCTGCCTGCCAGGCTGATAAAGGTGGTCAGGGCAGCACCCTTGTTACCACGTTCTTCTTTATCAATCTGTACGATCACTTCCTGGCCTTCACGCAGTACGTCCTTAATATTCGGGCGGCCGTGTGCGTTGTAGTTAGCAGGGAAGTATTCGCGGGAGATTTCTTTCAGAGGTAGGAAACCGTGTCTTTCAGCGCCGTAGTCAACAAATGCGGCTTCCAGACTGGGTTCAATGCGGGTGATCTTGCCTTTATAGATGTTGGCTTTTTTCTGTTCGTGTCCAGGGCTTTCAATATCCAGATCGTACAGACGTTGTCCGTCCACGAGGGCAACACGCAACTCTTCCTGCTGAGTTGCGTTTATCAGCATTCTTTTCATCGTAACTTACTCATTATTCTTACATTAGTGACAAAGCTGCGGGCAAAGTAACGCTGGACGTGAAAGACCGATGACCCCGTGTCTCATCGCAAAGCCGTCAACCTCACGGATGTCGGCTGCTCTTGGGGCGCAAATACTCGGTAGCCTGTTTTACATATGGAAAAACAGCGCTTTGATAGGGAGAACCGCCAGTATAATACCAGGTGAACCAATCCCGTTTTCGTCCAGGCTGCAACCCGCAGCCCGCTAAATGCCTGATTGCACAATACGTCTTACGCCATTGCTGCGTGTATGGGCTATCCGGCAAAATTTCGTATTACACCCTTATCTTTCAACTGCCATATAAAGGAAGGCTGAAAGCTATCGGGTAAACGCTTTTTTCTCGCATTCACAAGTCTTAGCGTCAAAACGGAAACATTATTCCATTGCTAAGCGGGTGATCGCAAGATGACTTTCTCCGCGTTGAGAAGTTTCTCTCAGCTTTTAGAGCGAATTGCAGTGCTTTTCAGCAGATCGTCTAAAAACCGATCATAACCTTCTGCGAAACCGTCCAACTCAGTTAAGCACAGAAAAAGAGGTGGCGCTATCACAGCGCACTATTTAGAATCGCCAACCATGAAAACCAATACTCCAGCCGTACATTTTATTGCTATTTCTGCCGATGAGGCAGGACAGCGCATCGATAACTTTTTGCGCACCCAACTAAAAGGGGTGCCGAAGAGCATGATTTATCGCATTTTGCGTAAGGGCGAAGTGCGGGTGAACAAAAAACGCATCAAGCCTGAATACAAGCTTGAGGCCGGGGATGAGGTGCGTATTCCGCCGGTGCGCGTGGCTGAACGTGAAGAAGAGAACGTGTCGCCGAAGCTGACCAAGGTGGCTGCGCTGGAAGGCGCGATTGTTTATGAAGATGACCATATTCTGGTGATGAACAAGCCTTCCGGTACCGCGGTTCACGGCGGCAGCGGTCTAAGCTTTGGCGTGATTGAAGGCCTGCGCGCGCTGCGCCCGGAGGCCCGCTTCCTTGAATTGGTGCACCGCCTGGACCGCGATACGTCCGGCATCCTGCTGGTGGCGAAGAAGCGCTCGGCGCTGCGCTCGCTGCACGAGCAGCTGCGCGAAAAGGGCATGCAGAAAGATTATCTGGCGCTGGTACGCGGGCAGTGGCCTTCGCACGTGAAGGCGGTGCGGGCGCCATTGATGAAAAATATTCTGCAAAGCGGCGAGCGCATCGTCAAAGTGAACAGCGAAGGTAAGCCGTCCGAGACGCTGTTTAAAGTGGAAGAGCGCTACGCAATAGCAACGCTGGTGAAAGCCAGCCCGGTTACCGGGCGTACTCATCAGATCCGTGTGCATACGCTCCATGCCGGGCATCCGATTGCGTTTGACGATCGCTATGGTGAGGCCGAGTTTGACATGCAGCTGAGCGGCACCGGGCTTAAACGCCTGTTTCTGCATGCTGCAGCGCTGCGCTTCACCCATCCAGCAAGCGGCGAAGTGATGCGCGTGGAAGCACCACTGGACGACCAGCTCAAGCGCTGCCTGGATATCCTGCGGAAGCAGTACCCGGCAACGTAACCTGTGATTTAATGGGGTCAGGCATGCCTGACCCGCATCACCGTCGCGCTATCATCCTAGCGGATTCACCCCTGCCTTTCTTAACATCTCACACAGCGCTATCAGCGGCAGCCCGACCAGCGTATTGGGGTCGCGCCCCGATAAACGGTCAAATAGCGTGATGCCCAGCCCCTCACTTTTAAAACTGCCTGCGCAGTTTAGCGGCTGTTCTTTGCCAACATATGCCGCAATTTCACTGTCGCTTAATTCACGGAAATCAACGCTGAATGGCTCACAGATAAGTTGCGTTGTTCCTTCGCGGCTGTCGTGCAGTGCCAGGCCGGTGTAAAACACCACGCTGTGCCCGCTGGCGGCACGCAGCTGGGCGTGGGCATTCTCCTCGGTATGCGGTTTGCCGCAAATTTTGCCCGCGACCACGCAGACCTGATCTGAGCCGATAATCAGGTGATCGGGGTATGCAGCCGCCAGTGCCTCAGCTTTCGCTGCCGCAAGGCGGGCCACCAAATCTGTCGCGGATTCCCCGGCGAGCGGGGTTTCATCAACCTGCGGTGCCGCAGTGATAAACGGCAGCTGAAGCTTGGTGAGCAGCGCCTTTCGGTAGGTGGACGTAGAGGCTAAAACCAGTTGGCGCATAATTTTTTCCAGAATATATAGCGAATCGGTGGCAGGCATTTTAAACTATGCGCCGCACAGGATGCGAATCATGGCTGAAAGATGCCGTTTTACGGCCTTTTTCTTTGACTCTATGTCGTTACAAAGTTAATATGCGCGCCCTATGCAAAAGGTAAAATTACCCCTGACTCTCGATGCGGTCCGAACCGCTCAAAAACGCCTGGACTACCAGGGTGTTTACACCCCTGAACAGGTTGAGCGTATCGCCGACTCGGTGGTTAGCGTGGACAGTGATGTTGAATGTGTGATGTCGTTTGCGATTGACGAACAGCGCCTGGCGGTACTGAAAGGTACGGCTGAAGTTTCTGTGACGCTGTGCTGCCAACGCTGCAATCAGACATTCCCGCATCATGTCCACGTATCGTACTGTTTCAGCCCGGTCGTCACTGACGAACAGGCCGAAGCATTGCCGGAAGCGTACGAGCCGATCAACGTCAACGAGTTTGGCGAAACCGATCTGCTGGCATTGGTTGAGGATGAAATCATTCTCGCCCTGCCTGTCGTTCCGGTGCATGATTCTGAACACTGTGAAGTGTCCGAGGCGGACATGGTCTTTGGCAAGTTGCCTGCAGAGGCAGAAAAACCAAACCCATTTGCCGTATTAGCCAGTTTAAAGCGTAAGTAATAGGAGTAAGGTCCATGGCCGTACAACAGAATAAACCAACCCGTTCCAAGCGTGGCATGCGTCGTTCACACGATGCCCTGACCACTGCAGCTCTTTCCGTAGACAAAGTTTCTGGCGAAACTCATCTGCGTCACCACATCACTGCGGATGGTTACTACCGCGGTCGCAAGGTCATCGTTAAGTAATTCCGCGGCTAGCGGAGCTATTTTGACACGATTGACCTTGGCGATAGATGCCATGGGCGGGGACTTCGGTCCCTGCGTGACAGTGCCTGCATCACTGCAGGCACTGGCATCTAACCCACATCTGCATCTTCTATTAGTCGGCGATCCCGACAAAATCACGTCATTACTTACCACAGCTGATTCTGCCCTCAGGGCGCGTCTGCAGATTATTGCTGCCGAATCGGTTATTGCCAGTGATGACAGCCCTTCAAAGGCGATTCGCGCCAGCCGCGGGTCATCCATGCGAATGGCGCTGGAGCAGGTGAAAGAAGGGCAGGCTCAGGCCTGCATTAGCGCGGGCAATACCGGGGCGCTGATGGGGCTGGCCAAACTATTATTAAAACCGCTGGACGGCATTGACCGCCCGGCGTTAGTGACCGTGTTACCGCATCAGCAGCACGGCAAGACCGTGGTTCTGGATTTAGGCGCTAACGTCGATTCTGACAGTGCTATGCTGGTGCAGTTTGCTGTTATGGGTGCGGTAATGGCGGAAGAAGTGTTAGCCATTACGCGCCCAAGAGTGGCACTACTTAATATTGGTCAGGAAGAGACCAAAGGGTTGATTTCGATTCGCGATGCGTCAGCCAGGCTGCGTGAAACGCCAGAAATTAACTATATTGGATACCTCGAAGGCAACGATCTTCTTACCGGTAAGACAGACGTGCTTGTCTGCGACGGTTTCGTGGGCAATGTCACGCTGAAAACGATGGAAGGCGTGGTAAGAATGTTCCTTTCGCTGTTGAAATCACAGGGCGAAGGTAAAAAGACGGTCTGGTGGTTGCGAGTGCTGGGGCGCGTTTTACAAAAGCGCCTGGCGAAGAAATTCGGCCATCTCAACCCCGACCAGTACAATGGCGCCTGTCTGTTAGGATTACGCGGCACAGTGATTAAGAGTCACGGTGCCGCGAATGAACGCGCATTTGCGGTGGCTATCCAACAGGCAGAGCAGGCGGTGCGGCGGCAAGTACCCGAGCGGATTGCTGCCCGCCTTCAAGCTGTATTACCTAAGAGTGACTGAGCGTACATGCATACGAAAATTATCGGTACGGGCAGCTATTTGCCCGAACAGGTGCGGACTAACGCCGATCTGGAAAAAAAGGTGGATACGTCAGACGAGTGGATTGTCACTCGTACCGGTATCCGTGAACGTCGTATCGCCAGCCCGGATGAAACCGTGGCAACCATGGGTTTCCACGCCGCAGAACGTGCGCTGTCCATGGCCGGAATTGATAAGAACGACATTGGCCTGATCGTGGTTGCGACCACCTCCTCAAGTCACGCATTCCCAAGTTCCGCCTGCATGATCCAGCAAATGCTGGAGATTGATGATGCGGCATCTTTCGATCTGGCTGCCGCCTGCGCGGGTTTCACCTATGCGCTTAGCGTGGCCGACCAGTACATCAAAAACGGCGCAGTAAAACATGCCCTGGTGATCGGCGCTGACGTGCTGGCGCGCATGCTTGACCCTGAGGATCGCAGCACGATCATTCTGTTTGGTGATGGCGCAGGCGCAGTGGTACTGGGCGCCAGCGAAGAGCCGGGTATTATCTCGACTCACCTGCATGCCGATGGCCGCTATGGCCAGCTGCTGACCCTGTCAAATCAGGATCGTGAGCATCAGGATCAACCGTCCTATGTGACCATGGCGGGTAACGAAGTCTTTAAAGTCGCCGTGACCGAGCTGGCACATATCGTTGACGAAACCCTTCAGGCCAATAATCTTGACCGCAGCGCCATCGACTGGCTGGTGCCGCATCAGGCTAACCTGCGTATCATCAGCGCCACCGCCCGCAAGCTGGGTATGGATATGGATAAAGTGGTGGTGACGCTCGATCGTCATGGCAACACCTCGGCGGCCTCGGTGCCGACGGCGCTGGATGAAGCGGTGCGCGATGGTCGTATTCAACGCGGCCAGTTAATCCTGCTGGAAGCCTTTGGCGGCGGGTTCACCTGGGGTTCGGCGCTGGTGCGCTTCTGATTATCTTTTTTGATTAATAAGAATTTTATTAATAAGTCATCGCGACTAACAGGAAATCACAATGACGCAATTTGCAATGGTTTTCCCTGGACAGGGATCTCAGGCGCTGGGCATGCTGGCCGATTTGGCGAGCGAAAACAAGCTTGTGGAAGAAACCTTTAGTGAAGCCTCTGCTGTGCTCGGTTATGACCTCTGGCAGCTGGTTCAACAAGGACCTGCTGAAGAGTTGAACAAAACCTGGCAAACTCAGCCTGCTTTACTGGCCGCATCTGTTGCCATTTTCCGCGTTTGGCAGGAAAAAGGCGGAAAAGCGCCGTCAATGCTTGCAGGCCACAGCCTGGGTGAGTACAGTGCGCTGGTTTGTGCAGGTGTGATTGCTTTTGCCGATGCGATCAAGCTGGTTGAACTGCGTGGCAGACTGATGCAGGAAGCCGTTCCTGAAGGAACGGGCGCGATGCAGGCCATTATTGGTCTGGACGATGCGTCTATCGCCAAAGCCTGTGAAGACGCTGCGCAGGGGCAGGTTGTTTCTCCGGTAAACTTTAACTCCCCTGGCCAGGTCGTGATTGCCGGCAACAAAGAAGCCGTTGAGCGTGCGGGTGCTGCCTGTAAGGCCGCCGGCGCTAAACGCGCGTTGCCACTGCCAGTGAGTGTACCGTCGCACTGCGCGCTGATGAAGCCCGCTGCGGATAAGCTCGCGGTAGCGCTGGAGCAACTTACCTTTAACGCCCCCGCCTTCCCGGTAGTGAATAACGTTGATGTGAAGTGCGAAACATCAGGCGAAGCGATTCGCAGTGCGCTGGTTCGCCAGCTGTACAGTCCGGTACGCTGGACAGAATGTGTAGAATTTATGGCTCAGCAGGGCGTCACTTCGCTGCTGGAAGTGGGCCCGGGTAAGGTTTTGACCGGGCTGACTAAACGTATTGTTGACACTCTGACGGCGGCGGCGGTAAACGACCAGGCCAGCCTGTCAGCGGCGCTTGAACAATAAACGAGGATGAACATGAACTTCGAAGGTAAAATCGCGCTGGTCACCGGTGCAAGCCGTGGAATTGGCCGTGCTATTGCAGAAACTCTGGTAGCTCGCGGTGCCAAAGTTGTGGGTACTGCAACCAGCCAAAGCGGTGCCGATGCTATCAGCGCCTATCTGGGTGATAACGGTAAAGGCCTGCTCCTGAACGTTACCGACTCAGCCTCGATTGAGAGCGTGTTGGAAAATATTCGTGCCGAATTTGGCGAAGTTGACATTTTAGTCAATAATGCAGGCATCACGCGTGATAATCTTCTGATGCGCATGAAGGACGATGAGTGGCAGGATATTCTGGACACCAATCTGACTTCCGTATTCCGCCTGTCGAAAGCGGTAATGCGTGCCATGATGAAAAAACGCGCGGGCCGAATTATTACCATTGGCTCCGTAGTTGGAACAATGGGTAATGCGGGCCAGGCAAACTACGCGGCAGCAAAAGCGGGTTTGATTGGCTTTAGCAAGTCACTGGCGCGTGAAATCGCGTCACGTGGCATTACCGTTAACGTCGTGGCACCCGGTTTCATTGAAACCGACATGACGCGTGCGCTGAGCGAAGATCAGCGTGCGGGCATTCTGGCGGAAGTGCCTGCAGGTCGCCTCGGCGGCGCGCAGGAAATCGCCAATGCCGTTGCATTTTTAGCCTCTGACGAGGCTGCGTACATCACTGGTGAAACGCTGCACGTCAACGGCGGAATGTATATGGTCTGATCATCACGAAAGTATTTGCGTTATTTGGGGTAAAAGCCGCAAAATAGCGTAAATCGTGGTCATACCAGCCGGGATTTAGTTGCATCTTTTTCAACATTTTATACACTACGAAAACCATCGCGAAAGCGAGTTTTGATAGGAAATTTAATAGTATGAGCACTATCGAAGAACGCGTTAAGAAAATCATTGGCGAGCAGCTGGGCGTTAAACAGGAAGAAGTTGTTAATACTGCCTCTTTTGTAGATGATCTGGGTGCTGATTCTCTTGATACCGTTGAGCTGGTAATGGCTCTGGAAGAAGAGTTCGATACCGAGATTCCGGACGAAGAAGCTGAGAAAATCACTACCGTTCAGGCTGCCATTGATTATATCAATTCAGCTCAGGCATAAGTGAACATCTCCAGGCGGTCATTCGACCGCCTGAGTTTTATCTGAACTTCCCACACAGTGTCAACTTTTCCCTCCCTGGAGGACGAACGTGTCTAAGCGTCGTGTAGTTGTGACTGGTCTTGGCATGTTATCTCCTGTCGGCAATACCGTAGAGTCCACCTGGAATGCTCTTGTTGCCGGTCAGAGTGGCATCAGCCTTATCGACCATTTTGATACTAGTGCCTACGCAACGCGTTTTGCTGGCTTAGTAAAAGATTTCAATTGTGATGAATTTATCTCGCGTAAAGATCAGCGCAAGATGGATGCTTTCATCCAATATGGCGTCGTCGCTGGCATTCAGGCCATGCACGATTCCGGCCTGGAGATCACCGAAGAGAACGCCGACCGTATTGGTGCCGCTATTGGTTCCGGTATTGGCGGGTTAGGTCTGATTGAAGAAAACCATGCCTCTCTGGTGAATGGTGGCCCGCGTAAAATCAGCCCGTTCTTTGTGCCTTCGACCATTGTGAACATGATTGCGGGTCATCTGACCATCATGTTCGGTATGAAAGGTCCTAGCATCTCTATCGCTACCGCCTGTACTTCCGGTGTGCATAACATCGGTCACGCTGCCCGTATCATCGCGTATAACGACGCGGATGTGATGCTGGCAGGCGGTGCTGAGAAAGCCAGTACCCCGCTCGGCGTCGGTGGATTCGGGGCGGCACGTGCACTCTCAACCCGCAACGAAAACCCGCAGGCGGCAAGCCGCCCGTGGGATAAAGACCGTGACGGTTTCGTCCTCGGCGACGGAGCAGGGCTAGTGGTGCTGGAAGAGTATGAGCACGCGAAAAAACGCGGCGCGAAAATCTATGCAGAAGTCGTTGGTTTCGGCATGAGCAGCGATGCGTATCATATGACTTCGCCACCTGAAAATGGTGCAGGTGCCGCCCTGGCGATGGTTAATGCATTGAAAGATGCACAGCTGTCTGCGGAGCAGATTGGTTATATCAATGCGCACGGTACTTCGACGCCGGCCGGTGATAAAGCCGAAGCTCAGGCGGTGAAATCCGTGTTTGGTGCTTCAGCGCACAGCGTTATGGTCAGCTCGACCAAATCCATGACCGGGCATCTGCTCGGCGCGGCGGGGGCGGTGGAGTCTATCTTCACTATCCTTGCGCTGCGCGATCAGGTTATCCCACCCACCATCAATCTGGATAATCCGGATGAGGGTTGTGACCTGGATTTTGTCCCGCATACCGCACGTCAGGTGAAAGGTATGGAGTACAGCCTGTGTAACTCCTTCGGCTTTGGCGGAACTAACGGCTCGCTGATCTTCCGTAAAATCTGATCCTGCACGTACTTATCTAAGGCCCGCACCCAGCGGGCCTTTTTTATTTGTGGCCGTTGCGGGCCGGTTCTATACGCTTCATTACCTGGAATCAGATGATTCTGGCGCGCCGGACAGGTAATCTGTTCGGGTGAAAATTACGGAGAGCAAGCATGATGTGGGTGAATGGCCTGGCGCAGGAGAGCATTGACGCACGCGACCGTGCCGTGCAGTTTGGTGACGGCTGCTTTACGACCGCCCGTGTCCTGCACGGCAGTATGCAGCGACCGCAAGCCCACCTCCAGCGGTTGCAACAGGCCTGTGAGCGCCTGAGGATCGCCGGGGTTGACTGGCAGCTCCTTGCGCAGGAAATCACGGCTATCGCCAGCACGATAGATGATGGCGTGCTGAAAGTGATTATTACGCGCGGCAGCGGCGGGCGTGGCTACAGCGCCAGCGGCTGCCAGCAGCCTGCTCGAATTATTTCACTCTCCGCCTGGCCCGCGCACTACCTCAGGTTGCGCCAGACCGGGGTGCGTCTGGCGCTCAGCACGGTCCGGTTGGGGAAAAATCCGCTACTGGCCGGGATAAAACACCTCAACCGCCTTGAGCAGGTGATGATCCGCACAGAGCTTGAGCAGACCGCCGCGGATGAGGCGCTGGTGCTTGACAGTGACGGCATGCTGGTGGAATGCTGTGCGGCAAATTTATTCTGGCGCGTGGGAAAACAGGTATTTACCCCCGATCTCAGCGCCTCCGGGGTGAATGGCATCCAGCGCCAGCAGGTGATGCAGCAGGTCATCGCACTTGGTTATGCCCTGAGCGAAGTGCGCCAGGGCTATGAGGTGTTGGCCGATGCGGAAGAAGTGCTGATTACCAACGCGCTGATGCCGATATTGCCGGTCAGCCAGATTGAGGCGTGGCGCTATACGTCACGCGACCTGTTCAGCCAGCTCAACCCTGATAATGAATGATGTGGAAACTTCATGACTAAAATCCGAAAGATACTCGTCGCGCTGCTGGCTATCGCCGTGCTGGCTGCCGCATTCAGCTACTGGAAAACGCGTCAGTTTGCCGATTCCGCCCTGACTATTGACAGTGAAACTCTCTTTACGCTGCCGGCCGGTTCCGGGCGGGTGGTACTGGAAGCGCAGCTGGAATCAAAACACATTATCAGCAGCACGCGGTGGTTTGGGATGTTGTTGAAGCTGGAACCGGAGCTGTCGAAATTCAAAGCCGGGACCTACCGCTTTACGCCAGAAATGACCGTGCGTGAAATGCTGCAACTGCTGGCCAGCGGTAAAGAAGCGCAGTTCCCGCTGCGTTTTGTTGAAGGTACGCGCATGCAAGAGTGGCTGAGCCAGCTACGCAGCGCGCCCTACATCAAGCACACGCTGAGCGACGATAAGCTGGCGACGGTGGCCGCTGCGCTCAAGTTGGAGGGCGAGCAGCAGGGCGTGGAAGGCTGGTTCTATCCGGATACTTACCTGTATACCGCAAACACCACCGATGTGGCGCTGCTGAACCGTGCCCATGAGCGCATGGAAAAACTGGTGGATAGCGTCTGGCAGGGCAAAATGGATGATCTGCCGTATAAAAGCAAAAATGATATGCTGACCATGGCCTCAATTGTTGAGAAAGAGACGGCGGTGAGTGAAGAACGCAGTAAAGTGGCCTCGGTGTTTATTAACCGGCTGCGCCTTGGTATGCGTCTGCAAACCGACCCAACCGTGATCTACGGGATGGGCGACAGCTATAAAGGCACCCTGACGCGTAAAGATCTGGAAACGCCGACCGCCTATAATACCTACACTATCAGCGGCCTGCCGCCAGGCCCGATTGCGATGCCGGGTAAGGCCTCCCTGGAAGCAGCAGCCCACCCAGAAAAGACCAACTTCCTCTATTTTGTCGCCGATGGGAAAGGGGGGCACACCTTTACTACTAACCTGGCGAGCCATAACAAAGCCGTGCAGGTGTATCGCCTCGCGCTGAAGGAAAAAAATGAACAGTAAATTTATCGTTATCGAAGGGCTGGAAGGCGCAGGAAAAACCACGGCACGCGATGCGATAGTCAGTGAACTGCAGCGCCACGGCATTAACGATATTGTTTTCACCCGCGAACCGGGCGGCACGCCGCTGGCCGAGAAACTGCGCGATTTAATCAAGCAGGGCATAGAGGGTGAGCAGGTCACTGACCAGGCCGAGCTGCTGATGCTGTACGCCGCACGCGTGCAGCTGGTGGAAAACGTGATTAAACCAGCGCTGGCACGCGGTGCATGGGTGGTGGGCGATCGTCACGATCTCTCCTCTCAGGCCTACCAGGGAGGCGGACGCGGTATGAACAGCGACCTGATGAGCAGCCTGAAGCAGGCCGTGCTGGGCGATTTCGCACCGGATTTGACCCTGTACCTTGACGTGACCCCGGAGATTGGCCTGCAGCGCGCGCGCGCGCGCGGTGAGCTCGACCGTATCGAACAGGAGTCGCTGAACTTCTTTACCCGCACGCGTGAGCGCTATCTTGCCCTGGCCGCCGCCGATAGGCGTATCCGCAGCGTGGATGCCACCCAGCCGCTGGAACAGGTCAGCGCCGCGCTGAAGGCCACGCTCAACCAGTGGCTACAGGAACAGCAATGAACTGGTATCCGTGGCTGAACCACAGCTATCGCCAGATCCTCAGCCAGCACCAGGCACAGCGCGGGCATCATGCCCTGCTGATTCAGGCACTGCCCGGTATGGGGGATGATGCGCTGGCCTGGGGCATCAGCCGCTGGCTAATGTGCAAACAGCCGGACGGACTGAAAAGCTGCGGCGAGTGCCACCCCTGCCAGCTAATGCAGGCGGGGACGCATCCGGACTGGTATCGGCTGGAAGCGGAGAAGGGCAAAAGTTCGCTCGGCATTGATGCGGTACGTAACGTGACCGAGAAGCTCTGGCACCACGCGCAGCAGGGCGGGGCAAAAGTCGTCTGGCTACCGGATGCCGGGCAGCTGACCGAAGCGGCGGCCAATGCTTTACTGAAAACGCTGGAGGAGCCGCCGAAGAATACCTGGTTTCTTCTCAGCAGCCTTGAACCGTCGCGCCTGCTGCCAACGCTGCGCAGCCGCTGCCTGTTGTGGCACCTCGCGCCGCCGGATGAAGCACAAAGCCTGCAGTGGCTGCATAAGCAGTGTGCCGCCGGGCTGAATGAGCGCACCGCTGCGCTGCGCCTTGCCTCCGGGGCACCGGCGGCCGCGCTTGAACTGCTGCAAGAGAAAACCTGGCAGCAGCGCCAGCAGGTTTGTCAGGCGTTGCCTGCCGCCCTGCAGGGCGATACGCTGGGCCTGCTGCCTGCACTTAACCATGATGACGCTGCACGGCGCATCGGCTGGCTCTGTTCGCTGCTGGTGGATGCCGTCAAGTGGCAACAGGGCGGCGGGCAATATATCAGCAATGTCGACCGCCAGGCTGAAGTGATTCACCTTGCCAGCCTGCTGCCCTCGGCGGCGATCGATGCCAGCCTGCGCCAGTGGATGCAGTGCCGCGATCGTCTGCTCAATGTGGTCGCGGTTAACCGTGAGCTGCTGCTAACCGAACAGCTGCTGAGCTGGGAAGCTATTGTTAAACCGGCTGCGGCCGCTTCACCGAATTAGAGAGTAATGCGATGTTTTTAGTCGATTCCCACTGCCATCTTGATGGCCTGAATTATGAAACCCTGCATCAGGACGTGTCCGACGTGCTGGCCAAGGCCGCCACGCGCGATGTGAAATTTATGCTGGCAGTGGCGACCACGCTGCCGGGGTACAAGGCCATGGTTGACCTGATTGGCGAGCGGCCAAACGTGGCCTATTCCTGCGGTGTGCATCCGCTGAATCAGGAAGAGGAGTACGACTTCGCCGAGCTGCGCGCCCTGGCAGCCCATCCGCGCGTGGTGGCGATGGGGGAAACCGGGCTGGACTACTTTTACCAGAAAGAGACCAAAGCGCGTCAGCAGGCCTCCTTCCGTGAACATATCCGCGTAGGGCGCGATCTGAACAAACCGGTGATCGTCCACACCCGCGATGCGCGTGAAGACACGCTGGCGATCCTGCAGGAAGAGAAGGCCGACGAGTGCGGTGGCGTGCTGCACTGCTTTACCGAAGATCGTGAGACGGCCGAAAAGCTGTTAGATATGGGCTTTTACATCTCGTTCTCCGGCATTGCCACTTTCCGTAACGCGGAGCAGATCCGTGACGCGGCGCGCTACGTTCCGCTCGACCGCATGCTGGTCGAAACCGACTCGCCTTATCTGGCCCCGGTGCCGCATCGTGGTAAAGAAAACCAGCCGGCTTACACGCGCGATGTGGCGGAATATATGGCGGTGGTCAAAGGGGTGAGTATTGAAGAGATGGCCCAGGCCACTACGGAAAACTTCTCACGCCTGTTCCACGTCCCCATGTCGCGCCTCGCCGATTAATGATTGAGCAGCGATTTCTTTTATAGCTCGTAATTAATAGGCAGAAGTCGTAAAGTGCAGCGCCATAAAAGGTTGCTGCACTTTTTTTGTGCCGGAAAACGGCCCTTTTTTGCCGGAGTCTTCTAAAGAAATGGCCCACGTTCAACGAAACGTGATAGCCATCAAACAAATTTTAACGGATTTATTTTACTCTTCGTAATAAATACCGAGAGCGCAAAGCGCTCCACCCGCAGCGGGACCTCCCCCCTCTGCAACGCAGGCCGATCTCTCAGCCTGCGATAAAAAAAGCACTCATACTCAGGAGCTTTACACTATGTTCAAAAATGCATTTGCGAACCTGCAAAAGGTCGGTAAATCGCTGATGTTGCCCGTATCGGTTCTGCCGATCGCGGGTATTCTGCTGGGCGTTGGTTCTGCCAACTTCAGCTGGCTGCCTCTGGTAGTTTCACACGTTATGGCGGAAGCCGGTGGTTCGGTGTTCGCCAACATGCCGTTGATTTTTGCTATTGGTGTGGCGCTGGGCTTCACCAATAACGACGGCGTTTCAGCACTGGCGGCCGTAGTGGCCTACGGTATTATGGTGAAAACCATGGCCGTAGTCGCCCCGCTGGTATTACATCTGCCAGCCGAAGAAATTGCGGCGAAACACCTGGCGGACACCGGGGTACTGGGCGGTATTATTGCCGGTTCCATCGCCGCGTATATGTTTAACCGCTTCTACCGCATCAAGCTGCCTGAGTATCTGGGCTTCTTCGCCGGTAAACGCTTTGTGCCGATTATCTCCGGTTTCACCGCCATCTTCCTCGGCGTGATCCTCTCCTTTATCTGGCCACCGGTCGGTACCGCCATCCAGACGTTCTCACAGTGGGCGGCTTATCAGAACCCGGTTGTGGCCTTTGGTATCTATGGGGTGGTTGAGCGCTCGCTGGTGCCGTTTGGTCTGCATCATATCTGGAACGTACCTTTCCAGATGCAGATCGGTGAATACACCAACGCCGCGGGCCAGGTGTTCCATGGCGATATCCCTCGCTACATGGCGGGTGACCCGACTGCGGGCATGCTGTCCGGCGGCTTCCTGTTCAAAATGTATGGCCTGCCAGCGGCGGCTATCGCCATCTGGCACTCAGCGAAACCTGAGAACCGCGCGAAAGTGGGCGGCATCATGATCTCCGCTGCGCTGACCTCGTTCCTGACCGGGATTACCGAACCGATCGAGTTCTCGTTCATGTTCGTTGCGCCAATCCTGTATGCCATCCACGCTATCCTGGCGGGCCTGGCCTTCCCAATCGCTATCCTGTTAGGCATGCGCGACGGCACCAGCTTCTCACACGGTCTGATCGACTTTATCGTGCTGAGCGGCAACAGCAGCCGCATCTGGCTGTTCCCTATTGTCGGGGTGGTTTACGCGCTGGTTTACTACACCGTGTTCCGCGTGCTGATTGTCAAACTGAACCTGAAAACCCCTGGCCGTGAAGATACCGCCAGCGAGCAGAGCACCAGTTCAGCCAGCGAAATGGCCGGTAACCTGGTGGCGGCATTTGGTGGCAAAGAGAACATCACCAACCTCGATGCCTGCATCACCCGTCTGCGCGTGAGCGTTGCCGACGTCGCAAAAGTTGACCAGGCTGGCCTGAAAAAACTGGGCGCTGCGGGGGTGGTTGTGGCAGGTTCCGGCGTTCAGGCAATTTTCGGCACTAAGTCCGATAACCTGAAAACCGAAATGGATGACTACATCCGTAACATGTAATTCATGACGTGAGTCGGGGACGGGCAATGCCCGTCCTTTTTTTATCTCATTCCTGATGCGATCGGTAGGGGACGGGCATGCCCGTCCCTTTTTTTTTATCTACCGCTCGATGAAGCGACTACAAATAGACCCGCAGATACTCCGTCAGGCACAGCAGCGCCATCGCCTGGCCGTAAGGCATCGAGGTCAGCGGTACCTGGCGATAGTAGTCGAGGTCGTTGCCCATCGCGGTGCCGAATGAGACCTGCGTCAGCTCGCCAGCATCATTGATGCGCTCAATCACTCCCTGTAACGCCCGTTCCGCCACCGGCGTATAGTCGCGGCTGATATAGCGTTTGCGTATCGCTTTCAGTATCCCGTAGGCAAACCCGGCGGTAGCGGAGGCTTCCAGATACGAGTCGCTGTCGTCGAGCAGCGTATGCCACAGCCCGCTTTCATGCTGGCACTGCGCCAGCGCCTTGACCTGAGTCTCCAGCACCTGCAACAGATAGCGGCGCGTGGCGTGCTGTTCCGGCCAGTTCATCAGCTCAATAAAATCGGGGATGGCAATCGTCAGCCAGCTATTGCCACGCGCCCAGCGCGCTTCGGCAAAATTGTGCTGGCCGTCGAAGGTCCAGCCGTGGAACCACAGGCCGCTCTTACGATCCATCAGATACTGGGTGTGCAGCAGGAACTGGTAGGTGGCTTCCTCGACGAATTCGGGGCGGTTCAGCAGCTGGCCGATCTTTGCCAGCGGCATCACGCTCATCATCAGCGTGTCATCCCACATCTGCTGGTGGTTCTCATTGTTATAAACCAGATGCTGAATGCCGTGATGCTCGGTGCGCGGCATCTCATACATCACCCACTCCGCCCAGCGCTCCAGCACCGGCAGCAGCGCCGGGTCGTGCGTCTCCTCATAGCGGCAGGCCAGCGTCAGAAACGGGCAGGCGGTGTTGACGTTTTTGGTCGGCGTGCCTTCTGCCAGCCGGGCGCGGAACCAGTCGTCAATACGTTGCAGCGTCAGCGGGTCCCCGGTCTGCTGGTAATAGTGATACATGCCGTACAGCCCGATGCCGTGCGTCCACTCCCAGCCCGCCCAGCCTTTGGTGTCAATCACCCGGCCATCGTCAAGGCGCAGCAGAAACTCGCCGCTTTCGTCGGTAATGCTCACCAGATTGTCGCTGACGCGGGCAATCAGTTTGCGCAGTTCGGGCTTAGGCAGCAGGAATTCGGGCTGGCGCAGCAGCGCGCTGTACTTAACCGGGTAGACTGTCATCATGGTGCTCCTGAGGTCGGATAGCAGGGAAGGTGGGCGCCTGCGGCAGCATAGCTGCCGGAGGTTTATTACGGTTGAGGTAGCCAATATTGTTATTACCCCACAGATTTTCATAGGCCATGCCGGTCAGCGTCTCGACGGTGCCGCGTGCCTGCGCGCTTAACTGCTGAGGTACCGTCCCATCAGCCGCGCGCATTTTCAGCGTCTCTTCGCGCAGCGTGCGGTGCGTGTGCAGGTTGAGCTTAAAGCGCAGTGAGATAACAAAGCCGCAGGTCAGTATTGCCAGCGTGCCGACGCTGAGGATAAAGATAATCGTATGGCTGACCTGCGGCAGCTGCTCTGACCTGCCGGAGACAAAGCCGGAAAGCTGCAGCACGATACCCACCACCATAACGGCACCTGCCTGCGAGGCTTTGCGCGTCAGCGTCATGATGCCGGCAAAAATCCCCTCGCGGCGCTGGCCGGTAATCGCCTCATCGACATCGGCAATGTAGGTGTAAATGTTCCACGGGATGTAATTGATGCCGCCGCGACCCAGCCCGGCCACTGCAGAGATCAGCACCAGCAGCGCCAGGCTGTTGCTCATTCCGGCATACCACAGCAGCGCATAAGAGAGGGAGCTGGCGGCGAACAGCGCCACCACCAGGCGGTAAGCCGGGGCCGGGCCGATACGAATGCACAGCGGGATCATGCCGATCACCGCAATAAACTGCAGAACCGCCATGGTGCCCATCAGATTGGCAGCCAGCTGCGCACCCTGCATCAGCACAAACACCACGTACCAGGTAAACACCGCGTTAAACACGTCCTGCGCAATATAGCCGCCGAGATACATCCCCAGATGCTGGCGGAAGATACGAATGCGCAGCGTGGAAGCCAGCTCCACATACAGCCGTTGCAGGCTCTGACGCAGGTTAAGCTGCTGTTTCTCCGCCATGGCGCGCTGCGACTCGGCCGAAAGGGCATCTGCCGGGCGCTCCCAGGTGAACGCCCACACCAGCATCAGCACGATGGCGCACAGGGTGGAGAACACCAGGCTGGCATAGAAAAATGACACCGCATTGTCCTTGCCGAAAATCCCCAGCAGAATGCCGGGCAGAAACGCGGCGAGGATGGTTGAGAGCTGGGCCAGTGCGATGCGCGCGCCGGAAAAGCGGGTTTTCTGCTTAAAATCGTCGGTCATTTCCGGTACCAGGGTTTCATACGGCACCAGCACCATGGTGTAGACGATATCAAACGCCAGGTAGGTCAGCAGATACCACAGATAGCTCATCTCTCTGACCCACATCAGGCTGTAGCTGAATACGCCGGGAATACCGAGCAGGATGAAGAATTTACGGCGGCCAAAGCGTTTTCCCAGCCGGGTGGTACCGAAGTTGTCGGTGAGAAACCCCATCAGCGGACTGATCGCCGCATCCAGCACGCGGGCAAGGGCAAAGATAAAAGTCGCTTCAATCGGCGTCATGCCGCAGAAGGTGGTATAGAAATAGAGCAGCCAGGCGGCAGTCAGCGCCGTGGTCCCGGCACCGAGGAAATCCCCGGAGCCGTAGGCAAGGTAATTCACCAGTCCGATCTTGCGAGTGTGCATCAGGAAAGCTCCTTTGCTGTAGGGTGGCTTCAACCACGTATTCCGGACAACTCAGACGGATGGTGGAAAAGTAGAGTGTTCCCAACCATTCAACCTTGTCGTTTTTGCCAGCAAATTGAGCAGAGTGGCAAAATCACCGTGATTGCCTTGCGGGATCTCTAAATTTATAAAACAGTGTTTCGTTTTTATCGAAAATGGCAGTTCATTGTGCGAAGCGTCACGCAAAAATAATTTTTTGACGGGCGGGCGGGGGCATAACGTCGTAAAGCCGTGCGATTAGCGAAAGAAAAGTCAGTTGCAGGTTGAAAGAAAAGGATTCTCTCGCTCATACTGCGGTAACTTATATTACGCTCAAGGACATGCAGCATGGCTGAAGAAACCATTTTCAGTAAAATCATCCGCCGTGAGATCCCGGCCGACATCATTTTTCAGGATGAGCTGGTTACCGCATTTCGCGATATCTCCCCGCAGGCACCGACGCATATTCTGATTGTGCCGAATATCTTAATCCCTACCGCCAATGATGTTGGCGCCGCGCATGAAGCTGCGCTGGGGCGCATGATGACGGTTGCGGCGAAAATCGCTAAAGATCAGGGCATCGCCGAAGATGGCTATCGCCTGATCATGAACTGCAATAAGCACGGGGGTCAGGAGGTGTATCACATCCACCTGCACCTGCTCGGCGGCCGTCCTTTAGGCCCAATGCTGGCGTCCTGAACGCCAACGACTACGGACACAAATCTATGCGGGCAAGCGTAACGGCACTCACGTTACTGGTAGCGTTAGCCGGATGCAGCAGCGAGCGCACCACCATCAATACCTCACAGTCGTTAGTGATGGAGTCGGCCGTGCTGTCGGCGGGCATTACCACCGATGAACCGAATATTGGCGAAAGGGAAGGGCAGCAGCGCGCCACCACCGTGCTGTTTAATCAGCAGGAAAAGCCGGTTCAGGTCACTTATCGCTTCTACTGGTATGATGATAAAGGGTTAGAGATCTTACCTTTTGAACGCCCGCGCACGGTGACAGTACCCGCGCATGGTAAAGCCGACATCTCATCCCAAACCGGTAATCTGACGGCGAGCAAAGTTCGTCTCTACCTGTATCTGTAAGGAGTTAAGTGTGAACAGGAATATCTTTAAGCTCTCAGGCGTGCTGCTACTGGCGCTGATTCTGAGCGGCTGTATCAACAATCAACAGCAGCAGCAGCCTGAGCAACCCGCCAAGGTTGAGCCCGTGCAGCCGCCGGTAACCGTGCCGGAGCAGCCAAAACCGGAACCGGGCCAGAACGTACCGCAGCCGCCAAAAATGCAGACCATCAACTGGCCTGCCAGCGTATCACCGCTGGTGGCGCAGATGCTGAAAGCAGACGGCGTCACGGCGGGCAGCGTACTGCTGGTGGATAACGTGAAGAACAGCACTAACGGCAGCCTGCAGAGCGCGAAAGCGACCGCGGCGCTGCAAAGCTCGCTGGCGAACAACGCGCAGTTTACCCTCGTCACCTCGCAGCAGCTGGCGGTAGCGAAACAGACGCTGGGGCTCTCCGCAGAGGACAGTCTGGTGTCGCGCAGCAAAGCGATTGGCCTGGCGCGCTATGTCGGCGCCCAGTACGTGCTGTACAGCAATGCCGAAGGTGACGTGAAGTCACCGACGCTGCAGATGCAGCTGATGCTGGTGCAGACCGGCGAAATTATCTGGTCAGGCAGCGGTGCCGTCCAGCACTGATCCCGCGCTCGACAGGCTGATCGGGCAACAGTTTCCGGCGGCGAGTGCCGCCGGTTCCTTTTCTGCGCTCAGCGGATTGAGCGGCTACAGCGTGCAGGTCTCGCTGGACGATCGCAAATTTCTGGCACGGCGGGCAGCCAGCGGGCAGACCATGCCGGGGGTTGACCGCCAGCGCGAATATCGTCTGCTGCGTAAACTGGCCGCCAGTGGCCTGACGCCTGGTGTACACGGCAGGAATAGCGACTGGCTGCTGCTGGGGTGGCAGCCAGGCGAAGTGTTGAGCGCCGGGCAGCTGGACAGCTGGCTGGAGGGGCTGGTGGATGAGGTTGTCAGCTTACATCACCAGCCGCTGAGCGGTTATCGCCTGCAGCTGATGCCGCTGCTGATGGATTACTGGCAGCGCAGCCAGCCGCAGCGCCGCACCGTTCAGTGGCTGCGCGCGCTGCGGCAGCTGCAGCGTCAGGGTCAACCGCATCCGCTGCGGCTGGCGGTGCTGCATATGGATCTCCACTGCGGAAATCTGGTCGCCGAAGGCAGCCGGCTGCGCTTTATTGACTGGGAGTACGCAGCGGATGGCGATGTGGCGCTGGAGCTGGCCGCCATCATCAGCGCCAATGGGCTGGACGGCGCGCAGCAACAGCGGCTTATTACCCGTTATGCGACGCGTCAGCAGCTGAACATTGACGCGCTGAGCGGCCAGATCCAGCGCTGGCAGCCGTGGCTGTCTCTGCTGGCGACCAGCTGGTACGAGCTGCGGGCGCAGCAGAGCGGTGAACAACATTTTTATACGCTGGCAGCAGAAGGCTGGCAGCAACGACAGAACAAGAGGTGAAGTGTGGGACCGGTAATGTTAGATGTGCTCGGCTGCGAGCTGGATGCGGAAGAGCGTGAGATTTTACAGCATCCGCTGGTAGGGGGGCTGATCCTGTTTAGCCGCAACTATCATGACCCGGCGCAGCTGCGTGAGCTGGTACGGCAGATCCGCAGCGCCTCGCGCAACCGGCTGGTGGTGGCAGTGGACCAGGAAGGCGGCCGCGTGCAGCGTTTCCGCGACGGCTTTACCCGTCTGCCGGCGATGCAGGCGTTTGCTGCGCTGAATGATGCGGCCAGCGCGGAACAGCTGGCGCAGCAGGCAGGCTGGCTGATGGCCTCGGAGATGATCGCCATGGACATCGACATCAGTTTTGCCCCGGTGCTGGATATCGGCCACGGTAGCGCGGCGATTGGCGAGCGCTCTTTCCACGAAGACCCGGCAATTGCCCTGCAAATGGCGCGCTGTTTTATTCGCGGCATGCATGATGCCGGCATGAAGACCACCGGAAAACATTTTCCCGGACATGGTGCCGTCAGTGCGGACTCGCATAAAGAGACACCGCGAGATACGCGCAGCGAGGCGGAGATCCGCCATCATGATATGCCGATCTTTCAGCAGCTGATCGCCGAGCAGGCGCTGGACGCTATTATGCCTGCCCATGTTATCTATACTGAAGTCGATCCGCGCCCGGCCAGCGGCTCATCACACTGGCTGAAAAAGGTACTGCGTAAGGAGCTGGGCTTTAACGGGGTGATCTTCTCTGACGATTTGTCGATGGAAGGCGCGGCGATTATGGGCAGCTACGCAGAGCGTGGCCAGGCGGCGCTGGATGCCGGTTGCGATATGATTCTGGTGTGTAATAACCGCGCAGGCGCGGTCAGCGTGCTGGATAACCTGTCGCCGATCAATGCAGAAAGGGTCGCTCAGCTCTACCATCGGGGAACCTTTACCCGTCAGCAACTGCAGGAATCGTCGCGCTGGAAGGAGACGAGCAACGCGTTAAATACGCTGCAGGAGCGCTGGCTGGCCCATAAAGCGGCTGCGGGCATCTGACAACAGGCTGCCCGTGGCGAATCACAATGAGGATGACGATGATTATCTATCTGCATGGTTTTGATTCAAACAGCCCGGGCAATCACGAAAAAGTGTTGCAGCTTCAGTTCATCGACCCGGACGTGCGCCTGCTCAGCTACAGCACCCGCCATCCTAAACATGATATGCAGCATCTGCTCAAAGAAACCGACAAGATGCTGCGTCAGAGCGACGACGATCGCCCGCTGATTTGCGGCGTGGGGCTGGGGGGTTATTGGGCCGAGCGTATTGGCTTTCTCTGCAATGTGCGCCAGGTGATGTTTAACCCCAATCTGTGGCCGAATGAAGTGATGGACGGCAAGATTGATCGTCCGGAAGAGTACCTGGATATTGCCACCAAGTGCGTCAGCCACTTTCGCGAACAGAATCGCCAGCGCGGGCTGGTGTTTCTCTCCCGCCATGACGATGCGCTCGACAGCACCCGCAGCGCGCAGGCCTTACACCACTATTACGAAGTGGTGTGGGATGAAGTTGAGGGCCACAAGTTCCGTAACATCTCCCACCATCTGCCGCGCATTAACGCCTTCAAAACACTCGGTTAAATCGCCGCACCCGGCGTCACATCCAGCCGCTGAAGCCCGCTAAAGTGCGGGCTGATTTTGTGGTCTTTATTCGTACTATTCTTAGTTTTGCTAATAACATTGACCAGGATCAATTTTCTTATAGCAGATGATTTCCTCCGTGTTATTCTGACCCCAGCTCGCGAATTAATATCGCCAACCCTATGTTAATTAAGGTTATTTATTTAACTTTTAATTAACGATTGGTTCACTTTTACAGGGGGTCGTTTGACAACACCTATGAAGAAAATTGTGATTATCGGCGGAGGTGCCGGGGGACTTGAACTGGCTACTCAGCTCGGCCATAAGCTGGGCCGCAAGAAGAAAGCCCAGATTACCCTGGTCGACCGCAACCATAGCCATTTATGGAAGCCGTTGCTGCATGAAGTCGCCACCGGATCGCTGGATGAAGGCATCGACGGTCTGAGCTATCTGGCTCATGCCCACAAGCATGGCTTCAGCTTCCAGCTTGGCACCTTGACCAACCTCGACCGCGAAAATAGCCGCCTGCAGCTGGCGGAAATCCGCGATGCGCAGGGTGAAGTGCTGGTACCGGAACGCGAGCTGGCCTACGATACGCTGGTGATGGCGCTGGGCAGTACCTCAAACGACTTCGGTACGCCGGGCGTGAAGGATAACTGTATCTTCCTCGATAACCCGCACCAGGCGCGCCGTTTCCACAACGAAATGCTGAACCTGTTCCTGAAGTTTTCTGCCAGCGAAGGCACGCAGGAGAAGGTCAATATCGCTATCGTTGGCGGCGGTGCCACCGGCGTAGAGCTGTCAGCCGAGCTGCACAACGCGGTTAAGCAGCTGCACAGCTATGGTTATAAAGGTCTGGATAACCAGGCGCTGAACGTCACGCTGGTGGAAGCCGGTGAGCGCATTCTGCCTGCGCTGCCGCCGCGTATCTCCAGCGCCGCCCACCAGGAACTGAGCAAAATCGGCGTGCGCGTTCTGACGCAAACCATGGTGACCAGCGCAGACAAGAAAGGCCTGAACACCAAGTCCGGCGAATTTATCGAAGCTGACCTGATGGTCTGGGCAGCGGGCATCAAAGCACCGGACTTTATGAAAGATCTGGGCGGTCTGGAAACCAACCGCATCAACCAGCTGGTGGTTGAGCCAACGCTGCAAACCACGCGCGACCCGAATATCTACGCGATTGGCGACTGCGCTTCCTGCGCGCTGCCGTCCGGGGGTTTTGTGCCGCCGCGTGCGCAGTCCGCGCACCAGATGGCTTCCCGCGTGCTGGCCAACATTCTGGCAGAGATGAAAGGGCAGCCGCAGAAGCCCTACGTCTATAAAGATCATGGCTCGCTGGTCTCCCTGTCCCGTTTCAGCACCGTGGGCAGCCTGATGGGTAACCTGATGCGCGGTTCAATGATGGTCGAAGGGCGCATTGCGCGTTTCGTTTACATCTCACTGTATCGTATGCACCAGGTGGCGCTGCACGGCTACTTTAAAACCGGTCTGATGATGCTGGTGGGCAGTATTAACCGTGTGATCCGTCCACGAATGAAGCTGCATTAATCCCGCCGCTTTCTGTAAAATAAACGGCTTATAGTGCCACCAGCTATAAGCCGTTGTTCTGATACCGCCGTCTGAACCCCCCGTTAAGAACTCTCTTAAAAGCTTTCTCTTATCATGCGCTGGCCCTTTTTCTTCCAGTATTCTTATTGTCACATTCGCTCACACAACGCAAACTCAAGACTCATTACCACGGCGCGTCGCGCACGCCGGGAATGCCGTAGCTGTTACAGGACGTCTCAGCAGGCAATCATGCGCGGTAACAATTTCAGGAGGTTTTCCTGTGAATAAATCAATGTTAGCGGGTATTGGCATCGGTGTAGCAGCCGCCCTGGGTGTGGCCGCTGTGGCAAGTATGAACGTGTTCGATCGCGGACCGCAGTACGCGCAGGTGCTCTCTGCAACGCCAATCAAAGAGACGCTGAAGAACCCTCGTCAGGAGTGCCGCAACGTTACGCTGACGCATCGTCGCGCCGTGCAGGATGAAAATCGCATTGCCGGTTCAGTGCTGGGCGCGGTAGCGGGCGGGGTACTGGGTCACCAGTTTGGTGGCGGTCGTGGTCGCGATGTGGCAACGGTAGCGGGTGCGCTGGCCGGCGGCTACGGTGGTAATCAGGTGCAGGGCGCCCTGCAGGATCGCGATACTTACACCACTTCCGAGCAGCGTTGCAAAACCGTTTACGACAAGCAGGAAAAGATGCTGGGCTATGACGTCACCTATAAAATTGGTGACCAGCAGGGTAAAATCCGCATGGAAAACGACCCAGGCACGCGCATCCCGCTCGATAATAACGGCCAGCTGGTGCTGAGCGACAAAGCGTAATAGCATCCTGGCGCGCTGTTTTGTAGGGGCGGACCTTTGGTTAAGGTTCGCCCCTACTGTTTGGGCCAACCTGAAAAGCGGTCGGCCCCGACAATATTCAGGTTATCGGCATCCCCTGTAGGGCGGACCCTTTTTTCGGTCCGCCCTTGTTGTTGGTGACATGAGTTACGCCGCCGCGTTTTCCAGCATCTTATCCATAAACTCCCTCACCCAAACCATACGCACTTTGCGCTCGCCAAGGTCGCGCATAAACTTAATGCGCGTCGGGCCGTCCAGCCGCCACTGCTGCGGATCTTTCTGCAACAGGCCAATCAGCCAGGCCGGGTCGACCTTATTTTTCTCGGCGAACTCAACGAAGCCGCCTTTCTCGCTGGCTTCAACCTTACGCACGCCCAGCTTCTTCGCCACCAGACGCAGCCCGGCGATATCCAGCAGGTTACGCGCTGCATCCGGCAGCAGGCCAAAGCGGTCGATCAGCTCAACCTTGAGGTCATCCAGCTCGCCGGACTCCTGCGCGCTGGCAATGCGCTTATAGAAGGAGAGGCGGGTATTAACATCCGGGATAAAGTCATCCGGCAGCAGCGCAGGCATGCGCAGCTCGATCTCCGTCTGGCTGTTGGTGAGATCCTCCAGCGAGGGTTCACGGCCCTCCTTCAGCGCATCAACGGCATTTTCCAGCAGCTCCATATACAGCGAGAAGCCGATCGTCTCCATCTGGCCGCTCTGACCTTCTCCCAGCAGCTCACCGGCACCACGGATTTCCAGATCGTGCGTTGCCAGCGCGAAGCCCGCGCCCAAATCTTCCAGCGAAGCCAGAGCCTCCAGGCGTTTGTGCGCGTCGGTGGTCATCGCTTTCGGGTGTGGCGTCAACAGCCAGGCGTAGGCCTGGTGGTGAGAACGGCCCACGCGGCCACGCAGCTGGTGAAGCTGCGCCAGACCAAAGTGATCGGCACGTTCGATAATAATGGTATTCGCGGTCGGGATATCGATGCCGGTTTCGATGATGGTAGTACACACCAGCACGTTAAACCGCTGGTGGTGGAAATCGTTCATCACCCGTTCCAGCTCGCGCTCGCGCATCTGACCATGGCCGATAGCGACACGCGCTTCAGGCACCAGTGCGGAGAGACGCTGTGCGGCCTTCTCGATATTTTCGACGTCGTTGTAGAGGTAATAAACCTGGCCGCCGCGCAGCACTTCACGCAGGATCGCCTCGCGCACCACCAGCTCATCGTACTGGCGCACAAAGGTTTTTACCGCCAGGCGGCGGGCCGGTGGCGTGGCAATAATCGACAGGTCGCGCATCCCACTCATCGCCATATTCAGCGTGCGTGGGATCGGCGTGGCGGTCAGCGTCAGAATATCCACATCGGCACGCATCGCTTTGATGCGCTCTTTATGCCGTACGCCGAAGCGGTGCTCTTCATCGACAATCAGCAGGCCGAGATCGCGCCATTTGATCTCACTCTGCAACAGCTTGTGTGTGCCGATCAGGATATCAACCTTGCCTTCCTGCGCCTCGCTCAGCACCTGCACCTGCTCTTTGGCGGTACGGAAGCGGGACAGCATCTCAATGCGCACCGGCCAGTTGGCGAAGCGGTCGCGGAAGTTATCGTAATGCTGCTGGGCCAGCAGGGTGGTCGGCACCAGCACCGCCACCTGCTTGTGGTTTTCCACCGCGAGGAAGGCGGCACGCATTGCCACTTCGGTTTTACCAAAGCCCACGTCGCCACACACCAGGCGGTCCATCGCCAGCGGCTGGCACATATCGCTCAGCACGGCATTAATAGCAGCGGACTGGTCAGGGGTGGTTTCGAACGGGAAGCTCTCGCAAAACAGCTGATACTGTTCCCGGTCATGCTTAAAGGCAAAGCCGGTTTTGGCGGCACGCTGGGCATAGATATCCAGCAGTTCGGCGGCCACATCGCGCACTTTTTCTGCCGCTTTCTGGCGCGCGCGCGACCAGGCATCGCTGCCCAGCTTGTGCAGCGGCGCGTTCTCTTCGGCACCGCCCGCGTAGCGGCTGATCAGATGCAGAGACGACACCGGCACATACAGCTTGGCATCGCCGGCATACGCCAGCATCAGATACTCCGCCTGGATACCGCCGGTTTCCAGCGTGGTCAGGCCGATATAGCGCCCGACGCCGTGCTCGAGATGCACCACCGGCTGGCCCGGATGCAGTTCCGCGAGGTTGCGGATCAGCACGTCCGGGTTGATGGTGCGGCGGCTGTCCTGGCGACGACGGCTAACGCGCTCGCCCAGCAGATCGCTTTCGCAGATCAGCGCGCGGTTACGCAGGCCGTCGATAAAACCGTGTTCGCTGGCGCCGATCAGCAGATAGTGGCCTGGCGCCTGCGCATCCGGCAGCGAGTGGATCGCCGTCGGCTTCAGCTTGATGCGCGCCAGCAGCTCCTGCAATGCTTCGCGGCGGCCTTCGCTCTCTACCGAGAACACCACCGGGCCGCTGAAACTCTCCAGAAAACGGCGCAGGGCATCAAGCGGTGCTTTGGCCTGCGCCTGCACCGCCAGATCGGGCAGCGTTTCATAATGCAGATTGGTATTGGCGGCTTTATCGGCCAGCAGTTCGGTTTTCAGCTGCACGCGCGGCCACTGCTTCAGTTCGCCGAACAGTTCATCACTGCGCAGCCACAGGGTTGGCGGCGGCAGCAGCGGACGCATTGGGTCGACGCGGCGGTTCTCATAGCGGGCGTTAACATCCTGCCAGAAACGTTCGGCACTGGCTTCCAGGTCGCCGGAAATGATCAGCAGCGTATTGGCCGGCAGATAGCTGAATAACGGCTGCAGCGGCTGCTCGAAGAACAGCGGCTGCCAGTATTCAATCCCGGCGGGCAGGGTGCCTTTGCTCACCTGCTGATAGATATGCTCGGCTTCACGACGCACGTCAAAATGTTCGCGCCACTGGGTGCGGAACAGCTCAATCGCGGCTTTATCGGTCGGGAACTCGTGCGCGGGCAGCAGATTAATCGCCGCGACCTCTTCCTGAGTGCGCTGGCTGTCGACGTCAAACAGCCGCAGGCTGTCGATTTCATCATCGAAAAAGTCAATACGGTAAGGGCGGTCGCTGCCCATCGGGTAAAGGTCAAGCAGTGCGCCACGGGTGGCAAACTCACCGTGTTCCATCACCTGATCCACGCTGCGATAGCCCGCCTGTTCCAGCTGGGCGCGCAGCTTGTCGCGCGACAGCTTTTGCCCTTTTTGCATCACCAGCGCATGGCCGTGCAGGAAGCTGTGCGGGCAGACGCGCTGCATCAGCGTGTTAACCGGCAGGATCAGCACGCCGCGCTCAAGCGTCGGCAGTTGATACAGGGTGGAGAGTCGCGAGGAGATAATTTCCTGATGCGGCGAAAAACTGTCAAAAGGCAGCGTTTCCCAGTCCGCCAGCGCCATCACCGGCTGGTCGGTAAACTGTTTAATTTCATCCTGCAGGCGCAGTGCATTCTGCATATCCGGTGCAATCAATACCACCGGGCCTTGATGACGTTCAACCATTTCGGCACATTCAACGGCACAGGCTGCACCGGTTAATTGCCCCAGCTGGCGCTGGTCGCCTGCTCTGGTCGGCAGGTCGTAGCGGTAGAGTTCTGGCATAATCAGTTAGACGGTCTCTTGGCAAAGGGGAGATCGGAAAACCGCTGTGGTGCCGGGCGGTCCCGATTCAGCTACGCGGAGTATACCTTGATTTTAGCGGCAGTTGGGCATCCTGGCCTATTTTGGTGACTGCTGCGTATAGTGCATGCGCGGGCGGTCAATATTCGCCCAGATCAGCTCATTTTCACCATGATAGCTATGGTTGCCATCGTCCCACTTGACGTAGTAACCGGCGGGCTGGTCACCCTGTTCAAAAACATTCAGCACCACGCCTTTAATCTGTCCGGTTTTATGGCGCACGATACTGCCTTGTGGATATCTGGACATCGTTAACCCCCGCAGATACCGCCAGTAATGGATGCCACCATAGTCGCAGGGTTAACCATCGGTCATTGTCATTGAGATCAAAAAACCGACAATTAACCCCGTAATTTTGTTCAGACGTCACCGGTATTATCATCCTCAACGGCCTGATAGATACGCTGCAGGATATCCGGGAAGGCTGACTGTACGCGGCTCCAGCTGGGGATAAAGGGTTTCTCATTCGGGCGTTCAATAAACGACTGCCCGGCGTCGAGAATGGCCTGAGTAAACATCTCCACGGCGGCTTCCTCCGCATGCTGGTCGAACTTCAGGCCATTCATCGTCGCTTCATGGTTATAGATCTCCATCATATCCAGCGCGTTACGATAGTAGGTGGCTTTCAGCACGCGGAAGGAGTCGCTGGTAATATTAACGCCCATGGTGGCCATTTTACGCAGCAGCGACTGCACAATGTCGTTACTCATGCGCTTCAGTCCCCCGGTGCCGTCCTCTTCGGCCAGCGGCTGATGCTTATGGTCGTAGTTATCGGCAATCTCCACCTGGCAACTCTGCCGAGTGGTGTAGTTGCGATAGATCTCGGACAGCACGCCAATCTCCAACCCCCAGTCGCCGGGAATTTTAATGCCGTTCAGTACATGGGTGCGCATGGCGAACTCGCCGGAGAGCGGGTAGCGGAAGCTGGAGAGATAGTCGAGATACTCCGAATGGCCGTACACCTTTTGCAGCGAGCGCAGCAGTGGGCCAACCAGCAGGCGGCCAACGCGGCCATTCAGCTTGCCATCCGCGACGCGGGCATAGAACCCTTTGCAAAACTCATACTGGAAGCTGGGGTTCGCCAGCGGGTAGAGCAGGCGGGCCAGCATGCCGCGCTCATAGGTGACGATATCGCAATCGTGCAGCGCCACGCAGGCGGTTTTATCGGAAGCAAGGGTGTAGCCGGTGCAGAACCAGACGTTACGCCCTTTACCCGGCTGCGCAGGGGAAAGCCCCTCTTTATCCAGTTCGGCATCCAGCGCTTTCAGGCGCGGGCCGTCGTTCCACAAAATACGATGGCGCTGAGGCAGGCGCGAAAAGAACTCGCGGGCATGCAGAAACTGATCGCGGTCGGCGCGATCCAGCCCAATCACGATCTCGGCCAGGTAAGGGACTTTCGCCAGCTCATCGACGATATGGCTGAGGGCCGGACCTTCCAGTTCCGAATAAAGGGAAGGGAGGATCAGCCCCATTTTGCGCTTGCGTGAGAAGCGCGTAAGCTCTTTTTCCAGCTCCTCCACGCTGCGCCCCGTCAGGTTATGAAAGTTAGTAATGACGCCGTTCTGGTAAAAATCGCTCATCGCTTACCTCGTAAAGGTGACCTCAGCTAACCCCAGTCACACAGTGATCTATGTTGCTGGGGACTCGCGGCCTTGCCGCCTTCCTGCACCAAAAGTAGGCCCCACGAGGGGACTCGAATTAATTAGGGTAAAAAATGCTCAAGCCCTTCGCACCAGCCTTCCGGGCCAAAATGTTCGGTGTAATAAATAGAGTGCTTATCCTGACGCTGCAAAATAACCGGATTTTTACTGTAGCCCTTAATCACCACCGCATAATCGACGGCATCCAGCATCTCCGCATCGTTAGGGCCGTCCCCCAGGCCAATGGTGAGCGGTGGCCCCGCCGTGTGAGGGTAGTGCTGGAGCAACCAGCGCAGCGCCGCGCCTTTACCACATCCACTGCGCACCACGGACCAGAAGCGCCCGCCCTGGATCAGGGTGAGATCCTGCTGCGCCAGATGCTGGCGGAACTCGGTGAAACGCTCCTCGCTGTCGCGCCAGATAAGGCTTTCCGAGGCCTCGCGCTGGCGTGCTAAAGCCGCCTGATGCGGGGCCAGCCCGGTCCAGTCGGAGACCTCCTTTTCACTGACTTCGGCAAAGCCGATGAACCTGAAGCCGTGCTGCTGTTTCAGGCGCTGCAGCGTGCGGCACAGCGTGGCGTAATCGGTGCCGCCCGACTCCCTGAAAGGGCCAGCGCCGCTGCCGTCATCCCACTGCACCAGCGCGCCATTCTCAGCTATAAACGGCGCACCGGCGATCCCCAGCTGATCTTGCAGCGGGACGATCTCCGCTGCAGTCTTACTGGAGCAGATAACCAGCGGGATGTGCTGCGCATGCAGGCGTGCCAGCCAGGGTTCGGCAGGTTGCCAGCTATAGGTATGATGGTCCAGTAGCGAACCGTCGAGATCGGTGATAATCATCACCGGGTCCTGCAACGTCGGCATTGGCAATACCTCATAAGTGACGGTGAGCATTGAGTATAGTCCAGAGTTTCACAGGCGCGGGGAGGGCGTAAAGCGCTCGATAGCGGTTCGGCAACTCCAGGAATTATCTTAAAAGCAAGTGAGAAAAGTGACGGGAGTGACAGTCGCGGGCGGAGCGAAAGATCAGCAGTGGCGCAGGCTGTAGCCGAGAAGCTTGTACAGGCTGTGGATTTTTGTACAAATTAAACGGAAGTTAGGAGTTGTCTTAGCCAGACAATGCGTTACTCTAATGACGTCAATGAATTACCCAAGTAACGAATTCATTTCCTGTGAGAATACTTTATCCCGGCCAGTCACTGGCTGGGATTTTTTTTGCTCAGGCAGAAATCGCAGGCAAAAAAAAAGCCCGCGCTGCGCGGGCAAAATCCTTGTTACTTTTGGTAGGCGGTCTCCACTCACGCTAACATCCAGGGGTGGAGACAGCCTTTCTGCGCCTTTGGGGTTGGTGCAGTGAGAAGATTCTAAGATTAAACCCTGTCAGGAGTCTCACCGCGAAACGTAAAGAAAGCGAAAAAGTGAGACAACAGAAGACTTTACGCAGCTTTACGCGCTTACGACGCGATGATTTTTTTGGCTAGCTATACTGATCAACGGGTTAACCCCTGACAAAAACAGAAAACGGAGAGTGTATGGACTTTTTACGCATTGTGATTGCGATTCTTTTACCCCCACTGGGCGTGTTTATGCAGGTTGGTTTTGGCGGAGCATTCTGGCTGAATATCCTGCTGACGCTGTGCGGCTACATCCCCGGTATCATCCACGCGGTGTGGGTGATTGCACGTCGCTAACTGACCAGACTGCTGCGCGCCATAAAATACTCGGTTAAACTGAAGCAAATCAGGCTTGGAGAGACCATGAAAGTTAATGAGCGCGTAACGGTAAAAACTGACGGCGGACCACGCCGTCAGGGGACGGTTCTGGCAGTGGAGGAGTTTAGCGAAGGCACCATGTTCCTGGTGGCGCTGGAGGATTATCCACTGGGGATCTGGTTCTTTAATGAATCCGGCCACGAAGACGGCATTTTCGTCGAACCGCACCCGTAACCAAAGAGGTGACAGTCATCGCTGTCACGTCGTGGCGAGGCACGCCTCGCCCGCTTCAGGCCAGCCCTGAATGTGCCGGCACAAAATTTCCTCGCCCGCCCGCAATTCCCCACAAAACGCCGTACCGACCCTTATCAACCCAAAAACTCTCGCCAGCATTGGCCTTACACTGTTTTAAACCGCCAAAAACAGTCAGGGATCCCTATGCTAATGCCGCTTGTGCCTGCCGTTGCCGAATGGCAGCGCGATGACTACCTGTTAAGCAGCGACCCGCAAAAAATCGATATCGCCTGGGTCCACCACCACATCTCCGAACACAGCTACTGGGCGCAGGGGCAAACGCTGGAAATGACCGAGCGCTCCCTCGCGGCCTCAATGCCTTTCGGCATCTATTACCAGCAGCAGCAGGTAGGTTTTGGCCGCCTGATCACCGACTACAGCCGCTTTGCCTATCTCAGCGACGTGATGATCGACGAAGCGCACCGTGGTAAAGGCTTAGGGCGCTGGTTTGCCGCCGCAATTGTCCATCACCCTGAACTGAAAACCATCAAACGCTGGATGCTGGCGACCGATGACGCGCACGACGTATACCGTCGGGCGGGCTGGAAGCCGGTGGCACAGCCGCAGCGCTTGATGGAATTTATTCCTACCCCACCAGAGGATCGCACTCCATGACCTACCGCGTTGGCGTCGATATCGGCGGCTCGTTTACTGACTTTGCGCTGCTTGACGAGCGTGATAACAGCATCCGCACCCTGAAAGTCTTGTCGCGGCCCGACAGCCCCGGCAGTGAAATTACCACCGGGCTGGCGGCGTTTCAGCAGCGCGATGGCATCAATCCGGCTGATATCCACTACTTCACCCACGGCACCACCGTTGGCGTGAATGCGGTGATCCAGCGCAAAGGCGTCAAGCTGGCGCTGTTCGCCACCGAGGGCTTCTGCGACGTGCTGGAGCTGGCCCGCCTGAAAATCCCTCATATCCACGACCTGTTCTCACGCCGCCCGGCCCCGCTGATCGCCCGCGACCGCGTCTTCGCCATCAAAGAGCGCAGCGACCGCGACGGCAACGTGCTGCAGCCGGTCGAGCGCCAGAGCGTGGTAGACGCGGTAGACAGGGCGCGCGCTGCGGGGTGCCAGGGGATAGTCGTCTCGCTGCTGCATAGCTATCGCAACGGCAGTAACGAAGCGCAGGTGCGCGCGATCGTCGCCGAAATTGCTCCCGATCTGCTGACCTCCTGCTCGGCCGAGATCTGGCCGATTATCCGTGAATACGAACGCACCATCACTGCGGTGATCAACGCCTATGTACAGCCAAAAGTGATCCACTACCTTGACTCGTTCGAACGCGCCCTGAAAGAGATGGGCGTGCCGGTGCCGCCGCGCATCACCAAATCCAACGGTGGAGTGATGGCGCTGGCGCAGGCCAAAGCCGAGTGCGTACAGATGGTGCTATCCGGCACCGCTTCCGGCGTGATGGGCGCCAGCTATATTGCCGAAAGCTGCGGCTTTGACCGCCTGCTCAGCCTCGATATCGGCGGCACCAGCGCCGATGTGGCGGTGATTATCGATGGCCGCCCGGAGTACGGCAGTGGCGAAATTATCGGGGATTTCCCAATCTACATTCCGTCAGTGTCGGTCACCTCGGTGGGTCAGGGCGGCGGGTCGATCGCCTGGATCGACAGTCTCGGCGTCCTGCAGGTCGGGCCGGACAGCGCCGGTTCGCTGCCGGGGCCAGTCTGCTTCCGGCGCGGCGGTAGCGAAGCCACCGCGACCGATGCCTTTGCCGCCTGCGGGCTCATTGGTCACGGCGACCTCGGCTATAACGCGGTGCAGGTCGACGTGGCCGGGGCGCGCGCGGCGGTGGAAAAACTGGCGGCACCGCTCGGTATCAGTATTGAGGAGACGGCGGAAAATATTATCGCGCTGGCGATCTCCAGCATGTACAGCGACACCAGTGGGCTGATTTCACGCTTCGGCCTCGATCCCCGTGAGTTCTACTTCCTCGCCTTCGGCGGCGCCGGGCCGATGATGGGCTGCTTCCTGGCGCGTGAGCTGAAGCTGAAAGGCGTCGTGGTTCCCCCTACGCCTGGGGTGCTGTCGGCGCTTGGCGGGCTGGTGGCCGACATAAAAAATGACTTTATCCGCACGCTGTACTGCGAGCTGACGCTGGCGGTCATGGACGATCTGCAGGTCAACGCGAGCGAACTCCGTCGCGAAGCCGAAGGCTGGCTGGCGCGGGAATACGGTGCCGATCTGCCGTATCAGCTGAGCTTCTCCGCCGATATGCGCTACCGCGGTCAGTCGTTTGAAATTGACGTGGCGCTGCAGGAAGCCTGGCTACTGGCGGGCGATCTCGCCGCCGTGCGTGCGGCATTTGATGCCCACCACACGCGCCTGTTCGGTCACCACGACCAGCACGCGGCGGTACAGCTGATCAACCTGCGGCTGGTGCTCTCCTCACCGACGCCGAAACCTCGCCTTAGTACGCTGGCGCAGGCCACTGATCCGGTGGCCGTAGTGCGTGAAGTGGACGCGTGGATCGACGGCCAGTGGTGGCAGGTTGGCGTGGTCGACCGTAGCGCGCTATTGGCCGGGCACCAGCTGGATGGCCCGGTGATTATCACCCAGGACGACTGTACCACCTGTGTTCCATCGCAGATGCAGGTCGACGTCGACCGCTTTGGCAACCTGATTATTACCCCGCAAACCGGAGCGCATCATGGCAATTGATGGTCGTAACCTGCAAATCCTCGCTAACTACTGCGCGGCCGCCGCCGATGCGATGGCGTTTACCCTGATGCGCACCGCCCACTCGACCTTTGTTAAAGAGACGGAGGACTTCTCCTGCCAGATCGTCAGCCGCAGCGGAATGGCGTTTGCCTCACCGCGCAGCTTCGGCGCGCCGTGGTACAGCGGTATCGACTACGGCCCGGTACTGGAACTGATCGACGGCTACCGGGAAGGGGACATCTGCATCACTAACGACGCCTACGCGGGCAATGTGGCCACCCATTCGCCGGATATCCATATCTGGAAGCCGGTGTTTTATCAAGGTGAGATCGCGTGCTTTGTGGTCGGGCATATCCACAATACCGACGTCGGCGGCGCTGTTCCGGCCTCGCTGTCGCGCTCGCTGAGTGAAATTGTGCAGGAGGGGATCCGCATTCCGCCGCTAAAAATCATCAGCGCTGGGGTGCTGAACGAAGAGGTGGCGCGCATAATGCGCCTCAACGTCCGTGCGCCGGATCAGAACTGGGGCGACTTCAACGCGCAGATCGCCTCGGTCAACATCGGCGAACGCAAGGTGCAGGAGATTATCGCCCGCTTCGGCATTGACGATTTCCTCAGCGGTATTGAGGGGATTCTCGACTATGCCGAGCAGCAGGCACGCAGCATAATCAGCACCATTCCCGACGGCGACTATTTTTACGCCGACTATGCCGATGAAGACGGTGAGGGCGGCTATCCGTGCCGCATCGCCGTCACGCTGCGGGTAACGGGCGAGCGGCTGGAGCTGGATTATACCGGCAGCGATCCGCAGCTGATGTCGTCGCTGAATATGCCCACCGGCGGGCGCGAGCGTCACCCGCTGGCGCTGGTCGGCGTCACCTATGTGCTCTCTACCCTTGACCGTTCGCTGCTGCTCAATGCCGGAACGCTGCGCCCGACGCGGGCTATTCTGCCGCCTGGCAGCATTATGAACTGCGAAGCGCCAGCGGCGGTGGGAATGCGCTCACTGACCTGCGCGATGTCGCAGATCGCCACCGTGGGGGCTTTCTCGCTGGCGATGCCGGAGCGCCTGCCGGCCAATTCGCCGGGCGGCAATTCCATTATTAATATTCGCACCGTTGACGGGCAGAACCGCAGCGTGGTGGCCTCGCTCGGCCCGGTAGGCGGCGGCGCGGGTGGCACGCCCAGGCACGATGGCCCGGACGGTTCGGGCGGCCTCTCGGCGTTCCTGAAAAATACCCCCATCGAGATTAACGAAGCGGAGGTGCCGGTACGCTTTCATCGCTACGGTTTGGCCGCCGACAGCGCCGGGGCCGGGGAGTTTCGCGGCGGGCTGGCAACGGAGATGGCGTTTGAGGTGTTCGCACCCAATACCACCATTACGGCGCGAAACCGTAACCGCTCGGTGTTCTCTTCGGCGGGCGCCGCCGGTGGCCGGGCGGGCAGCACTTCGTGGTTCCGCACCGAACACGCCGACGGGCGCGTCACTGAACACGGCAATACCGATGTGATTCACTGCGGGCCGGGGGATGTGGTGGCGATCAAGGGGCCGGGCGCGGGCGGCTACGGGCTGGCGAAGAACCGCAGCCTGCAGGCGGTATTGCAGGATGTGCAGTGCGGTTTTGTCAGCGAACAGGCGGCGCGCGAGCAGTACGGCGTGGCGCTGCAGTACGGAGAGATTGACGAGGTCGGCAGCGCCCGTCTGCGCAGCGCGATGGCGGATGCCAGCGGGGAACACTTTGACGTGGGCAGCGCCCGACGCGAGTTTGAAAGCCTGTGGACGCCGCAGCGCTATCAGCTGCTCACCACCTTTCTCGCGCAGCGCCCGGTCGTGTGGCGTCACTTCCTCAAGCACCAGGTGTTTGCGGCAGTGCAGGCAGGTGAAGGCCGTGAATTAGCGCTCGATCAGCAAATGTCTCAGCTGTTTGCGCGCTTATTACAACGCTTCCCGGCGCTGAACGTCCCGCAATCAATGTAACGCTAATGTAGGGCCCTGCTGAATTTTGCGATCCGTGCCGGAAAACAAAATTTGCCGGGGTTTTTTTATCGGCTTCATTAATGTTTTTCTATTTTTAACCGGGTAGGATTATCGGGTAGATAATAAACAGTGGGTTTATTAGTGGAATAAGTAAGAGAGTTTAAGATGGATTTCAACCTGAAGGATTTTGTCAGTGCGATAGGGGGTGGGCTTGGTTTGGGGTTTGGCCTTTCAAGCCTGGTTCCCGTGCTTGTTCCTTCCGTAGTCTACAGCGATTACATCTGGAAGTGTGGCGCTATTTCTGGAGCAGTGGTACTGAGTGCTCTTTATCTCTACTCGGCATGGAGAGCTAAATGATGGAGTCAGCCTGGTATTTCCCGCACAACGGTCAGCAGTTGGGAGTATTCTATTTAACGATTTGCGTTATCTATTTATTAATTCACTTAATATGGGAGAGATATAGTGTGCGCGGACCACTTTTTTCCCTGAAAAATATGCATCTTAAGGCGGCCCTGGTTTTCTCCAGCACGACAATGGCATCCAGCCTGCTTTTTGTGGTGATCGTCTTCGATCTGGAAAATCCGCTGCGCTATTCGGATGCCTTTGTCCTGCCGCTGGTTATTTCAGCGCTGTGCGGGATATTTGTCTCGCTCTCCTCGCTTGATCCGGAAGCGGGGGTGAGATAATTAAAGGTCGGGCATGCCCGACCCCAACATTATTTGACCAGCGCCAGCGAAAAGCCATCCCAGCCTTTGGCGCCCACGGTTTGAATCGCGGTGGCGTCAAGGCGCGGATGGCTGCCCATCATCGACAAAAAATCACGCACGCCCTGCAGGTTCCAGTCGCTGGTGTCGCCGTCGGCCACGCGCCCGTTGCGGATCACGTTATCGCCAATAATTAACGTTCCGGAACGGGAATAGGTAATCGCCCATTCAAGGTAAGCCGGGTTATTACGCTTGTCGGCATCGATGAAAATCATATCGAACGGCGCGGACCCGGCGAGAGTGGGCAGGGTATCCAGCGCTGCGCCGACGCGGATAGTTACCTTACTCTCCAGCCCGGCATGACGGATGTTTTTCGCCGCAATTTCGGCATGATGCGCTTCATATTCCAGGGTGATCACTTTGCCATCCTCCGGCAGCGCACGAGCCAGCCAGATGGTGCTGTAGCCGCCCAGCGTGCCAATCTCCAGAATGCGTTTTGCCCCGACCATTCTGGCGAACAGCTGCAGCAGCTTGCCCTGGTTGGGTGCGACATCAATTGCCGGTAAACCCGCCGCCTGGTTCGCCTCCAGCGCCGCAAGCAGTGCCTCATCCTGCACCACCAGCTGCTCCACCAGATAGTCGTCGACCTGCGCCCAGCGTTGTTGATTCATCGTTTGTCCCTGCTGAATGGTAAATCGCTAATTATAGATGGGTTGAGGCGGGCGAGATGCCACAGCGGGGGGATATTTTTTGATGTATGCAGGTCTACTGTAGTGGCCGACCTTCTTTTCCGGTCGGCCTTCAGCAAAATAGTGCGGGTTGACCGAAAAAGAGGGTCAACCCCTATGCCGTCACCCTGGCAACAAATTGCGGGTCGGCCTTCAGTTAGCGATATCAGTTGCGGCAGGTTTCCTGCTGCGGCGATCGCGCATCGGGGATAAGGGTTAACAGCCCGCAGAACGCCATGCCAACGCCAATCCACAGCGGGGCGCTCAGGCCAAAGCCGTACTCAATGCCCAGCCCGCCGAGCAGCGACCCCAGCATCAGGCCGAGGGTGATCATCGAAGCGTGCAGCGTATTCACCAGCTGACGGTTGCCGGCCGCGCCCATCACCCGCGTCACCATCGCCGGGTTCATCGTTACCCCGGTCAAGCCAACGCCGACCACCGCCGCCACGGCAATCACCGGCTGCGCAATGTAAAGCGCAAACAGCGTCATAAACAGCATCAGGCACAGCAGGCCACAGATAATCACCGGCAGCGCAAAGCGCTGTGCCAGCCTGCCGACCACCGCATTACCCAGTACCGTAGCGGCGCCGTAAATCACCAGTAGCCAGGTAATGCTCCCGGCGCTAAAGCCAGTCTCGTTGCTCAGGATCGGCGTGAAGTAGCTGAAGCCGGCAAAGGTCGCGCCGATGATCATCATGCTGGTACTGTAGGTGCGCCACAGCAGCGGGTTTTTCAGCGCCCGCAGCTCGTCGCCCAGACTGATATCTTCCGCTTGCAACGATTTTGGCAACGTCAGCCGCGTCAGCCACAGCGCCAGCAGCGTAATCCCCACCACCGACCAGAAGCTGACGCGCCAGCCCGCGAGGTTACCAATAAAGCTCGCCAGCGGCAGACCGATAACGGTGCCGATCATCAGCCCACCCAGCACCACGGTGATCGCGCGTGAGATCAGCTCCGGCTTCACCAGCCTGACGCCAGTACTCACCGCGCAGCCAATGAATGCCCCGGCAACCGCCCCGGTCATAATGCGCGCCGCCATCAGCAGCGGGTAGTTGCTGGCAATGGCACCGAGCGCCTGGCTGGTAATAAACAGCCCGAGGAGAATAAACAGCCCGCGGCGCGGCGGCTGCTTCAGCAGCAGCAGGGTTAGCAGCGGGCCGCCGAGCGCCATCGCCAGCGCATACACGGTGATCAAATAGCCCGCCATCGGCAGGCTGATGTGCAGGTCGGCCGTCATGATATTCATCATCGCCGCCACCTGGAATTCGCTGGTTACCATGGCAAAAACGCCGAATCCCAGCGTATACACGGCCGCAGGCAGAGAAGTGGAAGTTGCAGACATAACGTTTCCCAGAGAAGAAGAAGCAAAGAGGCAAAGTGTAGACGTTGTTCTGTGTTTGCTAGTTAGCGCACCATGCTCACCACTCGCGGCGCTTTTTAAAAACCTTCATCACTCCTTAACCGCACTGTCACACAACCTGGCCATCTTGGTGTGCAACCCGGTGGGGAGCTTAAGGCACATTGCCTCCCCCGCTGAACGGACGGTTTCGCGGAGATTTTTTACATGCTCAACTTATCCAGACATCCGACCACTTTGTATCAGGCCATCGCCGCCCAGCTGGAGGAGGAGCTGCGCAACCGCTATCGCTGCGGGGAGTACCTGCCCTCCGAAAAACAGCTGGCCGCAAACTATGCCGTCAATCGCCACACCCTGCGCCGTGCGGTGGATGAGCTGGTGGATAAAGGGTTGGTTCAGCGCCGCCAGGGCGTGGGTATTCTGGTGCTGATGCGCCCGTATAACTACCCGCTGCATGCCCAGGCGCGCTTCAGCCAGAACCTGCTGGAGCAGGGTAGCCACCCGACCAGCGAGCGTCTGCTGGCGGTACTGCGCCCGTGCAATGCGGAAGTCGCCAGCGCACTGGCGTGCAAAGAGGGCGACACGGTTGTCCATCTGCGCACGCTGCGCCGGGTCAACGGCGTGCCGGTCTGCGTGATTAACCACTACCTGCCCGATCTGAGCTGGTGGCCGCAGCTACAGCAGTTTAACAGCGGCTCACTGCACGATTTCATTCAGCAGCACCTCACCGCCGGGCTGACGCGCAAGCAGACGCGCATCACTGCCCGCCGCGCCCAGGCAAAAGAGAGTGGCCTGCTGGAAGTGGCCCTGCACGCGCCGCTGCTGTGCGTGCGCACCCTGAATACCTGTACCGACAGCGGCAGCATGGCGGAATACTCCGTCAGCCTGACGCGTGCCGATATGATCGAACTGACGCTGGAGCACTAAATGGAAGCAAACAAGGCACGTCAGCACTGGCTCTCCGTGCTGGCCCACAGCCAGCCTGCAGAGTTGCTGGCGCACTGGCCGCAGGATCTGAAGGCGGATTATCAGCTGCTGCGCCCGGCAGAAACCGGCCTGACTCGCCTGCAGGCGCGCATGGGCGGCACCGGTAAACGCTTTATTCTGGGCGATACCACCGTGACCCGTGCCGTGGTGCGGCTGGCAAACGGGCTGTGCGGATACAGCTACATTCTTGGCCGCGATAAAGATCATGCCGAACGCTGTGCGCTGCTGGATGCCCTGCTGCAAAGCGACGGTATGCCGCATCTGCATCAGCACATTATTGCGCCGCTGGCGGCCCTGCGTCAGGAGCAGCAGACGCTGCGCTCACGCGAAGTGGCCAGCAGCCGCGTTGACTTCTTTACCCTTGTCCGGGGAGATAACTGATGACCTTACTTGCCAGCTTTAGCCATCCTGTTGCTGATGCCCAGCGCGCCTTTCGCCGCATTCTGAAAGCGATGAGCGAGCCGGGCGTAATGGTGTCGTTGCCCGCGCTGCCGGCCTGGGGGCGTGCTTCTCCGGCCGCCACGGCGGTATTAATGACGCTGGTCGACCGCGAAACGCCGCTGTGGATCGACCAGGCGCTGAACGATGATGCGCTGCTCAGCAACTTGCGTTTCCATACCGGGGCGCCGGTCACCGCGCGCACCGACGCCCCCTTTGCCCTGCTGCACGCCGCTGACGGCACGGAGATAAGCCAGTTCTCTGCGGGGGATAACGTCGCGCCGGAGAAAAGCACCACGCTGATTATCGACGTGCCTGCCCTGAGCGGCGGACTGACGTTACGCCTGCGCGGGCCGGGCCTGATGGAGCGCCGCGCCATTGCGCCGCAGCTGCCGGAAAGCGTGCTCAGCTACCTGCGTAACCGCGCGCATCACTTCCCGCAGGGCATCGACCTGATCTTTACCTGCGGTGAAAACATGATGGCGCTGCCGCGCAGCACCGTTGTGGAGGTGTGCTGATGTACGTTGCCGTTAAAGGGGGCGAGAAGGCGATAGCCGCCGCCCATCAGCTGCAGGAGAGCCTGCGCCGTGGCGATGCGAACCGGGCTGAAATCCGCTGTGAACAGATTGATCAGCAGCTGGGTCTGGCCGTGGATCGCGTGATGACCGAAGGCGGCATTCACGACCGCCAACTGGCGGCGCTGGCGATCAAACAGGCGAGCGGCGATCTGGTGGAAGCCATCTTCCTGCTGCGTGCCTACCGCACCACGCTGCCGCGCCTGGCGGACAGCCTGCCGCTCGACAGCGCGGCGATGCGCGTCGAGCGCCGCATCTCGGCGGTGTATAAGGATCTGCCTGGGGGGCAGCTGCTCGGGCCGACCTACGACTACACCCATCGCCTGCTCGATTTCACCCTGCTGGCAGAGGGCAAAACGCCGCCCACGCCGCGTGCCGAACAGCCGCTGCAGGCAGAGTGTCCGCATATGTTTGACCTGATGACGCGCGAAGGGCTGGCGCTGCGTGAGGAAGATGACGGCAGTGAACCTGTCGATATCACCCAGGATGCGCCATCCTACCCGATGCCGCGCTCGGCGCGCCTGCAGCAGCTGGTGCGCGGTGACGAAGGTTTCCTGCTGGCGCTCGGCTACTCCACCCAGCGCGGCTACGGGCGTACCCACCCGTTTGCCGGGGAGATCCGTACCGGCTATGTCACGGTGGAGATCTGCCCGGAAGAGTTGGGCTTTCCGCTGGAGATCGGCGAAGTGCTGCTGACCGAGTGCGAGATGGTCAACGGCTTTACCACCCCGGCAGATCGGGCGCCGCACTTTACCCGTGGTTACGGGCTGGTGTTTGGCCGCGCCGAGCGCAAGGCGATGGCGATGGCGCTGGTGGACCGTGCGCTGCAAACCGATGAGCACGGCGAGCGCATTACCAGCCCGGCGCAGGACGAAGAGTTTGTGCTGTCGCACGCCGATAACGTCGAGGCAGCGGGCTTTGTCTCGCACCTGAAACTTCCCCACTACGTTGATTTCCAGGCCGAGCTTGAACTGCTCAAGCGCCTGCGTGCTGAATACCAGGAGAAACACCGTGACTGAACTCAGCGGTTACAACCCCGGCTACCTTGATGAGCAGAGCAAGCGCACCATCCGCCGCGCAATCCTCAAGGCGGTGGCGATCCCCGGCTATCAGGTGCCGTTTGGCGGGCGTGAAATGCCGATGCCTTACGGCTGGGGCACCGGCGGGATCCAGCTGACCGCCAGCGTGATTGGCGAAAATGACGTGCTGAAGGTGATCGACCAGGGCGCGGACGATACCACCAACGCGGTGTCAATCCGCCGCTTTTTCCAGCGCGTCAGCGGGGCAGCAACTACGGAACGCACCGTGGATGCCACGCTGATCCAGACGCGTCACCGCATCCCGGAAACGCCGCTGGTCGAGGATCAGATCCTGATTTATCAGGTGCCGATCCCTGAACCGCTGCGCTTTATTGAACCGCGTGAGACGGAAACCCGCACCATGCACGCACTGGAGGAGTACGGCATCATGCAGGTGAAGCTGTATGAAGATATCGCCCGCTACGGCCATATCGCCACCACCTACGCCTACCCGGTGAAGGTCAACGATCGCTACGTGATGGACCCGTCGCCAATCCCGAAATTCGACAACCCGAAAATGGATATGATGCCCGCGCTCCAGCTGTTCGGCGCCGGGCGCGAGAAGCGTATCTACGCGCTGCCGCCGTATACCAAAGTGGAGAGCCTGGATTTCGACGACCACCCGTTTAGCGTGCAGCAGTGGTCTGAACCCTGCGCGCTGTGCGGCTCGCGCGACAGCTATCTGGACGAAGTGGTGATGGATGATGCCGGCACGCGCATGTTTGTCTGCTCGGATACCGATTACTGCCATCAGCAACAAGAGAATCAGCCATGAACCGTGAATCCCCGCTGCTGGCGGTCAATCAGTTAACCCATCTTTATGCGCCGGGCAAAGGCTTCAGCGATGTGTCGTTTGAGCTCTATCCGGGGGAAGTATTAGGCATCGTCGGCGAGTCCGGCTCCGGTAAAACTACGTTGCTGAAGGCCATCTCGGCGCGGCTGGCGCCGCAGCAGGGCGAGATTATCTATCAGGGGCAGGATCTGTATGCGATGAGCGAAAGCGAGCGCCGCCGTCTGCTGCGCACCGAGTGGGGCGTGGTGCATCAATACCCGATGGATGGCCTGCGCGCGCAGGTCTCTGCCGGGGGCAATATCGGCGAGCGCCTGATGGCGGTGGGGCAGCGCCACTATGGTGAGATCCGCCACACCGCAGGCAAATGGCTGCAGGACGTGGAGATCCCGCTGGCGCGGATTGATGACCTGCCGGGCACCTTCTCCGGCGGTATGCAGCAGCGTTTGCAGATTGCGCGCAACCTGGTGACCCATCCTAAACTGGTGTTTATGGACGAGCCAACCGGTGGGCTGGATGTTTCGGTGCAGGCGCGCCTGCTCGATTTGCTGCGCAGCCTGGTGCGTGATTTGAATCTCGCGGTGGTGATTGTCACGCACGACCTCGGCGTGGCCCGCCTGCTGGCGCATCGCCTGCTGGTGATGAAGCAGGGCGCGGTGGTCGAGAGCGGCCTGACCGACCGGGTGCTGGACGATCCGCATCATCCGTATACCCAGCTTTTAGTCTCGTCGATTGTATAAACCGGGCGGACCGAAAAAGCGGGTCCGCTCCTACGGTTCGTGGCCGCCCGGGTCATCCAGGGGACGCCCCTTTTTCCCGGTCGTCCCGTGTTGAAAATGATGGAAATAATCATGAAGCTGAAACTGCGCGTCGAAAATCTGTCGAAAACATTTGTGATGCATAACCAGCACGGCGCGGAACTGCCGGTGTTACGCAACGCCTCACTGCAGGTGGCGGCGGGGGAGTGCGTGGTGCTGCACGGCCATTCCGGCAGCGGCAAATCAACCCTGCTGCGCTCGCTGTATGCCAACTACCTGCCGGATAGCGGCCATATCTGGGTGGATCATCAGCAGCAGTGGGTTGATCTGGTCAGCGCCCCGGCGCGCCAGATCCTCAGCATCCGCCGCGATACGCTGGGCTGGGTCAGCCAGTTTCTGCGCGTCATCCCGCGTATCTCCACGCTGGAAGTGGTGATGCAGCCGCTGCTGGAGCGCGGCGTGGATCGTGCCGAGAGCGCCGCGCGCGCGAGCGATCTGCTGGGGCGCCTCAACGTACCGCAACGCCTGTGGGCGCTGGCGCCGTCAACCTTCTCCGGCGGTGAGCAGCAGCGCGTTAACATTGCGCGCGGCTTTATTGCTGAGTCGCCGATCCTGCTGCTGGATGAGCCGACCGCCTCGCTCGACAGCGTTAACAGCGCGGCGGTGGTCGGGCTGATTGAACAGGCGCGCCAGCGCGGTGCCGCCATCGTCGGAATTTTTCATGATAACGCGGTGCGCGATCGCATCGCTGACCGTCTGCACGTGATGCAACCCGCTGCTGTGGAGCACGCCGTATGATTATCAACAACGTTAAGCTAATTCTGGAAAATGAAGTCGTGGCAGGATCGCTGGCCTGCGAGAACGGCATCATCTCCGCCTTCTCCGATACGCCAAGCCAGCTGCCCTGCGCGATTGACGGCGAGGGCGGCTGGCTGATGCCGGGCATGGTCGAGCTGCATACGGATAATCTCGACAAGTTTTTTACCCCGCGCCCCAAGGTTGACTGGCCGGCGCACTCGGCGATGAGCGGCCACGACGCGCTGATTATTGCCAGCGGCATTACCACGGTGCTGGATGCGATTGGCGTGGGCGACGTGCGCGACGGCGGCCACCGTATGGAAAATCTTAACAAGATGATCGATGCGATACGGCACAGCCAGAAGCATGGCCTGAACCGCGCCGAGCACCGCCTGCACCTGCGCTGCGAGCTGCCTCACGACTCCACGCTGCCGCTGTTCGAGCAGCTGATGTGTAACCCGGCGCTGTCGCTGGTGTCGCTGATGGACCATTCGCCGGGCCAGCGTCAGTATGTGTCACTCGACGCCTGGCGCACCTACTTTGGCGGCAAGTACCAGCTCAGCGATGCGCAGCTGGATCAGTATCAGGCCGATCAGCTGCGCCTGGCCGCCCGCTGGTCGCAGCCGAACCGTGAAGCGATCGCCGCATGGTGCCGCCAGTACCATATTCCGCTGGCCAGCCACGACGACGCGACTGACCAACACGTGGTGGAGTCGAAAGGGGTGGGCAGTACCATCGCCGAATTCCCGACCACGGTCGAAGCGGCACGCGCTTCCCATGAGATGGGTTTGCAGGTGCTGATGGGCGCGCCGAATATCGTGCGCGGCGGCTCGCACTCCGGCAACGTCTCGGCGGCGGAACTGGCTTCCCTCGGGCTGCTGGATATTCTCTCCTCCGACTATTACCCCGGCAGCCTGCTGGATGCCGCGTTCCGCATTGCCCGCGATGAGCAGAACGGCATTGCGCTGCCTGCGGCCGTCGCGCTGGTCACGCGTAATCCGGCCCAGGCCATTGGCCTGCACGATCGCGGAGTCATCGCCGAAGGCAAGCGTGCGGATATGGTGCTGGTGCGCCAGCATCGCGAGCAGGTGTATGTGAAAAGCGTTTGGGCGCAGGGGCGGACGGTGTTCTGATGGGGCGGCTGATCTGGCTGATGGGGCCATCCGGCTCCGGCAAGGACAGCCTGCTGCTGGCGCTGCGCGAGTGTGCGCCGCCGCAGGTGGTCGTGGCGCATCGCTATATTACCCGCAGCGCGACGGCAGGGGGCGAGAATCACGTCGCCCTCAGCGAGCATGAGTTTATGCGGCGGCGCGAGTATGGTCTGTTTGCCCTCGACTGGCAGGCGCACCAGTTTTACTACGCGCTGGGTATCGAGATCGACCAGTGGCTGGCAAGCGGGCTGGACGTAGTGGTTAACGGTTCGCGGCTGCATCTTGCCGCCGCGCAGCAGCGCTACGGCGAGCGGCTGCTGGCGGTCTGTTTGCAGGTGTCGCCCGACGTGCTGGCGGCGCGGCTGCGCCTGCGCGGGCGCGAAGATGAAGCGGAGATCGCGCAGCGCCTGCGCCGGGCCGCGGAGCCGGTTGGCGCAGGCTGCCTGACGCTGAATAACGACGGTGAGCCGGGCAGGACATTGCAGGGGCTGTTATGCCTGCTGGATGGTGATAACCCTGGCCATCAGCGCTCTGGATCATCGCTGACGTAGCCGAAAAACAGATTATGCGGATCCCAGGCGGCTCTCAGTTCATTGAGCCGCTGCCACTTGTGATCGGAAAAGCAGAGCTGTGCCAGTTCCGGTGCCAGCGAGAGGTCTATTTCGTTGATGTAGTAGCCGCTGACCCAGGGCTTAACCGCGGCATTCATTTTTTTCATCAGCCGCTGGTTGGCGGCGATCTCCTGCTGGTTTTCACCAATCAGATACCATGAAACGTAGTGGGGGGCCCACCAGGTAAAACTGCAGGGTTCTGGCACGGTAGGGTTGGTATCAATGACTGAAAATCCGAACGAGCGCGAGTCGGGCGCCTCCTGTTCCAGCAGCTGCGCGATAACCGGCAGCACTTCCTCAGGATGCTCAGTAAAAAATGCGCTTTCACTGGTTCGGCTGGTGCTGTAAGCATCAGTGGCACCCAGCGCGTCGAACAGCTCCAGGTAGTTAAGCGTGCGGTTGTGAGTACTCTGTAATGAGCAGATCTGGGGCAATCTGCTGTGGTTAAAAATTTCAGCCACCTCAGTGGCGGAACTGAGGTTCTCGCCAAAGGAGACAACGTTCAGAACATAGTGCCAGCGCTGTTCTGCCGGGGGAGTACCAGCAGGAGAAAACTTGCCCAGAGCACCAAGAATTTCTGAACGCTGGTTATTTGCGGGTAACAGCCTCAGGATCTCTTCCAGCGCCGGACGCAGCTTTTCCAGTGGAAAATAGAAGGTGTTCATCACGGCGGCCGGTGCCGGGTGTAGCTGCAGCTTATAGCGCAGCACCACGGCAAAAAAACCGGGCCCAACGCCGCGCATCGCCCAGTAAAGATCGGGATTTTCTGTCGCAGAGGTGCTGACGATACGGCCGTCTGCCAGCATCAGCTCTGCCGCCAGCACGGAGGCACAGCCCATACCATAAGCCGGCATGTTCCAGCCCATTCCGCCTCCCAACAGGAAGCCACCCAGCGCGACAAAACCCGTGTGCGCGCCGGGGAAAACCAGCCCGTACTGAAAGGTAGCCTGATTAAGCTGCTGGCTGAACACGCCCGGACCTGCCCAGGCCGTTTTGGCCCCGGCATCAATGGCGATAGTGCTGAATAATGATAAATCGACGGTGACGGCATTATGGCGTAACGGTGCCAGAGTGATGTTGTGGCCGGAACTGCGCAGTGCAACCTGATGCCCGGACTGAGCTGCCCAGCCCAGCAGCAGCTTAAGATCGTCACTGTCCTGCGGCTGGGCGATAAGCGCGGGGAAACGCTGCGGCTTTTTACTGTACCAGGTCATTGCCCAGAACCAGCGTAACCACTCTGGATCGGTCTGCCATACCAACACGCCTTTGAATGACTGCAGCAGCAGCGTTTTGCTCTCTCTGGTAAAGCCCGCTGCGGGGCGGATCCATCCCGGCAATATCACGCTCAATGCCGTTAACGCTTTAATCAGGCGGCGGCGCAAAAGTGAATGATTGTTCATACCATCCTCAGCTTAACCCTCAGTGATTATTAACAGGCAACTTGCTGAAATAGTTCGCCAGCCGTTTCATATCTTCCGCAGTCAGATTTTGGCTAATGTTTTCCATCATTCCATTTTTACGGCGGCCGGCGCGAAATGCCTGGAGTTGACTCTCCAGATAAGGTGCCTTTTGGCCGGCCAGATTTGGCCATTGCGGCGACTGACTGATACCGCCGGGTCCATGGCAGCTCATGCAACCACTGGCTTTGGCCAGCTGTTCAATCGTCCCGGCGGGGTAAGTCATATCACTGTCAGTCAGGTGGGCTTCTGCGGATAAAGTGGCGGCGGTAAGGGCGGCAAACAGCAGGCAGTTAAGCTGGCGGGTTATTCTGACTCTCATAAAAGTTCCTTTTTCGCGATTATCCTGATTCAGGGTTGCGCAGCGGGGAGTGGTTTACGCAATACGGATACGGCCGTTTCTGGGACCGCTGCCGACTGATTACCCCAGGATGAACGAATAAAGCTCAGTACGTCGGCAATCTGTCGGTCGTTTAATCTGCCGGCAAAACCCGGCATCGAATAATAAGGGCCGGGCGATGCGCTTGCAGGCTGAGTCGCGCCGTTCAGAACAATGCTGATTAACCCTGCCGGATCTGCCGAGTTAACCGCAGAATTAACAGCCAGTGCGGGGAATTTTTTACGGTAGCCAAGGCCGTTAGTTAAATGACACCCTGAGCAGTTTTTTAAATAGACTTCCGCACCCGCTTTTGACAGATCCCCACGGCTAAAAGCCGTAAAAGTGCGGGTACTATAGAAAAGTTGAGGTTGTTGAACCGCGGGGGACAATGAGCGCAGATAGTCAGCCATCGCCTGAAGATCCGGCTGAGTCATATATTGGGTTGAGTGGCTCACCACATCAGACATCGGGCCAAAGGTTGCCGCGTTGTCCGTAACGCCGGTCTTTAACAGCTCAACCAGTTCATCCCGCTGCCAGTTTCCCAGGCCGCTGCGCAGCTCTGCACGTAACGAAGGGGCCGCATAGCCGTCAATAACCTGCGCACCGGACAGGTAATGGCGATCGCTGTCGTCATAAGCGACTTCCTGTAAGGTGGCTGCCCGTGGTGTATGGCAGGCTCCGCAATGTCCTAATCCCTCAACATAATAGGCACCCAGTTTTACCGGATCTTCTGGCGCATTCTGTGTGACTGGCCCCGTTTTTGGCGCAAACAGCCAGCGCCACCATGTCACTGGCCAGCGCAACGATAACGGCCAGGGGATGCTATTTTTCGCGCTGGCGCAAGGCACAGCGTCAATGCCGTGGATGAAATAAGCGTAGAGCGCCTGCATATCGTGGTGGGAAATACGACGGTAAGAAGGCCAGGGCATCGCCGGGTAGAGTGTGGTGCCATCCTTGCGAATACCCTGTCTGACGGCGTTGTCAAAATCAGCATAGCTCAGGGTGCCGATGCCAAACTGTTTATCCGGGGTGATATTTGGCGGCACCATGCCGCCAATCGGTGAGGGGATAGGCGCGCCACCGCTGAAAGGGGGCTTACCTGGCTGGCTATGGCAGGCTACACATTCACCCACGCGAGCCAGATAAGCACCGCGCTGGATCAGTTCAGGCGTTGCGCTGATGGACTGCTTTACTGCAGCAGTTTGGGGGGGCGGAATGACAAGGGTGATACCCCAGGCAATAACGATCAGCGTCAATGGCAGCGCAATCGCGATCTCTTTCCAACCCATTTTATACGAGCTTCCCTGACTGACTAATTCTCGGCGACCGGCAGTCAACATCCTGTTTTTTCTGCACATAATCTTCCTTAATGATGACAAGCCTGGCTACCAGGTGAGGCGGAGTAGGCCGCTGTTTTTTGCCCGTAAAGATTATTCGCTGTTGCGCCGTCGGGTTAGCCACAACGTGCCTGGAAAATGTACGATTGTGCTATTTTCGTGACTCGCTGGAAGAATTGTTGTATTAGTTCAGACTCCAGGGGGAGCCCGGCAACGGGCTGAGAAATCGCAAGCGCAAGCGGCGCGATGACCCTTAACACCTGATCCGGATAATGCCGGCGAAGGGATGGGGCAATTTACCTGACTTTTGCCGGTAGTCTTTCCTCAAGGACTACCCGATGACCGAACGTTTTACCGAAACACTGCGCAGTTTAAGCCAGCCACGCTGGTCACAGGCCGTCTCGCATCGCTTTGTGCACGAGCTGTATCATGGCACCGTCGACCGCCAGGTGATGATCACCTACCTGGTTCAGGATCACCGTTTTCTCGATAGCTTTCTCACCTTAGTCGGTGCCGCCATTGCCAGCGCCGACAGCGTTGACGCGCGGCTGCGCTTTGGCCGCTGCGCTGGAATGGTCTCCTCCGAGGAGAATACCTATTTCCTGCGCGCTTTCGACGCGCTGGACGTCAGCGCGGCGCAGCGTCACAACACGCCCGATAGCGCACCCACCGCCGGGTTTAAGGCACTGATGCTGGAAGCGGCGGAAACCCGCAGCTATGCGGCGATCCTCACCGTGCTTAACGTCGCCGAATGGCTCTACCTTGACTGGGCAGCGCTGGCACCACAGCCGCTGCCAACGAGTTTTGTTCATGCCGAGTGGATTACGCTGCACGATAACCCCGACTTCCGCGAATTCGTGGCTTTCCTGCGGCGTGAACTCGATCGCGTCGGGCCAGCCCAGCGTGCGCAGTGCGAGGCGTTTTTCCAGCGCGCAGTCACGCTGGAGCTGGCATTTTTCGACGCGGCTTACGCCTAATCGCTTTTTAACGCTTCTGTGACGTGGCCGATGGCGCGAACGACGTCGTCGGAGCTGTCGCGGATATCGGCAATCACGCCGCCGGCTTCCTGCACCAGCGCCAGGCCGCGGTCGGCACGCTGCAGATTTGAGGTGATGCCTTTCTGCGCCTTGCTCGCCAGCAGGTGATTCTGCTGCACCCTCTGTTCGATTTCGCTGGTGGCGCGATTGATGTTTTGCGCCAGCGTGCGCACTTCATTGGCGACCACGGCAAAGCTGCGGCCGTGCGTGCCTGCGCGCGCGGCCTCTACCGCCGCATTGAGTGCCAGCAGGTTGGTCTGGTCGGCGATGCGGCGAATGCTGCTGACAATCTGCCCGATACTGTCCGAGGAGTCGCCCAGCCCGGTGATATCAGCGGAAATGCCGTGCAGTTCACCCGCCAGCTCGTTCATGGTCTGCACGCTGTTGGCAATGACGCTGGCGCCGCGCATGCTGCTCTCGCTGGTTTGCAGGGCGGTTTGATAAGCCTGCTGGGCAGCATCGCGCTCCAGCTGGTTTTTCTCCACCTGGGCGGTGACGTCGGTGGCGAATTTCACCACTTTGTACAGCTCACCGCTGTCATCGAACACCGGGTTATAGGTGGCGCGCAGCCAGATAGTGGCACCCTGCTTATTCACACGCTGGAACTGGCCGGAAATAAACTCACCGCGGTTAAGCTTCTGCCAGAACAGTGTGTAATCCGGGCTGCTGCGCAGCTCGGCAGAGCAGAACTGGCTGTGGTGCGTGCCGATAACTTCGCTGGCGCGATATCCCATGGTTTTGAGAAAGTTGTCGTTGGCTTTCAGCACTTCACCCTTCAGGTTAAAGGCAATCACCGCCATCGAGCGTTCAATCGCATTGGTCATTGCCCGCTGCTCCTGGGCGTCGATAATGCGTGAGGTAATGTCGGTAGCGAGCTTGACGATTTTGAACACGCGACCGTGACGATCCCGCACCGGTACATAGTTGGCTTCGAGCCACACCGGTCGATTGTCTTTCGCCACGCGCAGAAACTTATCGCTAAAACTTTCCCCCCGATTCAGGCGCATCCAGAACTGCTGATACTGGCGCGACTGCAGTAGATCCGGCGTACAGAACATGCTGTGATGCTGGCCAACTATCTCATCTGATTTATAACCCATCTTCTCCAGAAACAGGGCATTAGCGGTGATAATGGTGCCATCGGCCATGAATTCAATCATGGCGATAGAGTCGTTTAGCGAGTCGAGCGTGGCAGAAGAGTGTGAGCGTTTCTGCCACGCAAGGCGTGACGTGATTCCTGATGCAATAGTAGAAAACATGGTGAACCTTATTATTAGATTGGGTCTCGTCAGGATTATCGGCGCGACGCGTTAAAGATTCAGTCAATGCGTGCGCTTTGCAGGCCTTTTTTGGCCCTGTCATGTTTTCATCACTCCCGCGTCATTAAACCTTCATCCGCCACATGGTTAATAGGGCGCACAAGCAAAAGCGCTAACCCGATACGGTAAAAAATATGGCACAGGCACTGTTAAAAATTGCCCCCACGCAGCATACGGTTCCGCAAACGGCGCTCCGCCCGAAAGTGCTGGCGGTGAGTGGCCTTGGCAAGTCCTACGGCACGCAGAATCCTGTCCTGCACGATATCAATTTCGACCTGTATGGCGGTGAGCTGGTGGCGGTAATTGGGCGTTCCGGTGCCGGGAAGTCCACGCTGCTACACGTGCTGAACGGCACTATTCCGGCCAGCGAGGGGGAGATCATTAACTTCCGCGATAATGGACAGCAGCAGAACATCGTTGAGCTGAACTCCCGTCAGATGCGCCAGTGGCGCAGCGACTGCGGCATGATCTTCCAGGACTTCTGCCTGGTGCCGCGCCTGGATGTGCTGACCAATGTCCTGCTGGGCCGCCTGAGCCAGACCTCGACGCTGAAATCATTCTTTAAGGTGTTTCCCGATGCCGATCGCGCTCGTGCGATTGGCCTGCTGGAGTGGCTGAATATGCTGCCGCAGGCGCTGCAGCGCGCCGAAAATCTTTCCGGTGGGCAGATGCAGCGCGTGGCGATCTGCCGGGCGCTGATGCAGAACCCTAAAATTCTGCTGGCCGATGAGCCGGTTGCCTCGCTCGACCCGAAAAATACCCGCCGCATTATGGACGTGCTGCGCCAGGTGAGCGACAACGGTATCAGCGTGATGGTCAACCTGCACTCGGTTGAGCTGGTGAAAGAGTACTGTACGCGCGCCATTGGCATTGCTAAGGGGCGCATTGTGTTTGACGGGCATCCGGGCGATTTGACCGACGATCTGCTCTATACCCTGTATGGCGACGACAACCAGCAACGTAATTAACCTTCACTTTGGGATACGGAACTCAGCAATGAAAAAAATCATTCTTACCGCAGCGATTGCGACAGTTTTTGCCGCTAATGTTTCAGCTGCCGATGCACCAAAGGAACTGAATTTAGGCATCCTCGGCGGCCAGAACGCCACGCAGCAGATTGGTGATAACCAGTGCGTGAAGGCGTTCTTCGATAAAGAGCTGAACGTGGATACCAAACTGCGCAACTCTTCAGACTACTCTGGGGTGATTCAGGGGCTGCTGGGTGGCAAAGTGGATATGGTGTTGAGCATGTCACCTTCGTCTTATGCCTCGGTGTACATCAACGATCCGAAAGCGGTCGACGTGGTGGGCATCGTGGTTGACGACGCCGACAAATCACGCGGTTACCATTCGGTGGTGGTGGTGAAAGCGGACAGCCCGTACAAAACGCTGGCCGATCTGAAAGGGAAATCTTTTGGCATGGCAGACCCGGACTCGACCTCCGGCTTCCTGATCCCCAATCAGAGCTTTAAGAAAGATTTTGGCGGCTCGGTGGATGACAAATATAACGGCCACTTCTCCAGCGTCACCTTCTCCGGCGGCCACGAGCAGGATGTTCTCGGCGTGCTGAACGGCCAGTTTGACGGCGCGGTAACCTGGGCTTCGATGATCGGCGACTACAACACCGGCTACACCAGCGGCGCATTCACCCGCATGATCCGTGCCGGTCAGCCTGACCTGATGAAGAAAATTCGTATTATCTGGCAATCGCCGCTGATCCCGAACGGCCCGATTCTGGTCAGCAACAAGCTGCCGGCTGATTTTAAAGCGAAGCTGATTACCGCCATCAAAAAACTGGATAAAGAGCAGCACAGCTGCTTCGTGAAGGCCGTGGGCGGCGCACAGCACATTGGTCCGGCGACCGTGGCTGACTACCAGGCGATTATCGATATGAAACGCGAGCTGACCAAAGCCCGCTAATTGCCCGCCATTTTCCGCATCTGAGGGCCGGTTTCGCCGGCCCTTCACTCAGGTATCCGCATGACCAATCCCGACTTTGAACGTTACTATCAGCAGATCCGCGGCAGGCAAAAGCGCGACACCCTGCTGTGGTCGCTGACGCTGGCCGCGCTCTATCTGGCCTCCGGCAATATGGCGGAATTTAATCTGCACACCGTATGGGTGTCGATGCCGCACTTCTTTGATTACCTCGGCGAAACCATACCGGTGCTGCACCCGGACAAGCTGTTTGCCGACAGCCATACCGAAGGGTCGTTCGCTTACTGGGGTTACCGTCTGCACATCCAGCTGCCGCTGATTTGGGAAACCCTGCAGCTGGCGCTGGCGGCGACGCTGGTCTCGGTGCTTATCGCCGGGATGCTGGCCTTCCTTGCCGCCAGCAATACCCAGACTCCGCGCGGATTGAGCTTTGCCATCCGCAGCAGCGTGGCTTTTCTGCGCACCATGCCCGAGCTGGCGTGGGCGGTGATGTTTGTGATGGCGTTTGGTATTGGGGTAATCCCCGGCTTCCTGGCGCTGGCGCTGCACACCATTGGCAGCCTGACCAAGCTGTTCTATGAGGCGATAGAAAGCGCTTCCGATAAGCCGGTACGCGGGCTGGCCGCCTGCGGTGCCTCGTCGCTGCAGCGCATGCGTTTTGCCCTGTGGCCGCAGGTGAAACCGGTATTTCTCTCCTACGGATTTATGCGCCTGGAGGTCAACTTCCGTCAGTCAACCATTCTCGGGCTGGTGGGCGCGGGGGGGATCGGCCAGGAGCTGATGACCAATATTAAACTCGACCGCTACGACCAGGTGAGCATGACGCTGCTGCTGATTATCGTGGTGGTGTCGCTGCTGGATACTTTCTCCGGCAAGATCCGCCAGCGCGTGGTAGAGGGGAAAAACGCATGATTGGACTGATTGGTAATGAACAGCTGGACGGCATGAAGCAGCAGCATCAGGCGCTGTTTGCCGTACAGACGCGCTACCTGCGCAAAACCGCACTGATTGCCGCCGCCATTTTGCTCTATTACGTTTTCTTTTTTGCTGCGTTCGGTATCAGCTGGCAGCAGCTGACTGTTGGCATGGGGCAGCTGGGGCACTATTTCCTGCGCATGTTTGTCTGGCATGACGTGGCAAACTGGCCGTTTGCCTACTACTTCGGCCAGATCTTTATCACCATTGCCATTGTGTTTGCCGGTACCATCACCGCGACGGTGATTGCGCTTCCGCTGTCGTTCCTGGCGGCGCGTAACGTGATGCATTCGCCCGTGCTGCGCCCGGTGGCGCTGCTGATGCGGCGGCTGCTGGATATTCTGCGCGGGATTGATATGGCGATCTGGGGGTTGATTTTCGTGCGGGCAGTGGGCATGGGGCCGCTGGCCGGGGTACTGGCAATTATCATGCAGGACGTGGGCCTGCTGGGGAAGCTGTACGCGGAGGGGCACGAAGCGGTGGAGCGCTCACCGGGACGCGGGCTGACGGCGGTGGGCGCCAACAGCCTGCAAAAACACCGTTACGGTATCTTTACCCAGTCGTTTCCGGCGTTTCTGGCGCTCAGCCTGTATCAGATTGAGTCAAACACCCGCTCAGCGGCAGTGCTCGGCTTTGTCGGCGCGGGTGGAGTGGGGCTGGTGTATGCCGAGAATATGCGACTGTGGAACTGGGATGTGGTGATGTTTATCACCCTGATTATGGTGGTGATTGTGATGGCGATGGACCACCTGTCCGCGAAGCTGCGCAAGCGCTATATCAGCGGCCAGGCAGTACCGTTGTTTGGTCAGCAATAAATAAGGTACTGACGGGTCGAGCGAAAAAAAAGGTCGACCCCGACGTTTGAGACATCCTGGGTTTTGTGGGGGCGGACCCTCTTTTTCGGGTCGACCCCGACGTTTGAGGCATTCTGGGTTGTGCAGGAGCGGACCCTCTTTTTCGGGTCGACCCCTGCGTTTGAGGCATCCTGGGTTTTGTAGGGGCGGACCCTCTTTTTCGGTCCGCCCGGCATCAATCGCGTACCCTGTCCCACCATAGCTGATGCAGCTCGTAATAGCGGTCGCCCGGCTCGGGCTGTTTTTCCCAGGGTTTATCGATGATGTAATGGATATTCTTCACCCGCGCCAGATCCCAGATTTTCGGGTGCTGGTGCGGCAACGTTTTCAGCGCGTTGTAGAGGTAAGGCAGCGGCTGCCAGCGGCCGTGATAAAACTGATTGAGGAAGTCCTGCTCGGCAAACAGAAAACCGGACAGGTCGTCCAATGCCGCCAGCTGGGCCAGCATCTCGTCAAATACCGTGCGGTCCGGCTTCAGCAGCAGGAAACCGCCATTCAGGTAGTTATCCACCTTGTCCAGTTGCTCAACATGGTCCACGCCTTCACACCAGCTGTAGAAGCAGTTTTCCGGCACCCAGTCGGCCGGATAGCTGGCAATGCGGTTGGGATTGCAGCGGCAGGCGTGGCACGCCGCGATAGTGCCGGGCGCCAGCGGCTGGGTGAACAGCTCGTCCATGTTCTGCGTCACCAGCATATCCGCATCAAGAAACGCCACGCGCTCAAACTCCGTCAGCGTCCACGCCGCCAGCTTGGTCCACACCTCGGCGAAACGCGCGTTGGCATAGCTATTGGCGAGTGAGGGGTTAGGGCTCAGCGGGGCGACATCACGCAGCAGGCAGCCTTGCTGTTCCAGCACCTGGCGCGCGGCGGCATCAATATTTTCCGTCACCATCACCACCAGCGGATAGCGGCTCTCCACGGCACGCAACGATTTCTGCAGCGCCTCTACGCCAACCACATAGCCCGGCTGCGTCAGCAGGGTAACCCATGCCATCATAGTGAATCTCCCTGATCCAGCAGCTGCTGGGTGAATGCATTACTGAATTTGTGCTGCGGGTCCAGCGCTTCACGCACTTCGCGGAATGCGGCCATCTGCGGGTAAATCTCATCCCAGCGATACAGCGAGGCATCGAAGTATTTGCCCCAGTGCGGCCTGCCGCCTTCTTCCGCCAGCAGTTTTTCAACTTCACGCAGGAAAGCCACGCCATCGGCAGAGAGCGAGCCATCTTCCGCGTAATAGACCACAAAGCCAAAGTAGCAGCTGGGCTGCTGCCAGGCGGGGCTGAGCCAGCTCTGCGAGGCGCCGGTACAGCGCAGGATCACCGGGTAGTGCATATGGGGATTGGTGTCGCTGTGCCACTGCTTGATGCGGGCAATTACAGCCGCCGTGCGCGCCAGCGGGATGGCGATCTCCACGTTGATCTGCGGCGTGGCGATGCCGCGACAGAACACCTGATAAACATCGCCGGTCACGTCGGAGAAGTCCTTGAAGCGCGTGACGGTGCGGAACGGTTTGCCGTTATCATCAACGATCTGCGTGTCGTTGCGCATATGTTCCAGGGTCTGGTCGATGGTCTGATTCATCGCGTCGCTGGTCTCTTCCTGCTTCACCAGGTCGCCATGATTCTCACAGTACTGCGCACGCTCTTCATTGGTGGCGCTGCGGGCGGCCCAGACATGAACCTGATTCTCACCGGGGAACCACCAGGCTTTACTCAGCGCGTAGTCGTTGTTCCACGTCAGCAGGTCTTGTTCCAGCGTGTCGGCGCTGACGGCATTTTTAAAACAGGTGTAAATCTCACTGGGGCAGGTACGCAGCGTGACCGCCGTGACCACGCCCAGGCTGCCCAGGCCCAGCTGCACCGCCGGGAACCACGGGTGCTGACGATCGAAAGTCTGCACGCTGCCGTCGGCCAGCACCATGCGAATACTCAGCGCTTCATCGCCGATGGAGCTCTGCTGTAGCCCCTGGCCGTGGGTGCCGGTAGCCAGCGCACCGGCCAGGGTCTGCGCAGCGATCACGCCGGGGGAGGCGGGCAGCATACGGCCCATCGCAGACAGCAGTTCATAGACCTCATGCAGCGGCGTACCGCCGGCAAAGGTGGCGCTGTCGGCATCGCTGCTAATCAGCCCGCGCAGGGCGGAGGTATCAATCAGGCGGTCGCCGCGCTGCTGCAGCTCCAGCATGCGCCCGGGCGACATACGGCTGCCCATTACGCGCACTTTGCCGGTAGATTTGGCCAGCATCGCCTGCAGCTCACTTTCACTGGCGGGGGTGGCCACGCTGCTGATGTCGGCAAGGGTGGCATTTTGCGCCCAGTTCCACAGTTTACTTTCCTGCGGCGATATCTGCGGCTGCCGGCGTGGGTAACCAGCGGATTCACGTGTCATTGACGGCTCCTGTTCAGGACAATCACGGTATGGTGATAAAATGGCGAGGATACTTACTGAGATTAAGCGTAGACGAAAAGCCCCGTTATTGCTGCATAGTGGGGCGAAAAAATTGTACGTTAAGTTTATTGTTGTACAGATTTAGCTGGCGGGACGCAGGTAGCGCAGCGTGGCATCAACCACCAGCTTGCGGTTGCGGGTGAGGCTCTGCTCCTCACTTTCGTTACCGCCGAACAGGGTTTTAAACGTGTAGTGGTTGGCAACGTTGTGAAAGCTGATGCTGCTAATCAGGCGGTGAACGTCCACCGTGGTGACGTGCGGGTCAAACTCGCCGCTCTGCTTGCCGCGCTGCAGCACGCTGTCCAGTACCGCCAGCGCGCTCTGGTTCAACGTAATGATGGTGGCCGACTGGCTAATATAGCGGCCGCGCATCAGGTTTTCGCTGCAGATTAAGCGCATAAAATCCGGGTGGCTGATGTGGTAGTCGAAGCTGGCTTCCGCCAGGCGCGCTATCGCCAGCGAGGGCGTCATCTCGGCCAGATTAAGCCCGGTTTCATGCAGGCGAATTTCCCGGTAGACGTGGTGCAGGACATCAACGTACAGCTGCTCTTTATTGCTGAAGTGATACACCACCATGCGCTTAGTGGTTTGCGCGTTTTCGGCGATCTGCTCCATACGTGCCCCCTGCAGGCCAAATTCGGCAAAGGTGGCCAGCGCGCTGGCGAGGATACGTTTTTTTAACCCTTCGGGATCGTTCTTGCGTTTGGCGGGGGCTGGCATAACGGCTAAATATCCATTTAATTTCAGTGGAAACCACCGCCAGATTAACGTCAGCGCGCGCGATTTACAAATCGCGCCGGGTTACATCGCAGAAAACCACGGGTGGGTGCGCTCAATCACGCTGGTCTGATGCTGCCTGATGCGTTTCGCCAGCTTGGCGCTGTCGGGAAGATCGTGGCCGCGCAGCACGGTTTCCGCCGTGGCGCCAAAGGTGATAATGCCGCGGGTGGCAATATCAGCCGCCGCGATATAATCGGTGAGCCGATCCGGATTATCGCGGCTGGCTGCCGCTTTTTCCCGACAGTTGGCCAGCAGTTCCTGCAGCACACAGTAAAGTTCATGCGTCTCCCCCAGCAGCGCCACGCGGCCGCTGGATTTCTTCAACACCTGCTTCACGCGGGTAAACGCCAGCTGAGTATCCTGGGCGCTGAACAAGGCTTCCAGCGTTTGCTGCCAGCGCTGATAGGTGCGCAGGAACAGGGCGTTTTTCACCAGCGCCGGGCTGGCGTGCTGCCAGTCAAAGCGCTTACTCAGCTTTGCCACCTTGTGCTGAAGCTTGTCGAACTGGCCTTCATCGATCGGCTTTTCTGGCATCAGCGGCGTGAGCTGGTCAATGAACGCCTCGATCTCCGCCTGTGCGTCCGGCGACAGCTTGGGTAGCGTTTTGCGCTGCTGCAACAGCTTCAGCAGGGTGAGATCGTAAAAGGCGGCGCTCACCATTTCACCCGCCAGCAGCGCGCGGTTTACGGCGTGGATCACCTGTTCCGACTGCACGCTGGAGCGCTGTGCCAGCAGGGAGGCGTGCAGTTGACTATAAGCCGGAGAGGGGCTGAGCACTGTATTCATGGTGAGCCTCGCGCTGTCAGGTAGCCCGGCCGATGCCGGAGAGTGCCACAGAGTATGGCAGATTATCGGCGGCTGTCAGCCGGGAGGCCTTGCACGGATCAGACAGGCTGTGGGGTTCCCCCCGGCTGAGGTGCGTTACGTTGCTCAAGGATAGCATCAAGCGCATCGCTGACCGGGGTTTCTTTATTCATATTGGCCCTTAAATGGATCAGCGTACCCGCAGCATCCGCGAATGCCCCGGGCGTGTTGGGATGGCTGTGGGTAGCGGCCATCTGGTTTATCAGTTCCTTATCACTGACCTTCTGCTGTTCAGCGCGATTAATCGCATTGCGATCTTTTCTGAAAGCGCCCTGTTGGGTGAGTGTGCGTTTGACTGTCATGGTTATCTTCCTGAACTTACCCGCCCTGCCAGGCTGGCTGCGGGAACCCGATTACAGTAATCATGAATTAAGGCACGTTCAAGTGACAAAAATTTTCAATTTATATGGAAATTGACGCCTTTGGTGATATAAAAAATAGTATAATTAATTATCTGTCACTTTTTTTAATTTTTGGGGTCGTTATGTCTGCTGAAATCGACGGATCGAATATCTCTCTGGATGAACTGTGCCAGCAGAGGCTTGGCGTGCGCCGTAGTGAATACCTCAGCAGTCTCAGTGAGGGCAAACAGATGATGTGGGAACAGGTGCTGCTGCTGATGCTGTACGCCCGCAGCCGCTATACCACCGGGCAGAGACAGAGCGTAAGCCATTTTCACGCCCGTATTTCACTGCTACGTCTTGCTGCGCGCCAGGATGGAAACATGCTGCTGACACTGACAACGCGCTGGCTCGATCAAGGTAAAGGGCTCGTCGCTATTGTTGAGGAGTTAAACCAGATTCAGCAGGCAAAGCCGGAATTAAAAGCCAGTATTCAACGATTTATCCGTGAATGTGAGCAGGAGCAGATTGTTTTTTCCGCTGTCGCCCCGGGTTCCGAGCTGCTCTATTCGCACTACGCGATCTATGTGGCGCTGGTGCAGCCAGTGTCGTTGTTCCAGCAGCTGCTGTCAGAAGAGACTCCGGAGCGCATTTTCGACCAACTGCTGAGGAATTTTTTGCAAGAGCGGGTATGGATGCCGACTACGCGTGTAACCGCTGAAGGGCAGCTCGAGCTGGAGACTGCACAGCCGTCACTGGAAACGCTGCTGCAGCACTTCACTCGCAATGGGGAGGACACTGTGCATTTTGGAAAAGCGGTTGAGCGTTATCAGGCAGAGGTGATGGAAAAACTCTTCAGTCGCTTTTCCTGTCCTGAAACAAGCGCTAATTATCATCTTTCCTCACAGAGCGAGTTGATTGAAAAACTGTGCGTTGTATCACAAAATTCTAACGAGTCAGTGCAGTTGACTCTGGGACGTAAGCGAGTGGAGAGTTTTTTGCTGATGGGGCAGAGCGATGAAATCGTCCAGGCGCTGAGTGAGTGTCTGAAGGTTAATCTTGGCAAGCGTTTAAACATTAAGCGTCAGGGTGCCGCTGTTGCCGGGTCGGTGGCCCTCGGGAAATGGTACCGTCACGTGACCAGCGGATTATTACGCGGGCGCAGCCAGATCCCGGCGCTGGTCGCGGCAATCATGGATTTTGATATCCGCCATGCTGAATATGGCATGCACGGTTTGCACCACTCCATCCCGTGGCCTTTCAAAGACAAACTCAGCAGTGCCGATGCCACATTGCTGACGACACGGATTATTGCCCACTGCCTGACCTGCAACGGCGATCCCCGGGACTTTGATCGGCCGTCACTGATGAGAGTGACCCCCAGTGAGTACCAACCTGATGAAGCGGCGACGCCTTTCCCCCTTGCGGATAATCTGATGAAAGCCTGGGCGACTGAGGATGGAAAAAATGAAAAAGATCGTATTAAGCGGCCCAGGCAGCGCCTGACCGCCCAGCTACAGCAGGCTGAAAGTGATATTCGTGCGCAGCAGGGGCGAGCAATGGATCAGCGCTATCCAGTAAATGCAGGATTTCCACCGCCGCTGTGGGCCACCTGTTTACAGTAGAAATGTAAGCGCTGATTGCTAATTGTAATGTTATAAAGTAACAGTTATCATCCGCAGCGCGGGCGTAAGCCTGCGCTGTTCCATTTTCTGGATAAAGGACTGATACCTGATGCGCATTTCTGTTTTCTCCCCGCTGCTGGCGCTAATGCTGAGTGCCGCCGCCATCGCCGCACCTGAGCGCGTGGCCTCGCTGGTCGCACCGTTCGAAATCAAAGGCACTGACCCGACGCTCTCCGGCGATATCTTCTTAAAAATGTCGATTGTTGAAACCCTGGTCAATGCTGACTCTGCCGGGCAGCCACTGTCCGGCCTGGCAACCCGCTGGACGGTTGCCGACGATGGCCTGCTGTGGCGCTTTACCCTACGGCCGGGGGTGAAGTTTCACGACGGCAGCCCGCTGACCGCCGCCAGCGTGGTGAATGCGCTGGAGGTGGCGCGCAGCAACCCGGGTCTGCTGGACAAAGCGCCGATTACGGCGATCCGCGCCGAGGGCGAGCAGGTTGTGATTGCCCTGAGCCAGCCATTTACCCCGCTGCTGAGCATGCTGGCGGAAAACCGCGCGCAGATCCTCGCGCCGGCTTCCTATGATGCACAGCACAAAGTGGTGCAGGTGATTGGCAGCGGGCCGTACCGCCTGACCTCTCTGCAGGCGCCGCAGAAACTCAGCGTGGCGCGCTTTAGCGGCTACTGGGGAGCGCAGCCTGCCATTGCGGAAGCCAGCTATATGGCGGTGGGGCGGGCAGAAACGCGCGCGCTGCTGGCGGAGAGCGGCAGTGCCGATATGGTGCTGAATCTCGATCCGGCCAGCCGCAGCCGCCTGAAAAACAGTGCCAAAATTCAGCTGCTGGCGGTGTCGATCCCCCGCAGCGTGCTGCTGAAGGTGAATGCCGGCAACCCGCTGCTGAGCGAGGTGCGCGTGCGGCAGGCGCTGAGCCTCGCCATTGACCGTGCCGCGATTGCCCGTGCCATCCTGCGCTACCCGGCCGCCGCCGGGCAGCTGTTCCCGCCGTCTGTCACGCAGTGGCACAACGCCAGCCTGACGCCGCTGGCGAGCGATCCCGCGCGGGCCCAGGCGCTGTTGCGCGAGCTGGGCTGGCAGCCGGGAGCCGATGGCGTGCTGCAGCGCGACGGCAAACCGTTCACGCTGACGCTCACTACCTATCCCGACCGCCCGGAGCTGCCGCTGATTGCCGCCGCGATTCAGCAGCAGCTGCGAGAAATCGGTGTACAGGTGGCGATCAACGCCACCAACTCCGGGGAGATCGCGGCGAAGCACCATGACGGCTCGCTGGAACTGGCGCTGGTGGCGCGTAACTTTGCGCTGACCCCCGATCCGCTCGGCACGCTGCTGCAGGACTACCCGCCGCAGGGCGGCGACTGGGGCGCGATGAACTGGAGCAACGCCACCTTTAATCAGACGCTGGCCGATCTGGTACAGGGCCGTGACCCGGCACAGGCTGCGGCCGAACGCCAGCAGCTGACGCGCATTCTGCACAGCGAGCTGCCGACCATTCCGGTGGCGTGGTATCAGCAGACCGCCGCGGTCTCCACCCGCCTGAGCGGCGCGGCGCTGGATCCGTTCGAGCGCAGCTTCGGGCTGGAGAAAATGAGGTGGGCTGAATGATGCGTATGCTGGGCTATCGCCTGTTACAGGCCGGCTTTGTTGCCCTGCTGGTGGGCGGCCTGACGTTTGTGCTGATGCGCTCGCTGCCGGGTGATATGGCTTACCGCATCGCCGCAGGGCGCTACGGCTACGACCGCGTTGATGCCGCCGCTGCCCGCGCGGTGCAGCAGGAGCTGGGGCTGGATCGCCCTGCCTGGCAGGCACTGGCTGACTGGTTTATCCAGCTGCTGCATTTTAATCCCGGTAATTCGCTGGTCTCCGGCGAGCCGGTGATGGCCGAGATTGGTCATCAGCTGGGACAGACCCTGCTGCTAGCGGCCGTGGCGCTGGTGATGTCGCTGCTGCTCGGGCCGCCGCTTGGTATCTTTGCCGCACTCAATCCGGGGGGCAGGCTGGATCGTCTGCTGCTGGCGCTCTCCACCGTCCTGCGCGCGCTGCCGCACTTCGTGCTGGGGCTGATTCTGGTGCTGATTTTTGCCCTGACGCTCGGGCTGCTGCCCGCTGCCGGATACGGTGACGTGCAGCATGTGCTGCTGCCCGCTTTAACGCTGGCGCTTGGGCTGGCGGCAGTGTCGAGCCGCGTGGCGCGCAACGCCATGCGTCAGGTCGCTGGCTCGGCCTGGTACAGCTTTGGCCGCACCAAAGGGTTGAAAGAGGGCACGCTGTTCTGGCGTCACGGCCTGCGTAACGTCAGCGTGCCGCTGGTGACTTATCTCAGCGTGCAGTTTATCTATCTGATTGAGGGCGTGATTGTGGTGGAAACCCTGTTTGCCTGGCCGGGAATAGGGCATGCGCTGGTGCATGCCATTTTTGCCCGCGATGTGCCAATGATCCAGGGCAGCGCGCTGGTGATGGGGCTGCTGTTTGTCCTGCTTAACGCGGCCAGCGACGCGCTGTGCTGGTGGCTCGACCCACGGAGGAAAACCGCATGATGAAGCTGTTACGCCGCACTTCGGGCGCACAGCGCACCGGGGCCGGACTGCTGGCACTGCTGCTTATTTTCGCCTTTGTGCTGCCGCTGCTCTGGCCGCAGGACCCGCTACGCCAGAAGCTGACGCTGGCCCTGCAGTGGCCGACTTTTGACGCACCGCTCGGTTATGACCATCTGGGCCGTTCGCTGTTTGCCCGCCTGACGGCGGCGATCCGCCTGTCGCTCGGGCTGGCGCTGGTGAGCGTGCTGAGTGCGATGCTCCCCGGCGTGCTGCTGGGAGTGCTGGCCGCCTGGCGCGGCGGCATCGTCGAGCGCAGCGTGTCGCTGCTGGCCGATGCCTTTCTGGCGCTGCCGGGGCTGCTGCTGGTGCTGCTGCTGACGGCCGTGGTGCCGGACTCCGCGGTGATGCTGTACGTCGGCATTTCGCTGCTGCTGTGGGTGGAGTATTTCCGCATCAGCCGCGCCATTGCTCGCCCGCTGCTGAGCTCTCCGGCGGTGCAGGCCTCCCGCCTGCTGGGTTTTGGTCCCTGGCTGATTTTCCGTCGTCACCTGTGGCCGGAGATGGCCCCGGTGGTGCTGACCGTCGCCGCTTTTGGCGCGGCCAGCGCGGTGATGGCTATTGCCGCGCTGGGTTTTGTCAGCGTCGGCGTGCGTCCTCCCACGCCTGAACTCGGGCTGATGATGACCGAACTGTTGCCATATTACCAGGAAGCCCCCTATGCGCTGCTGCAGCCGGTAATGGTGGTGTTCCTGCTGGTGTTAAGCCTGCTGCTGCTGGCAGGGAAGGAGAAAGCATGATGCTGATGGAAGTTAAACAGGCCGCGGTCAGCGGCGGCGATCTCGCCGTGCTGCCTGTCTCGTTCAGCCTGGCCGCCGGGCGGCCGTTCACGCTGCTGGGGGAGACCGGGTCGGGCAAGAGCCTGCTGGCGCAGGCGGTGACCGGCCTGCTGCCGCGCGAGTTAACCGCCAGCGGAACGCTGCATTTTGAGGGTCAGCAGCTGCCGCTCGCCAGCCGCCCGGCGCGCGCGCTGTGGGGGCATACGCTCGGCATTCTGCCGCAGGAGCCGTGGCTGGCGCTCGACCCGACAATGCGCGCCGGTGAGCAGGTGGCGGAGAGCTATCGCCTGGTGCGCGCCATGAGCAAAACACGGGCGCGCCAGGCGGCACAGGCGGATTTGGCGGCGCTGGGTGTGGCGCATGCGGCCGACCGCCTGCCGCAGGCGCTGTCCGGCGGGATGGCCCAGCGGGTGGCCTTTGCCGCTGCCCGTGCCGGGGGCGCAAAGATTATCGTCGCCGATGAGCCGACCAAAGGGCTCGACGTGGCGCGGCGCGATGAGGTGATTGCGCTGCTGCTGGCGGAGGTTAACGCGGGCGGCGCCCTGTTGACGGTGACGCACGATATCGAACTGGCGCGGCAAATCGGTGGCGACGTGGCGGTGATGCTTAAAGGCGAGATCGTCGAGCGCGGCAGCGCACAGCAGGTGCTGAGCGCGCCACAGCACCCTTATACGCAGGCACTGCTGGCGGCGGACCCGTCACGCTGGGCGCCACGCCAGAGCGCTGAACATCTGGGCAAAGTGGTGCTGGAGGCGCGTAATCTCAGCAAAAGCCGCGCCGGGCGTCAGCTGTTCAGCGGCCTGTCGCTGTGCATCCACGCCGGAGAGGTTATCGGCATCACCGGGCCCAGCGGCTGCGGCAAAAGCAGCTTCGGCGATATCCTGCTTGACCTGCTGAGCGCCGACAGTGGAGAGGTGCTGCGCGATGCCACGCTGGCTGCGGTGAAGTATCAGAAAATCTTTCAGGATCCGCCATCCGCTTTTGCGCCACGCGTGACGCTGCGCCAGGCGCTGATGGATGTGGTGAAACTCCACGGGCTGGATGAAGGGCGGATTGCGCCGCTGATGCAGCGGCTAAAGCTGCGCCCGGCGCTGCTGCACCGCTATCCCGGGGAGATCTCAGGCGGGGAGCTGCAGCGTTTTGCCCTGCTGCGCGCGCTGCTGCCTGAACCGGTATTTTTGTTCGCCGATGAGCCGACTTCACGCCTCGATCTGCTCACCCAGCAGCAGACCATTGAACTGCTGGTGGAGGTCGCAACGGAACAGAACTGCGCGCTGCTGGTGGTCAGCCACGACGAGGCGCTGATTGAGCATATCAGCCACCGCCGCATACGGCTGGGGTAGAGAGGAGGTCACCATCAAAAGGGCCAGGTATTTACCTGGCCGGTCCGTTTACTGCTCAGGGTGATATTCGAGATTGATCGGCTCATCCGGCAGTTTGGTGAAGTTGCGGATTATGGTGTGATAATCCGCCGTGGGATTGACGTCCTTAAACTGCTGCGGATAGAAGTCCTTCGCCAGCATTTCCATGCCGATAATATTGTACGGATGGTTGTAGAAGTGGTGATAGACCGCTGCGACCTTGCCCGCTTTCACCGCCGGAATATCCTTCACGCCGGTGCGATTGCGCAGGTGGTCAAAGCTGGCCTTGATCTCGCTGACGTCGGTGTTGTAGCCCAGTGGGATCACCGCGTTACCTTTGCCGCCGCGCTTTGAGCCGCTCATCACGTAGTAATCGGGGTTCATGCTGATCACCTTCTCAACGGCTACCGTGCCGCTGGTGCCGGGCAGTAGCTCAGAACCGATGTTTTTCGCGCCGGTTGCCTCAATCAGGCCGCCCCAGCCGTTGTGACCGTGAGTAAAGCAGCAGGACTCGCCGCCGCCGCCCACGCCAGCGATGGGCTCAACGAACACGGTCGGCTTAGGGGTGACATCTTTCACCGCGGCCTGCATGGCGCTCAGCTTGTGCTGATACCAGTCGGTGTAGGCTTTGGCGTTGGCTTCCTTGTTCAGCACCTGGCCGAGCAGGGTGACGCTGGCGGCAGTGTGCTCAACCGGATGCAGTTCATCATCCACGAACAGCACCGGGATGTTCAGGGCGCTGAGCTGGGCCAGCACGCCGGTCTGCTTGAGGGCGGGTTTGGCGCGCAGCTGGGCAATCATCAGGTCCGGCTGCTTAGCGATCACCGTTTCAAGATTCACTTCGCCCTGGTCAGAAAAGCCCATGTCGAGGATCTCCTGCGCCTGCGGCCACTTCTGCTTCAGCATATTCCAGCTGCCGGTATCCTGCTTTTTCATCAGGTTGTTCCACGCCACCACGCGCTGGAACGGATTATCACGGTCCAGCAGCGCCAGGCTGAGGATCTCACGGCCATCCTGCAAAATGACGCGCTTTGGCTCCTGCTTAATGACCACTTTCTGCCCGTCCATATCGGTGACGGTCAGCGGGTAAGTCGTAGCAAAAGCCAGCGAGGGCAGGGTGCAGAGTAGCAGGGCAGGTACAGCGCCTATCGTGGAGCGGATTTTCATGATGATACGGTCCCGTATGAAATGAGATGATAATCGTTATCATTTTTATTCAGCGCATCTTAAACCAAAGTTCAAGGCGTTTCGAGGCATCAACAATATTCTGTTACCGGGTTTCACAATTGGTTTCTGAGTTGCGTGCCGCTTTCCAAAATCGCCCCAACAATCTGATTTTAAAATCCAGCTCAATTACCCTTATCCTCATCTCAGGCAATCAGGCCTGGAACGTGGGTTTAGCAACGCGTGCTTAACGAAATTTCAGGGATTGTGAATATCGCAATTTGCGATAATATCAGGAGGCAGCAATGAGAGTGATCACGGCACGAGCCATAGTTGAGGCGATGAAAAAGCATGGGCAGTGGAAGGCAGGTCTGAAGCTCTGGCTGGATGTGTTCAACACCCCTTCCTTACGCTTCGAGTCTTTACTTCAGCTGCGCGCGACCAGACCCGCTCAAAGAGGTAAATCATGAGAACAATGACGTTAAACGCCAGCCAGCTTGATAGCCTGATCGCTAGCCTGCCGCTGCTGCTGCAAACCGCTGCCGCACAGCTGGAGCCGCTGTCGGTACTCGTACGCGCCTGCACGCTGCCGGTTGAGAACGAAGCGGATTTACAGGGGCGGATGGCGCTGATTGATGAACTGTACTCGCACGCCAGTGACGTCGAGCACTTTGCCGCTCAGTGCGCCGAACGGGTCAGCGACCGGGTGTATGAGTATGAGATGAAGCAGCTGCAGGTTCCCAATGTTACGCCCGGAGAAGCGCTCTCAATGCTGATGAAAGCACGCAAAATCCGCCAGGCTGACCTGCGCCAGATTGCCACGCAGAGCGTTATTTCAGAGGTGATCCACGGCAAACGATCTCTCACCGTTGAGCAGATTAAAGCACTGGCAAGATTCTTCCGCGTGCCGCTGGAAACCTTTATGGGGCAGCCCTGAAGCGGCGCGGTTTTTCACGGCGGAACCCCAGCCCGATGATCCAGCCAAACACGTAGGGCAGAAACGGGTAGCGTCTAATGATGCGCGGCAGCGGACTGGTTTGCCCCGCCGGGCGCTGCTTGCCGCTCATTTTTATCTGGATAAACTGCGTGGCGCTGGTTGGGAACTGACGGCGTTTTTGCACCTTATTGAGCTGGCGCAGGCTGACGCTGCCTTTCAGCAGGCTGGCGGTAAGCAGCCTGGCGCTGGCGACCGCGTCCTGAATCGCCAGGTTGACGCCGACCCCACCGATTGGCGACATCGCATGGGCGGCGTCGCCGATGCACAGCAGGCCCGGTTTGGCCCAGCTGTCCAGCCGGTCAATGCGAATGTCGAGCAGCCTGAACTGCTGCCAGTCGGTCAGAGCGGACATTCGCGTGATGGGGAAGGGCGCGACGTCGGCAATCTGCTGCTTAAACGGCTCCAGACCGTTCTCCCGGATGGCAGCAAATTGCCCTTTGGTAATCGAGTAGCCGCACTGCCAGAAGCTGCCGCGATCGAGCATGATAAAGTTCTGTCGCGGCCCCTTGTGGCCGGTATTCCACTCCGGATCGTCCTCACGTTTATCAAGCTGGAACCACAGCACGTCGCGCGGTGAGCCGAACGATCGTCCGCTCAGGCCAGCCTGCTGCCGCACCGCAGAGTGCCGCCCGTCACAGCCCACCACCAGCTGAGCGCGAATTTCCAGCTTGCCGTCAGGTCCGCTGGCCGTGACGCCGCGCACGACGCCGTCCTCAGTGATTAATTCCTCAAGGGCGGTCGACTGGCGCAGCTGGAAGCCGGGCAGGGCAGAAGCTTTGCCGGCAAGAAAATTCAGAAAGTCCCACTGCGGCATAAACGCCATAAAACGGCACTTCACCGGCAGGCGGGTGAAATTCGCCAGCGTGACCTCTTCGCCGCCCAGCTCCGCCTGCAGGCGCGGCACGCGCTGGTGCGGCAGGCTCAGCAGCTCGTCCAGCAGGCCAAGGTGGTGCATGATTTGCAGCGTGGAGGGGTGGATAGTGTCACCGCGAAAATCACGCAAAAAATCCGCGTGCTTCTCAATCACTACCACCTGCACACCGGCACGCGCCAGCAGATAGCCGAGCATCAACCCGGCCGGGCCGCCGCCGACGATGCAGCAGTCGGTGGTTAATCGTTCAGGTGCCAAAGAGTGCATGAAAACCTCGCGCCAAAAAAACAGATGATAATAATTATCATTATCTGACCGTTTGCGCCAGCGCGGGAGGAATTAATGCACCTCGACCGCGTACTTTTCCACCGGGGTGATCTTCTTGATTAGCTGGTTATCAAACAGGAACTGCTCGTAGGCCTGATAGCGCTGGTCGTCGAGCTGCGCCGGATTTTTGGCAAACAGCGGCAGCGTTTTCTGCCATGCAACGTGGTTCAGCTCGGTGTTCAGTTCGGGATGCGCTTTGGCAAACGCCTGCCAGCTCTCTTCCGGATGCGCCAGCAGGTAGTCGGTGCCTTTCTGCAGCGCGGCGAGGAATTTCTTCACCTTCGGCGCATTCACCGCGTCGCGATTGGCAACAATCACCAGCTCGTCATAGGCCGGAACGCCATAATCCTCAACGTTAAACACCAGCGGATTTTTCCCCTGTAGCCTCAGTTCCTGCGCTTCAATATTGCGGTAGCCGCCAATCACCGCATCCACCTGGCCTGCCAGCAGCGCGCTGGTCAGCTGGAAGTTGACATTAATCAGCTTAATGTCCTGCGGATTAACGTTTTCATGCTTCAGCATAGTACCGAGCGTTGCCTGCTCTATGCCGCTGACCGAGTAGCCGATCTTCTTGCCTTTCAGCCCGGCGGGCGAGGTGATGCTTTTATCCAGTGTCATCACCGTGTTCAGCGGTGAGTCGATCAGCGTGCCGACGCGCACCAGCGGCAGGCCTTCATCGGCAAAGAAGTGTAATTGCGGCTGATAGGTGATGGCGAGATCGGCCTGTTTAGCCGCCACCAGGCGCGGCGGCAGTGACGGATCCGAAGGCGGGACGATCTTCACGTCCAGCCCCTCCGCTTTAAATGCGCCAATCTGTTCGGCCACCATAATCGGCGCGTGATCGGGGTTAATGTACCAGTCGAGGATCAGCGTCAGCTTTTCAGTAGCCTGGGCACTGCACGCGGCGCCCAGCAGCAGTGCGCAGAGGGTTTTTTTGAACATGGTTATGACCTTTTATAATGTGTTAGTGGTTTTCAGGTGCCCAGTTAATCAGGCGCTGCAGCAGCGCATCGACCGCCAGCCACAGCAGAACCGTCATCAGGACCAGGATAAACAGCGCGGCAAAGCACTGAGCGGTCTGCATGCGGGCATTGGCATTCAGCATCACGTAGCCCAGTCCTTCGGCGGAACCGACCCACTCACCGATAATGGCACCGATAGGGGCTACCGCCGCGGCCATGCGCAGGCCGGAAGCGAACGCGGGCAGCGCGGCCATCAGGCGGATGTGGCGCAGCTGCGCCCAGCGTGAAGCGCCCATGGTGCGGGCCAGGTCGAGCCAGTCACGGTTAACGCGCCGCAGCCCGTCATAAAATGCAGAGGTGACCGGGAAGAAGATCACCAGTACCGCCATCGCCACCTTGGCGCTGATGCCGAAGCCGAACCACAGCACCAGCAGCGGAGCAAGCGCAAAGACCGGGATTGCCTGGCTGGTCAGCACCAGCGGCATCATCCAGCGCTGTAAACGCGGCGAGAAGGTCATCGCCAGCGCCAGCAGTGAACCGAGTAGTACGCCGATAGCCAGCCCGCTGAGCACCTCCGACGCGGTGATCAGGCTGTGCCAGGCCAGAAACGCCCGGTCGTTCCACAGCGCGCTTGCCACCGCAACCGGCGACGGCAGCAGAAAGGCAGGGATGTCCGTCAGCGTCGCCAGCCACCACAGCAGCATCAGCCCGGCGAAGATCGTCAGCCCGCGCAGGCTGCGGGCGCGTTTTCCTGCGCTGCGCGCCCTCATACCGCCGCCCTCAGCAGCTGTTGCAGCAGCTCACCCTGGCTTTTCAGCAGATCGGGATCGTCCGGCGCGCGCGGTGGCTGCCCGCCGATAGCGTGGCCGTCATCAATTCCCGCCGGGAAGCCGGAGAGGACCAGCAGCTGGTGGCTGAGGCGACAGGCTTCCATCGGATCGTGAGTGATCAGCAGCACGGTATGGTCGCTGAGCAGGTCGGCGGCCAGCGTCTGGATCCTGGCACGCGTCAGGGTGTCCAGCGCTGAAAACGGTTCATCCATCAGCACTACCGGGCGCCGCTCGTACAGCGTGCGGGCAATCGCCGCGCGCTGGCGCATGCCGCCGGAGAGCGCTGCCGGACGCTCGGTTGCCTGCTCAGCCAGCCCGACCCGCTCCAGCAGATGCTGCGCCCAGGGCAGGTCGGCTTTTTCGCCGCGCAGGCGCGCGCCGAGCGTGATGTTGTCTATCACCGACAGCCACGGAAGCAGCAGATCCTTCTGACCCATATACGCAATGCGCCCCGCCAGCGGCAGGCCATCGCTGCCGCACACCTGGCCCGCATCGGCGGTAGCCAGACCGGCGATGATCTTCAGCAGGCTGGTTTTGCCACAGCCGCTGGCGCCCAGCAGCGCCGCAAAGCTGCCGCCTTTGATGTCAAAATTGAGGTGTTGAAAGATAGTGCGCCCGCCAAAACTCAGGCTGAGGTCGCGCACGGCAATACCAGGGGGCATCATGGTGCGGGCACCGCATTTAGCCCCATCTGCCAGAAGGCCGCTTCCAGCCGGGTGGCGGTGGTGAAGATCTCGCTGAGGCTGGCGATGCGGCTCTCCGCTGCGCGCTGCTGACCCACCGTTTCCAGCAGCCCAATCGCCGCCTGCACGCCGCGAAGATAATCGGCATCGCCGTAGTTACGGATCCACGAGGCATACGGGCTGCCGTCGAGCCGGGTTTGCGGGTCGTTGAGCAGGCGCAGGCCGATTTCGGCATAGCCCGCCACGCAGGGTAGCAGAGCGGCCAGCAGCTCCAGCGCATCGCCGGAGTGGCCGATATCCAGCACGTAGCGAGTGTAGTTCATGGTCTCCGCCGCTTCCGGCTCGGCTGCCATCTGTGCTTCACTCAGCCCCCAGCTTGCGCAGTAGCCAACGTGCAGCGGCAGTTCATTGACGATGGCGTTGAGTGAGGCGGTGGCGGCGCGCATTTCCGGCAGGGTACGCAGCTTGGAGACCAGCAGGGCATAGGCGCGGGCGAAGTGGATCAGGAACAGATAGTCCTGGGTCAGGTAGCGGCGAAACGCACTGTCTGGCAGGGTACCGTCGGCCAGCTGCTGCAAAAAAGGGTGCCCGACGTAGTGCTGCCATTCAAGGCCCGCCTGCTGGCGTAAACGGCCGTACAAACCCTGGCTGAAATCGATGTGGGAAACGGGATGAGACACGGGACCTCCATAAATTCAGTGGAGATCCGGGCACGCAGAGGTATGAACAGGCATATGATCGATGCCAACCCGTCCCTTCGCTGGCATGACCCAGATCAGGTTCAAAGGGTTCGGCTTACGCCATCTCAGCCCATTACAGGACACCCCTCGGAGCAGCCTGTTATACGATATTTCATTTTTGATTACAATCCTTGCTTAGTCAGGCACGGCGAGTTAGGAATAGTATTATCCCCACGCAATTTCCACTCAGGAAAACCCTATGAAAAGTATTGGATTTCTGTCGTTTGGTCACTGGACACCTTCGCCGCAGTCCGGCACGCGTTCTGCTGCCGATGCGCTGTTACAATCCATCGATCTGGCGGTAGCTGCCGAAGAGCTTGGCGCAGACGGCGCTTACTTTCGCGTGCATCACTTCGCCCGCCAGCTCAGCTCTCCGTTCCCGCTGCTGGCCGCCGTAGGCGCGAAAACCCGCCGTATTGAGATCGGCACTGGCGTCATCGATATGCGCTATGAGAACCCGCTGTACATGGCTGAAGATGCCGGTTCCGCCGATCTGATCTCCGGCGGGCGCCTGCAGCTTGGCATCAGCCGCGGTTCGCCGGAGCAGGTTATCGACGGCTGGCGCTACTTTGGCTATCAGCCCGCCGAAGGTGAGAACGAGTCGGATATGGCGCGCCATCACACCGAGGTGCTGCTTGACGTGCTGCGCGGCGAAGGCTTCGCTAAACCGAACCCGCAGCCGATGTTCCCTAATCCCCCCGGCATGCTGCGCGTGGAGCCTTACTCGGAGGGGCTGCGCGAGCGCATCTGGTGGGGCGCAGGCTCCAATGCCACAGCGGTGTGGGCAGCGAAGCTGGGAATGAATCTGCAAAGCTCAACGCTGAAGGATGATGAAACCGGTGAGCCGTTCCATATTCAACAGGCGAAGCAGATCCGCGCCTACCGTGAAGCCTGGAAAGCGGCTGGGCATACCCGTACGCCGCGGGTTTCCGTTAGCCGCAGTATTTTTGCGCTGGTAAACCAGCAGGACCGCATGTACTTCGGCAACAGCGGTAAGGAAGCGGATCAGGTCGGCTACCTCGACGAGAAAACCCGTGCCATCTTTGGCCGCAGCTACGCCGCCGAGCCGGATGTGCTAATCAAACAGCTGGCAGAAGATGAAGCCATCGCCGAAGCCGACACGCTGCTGCTGACCGTTCCGAATCAGCTGGGCGTGGATTACTGCGCGCACACCATCGAGGCGATACTGAAGCACGTTGCTCCAGGGCTGGGCTGGCGGGAGTAAGCGTTAAAAAAGCCCGCCTGGGAGAAACAGGCGGGCTCAGGCGGAGGCTGAAATTGTGCAAGCGGTGCCTGCACAATTGTCGGTTATGACATACGGCAGCGTTATTTAGCCAGTAGCTCTTTACGGATGATCTCGGCACCCGCGCTCAAGGCATCGAGCTTGCCTCTTGCCACGCCACGTGGCAGCGGAATCATGCCGCAGTTGGTGCAAGGGTAAAGCTTGTCAGCGTCAACAAACTGCAGCGCTTTGCGCAGCGTCGCGGCGACCTCTTCAGGGGTTTCAATGTTATTGGTTGCCACATCAATGGCACCGACCATCACTTTCTTACCGCGGATCAGCTCCAGCAGCTCCATAGGAACATGCGAGTTCTGACATTCGAGTGAGATAATGTCGATATTCGATTTTTGCAGCTTCGGGAAAATCTCTTCGTACTGGCGCCACTCGGAGCCCAGCGTCTTTTTCCAGTCGGTATTCGCTTTGATGCCATAGCCGTAGCAAATATGCACAGCCGTTTCGCACTTCAGCCCTTCGATGGCCCTTTCCAGAGTGGCGATACCCCAGTCATTCACCTCATCAAAGAAGACGTTAAACGCTGGCTCATCGAACTGGATAATATCCACACCCACCGCTTCCAGCTCTTTCGCTTCTTCATTCAGGATCTTAGCGAATTCCCACGCCAGTTTTTCACGGCTTTTATAGTGATTATCATACAGGGTATCGATCATCGTCATCGGACCCGGCAGGGCCCACTTAATTGGCTTGTCAGTCTGCTGACGCAGGAACTTAGCGTCCTCGACAAAGACCGACTTTTTGCGGCTTACCGGACCCACGACGGTCGGCACGCTGGCGTCGTAACGATCGCGAATCTTAACGATTTCACGCTGCGCGAAATCCACGCCTTCGAGATGCTCAATAAAGGTGGTGACGAAATGTTGGCGGGTCTGTTCGCCATCGCTGACAATATCAATGCCCGCCTGCTGCTGGTCTTCCAGGCAGAGACGCAGAGCGTCTTTCTTGCCGTCAATCAGTTCCTGATCCTGCAATTTCCACGGCGACCATAAAACTTCAGGCTGTGCCAGCCAGGAGGGTTTAGGCAAGCTGCCAGCAGATGAAGTGGGTAATAACTTTTTCATAATAGGTGACCTTGTAATTTCTGAATCAAAGAACGGTATCTGCAGACCATTGCTTAAGAACATTCTGGTAAGGCTTGATGAATTTCTCTTCAGTCAATTTGCCCTGCTCAACGGCCAGCTGGCTGCGTTCTTCGCGATCGTAAACAATTTTAGTTAATGCATAATCCTGACTGTTCAGGCTTGGCTGATACTCTTGTCCCGCGACTGAATTCGCGTTGTAAATTTCAGGACGGTAAATTCTCTGGAACGTTTCCATCGTACTGATGGTGCTGATCAGCTCAAGATCCGTATAGTCGTTAATTAAGTCACCGGAGAAATAGAAGGCCAGAGGCGCGACCGCATTTGGCGGCATAAAGTAGCGCGCCTCTAAACCCATTTTCTTGAAATAGTGATCGGTCATGGACAGCGCATTCTGCCGATATTCCACGCCCAGTACCGGATGCTGATAGTCGGTGCGGTGATAGGTATTTTTGCTGGACACGCTCAGGCAGATAACCGGCTGCTTCTTGAAGTTTTCTTTGTAGGTGCTTGAGTTAACGAAAGATTTAAACAGATTCCCGTGCAGCGCACCAAAATTATCCGGCGTGCTGAAGCTGGACCGGTTTTTGTTATGCTCTAACAGCACCACGCTGAAGTCATAATCACGCACGTAAGAAGAGAAATTATTGCCGACAATCCCCTCAATGCGCTGATTGTTTTTACGATCGACGATATGGGTTTTCAATATTTCAATCACCGGGAAGGGAACGCCTTTGCCTTCCACATCCATCTCAACAGAGACGATCTCAAGCTCCACGGCGTAACGATCGCCGTTGGGATTATCCTCGCGCGCCAGGCTATTAAAACGATCGTCAATCATCGTCAGGGCATTACGCAAGTTTTCCTGACGCATCTCACCGCGCGCTAAATTAGCGAAGTTGGTGGTAATACGAGTATTCTCAGAGGGGTTATAATTCTCATCGAAAGTGAGGCTTTTAAGCGTAAATTTTAATTTATTATTCATGGCGATGAAGTATCCTGATTTCTGATATAAAACCTGAATTATTTATTCAGTGCTTTCAAATTTTCTTTTCTGGTTTTATTATTCAGATGGTCTAAATAAAATAGCAGTAGGTACTTTATGCCAGAGTCACTGATTGAGGAAAAGTGATTTAATTTCATTGCTGCATGAGCCATCTTCATGATCGCACCAAGGGCAGGAGGGGCATGAGGTAACTGTATGAATTTATTGTTATTATGATAACATCTGGCACAGGATCTGCGCCAGAAGCGGGTATCGCAGCGATTACTTCTTCTTATCCAGTCGCGACTTTAAATCGGCAAACGGATTATAGGTGGCTGCGCCTACATCATTCTGCGCATCTTCCCCGGCGACCACGCGGGTGCCGTACTGGTCGGCTTCCGTATATTTCTCATGTTCGTGGTCGTGGCAATAGAGGCACAGCAACTCCCAGTTACTGCCGTCTTCCGGATTATTGGTATGATCGTGGTCGATATGGTGAACCGTTAACTCACGCAGATTTGAATACACAAACTCGCGCGCGCAGCGTCCACAAACCCAGGGATAGATTTTCAGGGCTTTTTCACGATAGCCGGGTTCCAGCCGCGCATAGTTTTTGGGGATCAGAGCCATTGCTGAGGTTACCTGCATCTAATGTTCATTTACGATAGTGCTGCCAATATATCCCACAATGGTGCAGAACCAGAAACAGGAAGTGACTTTTGCAAAATTAATGCCGCAAAGTGCGCGGGTTATACTCGGTCCTCCAGCCACAGCCTCAGAAGCCCTCTCAGGAATTCCTGTTCCATGGCATTTTTAACAAAATGTTCGCCATTCCACAAAACCCCGTTAAGCCTGCAAAAAGTAGTCCTGCACCGACAAAGCCTGATAAAAGAAACAGCCTGCTGTCAACGGCGTATCCCAAAACAACACCGGTAAGAACAAGCGTGCCCGCAGCAATCTGGACTTGCCTCATCACAGGCAGTGGTTGCTTTTTGTCTTCGATTGTCGGAAGGCCGACGCGCTTCCACGCGTTAATGCCACCTGACATCAGTAAAACCGGCGCAGGGCTTGCGGTATGGGTCAGCGCGTTAGCATTTTGAACCGTGCGCATTCCTGCCTGGCAGTGGAAAATGACAGGCTATCGCGCCGCATTTTCCACCGTTTTACCTGCCGTAATCTCAGTGAGCGGAAGCGAGTTCGCATGGGGTATATGCTCACGCAAGTATTCAGCGCGTTCCCGGATATCAATGAGCACAGCGCCTGCTTCAATAAGCTTTTGGGCTTCTTGCGGTGAAACTGATTCTGGTGTCATGTTAACAATCCTCAGGACAGTAAATGTCTTTTAAGGTGGAGATAACTTTTTTCACCGCATCGTTTTTGATGAAATAGTTGACTTTTTGCGCGACCCTTTTTGACTCAATCAAACCCTCGTCTTTCATTTTCGCAAGGTGTTGAGAGGTTGCAGAAGGTGTTAAGCCGGTCAGTTGCCCCAGTTCACCCGAAGAGGTGCCGGGTTTATCAATGAGAATACAGAGGATTAACAGACGACTGCTGTTACTCATCGACTTAAGCAGCGTGGTTGCCCGCAAGGCACCCTCTTGTATGTGAAGTAGACTCGTTTCTTTCATTCTTATTTTAGTTTTTTCTAAATTTAGTAAAATCTAAATCAAATGATGCTCACGTGCAATCAAAGATTCTAAGTGCAGCAGGATATCTGCCGTTGTTGATTGCAGGCGGTGTTCAACTTAGCTGTCCGCTTCGTGCCCAGGCTGTGTGAAAACTGCTGATCACTTTTTGGTCTAAGTAGTGACTTTATATGATCAACCATTCTTGATAAACCCATGCGGCAACCTACTTTATTTAATAAAATTAAAAGCATACGATTAAATATTGCGGGTGTAGATATGACTCACCACATTAAAGGTCAAGGCAGACATCAGGTGACGTTGCTGCCTGAAGTGCTGGATGATTTTGTCACAGAAGACATCCCTGTCAGGGTTATTGATGTCTTTGTTGAGGGATTACAGCTTGATACACTTGGCTTCGAGCGCGTTAATGCAAAACAAACCGGGCGGCCAGGATACCCCCCCCCCGCAACCATGCTGAAGCTGTACATTTATGGATACTTGAACCGCATTCAGTCATCCCGCAGGTTAGAAAAAGAAGCCCATAGTAACGTTGAATTGATGTGGTTACTTGAGCGATTAACACCTGATTTTAAAACCATTGCTGACTTCAGATAAAACAATGGTAAAGGCATCAAAAATGCTTGCCGGGCTTTCATTGATCTGTGTCGGCAGATGCAGATGTTCACCGATGTGGTGGTTGCCATTGACGGTAGTAAGTTCAAGGCGGTAAACAGCAAATCGAACTACTTCACGCCCCAGAAAACAAAAGGTCACATCGAAAGGGTTGAGCAAAGTATCGCTCTTTACTTGAATAAGCTCGATGAAGCTGACAAGGCTGTGGAGCCCTAAAAAATGCAGGTTTAACCGCTGCAAAACTGGCATGGCTGCAAAAGCGTTTGAAAGAACTCAAGCAAATCCAGCAGGCCGTTGCGCAGCACCCTGATAAGCAACTGTCACTGACAGATCCTGATTCCCGACTAATGAAGATAAACAATGTTAACCGCCAGGTTAGCTATACGTTCAGGCTGCCGTTGATGCTAAATATCACCTGATTGTTGCGCATGAAGTAACGAATACACCAGACCGTGGGCAGCTAACAGCGGTGACAAAATTAGCGCAAGATGCTGTTGGCAAAGCGGATATTACCGTACTGGCTGATAAAGGTTACTACAGCCGGGGTGATATTAAAGCAACGCAGGCCTTAGGTGCCATAGCCTTGGTACCAAAAGGCGATACCTCTGGCGCTGACCGCAAAGGTCTTTCAATCGTTCATTGTTCAAATATGACCAGGAAAAAGATATTTGTATTTGTCCGATGGGTAGCGAGCTTCAGAATAGATTTACGGTGGTTGAGGATGGTTACTTCCTGACGCAACGGTTTAAAAACGTCAGCACAGAAATCAGTCTGCATGTGCTGGCTTATAACCTGAAAAGGACGATGTCCATCTGGGGTACCGAAGGATTGGCCATTAAGCTGTGAGAACAATGCAACTAGCGGGAGTAACCGCTTTACCCCCCTAATAACAAGCGATTAGCACTCCATATCTAGCCACAAAAGCCTCGTTCTGCCTGGCATACAAATCACAGCGGATACAGTCAATACATCCCTGACTGAGACTGAGGATAGTACTCAGAAACTGCAAAAACTGAGTTTTCACACAGCCTGTGCCAGGAGCGGACATGTTGTCTCTCGATTCAGGCGGCCAAATTCAGTAAACCACTTCATAGTGCGTAATAAGGCCGATCTGTTTCATCACACTTACCCGGTGCTGAAATCAGTATAATGGCGCCGTGCTACGAAGAACTGCGAACCGGCTATCTGTATCTGTGTAACCAGCTGGACTACGCCTTACCGGTTTACGTGTTCTCACCAGGGAAAGGAGCACAGTAATGAGCGGTATGATGTTAGGTCAGGTAGTGCTGATGGCCATTGTGATAGCTTGGCTTTTGTTAGTGCTGAAGTTTGACGTCTGGAAGCGCGGCGAGACAAAGATAATCACCATGGCCATGCTGGCAGCACTTCTTGAGCTGGCGATCGCCGAGATCATCTACATGCTGTGAACCGTAAGAAAAAATAATGCTTTGTTTGCCATTGCAGGACATGTGGTATTTAATTCCCTGGGGATATCACTACATAGAATCTTGTAATGGCAGTTTTAAACCAAACGGATCGGAATGAACCAGGGCATCAATACAATTTCAGAACACCTCTACCGCCAGGCGAGTATTTCGCAATTACTCCCACCTATCGCCCTCCTCATAACGCTCAGCCCATAATCGACGAACAAACTGGCGTATGCATTGGCTACTCTGTAGCTCAGGCACCTGGCCTGTGGCAGATATATGACGCTGATGGACCGATTTGCGATACTCGAAGAAGTCCCCTTAGAGACGCCGCTAATTGACCCTACTGATATTGCCTTATTCATGTTTGGTGCATTTCGTCTGCTGCGCACGGGTGTGGGATTGTTTGAGTCGGGCATCAGCAACAGAGTCAAGGCTGCATTAAGCGGCGGGGCACTCAATATCTTGAAGGGACGCTTCAAGGCTGGTCTGTCAGTAAGGAACTTGCTGTTCACTCAGGCCACTGCTAGGCATATGGCTGATCCCGGAAGGTATATCCCCGTTCATATCCTTGAAAAAGCGGTAAGGTTCGGAAAGCGAGGCCCGGACCCACAAAAGATACCCGGCCAGTTCGAATACATCATAGGCATGACCCGCCTCACTAAAAGAGTTGAAGGGAATGCGATCGTTTATAGACCTAAGAAGTACACCTTGCAGGTTATCATCAGAGAGAAGGACTGGACAGTAATGCACTATCACATAGAGGCGGTTCGATAATGTTTGAAATCAAAAACGAAAGTGTCTTATTCCGCTTCTCCTTTGTCGAGCGAATCGAAGTTCTGGAAGACCGCCGACAAGATCTGATTGTGTGCTGGCTGGAGATTGAGGAACCTTCCATAAAGCTGCAATGTGAGTGTGAGCTGACTCTTTTTGATTTGGAAAGGCTTCGGGACATGCTTTCGCGGTTCTATGACAAAATTTCGAACAACATAGAAGCGGCTCCTGAATTATTTACGCCAAGAGTGCCGGTATTTGCGTTTGAAGTCCGTGAGGTGGAAGGCGGTGATATTATCGGCTTCAACTTTACTGCCAGCCCTCAAGAAGATGAAGGGTGGACGCTTAAGGGTGGCATAGTGATAGACCAGTCTTATTTCCCCGGCCTGATTCGTGGGGTTGAGTCCATACTGACTAATTGATGGACTGACCTGCTCCCTGATAATTCACTCAGAAGGCTGTTAGCAATGTCCGCTCCTGGCTCAAAGCTGCCTCTCAGCGCTTATCTGCTTAAAAACAGACCTGGTGTGATTTTACAGACGGATCCCTTAAACTACACCGCACAGGGTGGTTAGCCGTTAATACCAGGGAAGTAAAAATGCTTTTGTCAGAGTGGAGTTTTACCAAAACAGTATGCCAACCGTTATTTCAGCGATGAGCCGTCAGCTGTTTGTCTCTCTGGATGGCCCAAAGGGCGCGGGTAAAACCACCTTGTTGGAAGCCATGACCACCGTACTCAGGGCGGACAACAAGAAGGTGATCCGGCTGTGCGAGAAAAAAAGCGATCCCTGCAGAGGGGAAACCATGGCTCTGGTCAACCGGCTGGCCAGACATCCCAGCCTGGATTTGGAACGGGAAGTTTGTCAGCGACTGGCGGATAGCCGGGCATGGATTTCCCGGCATGTACTGACGAAACAGCCAGCGGACTGCATTATCCTGATGGATCGCTGGTACCCCTCTGATGCCGCTTTTCGCCGCATGATGCCATTCGACGACATTCTGAAGCTTAATCTTGAGCGAAACGTACGCGCGCCAGACCTGCATGTCGGCGTTGTTACCGCGCCAGACATTTCATGGGCGAGAGCCGCGGCCCGGGCGCGTGGGTTGAGCAGTACGGTGATTTCTAAGCTGGCAGAGCAGGTCTCCTGTACCGAGGCGTTCGAGCGGGAAATTGCCAATCGCGGCTGGATTTTATGCCGTAATGAAGGAACGATAGAGGAGGCAACGATGCAGCTGATTGCTGAGATTAACAACGTGCTGAGATTTCCAAGATGACCACCTTTTATCAACATAGTGCCATCAGCCTGGGCGGCCAGCTCATCTCGATGGCCGACTACGCTGGCAAGCTGGTTCTGGTGGTGAACACCGCCAGCCATTGTGGATTTACGCCACAATACGCAGGCCTGGAAACGCTTTACAGGAAATACGCCACCCAGGGGCTGGTGGTGCTGGGTTTCCCCTGTAACCAGTTTGGTAAACAGGAGCCCGGCGGTACAGACGAAATTATGCAGACCTGTCACATCAACTACGGTGTGAGTTTCCCGATGTTCGAGAAAGTAGAGGTCAACGGCGCTGCCGCCCATCCGCTGTTTCGATACCTGAAGGATGAATTGCCCGGCGTACTGGGCGGGCGCATCAAATGGAACTTCACTAAGTTCCTGATTGGACGGGACGGCAAACCGCTTAAGCGTTTTGCTCCGATCGCTACGCCGGAGAAAATAGAAGCCGCTATCATCGCTGCCCTGGAAAGCTAAGTGGTGCTTTAATCTGACCACTAAACGCAAAAAGCCCGCTCGGGTTTCCCCGAGCGGGCTTCTCTAAATATGGCTCCTCTGACTGGACTCGAACCAGTGACATACGGATTAACAGTCCGCCGTTCTACCGACTGAACTACAGAGGAATCGTGTGAACGGGGCGGATAATAAACATGCCCTGGCGATGTGTCAACGCTAAAAATCATCCTCTGCGGTTCGGTTGCTGATGTTTGCAACAACCTGATGATTTGTTCAGCATTTCATGATGTTTTCTCAGGCACAGGGACGTTTTCTTTGATGAAGATAAACCCCTACGCTTTGGCTGGCTACTCTATACTCAGTAATCTCTGGCACCACACAACCGGGCGTGCCGACTGCAGTTCCCCAAGAGAAAGCCTATCAAATGCATAGGGTGAGACAGGTTTGTGCGGGTGAGTTCCGCGTATAGAGTGTCTGTAATCAAGCGAAAAGGAGAAAGACCGTGAGCAATTCTGTTGATAACGAAGCGAATAGTGCCGAGCCCATTGTTGAAGCGGACAGGGAAGCCTCTGCCGGTAAGTGCCCATTCCATGCCGGCAAGTCAAATGATGTCTCTGGCGGTGGCACCAGCAACCGCGAATGGTGGCCGCAGCAGCTGCGAGTCGACCTACTGAACCAGCACTCAAACCGTTCTAACCCGCTGGGAGAATCTTTTGACTACCGTCAGGAGTTCGCCAAGCTTGATTATTCCGCACTGAAAGGCGACCTGCGCGCGCTGCTGACTGAATCACAGGCCTGGTGGCCCGCCGACTGGGGCAGCTATATTGGTCTGTTTATCCGTATGGCGTGGCACAGCGCCGGTACTTATCGCTCTGTTGACGGGCGCGGCGGTTCCGGTCGTGGTCAGCAGCGTTTTGCTCCGCTTAACTCCTGGCCGGATAACGTCAGCCTGGATAAAGCCCGTCGCCTGCTGTGGCCGGTGAAGCAAAAGTACGGTCAGAAAATTTCCTGGGCCGACCTCTATATTCTGGCGGGCAACGTCGCGCTGGAAAACTCCGGCTTCCGCACCTTTGGCTTTGGTGCCGGGCGTGAAGACGTCTGGGAACCGGATCTTGACGTCAACTGGGGCGATGAGACCACCTGGCTGGAGCACCGTCACCCGGAATCACTGGCTAACTCACCGCTCGGCGCCACCGAAATGGGGCTGATTTACGTCAACCCGGAAGGCCCGGAACACAGCGGTGATCCGGCTTCTGCTGCCCCGGCTATTCGTGCCACCTTTGGCAACATGGGCATGAACGACGAGGAGATCGTAGCGCTGATCGCGGGTGGACACACCCTGGGTAAAACTCACGGTGCCGCCGATGCCAAACATGTCGGCGTCGACCCGGAAACCGCCCCGATTGAAGCGCAGGGCCTGGGCTGGGCCAGCAGTCACGGCACCGGCGTCGGCGCCGATGCCATTACTTCCGGTCTGGAAGTGATCTGGTCGCAGACGCCAACCCAGTGGAGCCACTACTTCTTCGAGAACCTGTTTAAGTACGAGTGGGTGCAGACGCGCAGCCCGGCAGGGGCGATTCAGTTTGAAGCATCGAATGCAGAAGAGATTATCCCCGATGCCTTTGACAGCGCGAAGAAGCATAAGCCAACCATGCTGGTCACCGACCTGACGCTGCGCTTCGACCCGGAGTTTGAGAAGATCTCGCGCCGCTTCCTGAACGATCCGCAGGCGTTTAACGAGGCGTTTGCCCGTGCCTGGTACAAGCTGACCCACCGCGATATGGGGCCAAAAGCACGCTATATCGGTCCGGAAGTGCCGAAAGAAGATCTGATCTGGCAGGATCCGCTGCCGCAGCCGAGCTATCATCCAACCCCCTATGACATCGCGCTGCTGAAAGAGAAAATTGCCGCGTCGGGCCTGTCGGTGGCAGAGCTGACCTCGGTAGCCTGGGCTTCTGCCTCAACCTTCCGCGGCGGTGACAAGCGCGGAGGGGCCAACGGTGCCCGCCTGGCGCTGCTGCCGCAGCGCGAATGGGAAGTCAATGCCGTAGCTGCACGCGTGCTGCCGGTGCTGGAAGCGATTCAGAAGACCGAACAGAAGGCCTCGCTGGCGGATATTATTGTGCTGGCCGGTGTCGTCGGTGTTGAACAGGCGGCGAAAGCGGTTAACGTCGACATCGAAGTGCCATTCACCCCGGGCCGCGTGGATGCGCGTCAGGATCAGACGGATATTGAGTCGTTTGAGCTGCTGAAGCCGAAAGCGGATGGTTTCCGTAACTATCGCGCGGCACCGGGGCGCACCTCGACCGAGAATCTGCTGATCGACAAGGCGCAGCAGCTGACGCTGACCGTGCCGGAGTTAACGGTGCTGGTGGGTGGCCTGCGTGCGCTGGGGGCCAACTTCGACGGCAGCCAGCATGGGGTCTTCAGCGATAAAGTCGGCGAACTTAACACCGACTTCTTCAGCAATCTGCTGGATATGCGTACCGAGTGGAAAGCCACCGATGCCAGCGGCGAACGCTTTGAAGGGCGCGACCGTCTGAGCGGCCAGGTGCGCTTCAGCGCGACCCGTGCCGACCTGGTGTTTGGTTCCAACGCGATTTTACGCGCGTCAGCCGAGGTTTACGCCAGCAGCGATGCTAAGCAGAAGTTTGTCAAAGACTTCGTTGCCGCGTGGACCAAAGTGATGAACCTCGACCGTTTCGATATCTGAAACTAGCCTGAGTCTGCAACCAGCCCGCCCGGCAAACCGGTGCGGGCTTTTTTTTATTCTCAGCGGGCCGTGATAGCGTGGCGATCGCGCCTGGCCGAGAAGATAAACGCGGCGATAAACAGCACCGCGAACAGCAGCACAATGGTCGGGCCGGGCGCGCTGTCGAGGAAGAATGACAGGTAAGTGCCGCTAAAACAGACCACCACCGACAGCAGCACCGAGCAGATCATCACCGAAGAGAAGCGGCGCATCAGCAGAATGGCAATGGCCCCGGGCGCGATCAGCAGCGCAATCGACAGCACAATGCCGACCGCCTTCAGCGTGGCAACGATAGTCAGGGCAATCATACTTAGCAGCCCATAATGCAGCAGCGCGGTATTCAGCCCGCAGGCTTTGGCCTGCTGCGCGTCAAACGCGTGCAGGACCAGATCGCGCCACTTGATGCCGATGATCATGGCAATCACACCGGCAATTGCGCCGCTTTGCCAGATATCCGCAGGCGAGATGCCGAGCATGTCGCCAAACAGGATGTGGTCGAGGTGCACTTCTGACTTGACGGAGATATAGATAATCAGACCGACGGCAAACATCCCCGAGAAGACGATCCCCATCACCGTATCCTGCTTGATGCGGCTGTTCTCCTTCAGGTAGCCCGTCGCCAGCGCGCAGAACAGCCCGGCGCAGAATGCGCCAATCGCCAGCGGGATGCCGACGATCCACGCTATAACTACCCCGGGAAATACCGCGTGGCTCATCGCATCGCCCATCAGCGACCAGCCTTTGATCACCATAAAGCTGGAGAGCAGGGCGCAGGGAATAGCGACAATCACCGAGGTGGTCAGCGCGGCATGCATGAAATCAAACTCAAACGGACTAAGCAGCAGCTCTGTCAGACTCATCGTACCTCCTCCTCCTGGCTGACCCGACGGCGGCGCGCAAGCAGCCCGTGTTTCGGGGCGAAGACAAAGGCGATAAGAAACACCAGCGTCTGCGCCACCACGATAATGCCGCCGGTTGCGCCGTCGAGATAGTAGCTAACCCAGGCGCCGAAGAAGCTGGTGACGCTGCCTATCACCACCGCAATCAGCAGCAGCCGCTGGAAGCGGTCGGTCAGCAGATACGCCGTCGCCCCCGGCGTGACCACCAGGCAGATCACCAGAAAGGCACCCACGGTTTGCAGCGCGGCGATGGTGCTGGCCGCCAGCAGGGTGAAGAACAGCAGCTTCAGGCGGGTGGGATTGAGGCCGACCGAGCGCGCGTGGTTCTCGTCGAAGAAGGTCACCATCAGGTCTTTCCACTTCACCAGCAAAATCAGCAGTGAGGTAAAGCCGATAATCGCCAGCTGCAGGATATCTTCCGGGGCAATCGCCAGAATATTGCCCAGTACGATGGTCTGAATATTTACCGAGGTGGGGTTAAGCGACACCATAAACAGCCCGAGGCCGAAGAAAGAGGAGAAGATCAGCCCGATAATCGCATCCTCCTTCAGCCGGGTGCGCTGGTTGAGAAACAGCATGCTGCCCGCCGCCAGCCCGCCGGAGAGAAAGGCACCCAGCGCGAACGGCAGGCCCAGCATATAGGCTCCCGCCACGCCGGGCACAATCGAGTGCGACAGCGCATCACCCATCAGCGACCAGCCCTTAAGCATCAGATAGCAGGAGAGAAAGGCGCACACGCCGCCGACCAGCGCCGAAACCCACATGGCGTTCAGCATATATTGGTAGTGAAAGGGTTCCGCCAGCCACGCCATCAGCGCTGCCCCCCAACCACCGTCAGGCCCGGCTGCGGCAGCGCATCGCTAAACTCGACGCCGCGCAGCGCGCCGCTAAAGGCATTTTCCAGATTCTCCCGCGTGAAGGTGGTGGCAGTTGGCCCGCAGGCCAGCACCGTGCCTTTGACGATGGCGGTATGATCGCAGTAGTCGCTGACGGTGGCGAGATTATGGGTAGAGACCAGCATGGTGCGGCCCTCGGCGCGCAGCTCATGCAGCAGGCTGATAATTTGCCTTTCGGTGTTAACGTCCACCCCGGTAAAGGGTTCATCCAGCAGGATCACCTGCCCGCGCTGAGCAATGGCGCGGGCGAGGAACACGCGTTTTTTCTGCCCACCGGAGAGTTCGCCAATCTGACGCTGGCGAAAATCCGTCATGCCGACGCGCTCCAGCGCCGCAGCGACCAGCCGTTTGTCTTCCGCCCGCGCTATGCGCAGCATCCCCATGTGCCCGTAGCGGCCCATCATCACCACATCCTCCACCAGCACCGGGAACGACCAGTCGACGTCTTCGGACTGCGGTACGTAGGCGACCAGGTTACTTTTCAGGGCGCGTTTTTCGCTCATGCCAAGCAGGGTGATTGACCCGCTGGAGAGCGGCACAAAGCCCATAATCGCCTTAAACAGCGTCGACTTCCCGGAGCCGTTGATGCCGAGCAGCGCGGCAATGCTGCCGGCCGGGATCTGTAAGGTAGCGTCGCGCAGGGCCGTGTGCCCGTTACGGTAAGTGACCGTCAGCTGGCTGACGTCGATACCGGGCTGCTGGTTCATTTTGCTAACCCCTCGTTGATGCCGTTGACCACGGTTTCGCTGGTGACGCGCAGCAGGTCGAGATAGGTCGGCACCGGGCCGTCTGCCGCACTTAGCGAGTCGACATACAGCACGCCGCCATAGTGGCTGCCGGTTTCCCGCGCCACCTGGCGCGCGGCTTTATCCGACACGGTGCTCTCACTGAACACCGCCGGGATCTGCTGCTGCTTCACCGTGTCGATCACTTTACGCACCTGCTGCGGCGTGCCCTGCTGGTCGGCGTTAATCGGCCACAGGTACAGCTCCTTCAGTCCGAAGTCGCGCGTCAGGTAGGAGAATGCGCCCTCGCTGGTCACCAGCCAGCGCTTGTCGGCGGGGATCTGCGCCAGCGCCTGCTCGACCGGGGCAACGGCAGCGCTGATTTTGGTTTTGTAGGCTTCAGCGTTCTGGCGATAGGTTGCCGCGTTGTCCGGGTCATACTTCACCAGCGCATCGCGGATATTATCGACGTAGATCAGCGCATTTTTCGGCGACATCCACGCGTGTGGATTGGGTTTGCCGCTGTACGGCCCTTCGCTGATGCCCATCGGCGCGATCCCGTCAGAGACCACGACCTCCGGCACCCCGGAGAGATGACGGTAAAAGCGCTGGAACCAGAGCTCGAGATTGAGGCCGTTGGCAAGGATCAGCTGCGCCCCCTGAGCGCGCTTGATATCGCCCGGCGTCGGCTGATATTCATGGATCTCCGCCCCCGGCTTGGTGATCGAGGCGACATCGGCGGCATCCCCGGCGACGTTTTTCGCCATATCGGCGATCACGGTGAAGGTGGTGATCACCTTGAATTTTTCAGCGGCGCTGGCCGGGGCCAGCGGTAACAGAGCAACCAGCAGGGCGCACAGCCCGCGTTTAATCCAAAGCCGTTCAGGCATCACAACCCCCATAAAAGTTTAAAAAAGCGGCATAGTTAGCTATTGCTATAAGGTATAGCACAGGCTATATCGCAGAGTGAATCATTTTTACAGGGGATGACAATTCGATATTCGCGACTCCGGGGTTTTGATCAACTATTGTTGATCCAGAGCCAGAAGCGGACTGAGATAAGATGTGACTATTAACGCGAGCGCGGTGAATCGGCCCGCTGCTTTATCAGGCTGAGCAAATAATCAGATAATGGTAATGATATGATTAAAAAAGCAGTTTTCGCGGCGTTAGCATTAACGGTATTTTTTCAGTCTCCTGTGCACGCAATTTCTGAAAAGTACCGTCAGCAGCTTGAGCGTTCCGGCTGCACTCAGCAGTCGGAACTGCAGGGGTGTGATATACACAAATCTAGGCAGCAGAACGCCCGCGCGGGGTTTTCTGACAAAACCGTGGCGGGTGCAACTAAGGCAACAACAGCTGGAAAAACAGTCATTCAGACACCAGCAACCCAGCACGCGCCGAATAAAGCAAAAAGCCCGCTCAGGTTTCCCTGAGCGGGCTTCTTAAATATGGCTCCTCTGACTGGACTCGAACCAGTGACATACGGATTAACAGTCCGCCGTTCTACCGACTGAACTACAGAGGAATCGTGTGAACGAGGCGAATATTAGCGGTCCGCCCCGTGACTGTCAACTGCAAAAAAAAGTTTAGCTTTCAACTGGCTGCGTTTAAATCAACCCGGGCGATTAGTGTACAGTTCCGCCGGGATTGTGGTGTAACTGCTGCTGCTCAAGTCGCTGATTGGGATCCTGACGATAGAACTGGCGAAATCGCTGGTAGAGTGATGGGAAGCGGGCAATCAGTAGCTCCGGCGCGCTGAAGAAATACTCCGACAGCACGGCGAAGCACTCGGCCGGTTCGCTGGCAGCATAGGCATCAATACTGGCGGCGTTTTCACCCACCAGGTCAATCTCATCCTGGATGTGGTTCATTGCCGCCATCAGCTCGCGTTCCCAGCTTGCGACATCGCGCATGGCCATGGCCGGTACGCCGTTCGCTTCGCCGCTGCCGCGTGCGTCCAGCTTGTGCGCCACTTCATGGATCACCAGGTTGTAGCCGGAGCAGTCAAAGGAGTCCTGAATATCCAGCCAGTTCAGCACAATCGGCCCCTGTTGCCAGCTCTGCCCGGCGTGGACCATGCGTTCACGATGCACCAGGCCAAATTCATCCTGCCACTCGTCGTCCACCGTAAACGGAGAAGGGTAGAGCAGCACCTCATGAAAGCCGTCCAGCCAGTCATAGCCCAGGCTCAGCACCGGCAGGCAGAACAGCAGCGCAATGCGGCAGCTTTTCAGCTCATCCAGCTCAAAGCCCTGTAACGCCACCAGCCGCTTCTGGCGCAGAAAGCGGTCGGCAAGCTGGATCAGGGCTTTACGTTCGTCACTGCTCAGCGCAGACAGTAATGGAATGTCCAGCGCCTGTTGCCAGGGAAGCCCGCTATTTATCGCGTCGTCATCGCTTTTCCATGGCCACTTGATCATGCAGTTGACACTCCACAAAAGTAAATAAAGGGAATATTCAATCAGTTATCGGGAAGTCTGTCTGTGACTGAACGCAAACAGCGCCGAAAAAAATCAGCGCTGCGAAGGTACCTGCTGGCCTCAGATGCGGTCGAAATCGATTACCCACACCCAGGGATTCACTTCCCAACTGGTGCCGCCGTACTGAATAGCCCACTGCTTGCGGTAGGCATCTTTCGCCGAAACGGCTTCGCTGTGCATGGTGAAAAAATTATTGAGGAAGTGCGAATCAACCTGCACCCCTTCGGCCATAACGTCGTCGTCGCTGATATCCTGGATTCTCTCCACGCGCACGCCGGTGACAAGCAGGTTAATACGGCTGGCCCAGCGCGGCATATGAATTCCTGCCTGCCAACCGAACTGGTCGTCCTCTTCATCGGTACTGTAAATGCTGGAGTCAGCGCGGTACTGGCAGTAATCGATATTTTTGAACTGTAATGGGGAGTGCTGGTACTGAGCCATTTCCTGCGGGGGCACGACCGGCCCACGCCAGGTTTCTCGCACCCACAGACGATCGCCGGGTTGACCATACGGGCAGTGGTAGCTGAGATTTTCCATTCCCAGTACGCGGTTTCCCTGCAGGTTGTTACTCAGTACATCAATGCCGTAGCAGCCTTCGTGGTTATCCTGAACCGACCCAAACAGCTGGGACTTCATGATGCGCCTTGTCTGCCGTTGCTGACCGGAGAGCAGGGCGCGCACCCGTTGATCGCTAAATAAAATCGGGCGTTCTTTCATGGCTTGACCTCTAATATGACTTTCTTGACCAGTGCCTGGCTCATAAGCAAAGTAAAAATACAATACAGATAATTCCTAACTTTAGCTTAAAAAAACAAACAGGTGGGTATTTTCACTAATCATCAGCAAGTCTTATAAAAAAAATGGCGCGAAAAATTTGCACCGGGAAAGTGTGCCGCCTTCCGTCTTTGCGGTGTGGCTTAAACCTGGCTGTCGTGCGGTAACACAAATGACATTTTACCATAATACAATATGTTACTGCGACTAAAGCTTGTACGATCGCGGCCATTGATAATGGGTATCAGTTCACTTCGCTGGCGGGTCAAAAGCCGTTTAAACCGTGCCAGCGTATAATTTATTGCGCAGCGCATGACTTCGGATCATAACATTTATTTATCTTTTGATCGAAAATTAGTCACACGCTAATGCATTGGTAAAAAGCTGAAAATGCAAAAAATGTTGTGAGAAGGTTAAAACAACCGCTATAAGTTTGATGTGGATCTCATTTATGCTGATATGGCCGTCCCGTTACAGTGGGCAACCACCACTGACATCTCAAAAAGTCCAAAAAATAAGGAGAAGTCTATGAACCTGACCCATTGGCAATCCCGCTTTGACGCTTTTCTTTTCGAAACCTGGCAGCATGGCGATAAAGCCCATGATATCGCGCACCTTAAGCGCGTCTGGCAAAGCGCGCAGCGCATCATGCAGGGGACAGAGGCTGACGAACTGGTGGTGCTCACCGGTTGCTACTTCCACGACATCGTAAACCTGCCAAAAAACCATCCCGAGCGTCATCTGGCCTCGAAACAGGCCGCAGATGAAACCCGGCGCATTTTGCGTGAGGTGTTTCCTGATTTTCCCGCAGACAAAATCGAGGCGGTGGCGCATGCGGTGCACGCCCACAGCTTCAGCGCTGGCGTGACGGCAGAAACGCTGGAGGCGAAAATTGTGCAGGATGCTGACCGCCTTGAATCGCTGGGGGCGATTGGCCTGGCGCGCGTGTTCTACGTTTCGGGCGCGCTGGGGCGTTCGCTATTTGACAGTAATGACCCGCTGGGGCGCGACCGTTCGCTGGATGATACCGAATGGGCGCTGGACCATTTCCAGAAAAAATTGTTGAAGCTGCCTGAAACCATGCAGACCGCTGAAGGAAAAAGAGTGGCCGAATTTAACGCCAGCTTCCTGGTAACCTATATGGCGAAGCTATGCGCTGAATTAAAAGGGGATTTTTGTGCCCTCGATCAAAGCGTGCTGGAGGAGTTCAGCCCGCTAGCAGAGAAATATTAAATTTTTGTGACAGTATGGTTAAGTCGCACATTACGGGTTAGCTTGTTGAGACAATTCTCAGGAGAATCAGGTATGACCGACAAAGTCAGTTTAACTATCAAGATCGATCCTTCCCTTAAGGAAACGATCAAAGCCGTTGCTCTGGAAAACCAGCTTTCGTTGAGTGAAGTTGTGACGACTCACCTGGTGAAAAGCCTCTCTGCGCAGCCGGCGGCTGTTGACAGTCTCGATACTGAAGAAGCCGTCACTGAACAGCTCAGCGCTGCAGAACTCAAGCAGATCCGCAGCCTGCTGAAGAAATCGAAAAAGAAAAAATAAACCGCTTCTCAGCGTCCCTTATTTCAGGGACGCCATTTAATCCTCTACAACACAAACTGACTGACGCTATGCGACAGCCGTTGCGCATGATCGACCAGCGCTTCTGAGGTGTCAGCACTGCGGCGCGTCAGCTGCTCGCTCTCTTTTACCTGCTGATTCAGGCGACCAATCTCCATGGCGATGCTGTTTACACGCTTACTCTGCGCGTCGGCGTTGTGCTGCAGCTCGCTCAGCAGCGTCACCACGCCGGAGACGGCAGAGGCGATCTCCTGATACAGGCCGTCCAGCGCCTGCACCTGGTTGAAGCCTCTGTCGATGTGCTGGTGGGTGCTACCGATCAGCCCGTCGATGGTGCGGGTGGAGGCGCTGCTTTTCTCCGACAGCAGGCCGATCTCCTTCGCCACGATAGAGAAGCTGCGGCCATACACGCCCGCATGAGCCGATTCGATGGCGGCATTGAGCGCCACCAGTTTGGTTTGCAGGGATATCCCTTCCAGCAGCGTCACAATCCCGGCAATCTCGCCGGAGGCATCGACGATCTGGCGCATCTGCGACTCGACGGCAATCACCACTTCGCCACAGCGCTGGGTCAGGCTGTCGGTAGCCTGGACCTGCTGCGTGGCGTGGCGGGTGAACGCTACGCTGTGGCCGACCTCTTCCGCCACGCGGTTGAGGCGCTGGCTGATATGATCAAACGCAGCCGTCTGCTGCTGATTGTGGGCGCTAAACTCGTCGCTCTGCTGCGCCATGCGGTCAGCGCTGTCGCGCACTGCGCTGGAGATGGCATTGATCTCACCGACGATATGCTGCAAGCCGTGCTGCATCGCGCTGATGCTATCGGTCAGCTGGCATATCTCTGCCGACTGAAAAGCGCTGAGCTGCGGCTGTCGGGAGATGTCCCCGGTGGCGATCTGCGCCAGCCAGCTGGATACGCGGTCTAACGGTTGGATCACCCCGCGCAGCAGCAGGCCACCGCCAAGCAGCAGCAGCCCGCCCAGCAGTGCGGAGATTGCCAGCGACAGGTTGCGGCTATTGGTCAGGGAGGAGAGCGTGGACTGATTCAGTTCGCCGGACCGCTGGTTTTCCTGCGTCAGCACCTGATAGTAAGCGTCATTGAACTGCTGCTGAAACGCCTGCATCGGTACCATAAAGAAGGTATCGATATCTCTGGCATTCAGTCCTTTCAACTGCTCCTGAAGCCCGTCGGCCAGCAAAGTGAAATTCTGCCGCAGCGGGCTCTCTTTGCTGGCGGGGTACTGCCCGAACAGCTTACGCGCCTCATCCAGCGAGGCCTGGGCGGTCTCTGCCAGGCTTTTCCAGCTGTCGACCGATCCGGTCTGGTTATCCTGCATCAGATAGATGCCGGCGCGGTGGCTGTTATCACTGGCGGTCAGCAGCTCCATGCGCGCTTTGTCCAGCAGTGCCTGGCGGCTGGAGAGGGCGTGGGTTGCCGCCACGTTATCACCAGTGCTGCTCACCAGCCGGGTCAGCAGCAGCACGCCAGCGCACTGCAGCAGCGAAAAAATGATTAAAAACAGGATAAAACTGCCGCGCAGGCTTTTCAGCCAGCCGGGTAGCGCGGTAAAGGAAAAACGAGGGCGACGTAACAGGCGCAGCGGTAGAGCGGTCAGCAGTGACATAGTGGGTCCCGTAAAATAAAACGGAGTATTCGCCGCTTTTATGTCACCCGTGTTACAGCGCACCCGCCGCGGCAGCAAACAGAAAGCTGTGCGTTACAAAGGCAAATTAGTACCGGTAAAAACTGCTGGCGCGATACTGCCCTGAGCGAGTTTTGTACATTCCCATGCAGTGTTAACGATTTGCGCCTGGCGCTGGGTCAATGAGGTGATAGACTGGCACCCGTTTATCCCTTTTATTGAGTGATTATGAGCGATTTTGACCGCGTGGCAGCTGAACTGGCCGAACAGGCACGCGCACAGGCGCAGCAGAAAGAGGACCAGGACCGTCAGCTGCTGCTGCGCGTGCTGGAAATTTACGATCAGAAAACCGTTGCGGCAACGCTGCGTAAGGTCAGCCAGCAGGAGTGGACGCGCGAGTCAGTGAATCGCTGGGTGAAAGGCAACAGCCGTAAAATGCTAAGCGAAGCCGAAGTCAGCATGCTGCACGGCATGTTGCCCGCGCCACCCGCCCATCATCCTCACTATGCGTTTCGCTTTGTCGATCTGTTTGCCGGGATTGGCGGCATCCGCAGCGGCTTTGAAGCGATAGGCGGCCAGTGCGTGTTTACCAGCGAATGGAATAAGCACGCGGTGCGCACATACAAAGCTAACTGGTACTGCGATGAACAGCAGCATCGCTTTAATCAGGATATCCGCGATGTGACGCTGAGCGGCAAGCCGGAGATTAACGAACAGCAGGCCTATCAGCACATCAGCCAGCAGGTGCCGGACCACGATGTGCTGCTGGCCGGTTTCCCCTGTCAGCCGTTTTCGCTGGCGGGCGTATCGAAGAAAAATGCGCTCGGGCGCGCGCACGGTTTTGAGTGCGAAGCCCAGGGCACGCTGTTTTTTGACGTGGCGCGGATTATCACCGCCAAAAAGCCGGCGATATTCGTGCTGGAAAACGTCAAAAACTTAAAAAGCCACGATAAGGGCAATACCTTCCGCATCATCATGCAGACCCTCGACGAGCTGGGCTATGACGTTGCCGATGCCGATACTTCCGGCCCGCAGGACCCGAAGATTGTTGATGGTCAGCACTTCCTGCCGCAGCACCGCGAGCGTATTGTGCTGGTCGGCCTGCGCCGTGACCTGAAGCTGCCGACCTTCAGCCTGAGTCACCTCTCTTCTCTCTACCCGCCTAAACGCACGCCGCTAAAAGCGCTGCTCGACCCGGTGGTAGAGGCGAAATATATCCTGACCCCGACGCTGTGGAAATACCTGTATCAGTATGCGAAAAAGCACCAGGCACGCGGCAATGGCTTTGGCTATGGGCTGGTGGACCCGGAGCGCGAGCAGGGCGTGGTGCGCACGCTGTCGGCGCGCTACTACAAGGACGGCTCGGAGATCCTTATCGATCGCGGCTGGGATAAAGCGCTGGGTGAGCAGGATTTCGATAATGCCAGTAACCAGAACAACCGGCCGCGCCGTCTGACGCCGCGCGAGTGTGCGCGCCTGATGGGCTTTGAGCAGCCGGGCAGCGCTGATTTTCGCATTCCGGTTTCGGATACTCAGGCCTATCGCCAGTTTGGCAACTCGGTGGTGGTACCGGCGTTTGCCGCCGTGGCACGGCTGCTGCTGCCGTGGATCGAGCAGGCGGTGCGTCAGCGCCATATTTAGCTAAACTTAAGGTCTTGATGAAAGGAATATCACCATGGCCGACGTTCACACCTCCGAGGTGCGCAGTAAGAATATGCGCGCCATCCGCACCCGCGATACCGCGATTGAAAAGCGGCTGGCCGAGCTGTTGGTTGAGCTTGGCCTGAGCTACCGGGTACAGGATAAATCCCTGCCCGGGCGCCCCGACTTTGTGCTGCCCGATCATCACGCCATTATTTTCGTTCACGGCTGTTTCTGGCACCGCCATCACTGCCACCTGTTTAAGCTGCCCGCCACGCGCACCGCGTTCTGGATGGGTAAAATCGACAGCAATGTGGCGCGCGATAAGCGCTACGTTGAGGAGCTGACGGCCAGCGGCTGGCGCGTTTTGCTGGTGTGGGAGTGCGCACTGCGCGGTAAAACGCGCCTGCAGGAGCAGGAGTTAAGCGCGCGTCTGGAAGAGTGGGTGTGCGCTGCCGAAAGAAACGCGGAAATTGACGAGAACGGTATTCGCCAGCTGTAGGGGCCGATCCTCTTTTCGATCGGCCCGCACCCCCGATTAAGGCTCGCAGGATTTTACGATCGGCTTTGCCGGGAACAGATATTTCCCCAACGTCACCAGAATCACCGCCAGCACGATAATCGCCAGCGCCAGCCATTCGCGGGCTGACAGGCTCTCCCCTGCGAAGGCTATACCCAGCAGCACCGCCACCACCGGATTGACGTAGGCGTAGCTGGTGGCGATAGCCGGGGTGACGTTGCGGATCAGGAACATATAGGCGTTAATCGCAATCACCGATCCAAACAGGCTGAGATAGCCGAGCGAGAAGAAGCCCGCCAACGAGGGTTTTTGCACCAGGTGTTCGCCGCTCAGCGTGCTGGCAATCAGCAATACTGCGCCTGCTGCCAGCATCTCCACTGCGCCCGCCATCATGCCGTTGGGCAGCGTAATGCGCGAACCCCATACCGAACCAAAGGCCCAGCTCAGAGAGCCGCCGAGGATCATCAGCGCACCCCACGGGTTGCCCGCCAGATGGCCGCCGCTGTTCAGCAGGATAATCCCCACCAGCCCAACGGCGATGCCCAGCCACTCGATCCAGCGCGTAGGAATGCCAAACAGGCGGCTGAAACACATGGCAAACAGCGGCACGGTCGCTACCATTACCGCCGCCAGCCCGGACGGCACCTGCTGATGCTCCGCCACGGTGACAGCGCCGTTGCCGAGCGCCAGCAGCATAATGCCAACCAGCGCGGCATTACCGGCCGCGCGCAGCGACGGCAGCTTTTCACCTCTCAACAGCAGAAAAGTCAGCAGCACCACGCCAGCCAGCAAAAAGCGCAGCCCGGCCAGCATCATTGGCGGCCAGCTCTCGACGCCAATGCGGATCACCAGATAGGTGGAGCCCCAGATAAAATAGAGGCAGAACAGCGCGGCCAGCAGCGGCAGCAGGGCGGGGGCACGGCGTAACGTCATGTTAAAGTCGTCCTGGTTATATCAAGTTATTAAAATGTTATAAGTGGCTAATTCTGCCACTAATTATCACGGTCGGAAGGATTTTTTTTACAAAATTTGCACTCTTTGCGCATAATTGTTTAGATCATCCTCCTCTTAAATACAGCAAAGCCAGGTGGGCCATGGCCAGTGTCAAACTGACGGTAAGACGGTTGTATAAACTTAGCGGCGAACGCATGGTCAATACCCAGGCAACGGCGCGTATTTTTGTCGGCGATCGTCTGATCGCCACGGAAGAGATTAGCGGGATGACCGAAAGCCCGGTGAGTAAATATCTGCACCACGCTGAGCCGCAGGGCCAGCCGGTGCGCGTTGAGTGGGACTGTGATGGCATTGCCGATATGGCGGTCGCCGAAATGGAGCTGTGCCCCTGTTGTCAACATGACGAACATGAATAAGGAATACGACTTTGGCAGGAACCAGCTTACTAACCTTACTGGATGATATTGCGACACTGCTTGATGATATAGCCGTGATGGGCAAAGTGGCAGCGAAAAAAACTGCCGGGGTGTTAGGCGACGATCTCTCCCTTAACGCTCAGCAGGTCAGCGGGGTAAAAGCCAATCGTGAACTGCCGGTGGTGTGGAGCGTGGCAAAAGGCTCCTTCCTCAACAAGTTGATCCTGGTGCCGCTGGCGCTGCTGATCAGTGCGTTTGCGCCTTGGGCAATCACGCCGCTGCTGATGGTGGGCGGGGCTTACCTGAGCTATGAAGGCGTGGAGAAGGTGCTGCACAGCCTGCATAAAAACAAAAGTGAGGAGACGCCGGAAGCGCGCGAAAAGCGCCTGCTGAAGGCGGCGCAGCAGGATGCCGGTGAGTTTGAGAAGAAGAAAGTAAAAGGGGCGGTGCGCACCGACTTTATCCTGTCGGCCGAAATTGTGGCGATTACCCTCGGCATCGTCTCTGAATCCCCGCTGCTGAATCAGGTACTGATCCTCTCCGGGATTGCCATTCTGGTGACGATTGGCGTGTACGGCATTGTGGCGGGCATCGTCAAAATTGACGATCTCGGCTTCTGGCTACAGAAGAAAACCTCGGCGCTGGCTAAAGGGCTGGGTAATGTGCTGGTGGCGGCCGCACCATGGCTGATGAAGATCCTGACCCTGGTTGGCACCATTGCGATGTTCCTGGTGGGGGGGGGCATTATCGTGCACGGCATTCCGCAGCTGCATCATCTGGTGACGGAATACAGCAGCGAGATGAGCGGCCTGATGAGCAGCGTTGTCAGCAACCTGGCGAACCTGGTGGTCGGGTTCATCGTGGGGTCGATTGTGCTGTTGGTGGTCAATGGGGTTGCCAAAATGCGTCAAAAATCAGTATAAAGACGCCTGAAGTTAGTGAGTAAATGGGAGTAATGATGAAAGACGATATTTTTGAGTTCGATATTGATGCGCAGTTAGAGCAGGCAGAAGCGAACGCCGAGAAAAAAGCCGCCGAAGTTCCGGCTGATTTAGGTGATGAAGCCGACTGCGAAGGCTGTAAAATCTAAGCGCAAACTGCGACGGATTTCACATAAAAAGCGAGTAATAAGTTTACTCGCTTTTTTATATCCAGCGTTTTTAACTGCTTATTTGTATTTAACAAATGTTTTACCTGTCGTTAACAGCGGTGATAAGGCTCAGATGCTATAACTATTTGGTGATTTTAACCGGATAGGGAGGTGCTTTATGAGCTTTATAATCAGTGATGAAGTGCAGCATAAGGACGGTGGGCCTGCGATGATTGTCACAGGTGTTGCCAGTGGAATGGTGGAGTGCCGCTGGTATGACGGTTTTAGCGTGCGGCGTGAAGCGTTTAGTGAGCAAGAGCTTTGCGTTCTGGCTGATGCAACGCCTTTGGCGGGTTAGTTTTGTCGGTGCATGTCAGATCCCGTAGGGGCCGACCCTTTTTTCCGGTCGGCCCTTGATGTCTGGCGGGCCGATCTTCTTTTTCGATCGGCCCGCAGCGTCTATTTTACAGCTCGTTCTTAATACAGAACTCTTCCCAGCTCATGCCCAGCGCTTCGGCGTGGCTATGCAGATAGGCTTCAATCGCATCGACCATCACCGCTTTATCCGGCTCTGCCAGCTGAATAGCAAACAGCACGCCGTCCAGTTTCTTCTCGCGCACATATGCCGCATAAGCCCGCTCTTTCTGCAACTCGCGCAGCTGCTCAACGCTCATGCCCATGGTGGACGCTTGCTCAGCGGTCAGATTTTCAATGCCGGCCTTCAAATCCGGGTGCGCCTCAAGAAACAGATCTTTGGCGATGGCGTAATACTCTTCAACGGCTTTCATAACGGTCCTGCGGGGTGACGGTCTGGATAATGGCGGCTAGTGTACACAAGGTGCAGGGCAGGTGAAAGCCGGGCGAGATGCGGGCCGGCGGCTGCTGATCTCAGCGTTTAATCTATCATTTTAGCTGCAGGCTGCGCTTGGTGCTTGCGGCGGGGCAGGTAAAAATTATAACGTAGCGCGTAATTGATTAGCTCAGGATGAAAAAATGAATAAGTGGATGATGGCGGCAGTGACGGCCGTTACGCTCAGCGGCTGTGCGCAGCTACCAAATTATGAAGCGGCGGTCAAAACCGCCCCTCCGGCAGCGCTGGTAGGTAACTGGCAGACGGTTGGCCCGCAGAGTGGGCTGGTGAGTGACCAGGCGATGGCCAGCCTGATTATCACCCAGGAAGGGGATACCCTGGACTGCCGTCAGTGGCAGCGCGTTATTGCCAAGCCGGGCAAAGTCACCTTTTTCGATGACGAGTGGGTTAACGTGAACAAGCAGATGCGCGTGATGACGCTGGATCTGGAAGGTAACGAGCTGCATTACGATAAGCTGAAGATGCGTAAAGTGGATAAACCGACCGTCGAGTGCCAGCAGGCGTTGGATAAGCAGGCGCAGCCTGACGCCACCCCGCAGCCGCAGCCGTCAACCGTGCCAGCAGCCAGCACCACCTTTACCGCGCCTCAGCCGTAATTCGCAGGTCGTGGCCGCCCGGCCACGACCTGATATCTAGCTAATAATCCACACGCTAACCGATCCTGGCGCACAGCGGAACGTGGCAGTGCCCTGCTCGTCGCTGCTCACCGTCTCGCCGATATGGCCCAGCAGGTCGCGCCAGTTTTTCCCGCCGTAGTTTTCCCCCAGCGCCAGGGTTTTCTCACCCGCTTCACCGTTCGACATAATCACCACGCAACCGGAGTGATGATCGGTGCCGCTGCGCGCAAAGGCGATGCAGTTAGGGTGATCGAACCATTCGGTCTGCACTCCGTGGGCATACAGCTGGCGTGCCCGGATCAGCGCTTCCAGTTCGGGGATCACCGGCATCTCTATCTGATACTGCCCGCCGTCGTCACCCTCATCCTCATAGCTGGCGCCGAACAGGTCCGGGTAGAACACCGCCGGAACACCGTTTTCACGCAGCAGGATCAGCGCATACGCCAGTGGTTTGAACCAGGGGTCCACCGGGGCTTCCAGCGCCTGCAGCGGCTGGGTGTCGTGGTTGGCGACAATGGTCACCGCGTGCCACGGATCGGTGGTGACCAGCGTGTCGTTGAAGATCTGGCTAAGGTCGTAGTCAGCCCCCTGTTTCGACGCGTTATGGAAGTTCATCTGCAGTGGGGCGTCAAACAGCATGGTTTTACCGTCCACCTGCTGGATATACTGCTGGAGTTTATCAACCTCATGCGACCAGTATTCGGCGACGATAAACAGCGGCTGCTCCGCCACCTCCTGCACGTGTTCGATCCACTCTTTATAGAACCAGGCGGGAATATGCTTCACCGCGTCGAGGCGAAAGCCGCTGCAGTGCACTTCCTCCATCACCCAGCGCGCCCAGTATTTCAGCTCTTCGGTTACCGCGCGGTTGCGGAAGTCGATATTGGCGCCCATCAGATAGTCGAAATTGCCCAGCTCGTTATCGACCTGATCGTTCCAGCCTTCGCCGGTGTAGTCGTTAACGATTTTGAACACGCCGTTCTCATCGGGGTTTTCAATGTGGTCGACGCCGCTGAAGCACTTGTGGTCCCAGATAAACTGCGAATACTGCCCGGCGCGCACCGGGAAGGTGAAGCGGGTCCAGGCTTCGACCTCAATCACTTCCTCGTCGATCTCCTCGCGGTTATCCGGGTTGACGCGGTTAACCTGAATGCGCTCTTTCTCGTCGGCACCCATTTTGTGGTTGAGCACCACGTCAAGGATCACGCCAACGCCGTTAGCCTTTAGCGCCTCCACTGCTGCCAGCAGCTGCTGCTTATCGCCGTATTTGGTGGCGCGTGAGCCTTTCTGCTCAAATTCCCCAAGGTCAAACAGGTCATAGCTATCGTAACCGACCGAATAGCCGCCGGATTCACCCTTATAAACCGGCGGTAGCCAGACGTCGCTGATGCCAATTTCAGCCAGCCATGCGGCACGTTCGGCCGCTTCCGGCCACAGTTTGCCGCCTGTGGGGTAGTACCAGTGAAAGAACTGCAAAAGGGTGGGATTGTGCATATCCGTGCTCCATTTTTCGCCAGACGGGAAAATGAAGTATGGAGTAAGCGCAGGGAAAGGGTGGGCCAGGACGAAATTAATTATTCCGCGCTGGCCCCGGAAAGGTGTTGTATAAAGTCATACTGAGTAAACGTGAGGTTTATCCGTTCGATCCGGTAGGGAACAGCACCACGCCGGCGACATTGGTATAGGCACGATTGACGGACTTCTGGCGGCCGGCCTGCTGGATCAGCAAGGAGATTTCATCCTGGCGTGACTTCAGCAGCTTTTTGACTTCGGCTTCATTATCAAGAATGTGGCGCAGTATCGGGCGCAGCTGCTCCTGAGTACGAGCCGGAACCGGCTCATTCTGCGTAGCCTTAGCCAGCTTTTCCACGGCGCTGAGGTAGTCAACTTCCATATCGATCAGGTCGTCCCACTGGCCTTCACCCGCAAGACGCAGCATCGACTGGCTGTGGGTCAAAATTTCCTGATATATCGCGAGCAGATGTGGGGCAATGTTCATTTATACAGAGTCCTAAACCAGAGCGGTTGTGCCGGAAACCTCTTTCCAGGCATCGGCGATATTGCGCAACAGCGCTTCAACTTCTTCAATTCCGTCGGCATCGTTATCGATATTCGCGCGCAGCAGGCGGTGCACCATATAGCGGTACAAACCCAGCAGATTTTGCGTTAACTCGTCTTCAGAGGACTCATCCAGACCCTGCTTCAGACCGTTGTCGATAATGTTAATGGCTTTGGAGAGCGACTCCCCTTTTTTAACCGTATTGCCGTCCTGCAAAAACAGGCGTGCGCGAACCAGGGCGCTGAGCGCCCCGTCGAACAGCAGAGTGATCAGCTGGTCATTGCTGGCACTCATCACTGCACTTTCCACGCCGACTTTTGCATAGGCCTGGGTACCGCTTGCGCTATACATGATGGCTCCTTACTTGGTTGTACTGCTTGAAGTCTCAAACTGCGACGTCAGATAGCTACTGGTGTTGTTGAGCTTGCTGATCGTCACGTCCAGCGCGGTGAACTGGGTTTTTAAGCGCGCAATGGTGGCATCGATATTGTCGCTGACCTTGTTGTACTGTTGGGTCAGATTGTTCAGCGTTTTGCTGACGCCGTCGGTGGCCGCCTGCACCATGCCGGTGCTGGAGAGCCAGCTGGTCAGGTTGTTAGAGAGCTTAGTCGCGATGCCGGTGGTTTTACCGTCGCCAACGATCATTGCCTTAATGCCGTCCGGATCTTTCGCCAGCGCCGCATCCAGTTTAGTCTGGTCGGTATTCAGCTTGCCGCTGGTTGGATCGGTCGTAATGCCAATCTGTGACAGGGTTTTGTAAGTCGAGGTGCTGCTGGTATTGGTCAGCATATCTTTCATCTGCGACTGTATGGTACGCAGAGTGCTGTCGCCCAGCAGTGCACCATTGGTGGTGTCCTGCGCATCTGTCCCGGCATCCACTTTGGTGTATTTGGTCAGAGAGGCAAAGGCATCCTGCAGGGTGTTATAAGCTGTCACCCAGGCGGCAATCGTGCTGGACGCGCTGCTGGTATCTTTAGTCACGGTCAGCGTCTGGGTGCCAGTGGTTTCCCCGCTCAGGTTCAGCGTGATCCCTTCCAGCGCATCGCTGATAGTGTTGCTGCTGTTCTCAATCTCGACATTGTTGACTGACAGCTTGGCATTCTGCGCCGCGATGCTCTGCGTCATATTGCTGCTGCTGGTGCCGTCATAATTGAGCATGCTTTGCAGCGCGCTGTCACCGCTGACGCTGATCGTGGCCGCATTGTCTACGCCGGTTTCGTTCGACGTCATGGAGAGACGATAGCTGCCATCGCCCGTTTTAATAATGCTGGCGGTGACGCCGGCATCGGCTTTATTGATCGCATCACGAATGCCGGTCAGCGAAGAGTTCGCGGCGCTTACCGTCACGTCTACTGCTTTATCACTGCCCGCCAGCTTAATTGAGATAGTGCTGTCAGCCGTCGCCAGCGCGGTGCTGTTACTGCTTTGGGTCGCCGAGGTCAGCGTCTGGGCTGACGCCAGCTGGGTGACGGCAATGGTATATTTACCTGCTACCGCACCCGTAGTGCTGGTGGCGCTGAAAGCGGTAGAGCTGCTGACTATTTTATTGGCGCTGAACAGCGTGGCGTCATTCAGCTTGGTGTTTGCCGTCTGAAAGGTGGTCAGCGCGCTTTTCATGGTGCTGTAGGCGCTCAGCTTTGAGGTGTAAGCCGTCTGCTGTGTTGAGATCGGCTTTAGCGCTGCTTTTTCCGCCGCCTGCATGCTGTCGAGAATCGAGCTTAAATCCAGGCCGGAGCCGATACCCAGGGTAGAGATGCTAGCCATGATATTTCCTTTATAGAGTCAACACGGAGAGTGAATACCGTGGTTATCGGCCATTGATGCACAAAGTTTACGATTAATTATCCGGCGGCAATAAAACGAATAGCGGTAATAAAGAGGGGTATTTCAGCGAGTAGGGGGAAGTGAAAAAAAATCGGCGCGGAACTAAAAAAATTCTAAAGGTTACCGTGGGGCAGACGATAACAACTTTGACGGCGATGAAGCCGGGGGGCAAACAAGCCCAACCACTTAACCCGAAATGATTTAACAGGAAACTTTATCATGGCACAAGTAATCAATACCAACAGCCTCTCGCTGATCACTCAGAACAACATCAACAAAAACCAGAATGCTCTGTCTACCTCTATCGAGCGTCTGTCTTCTGGCCTGCGTATCAACAGCGCGAAAGATGACGCTGCGGGCCAGGCGATTGCTAACCGCTTCACCTCTAACATCAAGGGCCTGACTCAGGCTGCGCGTAACGCTAACGACGGTATCTCTGTTGCACAGACTACTGAAGGCGCACTGTCAGAAATCAACAACAACTTACAGCGCGTTCGTGAATTGACCGTTCAGGCTTCTACCGGTACTAACTCATCTTCAGACCTGTCTTCCATCCAGGACGAAATCAAATCCCGCCTGTCTGAAATTGACCGCGTATCGGGTCAGACTCAGTTCAACGGCGTGAACGTTCTGGCTAAAGACGGCAAAATGTCTATCCAGGTTGGCGCCAACGATGGCGAAACTATCGATATCGACCTGAAGAAAATCGACTCTAAGACTCTGGGTCTGGACAGCTTCAACGTGAACGGTCCTAAAGGTACTCTGACTGCAGCAACTGGTACCGCGGCCTTCAGCGGTTACTACGGTGCGACTACTGCAGTGTCTGGTGCAACTGTTGCTGAATCTGGCGCAACTGACGACCTGTCTACCCGTCTGGGTCTGGCATCTGGCGGCGCAGCTGTTGATGCAACCAACGTCTACAAAGATGAGAACGGTAACCTGTTTGCTAAAGTGACTATTAAGTCAACTTCGGCTGCTGAGACCAACAACCTGAAAGCGAATGGCTTTGATATCGCTAGCGGTGCAAGCCAGGACTTCTACGTAGCGGTTGATCCACAGTCTGCGGACAGCACCTCCACTACCGGTACTGCCCAGTTCAAAATTGATACCAAATCACTGAGCCTGTCTAGCCTGACTACCGGTTCAACTTCTGGCCCTCTGGATAAACTGGACCAGGCGATTGCCAGCGTCGACAAGTTCCGTTCATCACTGGGTGCGATTCAGAACCGTCTGGGTTCTGCGGTGACTAACCTGAACAACACCACCACCAACCTGTCAGAAGCACAGTCACGTATTCAGGATGCTGACTACGCGGTTGAAGTGTCTAACCTGTCTAAAGCGCAGATCGTACAGCAGGCGGGTAACTCTGTGTTGGCTAAATCCAACCAGGTTCCACAGCAGGTTCTTTCTCTGCTGCAGGGCTAATTATCTCCACGATAATCTGGCTAATCAACCCCGCTTCGGCGGGGTTTTTTTTTGCTGGAACATAGTCATTAACGCTGGGATTAGCCGTGTAATTAACGCTTTTTTTCTCAATTGATTCTAAGTGCGCTGGCTATTATGACCAGAATCATTTTCCTCTGCGCAATACGTTGATAGCAAGCAGGAGCCGGGAGAGCCACAGGTCATGACCCAGACAGCCCAAGTTAGCATTATTATTTTTACTCAGTATCCCCTCTGGCTTGATGTTGCGCTTGAAAGCGCACTGGCACAGGATTATCCCCATTGTGAAATTGTGGTTGCCGATTACAGTGGTGATAAGCTTGTAACGCAGCAGCTTGCAGGACGGCTGGATCTGCCGGCAGAGACTGTTCGGCATCTGGTTTTAGAAAAAAACCAGCCTGACAGTTTAGAAAAAAGCATCCGGGCCGCTCGCGGCCGATATGTCAAATGCATGAGCAGCGCTGAGCGGCTGGCACCAGACTGTATCAGCCGTCTGATAAGTGGATTACAGCGTTTCCCGCAGTGCCGGGTTGCCTCATCCAAACGCCAGCGTTTCGACCCGCAAGGTGTGGCGCTGCCAGACGTGCTCTCCACCGCACCATTACACTCAGCGGCCTGTATTATTAACGGTAGAGATTTCCTGCGCTGCCAGATTCGCACAAACTACAGCCTGTTGGGCGGACTTACGGGGTCACTGTTTTACCGTGACGATCTGCTAAAGCTGATGGATGATGGCCACGGTCTGTTAACGCTTGACGGTGAGCAGATGCCGGGTATTGAAGCGCTGATGATTTACAGTAAGCTGCTGGCGCACACCGATCTGCTGTGGTACCCACAAGTGTTAAGCAATATACGCTTCTCGGCCGTTTACAGGCAGCCACACCAGCTGGAAAGTGATGAAAATATTAGCAACGTACGCGATAAGCTGTTTGCTTCACTGAAGTCCCAACCCTGGCTTGCAGAAGGTAGCCTGTCCGAAACGGTGCGTTTGGCTGAACTGACATATCCGGATACTTTTGTTACCAGTAATCTACTCACTACCCAGCAGCGTCATATTGCGAGTGAGGCGATGAAAGAATGGAATAGTCACCGCTCTCTGCAACCCTTCCAGCGCCAACGCCTGCAGCAGCTGTCAGCGGAGTTTCCGCAGCCAGTTAACGTGGCCGTGGTAATAACCGTAACTGCAGAAAACCGGGAAAAGTTACCTGAAACGTTGGCTTCGCTCGAGCATCAGGGAGTTGCGACACTCAAACTGAATCCACTGATTGTAGGGGTGATTGACGAGCCTGTATCAAACCCGCCCTGCTATAAAGCGGATGACGATAGCCGCATTGAGGTAATTAATCGTCTTATTCATCAGCATGACAATGCGTGGTATATCTTTGTTGAGGCGGGCGCCTGTTTTCAGCCATCGGGGTTGATTGCGCTCTCCACTACATTGCTGCAGGCTGACGGCATGTTGGCTATTTTTGCCGACGAGTACTTTTATCTCGGCGATGATCCATCAGGGGTGATTTTCCGCCCGGATTTCAACCTCGATTTGTTCCTCAGTGCCCCAAAAATGATGGCGCAGCACTGGCTTTTTCGTCGTGAACTTTTGTTGGCAGCTGAAGGATTTGACCTGAATTATCCGCAAGCGGCCGAATTTGATTTGATTGTGAAAATGATTGAATCACAGGGGCTTAATGTGGCGGGGCATCTGTCGGAGCCACTGCTGACTGCACAGTTCCCGAGCCGTTCGATTATTGAAGATGCTGCCGTTATTGAACGCCATTTACATAATCGTGGCTATCCTCAGGCGCAGATTGCACTGGACAAATTTTATAACTACCGGCTTCGCTATCAGCATCCTGAGCAGCCTAAAGTATCAATCGTAATTCTGGCCAACTGGCACCTGCCGTCGCTGGTCAGCTGTGTGACAACGCTGTTAGAGAAAACCCGCTATCTCAATTATGAACTGCTCATCGTTGCTGATGGTCAGGCGAGTAGCGGGCGCGATAGCTGGCTGGAAACGATAGCCGGTGTCGATCCGCAACGCATTCGCGTGCTGCCATACCACGGCAACTATCACCACGGCGCAATGGCAAACCTGGCAGCAGAGCACGCTGCGGGGGAGTACTTGATGCTGATGCACTGCGAGCTGGCGGTGATCGACGGTGAGTGGCTGGATAATCTGCTTAATCATGGACAGCGTCCTGAAGTCGCTGTCGTTGGCGGCAAGCAGTTAACCTCTGAAAATAAGGTTCGTCACGCCGGCTATATACTGGGTATGAACGGTGCGGCAGGTGATGCGTTTCGCGGTATGGACGATAATCATCCTAGCCAGCAGGGACGCCTGCACCTGGACCAGAATTACACGGCCGTCTCGGGTGATTTTATGCTGGTGCGCAAAGCAGTATTTTTCGAGCTGGGTGGGTTTGACTGCGATATCCAGCTTTATGATGATGTCGATTTCTGCCTGCGCGCACGCAATGCAGGCTATATGACGGTATGGACGCCCTATGCACGTATTCTGCGGCCCGCTGCACGTAATAACCCTTTCCCCGGTGAGACGGTGCACTCCTCCAGCAAGCTTAAGCAAATGGAAGAAGATAAGTTATTTGCCCGCTGGATGCCTGTTATCGCCAGCGACCCGGCATTCAACGCCAATCTGTCGTTAAGAAGCCGTCATTTCGATATTGAGGGCGACAGTACATTGAACTGGCGCCCCGCACCGCGCCAGAATCTGCCAGTGTTTCTGGCCCACAATGCAGATCTTACCGGTTGTGGTCACTACCGGATGATGAAGCCCTTTGAGGCAATGCAAAATGTAGGCCTGGCTGAAGGCAAGGTTAGCATGACGCTGCTGAATATCAGTGAGATTGGACAGTTTAAACCTGACAGTCTGATTATTCAGCGCCGCTACTCTCCCGCTTTTCAGAACTGGATAGAGCGCATCGGTAAACTGCATAACGTATTTAAAGTGTTTGAACTGGATGATTACATCCTGAACGTGCCGATTAAGCACAATAACCGTCAGCATTTTAAACAGGAAATTACCGGACAGCTGCGTAAAAGCCTAAGTTTCTTCGATCGTTTTATTGTCTCTACTGCACCGCTGGCTGAGGCGATGAGCAATATGCATCCGCATATCCAGGTAGTGAAAAACCGCTTGCCTGATGATATATGGGCTCCACTGCAAAGTCTGCGTAACCAGGGGCGTAAACCTCGCGTGGGCTGGGCTGGAGGGGCAAGCCATCGTGGCGATCTGGAGATGATCGTCGATATTGTTAAAGAGTTTGCTAATGAGGTTGAGTGGGTGTTCTTCGGCATGTGTCCCGATAAGCTCAAACCCTTCGTGCATGAATATCACCAAGGGGTGGACATAGCCCTCTACCCTCAAAAACTCGCTTCTTTAAACCTTGACCTGGCGCTGGCTCCGGTTGAGGACAACATTTTTAATATCTGTAAGAGCAATCTGCGCCTGCTCGAGTATGGCGTGTGCGGGATTCCGGTAATTTGCAGCAATGTTGCCTGCTATATGGATGATGACTTGCCCGTCACCCGCGTCAATAACCGATTTATCGACTGGCGCGACGCTATCCGTATGCATCTTGCCGACCCGGATTCCAGCGCACGGATGGGCGCAGAACTTCAGGCGTCAGTGCGTCGTGACTGGATGCTGACTGGAGTTAACGTGGTCGAGTGGGCACGCGCATGGAGTGCAAACTAATCTATGACCCAAACCCACGTCAGCACGCCGATGCCCTATATTATCTTGGCACCTGGTTACAAAGAGTCCTCACTAGGCATACAGGTGATACATCGCCTGTGTCATCTGCTAAACGAGTCGGGTCAGAGTGCCCGACTTATTGAATGCGATGTGAATCCTGCATGGAATACACCTGTAATTTCTTTCGAAGATTACCTGGCCTATTCTGAGGGCGGTGAACCCTGCATCGCCATCTATCCGGAAGTGGTTCAGGGTAATCCGCTCAATGCGCCGGTTGTGGTGCGCTATATGCTTAACCGGGAAGGCGTGATTGAAAAAAAAGCGATGAATGCCAAAGGGGAGGATCTCTTCTTTTGGTACCGTTCAGAATTTGCCGGCAAGGCTTTTGCACCCGATATGCTTGAGTTGGAGGCATATGACACCACGCTATTCTGCGATGATTCGTCAGTAAAAGATCTCGATCTTCTCTATATCAACCGAGTTCCCCGGCAAAAAATTGATTTCACCACGCTGCCTGCAGGCATTCGCGTTCTCTCCATGGAGCAGCCGCTGTCGTTGTCTGAACTGGCTGCCGTTCTGAAGCGCGGGCGCGTGCTTTATACCTATGAATCCTCAGGAACCTGTTTCCTTGCAAACCTTTGCGGCTGTCCGGTAGTGGCGCGTTCCATGCCCGGTTTTGAAATCCTGGCAGTAAATGAAGACACGGTCAGGGATGTGGGCGGTGGGGTAAGCTGGAGTGACGCGCCAGAAGAAATTGCACGCACGCGTCAGGCACTGCCTGCGGTAAGACAGTGGCTGTTTGCTAAACGTGAGAAATTAGCAGATCAGCTTCAGAGATTTATTGTGCAAACCCAGCAGCGTGCAGCGGAAATCCGTCAATGGTTGCCTCAATATAGCGTGCAATCCTGGTTAACAGAGCGTGAGCTGACGGCGGCGCAGCAGCAGCAAGTAGTCGATAACATCGCCCGACTGCCGCAGTCGGCAACGCTATTGATTGTGGTGCGCAACGATGGACACAGCCGGGCCAGTCTCGACAGGACGCTCGCCAGTCTGGCCGCATGCCATGCCCACTATCCACATTTTCGGGTAGCGCTGACCACTCCGCTTAACGTGCGAGAAGAAGAGCTGCAGTCGGTAAGCATACTTAGTGACAGTCATACCTTACAGCACGCCGAAGAACAGTGGTTACAGGTGGTGGATGCTGGCGTCACTTTCTGTACTCAAGCTTTCTGCAATCTTGGATTAAGTTTGAGCAATGCTCCAGAGTGTTTCGCGCTGTTTGCCGACGAACTGAAAGAAGAACAGAACGGCGAGCTGGTTGACGCACTGCGGCCAGACTTTAATCTTGATTTGGTATTGAGCACGCCTTGGCTCTATGCGCGGCGCTGGCTGTTCCGACGAGATGCAGTAAACAGCATTGCCCTTGAACTCGACGTCAGCCTGGTCGCCTGGGAGCTGGAGGCGATTACCCGCTTGATTGAACAGCATGACATTACAGGTATCGGCCATCTTAGTGAACCGCTGCTGGTTGTTCCTGAGAGATTGCTGGCGCCCGACCAGATCGATATAGCGGTGATTCAACGTCACCTGCAACAGCGCGGGTATCCCGACAGCTGGGTGCAGTGCGATGGCGACAAGCCTTGGCAGCTTTGCTATGGCGATACGCAGGCCTGTGTCGTATCGATAATTCTTCCTGCCTGCAATAGCTTGCACAATTTGCAGGTCGGTATAGAGCTGATGCTGGCAAAAACCGCGCATGAACAGTATGAAATCATCATTGTGCGCGACGCAGCGACTGACGCAGCAGTGAGTCAATGGCTTGACTCTATTATTCAATCGCAAACTCGTAAAATTCAGGTCGTGAGTGTTGCAGGAAAAGTGAACCAGGCGGCGTTATATAACGCCGGAGCTGCCGCTGCTCAGGGAGACTTCATCCTGCTCATCAATCCACATTTAATTGTCATTCAGCAACAGTGGCTGACGTGCTTACTTAATCATGCCCAGCGACCTGAAGTCGGCTATGTGGGTGGCAAGATTGTTTCGCTCAACCGCAACCTCATTTTATCAGCCGGTGAGATGCTGGGTGGTGAGGAGATGTGTATACCCGTTGGTTATGGTGCATCAATGGACGAAGCGGGATACATGCAGAGGCTGCAAAGTGACCAGAATTATACGGTGCTGAATTACGCTTGCCTGTTGATTAAGAAAGAGGCCTGGATCTGTGTGGCGGGCCTGGACGAGGAGCTAAAGACCCTTAAGCAGCAGAATATTGACCTGTGCCTGAAACTACGTAGGGCCGGTTATATGGCGGTCTGGACACCGCACGCTGTGATTGCCTGCGATGACTTTTATCTTTATCCCTCAGGAAAAGCGGTCACCACTGAAGAACAGCAGGCTGATTCTGTGCTCCATGCACGATGGTTCCCACTGCTACTACGCGATCCAGCCTATAACGACAACTTTTCCCCGCTGCGTAAATTGTTCAGACTGGAATGTCGCCCGGGTGTTATTGCCCCAGCGTTTGCAAATCGAGCGCTGCCACTGGTACTGGGCGTGGTCCCATCGGGTAATACATTGGCACCCGACTATCATGTGACAGCCATCCAAACGCTGGCGCGTAAGAGGGTGATCGACGCCATCATCATGGAAAGCGCGTTGGATTATGCCTCTATTTACCGCGCTAATGCCGATGCATTGGTGATAAGCAGCGAGCTGCAAGAAAGTACACGGGCCGTTCTTGTATCACTAAAAAAACGACCTGAAACCTTGATTAGTCTGATGGCGTCGCCATCGTGGATTGCGGATAAGGGAAGACAAGGCACCGATCTGACAGGGATTGATCGGCTGGTTGTCCAGAACGATGCACAGGCTAAGGCATTGCGCCACCTTGGCCGACCTGTAGTGATCCAGCCGCGTAGTCTTAGCCTTTTCACTCCACAGGTGAAAGCGCTGCATTTTGAGGGAATGAAACCTCGCATACTCTGCAACACATGCGAACTGAGCAGTGTTGATATTGAGCTGGTACAGAATCTGGTGCGCGAGCTAGCCTCAGAGGTGAGCTGGCAGGTACTTGGCCCGCTGCCCGCAGGTTGGGAAGCGTGGATTGAACAGCATTACCGCTATCCGGGCAGTGAATATTATCTGCCGCTGCTGGCCAGTATTGAGACTGACCTGGCGATCATCCCACGTGCTGACAGCAAACTGAATCGACTTAAAGATCATTTTAGTCTGATGGAATTTGCCGCCTGTACTATCCCGGCACTGGTTAGTGATGTGGCGAGCTTGCGCTGTCATATTCCTGCCTTGCGGGTGCGTAATCGCAAGGCTGACTGGCAGGATGCCATATGGAGCGCTGCAGCCGACCGCACCGCTTTAAAAGCTTTAGCCCTCAGCGCACAACAATCGCTGCGGAAAACGGACTGGTTAACTGATGAAACAGTGAACGAGCATCTGCGTATATGGTTATCCTAAAAAGGTTAACGACATGAAAAATAATGTTTTTGTTACCAGTCCCTTACTGCCACCTTTGGAAGAATTTATTCCTTACCTTGAGCAGATCTGGGATAACAAGCAGTTGACCAACGGGGGGCCATTCCACCAGGCGTTGGAGCAGGCGCTAGCTGAATATCTGGGTGTTGAGCATATCTGCCTGTTTGCCAATGGTACACTGGCGCTGGTGACAGCCCTCCAGGCACTGAGGGTGACGGGGGAGGTGATTACTACGCCGTACTCCTTTGTCGCCACGTCTCATTCGCTGCTGTGGAATGGTATCAAGCCAGTATTCGTCGATATTGATCCCGTTACGTGTAATCTTGATCCAGCGAAAATTGAAGCGGCGATCACTTCAAACACCAGCGCCATTCTTCCAGTACACTGTTACGGCATTCCCTGTGATGTTGATCGTATTCAACACATTGCTGACAATTACGGCCTTAAAGTAATCTACGATGCTGCCCATTGCTTTGCCGTAAAACAGCAGGGTCTAAGTCTACTGAATCATGGTGATTTATCGATCCTTAGTTTTCATGCCACTAAAGTGTTTAACACTTTTGAAGGGGGAGCCATTATCTGCCCGGATGCTAAGATAAAACGTCGCATTGATTATCTCAAAAACTTCGGTTTTGCAGATGAAACAACCGTCGTGGCTCCTGGTATTAATGGCAAAATGAATGAATTTCAGGCTGCCTTCGGCATGTTGCAACTCAAGCATATTGACGCAGCATTAGCCGTGCGGAAAACGGTTTACGAAACCTATCGACTTTCACTGGCGCATATTCATGGCCTGACTTTCCTTGACGCACAGGAAAGCACGCAGTGGAACTATGCTTACTGTCCAATATTCATTCATGAGGAATTATTCCCCATTAGCCGCGATCAGCTTTATCAGCTGCTTAAAGATCAGGGGATTTTTGTCAGGCGTTATTTTTATCCGTTGATCTCCGAGTTCCCGATGTACAAGGGCTACGCCTCTTCAGCCGCAGATAATCTTCCAGTAGCAAGTAAAATGGCTCAGTGTGTATTGTGCTTACCAATTCATCCCACGCTTACTGCTGCAGAGCAAAGTAGGATTATTAATATTGTTCTAGAGGCAAGCGGGGCAAGAGCGGCATGACACAATTAGGGAGTGCCAATACAGGCGCTTCCTCAATACTGAGACTTTAATTGTTGAGAAAGAAATTCACGCTCTAGATCTAGCAGCTTCTTTTTACGGTCTTTTATTTTTTTTGCCGGAGCACCAAAATATACTCCCCATTCTGGAAGACTTTTCGTCACCAAGGAAAGAGCACCAACGCTGGAACCCTCGCCAATCGTGACGCGGGGAAGAATAACAGTCCCTGAGCCAACTATTACATGACGGTCTAATACAACTTCACCTGCTGATACGCTGGTAAATTTTTCGTCAACTGTAGGGTTGGTCAAAAAATTACCTGAGTAGTCATCAGTTTTGCTGTAAATTTTCACGCCCTGAGAAACACCACTAAAATCATTAAGTGTAATGCCAGCACCTGCGGATAAGAGTGCATAGCCGCCGATATGAATAAAAGAACCTAATGATAAAAATCCTGCTCCACTGGCTACAATTGTGGAATAGCCATCAATTCTGACGTGGTCACCAATCGATATATTTTGTACGCCAATGATGGTACAGTTTTTCGCAATAGCGATATTTTTTCCGAGACGATTGAAGCCGAACTCTTTTAATTCGTCCTCATTATAATAACCCACGTCAAAAGGATTCATGCGTCACCTGCTTATGCAATGTAAAGTTGAGCCATCATCGCCCCGCGCAGAGATAGCCAGGAGTGATAAGATCCTATGTTGAGAGCCATCACGGCTACTCAAACCCTGTCTATCTCAGTTTTAGTGTAAATGAGTCGCTGATCTCCAATGACGGAAATAGCGGCTTTAAAGCGTGCTAATCATAGGGATAGTGATAAAAATTTGCTAAATACACTCCTGAGCAACAAAACCTTCTTACAGATTCGTCACATCCTGCCGATAACTAAGGTCATTGTTATTTAACTTTTGCCACCTGCGTACAGCGACTGTGCGAGGTGAATTTCAGCTTGCTGGAGTGTACTATGCGCTTCAATTATGACTTGTTACCCGGGGAACTGCTGCCGTTTGAGGAGATAAACGACCGCTACAGCAAAAAGTACCCTGACGATAAATCGTTGACTACCCGGGGGTTGCTTAGCCCGTCGACCTCCAGCAAGAACTGGACTATCCGCGCGATATTCGCCAGCAAAGATAGCCATATTCCGCTGGAAGACCTGCTGTTTATCAGCAACGATAACGAACGCAAAAACTACCTGCAGCGCTTCGAACACTATTTGCAGCGCCAGGAGAGCTTCCTCTATTTCCGTCGTCCGCTGGAACCCGCGCCGTGGAACAGCTGGAAGGTGATGGGTGAGAGCAGGGTGCTGGCAATGCTGGATCCGGCATCCATTATGGCGCAAAGCCTGCTGCAACAGCGTGGCTATACCTTAACCCTGCTGCGCAGTGATGAAGAGGATGAGTACTGGCAGCTGTACGACCGCCAGTCGCAGCCGTGCTTCGAATACTCGCGCCAGCTGCAGTTTATTGTGGTGCTGACCTCGCCGCTGCTGCCGCCGCCTGCCGGGGTGATCCAGGGGACGCAGGTCGGGCGCCGTGTAAAAGCCCGGCTGTGGCATCGTGCCAGCCATCATGAGTTCAGCAATGCGGTACGCGCGCGCTACGGGGCCTGCGTCATCACCGGCACGCTGCTAACCGACGAGCAGGCGTGGCCGTGGGTGGAAGCCTGCCACATCGATACGCGGGAAAATGAGCAGGGCTTCCTGCTGGATAACAGCACGGATAACGGCCTGTTTCTGCGCAGCGACCTGCAACGGCTGTTTGCCAGTAAACGGCTGTCAATTGACCCGTTGAGTGGTTCGGTGCATTTTCGCCGCACGTTACAGGAAGATAACACCCTGCTGCCGTTTTATCAGCAGCTGGAAGGGAAAGTCTGCGCCCTGTGGTCACAGGTGCCGGAGAGCACGCGCCAACGTTTATCACTGAAAGCCTGATTACCGGGATCCCCGCGTCCTCTTTTTGTGACGCCGGGGATCTTTCAGGGCGACAAAAATGAAATAACCCGCCTTTTTTACCGCTATTCCCCCAATCAAAATGCCCTACAGAAACAGATAATCGTGCCGATAACTTAATTAACGCAGGGTAGGTCAGAGTGAACGATCTATATACCGCCGATGGCGTGATGGACAAACATTCGCTGTGGCAGCGATACATACCGCTGGTTCGCCATGAAGCGTTGCGCCTGCAGGTCCGTCTGCCGGCCAGCGTGGAGCTGGACGATCTGCTTCAGGCTGGGGGTATCGGGCTGCTGAATGCCGTAGAGCGCTACGACGCCCTTCAGGGCACCGCATTTACCACCTACGCCGTTCAACGCATTCGTGGCGCGATGCTCGACGAATTACGCAGCCGCGACTGGGCACCACGCAGCGTGCGCCGCAATGCGCGCGAGGTGGCGGGTGCCATGCATCGGGTTGAACAGGCGCTGGGGCGCACGGCATCCGAGCAGGAAGTGGCTGCGCAGCTTGATGTGTCGCTGGAGGAGTACCGGCAGATCCTGCTGGATACCAATAACAGCCAGCTGTTCTCTTATGACGAATATCGTGAGGAACACGGTGACAGCGCCGAGCTGGTGACGGATGGCCACGAAGAGGCTAATCCGCTGCACCAGCTAATGGAAGGGAATCTGCGCGAACGCGTCATTGAAGCGATCGAAGCGTTACCCGATCGCGAAAAAATGGTGCTGACGCTCTATTACCAGGAAGAACTGAATTTGAAAGAGATTGGCGCCGTGCTGGAAGTGGGGGAATCCCGCGTCAGCCAGCTGCACAGTCAGGCGATCAAACGCCTGCGCGCCCGGTTATCGGGAGCGCGCTGACAAAGTCAGTTTTGCACTCTCAACACCAACCGGGGAATCTCGCATGGGATCCAAAATTAAAATGAGGCCGTTGAGCCGTTATTTGAAAGACTACAAACACAGCCAGAGTAACTGTTCCCACTGCGGTAAGGTACTGGACAGAATGGCGCTGGTTTTTCGTGGTCAGATCATTAACAAAGAGGCCATCGCCCGGATGGATCAGCTGATCGACGATCAGGTCTGGTTAAAATTACAGAATGAGCTTACGGCGCTGTGCCGTTTTTGTAGCGATATCTTTTGCAACACGCATCCGACTTACTTTGACATCATGGCGTTCAAGCAGTACCTGTTTGAGCAGACCGAAATGAGCCACAGCACCATTCGCGAATACGTTGTTCGCCTGCGTCGCCTCGACGATATGCTGTCAGCGCGTAATTTTCCGGCGGAAAAACTCAAAGGCCCGAGCTGGCATGAGTGCCTGGAAAATGACCTGCCGGATGCCGGCAACAATAACTACCGTATTGCCCTGCGGAAATACGATCAGTTTCTCGGCTGGCAGCGTAATTAATACCCTTCATCCTTGAAGCTGCCACTGCGTTGGCTGCATGCGCTCACCCCAGTCACTTACTCGTGTAAGCTCCTGGGGACTTACGCACTTGCCGCCCTGTTGCAACGCCAATTATTTTGGGTATAGGTAAGTATGAATTCGAAGGTGACCAACCGGTCATCTTCTGTAACACTGTAGGGATAATATTAAACGCCTGCTGCGGAGGCTGCGTTGTCCTTACTGAACATCAATAATTTCCCCCGTCTCGAACTACTGGGTGCGCCCACGCCGTTAGAGCATCTTCCCCGCCTGTCCGAATATCTGGGCCGCGATATCTTTATCAAACGTGACGATGTCACGCCGGTTGCCCTGGGCGGCAACAAGCTGCGTAAGCTTGAATTCCTCGCAGCGGATGCCCTGCGTAACGGTGCCGACGTGCTGCTGACGGCCGGGGCGATCCAGTCTAACCACGTGCGCCAGACGGCGGCGGTGGCGGCGAAGCTTGGCCTGAAGTGCGTGGCGCTGCTGGAAAACCCGATTGGAACCCACTCTGCCAACTATCTCAGCAACGGTAACCGCCTGCTGCTGGAGCTGATGGGCACCGAGATCATTATGGTCGATGCGCTGCACGCGCCGGATGCGCAGTTAGAAGAGCAGGCCACGCTGCTGGAAGCCCAGGGCTTTCGCCCGTATGTGGTGCCGGTCGGCGGGTCGAACGCGCTGGGTGCGCTGGGCTACGTTGAGTGCGCGCAGGAGATCGCCCATCAGAGCGAAGGCGTGGTCGATTTTGCCGCAGTGGTGGTTGCCTCCGGCAGTGCCGGGACGCATGCCGGGCTGGCTGTGGGGCTGGAGCTGCTGCTGCCGGACACCGAACTGGTGGGCGTCACCGTGTCGCGCAAAGTGGCGGATCAGCTGCCAAAAGTGGAGAAGATCCGCGCCGAGCTGGCGCACTCATTAGCCGTGACCAGCAGCGCGCCGATTACGCTGTGGGATGACTATTTCGCGCCGCGCTACGGCGAGCCGAATGAAGAAGGCATGGAAGCGATTAAACTGCTGGCGCGTCTGGAAGGTATCTTCCTTGATCCGGTCTACACCGGCAAGGCGATGGCCGGGCTGATCGACGGTATTGCGCAACAGCGCTTCCGTCGTGAAGGGCCGATTGTGTTTGTTCATACCGGTGGTTCACCGGCGTTGTTTGCATATCATCAATAATAATGGGGTTGCTATGAAATTTTCGAAAGTTCGTCGCCAGTTGGTGATGGGAACCATGGCGCTGGCGCTGGTCGGCGGTATGACTATGCAGGCACAGGCAGCGGATGAAAACCTGCTGGCGAAAGTCAAAGAGCGCGGTTCGCTGCAGGTGGGGCTGGAAGGCACTTATCCGCCGTTCAGCTTCCAGGATGAGAATGGCAAGCTGGCCGGCTTTGAAGTCGACTTCGCCGAGGCGCTGGCGCAGCACCTGGGCGTTAAGGCCAGTCTGAAGCCGACCAAGTGGGACGGTATGCTGGCGTCCCTTGACTCTAAGCGCATCGATGTGGTGATCAACCAGGTCACTATCTCCGACGAGCGTAAGAAGAAGTATGACTTCTCTACGCCTTATACCATCTCCGGTATCCAGGCGCTGACCAAAAAGGCCAACGCGGGCAGCATCACCAAGCCGGAAGATCTGAGCGGCAAGAAAGTCGGCGTGGGTCTTGGCTCAAACTACGAGCAGTGGCTGCGCGAGAACGTGAAGGGCGTGGACATCCGTACTTATGATGATGACCCAACGAAATACCAGGATCTGCGCGTAGGCCGTACCGATGCCATCCTGGTCGATCGCCTGGCGGCGCTGGATCTGGTGAAGAAAACCGGCGATACCATGGCGGCAGCAGGCCCGGCATTCTCCCGTCAGGAATCAGGCGTGGCGCTGCGTAAAGGCAACGCTCAGCTGCTGGATGCTATCAACAAAGCGATTGCTGATATGCAGAAAGATGGCACCATGAAGAAGATTTCTGAAAAATGGTTTGGTACGGACGTAACTAAATAATGCACGAAAGTCTGCAACTGGTGCTGGATTCAGCACCATTTTTACTTAAGGGCGCACTGTTCACGCTGCAGCTGAGTATTGGCGGGATGTTCTTCGGCCTGCTGCTCGGCTTTTTGCTGGCGATGATGCGCCTTTCCCATTTCTGGCCGATTGCCTGGCTGTCGCGATTTTACGTTTCAATTTTTCGCGGCACGCCGCTGATCGCCCAACTGTTTATGATCTACTACGGCCTGCCGCAGTTCGGCATTGAGCTGGACCCGATCCCGTCGGCGATGATTGGCCTGTCGCTGAATACGGCGGCGTATGCTTCTGAATCCCTGCGCGGGGCGATTGCCGCCATCGAGCGCGGGCAGTGGGAAGCGGCGGCCAGTATCGGCATGTCGCGCTGGCAGACGATGAAGCGGGTGATCCTGCCGCAGGCGGCACGCACCGCGCTGCCGCCGCTCGGCAACAGCTTTATCAGCCTGGTTAAAGATACCTCGCTGGCGGCCACCATTCAGGTGCCGGAGCTGTTCCGTCAGGCGCAGCTGGTCACCTCGCGCACGCTGGAAGTGTTCACCATGTATCTGGCGGCATCGCTGATTTACTGGGTGATGGCGACGCTCCTCTCCTTCCTGCAAAGCCGGCTGGAAGATCGTGTCAACCGCCAGGATCGGGAGTCGAAATGAGTACCATTGAAGTCAGTCAGCTGGTAAAGAAATTTAACGGACAGACGGTGCTGCACGGCATCGATCTGACGGTCAATGCCGGGGAAGTGGTGGCGATTATCGGGCCAAGCGGCTCCGGGAAAACCACGCTGCTGCGCAGTATTAACCTGCTGGAAGTGCCGGATAGCGGCACCATTCAGGTCGGGGCGATCCGCGTGGATGCCGCACAGTCGATGTCGAAGCAGAAAGAGCGCGTGCGCCAGCTGCGCCAGCAGGTCGGCTTTGTCTTCCAGAACTTCAATCTGTTTCCGCACCGTACGGTGCTGGAGAATATCATTGAAGGGCCAACCATTGTTAAAGGGGAGCCAAAGGCAGAAGCGATAGCGCGCGCCCGTCAGCTGCTCGAACGGGTGGGGTTGCAGGGCAAGGAAGAGAGTTATCCGCGCAAGCTTTCCGGCGGCCAGCAGCAGCGTGTGGCGATTGCCCGTGCACTGGCGATGCGCCCGGAGGTGATCCTGTTTGATGAGCCGACCTCGGCACTGGATCCGGAGCTGGTGGGAGAAGTACTGAACACCATCCGTTCGCTGGCGCAGGAGAAGCGCACCATGGTGATCGTCACTCATGAGATGAGCTTCGCCTGCGATGTGGCCGACCGCGCCATCTTTATGGACCAGGGTAAAATTGTGGAGCAGGGTGCCGCCCGCGAGTTGTTCTCTAATCCGCAGCAGCCGCGCACGCGCCAGTTCCTCGATAAATTCCTCAATCATTAAGTCTTCAGCGGGTCGACCAGAAAAGAAGGTCGACCCCTGAGGTATTCCCATAAAAAATAATCCCAATATTATCGCGGAACGTCAGGCGTCAGGTTTCAGGAGGGAGCATCAGCGTCGCGGTTTGAAAATCCACAGCGAGCACGATGATAGTGGGGGATGAGCCTGGTCCGCAGGGACCGCCCACTGAAAGTCATTAAGGTTATTCTTAAAAGCCCACGGCAAACACCCGGAATAACCGTGGCTTGTTCCAGCAGCGGCTGGGATAACGGTCAATTAGGACGATCCTCATAGTGATTAGCAGGCTAACGAGAGATACTTATCCAGTTAAAATAATTTTACTGGATTTTGATTATGTCTGTCTCTGGCAAGCAAGAAGTATTATGGATTAATACATTAAAAGGTGGCTGTATACTGCTGGTGGTTTTACATCACACCATCATCACGACGTTTATTCCATCATTGCAGTATTTAACGGCGGGGTTGTTACCGGCTGATATGTGGGTAGTGTTTAATAAATATCTCTCGCCGCTGCGTATGCCAGCGTTCTTTTTTGTTTCAGGCTTGCTGGCGGCTAGTGCCATCAGCAAAAAGAGCTGGAGCGAGGTATTTACTAAAAAATTCACCAACATCATTTATCTTTACATTCTGTGGGGCATTATCCAGTGGGTCAGTATTTATAATATCTCGACCAATTTAATTGGTCAGAAGCTCTCCTCTTCGGTCAATGCCGCCTATGCAGGATCGCCACTGGAATTTATTAAATTACTGACGCTGTCGATGACCAGCCTGTGGTATCTGTACGCGCTGGCGGGTTATTTCCTCGTGGCGAAACTGTTCCACAGCCAGAAAGTGGCACTGCTGGTGGTGGCAATTTTAGTGAACTACGCCACCCAGTTTAATCTGGTTCCTGGCTGGGGGCCGAACAGCGTGGCGCAGAACTTTGTCTACTTCCTGCTGGGCGCCTTCTTTAGCCATACCCTGATTGAGATCAGTCAGCTGTCGCGCCGTCATCTGGCGCTGCTGGCCGGGATGCTGGTGATTGGCGTGGCGCACCACGCCGCCGGCATGATGAAGAACCCGTTCTACTGCATGGTCGCAATTGTGTTTGGCATCGTGCTGTGCCGGGCGCTGAACAACCGCTTCAATATGGGGTGGCTGAACTGGATTGGCCGCAATACGCTGCAGATCTACGTGCTGCACCGTATCTTTATTGAACTGCTGGGATTGACCATGCTGACGCTGGCAGTGAAGTACAGCTTGTTCGACAACCAGGCCTTCTCACTGGCGTGGGCGCTGGTACTGCCAGTGTTTGCGGTGAGTATCACAACCTGCATTTCGCTGGTCGCCTGGACGCTACTTAATCGTGGTCCTGGCAAGGCGCTGTTTATCTATCCGCGCCTGTTGCGTAAACCGCAGGCGGCGGAAAAAATTGCCAGCAATGGCTGACACTGTTCTCTCTGGCCGATTTATTCGGCCATTTTTTTACCATTAAATAAATATAAAAATAATTAATCAGTATCCATTCTGGCATGACGGAGGATGTACCAGAACCCTTTACCAACATCGGACCACTACAGCTGGAGTATTTAATGAATACACCTCAGAAGAAAGAGATCGCCTGGGTAAATACCCTGAAAGGCGGTTGTATTTTGCTTGTTGTGCTTTACCACGTCGTTTTACCCGGTTATGCCGAAATGGTTTCTCATCTTACTGCCGGGCTGTTACCGGCTAAACTATGGGTGGCCTTTAATAACACTCTATCTCCGTTACGAATGCCGGCATTTTTCTTTGTCTCCGGCCTGCTGGCGGCAAATGCTATTTCTAACCGGCCCTGGAAACAGGTGTTCACTTCACGCGTCACCAATCTTTTTTATCTCTATTTTCTCTGGGGCGTGATCCAGTGGCTGATGATTAATGGCGTATCCAACAATATCATGGGCGATCATCTGTCGGATAATATCAACGCCGCCTGGGCCGAAACCCCCTGGCAGTTTCTCAAGCTGATGCTGCTGGCGATGAGCTCCTCCTGGTATCTGTATGCGCTGGGGTTGTTCTTCCTGGCTGCCAAGCTGTTCCGCCAGCAAAAAACGCTGGTGATGCTGGCGGCGGTGCTGCTGAACTATGCGGCAGTTACCAAAGTGATCCCAGGCTGGGGACCGGAAAGCCTGTCGCAATACTTTATCTTCTTCCTGTTTGGCTCATTTTACAGTGCGATCCTGATCCGCTGGAGCGAATGGCGGCGGGATAACGTGCTACCGTGGATGGTACTGCTGGCGCTGTCGCTGGTGCACATCTGGCTGGGCCTGGATAAGAGCCTGTTCCTGTGCGTGCTGGCAATTCTCGGCTGCATCGCCGCCTGCCGTCTCCTTAATCAGTACTTCAGCATGAAGTGGCTCAACTGGGTGGGGAAAAACACGCTGCAAATCTATGTGCTGCACCGCATCTTTATTGAGTTCTTTGGTATGTCGGCGATCCTGTTTGCCGTCAGCCATCAGCTGTTTGCCAGTAAAGCATTTTCCATGCTGTGGGCAATCGCTTTCCCGCTGGTGATGGTGGGGCTGTGCGTCGCCTGTTCGGTGGGGATCTGGACGCTGCTGAACCGCGGCTGGGGTAAATCGCTGTTTATCTACCCGAAGCTGCTGCGCATGAAGTTCGATAGCTAAGTCGCGAAGGGAGCATGCCTGAAGAGGGTCGGGCATGCCCGACCCCCTGCGGCCGGTGCGTCACGTATGCAGGAAATTCACCACGCTAGTGTTAAATTCCTCTGGGCAGGCGATGTTGGACAGATGTGCCGCCGGTAGCACCTCCAGACGAGCTTTGGCGATATGCTGATGCAGCCACTGGGCCTGGACCAGCGGGGTAATGGTGTCAAATTCTCCGGCGACAACCAGCAGCGGCAGGTTAATCCGCCCGGCATCAGCATGCAGGTCAGCCTGAGCCAGGACATCGCAGCACGCGGCATAGCCGACGGCACTGCCGTGTGACAGCTGCATCACCAGTCGGCTGACTTGAGGATGCGCATGGCGGATAAATTCTGGGGTAAACCAGCGTGCGGAAGAGCCGGCAGCCACCGCTGACAACCCCTGTTCGCGTACCTGCCGCGCCCGCTGCTGCCAGGCCTCCTCACTGCCGATACGCGCGGCCGTATTGGCTACCACCATTTTTCGGAAACGGGCAGGGTAATGACGCGCCAGCCATAATCCGGTTAATCCCCCCATCGAGATACCGCAGAAGCTGGCATTTTCCACGTCGAGATGATCGAGCAGGGCGATAACGTCGCGCCCGAGGATCTCCAGATTCAGCTCACAGCTGGGTAGCGGTGTGCTGCCGTGCCCGCGTGGGTTATAGCGCAGCACGTTAAAGTCGCGGGTCAGGGCCGCCATTTGCGGCTGCCACATATCCCAGGTGGTGCCTAATGAGTTGGCCAGCACCAGCATCGGAGCTTCTTTCGGGCCATCCAGGTGATATTCAATATTCATCTCAACTCCTTTCAATGATCAGCGCAATGCCCTGGCCGACACCAATACACATTGCGCAGAGTCCAAAGCGTGCGCCGCTTTTTTGTAGTTGCCAGGCGGCATTCATCACCAGCCGGGCGCCGGATGCGCCCAGCGGGTGGCCGAGGGCGATGGCTCCGCCGTTTGGATTAACGTGCGCAGCGTTATCGGGTAAGCCAAGATCGCGCATCACCGCCAACACCTGGGCGGCAAAGGCCTCATTCAGTTCGATCACATCAATCTGATCCAGCCTCAGTTTTGCCTGGCTCAGGACCTTACGAATCGCACCGGCGGGGCCAAACCCCATCAGTGCGGGTTCAATGCCGCTCACCGCGCTGGAAACAATCCGCGCCATCGGCTGCAGCTGATACTGCTGCACGGCGCGCTCGCTGGCCAGCAGCAGGGCACAGGCGCCGTCATTCAGACCCGAAGCATTGCCGGCGGTGATGCTGCCCTGCGGATGGACCACCGGCTTGAGTTTTGCCAGCATCTCCAGCGTGGTGTGACGTGGATGCTCATCGCGCACCATGTGCAGGGCGGCCCCTTTGCGCTGAGGAATGGTCACGTCCATCAGCTGCGCTTGATAAAATCCGCTCTCCTGAGCGTCGACCGTGCGCTGCTGGCTACGCAGGGCGTAAGCATCCTGATCGGCGCGGCTAATAGTAAACTTCAGCGCGACATTTTCTGCCGTTTGCGGCATCGATTCGACACCGTAAAGGGCGTCCATTTGCGGATTAATCAAGCGCCAGCCCATGGTCGTGTCCTCCAGCTTCATACTGCGGCTGAAGGGGTGCTCTGCTTTGCCCATCACAAAAGGAGCGCGCGACATGCTTTCCACCCCGCCCGCGATCGCCAGTGAGGCTTCGCCGCTTTTGATCGCCCGCGCGGCTATGGCGACCGCATCAAGACTGGACCCGCATAAGCGGTTAATGGTGCAGCCGGGCACAGAAGCGGGTAGCCCGGCCAGCAGCAGCGCCATGCGTGCGACATTGCGGTTATCTTCCCCGGCCTGATTCGCACAGCCGTAAAGCACATCATCCAGCGCCTGCCAGTCCAGACGCGGGTAACGCTCGAACAGGGCCTTCAGCGGCAGGGCAGCAAGATCGTCGGTGCGAACCGTTGCCAGGCTGCCGTTGAGCTTGCCGAACGGGGTACGAACGGCATCACACAGCCATGCACTATTCATCAGGTCCTCCTGGGGCAAACGTCAGCGCCACCGGGGTAATTGCCTGCAGCTGCTGCGGGGTGATATCGGTTAATATCTCCCGCACCCTCAGTCCCTGCGGGCTGACATCCATCACGGCCAGATCGCTGTAAATCCGGCTGATGCAGCCAATGCCGGTCAGCGGATAGCTGCACTGCGCCACGATTTTGCACTGCCCTTTTTTCGTCAGATGTTCAGTCATTACAAACACCTGACGCGCCCCGCTGGCCAGATCCATCGCGCCGCCGACCGCCGGAATCGCGCCGGGTTGACCGGTGCTCCAGTTGGCCAGATCGCCATATTGCGACACCTGGTAAGCGCCAAGCACGCAAATGTCGAGGTGCCCCCCGCGCATCATGGCAAACGAATCCCCGTGATGAAAATAACAGCCGCCTGGCAGCAGCGTGACGGGCTGCTTACCCGCGTTGATCAGGTCTGGGTCCTCATTGCCACTGGCAGGTGCCGGGCCCATGCCAAGGATGCCGTTCTCGCTGTGCAGGAAAATATCTTTATTGGCGGGAAGATAGTTGGCGATTTGCGTTGGCAGGCCGATGCCAAGATTGACGTAGGCTCCGTCCGGGATATCGCGGGCGATGCGCTGCGCCAGCTGGTTATGCGTGAGGCGGATGAGTTGCATTGTGTCACGCTCCTGAGGCGATCGTTGCGGGGCAGAGATTGGCTGAACAGACCACGCGCTGCACAAAAATACCGGGAGTCACCACCGCCTCCGGGTCCAGCTTGCCCAGCGCGACGTGGCGGGAGACTTCAGCGATGGTGCAGCGGGCAGCCATCGCCATAATCGGGTTGAAGTTGCGTGCCGCTTTGCGATAGACCAGGTTACCCCATCGATCACCGCACTGTGCTTTGATCAGGGCAAAGTCTGCCTTCAGCGCCAGTTCCAGCACGTACTGCCGCCCCTCAATTTCGCGCGTCTCTTTGCCCGCAGCCAGCTCAGTACCGAAACCCGTTGGGGTAAAAATGGCCCCCAGCCCGCTGCCACCCGCCTGAATACGCGCCACAAGATTGCCCTGAGGCACCAGCTCCAGCTCAATCTCTCCGCGGCGGTAGAGGTCGTCAAATACCCATGAGTCACTCTGGCGCGGAAAGGAACAGATCATCTTGCGCACGCACCCCGCTTTGAGCAGTAGCGCCAGACCCGAATCAGCGTTGCCAGCGTTGTTGCTGATCAGCGTGAGGTTCTGCGGCCGCCGCCGAATCAGTGCGTCCAGCAGCGCATAGGGCTGTCCTGCCGGGCCAAATCCGCCAATCATTAGCGTGGCACCATCGTGAATGTCAGCCACGGCTTCATCGGCCAAAAACAGACTTTTGTCGATCATCTCGCTCCTCCTGAGTTGGAGTCATCAGGGTGCTGACTTCACCGGTGAAAAAATAACCTAAAAGTGTCATTGGCACTAAAAGACGGTTTTATCGCAAGTTATGTGAGCTGGGGCGAACAGGCGCGATCTGCGCATCCTGATACCGCGGGTCAATCATTTTCAGCAGGATTTGGCTATCCCCGATCGGCAGGGTTCTATAGCGTAAAGCGATGATCAAAACTATTGAAACGCTGCTTCTTGATGTTCCTGCTATCCGTCCACATCGCCTGGCAATGGCCACGCTTCGGGTGCAAACGCTGGTGCTGGTCCATCTGGTGTGTGAGGACGGGTTTGAGGGCTGGGGAGAAGCCACCACCATTGGTGGCCTGAGCTACGGCGACGAAAGCCCCGAGAGCGTCAAAGTCAATATTGACCGCTGGATGACGCCGTTACTGATCGGTCAGGATGCGCGCCGCATCGCCCAGCTGATGGCGCGCCTGAATAAATCAGTGCAGGGCAACCGCTTTGCTAAATGCGCAATTGAAACCGCCTTGCTGGACGCTCAGGCACGGCGCCTGAATATTGCGCTCAGTGAACTGCTGGGAGGACGGGTGCGCGATGCGCTACCGGTGGCCTGGACGTTGGCCAGCGGCAGCACCGATAAAGATATTGCCGAAGCCCGGCAGATGTTAGCCCTGCGCCGTCATCGTATTTTTAAACTCAAAATCGGCCTGCGCGATGTCGATGCGGACGTAGCGCACGCGCTGGCCATCAGGCATGCGTTGGGGGATGAGGTCAGCGTGCGCGTCGACGTTAACCAGGCCTGGAGCGAGCGACAGGCCGAGCGCGGAATGGCAGCACTGGAAGCCGGCGGCATTGAGGCGGTTGAGCAGCCGATTGCGGCAGAAAATCGTGCCGGGCTGGCGCGACTGGCGCGGCGTTTCAGCCTGCCGGTCATCGCTGACGAAGCGCTGAAAGGGCCGCACGATGCCTTCGAGCTCGCCCGCCATGCTTCCGCTGATGTGTTCTCGATAAAAATTACCCAGTCCGGCGGGCTGACGCAGGCGCGCCGGGTTGCCGATATTGCCCAGCTGGCAGATATCGCGCTTTACGGGGGCACTATGCTGGAAGGCGCCGTAGGCACGGCCGCCACGGCGCATCTCTGCTCCACCTTCAACGATTTGAGTTTCGGCACTGAGCTGTTTGGCCCGCTGCTGCTGACCGAAGATATTCTCAGTGAACCGCTAGTTTATCGTGATTTTATGCTGCAGGTCCCGACCGGGCCTGGGCTAGGCATTGCCCTCGATCGCGACAAAATCGCGGCGCTGCGGCGCCCTTAACAGGAGGAAATATCACCATGCTGTTTCACGTAACCATGGATGTGAATTTGCCGCAGACGATGGCGGAAAATGTCGCCAGCGAACTTAAGGCACGGGAAAAAGCTTACTCTCAGGCGCTTCAGCGCTGCGGCAAGTGGCGACATATCTGGCGCATTGCCGGGCACTACTCCAACGTCAGCGTATTTGACGTGGACAGCGTTGAGGAGTTGCACCAGCTGCTGAGTGAGCTGCCGCTTTACCCCTTTATGACGATGCAGATAGTGCCACTGTGCCGCCATCCTTCAGCGGTCCGCGTGGATGACCGTTAAAACTTTTCTCTGCCTGAGCTGTACCTGAAATGGAGCGTCAATATGAACAGCAAAGAGATCGACAACCTGGTTAACCGCTTTATCGTCAAAACCGCGAAAGGCACGGTGAACCCACGTATTCAGCAGGTCACCGTTCGTCTCCTGAGCGATCTGTTTAAGGCGATTGAGGATCTGGACCTGCAGCAAACAGAGATCTGGAAAGGGCTGGAATATCTGGCCGATACCGGTATCGCTCAGGAAATGGGGCTGCTGGCGGCGGGAACCGGACTGGAGCGTTTTATGGATATCCGGGCGGATGAGGCCGAAATCAAGGCGGGGCTGCACGGCGGGACACCACGCACCATCGAAGGCCCACTCTATGTGGCCGGGGCGCCAGTCTGTCAGGCCTGGGCGCGACTGGACGATGGTTCTGAAGATAACCAGGGCGAAGTGCTGTTTATGCAGGGCACGGTATGGAACGAAAAGGGTCAACCGCTACCCGGCGCCAGCGTTGAAGTCTGGCATGCCAATACCCTCGGTAATTATTCGTTCTTCGATAAAAGTCAGAGCGCGTTTAACCTGCGTCGTACCCTTATTACCGATCGACAAGGGCGCTATCAGTTCCGCAGCATTGTGCCGTCAGGCTATGGCTGCCCCCCTGACGGGCCGGTGCAGCATCTGCTTAATCAGCTGGGGCGGCACGGTCGGCGTCCGGCACATATTCACTTTTTCGTGACTGCCGCCGGCTACCGTAAGTTAACCACCCAGATCAACATTGATGGTGATGAATACCTGTGGGACGACTTTGCTTTTGCCAGCCGCGAAGGCCTGGTGCCTGAAGTCCATAAAGTGAACTCGCCAGAACAGATAGCCAGTAAAAATCTGAGTAAACCCTTCACCTCAATCGACTTCGACTTCACGCTCTATCAGGAGCGCGCTGCCGTGCCTGACTCGGTCGTTGAACGCCGACATGCGCAGGGATAGATGAGACGGGTCGACCGCAGTAACCGGTCGACCCGGGCAATGTGCTGATTAACCAATCGTCATCAGACTGGCATTTCCCCCCGCCGCAGCGGTATTGACGCTCAGCGAACGCTCCAGCAGCAGGCGCTCCAGCAGCAGATTGGTTTCGCCGCGGGCAAAGCCCTGCACCGAAACAATTGCGCCGTCGCGGGCCGCTACGGCTTCACACAGGCTGCGCAGCTGATCGGCATCGCCATGATAAATCACCGCATCAAAGGTGGTGCTCTCCAGCGGCTTTGCGGCCAGCGAAATACGCTGCTGCACAATCGCAGGGAGCTGCTGGCGCAGAGTGCGATGCAGATCGTCGTCCGCCCACAGCGCCTGGCTACCGACTGCCGTCACGGCCGCCAGCTGCACCAGCGCGTCCTGCTCGTTATCCGCCAGGCACAGCACCTGTTCGCGCGGCAGCAGGGCAAAGGTGTTGCGCTCGCCGGTTGGGCCAGGCAGCAGGCGTACGGTTCCACCCTGGCCCAGCGCCTCGTAGCGCGCACAGCAGGCGGCGAGTTCCGGACGATCTTTCGCCCATTCGCTTAGCGCCTGATGCGGCGCCAGCAGAGTAGGGCGCAGAACGGCATCGACCGGGCGCTCTTTATCCTGACGATCGAGCGTCACGCGCAGTGCGCCGTCCGGGCGGTGCGACAGCAGGCGGTAAAGATAGAGCGGGCCACCGGCTTTCGGACCGGTGCCGGAGAGACCCTCGCCGCCAAACGGCTGCACCCCGACCACGGCACCGACCATGTTGCGGTTAACGTACAGGTTGCCAACGTGGGCTTTCTGCGTTACCTGAGCAATGGTCTCATCAATACGCGTGTGCACGCCGAGCGTCAGACCGTAACCTGAGGCATTAATATGCTCGATAATCTGCGGCAGCGCGTTACGCGCATAGCGCACCACGTGCAGTACCGGGCCAAACACCTCTTTGGTCAGGTCCGTCACGCTGTTCAGCTCAATCAGCGTTGGCATCACAAAGGTACCGGTCTGCCATTCGTGGCGATCTGCTGCCTGCGGCTGCGCGGCCTGGAACACGCTAAAGCCCTTGCTGCGCATAGTCTGGATATGCTCATCAATATTGCTTTTGGCCTCGGCATCAATCACCGGGCCGATATCGGTTGAGAAGCGCTCCGGGTTGCCCATGCGGCACTCGGCCATGGCACCGCGCAGCATCTGCAGCGTGTGCTCCGCCACGTCATCCTGAATACACAGCAGGCGCAGCGCCGAGCAGCGCTGGCCTGCGCTGTCGAACGCCGAAGCGACGATATCCGTCACCACCTGCTCGGTCAGCGCCGAGGAGTCGACGATCATCGCGTTCATGCCGCCGGTCTCTGCGATCAGCGGAGTCGGGCGGCCCTGCGGATCGAGGCGCCCGGCAAGGTTACGCTGCAGCAGGGTGGCAACGGCGGTAGAGCCGGTAAACATCACGCCGCGCACGCGCTCGTCCTGTACCAGCTGGGCGCCAACGGTTTCGCCGGCGCCCGGCAGCAGTTGTAACGCGCCAACCGGCACGCCAGCCTCATGCATAATGGCCACGGCCTGCGCGGCGATCAGCGGGGTCTGCTCGGCCGGCTTCGCCAGCACGCTGTTACCCGCCGCCAGCGCGGCAGCCACCTGGCCGCTGAAGATCGCCAGCGGGAAGTTCCACGGGCTGATGCAGACCACCGGGCCTAGCGGACGGTGGGTCTCGTTATCAAAATCGTCGCGCACCTGGCCCGCATAGTAGTGCAGGAAGTCTACGGCTTCACGTACTTCGGAGATGGCATTGCTAAAGGTTTTACCGGCTTCACGCACCAGAATGCCGATCAGTTGCTGCATCTGGCCTTCCATCATTACTGCGGCGCGTTCGAGTATCGCGGCGCGCTCCTGCGGCGGGGTGGCAAACCAGATCGCTCCTTCGCTGACGGCGGCATTGAGCGCGGCGGAGACTTCTGCGCGGGTGGCGCTGCGCACATAGCCCACCACATCTTTCGGCTCGGCGGGATTAACCACCGCCACGCTTTCACCGCTTTCCCGTTCGGCATCAATCAGCGGCTCTACCTGCCAGCTCTGGCTGGCGCTGTTCAGCAACGCGCTGGAGAGCGAGGCAAGGCGATGCTCGTTAGCGAGATCCAGACCGGCGGAGTTCTGACGTTTCTCACCGTACAGATCGCGCGGCAGCGGGATTTTCGGATGCGGCAGGCCCAGAGCGCCTTCAGCGTGCGCCAGCTTCTCGACCGCTTCCACCGGGTCGGCGACCAGCTCGTCAAGCGGCAGCGTGGCGTCGGCGATACGGTTAACGAACGAGGTGTTAGCGCCGTTTTCCAGCAGGCGGCGCACCAGGTAGGCCAGCAGGGTTTCATGCGTGCCGACCGGAGCATAGATGCGGCAAGGGCGGTTGAGCTTGCCGTCCGCCACTTTACCGACCACCTGCTCGTACAGCGGTTCACCCATGCCGTGCAGGCACTGGAACTCATACTGGCCAGGATAGTAGTTGTTGCCCGCCAGCTGGTAGATGGCTGCCAGCGTGTGGGCATTATGGGTGGCGAACTGCGGATAGATCAGGTTTGGCACCGCCAGCAGCTTGCGCGCGCAGGCCAGGTAAGAGATGTCGGTGTAGACCTTGCGGGTGTAGACCGGGTAGCCTTCCAGGCCGTCCATTTGGGCGCGTTTGATTTCGCTGTCCCAGTAGGCGCCTTTCACCAGGCGGATCATCAGGCGGCGACGGCTGCGCTGGGCGAGGTCGGTCAGGTAGTCGATCACCATCGGGCAGCGTTTTTGATACGCCTGAATCACGAAGCCGATACCGTTCCAGCCTTCCAGCTCCGGTTCGAAGCACAGTTTTTCCAGCAGGTCGAGCGACAGCTCAAGGCGGTCGGCCTCTTCAGCATCGATATTAATGCCGATGTCGTAGGAGCGTGCCAGCAGCGTCAGCGATTTAAGGATTGGGTACAGCTCCTCCATCACGCGCTCGTACTGGGCACGGCTGTAGCGCGGGTGCAGTGCGGAAAGCTTAATTGAAATGCCCGGACCCTCATAAATGCCGCGCCCGTTAGAGGCTTTACCAATCGCGTTGATCGCCTGCTGGTAGGAGAGCAGGTAGGCTTTCGCATCCTGCGCCGTCAGCGCCGCTTCGCCCAGCATATCGTAGGAGTAGCGGAAGCCTTTCTCTTCCAGCTTGCGTGCGTTAGCCAGCGCCTCGGCAATGGTCTCTCCGGTGACGAACTGTTCGCCCATCAGGCGCATCGCCATATCCACGCCTTTGCGGATCAGCGGTTCGCCGCTCTTGCCGATAATGCGGTTCAGTGAACGCGACAGGTTCGCTTCGTTGTGGGTAGAGACCAGGCGGCCGGTGAACAGCAGGCCCCAGGTGGCGGCGTTAACGAACATTGACGGGCTGCGACCAAGGTGGGAGTGCCAGTTACCGTTGCTGATTTTGTCGCGGATCAGGGCATCGCGCGTTGGCTTGTCGGGAATACGCAGCAGCGCTTCCGCGAGGCACATCAGCGCCACGCCTTCCTGAGAGGATAAAGAGAACTCCTGCAGCAGGCTTTGCACCATTCCGGCGCGCCCCGTTGCACCTTTTTGGTGACGCAGCTTGTCGGCCAGCTGGTAAGCGAGGCGATGCGTGGCTTCCGCCAGCGGCTTCGGTAAACGCGCCTGCTCCAGCAGCATCGGCACTGCTTCGGTCTCCGGGCGGCGCCAGGCGGAAGTGATAGCGGCACGGGCTACGGACTGCGGCAGGATCTGCTCGGCGAAGTCGAGGAACGGCTGATGCTGCGACTCCTCCGGCGGGCGCTCATCGCCCTCTACTTGCTGGCCGTTTGACGGGATCTCCGGCAGCGCGGTGCCCTGTTCCACCTGCTGCAGATAGTTAAATATGGCCTGCTTAATCAGCCAGTGGGGCGTGCGGTCAATCTGCTGCGCTGCCAGTTTGATGCGCTCGCGCGTTGCGTCGTCCAGCTTCACGCCCATAGTGGTTGTGCCCATGCCTTACAGCTCCTGAATCAGTAATCAATATTCGATGAGGTGCAATATCACTGATGTTGCAACTTTGTGCAACCCGGTTAAATGTGACCTCGCCCTCATTCCAGAAAAGCGTCATTTTGTTAACGCGAAAAAAGCGGCATGGATATTGCTGCAAGAATCCGGCCAGTTATGAAATGTGACGTAATACCTGGTTTTAAGCCGGTGATGAACAAGGTGCAACCCGGTTAAATGTGACGCAGTGCAACCTGCTGGCATTTGAACGTAACTAGCAGGTGAAATGGCTGTGGAGGATGTGTTAAATCGTTTGTGCGTCAACGCCGATTACGGCAGGATACCGCCCCCGGCAGAAAGCCCCCTGTAAAACGTGCCCCGTTCCGGCAGTTTCACGAGCGTCTTTCGCCTGAGGATACTGATAATAAGTGGAGAATCTGAATGACTGTAAGTACGCCAATGATGGTGACATTTTGTATTTATATTCTCGGCATGGTTTTGATCGGTTTTATTGCTTACCGCTCAACGAAAAACTTTGACGACTATATTCTGGGCGGCCGCAGCCTGGGCAGCGTGGTTACCGCGCTGTCAGCCGGGGCATCTGATATGAGTGGCTGGCTGCTGATGGGCCTGCCTGGGGCCATTTTCCTGTCCGGCATTTCCGAAAGCTGGATCGCTATTGGTCTGACGATCGGCGCTTACCTAAACTGGAAGATTGTTGCTGGCCGTCTGCGCGTGCAGACCGAGCACCATGACAATGCCCTGACGCTGCCGGACTACTTCTCCAGCCGCTTCGAGGATAAGAGCAAAGTTCTGCGGGTGATTTCCGCCCTGATCATTCTGGTGTTCTTCACCATCTATTGTGCCTCTGGCGTGGTGGCTGGTGCGCGTCTGTTCGAAAGCACTTTCGGTATGAGCTATGAAACGGCCCTGTGGGCCGGTGCCGCAGCGACTATCGTTTACACCTTTGTTGGCGGCTTTCTCGCGGTGAGCTGGACCGACACCGTGCAGGCCAGCCTGATGATTTTCGCGCTGATCCTGACGCCGGTCATCGTTATTCTGGCAGTCGGTGGCCTGGGTGATTCACTGGAGGTGATCCGCGCGAAAAGCGTTGAGAACCTCGACATGCTGAAGAACCTTAACTTTATCGCTATCGTCTCCCTGCTGGGCTGGGGCCTGGGCTATTTTGGCCAGCCGCACATCCTGGCGCGCTTCATGGCTGCTGATTCCCACCGCTCGATTCGTAGCGCACGTCGTATCGGCATGACCTGGATGATTCTGTGCCTCGGCGGTGCCGTGGCGGTGGGCTTCTTCGGGATTGCTTACTTCCAGAACCATCCGGATCAGGCTTCCGGCGTGTCTGAAAACGGTGAGCGTATCTTTATCGAACTGACGCGTATTCTGTTCAACCCGTGGATTGCCGGGATCCTGCTGTCGGCCATTCTGGCGGCGGTGATGTCGACGCTGAGTTGCCAGCTGCTGGTCTGTTCCAGCGCGCTGACGGAAGATCTGTATAAAAACTTCCTGCGCAAAAATGCCACTCAGCGCGAGCTGGTGTGGGTAGGGCGCCTGATGGTGCTGCTGGTGGCGGTGATTGCTATTGCCCTGGCGTCTGACCCGAACAACCGCGTGCTGGGCCTGGTGAGCTACGCCTGGGCGGGCTTTGGTGCTGCCTTTGGCCCGGTGGTGCTGCTGTCGCTGATCTGGAAACGCATGACGCGTAACGGCGCGCTGGCGGGGATGATCGTGGGTGCGGCAACCGTGCTTATCTGGAAGCAGTACGCCTGGTTTGGCCTCTACGAAATTATTCCGGGCTTCCTGTTCGCCTGCATCGCGATTGTGCTGTTCAGCCTGCTGGGCAAAGGCCCGTCGGCGGCGGCGCAGCAGCGCTTTGATGCTGCGGAAGCGGAGTATCAGGCAGACTAACGCTCAAGGGCCAGCCCAGTCTGGCCCTTTTCTTTTACGCCCACCCCCACCGTTACATCTGCTTAATGTTTTCCCCCCTCGCAAATCTCGAAAATATCCCCCGGCTGGCTTGTATTTCTTTGGCCGATAATGATAATCGATATCGTTCGTATTTTACTTATCTTTACTGGATTTGACTGAAGTTAACAGTTAGAGGGTTATGGCATGTTTGTCCCGTTTCTCATCATGTTACGCGAAGGGCTGGAGGCGGCGCTGATTGTCAGCCTGATCGCCAGCTACCTGAAGCGTACTCAGCGCAGCCAGTGGTTCCCCGCAATGTGGATTGGGGTGTTTGCCGCTGCTGCGCTCTGCCTTGCCCTTGGCTGGTTTATCAATGAAACCACCGGTGAATTTCCGCAGAAACAGCAGGAGCTGTTTGAGGGTATCGTTGCCGTGGTTGCGGTGGTGGTGCTCACCTGGATGGTGTTCTGGATGCGTAAAGTGTCACGCAACGTGAAGGCACAGCTGGAAGACGCCGTCGACAGCGCCCTGCAGAAGGGCAATAGCAGCGGCTGGGCATTGGTGTTTATGGTCTTTCTTGCCGTGGCGCGTGAAGGGCTGGAGTCGGTATTCTTCCTGCTGGCGGCTTTTCAGCAGGACGTGGGCTACGCGCCCCCGCTCGGCGCGATGCTTGGCCTCGGCACCGCCGTGGTGCTCGGCATGCTGATCTACTGGGGCGGCGTGCGCCTCAACCTGGGCAGTTTCTTCAAATGGACCAGCCTGTTTATCATTTTCGTCGCGGCTGGCCTGGCGGCGGGGGCGATCCGCGCCTTTCATGAAGCCGGTTTATGGAATCACTTCCAGGACGTGGCATTTGATTTCAGTCATACCCTCACGACGCACAGCGTGTTTGGCACTCTGCTGGAAGGCCTGCTGGGCTACCAGGAAGCGCCGAGCGTCAGCGAAGTGGCGATGTGGTTTATCTACCTTATTCCGGCTCTGCTGCTGTTTGTTATGCCGGGACGTGTTGCAACCTCCACAGCGCCTGGCGTGCGCTGATTCCGCCGGACGGGCCTGGCCCGCCGATGATAATACTTTGACAGGGATTACCTCTATGACCATGCATTTTCGCCGTCATGCGCTGAACGCCGCGCTGCTGGCTGCTATAACGACCTCCGGCGCGGTGCTGGCGGCAGATATTCCTCAGGTTAAGGTCAGCGTAAACGACAAGCAGTGTACCCCGATGACGCTGACGGTGGACGCGGGTAAAACCCAGTTCATCATTAAGAACGACAGCCAGAAAGCGCTGGAGTGGGAGATCCTGAAAGGGGTGATGGTGGTGGAAGAGCGTGAAAACATCGCGCCGTCCTTTACCCAGAAGCTGACCGCCAACCTGGAAGCCGGGGAGTACGATATTACCTGTGGCCTGCTGAGCAACCCGAAAGGTAAGCTGATTGTCAAAGCCAGCGGCAGCAAAGCCAATGATGGCAAGCCGGACGTGCTGCAGCTGGTCGGACCGATTGCCGAGTACAAAGTGTACGTGACCAAAGAAGTCGAGCAGCTGGTTGCCAGTACCAAAGCCTTTACCGATGCGGTGAAAGCCGGAGATCTGGAAAAAGCCAAAGCCCTGTTTGCGCCAACCCGCCAGCACTACGAGCGCATCGAGCCGATCGCCGAACTGTTCTCCGACCTCGACGGTGCCATTGACGCCCGTGAAGATGACTTCGAGAAGAAAGCGGAGGACCCGAATTTCACCGGTTTCCACCGCCTGGAGAAAGTGTTATTTGCTGATAACACCACCCAAGGGATGGATAAATTTGCCGACCAGCTGTACACAAATGTGCTGGATCTGCAGACCCGCATCAACGAACTGGCCTTCCCGCCGGGTAAAGTGGTGGGCGGGGCTGCCGGTCTGATTGAGGAAGTCGCGTCCAGTAAGATTTCGGGTGAAGAAGACCGCTACAGCCGTACCGACCTGTGGGATTTCCAGGCCAATGTTGATGGCGCGCAGAAAATTGTTAACCTGCTGCGCCCGCTGGTGCAGAAACAGAACCCGCAGCTGCTGGCGAAGGTGGACGGTAACTTTAACAAGGTGGACACCATTCTCGCCAGGTACCGTACCAAAGACGGCTATGAATCCTACGACAAACTGACCGATGCGGACCGTACCGCACTGAAAGGCCCTATCACGGCGCTGGCCGAAGACCTTTCTCTGCTACGTGGCACGCTTGGCCTGGACTAATCAGAAATGGCAAAATCCGTTGACGACGTGGCGCTGACGTCACGCCGTCGTTTACTGAAAGGAATGGGCATCCTCAGCGGTGCCTTGGCCGTGGCGGGCGGTTGCCCGGTTCATGCCGCCGCTGAAGGGGACTCTTTCTCACCGGGGGCGTTATCGCCAAATGCCCGTCAGGAAAGCCAGCCGTTTTACGGCAGGCATCAGGCCGGGATCGTCACCCCGCAGCAGGCGTCGATGATGCTGGTGGCCTTCGACGTGCTGGCGACGGATAAGACGAGCCTGCAGCAGCTGTTCAAGCTGCTGACGGCGCGCATCGCGTTTCTCACCCACGGCGGGAAAGCGCCGCGGGTGACCAACCCGCAGCTGCCGCCGATGGACTCCGGCATTCTCGGTGAGGAGATCTACCCGGATAACCTGACGATTACCGTTTCCGTGGGGCAGTCGCTGTTCGATGAGCGCTTTGGGCTGCAGGCGCTGACTCCGCTTAAGCTGCAGCGTATGACCCGGTTCCCCAACGACGCGCTGGATGCCAGCCTGTGTCACGGCGACCTGCTATTACAGATCTGCGCCAATACCAATGACACGGTGATCCACGCGCTGCGCGATATCATCAAGTACACCCCGGACTTGCTCAGCGTACGCTGGCGGCGCGAGGGGTTTATCTCCGACCACGCCGCGCGCAGCAAAGGTAAAGAGACGCCGATTAACCTGCTGGGCTTTAAGGATGGCACGGCGAACCCTGATACGGCAGATACCAGCCTGATGAATTCGATTCTGTGGGTGAGCAAAGGGCAGGGTGAACCGGCATGGACGCTGGGCGGCAGTTATCAGGCGGCACGCATTATTCAGTTCCGCGTGGAGTTCTGGGACCGCACGCCGCTGCGTGAACAGCAGACCATCTTCGGCCGTGAAAAGCACAGCGGCGCACCCCTGGGTATGCACAACGAGCATGATGTGCCGGACTACAGCCAGGATCCGGATGGCGACATTATCCCGCTGGATGCGCATATTCGCCTGGCCAACCCGCGCACGCCGGAAACGCAAAACAACCTGATGCTGCGCCGTGGTTACAGTTATTCGCTGGGCGTTTCCCGTTCCGGCCAGCTGGAAATGGGGCTGCTATTTGTTTGTTATCAGCACGATCTGGAAAAAGGATTTTTAACCGTACAGAAACGATTAAATGGCGAAGCGCTGGAAGAGTATATAAAACCGATCGGCGGGGGCTATTTCTTTGTCCTACCGGGCGTACCTGATGCACAACACTATCTGGCACAGGGATTGCTGGAAGCCTGACCTAATTAGCGGATTTGACTTAAATCCGCTAATTCTCCTTTTAACTTACGCTCCCTCAAAATGACATCAGACAATCTTAACTGATTATAAAACACCCAGCCGCTGTTTTTACTGACGCCATTGTTAATAAAGTGATATTTATAACCTGATGATTAATAGCGTATTATCGAAAGTGTCATTATGCTCGTAAAAAAAGTGTTGCATTTTTTTGGTAAACTGCTGAATATGAAATTGCTGTTGATTTTCGCATATAGTTTCCCACTACGGAGATAGCGAATGCTGAAGTCCTTTAACGGACCACAAGTGAAAAAGTCATACATCGCCTTGATTCGCGAGGAGCTCATTTCCTCGGTAGCTTTCTCTTCTTTTACAATCCAACTGCTGTTCCAACACTCCTTTAAACCTTTTTTGGTGCATAGCCTGCAAGCGTATCGCTATGCATTTTTACCAACGGCTAGACCAGGCTTAAAAGGAAGCCATGACCTCTAAAGCGTTCACGTAATCGCATCGATAATAGGGATGCGGGAAATGAAACCAACTGTAAGGTGCCACTATGGGAAGACAGAAAGCAGTGATCAAAGCTCGTCGTGAAGCAAAACGTGTGCTTCGTAGCGATTCACGCAGTCACCGTCAGCGTGAAGAAGAATCGGTCACCTCGCTGGTGCAGATGGGTGGGCTGGATTCGATTGGCATGGCACGCGATAGCCGCGACCATTCACCGATTGAAGCTAGAAATGAAGCTCAGGCGCACTATCTCAACGCCATAGAAACCAAGCAACTGATCTTCGCTACGGGCGAAGCAGGTTGTGGTAAAACCTGGATCAGCGCCGCAAAAGCGGCCGAGGCCCTGATTCATAAGGATGTTGACAGGATTATAGTGACTCGCCCGGTACTTCAGGCGGATGAGGATTTGGGATTCCTTCCAGGGGATATCTCAGAAAAATTCGCCCCGTATTTCCGGCCGGTATATGACGTTCTGGTTAAACGTCTTGGCTCTTCCTTTATGCAGTACTGCCTGCGTCCCGAAATTGGCAAAGTGGAAATTGCGCCGTTTGCCTATATGCGAGGCCGCACGTTTGAAAACGCCGTGGTGATTCTGGATGAGGCGCAGAACGTCACCGCCGCCCAAATGAAGATGTTCCTGACGCGCCTTGGGGAAAACGTGACCGTCATTGTTAACGGCGATATCACCCAGTGTGATTTACCGTCCCATGTTCAGTCCGGCCTGGCTGACGCGCTGTCGCGCTTCCAGGACGACGAGATGGTGAGCGTGGTCCGTTTCGGAAAAGAGGACTGCGTGCGTTCTCAGCTCTGTCAGCGCACGCTGCTGGCTTACGGTTAATCGCTTAAGCCCTGATGAAAGCCCGGCCAGTTGGCCGGGCTTTTTTATGGCTACTCGTCAGTGCCGAAGCCCTGTTTCAGCACGGCTGGCTGCACCTGCGGGAAATAAATATGGTCGTAATAGCTGGCGGTGTTGTTACCCCAGTTATCGCCATTGGTTCGCCCGGTCTGCTGCCAGTGCGCGACCAGCACCTCGTTATACGCTTTGATCACCTCAGGCAGCATCGCGCTGTTATAGCGCTCCTCGTGGCGGAAGCCCGCCAGCGACATACGTGGTTTCTGAACGGCAGGTTGATCAACATACCCCAGCACCACCCCTGCCACCGGGAAGGTCAGCTCAGGCAGGTTAAGCAGCTCAATCATCGCCTGCGGCTCGCGGCGGATCCCGCCAATTGGCACCACGCCCAGCCCGTGAGAGCGGGCAGCGGTCATCACGGTCGCCAGCGCGATTCCGATATCGGTCGCACCGGAGATCAGGCTTTCCAGGCTCTCATGCGCGATCTGCTGTTTGCCTTCCGCCTCAATTGCCAGCTGGCTTTTGTGCATATCCAGCACAAATGTGATAAACACCGGGGCTTTCGCGATCCACGGCTGTCCACCGGCAATTTCAGCGATTTTTGCGCGGGTGGCAGCATCACGCACCACCACCAGCGATACCTGCTGGGAATTTACCGAAGTTGGCGCACGCCAGGCCGTTTCGACAATGTCATCAATAATCGTGTCGGCAATGGGGGTGTCAAGATAGCTGCGATCGCTGCGGTGGCTTTTCAGCAGTTGAGTGATTTCGTTCATGTGATACCTGGTGTTCTGAATATGTAGAGTGTGAAGGTAGTGAAGATCCAGGGATAACGGCTACGCATTTTGTGCGGCAGATCACATTTTTTGCTGTAGGGGGCGACCGCTTTTCTGGTCGCCCCGCAAAACCTTCAAAGCGGCGCTGGATATTAAATAACATCCCGTTGGTCGCGCAGGTGTAGGGGCGGGGCATGCCTCGCCCTCCGCGAATGCGGGTCGGGCATGCCCGACCCCTACGCAAAATGCAAAAAAAAATGCCTGAACTTTCGCTCAGGCATTTCTCTTTGAATATGGTGGTGAGAGAGGGGTTCGAACCCTCGATACGTTGCCGTATACACACTTTCCAGGCGTGCTCCTTCAGCCACTCGGACACCTCACCATATTTTACTGCCGCTACCCGCAGGGGGTAACGGGGCGCTACTATAGGCAGTCGCGCGTAATGGGTCAAGCAGTATTTTTCCCTGTGCTTCTATTCGCTTAAGTGCTGAGCAACCACGGATAATCTGGTGCGGCCAGTGCGCAATTCGCCATAAACGGCGAAGCTCGCCTTTTATGCCGTTATAACGGCAGGCCGGGCTTTAAGCCGGGCTGATATCAGCAGCTAAACCCTGCGAAGCGCTCGGCCAGCCATAAGGTAAATTGACATTAATCTGTCACAAATAAGTCGCAAAGCTGAAATAGTTGTATCGCAGACTGACTCCCTGAAATCTTTAGCAAAACTTATTCATGGAGATCGCCGTTTAATGAAACATAAAGCTTTCGCACTTTCCCTGCTGACCTCACTTATCTGCTCCTCTGCCGTCGCCGATATCGCCACTTACCAGCGGGCCGCGCAGGGTGATATTACTCAGCCGGGAGGAGCACGTCGCCTGAGCGGTGACCAGACCAAGGCGATTAAAGCGTCGTTGAGCAACAGCACGGCGAAAAACGTTATTCTGCTGATCGGCGACGGCATGGGCGACTCAGAAATTACGGCGGCGCGAAACTATGCGCAAGGGGCGGGCGGTTTCTTTGAAGGGATTGATGCGCTGCCGCTCACCGGACAGTACACCCACTATGCGCTGGATAAGAAAACCCACAAGCCTGACTATGTGACTGATTCAGCAGCATCTGCCACCGCCTGGGCAACCGGCGTGAAGTCCTATAACGGCGCAATTGGCGTTGATGTAAAGGGTAAAGATCATCCCTCGCTGCTGGAGTTGGCGAAAGCCGCCGGTAAAGCGACCGGCAATGTTTCAACCGCAGAGCTGGAAGATGCCACCCCGGCGGCGCAGATTGCCCACGTCACCTCGCGTAAGTGCTATGGCCCGGTCAAAACCAGCGAGCTGTGCGCCAGCAATGCGCTGGAGCAGGGCGGTAAAGGCTCGATTGCTGAGCAGTTGCTAAATGCGCGCGCCGACGTCACCTTTGGCGGCGGCGGGAAGACCTTCAGTGAAACGGCCAAAGCCGGCGAGTGGCAGGGCAAAACGCTGGAAGAGCAGGCGAAGCTACGCGGCTATCAGCTGGTGAACGATCTCGACGGCATGAATGCGCTTACCTCTGCCAGCGACGCGCAGCCGGTGCTGGGGCTGTTCGCTGCCGGGAATATGCCGGTGCGCTGGAAAGGCCCCAAGGCCACATACCACGGTAATCTTGATGGCAAACCGATTACCTGCGAAGTAAACGCGGAGCGCCCGGCGTCGACGCCGACGCTGGCGCAGATGACCGATAAGGCTATTACGCTGCTGAGCAGTAAACCGGAGGGCTTCTTCCTGCAGGTGGAAGGCGCTTCTATTGATAAGCAGGATCACGCGGCCAATCCGTGCGGGCAGATTGGTGAAACCGTCGATCTGGACGAAGCGGTGCAGAAGGCACTGGAGTTTGCGCGCAAAGAGGGCAATACCCTGGTGATTGTCACTGCCGATCATGCGCACTCCAGCCAGATTATCGCCAACGACAGCAAAGCCCCGGGCCTGACGCAGACGCTGATCACCAAAGATGGCAGCCCGATGACCATCAGCTACGGTAATTCAGAAGAGGATTCGCAGGGCCACACCGGCACCCAGCTGCGCATCGCTGCCTTTGGCCCGCACGCGGCCAATGTCGTCGGCCTGACCGATCAGACCGATCTGTTCTATACCATTAAAGCGGCGCTGGATATTAAATAATCACGCATTTTACGGGCCGATCGAAAAAAAGGATCGGCCCCTACAGCACACAGGAAGATGTAGGGGGCGACCGCTTTTCTGGTCGACCCGCAAATGCAAAAAAAAAGTCTGAACGTGAGTTCAGACTTTCTCTTTAAATATGGTGGTGAGAGAGGGGTTCGAACCCTCGATACGTTGCCGTATACACACTTTCCAGGCGTGCTCCTTCAGCCACTCGGACACCTCACCATATTGTTGCCGCAACCAGGTTGCTGACGGGCGCTAATGTAGGGAAAAGTGCGGTTGCGGTCAACTGCCTTTCGACTATTTTGAGTGCGTTTAGTCAGTTTTAACGCACTTTGCTGGTTTAAACGCCAGCCAGGTTCAGATTAGGCCGCTAAAGCCAAATCGGCGCGCATCGCCAGGCGCAAAAGGTGCATAATAACCGACTTATTTTGGCAGGAAAAACAGAGGTTAGTTGTGGATCACACCAACCGTATCCCCCAACAGCAGGTGCCGGGGGGAACCGGCGCGCTGTTCTTTATTCAAATTTTCGCCACCATGGGCTTCGCGGTGCTTTACTCCAGCCTGGTGCTGTACGCCACCAAAAAACTCGGCTTCAGCGAAGGGCAGGCCAACACCATGATGGGCGTGTTCGGCGCCTTTAACTACGGTCTGCACCTGTTCGGTGGCTACCTTGGCGGTCGCTTCCTCAGCAACCGTAATCTTTTCGTGCTGGGAATGGTGCTGCAGGTTGCTGGCTGCTGGACGCTCTCCGGTCAGAGCGCGGAAGGCCTTTACTGGGGGCTGGCGATGTTCCTGACCGGCAGCGGCCTCAATGTTACCTGCATTAATATGATGCTGACCCAGCGCTTTGCCCCGGAAGATAACCGCCGTGAGAGCGCCTTCCTGTGGAACTACGCCGGGATGAACCTCGGATTCTTCCTCGGCTTTACCGGCGCGGGCTACTTCCAGCTCAGCGAGCACTATGAAGCGCTGTTCCTGTTCGCCACTATCGGTAACGCAGTGGCCATTGTTATCTCGCTGCTGCGCTGGAAGGTGCTGGCCGATATCAGTACCCCGCTGCTGCAGGCAAACCCGCGCCAGTTCCGCTGGCGCATGCTGGCCGGGCTGATGATTCTGGTGGCGCTGGTGCCGCTGATCCGCCTGATGCTCAATCACGCCGGGTTTACCGGGGCGTTTGTGCTGGCGCTGGGCGCAGCGATCTTCCTGCTGCTGTGCTTTACCACGCTGCGCCATCGCCCGCGTGATGAGCAGCGCCGCATGTGTGCTTATCTGATCCTCGCGCTGGGTGCGCTGGTGTTCTGGACGCTGTACCAGCTGGCGCCGATGGGCCTGATGCTGTTCACCGAGCACAATATTAACCTCCGCGTGTACGGCATTCAGGTGGCCCCGCAGTGGGTGCAGAATATCAACACCCTGGTGATTGTTTTCGGCGGGCCTTTGCTGGCTATCTGGTTCCGCAACCTGCGCGAGCGCGGCTGGCGCATCGATATCCCGCTGCAGTTCTCCGCCTCGCTGTTTATGATCGGGCTGGGTATGCTGGTGCTACCGCTGGGTATCGCGCTGGCGGGCGGGGACGGCATTGTGGCGTTCAAATGGATTGTTATCAGCTACGTATTGCAGAGCATCGCCGAACTGCTGCTGTCGCCAATTGGCTATGCGATGATCGGCAAGCTGGCTCCGGCGCGCTATCAGGGGGTGATGATGGGCTGCTGGATGATGGTGACCGGCGTCGCTTCGGTGCTGTCCGGCTACGTTTCCGCGCTGATGCCGGAAAACAGCGGCAGCACGCCGCTGCTGACTAACCCCGGCTACAGCCATATCTTCAGCCTGCTCGGCTGGGGCAGTGCGGCGGTCGGTTTAGTGCTGATCTGCCTGATCCCGCTGCTGCGCCGACTGATCCAGCAGGTCGACCGGCCATAATTCTTTTCGGGGCAGTTCTCTGCCCCAAATTTTCACTTGCCAGCCGCCGCGTTTTCCCTGAGCCTAAACAAAAAACAGGAGAGAAAACGTGGACATCCTTTTTTATCACCCATCCTTTAAGGCAGAGACCTGGATCAGCGGGTTACAGCAGCGTTTACCCCATGCACGTATTCGTCTTTGGCAGCCCGGCGACGATCGGCCGGCCGATTATGCGCTGGTACGCCAGCCGCCGGTAGAGATGTTAAAAGGGCGGGCGCTGAAGGGCGTCTTTGCGCTCGGCGCCGGCGTGGATGATATCCTCGGCCAGCTGCGCGAGCATCCGGATATGCTGGCACCCGGGGTGCCGCTGTTCCGCCTGGAAGATACCGGCATGGGCCGCCAGATGCAGGAGTATGCGGTTTATCACGTCCTCGGCTGGTTCCGCCGCTTCCCGGAATATCAGAAACAGAAAACCGAAACCCTGTGGCACCACCTGCGCAACTACGCGCGCCGCGACTTCACCATTGGTATTCTCGGTGCGGGCGTGCTGGGCAGCAGCGTCGCCAGCAGCCTGCTGGCGTGGGATTTCCCGGTCAGCTGCTGGAGCCGTTCACCGAAGCAGATTGACGGCGTCACCAGCTTCCATGGTGAAGCGCAGCTTGGCGAGTTTCTTGCCGGAAGCCAGGTGTTAATTAACCTGCTGCCGAACACGCCGCAAACCCGCGGTATTATCAACCGCCAGCTGCTCAGCCAGCTGAAGCCCGGTGCATTCCTGCTTAACCTCGCGCGCGGTGCCCACCTGGTGGAAGCCGATCTGCTGGCCGCGCTGGAAGCGGGCGAAGTGAAAGCAGCGGCGCTCGACGTGTTTAATCACGAACCGCTGCCCGCCGAACACGCGTTCTGGTCGCACCCGGATATCGCTATCACCCCGCATAATGCCGCTGTAACCTTGCCAGATGAAGCTATGGACTACATTGCGCGTTCGATTACCCGGCGCGAGAGCGGTGAAATGCCGGAAGGGCGCGTCGATATCGATCGGGGTTACTAATCAGGAGAGAACAGATGTATCCAGTTGACCTTCACATGCATACCGTTGCCAGCACTCATGCTTACAGCACGCTGCGCGACTACGTATTACAGGCGCAGACCTGCGGCGTTAAGCTGCTGGCGATCACCGATCACGGCCCGGATATGGCCGATGCACCGCACTACTGGCATTTTGTTAATATGAAAGTCTGGCCGCGGGTGATTGACGGCGTGGGCGTGCTGCGCGGCATCGAAGCGAATATCAAAAATGTACAGGGCGAGATCGACTGCAGCGGCCCGATGCTGGGTTCGATTGATATTATCGTTGCCGGGTTCCACGAGCCGGTATTTCCTCCGCAGGATGAAGCGACCCATACCCAGGCGATGATCGCCGCGATGGCCAGCGGGCTGGTGCATATTATCAGCCATCCCGGCAACCCAAATTACCCGATCGATATTCATGCGGTCGCTGAAGCAGCGGCGAAGTATGATGTGGCGCTGGAGCTGAATAACTCCTCATTTACCACCTCGCGCATGGGCAGTGAACCCAACTGCCGTAAAGTCGCGCAAGCGGTGCGCGATGCGGGGGGCCGCCTGGCATTAGGCTCTGATTCTCACACCGCCTTTACCCTCGGTAATTTTGAGCACTGTCTGCGTATCATGCGCGAGGTGGATTTTCCTGAAGATCGCGTGTTAAATGTCACGCCGCGCCGCCTGCTGGACTTCCTGCAGCAGCGTACCGGTAAGAAAATAGCTGAATTCGCCGATTTGTGACAGTGTCACGCATAACTTATTACGGAATTGAAAGACATGAATGAGTTTTCCATCATCTGCCGCATTTTAGGCTCGCTTTACAACCGCCAGCCGCAGGACCCTTTACTGGTGCCGCTGTTCCAGATGCTGCGTGAAGGTAAACTGCAACAGCACTGGCCGCTGGAGCAGGATGAGCTGCTGACCCGTTTGCAGCAGAACTGTGACCCGCAGACGCTGGCGACCGACTACAACGCCCTGTTTGTCGGCAGCGAATGCCGAGTGTCGCCTTTCGGTTCGCAGTGGGAGAATGGCCCGCAGGAAGCGGACGTGCGTGCTTTTCTTACCAGCCGCGGTATGCCGCTTAGCGATGCACCTGCCGACCATATTGGCGCACTGCTGCTGGCGGCATCATGGCTGGAAGATCAGTCCGAAGCGGATGAAATCACGGCACAGATAACCCTGTTTGATGAGTATCTGCTGCCGTGGGTGGGGGCGTTTCTGGGCAAAGTAGAAGCCCATGCGACCACCGCCTTTTACCGCACGCTGGCCGTCATCAGCCGTGAAGCGATGCAGGCGATGCGCGACGAGCTGGAAGACGAGAGTGAACAGCAGGAAGATAAGGATTAAAGGGGGGTAATTACTCTCCTTTAAAGCGGAAGATACCTGCAGTTTATTAGCCCCATCGCTTTTGTGGGGGTTGTAGGAATAACATTATCCTGTCGTCAGTGATCACCTGGTGAGGTGATGCGAACGGTTTTTATCGCAGATTAAAGCTATATTGCCTGGCGCAGTGGGGTGTTTTCTCGACATTTACATAAGATATTGCTGTTCTGCCAGAGTGATCTCCCCCTCATAAGCATTCGACATTTATTTAATACGTTTAGGGGGATTTCATGCCAACAGTTTCAGTCCTGCTGCCGGTGCTTAATGGCGAGCGCGATATTAAACAGTGCATCGATTCGATGCTGGCGCAAACGCTGCGGGATTTTGAGCTGATAGTGATTGACGATGGTTCAACGGACGGCACTGCCGCCGTGGTTTCAGCCTACTGCGACAGCCGCATCCGGCTGATTTCGCTAGCGGAAAATGGCGGCACCGCTAACGCCCTCAACCTCGCCTGGTCGCAGTCGGACAGCAAATATATCGCACTGATGGATCACGATGACATTGCGGTCCCTCAGCGTCTGGAGTGGCAGGTCAGGATGCTTAATGGCCAGCCGCGCATTGCTGCAGCAGGGGGGCAGATGAACGCTTTCGGCGAGGCGCAGGGCAAGGTAGCCGTTCCTCTACTGGATGGGCAGATTAAGGCGAATCTGTTAGCCGCCACGCAAAACCTGCTAAACCCAACGACGATGCTACGTCGTAAAGCGATTGATAAAACCGGCATCCGCTGGGATGCGAAAATGAGCGGCGTATTTGACTGGGCGTTCTGGTGTGAGCTGATGTTTCAGCAGGTCAATTATGCCAACCACCCGGAAGTGTTGCTACATTACCGTATCCACGGCGGGCAGCAGTCAAAAGACCAGCGCCATTTGCGACCGTTACATGCTGAGATGCGGTTGAAAATTCTGGCCGCGTTTTTCCCTGACCTTCCCCTACAGCAAGCCACGCTGGTCGAGCCGCTGCTGCAGTGGATCCAACCGCCGCCGTTAAACTCAGAGGCGGTAAAAAGCGGGCTGCAGGTTTTATCGACAATGCTCAACCAGCCGGTGAGCAGGTTGGGGGAGGATCGTAACACGCTGAATAATTTCCTGCAGAGCTGTTATTCACGCTGGGACCAGGCGCTCAGGCCCGCGCATGCCTGATTGATGGCGCTATCGCCGATTGCTGCTGCGGCCTTCAGGGGCAGTTTGGCTGCCACCGGGCACGGTCGCAACCCAGCTTCGTCGGTCCATGCGACCAGTTTAGCGGCGTGCCGGGCAGCCAGAACGGCGAACGCAGCCGCTGGCTCAGGCCAAACGACGATATCAGCGCTTCGGCATCTTCATCTCGCGGCACGCGCGTGCCCAAACCTGAGGGCTGTGCTTCCTGTGGATAGGGGGCGTCCGTCAGCAGGCAGGCGGTGCGCGCCAGCGACAGGCGAGCAGTGAAGCCGGTATTGTGCAGCAGGCGCTGGCGCAATCCTTCCAGTACCGCTGCCGCCATCATATAACCCGTGGCGTGATCCAGCGCCTGCACCGGCAGCGGGACTGGCGCATCGCTGTGCTGCCACAGGCGGCCGCGCTCGGCAATTCCGCTGGCCATCTGTACCAGGCTGTCAAAGCCGCGGCGGTTGCGCCACGGCCCGGTCCATCCCCATGCATTAAGGCTGACATCGACCAGCCCCGGTTTCAGCGCCTGTAGCGCCTCTGCATCATAGCCCAGATTGCTGAGCGCATCGGCGCGGTAGCCGTGCACCAGCACGTCACACTGGCCGAGCAGCTGCTCAAACCGTTTGCGTCCTTCCGCCGATTTCAAATTCAGCCGCGCGCAGCGTTTACCCAGCGTAACTTCCTCCTCCAGCGCAGGTTCCTGCCAGTCTGGCGGATCGAGGCGCAGCACCTCAGCGCCCAGCCCGGCCAGAAAACGCGTGGCGACCGGCCCGGCGATAATACGCGTCAGGTCGAGCACGCGCACGCCCAGCAGCGGGCGTGCCGCAAACAGTCGCCAGGTGGGCGCAGGGCCACAGGCCTGCAGCGTTTGCTCAATCAGTGCTTCACGGCTGACGCTCTGCCCCTGCGGGTGCTGCTGCCACTCGCTGTGGCTGCGCAGCGCGGCGGCACAGCCTCCGGCGTCCACCACGGCCTGCTCCAGCTCCACTTTCTGCCAGCGGGCGACGGCTGCCGCCAGCTGCTGACGATGAGTCTGCTGCCCGAGTACCTGTTCCATCGCTGCACGATGATGCGGCGCATTAGTATGCAGACGCACCCAGCCATCCGCAGTGGCGTAATCCCCGGCAAGCGGATCCCACAGCGAGGGCAGCGGGCGATTAACCGGGCGCAGCGCGTGCTGAAACCAGCGCGCACACAAAGCCGCATCCAGCTCCACCGGTTGCGCGCTACCGATCAGGCTGGCAGTCGCCTGCGCCGCCAGCCCGATGCTGGTGGCCGCCAGTTCGCTGACGGGATAAGCGGAAACCAGCGCCTGTTCACCATTAATTTTCAGCTCGGGCAGCGGCGTGCTGCTGTTGCGAAGTCCCTGCCACAGCTGTTGCCACAGCGCAGCGCTCAGGCGATTATCCATTCAACTCTCCTTCAGTTAATCAGGGGCGATCCGAACGGCGGCGCACAAGGCGAAAACGTGACAGACGGGCGTGCATTTTCAGGTTGCGCAGGTTAATCACCGCGATTGCCGTGCCAATAATCACCAGCAGGCCGCCAGTGACTTTAAAGCTGTTCATGCTGTCGCCCAACACCACCACCCCCATAATCACCGCCAGAACCGGGGTCAGCAGCGAGTAGGGCATGATCAGGTTAACGTTGTAGTTTTTCAGCAGGCTGTACCACAGCGAATAAGCCACAATCGAGGAGCCGATCGCGCTGAACAGGATGCCAAACCAGCCGCGCCATGAAGAGTGTAGCAGCAGGTTAAGCTGGTCGGATTCGGTCAGCCAGGATGCGCTGGCGACGATCGGAATGGCCAGAAATGAGAGCCAGCCGGTCATGGTCAGCGGACTGATGGGCGGTGATTTTTTCACAATCATATTGCTCACCGCCCAGCCGAATGCACTCAGCAGCAGCAGAACCAGCACCCACCAATTAGGGATTGTTGGGCTTCCCGCCAGCACCACCACGCCGCTCAGTGAAATCGTAATGCCCAGCAGCTGCACCAGGCGCAGTTTCTCTTTGAGGATCAGCATCGCCAGCAGCATGGCGATAGGCGTGCCGAGCTGTACGATCACCGCCGCAGTACCGGCATCGGTATGGTTCAGGCTGACAAACAGCAGCGAAAAGTGCATAAAGCCAAACGTGAAGGCAAGCGGCACCAGGTAGCGCAGCTGCTGGCGCGAGACGCGAGTAAACGGCACCAGGATCAGCGCCACCACCACAAAGCGCAGGGTGGTCATCAGCAGTGGGGGCAGGTCATGCAGCCCCCATTTAATAGCGATGTTATTAAATGCCCAGATGGACACCACCATCAGAATCAGAAAAAAATGACGCAGGGCCACCACAAAATCCTTAGTTGAGTGATTGAGTCCCTTTCATCATGGCACGAAATGCGCCAGATGAGGCGCTACTGACCGTCATTTTTTCAGCAGCAGGTAGTGCATAAGTGAAGAAATAGCGCTCTGGCTAAGCCGATGCTTTGTATAAAGATTACCTGAAAATGTTATGAGACAGGCTGGTGACAAACTGCGATGATGATCTGCGGGCTCTCCGGCCCCAATAACATTGCCGATAAGGAGCGAGATAACAGTGAAATTGCCGTTAGCGATTATCCAGCTTGAAAGCCCGCCGCAGGCGGTTAGCCGCCAGGTTGGGGAGCAGAAGCAGTGGTTTATTGAGGCGCTGGAGCTGGCCGATGATGACTATATCGTGGTGCGCCCCGATCTTGGCGATGCACTGCCGGACGTGCAGCAGATTGCCTGCGCCGTGCTCAGCGGTTCGTGGGCGATGGTCACCGACCACGCAGAGTGGAGCGAGCGCACCGCCGCCTGGGTGCGCCATGCGGTGGCCGAACAGCTGCCGCTGCTGGGCGTCTGCTACGGTCATCAGCTGATGGCTTACGCGCTGGGTGGCGAGGTGGGGGATAATCCCAACGGCTGGGAGCGCGGCGTAAAGCTGCTGCAAACCACCCGCGCGCAGCGTCAGGATCCGCTGCTGGCCTCTGTGCCTGAGCGCTTCACCGCGTGGCTATCACACCGTCAGTCGGTGCTGACGCCGCCGCCGGGTGCGCAGGTGCTGGCCGCCTCCGCGCAGGATGGCTGCCAGATTATTCGCTACTCTGCCAGCGCGCTGTCGCTGCAGTTTCACCCGGAATTCACCCCTGAAATTATGGCCGCCTGCCTGCATAACAGCCTCGCGCCGGGGGAAGTGCAGAAGCTGCTGACGCAACAGCCCGAACCGCACTGGCCGCGCCAGCTGCTGCGTGATTTTTTCCAACAGGCGCAGCCGCAGCAGGCGAAAAGCGCCTGATATTGGGGGCTGCCTGCAGCGGGCAGCTCTCTTGCTAAAATAGAACGGGCGGATTTCTGATTTTGGCCGTAAACAGCCCGCGATAATTTACTCGGCTGCTGGCTGTGCCGTAACATTCTGCGATGAAAGGACAATCGCACAAGGAGTGTTATATGTCAGCCCTCACGTTTCCCTGCACCCTGTTTAAAACCCAAAAGCAAATGGATGACAATCATGCGGAAGATATGCGCTGCGGGGATTTATCAGAGTCTCAGCTAAAGACGCTTTATCACCTGGTGGATGTTTCCAGCCGGGTAAACCCCTGGACTTTGACTAAAGTCAGCGCTTTTACCCAGCCGCAGTCGATGTTTCAGGGCTCACGCCCTGAAGGGGAAAAAGTGACCCGCCAGCAGTGCGCCGCTATTCTTTTTGATGAGTTCCGCCAGCTATCCCGCCCTTTTGCGCTCTATGGCCCCTACAGCCACCTGATTGAAAAGATGATTACACATATGCAGGTCAGCCAGGGTAAGGCATTTTCCAGTATGTATCTTGATGTGGCTTTAAAAGAGCATATTCAAAGGGATACAACAGAAAACAGTATGAGGAAACTTTTGAAAGATGCCTTTGACGCATATATAGATTGGGAAAATCGGTACTATCCTGTTGGTAAAAGAGGTGAGCTAAGAACCGCCATTCTTGGCGGCAAACTACCTAAATTCGACAGATTAAAAGATAATTTTAACGGTATGGGGATCAGCGTTCACGATACCTGGGCCACCCATATCACCCTTAAATCACTGAAGATAGGGAATGATAGCTACCGGGCCGTGTTACATTATAAAGTACAGGATCACTTCGGTCTGGACAGTCACGATATGTTAAACGCAAAGTACAGCCAGTTCCGTTTGTTCCGCATCTGGTTTGTACTGCAGCGGTTCAATAAGTTCGCGTTTAAACCTTTTATGACCAATATGGAAGCCACCGTGGTGATTACCGGAGGACGCAGTGATAATAAAAAATAACAAAGTTTCTAGTGTGTTAATTCTGGCTATCGGCGTGGGCGGTCTCTATTTTATCTCGACTTTACTCAGGCCGGTTGAGATTGTCGCGGTTCACCAGGACGGGAATTTTAGTGATGTTCTGGTAAATAATTTTCCTCTGACCAATAAAGGAAAAATAGATTGGTGGCTGGCGAATAAGAGTATGCTGAAAGATCGCTATGATATTCCCAAACCAGCTTCTTATGGCGCCTTTACTATCGTCTTTTGGGATTTTGGCGATGGCTATATGGAGGAGGGAAAGTATGATCGGCGTTGCTTTGAGGATATGCCGCCGCCGGTAAACTGCATAGAAAAAAACAAGGAATTTACTGTGAAAACCGGTAGGGATGACGAAATTTTATTTGGGCTGCATGATGGCCTGTATCATTTGAAAAAAGATGGTGAGATATTCAAGCAAAGAGATTAGGTAAAAAGGTGAAGTAGATTAATCCTTTAGAAGATTACAGAGTGAATTATGATAATAAAAAAAATAACAGAAGTATGACAGGCTTTGTTTTGTTGATATGCCACCGTCGGTAATCTGCATTGAATAAAACAAGGAGTTCACTGTTGAAATGGGTAGAGGCGACGAGATGTTGTTTGGCGCAGATGGTGGAATATACCATTTGAAAAAAGAGGGTGAGATGTTCAAGGAAAACTATTAATCAATACGTGCCTGTCTGTGCCATCCCGCGTGGTGGCTGGCTGAAGTGAGCAACACGGTGAGTTACCGCCTGTGCGCCACCTCACATCACCCCGCGAAATTCCCGTTTTACTGACGTCCTCATCACAGTTTCAGCCTCTGCGATCTGGCATCCTGCCGAATATCGACAAGTGTTAACATTCAGTTATCACAGTGTTAATTATTCGCCACGGCGATGACCTCAACAGGAGTACGATGATGCGCTATGCATACCCGGGCACCACAGATTCACTGATTACCCTGAAGCAGGAGTATGGCAACTACATCAACGGCGAGTTTGTCGCTCCGGTCAACGGTAACTATTTTACCAATACCTCGCCGGTAAACGGTTCGGTTATCGGCAAGTTCCCGCGCTCTGATAAAGATGACGTTGAAAAGGCGCTGGATGCCGCCCACGCCGCTGCGGAAGCCTGGGGGAAAACCTCCGTGCAGGCGCGCTCCCTGACGCTGTTGAAAATTGCCGATCGGCTGGAGCAGCATCTGGAAACGCTGGCGGTCAATGAAACCTGGGACAACGGTAAGCCGGTGCGTGAAACCATGGCGGCGGATATGCCGCTGGCGGTCGATCACTTCCGCTACTTCGCTGGCTGCCTGCGTGCGCAGGAGGGTACGGCGGCGGAGATCGATGAGTTTACCGCCGCCTACCACTTCCATGAACCGCTAGGCGTGGTCGCGCAGATTATTCCTTGGAACTTCCCGCTATTAATGGCAGCCTGGAAGCTGGCGCCTGCGCTGGCCGCCGGTAACTGCGTGCTGCTAAAGCCCGCCGAGCAGACGCCGCTGTCGATTACGCTGTTTGTGGAGCTGATTGGTGACCTGCTGCCGAAAGGGGTACTGAACGTGATCCACGGTTTCGGTAAGGAAGCGGGTGAAGCGCTGGCCTCGAACCCGCGCATCGCCAAAGTGGCCTTTACCGGGTCGACCGCGACCGGTGGACATATTCTGGAGCTGGCGGCGAAAAACCTGATCCCATCGACCGTCGAGCTGGGCGGCAAATCGCCCAATATTTTCTTCGAAGACATCATGCAGGCCGAGCCATCCTTTATTGAGAAAGCGGCAGAGGGGGTGGTACTGGGCTTCCTGAATCAGGGGGAGGTCTGTACCTGTCCGTCGCGTGCGCTGGTACAGGAATCGATCTACGAGCCATTTATGGCGGCGGTGATGGCGCGCGTGAAAACCATTAAGCGCGGCGACCCGATGGACACCGACACCATGGTGGGCGCGCAGGCTTCGCAGCAGCAGTTTGATAAAATCCTTTCATACCTTGAAATTGCGCAGCAGGAGGGGGCTGAAATTCTCACCGGCGGCGGGGTGGAAAAACTGGAGGGCGATCTCTCGAGCGGTTACTACATTCAGCCAACGCTGCTGAAAGGTACCAATAGCATGCGCGTGTTTCAGGAGGAGATCTTCGGGCCGGTGGTCGGCATTACCACCTTTAAGGATGAAGCCGAGGCGATTGCCATAGCCAATGATTCCATTTATGGGCTGGGTGCCGGCGTGTGGACGCGCGATATCAACCGTGCTTACCGCGTTGGACGGGCTATTAAAGCCGGGCGCGTCTGGACCAACTGTTACCACCTCTATCCGGCACATGCGGCGTTTGGCGGTTACAAAAAATCCGGTATTGGCCGCGAAACGCACAAAATGATGCTTGATCACTACCAGCAGACCAAAAATTTGCTGGTCAGCTACAGCGTGCAGCCACTGGGTTTCTTCTGAGTAAATTGCGTACAGGCCGGGGTTTTCCGGCCTGTGAATCCCACTGCGCTCCCCCTTAGTGGAACTGAGAACCGCCACCAAATCCTTCCGAACCGGTGTTGTTTGCTCCGTATCCGTGGCCGCCAAAAGCGTGCGATCCGGCATTATTTTCACCATGACCCGAGCCACCCGCATGCTGAGAACGCTGACCTTTACTGCTCCCTCCCGTTCCTTTTGCTGTCTGGAATGGGGCACTGTTTTTGACGACCGGTTTATTCAAAACAACAGCGGGTACAGTCTCGGTAAAGGTCGGGCGGCCGACAACCTGCGTTTTAACCCGATCAATATTCATCTGGGTAAGCTGCGCACCGAGTAACGCGTTGATCTGCATTTGCGCGCGCGCCTGATTGGCGGCGGTGAGCTGAGCGCCTTGCAGTGCCGCAGTTTGCTGCGCGGTACGCGCCTGATTGGCGGCGGTGAGCTGAGCGCCTTGCAGTGCGGCAGTTTGCTGCGCGGTGCGCGCCTGATTGGCGGCGGTGAGCTGTGCGCCTTGCAGCGCGGCAGTTTGCTGCGCGGTGCGCGCCTGATTGGCGGCGGTGAGCTGTGCGCCTTGCAGCGCGGCAGTTTGCTGCGCGGTGCG